>Ga0265292_1000021_pt1 | contig 444230 bp, 417 predicted proteins | sample Munlanlewell296A_FD_189080 | JGI IMG/M metagenome (GOLD analysis project Ga0265292, IMG submission 189080) | Leachate microbial communities from a municipal landfill in Southern Ontario, Canada - Leachate well 296A | ecosystem: Engineered > Solid waste > Landfill > Unclassified | place... | reverse complement strand
GGAAGTTAAGCCCGACACGCCGATGGTACTCACGGGGAAGCCCGTTGGAAGAGTAGGTCGCTGCCAGGGTCATGTCTTTTTCCATCTCTACTCCCCCCACCCGGGGGTTTTTCCATCTCCAGGCACCTGATCCGCCCTTCCCCCCCGAGCCCTTTTGTTCAAGGCCCCCGAGTATGGTAGTCCAATACGAGGGGTGCTCTCGGCGCAGGCGGGAATCCATTCTCTGTTTAGGAACGCCTTCTTCTGGCTGTGGTCCACCACTGTCGATGGTCTTGCAGTGAGAAGCGAAGCGGGTAGAGTGTTCGGGGAGAAATGTCGCTTGGCAGCGGAAAGTCATCACAGACCAGGGGGGCTTTGTGAAAAGGTGGAAAGGTGGAAAACGGGATTGGCGTTCGTGGGTTCTTGGTAGCACGCTAGCTGCCCTGTTTCTAGTGCAGCTACTGGTTTTGCCTGGTGCAGTGCAGGCTGCCACGACGTCTGTCTGGGTGGAGAGAACGCCCGCAGGCAACGGTGACAAGAAATGGCTAGCGTGTGCCTCCGATACGACGGGGCAGAGACTGCTTGCTGGTGACAACGGCGGGCGATTGTGGATCTCCGCAGACGCCGGCGAGAGCTGGGCCGAGGCAGGCACGGCGGCAGGAGGAATGGGCAGGTACTGGCAGGCGTGTGCCTCTGACGCCGACGGCTCCACGCTCATCGCAGCGGTCTACGGCGGGCGGCTGTACAGGTCCACGAACTCTGGAACGTCGTGGAGCGCGGTCGGATCTGGGGTTCCTACGACGAGTCAGAACTGGAAGGCGGTCGCCAGCGACATGGACGGGTCGACGCTTGTCGCTGCCGTGTATAGCGGGCGACTGTGGTTGTCGGCGAACGGAGGATCCAGCTGGAGCGAGCCGCGTCCTGCTGGCAACGTTGACCAGACGTGGCAGGCGGTTGCCTGCGACGCAAATGGTCTCGGCATCATGGCGTTGGTCCGGAACGGTCGAGCCTATGCCTCCAGTGACGCAGGGGCAACCTGGAGCGAGGTTCGCCCCGCGGGCGATGCAAACCGGTGGTGGAAGGCGTGCGCGATGAGCGCTGATAGCTCGACGCTCATGGCTGCTGCATATCCGGGTCGGCTCTACCATTCCATCGACGCGGGAACGACCTGGACCGAACTCCGGCCGGCCGGCGACGTCGACCGTGACTGGCAGGCGGTGGCTGTGGATGCAGACGGCTCTCACCTGACAGCTGTGGTGGACGGAGGTGGTGTCTGGACATCGTCGGATGGAGGCATCAGCTGGAACGAGATCCGTCCGTCGGGAGTCTTGGGAGCGAGGTGGCAGTGCTGCGCCTCGAGCGCGGATGGTTCCCGACTCATGGCAGGGGCAGACACGGGTCGCTTATACACTGGGCTTGCGACGTGGTCGCTGTCCTACGCGTGTGCAGCGGGCGGTGTCATCGCCGGCATCACTCCTCAGACCGTGAACCACGGAGCCAGCGGCACCTCTGTGACAGCTGTTCCACAGATCGGCTACCACTTCGTCAGCTGGAGTGACGCCAGCACTGTCAACCCCAGGACGGACATGAACGTCACTGCCGACATCACTGTCACTGCCACCTTTGCAGTGGACATGTTTGCCATCACGGTGTCGGCAGGTGCCAACGGTGGCATTGATCCGTCCGGCTCTGTGTCTGTCGACTACGGCAACACGCAATCCTTCACCATCGCCCCTAGCACTGGCTATCACATTCAGGACACCCTCGTGGACAGCAGCTCGGTGGGTGCGGTCTCCTCGTACACCTTCACGAATGTCACCGCTAGCCACACCATCACTGCGTCCTTCTCCATCGACACGTACACCCTGACCTACGCGGCAGGTGCGAACGGAACGATCGCAGGAGTGTCTCCCCAGACCGTGGACGAGGGAGCCAGCGGCACCTCTGTGACGGCCAGCCCGGATGCCGGCTACCACTTCGTCAAATGGAGCGATGACAGTACCGCGAACCCCAGGACTGACACCAAGGCGATGGCGAACGTCAATGTTACCGCTACCTTTACTATCAGCACGTATACGATCGTCGCCTCGGCCAGCCCCAATGGGAGCATCTTGCCCTCCGGGGACGTCACGGTGAACCACGGTGCCTCACAGTTCTTCACCATCACCCCCGGCACCGGCTACCACGTCGGGGACGTCCTCGTGGACGATGTCTCCGTGGGCGCGATCACCAGCTATACCTTCACTGACGTCACGGAAGGTCATACCATCACCGCCACCTTTGCAGTGAACACGTTTGCCATCACGGTTATTCCAGCTTCCCATGGCACGGTGACACCTGGTACCGGTCTTCTCGCGTACCACGCAGTTCAGGCGTATGTGTTCAAGCCAGACGCAGGATACATGATCGATAGCCTGATTGTTGATGGTGTCGTCGTCAACGAAGCCACCAACAGACTGGGCTACACGGTGACCCTCACCAGCATCGAAGGTCCGCACACAATTGTCGCGACGTTCACGTCCATTCCTGACCTGACTGCCCCTGCCATTACCTTGCCCCAGTTCGGCACACTCACGGGTGTCACCGGTTGGGCAGGCGGTGCTGTTCAGATGTTTACGGTAAGGATCTCGCCCTTCCCGCTGTCGTTGACGCTGGAGGACAATAGCGGCTCTGCGAAGTGGACTATCAAGGGCAACGGTTGCGTCGTCGTCGACTTAGTTGGCAGCGGCGTCATCAGGTATCTTGTGCCGCTCTTGGAGAGTCGCAACGACGTCGAGATCACCGCATCGGATGCCGCTGGCAACTCGGCCAGCCAGAAGCTGGTTATCTACCTCGACAGTATGAATCCCGTGCTGACCCTTGACCCCGCCCTGCCCGTCTCAGTCTCCAAGGCTCAGATGACTATCAAAGGGAGCGTCGTCGACGCTGGCTCTGGTCTAAAGCACTTCACAATCAATGGATCAGAGGTGATTCCATACCTGGACGGCTCCTTCGGCGAGAAGCTCATTCTTGCGAAGGGAGCCAATGCCATCGTCATCGAAGCCGAGGACAAGGTCGGTCACACGGCAAGCGTGACCTACACCGTGAACTATTCTGTAGCCGCGCCTTCGCTTCCCTTCTTCAAGACCGTTACCCTGACCATTGGCAAGGCGACAATGGACGTCAACGGGTTGCCCGTTGCTCTCGACGTAGCGCCGGTCATCCGCGAGAACAGGACCCTCGTGCCTCTGCGGGCACTCATGGAGGAACTGGGCGGCTACATTGCCTGGAACGCTACAACCCGTCAGGTGACGGTCAAGTCCCGTGGCGTGACCATGGTGCTGACCATCGGCAAGAACACGGCCACCGTGAACGGCAAGAGCATCCTCATCGATGCCGCGAACAGCAAGGTCGTCCTTGTCATCCTTGGCAGCAGGACGTTCCTGCCCCTCCGGTTCATCGCCGAACAGCTTGGTCTGGACATCGCCTGGTACGCCCCCACGCGGACGGTGAGCATCACCTGGGAACCCTGACACACTCTCATGTCCTGAATGACCAGGGCCCGCCGTCGTGGCGGGCCCTTTGCACGTGAGGACGGCACCAGCGTGTTACAGCAACTACGTCTGTCCCCTGTTACAAGCGATGGTGGGCCTTTTGCTGGCAAGGATGGCACCAGCATGTTACAACGACTACGTCTGTCCCCTGTTACACCCTGTTACACTCGTGAGGATGGAGTGTGGCTATACTGTACGGCATGAGAGCAGCAGCGCGACAGAAGAGCGGGGGTCGACCAGGCGCCCGAGCCTGGGCAGGACTCGTTCTGGCAGTCCTGGGTGTGTCGGGAACGTCGACGTTCATGAAGCTGGCGGGCACGGACCCTCTCGTGACGGCCTTCTGGCGCTTGGCGCTGTCGACGCTCCTGCTCCTTCCGCTGCAGGTATGGCGCAGGCGCAACACGCTCGCCAGTAATGGTCCTGTCCCGAAGTGTAACACTGTTACAGAAACAGAACCGTCCCGAAGGGTAAGCATGTTACAACAACTACGTCTGTCCCCTGTTACAATGCTGGCGGGGGCGCTGCTGGCTGTGCATTTCGCTCTGTGGGTGACGTCGCTGTCGATGACCTCGGTGTTGTCCTCGCTGGTCTTCGTCACCATGAACCCGCTGTTTGTGGCCGTCCTGGACCTCGTCCTGTTTCGGGAACGTACCAGCCCTCTGCTGTGGGTTGCCGTCCTCGTCGTGACGGCGGGCGGTGTGTTCATTGGGCTGCGGTCCGGCACGGGTGCCAACCTCGGAAACCTGCTCGCCCTGGGTGGGGCGCTGGCGGCGTCGCTGTATCTGATCGTCGGGCGCAGGGCGTCCCGGCAGATGGACACTGTCTCCTACAACGTGGGCGCGTTCGGTTGGGCGGCTTTCCTGACGGGGGTCGTGTGCCTCATTGCTGGAAGGTCCCTCCTGCCGCTGTCGGGTGCGTCGTTCCTGTGGCTTGCGGTGACCGCTGTCCTCGGCCAGACTGTCGGCCACGGTCTCATTAATGCTTCGCTAAGGTGGTTCCAGCCGCAGTTCGTGGCGCTCATGCTGCTGTGGGAGCCAATCCTGGGCAGCCTGCTGGCGTTCCTGGTGCTGGGTGATCGGCCGGGTCCGGCCGAGCTTGCGGGAGGCGCCGTCATCTTGGCCGGGCTGGCGCTGGGGATCGTTTCCAGCCGCCGCTCTGCCGCGAATGGACCCGCGGACGCCGAGGGTCAGCCGCTGTAGTCCAGGAGCTCCGAAGGCTGTGTGCCTGCCAGCTGGACCTTGGCCGCGCTGAAGCGCACGGCGGCTGTGAGAGCTGCCTGGGGATCTGAGTTCGCAACAAACGCGGAAAGGAAAGCGGCTGCGAAGGCATCTCCCGCCCCGGTCACGTCGACGGGCGTGAGGGGGACGCCTGGCGTCGCAATGATGCCCTCGTCGCCACATAGGAGAGATCCTCCTGAGCCGAGCTTGACGACGATAGTTGTCCCGGTCGCGCGGTGGAGGATGCGGGCTGCCTTGTTGGCATCTGCCTCCTGGGCGAGCCAGCAGGCTTCCTCTTCGTTGGGCAGCACGTAGTCGCACAATCGAACCGCCGAAAGAACAGCATCGCGGCCCATGGCATTCATAGCGTCGATGCTGGCGGGATCCAGGGCGACGACCGGTCGTGCGGGAACAGAACTGGTCACTACTGCCTGGAGTGCTGTCCGGCAATCCTCGTCAAGCAGGCTGTAGCCCGAGATGAACAGGACGTCTCCAACGGCCTCACAGGCGCTGCGCACGAAGCGCGCGAAGGCGGCTGGATCCACTGCCGTGTTGGCACCCCGCTGACGATACATGTGATAGGAACTTGCTTCCCTAACGACGCTGACCATGCCCGTCGGGGTGTCGACACGGTCTCCGGTGTATGCGATGCCGAGGCGCGCCAGATGTACGGCGTACAGGTCTCCTGCGAGGTCGATCCCCAGGGTGCCGAACAGTTGGACCGGCTGGCCGAGACAGCGGAGGAAGAAGGCGACGTTCCCTCCCTGCCCCCCGCAGGAAAGCATGATGTCCGCCTGTGCTTCCTTCCCGGAAGGCGACAGGGTGGGCGCCACCGTCGTGGCGTCGATGTTGAGGTCGCCCGTGACGAAGAACATGGGACCAGGGACTAGCGGCGCTTCAGCAGGGTGGCGATCTGCGTCCCCAGCGCGACGTTGCTCTTGATGAGCGCGATGTTGGCTTCGATGACGCCGGGCAGGTTCTTCTGCATGTAGGCCAGGATGTAGGGCGTCATCGCCTTACCCTCGACCCCCTCTTCCGAAGCCTTCTTGAGCGCTGCCTGCAGGACCTTCTCGTGCTTTGCTGGGTCGACTTGGTCACGCTCGGCGATGGGGTTTGTGACGAGGATCCCGGTGCCCAGCTTGAGGCGGTCGCGCGCGTCCACGATGGATGCGATGTCCGATGCGCTCTCGACGCGGTGTTCGAGCGGGATGCCGGAGTCGCGCACGTAGAAGGCGGGCAGGGTGTCGGTCTGGTAGCCCAGGACGAGGACGGACATCGTCTCGAGGTACTCCAGCGTATTCCTCAGGTCAAGGATGGACTTTGCGCCCGCGCACACGGTGATGCACCGAGCCCTCCCGATGACGGGCAGGTCCTGAGAGATGTCGAGGACCTGGCTCACGCCGCGGTGCACGCCCCCGATGCCACCGGTGACAAAGACGCGGATACCTGCGGCGTCAGCGATGTACAGTGACGCGGCGACGGTCGTGCCCCCGCTGAATCCCATGGCGACGGCGACGGGGATGTCGCGGGGACCGATCTTCTTGACCCACTTGGCCCGGGCGAGCATCTCGAGTTCAGACTTGGAGAGACCTACACGGATCTTGCCCGAGACCAGGGCAGTCGTGGCGGGGACGGCTCCACCCTTGCGGACGATGGCTTCGAGCTCCTGTGCCAGCTCGAGGTTGACTGGGTACGGCATGCCATGGGTGATGATGGCAGATTCGAGGGCGACGACCGGTGCTCCCTTGCGGAGAGCCTCCTGGACTTCCTCGGCGATGACGAACTCCTCGGGACGTGCCTCACCGCGCCTGGTTCCCTCGGCAAACCCTTTGGTGACGCTGTTGCCGGTCCTGTGCCCGGTCAGCTGGTCATTCTCGCTGCGCTGTACTCTTCTCGCCATGACGGGCTCCTATGAAATGCGTTGTGGCCAGAAAGGCTTCGACGGCAACCGGGTCGAATTGCGATCCGGCGCACCGCGCCACTTCCGCGGCGGCCATGTCGGGCTGCGCGCCATGTCGATACACGCGCGCAGTCACCATGGCGTCGAACGAAGTACACCCCTCGCATTGGACCAACATGCTCGGGGATCAGCCACCGCCAGGATGCGTCCACCCATCGGGATGTCCGCGCCGGCTGTTCCATGAGGATAGCCTGCACCGTCGTACCGTTCATGATGAGACGCGACGATGTCGCACACATCGGAGAAGCCGGGGACTCTCCCAATGACGGCAGAACCGTATTCGGGGTGCTTGCGCATGATGGCGAACTCCTCTTCGGTGAGGAAGTCCTGTTTGAGCAGGATCTGCGCAGGGATGAAGGCTTTGCCCAGATCATGAAGCAACGCCGCAACGCGAAGGGTTTCGAGGTCGTCCTCGGACAGATGAAGTGCGACCCCCATGGGGACGGCAAGCTGGGCAACACGATAGGAGTGCGTAAGCGTAAAGTTGTCCGTACGCTCGAGCACCTCCAGCAGTGCTCCTACTATGCCTTCTCTCATGCCCCCGCTGATGGTCTGTTCGAGCAGCAGTTCAGGGCTCATTTCCGTGCTACCGTCAGGAGAACGAACAAGGTCGACGCTCCCGTGTGTCAGTCCTGGACAAGCTCCGTGCTTGCGGCACGGCAATGCTTCTTCATCATATGGACGCTTGGCATTTTTTCAAGCCCACCGTATACTGTGGCAGTCTGAGACGGGCACAAACGTGCTCTGCATACGGGAGGCGGTGACGCCCCAAGGGCGGATGATATGACACTCGACAAGTTTACGACAAAGTCAGCAGAAGCATTGCAGCAGGCGGCGCGGTCCAGCGAAGGCCACGGCAACCAGGCCACCGATTCACTGCACCTTCTCCAGGCAATACTTGATCAGAAGGAGGGGCTTGCAGCCTCCCTTTTCCCATATCTCAACGTTGCTGTCTCAGCGCTGTCGTCGCAGGTCGAACAGGACATCGATCGGCTTCCCAAGGTTTCGGGCAGCGTCCCCGTCGGTCAGTTGGTCATCTCTGACGACTTGAACACGGTCATCCGTAAGGCCGAAGAGGAGATGACGGCGCTCAAGGACGAATACATCAGCGTCGAGCACCTGCTCATCGCGCTGGCCGAGAACAGCCGCTCATGTGGACCGTTGCTGAAGCAGGCCGGCGTGACGAAGCAAGCCATCCTGAGCGCGCTGGTGAAGGTGCGTGGGACGGAACGCGTGACGGACCAGGAGCCAGAAGACAAGTATGAGGCACTCAAGAAATACGGCCGTGACCTGACGGAGCAGGCGCGCCAGGGCAAGCTGGACCCGGTCATCGGCCGTGACGAGGAGATCCGGCGCGTCATGCAGATCCTTATGCGTCGGACCAAGAACAACCCCGTGCTCATCGGCGATGCAGGCGTCGGCAAGACGGCGGTCGTCGAAGGGCTTGCGCAGCGGATCGTAGCGCGTGACGTCCCCGAGGAGCTCAAGGACAAGACCATCTTCGCACTCGACTTGGGCGCGATGATCGCGGGCGCCAAGTTTCGCGGCGAGTTCGAGGACCGGCTCAAGTCTGTGCTCAAGGCTGTCACGGCCGGGGACGGCCGCATCATCATGTTCATCGACGAGCTGCACACGGTCGTCGGGGCGGGCGCGGCCGAGGGAGCCATGGATGCTTCAAATATGCTGAAGCCGGCGCTTGCGAGGGGTGAACTGCGGACGATCGGCGCGACCACGGTCGACGAGTACCGCAAGATCATCGAGAAGGACGCTGCGCTGCAACGCCGCTTCCAACCTGTTCTTGTTGGTGAGCCGTCGGTCGAGGATACGATTTCCATCCTGCGCGGCCTCAAGGAACGGTACGAAACGCACCACGGCGTGCGCATCGCAGATGGGGCCCTGGTCATGGCGGCCAAGCTGTCGGCTCGCTATATCACGGACCGTTTCCTGCCTGACAAGGCGATCGACCTCATGGACGAGGCGGCGTCGCTGGTCAAGATGCAGCTCGAGAGCATGCCCGTCGAGATCGACGAACTGGACCGCAAGCTGGTCATCCTAGCAATGGAACGCAAGGCGCTGGCTTCCGAGACGGACGAGAAATCCAGAAAGCGCCTCGCCGACATCCAGGCCGAGGTCGCCCAGCTGACGGAAAAGGCAGACCGGCTGAAGCTGTCCTGGCGCAAGCAGAAGGACGTCATCGAAGAAGCCGCACGGCTCGGCAAGGAGCTTGAGGAGAAGAAAGGCGCGCTCACGAAGGCGACGCGCGAGGGGGACCTCGAGAAGGCAGCGCAGCTCAAGTACGGAGCGATCCCCGAGCTGGAGAAGAAGGTCGAGGCACAACACGACCAGCTCGCATCGCAGGAGAAGGGCGGCGTCGAACTCAAGCAGTCGGTGACTGAAGAGGAGATCGCGCAGGTCGTCAGCCGCTGGACCGGCATCCCGGTCTCCCGGATGATGGAGACCGAGGTAACCAAGCTGGTCAATCTCGAGGAACGCCTGGCGAAGCGCGTCATCGGCCAGGAGCAGGCAATCCATGCCGTCGCCTCGGCCATCAAGCGGTCAAGGGCAGGCATGTCGGACCCCAACCGTCCCATCGGCAGCTTCATCTTCCTGGGCCCCACAGGCGTCGGCAAGACTGAGCTGTCCAAGGCGCTGGCACAGGTGCTGTTCGACGACGATAACCGCATGGTCCGCATCGACATGAGTGAGTACATGGAGAAATTCAGCGTCAGCCGCCTCGTCGGGGCTCCTCCCGGATATGTTGGCTATGAAGAGGGCGGTCAGCTGACAGAGGCCGTGCGCCGGCATCCATACTCGGTCGTCCTGCTGGACGAGGTCGAGAAGGCCAATCCTGACGTGTTCGACATCCTTCTGCAGGTCCTGGACGCCGGGCGCCTGACGGATGGCAAGGGACGTACCGTCAACTTCCGCAACACGGTCATCATCATGACCAGCAACATCGGCAGCGACATCATCAGCCGCATCGAGGCAACGCCCGGGACGGTCGCGTACGAAGAGGAGTACTCACGCGTCACGACCGTAGTGCTGGAGCACATGAAGACCGTGTTCCGTCCGGAGTTCCTGAACCGCGTGGACGAGGTCGTCGTCTTCAACCCCCTGGGGCAGAGCGAACTGGCGGAGATCCTGGACTTGGTCATCCAGAGGACTGTTGCCAAGGTGCGCGAGCGCGACATCGAGTTGACAGTGTCCGACGAGCTCCGCAGACACCTCGTGACCATAGGGTACGATCCGACGTATGGAGCCCGTCCGCTCAAGCGCACAGTCCAGAAGGTCCTGGAAGACCGCCTGGCCGACGCCCTGCTGTCTGGCGAGGTCAAGCCCGGCGACAAGGTCCTGGCCGACTACGAAGCGGACCGTGTCGTCTTCCGCAAGCAGTAACCCACAAATGTGAATCCCTTGGGGTCAGACCCCAAAGGCTTCACAATTCGAAATGAGAGGTCGATGAATGGCTGAAGAAAGCATCTTCATCAAGGGTGCGCGCGTCCACAACCTGAAGGACGTGAGCGTGCGTCTCCCGCGCAACAAGATCATCGTCATCACCGGCGTCTCCGGCTCGGGCAAGTCCTCGCTGGCGTTCGACACCCTGTATGCCGAGGGACAGCGCCGCTATGTCGAGTCGCTCTCTGCCTATGCCCGGCAGTTCATCGGGCTGATGCAGAAGCCGGACGTCGACCTCATCGAGGGGCTGTCGCCCGCCATCGCCATCGACCAGAAGTCAGCCAGCAAGAACCCCCGGTCCACGGTCGGCACGCTGACCGAGATCTATGATTACCTGCGCCTGCTGTTCGCGCGTGCCGGCGTCCCGTACTGTCCCAACCACGATATCCCCATCACGAAGCAGTCGCCCCAGGAGATCGTCGAGCACCTGCTGGCGGAGTACACGGGGCGCACCGTTGCCCTGCTGGCGCCTGCGGTGGAGGGGCGCAAGGGCGAGTACCACAAGCTGATCGAGGATGTCCAGCGCAAGGGGTTCGAGAGCTACCGTGTCGACGGGACGGAGCATAGCGTCGACGACCCGGTCCCGAGCATCGACAAGAAGCGCAAGCACACGATCGAGCTCATCGTCGACAAGCTGCTGGTTACCACGGACGAACGCACGCGCCTGTTCGACTCGGTGGAACTGGCGCTTAAGGAAGGGAACAGCGTCATCAAGGTCCTGGACCTGGCGACGGGCAAGCTCGACTTCTTCTCGAGCACATTCGCCTGCCCCATCTGCGGCTACAGCATCCAGGAGATCGAGCCACGCCTGTTCTCGTTCAACTCGCCCTACGGCGCGTGCCCGACGTGCACCGGTCTCGGCTTCCAGCTGGAGCCGGACATCGACATGATCATCGACCACGACAAGTCGCTCGCTGAGGGGGCCATCCAGATCCCCGGCTTCCTTGCCGCGTCGACCTTCAGCAAGGACTTCGTCGTGCAGGCGCTCCGCTACCGTGGGTACGATCCGGACCAGAAGGTGCGCGACCTGCCGGCGGGAGCCATGGACATCGTCCTGCACGGCGACAGGGAACGCATCCCGGTCCACTGGGAGGACGGCGAAGGGACCGACCACATCTACAAGTTCCACTGGGAAGGGCTCATCAACCTCCTGGCCCGCAGGTACGAAGAAACCACCTCCGAAGCCATGAAAGAGGAATACGAGCGCTTCATGGTGCAGAAGGACTGCCCGACCTGCCACGGCAGGCGCCTGAAGCCCGAGGCGCTGGCCGTCAAGCTGGCCGGCCGCAACATCACCGAGGTCACCGACATGTCGGTCGACCAGGCGTCGCAGTTTGCCGCGCAGCTGCCGGAGGCGATGACCGAGACCCAGCGCACCATTGCCAAGCAGGTCCTGCGCGAGATCAACGAGCGGCTGAAGTTCATTCTGGACGTCGGGTTGGGATACCTGACCCTCTCGCGCGCGTCGGCGACGCTTGCCGGCGGCGAGGCACAGCGCTTGCGCCTGGCGACGCAGGTGGGCAGCAAGCTGGTCGGTGTCCTCTACGTGCTGGACGAGCCGTCCATCGGCCTGCATCCGCGTGACAACGAGCGCCTCCTGAGCACCCTGCGCGAACTGCGCGACCTGGGCAACACGCTGGTCATCGTCGAGCACGACGAGGAAACCATCCGCACCGCGGACTACCTTGTCGACGTGGGCCCGGGTGCCGGCGAACACGGCGGGCGCATCGTGGCCGCCGGCAGCCTCGCCGACATCATCGCCGAGCCGACGTCGCTGACGGGGCAGTACCTGACGGGCAAGCTGTCCGTCCCCCTGCCGAAGAGCAGGCGCACCCCCAACGGCGAGCACCTGCTGATCAAGGGCGCGACGGAGCACAACCTCAAGAACATCGACGCCGACATTCCCCTGCACATGTTCACGTGCATCACGGGCGTCTCCGGCTCGGGCAAGTCGACGCTGATCAACGACTGCCTGTACAAGGGGCTGGCGCGCGAGCTGTACCACGCCAAGGACCAGCCAGGACACTACGAGAAGCTGACGGGTGTCGAATACATCGATCGCGTCATCGTGGTCGACCAGGCGCCCATCGGGCGCACGCCGCGCAGCAACCCGGCCACCTATACGGGGTTGTTCACGCCCATCCGCGAGGTCTACGCGCGCATGCCCGAGGCCAAGGTGCGCGGGTACCAGCCCGGCCGGTTCAGCTTCAACGTGAAGGGCGGCCGCTGCGAGGCCTGCGAGGGCAATGGGTTCACGAAGGTCGAGATGCAGTTCCTGCCGGACGTCTATGTTCCCTGCGAAGTGTGCCATGGGGCGCGCTTCAACTCCGAGACGCTCGAGGTCCGCTACAAGGGCAAATCCGTCGCCGACGTGCTGGAGATGTCGGTCGAGGAGGCCCTGCACTTCTTCGACGCGCACGCGCGCCTCAAGCACATGCTGAAGCTGCTGGACGCCGTCGGGCTCGGGTACATCCGCCTTGGCCAGAGCGCCGTGACCCTGTCGGGCGGCGAGGCTCAGCGTATCAAGCTGGCGGCGGAGCTGGGCAAGCGGACGGCGGGAAGGACCCTGTACATCCTCGACGAACCGACGACCGGCCTGCACTTCGCCGACGTCGAGAAGCTCGTGGGCGTTCTCCAGGAGCTGACCAACAAGGGCAACACGGTCATCGTCATCGAGCACAACCTGGACGTCGTCAAGAACGCCGACTGGGTGATCGACCTGGGACCCGAGGGCGGGGACAAGGGTGGCCGTATCATCGCGACCGGCACGCCCGAGCAGATTGCGTGCAACCCGGAGTCGCTGACGGGACAGTTCCTCAAGGACAAGGTCCGCTAGCCTCTTGGGGTCAAGTGTTACCATTGCGCGAGTAGTACTATCGCCCCGGAGCTGCCCACTCCTGGGGATGTGGATGTATTGAAGGAAATGCAGGGTGTTGTACAATCGACATAACACGGCAATGCCGTTGAGGCACATGGACAAGGAGGCTGTCATTATGATGCGATGGAGCAGATTCACCGTCATTGTGCTTGTGTGCGGGATGGTGCTGGCAGGGATGCCGCGCGGCGTTCGAGCACAGACGGCCAACAACTGGGGATTCGAGACTGGAACGCTGGCCGGATGGACGGTCGTGCAGGCAGCGAACCACGTCGGTGTCACAGGAGCCGACGGCTTCACGACGCCCTACTGGGGCTCGTACATGGCGATTCTTGGACAACCCGGGCAAACTCAGACTGGTGGAGTGGATAAGAAGCTGGCGATGCCCTTCTCGGGGTCGCCTCTGCTGGAACCGAGGAAGCAGCTGGGGGTTCTTCCGACGGTAATCAGCAGTGGTCGCAACACGATTCGCCGTGAGTTCACGGCCAACATGGCACACCTCGTGTTTGCCTACAACGTCTTCTCATACTATGGACCTGATCTGGTCAACTTCTCGTACAGAGTCTCCCTGCTCGATGGTTCGGGTGTCATCGCGTCATCGCCGAGGGCGGCACGGGATGTCGGGACCGGTAGCAGAACCATGAGCTTGCCCCAGCCATCGACCACGGGCTGGCAGATCCGGGATGTCGACCTCTCCCAGTACCTGTATCAGCAACTTGTGATTGAAGTGTCAATAGAGATGACGAATCACATCTTCGGATCGGACAGAGGCATGCTCGTTCCCAACGGGAACTTCCCCACCTGGGCGTACTTCGACGTCAATCCGGACATGCCCATCGTTCGCGCCGATGCGATGCCCGAGGTCCGCTTCGTCGTGCCAGTGGCGCCGGGAGCCACGGTCGCCGGCACCTCGATGGACGTGGTCATCGAGGCAACGGATGACCAATCCATTGCAGAGATTCGTCTGCTGGTAAATGGTGTATTGGCCGGTCAGTCGATGGTCCCCGGCAGGCAGACGTTCCACGTCAGTCTGCAGGAGGGCTTGAATACACTTCAGGCTATCGCCATGGATGGTTCGGGCAAGCAAGCGATGGTCGCAATGACCGTTATGGCAGACTCACACGGCCCCATTCTTGCACTGGACACCCCAGTCCCCGAGCAGACGACGAACAAGCTACTCGTCGTATCGGGCAACGTGCAGGATCCGGGCAGTGGAGTCCGCAGCCTGATGGTCAATGGCGATACCGCTGCCGCCGATGCCGCGGGCGCATTCTCGATCACCGTCCATCTTCAACCCGGGACAAACGAGGTGGTCATCGAAGCCGTCGACAACCTTGGTAACACCACCACCCAGGCCTTCATGGTGACGTATCGCAGCCCCTCGTCGGCTCCTTCTTCTACCTACGTCGTCCTGACCATCGGCAGCGCAGACATGGAAGTGAACGGGCTCACCCGCAAGCTGGACGCCGCTCCATTCATCAAGGACGGTCGCACCCTGCTTCCCATCCGTGCCCTCATCGAAGCACTTGGCGGTTCCGTGGAGTGGAATGCGACCACAAAGACCGCCACAGTCGCCCTGGGCAGCCGAACGATCGCCCTGACGATTGGCAGCACGACGGCGCTTGTCAACGGCAAGTCCATCACCCTTGATGTCGCACCCATGATTGTCAAGGGGCGTACCTTCCTTCCCCTGCGTGCCGTCGCCGAGAACATTGGCCTTGATCTTGCATGGGAACCCATCTCCAGGACCATCTCCCTGACCTACTGGCCGTAACCGCACCTCCCATATCTAGCTCACTCCTGCCCCCGGCCTACCCCGGGGGCAGTTCTCGTATGTACGAAGAAGCCCCTCGCCTGGTACGGCGAGGGGCTTCTGACTGTTGTCCTGTTGTTGGAGAGAGTGCTAGGGTGCTGTTGTGAAGTGCACGAATGGTGGAGTGGCGATGTCCTCACCTGCGCCGGCAAGCACGCGCCAGTAGTACGTGGCGCCCGCCTCCAGGGTGCCGGCTGGGAGTGCGAACTGCTGTGTGTCGCCAGCTCTGGGATCGAGCACTCGGTTCAGAACCTGGACGAGGCTCGCCTCGCTGGTCCCCTTGCCGACGTAGATGCGATACCAGGTTGCTCCCTGGACCGAGCCCCATTTCAGGGTCGGGGTAAGCGTAGTGACGGCCGCGCCGTCTGCTGGGCTCAGCAGGTTGGGCTCCACGATGTCGATGACCGCGGACAAATTGATGGTGAACTGCCGATCGAAGGACCAGTTCCAGGTGTCGCCCGTCTTGCTCCAGGCGTCAGGTGTGCCGGCGATGATACCCCACCAGTACGGAACGCCCGGCTCGAGGATGCCGGCGGGTATAGTGAAGGTCGTCCCGGGGACTACGATTTCGTACACCTTGCTGTCATTCGTACCCTTGTCGATCCAGATGTCGTAGCGGGTGGCCCCAGGAACAGCTTGCCATGTGAGCGTCGGGTTGAGGAATGGCAGGAGTGCCTTGGGCGCCGGGCTCAGCAGGGCGGGGACGCCGATACCCGCCGGAACCGCGACGGTGAACTTTGGATGTGGCTGGGCCCACAGACTGCTGATGCCCGAAGTGTTCTCGACGCGCACGCTCCACAGGTAGGTCTTCCCGGATGTGAGTGTCCCTGAGGGAATCGTGATCGAGGTGTTCGTCGTGGACGTCTCGTAGAGCCTGTCGTCCTCCGACTGGCCGATCCACACGTAGTATCGGCTTGCGTTGGCGATAGGGCTCCAGAAGAGAATGGGTTCGGCCGACTTGACGACGAAGAGATCAAGGGGTTCCAGAATAGCTGGCGCCGGTGGCTGAACAATGGAGCTGCTGGTCGTGAATATGCGGTCTGGAGACCAAGGACCCCAGCCGTTGTCGTTGCCCGCCCTGACCGCCCACGTGTAGATCGTTCCAGGTTTCAGCACGCCAGGTAGGATATTGAGATCGGTGTAGTCGATGAAGACGCTGACAATCCCTTCGCCCGTCGCGTTTCGTCCCTCGCCGACCCAGAAGTGATACCTTGTCGCCCCGGCAACCGTGTTCCAGCGGAAGTTGGGAGTCAGCGATCCGATGACTGCCTCGCCGGAAGGTGCCGCAAGGAGTGGAGCATCGAGAGCCTGCAGGCCCGTGCCTTCACGCTCAGTGACTTCACGGATGGTCCAGTCGCCCGTGCGCGACACGCCCCGAATCGTAGCAGCCGAGGCGGCTGGGAAGGCTCCGGCAGCAGGCTGGATATCGGTGGTCACCATCCCGATGACGTCGCCAAACTGATCGAGCACTGGACTGCCTTCGACTGCGCTGTTCGCATCACCACGGACGGTGAAGCCAGTGGAAGTAAGCGCGTTCACGACGCCCGCGACCGTAAACTGCGGGATGCCGCTGATGACAGGGCCGACCATGACCGCTTCCTGGTTGACTTGAGCAGTCGAGCCGGTTGCCAGACCAAGCGCAGGAAGGGGTTTGTCGGTGGGCACCGTGAGAATCGCGATGTCAGCAGCCGGCGCATATCCCACCACACGCAGTGACGTGAGCTTGCTGCCGTCTGCAAGAACGAGCGAACCGCTGACGGCCCCCTTGATGACCTCATAGGTGGTGACAAAGACACCCGAAGAGTGGATGAAGAATGCTGCGGCGACGCCGCGCCTGCCGTCCGCGTACTCGACCATGACCTCAGCGACCGATGGCGTCGCCTTCTTGACGAGGTCGGCGGCAGACAAGGGGAGTCGGACTGTGAACTTCCTCGAGAGAGAGACAGGGCCGGTCGTCGCTCCCCGCACTGCCGTGACAGTCCACGAGTATTGCCCCGCGGTGAGAACAGCGCTGGACGGCGTGAGCATGCTGGTGGTGCTGGTACCGCGGTAGACTTCCTTGCCGTCACTGCTGACAGCAAGGCTGTACGACGTCGCTCCCTCGACCGGGGTCCATCGGAACGCAACCGTCGTCGAGGTGAAGAGTGCGGCGTCTGTCGGCTCCAGTAGGCTGGGGGCCGTCAGTGCAGCGGGGGTGACGAACGTCAGCGTCGCCGTCCTGGTCGCCGCATTCCATTCGACCGTCCCTCCCAGCTGTTCGCCGACGAACCGGAGGGGAAGCATCGTTCGTCCAGCTATGATGAATGGAACGACAGTAGCATTCTGAGGATCGATGGGAAGCGTGGTGCCATTCACGGTCGCCATGCGGTTGCCGATCGTCAGGCCCATGGTGACCGCACCCGCGGCGATGGTGACCGTCCGCGTTGCGGCGTTCCATTCGATGGTGCCGCCGATTGCCTCGACGACTGCCCGTATCGGCAGGAGCGTGCGGCCCCCGACAATGACGGGGATCGTGCCGCTGGCATCGATAGGGCGTGTTGTACCGTTCACGGTGATGTTGGGGTTACCGATGGTCAGTGTGATGACCGTTGTCTCGGCAGCCGCCGGCCGTATGCTGCCTGCGGGGCAAAAAGCCAGACCGAGCGTCATGATAACTGCCAGCAGAACACGGATCCTTTCATTCATGGGCTGCCTCCATACCGGGTTACGAGATATGCTGCAACTATTGTACCGCGGGACGGGTATCGTGCAACTCGGCGGTGCAGCGGGCGTGGAGCGCTGTCTGTGGGCTGTCGAGGAGGGTGTTCGCTTGCGCACGGGCGCAGGTGGGGGTATACTGTCAACCGTTCATCGGGTGTACCTTGGGAGGTGGCGTGAAAAAGGTCATAGAGTGTGTTCCCAACATCAGTGAAGGCCGGGACACCGATAAGATCAAGACCATTGCCGGCGTCATCGAACGACCGGGGGCGAAGTTGCTGGACCTGTCGTCCGACCCCAATCACAACCGGACCGTCATCACGTATGCGGGTGAGCCCCAGGCTGTTGCCGAGGCAGCATTCGACGTGGCCAGGGCGGCAATCGAAAGCATCGATCTGACGCACCACCAGGGCGAACACCCCCGTATGGGCGCTGTGGACGTCATCCCGTTCATCCCTGTCGCCGGCGTAACGATGGCCGAGTGCTGCGAGATTGCGGAGCAGGTCGGCAAGCGTATCGGTCAGGAGCTGAACGTGCCCGTGTACCTGTACGCGGAGTCAGCCAGGGTACCACAGCGTCGCAAGCTGCCCACCATCCGTGAAGGGGAGTTCGAGGGATTTGCCGCAAAGATCAAGGACCCGGCATGGCAGCCGGACTTTGGCCCTGCGGAACGTCATCCGACGGCGGGTTGTGTCGCCGTGGGTGCACGCAACTTCCTTGTTGCGTTCAATGTGGACCTGGACACCAGCGACGTCAAGATCGCCAGCCGCATAGCCAAGAGCATGCGCGAGTCGTCGGGCGGTCTCATGAACGTGCAGGCGAAGGGCATCTTCCTCGAAGACAAGCAGAGGGCCCAGGTGTCGATGAACATCCTCAACTTCGCCGCGACACCACTATATCGGGTGTTCGAGCTGGTCAAGATGGAGGCGGCACGCTACGGCGTGGGCATCGTCGCAAGTGAACTCATCGGCCTGGCTCCGGCACAGGCGTTCATGGATGTGGCATCCTACTATCTCCAGTTGCCGGGGCTGAGCAGGGACGCTCTGGTTGAAACACGAATCTACGAGTAGTGTCGAAAGCACGAGAGGAGAACGTCATGGCACAGCCGATCATTGCAGACCTCGTCATCCGGAATATTGGTGAACTGCTTACGATGAAGGGCATAGACGATCCGGTCGTTGCGCCTGCCGTGGGGGACCTGGGCATCATCAAGCGTGGCGAGGTCGCCGTCAAGGACAGGAAGATCCTCTACGTCGGTGCCAAGGACGGCGGTTCCTACGTTGTGGGCCCGCAGACGATGATCATCGACGCCGAGGGCAAGGTCGTGTGTCCGGGGTTCGTCGACTCCCACACCCACGCGGTCTTTGCCGGCACGCGCGAGGAGGAGTTCCTCATGCGTCAGCAGGGCAAGTCCTATGCCGAGATCCAGGCTGCGGGCGGCGGCATCGTGAAGACCGTCCGGGCAACGCGCATGGCCAGTGAAGAGAAACTGCGGGAAGCGCTCAAGCGCAACATCTTCAAGCTGTCGCGCTATGGGTCGACCACGGCGGAGATCAAGAGCGGCTACGGCCTGAACACTGAGGAGGAGATCAAGCTCCTGCGTGTCATCAAGGAAGTCGCCCTTGAGACCGACATCCTCATCGTCCCGACCCTGCTGGGGGCGCATGTCGTCCCTCCCGAGTACGTCGCCAGGCGCCACAAGTACGTGGAACTCGTTGCGAGAGACATGGTTCCCATGGTGCATGAGAACCATCTGGCGGTCTTCGTCGACGTGTATGTGGACCAGGGGGCATTCACGGTCGAAGAGGCTCGTGACATCCTGACGGCCGCCCGTGACCATGACATGCCGCGCAAACTCCATGCCGACGAGATGGCGGATGACCGCGGTGCCGAGCTGGCAGCCGAGATGGGATGTGTCAGTGCCGATCACTGCATCTGGACCAGCGAGAAGGGCATGAAGGCAATGGCGAAGGAAGGTGTTGTCGCGACACTCATGCCGGGCACCGTCCTGTCACTGGGACACACCAGGTTCGCGGATGCGCGTGCGTTCATCGAACACGGCGTCCCCGTCGCTCTTGCAACGGACTACAATCCGGGAACCTGCATGTGCCCCAACATGCTGCTCATCATGGCACTGGGATGCCTGCACATGAAGATGACCGCCGAGGAAGTCGTCGTCGCGGCGACCATCAACGGTGCTGCTGCCCTGGGTCGCGGCACGCAGACCGGTTCGCTGCGCGAGGGCAAGGACGCGGACCTGCTCGTCCTCGACATCGATACCTACAAGGAGATCCCCTATCGTTTCGGGGAGAACTTCGTCCGGTACGTCGTAGCGGGGGGCGGCGTCATCAAGGCTCCCAAGGTCTTCAAGAAGAAGTATTTCCAAGAGTGTTAGAGCGTCCCGGGCAGACTCCTCAGACGGTGCCTGTCCTCAGACGAATCGAAGCATAGGAGAGGAACATGGCAAACGTCTTGCGTACGCCGCTGTACGACGAGCATGTGAAGCTCGGTGCAACGATGGTCGAGTTCGCGGGCTACGAGATGCCGATTCAGTACACGAGCATCATCGATGAGCACAAGGCGTGCCGCACAGCTGCGGGACTGTTTGATGTCTCGCACATGGGCGAGATCGAGGTCGATGGACCGGATGCCGAGAAATTCGTCAGCTACATTGCCACGTGGAACGCGGCACTGCTCGAGCCGTACGAGATCAAGTACGCCGAGTTCCTGTATCCGGAAGGGACGGTCGTCGACGACTTCTTTATCTACAAGTATAGCGCAACGAAGTTCCTGCTGGTCGTCAACGCCGGCAACTATGAGAAGGACCTCTCCTGGGTCACGGGCCACAAACTGGGGGACATCACCATCACCGGAGCGACGGCTACCTACGCCGAAGTGGCCCTGCAGGGGCCGGAAGCAGAAGATGTCCTGAAAGGCATGACCCCCGCGGACGTCGTGGGCCTGGCGTACTTCCACTTTCTGGAGACCACCGTTGCTGGACGCAAGTGCATCGTGTCGCGCACCGGCTACACGGGCGAGGACGGGTACGAGATCTACTTTGCTCCTGCAGAGGCATCGTACCTGTGGAATGCGATCCTGGACGCCGGCAAGCCGTTCGGTCTCGTTCCCAACGGACTGGGCGCGCGTGACACGCTGCGCTTCGAAGTGTGCTACTGGCTGTATGGCCATGACCTTGACAACACCATAGCGCCACTCGAAGCCGGGCAGAACTTCGTGATCAGCTGGGATCACGATTTTGTCGGCAAATCTGCACTGCTGGCCATGAAAGAGAAGGGCGTCCCGCGTGCATGGATTGGCGTGAAGATGAACAGCAGGGCTATCCCCCGCAACGGGTTCGACTGCCTGGCAGGCAGCCCCGAGGTGCCCGTCAAGATCGGCTACGTGACCAGCGGCAACTACTGCCCGACCTTGGGCGGTTCGTATGCTCTGTGCATGGTGGAGAAGGACGTGGTAAAGGTCGGCGACACGGTGTACATCCCAATTCGCGGAAAGGCCGAGGCAGGCATCGTGGTCAAGCGGCCGTTCATGCGGCCCAACGCCGGCCGCAAGCACGACAGGTGCACGATCGCGCGTGAGCGCTGAATCATCTGCAGGGAGGTAGAGGACATGCTGAAAGTAACGAAACGCGTGCAGAGGGCTGGTGGCGAAGGAGCCTTCGTCGTCATGGCCAAGGCGCAGGAACTGGAACGCCAGGGCAAGAGCATGATCTATATGCAGATCGGCGAACCTGACTTCAACACCCCCGAGAACATCAAGCAAGCCGGCATGCGGGCGATCGAGCAGAACTACACCCACTACTCGCCCACCATGGGCCGGATGGATTTCCGCAAGGCCATTGCCGAGTACATTAGCAGGACCCGTGGCGTCCCAGTCACGGCGGAAGAGGTGCTGGTCACCCCAGGCGCCAAGGACGTCATCTACTCGTCGTGTATGACCCTGCTCGAAGACGGCGACGAGGCGATCTACCCCAACCCGTCGTATCCTATCTATGAATCGTGCATCAACATCTCCGGCGCCAAGGCTGTTCCCCTTCCCATCCTTGAGGAAAAGGACTTCGGTTTTGACCGCGACACCTTCGTCAAGCTGGTCTCGCCGCGCACCAAGCTGGTCGTCATCAACTCACCTGCCAACCCGACCGGCGGCATCATCGCGCGGGAGGACCTGGAGCTGGTCGCCGAGATGGCGAAGAAGTATGACTTCTATGTCCTGTCGGACGAGATCTATTCGCGTCTGGTGTTTGAAGGCGAGCATTTCTCCATTGCGTCGCTCCCCGGCATGAAGGAGCGCACGATCATCATGGACGGCATGTCCAAGACTTACGCCATGACCGGGTGGCGCCTGGGTTACGCAGCCGGGCCGCGCGACCTCATCGAGTGGATGTCCAAGGTCATCGCCAATACGGCGTCCTGCACGGCCACATTCACCCAGATGGCGGGCATCGAAGCGCTGACTGGCCCGCAGGACGACGAAGAGAAGATGCGGCAGGAGTTCATGGCCCGCCGGGAGATCATTGTCGATGGGCTCAACGCCATCCCCGGCGTCACATGCCGCAAGCCGCACGGTGCCTTCTATGTCTTTCCCAACGTCAAGAGTTTCGGCCGCTCGTCCCAGGAGATCGCCGACCACCTGCTCTACAACGCCGGTGTCGCCTGCCTGGCCGGGACCGGCTTCGGCTCGTTTGGGGAGGGGTATCTCCGCTTCTCGTATGCAACGTCGCGCGAGAACATCGCCCTGGCGCTCGGGCGGATCCGTACGGCACTGGCCGAACTGAAGTAGGAACGAGCAACTATGGGAACGATGCTGACCATCCAGGAACTGAAGCACCTTGCGACCGAAATCCGCAAGGACACGCTTCGCTCCATCACGGCCGCCGGTTCAGGGCATCCGGGCGGCTCGCTGTCCGCCGCCGACATCATGACGGCCCTCTACTTCCGGGCGGCCAACCTGGCGACGCCCACCGACCCCGACCGCGACCGCATCTTCTGGTCCAAGGGGCACATCGCACCGCTGCTGTACACCCTGCTTGCCTACAAGGGCTTCTTCCCCAAAGAGGAGCTGCTGACGCTGCGCAAGTTCGGCTCACGCCTGCAGGGACATCCCAAGAAGGGGAGCCTGCCGGGCATCGAGACGTCGACGGGTTCGCTTGGCCAAGGACTCTCCGTCGCCGTGGGCTGTGCATATGCCGCCCGCTATGACAATCTGCTGGTTCGTGCCTACTGCCTTACCGGTGACGGCGAGCTGCAGGAGGGTCAGATCTGGGAAGGCCTCATGGCAGGCGCTCATTTCAAGCTCGACAACCTGTGCGCCATCATCGATAACAACGGATTGCAGATCGACGGCAAGTGTTCTGAGGTCATGTGCATCGACGATGTCGCGGCCAAGCTGCGCGCGTTCAACTGGCACGTCATCAGCATCGACGGCCACGACATGGAGCAGTGCGTGAAGGCGCTGGACGAGGCGAAAACGGTCAAGGGACAGCCCACCGCGATCGTTGCACATACCATCAAAGGCAAAGGCGTGTCCTATATGGAGAACGTTGCCGGCTGGCATGGCAAGGCACCGTCCCAGGACGAGCTGGCCCAGGCCATCCGCGAGCTGGACGCGCAGGAGTGTGAGTGACATGGCGACTGCACACAAGGACGTTTGCGGCACCCTCGAAGGCAAGGCGACGCGCTTCGGCTACTCGGATGCCCTGCTCATGCTGGGCAAGGAAGACCCGCGCGTATTCGTTCTCGACGCGGACCTCGCCAAGTCGACCACGACGGACCGCTTCAAAAAGGAATTCCCCGAACGATTCATCGACTGCGGCATCGCGGAGCAGAACATGGTGGGCATCGCTGCAGGATTGTCGCTGATGGGCAAGGTCCCATTCACGTCCACCTACGGCACGTTCATGGTGGACCGGGCGCTCGACCAGCTGCGCGTCACCGTCGCCTATGCCGAGCTGAACGTGAAGATCGTCGGCGCACATGGCGGCATCAGTGTTGGTCCTGACGGGGCGACCCATCAGGCGCTAGAGGACCTCGGCGTCATGCGCATGCTGCCGCACTTCACCGTCATCAACCCATGCGATGTGAACGAAGCCCGCAAGGCCACGCTGGCGGTCGCCGCCATGCAGGGCCCCACGTTCATCCGGCTCGGCCGCGAGCCCGTGCCGATTCTGACGGACGATGCGACGCCGTTCGACATCGGCAAGGGCATTACCTTCGAAGACGGCGACGACGTCACCATCGCCGCGACCGGCTATATGGTGTACGAGGCTCTGCTCGCGCACGAGGAACTGAAGAAGCAGGGCATCCATGCCCGCGTCCTGGACATCCACACCATCAAGCCCATCGACCGCGAACTCCTGCTGAAGGCTGCCCGCGAGACGGGCGCCGTGGTCACCGCAGAAGAGCACCAGGTCATGGGTGGATTCGGTTCCGCGGTCGCGGAAGTGCTGGCGCAGGAGTGCCCCGTGCCCATGGAGTTCGTGGGCATCAAGGACCGCTTCGGCGAATCCGGAACGCCGGACGAACTGTTGACCGCCTTCGGCTGCCGCGCGGCGAACATTGAACAAGCAGTGAAGGCGGTGCTTGCGCGTCGCAAGCGATAGCACGAGTCCAGCTGTGAACATTGCGGCCTCCGCAGGCGTTTGACGCTCCTGCGGGGGCCGGTACACTGTCCTGGTACCCGAAAACCATTCGTGCAAGGAGTCCATATGGGAGATATGCAAGGGAAACAGCGTGAATTGAGGCATCGCTCGCCCCTGGTGTGGGTGCTTGGAGCCATCCTGGTCGTAACACTGGCGTGGGGAGGGTCGGTACTGGTCACGCGTGGCAAGGTCAGCCCAACGTCCTGCCTGACCTCGCTGGCCCCCGGCAGCAGTGTATCGCAAGCCGACAGCCTGCCCAGCGCCGCTGAGGGACAGGAACCATATGTCGTGTGGAGCGCCTCGACCCAGGAGCAGGGGTCCGTGTCCACCCTGTACACTGCACGCATCCCCAATCCGTTCCAGTCTTCCGGCCTGGCACGCATCCTGCTGGCGCCGTCCTCGGTGTCGGTCGGTATTGTAGTCGATGCAAGTACGACCATTCAGCAGGTGCGCATCCTTGAGCCTCGGACCCTGGTTGGCCCCCCCGGCACCCTGACTTCGTTTCTCGAGGGGTTCAAGGGCATGTCCTTCTTTCAGGTCCTGACCGCGGCCGATGGGTTTGCGCCAGCGGGCGGTGGGGCACTGACGATTCCCGTCTCGGCACTGGTCACGGACCTTGCGACGTCGGTCTACCTGCGTGACATGGGGAAAGAGGGGTTTGACCGCTTCATGGCCCAGGTCAACTCGCCGGGCCTTCGCCTCGATTTCCCGTTCCCATATTTCGCCGCCAAGACGTGGCAGGGAAATTCGTTCAACCTGGGCCAGCTGAACGGAAAGAAGGTGCTGGTGACGTTCACCCAGCCAACCTGCGGCTCGTGTTTCGAAGCGACCATGACCCTGCTGAATACGGTGGTGATGCGCAAGTTCGACATCACGCCAGTCGTGTTCATCTTTGGTGACCCGCAGCTGGAGCCTGTTCAGCGATTCGCCAAGGATGCTCCAGTGGGAGCTATCCTCATCTCCGATCCCAACTCGGATCTAGCGCGATCGGTCCACCAGACGCTGGCGCCGTACGCGGTCATCCTGGACGACCAGCACATCATTCGCTACAGCGGCAGTTCCGACAAGGGCAGCCCTGTGTATCAGTACCTGGAACAGCTGGCAGGCGCTCAGTGAACCGGTCTCGTCTCCTGAAGGGTCTCACGGTCGCGATGCTCGTGGCGCTGGTATGCGGCGTCTGGGCAGCTCCGCTCGCGCGCGCAGCCGTGCCGACTGCGCCGGCAGACGCGGACAGCACGCCTATCATCTATTACTACACCGAAGGGTGCAGCGAGTGCCGCGCTGTGGAGCAGTATCTGGAGGCGCTCTCCTCGCAATATGACTTCTATCTCTATAAGAAGGCGGACTCTCTGGATGGCGCAGGTGCCAAGGTACGGTCTGCCCTGGACACGGCGTATGGAGTCCCCGAAACTCAGCGTGGGGTCGCACCGACGATCTTCGTCGGCGACAAGGTGTTCCTCAGGGAGCCCGCCATCAAGGCGGGGCTGGAGCAGGCGCTGAAGTCCTCCACTCCTGCACTTCGTCAGCACTTGTTGGACGCTGAAGCAGCGGCCGAGAAGAGCGATGGCAGCGAGCCCACGGATCTGTTCAAGACGTTCAGCGTCCTGACGGTCATCGGCGCGGGACTGCTCGACGGCGTCAACCCCTGTGCGTTTGCAACCCTCATCTTCTTCATCAGCTATCTCATCATGCGGTCCAAGTCCAGGCGCGATATTCTGTTCGTCGGGCTGGCATTTGCTGCAGGTGTCTTCCTCGCATATCTGGCCGCGGGCATGGGACTGTACCAGGTCGTCTCGCGCATGCCATGGTTCTTCGCCCTCAGCAAGTGGTTCTATCTCGTCATCGGCATCTTCGCCGCTGTGATCGCTGTGCTGTCCGTGCGGGACGCGTGGCGCGCCCGGCATGGCGAACTGGGCGACATGACACTGCAGCTGCCGGAACGGAACAAGGGGATGATCCACAAGCTCATCCGCGACCAGGCACGCACCGGGTTCGTGGCGACCAGTGCCTTCCTCGTCGCCTTTCCTGTCTCGCTGTTCGAGTTCATGTGCACGGGGCAGACGTACCTGCCGACCATCGTACTCATCTTCAGCCAGAACGTCCTCAAGCAGAGAGCCGCGCTGTTCCTGGTCATCTACAACCTGTTGTTCATTCTGCCGCTCGTGCTCATCACCGTGATTGCGTACCTTGGTGTCACCAGCGACCACTTGGTCATGTGGCTCAAGAAGAATGCGGCGCCGGTGAAGGCTGCAACGGCCATCCTCTTTGTTGTCCTCGCGGGGTTCCTCATCGTGCGGGCACTGACATTGTTTGGGGTGATACGATGAGAAGAAGCACCTGCTTTGGTATCCTGCGCTTTGTTGTTTTCCTGACCATCTGTGCGATCACTGCGGCCGGCATTGCCGCTCCTGCGGCGAGTGCCCAGTCCGGCGCCGGGTTCATCACGCTCAAAACCTTCCCTGCCACCGTGACCGCGATCGGCACACTGGACGGAGCGACGCCGACAGTGGTCGTGGCGACGCAGAATGCCGGCATCTACAGCATGTCGGGCACGTCGACAGTCTTCCGCAAGTTGCCGGCCCAGCTGGACTTGATGAAGGTGACCAGCATCGCCGTCCTCGAGCCTGACCGGTGGCTTGTCGGTACCGATGGCGACGGCTTGTGGCTGGTGAAGGGCGAAGGGACGTCCTTTGACCGTGTCACAACGCTTGACTGTACGCGCGTTGCACGTATCGTGCAGGACTCTCGAGACTCCAATGCACTGTTCATCCCCTCGCTCTGCACGGGACTGCATTACTCGACGGACCGTGGCGTGACGTGGAAGACGGTGGGCAAGGGCATCACATCGTTTCTTGTGACGGATATCGTGCGTCTGGATGGCGACCGGATTGCCGTTGCCACCCAGGACGCGGGGGTGTTTGTGTCCGCCAACAACGGGACCTCGTACGTCAAGACACCCTGCCCCATCAAGAATGTCTCATCGCTTGCATGGGATGCAGCCACCAGGACACTGTTCGTAGGGGGAGGCACCGCAGTCGCTACGACAACGGACGCGGGCGCCCACTGGACCAGCCTGCCCAGTCCCGGCAACGTGACGTCGCTGGCGGCTCTGCCGTCGGGTCCCGTGTTGGCCGGTACTACCCAGCGCGGCGTGCTTCGCTGGGACGCCGCGGTCAAGTCTTGGCGTGATGTCGCCCAGGGGGCCGGTGTCACATCGGCTTCGACCATGACCTGTTCTGGGACAACCCTGCTGGTCGGTGGCTCAACGGGCGCTCTTGCACGGGTCGATCTCAGTGTTTCCGTTGCAGCAGTTGCTCCAGCAGCTCTGGACCTGGGCAGCATCCCGGTCAACCAGGCGCGCTCGGTGACGTTCACTCTCACCAACCTGGGAATGGGCACCCTCGACTGGCGCATTGAGAACGTCCCCGGCTATGTCACGGTGGCGCCGCAGACCGGCACGGGCAATGCGACTGTGACCGTCCGCGTCGAAGGCGACAGTTTGGGCAAGGGACCATACCAGAGCCTGCTCAAGGTCGTGACGAACGGCGGGGACCAGGTGTTGACACTGCGTTTCAGCATTGTCGATGCCGCTTCGGTGCGTATCGGGCTGACGGTCGGAAAGGCGACGGCCACGGTGGGTGAGGCGGCGGTCACACTGGATGCCGCGCCCTACATCGACAAGGCCAGCGGTCGTACGATGGTCCCGATGCGGTTCATCGGCGAGGCGTTCGGCGCCACGGTCACGTGGGACGCACCAACGCGCCGGGTGTTCGTCGAGACGAAGGGGTCGCTGAACCACAAGCCCCTGCTCATGGTCATGACCATCGGCTCGAAGAAGGCAACGGTAAACGGCAAGGCAATGACCCTGGACGTCGCACCAGCCATTGTCGCGGGTCGTACCTTCGTCCCTCTGCGTGTCATCTCCGAGACGCTGGGCGCGACTGTTACGTGGCATGCGGACACGCGTGCAGTGAGCATCGAGTACATGCCGTAGCCGGTCGGTGTGCCATCTGGGTACACGTGTGTGTACGTATGGCACACTAACGTGGGGTCGGACCGCCCGGTCAGGGGGTCCGACCCTCGTGCTTGCCCTCTGTCATTCCCGCGAAAGCGGGAATCCATTCCTCTACCAGCCATTCGCAGAAAGGAATGCAGGGCATTCGTGAACAGGTTGGCACACATTGTGCACCTACCAAGGCGGAGGAAGTCTGTCTTCGTCGTGTCTTTTCTTCTTCCGGCAGCCCGCAAGGGCAGCCAACGGTGAGCCAGAAATGGCACCACCAGCGCCTTGACAACTGAATCGCACGCAAGATCTACTTCTACAATCGTTGTTCTACATGACCTGCCGCCCCAGTCTGGGTCGACAGGAAGCTTGCACTCTGTACCAGGCGTCGCCCGTGATGCATGAAGCGTCCACCGAGCGTCGTCAAGCTGGAGCGTGCTGTTTCCTTCCAGGAGGGCGCTCTGGGATTCGTCAGCAGGACCACCGAAGTCGCGAATGGACCGAGGGATGAGACACCGCAGGATGTGGCTGCAGTCACGGCTGCACAACGCGGGCTCCTGAGCAGTCTGTTCGCAGATGACCGCCACACGATGTGGCGTGTTGCGGCGTTCCGGTCGTGAGGGGTTCCAGGGCAATCCAATCGGGGAAGGGATATGCCCATCCACTATTTCACTCACACTGGTCGCACGATGGCGGGACTCCCGCGGCGCGCATGCGCGCGCCAAACGGTCGTATCCAACCAACAACTTCCTTCACCAATATCTCACACTCTAAAGGAGAGACAATGAAGAAGTTCCTGTCTATTTTTGTAGCGGTCGCCATGGTATTCTCGCTCTTCACGGGAATCCTTGCCCCGCGTGCCTCGGCCGCTGTCGGCTTGACGATCTCGACCGCCGATGCAGCCAAGAAGACGACTGCAACAGCAGTAAAGTACTGGTTCAGCTCATTCCCGAGCCCTCTGGTGCGGAATCCATTCACCCTGGGCACGTACGTGTACAAGATGGGTGACGTCATCCATGCGAACGTCGTGTTCAACACGACGACAGCCGGCGGACAGTATGTCACTGAGCTCATGGCTTGGAACGGCGTCGACTGGGTCACCCAAGTTGTTGACTCGGTCACCGCCTTCCAGACCACCACCTACGTGGCGGGTGACGCCGAGGCACTCAAGACCTATCCTGTGCAGATCGGCACCGGCAACGTCTCGTTCGACGGCCCCTACTATCTGCGGGTTCGCGAGACCACCGGCGACACGGAGACGTTGACCATGGCGGTGCCGGTCTACATCCAGTACAACCTGACGTGGAAGACCAGCTCCATCATCAACTGCGCCGGCTTCAACACCATCGAGGGCTGGATCACTCGTGGCAACGGCCAGACGGTCCTTGTCCCCGTCATCGTGGGTATCACGTATCCAGTAGTGGGCACCAACTACAACATGGCAGCCTACTACACGATTGCCCCGTCCTCCTCGGGCCAGTTCTCACTGACCTTCCCGGTCGATCCTGCCAACCACATCGGCAAGTTTGGCGTGTTTGTCCGTGACTCCTACGCAGACGACACCCTGTATCCAGTGAGTCCTGCTGGCGGCGGTGTCGATGTTGCAAACGAGGCTACCGAGAGCTCCGACAACGACGCTATGGTTTATGAGTGGCTCTCCAATGTTCCCACAGCGCTGGCCATTACCGCTGCCACCTATGGCAGCCCGATCCTCCTCTATGCCAACCAGGCTAGTCAGCCCCTCGTGATTTCCCTGACCGACAGCCAGGGCAATCCTGTCGCCGGACTCATTCAGGCAGACTGGACCGTCAATACGGGCACGACGATCACGGCATATGATCAGATCTCTCCCGGCTACTACCGGTTTGTGCTGACCGTTGGGGCTCCCACGACCAATGATGTTCGTTTCTCCGCGACGACGACCATCTATGGGACGTCCGTGACGTCGAACGTTATCATCATCAACCTGCGCACCCTCTCAGCATTCAACCCCTACCTGGATATCAACGCAATCAACCACGATACGCCGGAGCTGGACGAGATTACCGGGCGCTACGTGTATGACAAGCTGCCGTGTACTATCGGCAACGCGCTTGAACTCACCGTAGGCTACTGGCCGGTCCTTGATCCGGCAAACTGGTACATCGTTCCCTCTTCCGTTAGCATCACTGTCAGCGGTCCAGTCCGTGACTTGGATCCCTATGGCGAGACTCACTGGATCATCGAGGAAGCCGGCAAGATCACGGCCTCCATCTCGATGGACGTGTGGGAGCGCATTGATCAGACCTGCCCGACTTGGCCCATTAGGCTTCAGAATGAGTCAATTGTCGAGAGCACCATGGCGGAGAATGCCTGCTGCCACAGCTACACCAAGACGTTTGACGTCTGCGAAGTCAAGTCCTGCTCGCTCGTCAGCGTGACCCTCGAGAATGGCGCACAGACCGACGCCTCGACCATCACCGTCGGCAAGAAGGCCGACCTCGTCGTCAACGTCAGCAGCGCCAATGCTCCCGCCGGCCTTTCCTGCGGCTGCAATACCAAGATTGTCCATATCTACATGACCAAGAATGGCGTGCCCGTTACCGGCGCCTTCACGGTCGACACCTATGCCGCCGGCACGTCGACGGTCAATGACCTCTGGTACAACGGCATCCCGGACTCCCTGCTGGGGGACATAAGCGTTCCCGGCGGCACTCCTGATGAGTACTTGGCTCTGCCGAACCCCGGCCGTAGCACTCCTGATGCAACCTTCTTCCCGCGCTACTACATGGGGCTGGAAGGGTACATGAACGAGGGTACGGTCAACTTCATGGGCACGACGCCCGACGCTATCGTGATCGACAACTGCGAGAAGCTCATCTTCAAGGGCGTGAAGTTCAACTACGTCGACAACGCACTGTGCACGTACAACCTCGTCGTGCAGACGTTTGCACTGAAGAGGGGATTCGACGCCTGCGGCAACATGCAGGTCAGCTATCCGTTCATCAGCGAAACGCTGAATGACGTGTCCATCGTACCTGTCACCACGACTCTCACGTCGATCGGCAGCATCTTCGAAGGCGCGGTTGACCCCACTGACGCGCTTGCCGGCGTCACTGGCACCTTTATCGAGCTCACTGACCCCATGTTCACGCTTGACGATCCTACGTGGAAGGTCAAGCTCGGTAGCACGACGCTTTCGACCTACACCGTTTCCACAATTCCGACCGGCTACAAGGTCACGTTCAACTGTCCGCTGTACAAAGCTGGCGATCTCGTGATCACTGGTTGGGCCTATGGGACCAACTGTGCCACGAAGGAACTCGTCACGATCACCAAGAAGGTCGTTCTTCCCGCCTTCGACGTGAAGATTGGCCTCGCTGACGGTACCATCATCGCCAACGACCACATCGTGACGGAAGGTCTCATCGAGGACCTCTACGTTGTTCCGACGGATCCACGTGCTGATGGTCACCATGACTTCACTACTGATCCGGCCTGGAACTTGGGCGTCTTGGCTGTCGAGAACGACTGCGGCCTGCCCACTGCCAAGGTCTGTGGCTGGACTCCTTCCGGCTGCACGACTCCTTCCCCGATCAGCGTGTACGGGCGCGACAACCCTCACATCACTGATGCTCCTCAGTTCGAGCTGTACATGACGTTCGCCGGATGCACGGGTATCCTTATCGATACCTTCACGCTTGTTGAGCCGACCATTACGGTCAGCCCGACTGAGATTCCGTTCACGATCCCCGCTTCCGCAACGCACCTTGTCTTCACGGTCAAGGATGCGCATGCGCACGGAGCTCCCGGCGTCGGCGTTTCCATCACTGGCACCAGCTCCGGCTTCGGTGCGGGCGCTTCAGGCTACTCGTTCACTGCCGGCACGGCGATCACTGACAAGAACGGCGAAGCTGACTGGGCGTTTGTTCCTCCCTACAGCGGCCAGTACTATGTCGGCGTCGCGATGAGTTTCCCGACATGCTTCACGTTGCCATGCAGCTGGTCTGCCTTCGGCGCCACCAAGACCATCACTGCCAAGTACATGGCTCCTGTTGTGGACACCACTGCTCCTGTGGTGACCCTCACTGCCGGACTTGACGGCTCCAAGGTTTCCTCCAGCATGCTCAACCTGACCGGCAAGGTCACCGACAATGTCGGCGTGACCCAGCTGTTTGTCGGCTTCAACAAGGTTGATGTTCTTCCCGACGGTTCCTTCATGGTTGCTCTCAAGCTCGTCGCAGGCGAGAACACCATCACCGTCGTCGCTTATGACGCAGCCGGCAACAAGGGCACGACGACTGCAAAGGTCACCTACACTGCCCCCGTGGACACCAAGATCGTCCTGGTCCTGACCATCGGCGCTGACATCGTCTCCGTCAATGGCAAGGCCACCTCTATCGATGCTGCCCCCGAAATCGTTGCCAGCCGCACCTTCGTTCCGATTCGCTTCATCTCTGAGTCCTTTGGCGCCACCGTCGAGTGGCTTGCCGAGACTCAGGGCATCACCATCACGCTGGGCGACCATACTGTTGGTCTCCAGATCGGGAATGCCACGGCAGTCATCGACGGCACCATCGTCAGCCTGCCCGCTGCCCCGTACATCAAGAACGGTCGTACCATGGTTCCTCTGAGAGTCATCTCCGAGGCCTTTGGCGGCGACGTTGTCTGGGATCCATCCGCTCGCACCATCACCATCACCTATCAGCCGTAACTAACCGGTAGCTGAGCACCATCCGTACGACGGGGCCCCTGCGCAAGCAGGGGCCTTTTTGCATTTCCGGATGGCACGGCGTCACAATGGTTGAAAATCACATTCCTGCCCATATACTGACTGCTGACGTACCAAGTCGTCTCCGTTCGAATCGAACGTTCAGGAGGTACAACAGTGAACCACCGCACCGTACGAAAACTCGTCGGCCTTCTTGTGGCCGTTGCATTGTGCAGTAGTGTCATCGTCGCGCATGTGAGCGCAGGAACAATATCTCCTATTACCATCAACCCTTCATCTACCGCAGCAGGTGCGACAAATGTCTCGTATGCTTTCACGTTTACACTGCCCCTGGGTTCGGGTGGGCTGGATGCCAATGAGGCTATCACCATCACCTTCCCACCCGGATTCGATGTCAGCCGGGTCGGTCAGACGTCTGGCTCCGTCACCTGCATACACTTTCAATACTGGGACGGTCAGGTGAGTCAGGTCACGGTCACGGGGCAGCAGGTCAGGGTAGCCCTGTCAAGACCTCTGTTGCAGGGTGCCTCGACCACAATCACCTTTCTCTCCACGGCCCAGATCACCAATCCCTCGATTGCCACCATCTATTTGTTCCTAGTTGACGCCCCGCATGACACAGGCTCAGGTTCAGTCATTATTGGCTCGGGTGGCGGTACGGGCGACGGTACGGGTGTCGGCGGTGTTACCAGCTTGTCGGTCATCGTCGAGCCCTCCAATGCCGGCAAGGCCGCTGGCTACACCGTGAGTTTTCAGGTCGGTGCCGATGCAGCGCTTGTCGGTGGCGCGGACTATGTCGACGTGCAGTTCCCCGCCGGGACGACCGTTCCTGCGACGATTCCCATGGATTCCGTTCTGCTGAACATTGCCCCGGTCACGAGTATCCAGGTGTCCGGAACACGCCTGCGCCTTGGTATCCCCGAATCCCGGTTCATCGCGAGCGGAGCGCAGTGCACGATTATCATTCCACAGTCCGCAGGTATCCTGCATCCTGATCTGCCAGGTACCTACGTCGTCCGGGTGGCCACCAGCAAGCAGGTCAACTACTCGTCATCCAACGGGTACCTTGTCGTTGGCACGGCCATCCTCAACCCGTCGATCGTCGTGGACCCTGCCCGCCAGGGCATGGCCGCACAGTACCAGCTGACCTTCACGTCATCGACATCGGGTGCTTTGGCAGCAGGTACCGGGCGCATCACGGTCGAGTTCCCTGCCGGTACGACCATTCCTGCCTCACTGCCCGCCAGTGGCATCCGTGTCAACGACGTGGAGGTATCGAGCGTTCTGGCCGTCGCTGCCAACAAGCTCGCCGTTACCATTCCGACCGCCATCGCAGGCGGCTCGACTATTCGTGTCGTCTTTGGCATTGAGCTGGGCATCCGCAACCCCTCTGTGGTTGGGACCTATCAGCTTGGCATCAGCACATCCGGTGATGCGACGCCTGTCCCCGTCTCGTACAGCGTCAGCTCGTCCCAGGTGGGCGCCGTGACCGCGCAGGTCAGCAACGGCTCGGCGGGACAGACCGCCGCATATACCATATTGTTCACGACGGGCCCAGGCGGCGCCCTGGCCGCCGGCATCGACCGCATCAACGTCGAGTTCCCCTCCGGCACGACGATCCCAGTCTCGCTTGCTGCTTCATCCGTCACCGTGAACGGGGCGCCTTCGACGCTGGTCACCTCGGCGGGCATGATCGTGAGCGTGACGGTGCCCACATCGATTGGGGCAAACAGCCCGGTCTCGCTGGTCATCGGCGATACGGCCGGCATCATGAACCCCGTCACCGGCGGCACGTACACGTTGCGGGTCAGCACCAGCCGTGAGACGATTGCCGTAACCAGCACTGGCTACGCTGTCTCGTCCCTGCCTGTCGTGCGGGCAACTATGACCCCCTCGGCGCCAGACGGCCAGCACGGCTACTACCGCACCAAGCCGGCCATCACGCTGACGGCGCAGAGCGCGGTGGACGCGCAGCCGGTCATCTCGTACCACTTCGACACCAACCCTGACAGCGTCTATGGCGGACAGCCGCTGGTGGCATTGGAGGGAACACATACACTGACCTTCTATGCGACTGACCGTCTGGGCAGCCGATCCGCAACCGGCACGCTGACGATAGCCGTCGATTCGGTCGCCCCGGTCATCGCCCTTACGTCGCCACGGGACGGCGAGACGTTGAACAGCACGTCCTTTGTCGTGCAGGGGACGGTGGATGTCGGCAGTACGGTCCAGGTCAACGGGCAGAACGCCACCGTCGATGCCACAGGGGCGTTTGTGGCGCCCGTGACGATCCAGGGGACGTCGGCGACCATCGTGGTGGATGCAACCGACCTGGCCGGCAATACTGCACGCAAGACTGTGTCGGTCAGCGTCGACAAGACACCACCGACCCTGACGGTGTCACAACCGGTCAACTTTCAGAAGATCCAGCGCCTGCCTATTGTCGTCACGGGCAAGACCGAGGCTGGTGCTGCAGTGACTGTCCAGGGCAGTGCTGCGACGGTGCTGGCGGATGGATCGTTCGCGTACTCCATCGCCAGTGCTACTGATGGTTCGCTGACGATTGCGGTCATCGCACGCGATGCCGCGGGTAATGCGACCACGCGCACGATTGTCATCAGTGTCCTCAGCACCAAGCTCATTCAGATGCAGGTGGGCGCCAAGGCGGCGCTGGTCAATGGTCAGTCAGTTGTGCTGCAGACTGCGCCAGTCATCAAGAATGGAACGACGCTGGTACCCCTGCGCTTCGTCGCGGAGACATTCGGTATCACCCCTGTGTGGGACGGCGTGTTTCAGGTCATCGACCTGCCCCTCGGTAGCCGCACGGTTCGCCTGCAGGTGGGCCAGCGGTTCGCCTCGGTCGACGGCAAGCGGGTGGCACTTGACGCCGCCCCGGTCATCCTGGGTAGTGTCACCATGGTCCCCTTGCGGTTCATCGCTGATACGCTGGGAGCTGACACACAGTGGGAGGCCTCCACGCGCACCATCATCATCGTCTATCCTAGGGCATCGTAGCATGAGATGCCTCTGCAAGGGGTCCACATGATAAGAAGCCATTGGTTGTGCAAGGTCGTATGCGCGGTGCTGGTCGTTGTCCTCGTCTCTTCGGGCGCGCGGTCGGCCAGGGCGGTGCAGGTCCTGTGCTCGGTGACGCCGGTGCCCGCGACCGCCAGTACTCCGGCCGAATACACGATACGCATCTCGACCAACCCCTATGACCGCATCGACCAGTTGGTTGTCAGGTTCCCGGACGACACCCAGTTCGCGGCGGGGTCCTTTGCCCCGTCCACCGTGGTCGTCAACGGTGTCCAGAGCTGGGGCGGCCAGATACAGAAGCTGGCGACGAACCAGATCCAGATGAACATCATGCTGTCGACACGGCTGACGATGGGTGCTCCCCTGACCATCATCATCGCTCGGGAAGCGGGCATCAAGAACCCACTGTCACCGCGTTCGTGCTACCGACTGATGGTCAGCTTCTTGCGAGACGGCGCCGAAATCAACTGGGTCGAGTCTGACCTGTATGCGATCACGCCGTCGGCAATCGGCTCGGTCAACGCGAGTATCGAGCCGGCAGTAGCGGGCGCACCTGCCGACGTCGTCGTCAGCCTCATCACTGGGTCAAATGGGAGGCTGAAGTCGGGTCAGGATAGCGTCGATGTTGCCTTCCCATCGGGCTTCAGCATTCCACAATCGTTTGGTTTTGCTGATGTGACGCTCAACGGCGTGTCCTGTGAGGGCAGGGTCTTCCGCGACAACGCCAGCCCCAACACTGTCCTGGTATACGTTCCGGTTGATATCCCCGCGAGTTCGCCAATTGTCCTGCGCATCCCAGCCAAGGCAGGCATCAAGAACCCGACCGTCGCAGGTCCTGTCATCCTGAGTGTCTACACGACCGCCGAGACCACGCCAATCGAGACGCCGACCATCCAGATCCGTGGGCGCGAGGTGACTGGCTTGGCGGTTCAGTTGGCGCCTGTGGTCGCTGGTTCGCCGACCAGAGTCCAGCTGCATTTTGGACTGTCGGCCGTGGGCCGCCTGACCCAGGGCAAGCTCATCCATGTCCGACTGCCCGTCGGCTATGCCACGCCGGTCCCTGCAGGCACCGTGTCTGCAACCATCAACGGAACGGCTGCTACTACGGCTATCGCCGCAGGTGTCATGGATATTTCCGTTCCCGCATACCTGCCGGATCGAGCCTCCGTGGACCTGGACTTCCCTGCCGACTTCGGGATCGTCAACCCCACGACGCCAACAGGATATGCCTGGACGGTCTGGACCGACAGCGACACGGCGCCGATGGTGGCCATGGCACTGGTGCAGGCACCATCTGCATCCGGGGCTACTCTTGCTTCATCGACACGCGCTATTGGGCGCGACGCTTCGTGGACGGTGACCTTCACTCCCAGTTCTCCGTCGACATTCCCGATAGCAGGAGAGGCTATTACGATTACCTTTGACGAGACGATCCTGGTACGTGTGCAATTGGGAGCCGGCAGCGTGACCGTCAATGATGTGCCGGCTGATGCGGCAGCTCAGGGGACGGCCGTTGTGGTGACTGTGCCGTCTGGGGTCATCTCCACCGGGATCGTCACGGTCAAGATGAGCGAGCAGGCGGGTATCCGCACGCCGGCCGTGCCGGCATCAGCAGCTGCACGTGTTGCAACGACGCGGGACAGTACTCCTGCGGCAACCAACGAGCTTGCCTTCAAGGCAATGCCTGTCGTGACGATGATCGTGACGCCGGATGTGCCGAACGGACTGAGCGGACGGTACATAGTCAACAAGCCTGTTGTCCAGCTGGTCAGTGACAACGCGTCGATTTTCTACCGCATCGATGATACAAGCTACCTGCGCTACGAGCCAAGCATACAGGTAACCATTCCTGAGGGTTCACATACCCTTGCAGCCTATGCCGTCGCATCCGACGGTACCGAGGGCGAACCGGTGATGCGGTCCTTTGTGGTCGACCTGACACGGCCGACGATGAGCCTTGACGGCTACACCGGCGACATCCTGGTTCGGTCTCCTCAGGTGACGCTCACGGGTACCGTCTCTGAGCCAGTCGAGCTCGTGCAGGTCAATGGCGTTCCAGCATCGGTCGCCCAGGACAACAGGTTCAGCGTCACCGTGTCCGTCGGCAATGGCCAGGCGCTTGTGTGCTACACCCGTGACATTGCCGGCAACGTGACCAACTTTGTTCGCACGGTACGCCTCGACAGCGTCCCGCCCGTCATCGCGAAGGCCGGACCATCTATGACCTTGTCGACGGTGCATGCCGAGCAGTATGAGGTACGCGTGGCGGTCAATGAGGCGTCCACCGTCACCGTCAATGGACAGCCCATGATACAGGCGAGTCCCGAGTATGTTGCCACGATTCCGCTGCAGAAGGGCGTCAACGAGGTGACAGTGCGGGCAGTCGACGCTGCAGGCAACGAGGGCCTGCTGTCTTGGAGCATTACACGGACCGACACGCTGACGATACGCCTGACGGCAAACATGGCGACAGCCATGGTGGGTGACGAAGAGCGCTCGCTGGATGCCCCGCCCATCATCGTGAACGGCGTGACGTTCGTGCCCCTCCGGTTTGTCGGTGAGGCGCTGGGAGCCGAAGTGACGTGGAGCCCTGCTCTCCAGGTCGTGTTCCTTGTCAAGGGCAGTTCTCAGGTCCAGCTGACGGTCGGATCCAAACTCGCCATCATCGACGGGCGCATCACGCAACTGCTGGAGGCGCCACGCATCCAGAACGGGCGGACGATGGTCCCCCTGCGGTTCATCAGCGAAGCATTTGGAGCCGACGTCACCTGGGACCAGGCGACGAAGGCAGTCACCGTGTCCCTTGCGGACGCAGCATAGAAAGGACGGGAGTAATGATGCGAATAGTCGGTTGCTCATGGTTCAAGCGGCTCGTCGGCGTTGTAGTTGTCTGTGTGTTGCTGGCTGGATACGGTGCTCCGCAGGCGCGTGCTGTCATCAGCGCTGTTGAGGTACAAGTCGTGCCTAATGTGGCCAGAACGAACGCGCGGTACACGGTGTCGTTCGTCACTGGTGATGGCCTCACTGAAGGCGGTGCCGTCCTGCTGCAGTTCCCGCAGGGGACAACCCTGCCATGTTCTCCCTGCAACCCGCTAGTCTATGCTGACGAAGTGACAGTCAACGACATCCACCCAAAGCAGCCGGCATTTGGTAACCCGAGCGCTGGCACCCTGAAGGTGTTTGTCCCCGAGGCTATCCCCGCCGGAGGCACCGTGCGCATCGTCATCAGTACACTGGTACCGCGCGTGGGCAACCCGGACGTCGGCACCTATCGCATTCGTGTGTCCACTGACCACGAACCCGCTGTAGAATCAGCGCTATACACCATCGGAACGAGCCAGATCATGGCGCCCACCGTTCATCTTGAGTCTGCCATCGCAAACGTTGGATCGGGCTACAGCATCACCTTTGTCACTGGTGTGACCGGACAGCTCGTCCAGGGCAGCAGCATGATCACGATCACCTATGCGGCAGGTGGGTTCCCCGCGGCACCTGTCAACAGCGCGGTCACGGTGAACGGCCTGGTTTCGGAGCGCATCCTGACCAACGTGGTCAAGCACACGATCGAGATCCTGTCGCCCGTGACCGTAGATACGCGTTCTGCCGTGACGATTGCCATCGGCGCAGGGTATGGACTGACAAACCCAGTCAAGGCGGGCAACTACGTGCTGTACGTGCACACGTCGTCCGAACCCGGGGACGTCGTGTCCGAGCCGTTCCAGATCAAGGACCTGCCCACGGTGTCTACAACCCTGTACGTGGGTCCAGGTACACCGGACGGACAGAACGGATGGTACAGCAGCGAACCCATGGTAACGCTGGCAGCAGCCTCGAACGTCGAGGGACGCCTGGAGCTGCACTATGGCATCGATGGCGACCCGACGACGCTGTACACGGTCCCGTTTCAGATTCCTGCTGGGGTGCATACGCTGAAGTACCGCGCCCGCAATGTGGATGCCGGCATCGAGGAGGAATCGGTCAAGACAGCCGAGTTCCGCGTTGCCACGACAGGGCCTGTCCTCACCATCGATGGTGCTGAACAGCGGCTCACCACTTCGTCTTCGTTTACACTAACAGGGTCGGTCACGCAGTCTGTGGCACCTGTGACGACCGTGGACGTCCTTGGCAAGGAAACGCACATCATCGTGGGAGGCACCTTCTCTGAGCCGTTGACCCTGTTTGAGGGAGCCAATGAACTGCGTGTTACTGCGACCGATGAGAGCGGCCGCACGACGTCGAAGACTATCACCGTCACGGTCGATTCGGTACCTCCGAAGCTGTCGGTGACGTCCCCGGCGAACTGGCAGGAGGTCCACGCGGACAAGGTCATGGTGCGCGGGACTGTTGAGCTAGGGGCGGTGCTCCAGGTCAACGGTACGACCGTGTCCAATGGTATGCCTGACGGATCGTTTGCCCATGAGGTGGCACTCACCGTGGGATCCAACACCATCACTGTGACCGCGCAGGATGCCGCCGGCAACACGCGGCGCATGGCTGTCCTCGTGACCCGCGTCCCCGCCAATGCGACGACCATCGTCCTGACCATCGGCAACAAGGACATGACCGTCAACGGCACGAAGCGAGAGATCGACCCGGGGCGCGGCACGACGCCGGTCATCCAGAACGGCCGCACGCTCGTTCCGGTCGCTGCCGTCATCGAGGCACTGGGTGGTGAGGCCGTCTGGAGCGCATCGGCACGCACTGTGACCATCACGCTGGGTGACACCGAACTGGTGTTGGCCATCGGCGGTCCGACCGCATACGTGAACGGCAAGCCCGTACCCATCGATACAGACCCAAAGGTCGTCCCAGTCATCCTCAACAGCCGTACGATGCTGCCGTTCCGCTTCATTGCGGAACAACTGGGCGGAAGCGTGGACTGGAACGCGACGACGAGGACCGTCGTCCTGCACTTCAGCGCTTCGTAGCCGACCACCCGATGGCATTCCTGCAACAGCTGTATATGACGGACGGCGGCCGTATCGGCATCGCTGTCGCCGTCCTCATTGCGTTTAGTCTCGGCTTGGCAGGCCTGGTGATTAGTGCCGGTAACCACCGTTTACTGAGGCGCGTGTTCGGCGAGGCGCAGGGACAGCAGTTCCAGGAACACCTCGCCGCAATCCTGCGGACCTTCGAGGACCATGCGTTGATGGAGCGCGAGGTACGGGACTCTCTGGCCAGCCTCGAGAAGACGAGCCACGGCTTCTTCGACACGGTGGACATCGAGCACTATGATGCATTTCCGGGGCAGGCAGGGAAGTTCAGCTTCTCGCTGCTCATGCTCAATCGCAATGGGTCAGGAGTCATCCTGACGTCACTCACCAATACCCAGGGCAGCAAGGTGTACGTGAAACGGATCGAGGGTGGGAAAAGTGACACGGCGCTGAGTCGCGAAGAGCAGGACGTGCTGAGCAGACACGTACGGTCTTGACACGGGGTTGCATTTTGTACCACGTTTCTATACTGTGTACATGTGTGCCACCTTGGGGTAAACGTTATCCGCTGGGGCGCAATTCCGAGAGAGCGAGGCGATGATGGCAACGAAGGCGTCCGTCGAGAAGAAGAGCAAGCGCACCGGGTACTCAGTCGTCATCGTTCCACAGTACGAAGGCTCCGCGCGTCAGTTCAAGGTCTCCCGTCTCGCTATCTACAGCGTGATTACTGCGTTTGTTCTCTTTGTCTCAGGCTTCGCCTATGTTGTTGCAGAGAACACGCGCCTCAAGAACACCGTCGCCCAGTACAACGGTATGGGCCTGGACCAGGTCGTACGCCTGCAGGCCAGCCAGCTCGATGCTGCCAACGAGGCTATCAGCAAGGGTAACACGGAACTCGCGGCGCTCAAGAAGTACATTGCCTATCTGGGTACCCTTGATGACAAGGTCCGCAAGACGCTTGGTGTCGGCGGAAACAGTGTCTCCCTGGCGTCCATCCTCAAATCGACGGCCGTGCCGACCCTTTCTGTCAGCCGTGGCTTAGCCGAAGGCGCGACACAGTTGTCGACGTCGGCTGCTGTCGTGCAGCAAGAAGCCGAAGACCGTGAGAAAAACCTCATCATCTTGCAGGACGCGGCCTCCAAGTACAATACCATGCTCGCGCAGACCCCTTCGCTCTGGCCCCTGTACGGACTCATCACCTCTGACTATGGCTGGCGCTCCAACCCGTTCGGCGGTCGTAGCAGCGAGTTTCACGATGGTGTCGACATTGCAGCTCCGTATGGCACTGCGATTCGTGCGACAGCCGACGGCAAGGTGGAGCAGTCTGGGTGGAACGGCAGTTACGGCATTTCGGTGACACTGTACCACCGCGACGGTATCGAGACCCTGTACGGCCACATGAGCCGCACAGCCGTATCCGCTGGGCAGGCCGTCAAGAAGGGTCAGGTCATCGGCTACGAGGGATCGACCGGTCGTGCAACGGGAACGCATGTCCACTACGAGGTCATCATTCATGGCAACTCCGTGAACCCGATGACATACCTCGACTAGGTGCGGAGGAGACAGCCATGGCATTCGGACCATCCAAGATTTCCACGGAGAGCAAGACAGCGTCTGTCGTTGCCCACGACCTCGTCGTGAAGGGTGACGTCGAGAACCAGGGAGACCTGCGCATCGAGGGTCAGCTGCACGGCAACGTTACGGGTCACGGGACGATCACGGTTGCTGAGCAGGGCGAGGTCCATGGTAATGTCGAAGGGCGTCTCGTCATTGTGATGGGACGCGTCGAGGGCAATGTCAAGGGCATGGAGAAGGTTGAGGTCCTGGAGAAGGCGACCGTCAAGGGCGACGTCACGAGTGCGCGCATCTCCGTCGAGGAGGGTGCGTCCGTATCCGGCAAGTTCGACACGACCCCCCGAGAGGCTGAGACTCCAATCACCAAGAGTTAGTCTTTCACGACATGAGCGTGACGCAGCCGGTGCCTTGTTGATGGTGCCGGTTTGCCATATGCCGGGACCAACTATTGTACCGGATTTTCTGGTGCTATACTCTGAGCCAAGAGATGTTCTGGTTTGAGCGACGGTCACCTGAGAGGAGTCTGCTGGAGGGATACGATGGGCGAAGGCAAACTGGCCGAGTTTCCAGCTCGCACGATTCTCGAAGTGCTGTTCACCAAGGATCCGAGCGCACTTCTGTCTGTCACGACGAGGGCGACCCGGTACGATGTTGTCATTGGTCGCACTGGTATTCGCTACGCGAGCCGGGGACAGCTGAGCGGCGAGACCGCCCTGTTCCTGCTGCTCATGGAGACCGAGGGCACGTTCGCTCTCGGGCCCGTCACCTCCGACTACACATCCAACTGCGTCTTCGCGAGCCTGAGCGATGTCGATGTCAGGTTCGCAGAGTGGAAGAAACGCTTGACCGGCACCGACCTCCGATTCCTGGACCCCGGACACCTTTACTGGTGGCGCAGCAAGCTCAGCAAGGACGTGCAGCAGCTGGCCGCGCCGGAATATGAGATTGCGCAGCTGACCAGGGACCGCGCGCAGACAATCGATTCGCTGGCGTCCGTGCTTGGACAGGACGTGCTCGCAGTCTCAAGGGTGCTGACACGGATGACGCATCAGGAGTCCTTCGAGGTCGTGCCATTTGTCCGTCCGCCACGGCAGACGACGTATCGGTGTATCGTGGCGTCGCGCGACGCCCTGCTGGCCAACGCGTTCTGGCAGAACGTCTGTGGCGGCGAGATGCCGTTGCAGTGGGACAGCCACGAGCTGCTGTACCGGCGGACTGTCTCCCACCCTGCGTACGACCTGGCGACCGTCTTTGTCATGCAAGTGCTGGACGACACGATGAAAGACATGGTCCGGCTTGCTGACGTTCTCATCTTTCTCCTTTCCGACCTGCCGTCCGACGAAGAGCGCTACCTGGCGGACCTGCGTGCTCTCAACCCCGGCATGTCCGTGTTCTTCTGGGGTTCGAGAAGGCGCAGGTGGGCTCGCCATGTCCAGCAGTCCGTCCACTTCACGACTCCGCTGGAACGGGAGTCCGTCCTGCAGTCTCTGGACGCGTTCCTGTAGGTGGAACGGGCCGGGAGCGTAGCAAGGAGCAAGGGATACTGGTAGTGCGTCCTGGTTGTCCAACTGGAGCAGGGGACGTCATGTGACAAGGTGCTTGACGTGGGTGTGGTGAATGGGTATGATGACCTCACTGGCGGGGACCGCTCGTGCGTTCCGACGTTCGAGACGGTGAGAAGGCGGACGGTCGCTCAGCTGAGCACAGTGAGTCCGACGCCTGAAGGGTGAGGTCTGTGTTGAGACAACAGAAGCGTGGACATACACTGAACATGCACAAGGTTCTGGCGCTCGTGGCATGTTTCTTCATCGGGTATCTCATCTGGAGTACAGTCGCCGCGCTTGTCTACCTGGGCAAGGCAGACCGGTTGGTGACGCGTACGTTTGCTGAACTGCAGCGGGTCAGCGCGCAGACGCTCGAACAACAAAAGGCCATGCAGTATCATGCGACGAAAGCCTACGTCGAAAAGGTCGCGCGCGAGGACATGCTCATGAGCAAGAAGGGCGACACCGTCATCCTCTTCCCCATGGACCGCACAGTCCCAGAGCCGGTTCCTCCTGAGCCCACGGGTCTTCCTCGCACGTTGAGTCAGCTCATTGAATGGGTCAAGGGATGGTTCTAGGGTTGCATTTTGGCCTAGGCGCTGTATGCTGTTTTATTGGAGCCTGCCATGTCGACAGAGCTATCCCCCGCAGAGGTGAGTGACGAGTTTAATGGCCGAAGAGCACCGCATCAAGCTAACCGAAGGTATTGTCGTCAAGATCGTTCCGTTCGGAGCGTTCGTCAAGACAGACACCAATGAAGTAGGTCTGGTCCACATCTCAGAAATCAGCGACACCTACGTCAAGGACGTCAACCAGTTCCTCAAGGAAGGGGACAAGGTCGTCGTTCGCGTCATTGGCCGAAACAAGGATGGCAAGCTCAATCTCTCCATCAAAGCTGCCAAAGTTGCCGGTGGTGCTGACGAGACACCCGCCGCTCCCGCCGTGGAAGGCAGCTCCCCTACCCCGGCTTCTGCGCCAAGTGCGCCGTCTGCTCGCCCGTCCTACAGCTCGCGGCCGTTCCGCGAGAAGCCCTTGCTGAGTCCCTTCGACATGATGATGAAGCGGTATCTGCAGGACTCACAGGAGTGGCAGGTCGACAAGAAGAAGCGGACAGAGCGCAAGCGCGGATAGCGTCTCGCTTTTCCTCGCTTGACAGAGGCTGTCGCCTCTGCTACTATGTTCCAGTTTTCCAGCGCCCTGTGGCGGCGTAGCTCAGTTGGTTAGAGCATTCGGCTCATACCCGGAGTGTCGAGGGTTCGAATCCCCCCGCCGCCACCAATGTGGTTCCAGACTCTGAGGTAGGACACGAAGTCGAACGAAAGCGCGTTCAGACGACGTCGCCGTGCCGGTTCGCGGCGGGCTTGGCTCGTAGGCACAGTTCGACGCGGTGATGGCTATCCACTGCGGCTTCAACAATCATCCGGGGCGCTTTCGCCTGACAGAATAGCCCACCGGTTGTGCCCGGTGGGCTGCTGTCCCGCGACCTGCTGTCAGTACTTACTGCCTAGGTCTAAGTTGCATCATCCATATGTTACCATCAATCCGGTCGGTAGCCGCGGCATTCCTCTCCGACGTATAGAACAGGTACTGCACGCCTTTGGCATACGGCTGCGGCCAGAAATCCCACCAGCTGTTGGCCCCAGAACTACTAGTCGTCAGCTTGACCGGTGGGGACCACGAGTTGACATTGGTTGGGTCAGCTGACGTCGAGGTTGCGATGAACTGACCTTCAGCCCCTGCATCTGGAGCCCAGAAGAGCCGGAATACGTCTTTACCCTTGTCGGCGCCACTGCTATTGTCATGATCATTGTTGTTGTCAGTGGCCTTCATCAGGACCGGGTCCCAGTTCGTTGCTCCTTCAGACAGCCACGAAGCAACAGACGTTTCTGTAGATGACCAGGCTGTTCCATCTGCTGACGTGGAAAGATAGATGCCCGTTCCCCATTCGTTCGCGTCGGGATCAACGTATGTCCAGACAACGTAGAACCTCCCATCGTCAACGATAGCCTTTGCGATCGTGGCCTTGCCTGTGACAAGAACAGGCGCTGACCAGCTTGGTATAGCTTCGTCATATGATGTGACGTAGAGTGTGTAACCGATGTCATAGAAGACCCAGATCTTCCCGTCCTTCTGCACCGCGCTGATGTGTGCCGCATAGTCAGTCCCGGGAATGGCCACGGGGCTGTGCCAGGTTCCGTCATAGGTGTAGTAGTAGATGGACCGTTCCGTGCCTTCCCCAAGGCCCGTTGAGACGAAGACCCATATAGTTCCATCTACTGACTGGAGGGCCGAGATGTCTCGTTGTGCGTTGTCCGGTGGATCCAGTGGTATCTTGGTCTCCTGAGCCTTCTGGAGACCCGGAATGCTCGGAGCGATCTTGTAGTAGACGTCATAGTAGTCTAGATCAGGGTTATAGCCTTCGAAGTCTCGGATATTTCTCGCGTCTCTCCCGCGGGCAAAGAAGAGCCAGTAGGTATTGTCGTTCGCTCGAAGAAGACTGGGATCCCTGTCGTATCGAGGGTCGGTGGTGATTTGGACATCACTGACGTCGACTCTGTTGTCAGCAGCCAGCGTAGATACTGCGGACAGAGCTAGTAGCAGAGCCAATACCGCCGACAGGACTACGACCGTTCTTGATCGCCTCATGTGACTGTCACCCCCTTTGAGTTCTCTAGAGCGTACCTCGCTCATACCATGGTCGTGTCTGGAACAGACCTGAATATGGTTGGCTGTGCATAGCGACCCAGCGCTTGACCAGCAACACCCCGCCAGCGCTCCTGGCGAGTCGCAAACCTGCGTGACCGACATTGACCGATGGAAGCAGACTGATTTAGTCATACGATAGCCAGTTTGACCAAAAAGGTCAAGACCTCTGTGCACAATCGGGATGCTCCTGGGCACCGCTCCTACTCATGTGATGCCGCCTGCCGCATTGAACTCCCCAGTTCTGCCGTGTTTGACCCTGTACTCCTTGCTCAGACTCTGCCCTGTGCTCACACATTGCGGTCCGTGGCTAGACTCTGATGTCTGACTGCAAGTGCTAGTAGATGAAGTTGGTTTCAACATACATGGACTATAGAGAATGGTTATGAGTGAGTAGTTCCAGACTCTGAGGTACTATCGCTATATGTCCGGGAGGTCTGTGAGACGAGGTCATCACGGCGGTCTTGCACATGTTGAGCAGAAGACCTCCGTTCGGCGAGCCCTCGGTTGGATGCACTGCCTTCGGCGATAGCTGCTAGTTTCTTCAGGTCGGCGAGCAGAAGGTTCCAACTGGAATCGCCTGGTCCACCACCTGTAACAGGGGACAGTCCTATTTGTTGTAACAGGCTACCGCCTTACACGCCGGAACGGTTCCAGAACTGTACCACTCTCGCAACCGCCCGCCCCTGCCACTCCCCCCTACTCCAGCGTGCTTACCGCTACTTGCGGTCGGCCACGAGCTTCTCAAGTGGCTCGACCCAGCGGGTGCGCATGAAGTCGAAGCCCTTCTGCCAGAAGGTCTTGTCGCGTGGGTCGATGCCGGCCAGGCCAAGGATCTCGGCAGGGGTCATGGCGCTGCCTGTCTCAAGGATGCGGTAGTAGACGGGCTTGAACTTCTCGCCTTCCTCCAGGTACTTCTGGTATAGGGACAGCACGACGAGTTGCGCGAAGTTGTAGGCGTAGACGTAGAAGGGCCACAGGAACATGTGTTGCACGATCGTCCATTCCATGTCGTAGTGCGCGGGGATGGTGACGGAATCGCCAAACACACTGACCAGCTCCTCGTGATAGACGGAGCGGAGCTCGTCGGTGGACAGCTGATGGTCTGCGATGAGGTCGTGCGTACGGGTCTCGAACCGATGGAACATGTTCTGACGGAAGGTCGTGGCGAAGGCCGACTCCAGCTTGGAGCAGTAGAGGGCGATCTTCTCCTCAGGGTCCTTCATGCGACCCAGCAGGTAGTCGGTGACGAGCATTTCACCAAAGACCGAGGCCACCTCGGCGAGGGGCAGGATGGGGTCGCGGTTGACCGCAGTCTGCTTGGCCGAGAGAATGCCGTGCATGCCGTGTCCCAGTTCATGCGCCATGGTCTCCACGTCGCGACTGGTCCCGGTGAAGTTGAGCATGACCCACGGATGCACGCCAGGGAGATTGAAGGTGCAGAAGGCTCCACCCGTTTTGTTGGGCAGGGTGCGGCCGTCGATCCAGTTCTTGTCGAAGAACTCCTGGATGATGTCGTGTGCCCGCTGGTCGAACTTGGCATACGCGTCCAGGACGATGGTCTTGGAGTCCTTCCAGGTGTACGTGTGGGGCTTGACGCTGATGGGCGCGTAGATGTCCGCCAGCGTGAGCTTCTTGCTGTTCAGCAGGCGCGCCTTGAGGGTATAGTACCGCTCGACGATATCCACGTTGTCCCTGGTGACGTCGGACAGCGTGTTGACGATCTCCGCGTCCAGCTCGTTCTCCAGGTTGCGCATGCCCATCGGTTCGTCCACGTGGCGCAGCTCACACTCGATCTGGTGGTCCTTGAGCAGGGTGTCGAAGACGTTCGTAATGACGAGGCTGTTCTCGGCGTACTTGCCAAAGTACTGTTTCATAGCACGTGCGCGCAGGCGCGAGTCGGTGCTTTGCCGCAGTGAGCGGATCTGCTCGCCGTTCATGACCTTGCGCTCGCCCTTCACGGTGACGGTGTACTTGAACGAACTCGTGAGCTCCTGGTAGATGCGCTGGACGGCCAGCTTGCCCGTCAGGTCTCGCTTGCTGAGCAACATCTCTTCTTTCTCGCTGAGGAGATGTTCTCTCCGCTTGCGCAGGAACAGCAGGTAGTGGCGGTAGTTGTCCAGTGCCTTGTCGGCGACAAGGTGTGCAAAGACTGCCTCGTCCATCTGGCCCAGTTCGATCGGAAAGAACACGAGCGTATTGGCAATGTCGCTGCCCAGTTCCTGTGCCTTCATGACCAGGTTCTTGGCGCCCTCGTCCAGGTTGTCTGTCGTGAGCACGAGTTGTGCGTACTCGCCGAGTCGGCCAGTCGCGGAACTGATGCGCTCTTCTTCCATCATGAACTTCCTGAGCTCAGCCGGGGTGACCTTGCCGGCCGCGACCTTGCCGCGGTACTGTGCAGCGAGAGCGGCGGCGTCCCGTCGTACCGCCTTCATATCGCGTGCGATGCGCGGATCATCGAGACCGGCATACAGAGCGCTCAGGTCCCATATGACGTTCTCTGACCCCAGTTTCGCTGCTTTCATTGATTCCTCCTTAAGGGTATGTTTGTTCGGACACCTTATGATACCACACAACACCGCCGTCTCAACTGTGCCAATCTGTCATTCCCGCGCATGCGGGAATCCAGTCCTCTTGCTAACGGGTGCAGCGAGAGCGTAACAGTCTTGGAACCGTCCTGAGAATGTTACAACAACTACGGCTGTCCCCTGTTACACGTCATTCCCGCGCATGCGGGAATCCAGTCCTCTTGCTAACGGGTGCAGCGAGAGCGTAACAGTCTTGGAACCGTCCCGAGAATGTTACAACAAATAGGACTGTCCCCTGTTACAGACCCCATATCGGTGGCGGTAGGGCACAACGTGGCTATACTGATGCAGCGCGCGCAGAATTGGCGCATGCTTGATCCGAAGGGAGTGTTGACTGTGGAAAACGATGGTGAAACGATCTCGAGGGTTGCGGCGAAGCGACCCGAGAATACCCCGCGTCAGGCGGCATTCTGGAAGGTCTCGGGCTCATTCCTGTCGAAGGTGCTGGGGTTTCTGCGGGACATCCTTGTGGCGAAGATTTTTGGCGCCACATATATCGTGGACGTTGCCCAGCTCGTCGAGAGTGTGATCCTGAACATCGTCAGCTTCGTCACGTCTCCCATCTCGATTCCACTCGTCCCCGAGCTGACGCACGCTCGCTTGCAGAGCGAACGCGACTACCGCGGTCTCCTGAGCTCCGTGTTTGGCCTGTTTTCGATTGTCGGCCTGGTTCTCTTCACGGCGGTCGCTGTCTTCCCGCGCACGTTCGTGACGCTGTTCAGTGGCGGGTTCAAGGGTGACGTCGAAGTCTACGCCGAGTACACGTACCGGTGGATGGCAGCTCTGTCATTGATTGTCGTCATCTCGGCGACCATGAAGACGGCGCTGGCCGTCAAGAAGGACTTCGTCCTGCTGTCCTTCGGCGACGTCCTCATGAATGTGGTCGTCATCAGCGGACTGCTGTTCGGCGCACGCCAGATGGAACTGCCTATCCTCAAGACCGGAGCGCAGCTTCTATCAGCGCTTGCACTTTGGGCATACTTCGGGATTCGTGAGAAGTGGTTCATCCTGCCGCGGTACGGTCACTGGGACCCCAGGGTGAAGTCGCTGCTCAAACAAGCTGGCCCTCTGTTCATCGGCTCGGCGACGGACATGCTGCTGATTCTCATCGACCGGACAATGGCTTCCTTCCTCCCCGAAGGCTCGATTGCTTCGCTGGGGTACGCTCAGAAGATCTACCTTCTGCCACTTGGTGTCTGGGCGGTTCAGATTGCGGAGTCGTCGTATCCCTACATCGTCTCGGCGTTTGCCACGAGCGACGTGGCGAAGGCCTATCGACTGGCTCGTGGCTCCATCCAGCGTATCCTGTTCTTCGTCGTGCCCGCCGTGGCCGGCCTGCTGCTGCTTGCCCCGTCCATTGTCCGTGTCATCTACCAGCGGGGAGCCTTCAGCGAGGCCAACACGGCTCTCGTGGCGCGCGTTCTGCAGGGGTACATGGGTGTGCTGCTGTTCAGCTCGGTCCAGTACATCGAGACCAGGCTCTTCTATGCCAGGCGCAATACCATGACCCCCATGTTTGTCAGCGTTGCCAGTCTAGGGATCAACGTCGCCCTCAACTACCTGTTTGGCTTCGTGTTGCATCTCGGCGCCTACGGGCTTGCCATCGCCTCGTCGATCGCCGCCTTCGTGAGTATGACACTCATGTATCTTGTGTACCGGCGCATGTACGGAGCAGTCGACTATGTCCTGATTTTCCGGGACGTGCTGAAGATCGGTGGAGGCACACTGATCATGGCTGCCATGATTGTCGGCCTGCAGGCCCGAATCCACATCCTGCCGCTTATCGCTGTCAGTTTCGCCTCGTACATGATGGCGACGGCGCTCCTGCGGGAAGACGAGGCGACGGGCTACCTGAGGATGGGCCGCAGGCTCCTCGCGCGCGTTGGCAAGAAGAGCTGATGCTCACGCCGTGATTTTGTGAGTTTGTCGATTTGCACTAGACTATTCTATGGCAGCAGAGGCTGAATGCGTGCTGCGAAGGCAGCTGCGCCTGCGTCATGGGCACGCTGGACATGGAGAGAGAGGTTGAGATGACACGAAGGCCGCGAGGTGCTGAACCAGAGGTGATCGACGAGCCCAGGGAGAACGAGGATGTCCGTCACTGTGCTTCGTTGAACGCGTACGGCAGGTACCTGTACGGTCAGGGCAGATGGGAAGAAGCGCGTGTTGTCTTCGTCAAAGCCTCGACGGTTCTGCCCGACGATGACGTGACGCGCAAGAACCTTGCCGTCGCCTCGAGTGCCTGCGGCTTGAACGATGAGGCCATCGAGATTTTCGCCGATCTGACGGCTAGACTCCCGAATGAGGCATCTCTCCACAATAGTTACGGCCTGGTGTTGCACAATGCCGGTCACCTCCAGCAGGCCGGGACCGAGTTCACCCAGGCAGCCGAGCTTGCCCCATCCGAGTACATCTACTGGCACGACAAGGGGACGAATGCTCTTGCCCAGCACAGGACGTCCGCTGCGATAGCAGCGCTGGCCCGTGCCATCGCTCTCCCAGGGGCTGCTCCTGTCTGCTACTACAACCTGGCGATGGCTCTGGGTGCGGCAGGCGAGACGGAACGCGCTACGATGTTCCTGCAGAAGGCGATCGCGCTGCAACCAGACGACCCCGGACTCCTTGTGCGTGCGGTCAAGATCATGAATGGTTGGGGGAGGCATGCCATGGCCATCGAGTGCCTGCAAGCGTTCACCCATGCGGGCAGGCGAAGTCGCGAGGTCGAGGCACTGCTCAGCGAACTGCTTGCTGACGGCTGATCGGGCTCATGCTTCAGGACGACGTCTGGTCATACTGCAGCTCTCTTGAGCTGCTGGCCCCTGGTACCCGTGTGGTCGTCGCCGTTTCGGGCGGGTCGGATTCGGTCGCGCTGCTGCGCCTTCTCTGCTCGCTGCGGGAAACCTGTCATCTCGACGTGATCTGCGCCCATTTCAACCATCAGCTCCGCGGTGCCGAGAGTGATGCGGACGAGGCGTTTGTGCGGGACCTGGCAGGTTCGCTGGACGTGCCCTTTGAAACAGGATCTGACAATGTGGGTGCGTATGCCCTGGAACACCACCTCGGCCGCGAAGAAGCAGCCCGGGAGCTGCGGCTTCGCTTTCTTCGCACGACAGCGCTCACGACGGGAGCTGCGTGCATTGCCACGGCTCACACGCGGGATGACCAGGCGGAGACGGTCCTGTTCCGGCTTCTCAAGGGGACCGGCCTGCGGGGGATGGCGGGCATCGCACCTCGGACAGGGATGTTCATCCATCCGCTGCTCGCAGTGTCAAAGGAACAGCTTCAGAGCTGGCTACGAGCGCAGGGTTTTGCCTGGCGCGAGGATTCCTCCAATGCGGATGCGCGGTACGAGAGAAACTTCATCCGTACGAGCGTGATCCCGCTGATCGAGAGTCGGTTTCCTGCTGCGAAAACGGCCGCCTCCCGAACGGCGAACATAGCGCGTGCCGCATGTGAGCTGTTCGAACAGCAGACCGAGCAGGTGACGGACAACATCGAGATCCTGGAAGCGGGCGATGGGAGGCATCCAGGCGCGTTGCGCCTTGCCAAGGCGGCACTTGTGAGCCTGCCTGACCCCTTACTGCAATATGCGCTCGAGGAGGTGTTTGCGACGTCAGGCGTCGGTCCCAGCTTCGAACGGCTGACGCGGAGTACTCAGGCTATACGGAGCGGAAGGACGGGCATGCGCGTAACGCTGGATGACCGCGTGACGCTTGAGGTGGGTTACCAGCACGTCTATGTCTACGGTGCCGCGTTTACCGGCCGTGTCCTCGAACCACAAGAGATAGGAACGTTCCCCACAACAGTCGACTGGTTCCAGAGACGCCTGACCTTCGAGGGGAAGACGCCTGCGGACCTTCCGTCGGACCTTCGGGACGTTGGTCCGAAGGAAGCATGGTTCGACCTCGACGCAGTGCGATTGCCTCTCTGGGTGCGCCACGCACGGCCCGGGGACCGCATGACGACGTTTGGGGGACATCGACGCAAGCTGCAGGACCTGTATGTCGACGCAAAGGTAGACCGGGTGCTCCGGGCGCGGCGGCCGGTGGTGTGCGATGCAGATGGCATCATCTGGGTGCCCGCCCTTGCCCGCAGCGCCACAGGAGTAGTGACAGCAGAGTCGCGCCGCTTCCTGCGCATTGTATACTATAGTTCACAGTGCTAAGTTGTCTCACAGTGGGAGCGGGGTAGAATACATGGACATGAGAGACGATATACTAGAAGTTTTGGTCTCGACCGAGGAAATCCAGAAACGCACAGCCGAGCTGGGGCAGCAGATAGGACGTGACTACGAGGGCAGGAACCCGCTGATGATCTGCATTCTGCGGGGCGCCGTCGTGTTCCTGTCTGACCTCATCCGCTCGGTGCCTGTTCACGTCATGGTAGACTTCATGGGCGTGAGCAGCTATGGCGGCACCAACATGGATAGCACGGGCGTCATCAAGATCACGCGTGACGTCGACGCCAACGTGGCGCACCGCGACATCATCATTGTCGAGGATATCGTCGACACAGGCCTTACGATGAAGGCGCTGATCGATCTCATGAAGACGAGGGGCCCCAGCAGTATCGAGATCTGCACGTTCCTCTCCAAGCCGCAGCGCCGAAAGGTGGACGTGGACATCAAGTACTGCGGGTTTGAGATTCCCAACAAGTTCGTCATCGGTTACGGGCTGGACTACGACGAGAACTACCGGAACCTGCCATTCGTCGGTGTCCTGAAATCCGAGGTCTACGAGAAGAGAAAAGAGGAGAAAGGATAAGTGGCCAACCAGAAGAAGAATGCAGGCTCTAACCCGAATCTGCTGAAAGAGCTCATCGGATGGGCCCTTCTCTTTGCCGTGCTATGGGGCGCCTATTCGCTGTTCAGGCCTGCTGTGGCCCAGCCGGCGCAATTGACATATACCGATTTCGTGGCCAGGGTTCAGGCCGGAGAGGTCAAGGACGTCAAGTTCGAGATTTCGGACGTTGTTCAGACCGGTACGGGAACGCTGAAGGACGGCACCAAGTTCACGACCATCGCGCCCCTGTATGACGCCAGCCTGTATCCGCTGCTGGTTGAGAAGGGTGTGCAGGGGGACTTCAACAAGGCGCAGACGAGCATCTGGCTGACGCTGCTGGTCAATGTCCTGCCGTTTGTGCTCCTGATCGGGTTCTGGTTCTTCATGATGCAGCGCATGCAGGGCGGCCAGAACAACCAGGTGTTCAGCTTTGGGAAGAGCAAGGCCAAGCTGTTCATGGACAACCGCCCGCGCGTGACGTTCAAGGATGTTGCGGGTCTGGATGAGGCCAAGGAAGAGACAGGCGAGCTGATCGACTACCTCAAGAACCCCAAGAAATTCTCGGCAATGGGTGCCAAGATTCCCAAGGGCGCCTTGCTGGTCGGACCTCCTGGTTGTGGAAAGACACTGCTTGCGCGTGCGATCTCTGGCGAGGCCAAGGTGCCGTTCTTCAACGTGTCGGGTTCGGAGTTCGTCGAGATGTTTGTCGGCGTGGGCGCAAGCCGCGTCAGGGACTTGTTCGCACAGGCGAAGCAATATGCTCCATGCATTGTGTTCATCGACGAAATCGACGCCGTGGGGCGCCATCGCGGCGCAGGCATCGGCGGCGGCAACGACGAACGTGAGCAGACCTTGAACCAGCTGCTCGTCGAGATGGACGGCTTTGACGCGAATAAGGGCATCATCATCCTTGCGGCAACGAACCGGCCTGACGTTCTGGACCCGGCTCTGCTGCGTCCGGGCCGCTTCGATCGGCGCGTTGTCGTCGACCTGCCGGATGCCAAGGGACGAGAGGAGATCCTCAAGGTGCACGCTTCGGACAAGCCGTTTGCAGTTGACGTCATGTTAGGCACGATCGCCAAGGAGACCGCCGGCTTCACAGGAGCCGACCTGGAGAACCTGCTGAACGAGAGCGCACTGCTTGCCGTCCGCAGGGGCAAGACGGATATCACGATGGAAGAGGTCGAGGAAGCCATCGACAAGGTCATCGCTGGACCACAGAAGAAGTCCAGAGTCATCAGCGCCGACGAGCGCCGACGCATCGCCTACCATGAAGCCGGGCATGCTGTCGTCGGCAAGGCTCTGGCCGCGCGTGAAGAAGTCCACCGCATCAGTATCGTGTCACGCGGTATGGCCCTCGGGTTCACGTTGCAGCTCCCCACAGAAGACCGGTACATGCGCACGAGCGAGGAGCTCCTCAGAGAAGTTGCCGGCCTGCTCGGCGGAAGCGCTTCCGAGAGACTCTTCCTGGGAAGCATCTCGACCGGACCTTCGAACGATCTCGAGCGGGCCACGGACGTCGTCCACCGCATGATCCGTGCGTATGGCATGAGTGAGAAACTCGGTCCCCTGACCTACGGCAAGACCAGCGACCTGGTGTTCCTCGGGAAGGAACTCAGTGAGGAGCGCAACTACAGTGAAGAGACCGCCCAGACCATCGACGCTGAGGCCAGACGCCTGGTTGAAGAGCAGTACCGCCGCGCGACCGAGGTCCTGGAGATGAATCGTGCCGTGCTGGAGAGTCTGGTGGCTACCCTGCTGGACAAGGAGACGTTGCAGGGGCCAGAACTCCAAGAGGCGCTCAGGGGCGTCATCGACCTGACGGCGAGCACTGTGCACATTCAGGCGCCCGCTTCGCAGTCTGGTTCGCCGGTGAGCACGCAGCCTGCCTCATAGTCCGGACACAGAGATATCAGCAAGGCCCCAGCCTGACGGCTGGGGCCTTTTCTTGTCCTGAACGCTTGGAGCGTTCTCAGGCGCGGTTGGCAGTGCCAAACAATTCGATCTTGCCGCGCACGCCATCCCTGACGGCCTGCAACTGTGGCTTTGCAAGATCCCGGAATCCAATCGCGTCCGGGTTCTGCTCGAACATGGCCTTCACGGCGAGGGCGGCCTTCTTCTGCAGGAAGGTTGCAATATTGATCTTGGTGATGCCTAGCTGGATGACCTGCCTGACATCCTCATCCACTGCGCCCGAGGCGCCGTGCATGACAAGCGGGACAGTCGGCATGGCTTCGTGCAGCTTTCGGCAGAGTTCGACATCGAGATGGGCGGCCTGGATGGCCATGGCGTGGACCGTTCCAATGGAAACAGCCAGAGCGTCGACATGCGTATCAGCGAAGAAGCGAACTGCCTCGTCGACTGCGGTGTAGTGCATATCCTCGGCCTCGGCAGCTTCGCCGTCCTCGGACTTGCCGACCTTGCCGATCTCCGCCTCGACGGCCACGCCTACCTGGTGGGCGGCTTCGACGACCTGGCGCGTGATGGCGACGTTTTCGGCGTATGGCAGCGAGGAACCGTCAAACATGACGGAGCTGAACCCGGCACGCAGTCCTTCGACACACCGCAGGAAGCTCTTGCCGTGATCGAGGTGCACGACGACGGGAATGGCAACCTTGGCAGCGTAGTGACGGGCGATCATGCTCAGTTCTTCGAGCCCCGCAAAATCAGAGCTGCCCTGCGAGATCTGGAGGATGACAGGCGCCTTCATCTCAACCGAGATTTCGACGACAGCCTTGGCATATTCCAAGTTGTGGATGTTGTACGCGCCGACCGCGTAGTGGTTCGTGAGTGCGTCCTGCGTGACTTCTTTCAACGTTACCAGCATTGTGCCACCTCCCGGTGGTTAGACAGCCTTGATGTATTTTCCGTAGCCGGCTCCTGCAGGGAACCACCCTGAACCGTCGTAGACCTGATTGCCACGCACAAACGTCTGGCAGACCGCTCCTCGCAGCTCGCGCCCCTCAAAGGCCGTGTACTTGTTCTTGGCGTAGAGGTCCTGGGCGTGCACGGTCATCGGCGCATTCCGGTCGATGCAGGCGAAATCGGCATCAGAACCGACTGCAAGGACGCCTTTCCGCGGGAAGAGGCCAAGACGCTTTGCCGGGTTGGTACTCATGATTTCGCCAAGACGGTACAGGTTCATGCCACGGACCGTGCAGGCTTCGTGAAACATCAGAGGTACACGGAGCTGAACGCCGGGCATGCCTGCATAGGCATTCCAGATATTGTCGGTGACCTTCTCCCGTGGGTAGATGCCGGCTGCATGGTCGGTCGTCACATAGTCGATGGTCCCGTCCAGCAGCCCCGCCCAGAGCACCTCGTTGTCGTAGCGGTCGCGAAGAGGCGGCGTGCACTTGGCCAGACTGCCCAGGCGCACAAAGTCTTCCCGGTTGAGCAACAGGTAGTGTGGGCAGGTTTCGGCCGTGGCGTCGATGCCCTGGCCCTTGGCTTGCCGGACAAGGTCGACTCCCGCGGATGTCGACAAGTGGACGATGTGGACGCGCGTCTGCTCGCGCCGGGCGAGAGCGAGGACGGTGGAGATCGCGAGGGGTTCTGCATCGTAGGTACGGCCGTCCTTGTACGCCAGAGGGTCCGAACGGCCCTCCCGCATGATCTTGTCTGTGTAGTACGTGGCAAGGAAGTAGTCCTCGGCGTGTACCGCCACCAGCATGTTGAAGTCGCGTGCAGCCTCGAAGAGCATCACCATCTGGCGCGTATCGAGCCGCGGATAGGTCTGCATGCCCGAGATGGTATAGGCCTTGATGCCGACGACGCCCAGCTCCTTGAGTTCCGGCAGCAGTCGGCGGATAGCTCCGCTGTCGATGAAGGTTGGGGTCGTTCCGCCCCAGAACGCGTAATCGACGTAGGCCTTGGACTCGACAGCCTTCATTTTCGTTCTGAAGTTGTCGGGCGTGGTCACCGGCGGAACCGACGTGCACGGCATGTCGACGATGGTGGTGACACCGCCCGCGGCAGCTCCCATCGTGCCGGTGCCGAAGTCCTCGCGTTCCGTGAAGCCGGGATCGTCGAAGTGGACATGTCCGTCAACCCCGCCCGGCATGACAAAGAATCCATGCAGGTCGGTGGCGGCGACTCCAGCAGGAGCAGGCTCACCGCGTGCAGGGGAGAACTTTTCGATGATGCCGTCTGTGACCAGCATGTCGACTGCCAGGAGCGTACCGTCGGGTTGTGCTATCTGAGCGTTCTGGAAGAGCAGCTGCATGGCAAACCTCCCTTAGATGAACAGACTGACGACTTTGAACTTCTCGACGTCGATCAGGCCGAAATCCGTGATCTTGAGCTTTGGAATGACCGGGAGAGCCATGAATGCCAGTGTCATGAATGGATCGTCCAGCGGGCAGCCCGTTGTGTCGCGCATGACCTTTCCCAGATCATCTAGGCGGGCCGCGACCTCAGGTATGGACAGGTCGGACATGAGACCGCCATACGGGAGCGGGAGAGAACCGACAACATGTCCGTTGTTCGTCACCGCGAGGCCGCCACCGATAAAGGCGACCTGCTGTACGGCCAGCAGCATGTCGCGGTCGGCAACGCCACACACGACGATGTTGTGGGAATCGTGGGCAATCGATGAGGCCACCGCCCCCTGTTTCATCTGGAAGCCGCTGATGAACGCCACGCCCACGCGCCCGGTGGCGTGATGGCGCTCAAAGACTGCCACCTTCAGGACGTCCTGGTCGGTGTCCGACACAACAAAGCCGTGTGCGTCGACTCTTGGGTCGACGCGACGCTCGCCGGTCACAACCTGATGGGGGATCAGCTGCAGGACTCGGAGCTGCTTGCCCGGCTCGGCCTGGACGCGCAGGCTCTGGTAGGTGGGAGTAGCTATGTTGATGCTGTTCTTGATGCCGTAGCTCCTCGAGGGATGCCCGTCGTCAGTGCCCAGGTAGCATCCGTCCTTTGCCACCAGTTCTCCCTTGGCATAGGTGGATGACGGCTGAACGTGCCGCGGGTCCGGAAAGATGATGAAGTCGGCCCAGTAGCCGGGGGCAATGGCCCCTTTGCGAGGAAGGTTGTAGTGGGTGGCCGGGTTGAGCGAGCCCAGGCGTACGGCGGTCGGGAGGTCGACACCTGCTTCAAGCAGCAGGTTGACCGCGTAGTTGATATGCCCTTCCGCAAGCAGGTCGGACGGGTGCCGGTCGTCTGTCGCCAGCATGATGCGGTGCATGTTCTCTCTGGTCAGCAGTGGAATCAGGGCTTTCACGTCCCGTGTCACCGATCCCTCGCGCATCATGATCCACATTCCGCGGGCCAGCTTTTCACGGGCTTCATCTGCCGTCGTGCATTCGTGGTCGGTCGAGATGCCCGCGCCAATGTATGCCTCCAGGTCTTGCCCGGTGATGAAGGGCGCGTGCCCGTCGATCAGCTGTCCGTCGAAGGCGGCCAGCTTGGCGAGGACCGCCGGATCCCTGAACAGGATGCCAGGGTAATTCATGAACTCCGCAAGACCCAGGACTCGCGGGTTGTGGCTCAGCTCCGACAGACGGTCAGCGTCAAGCGTCTCGCTGTTGGTTTCGAGGTGTGTCGCCGGGACACAGGAGGGGAGCATGAAGTAGAAATCCAGCGGAGAGTTGCGCGTGGCCTCGAGCATGAACCGGATGCCGCGCGCTCCAGCGACGTTGGCGATCTCATGCGGGTCCGCGATCACTGCGCCGGTGCCACATGCAAGCGCTACCTTGGCGAATTCGCCGGGGACGACCATGGTACTCTCGATATGCATGTGGCCGTCGATAAAACTGGGCGCAGCATAGGCGCCTTTGCCGTCGACGACCGTCACGCCGTCATATCGCCCGATTCCTGCGATCTGGCTGCCCGATACTGCAATGTCGACATCGTCCTCGATGTGCCCGTCAAAGACGTTCACCAGGTGGATGTTCCTGATGACCACGTCTGCCGGTGTGCGGCCGGCTGCGACGTCGATCAGCCGTGCGATGCGTTCCTGAACTGTCTGAGTTTTGCGGTTCATGCGTCTTGCCTCACGCCTTTTCCAGAATGCGGACCAGCTCAGCGTTTGCCTGTTCGACAAGAGCCTCCTCGTCACATCCGATGACCTGGCCATCACGGTAGACGATTCTTCCATCGATGATCGTACACGCTATATTGCTTGTGGACGCCTCGTAGACCAGTCGACAGTATACGTTTGTGTGAGCTCCCGGCTGAGCGAACATGTCCCGTCCAAGGTCCACAAGCACAATGTCGGCTCGCTTGCCCGGTTCCAGCGTTCCCAGTTCTTCGTCCATGCCGAGCGCTTTTGCGGCATCCACAGTCACCATGGAAAGGACCTGTTCGGGAGTCATCGTCTGTGGGCCGTATTGCGGCCTGAACGCTGTCGCCAGAACGGCGAGCTCGCGTACAGCATCCATCCTCCCCCCATACACGGGACTGTCGAACCCGGGAAGGACCGGCGTTCCCTTGCGGACAAATTCGGGGAGGCGGGACAGGGGGCGGCCGAGTTTCAGGTCGGCCGTCACGTTGATGACAACGCGCGCGCCGGCCTTGCGGATGACGTTCTGTTCCAGCTCCGAGGCAAACGACGGGTTGACCAGGAACGTATGGTCTCCCAGGACTCCCAGGGTCTCGAGAGAAGCCAGCTCCTGAGGACCGCTTTCGCGGCGCATGCGCTCGATCTGGCTCTTGTCCGTTGTCAGGACGATCTTGAGGGGGTAGCCACCTGCATCGGCGAATGCCTTAGCCTGCGTCAGGCACTCGTCGGTACAAAAGAGAGGGTTCGTGGTATTCACCGCATATCGCAGCAGGCCATCCTGGCCGCTCGATGCAACGTCATGGGCAAGCGCCTGCGCGTCGGACATCTGTTCGCGGAGCGACATGCGGAGAGTCTCAGGCCAATCCGGCGTGCGGTCAGCCAACATGCGTCCCCCGATGAGCCTAAACCCGAGCGTGCGGGCTGCCTGGAGGATCTGGTCCGTGTGGCGCATCGAGCCGCCTTCGAAGAGCATCGTGACGCCGCTGCGAATCGCCTGGCAGATGCCGAGTTCAGCTGAGCAGCGAACCTGTTCGGGAGAAAGGCCTCCAACAAGCCTGAGAGCAGTTCTCTCGCGTTCGGCATCGTCCAGGATCTGGTCGGTCTGACCACGGAAAAGGCTCAAACCGAGGCGAGCATGACCAAAGATCAGACCAGGCAGGACAATCATGCCTGAGGCGTCGATCGTGACGTCAGGGTGTTCGCCGCGGCCGATGGCAGTGTCGATGCGCTTGATACGTCCGTCAGCGACGAGCAGGTCAGCCTTGCGGGGCTGACGGTCGCCACCCATGGTCAGCAGTGTTCCGTTCTTTATGAGCAGCTTGTTCATAGTAGTTGTTCTGGTCATTGTACTCTGCGAGCACCTCTTTGTCAAAGCGCGGACGCCTGTGCGAAACCATGTATACTGTCATGAACGAGGAGGTACCATGAGTCAGACAGTCATGATAGAAGCATTGGGACAAGGGATCGATGCCCGGACTCAGGCGCTCGACGATGTGTTTCGCTGGATGGAGCCTCAGGGGCTCGATGGCAAGAGAGTTCTTGTGTTGCTTGGTGACATGCCTGTGCGGCCGGACCTGGTGGTGCGGACGGTGCGGACGCTGTCCGGAGCGGCCCGGGTCGACCTTGCGGCAAGGTCTCTGGCTGGCTATGATGAGGCATATCGGAGCGCCTTGACACGCCTGCTGGGCGAACGTGGCGACCTGATCGAGATGATATCCGGGGAGTACGAGTCGCTGACGGTGCCCGAGAGGTCCTACGCACGCCAGCTGCACAAGATGGAGACCCCCGAGCGTCGGTACATCAAGCAGGCATTCGTGTCACGATGCCTTGCCGAAGCTGACCTGTTCGTTGTCGTACGCGGCCTCGAGCTCAACAGGTTCTCCGGCGTTCATGGTATCTTCGCCACTGTCCTCGACTGCGTTCCCACAAAGACGCGGACGGAGGTCCTGAGCTATGCGGCATATGGACTGATGGGAGAGGCTCTTCTGGATATCTGGTCCGCGATCGGGGGAGTCTTCCTGTTTGGTGTCTTCGACGGCGAACGGGCCTGCGAAGAGACGTACGGGAGAACCGCCGAGACCGGCGTGATCCTGGCCGGGATCGACCCCGAGGAATTGGACGGCTATGCGCTCATCGCAAGTGGTGGCAGGGTTTCCTGGTCGCCGTTCGGCTCTTCGGCATCGGCACGCATCGGCAGGAGTGGTCGCGGCAGGACGGCGGACGTTGCCTCCAATATCTCGCTGGAGGAACTGCGGGCACGCGTGCCTGACGGGTTCCTGCAGAGGCCCCCTGTCCGCAGTGCATTTGGCTCTCCACCTGTCTTCCGGTTTTCCAGACGTCCAGACAACTTCGACACGCTTGTCTGCCCGACGGGCGCGATCGAGGAAGGCCAGAACGGCATACCGCTCATCAGGCGCGCAGCGTGCGTCACATGCGGGTGGTGTCTCAAGGAGTACGCCGAAGTATCGGCGTCGAGGAGATAGATCTTCAAGGCCTCAGTATGAAGAAGGGGCGCACGTGTGCGCCCCTTCTTCATGCACTGCGTCGGCCCCTTCGGTCCTAGCTGAAGGAAATAAGATCCTCGAGGGATTCGGCCGATATCTCTGGAGCCTTGAGACTCGCTGTCTCGACGATACTGACGTCCTTGTAGTTCTTCGAGATGTTCTTGTACGTCGTGAGGTAGTTCTGATACCCCATCTTCTTGGTCACCAGCAGAGCTTCGCCGACAAATCCCGGCGCCTCGAGGCGCATTGCCAGATCCCGGGCAATCGACAGCTCGATGGGAGACAGAGCGACGACGGTGAGCTTGATCACCTGGCGCATCTCCTCTGGCACGTTCTGCAGGTCCTTGGCCGAGACGGCAAGTTTGGAGATACGATTGCGATACCCGCCGCGGAACAGCTGCGCCAGCGCGCCGGCGTCAGCGACAACGCCGTCTTGCAGCAGCGTGTCGAGTTCGACATCGCCCGAGAACATGGAGGGCGGTGGGGCTGGCCTGCTTGCTGGAAGCGGTGCGAACGGGGGTACGGGGACAGCGGTGCTTGCTGTGGCGCCAGCCGCAGCCATCGTCTGCTGGAACGATTCCTCGTCGGCCAACAGTCGCGACAGGAGGTCCGCGCTGGACGGTGTCGGCGGGTTGGCCTCCGGCAATTTCGTCGCCGCGGGTTCGTTTTCTGCCTCAACAGGGACGACCTCAACAGGGACGACCTCAACAGGGACTGCCTCGGGTGTTGCTGCGACTTCTGACGTTTCTGGCGCTGCTGGCAGTGCCTCTTCAGTAGGTGAGACTTCCTCAGGGACCGGAGTAGTCATCTCCTCGGCCGAACCTGACTCTTCGACGGAACCTGACTGCGGGGCGACAGGTTCCTCTGGAACGGGGATTTCTTCAGCCTGAAGGGTCCCCTCGGCTACCGAAGGCTCTTCGGAAGGCAAGGGTCGATCGAGAGGCACAACGGTGTCAGAAGCGGTGCTTTCAGGCTCAACGGGCTGGACCGGAGCTTCCTGCCCGATAGGTCTCAGGTCGGGTTCAGGGAACGGTTCGGGGAGTGTTTCTGGGGGCAGTTCCTGGGCAAAGGAAGTGTCCTGCAGAGGAGTGAGGAGAGCTTCCGAAGGGATGTCGGCTGGAGCTGTCGGAGCAGCCATGATGGGTTCCGGCTGTTCGGTTTGAGCCGCAGGTGATTCTGCCTCGGACGAGGTGAACTCCAGCGGCGGCGGCATGTCTGGCGCAATCGTGGCGGCAGCATCCGCGGGTACGGTGGGCACTACAGTGGACACCGCATCTGTGCCGCCGAAGAAGCCAAGTGGCTCCAGGGCAATCTCAGGGACGGACAATGGTTCGAGCCGCGTATGCGACGATTCCTCGGCGACTGCGGGTTGGGCTGCCGGTTCCTGCACAGGCGGTGTTTCCGGCTTCTCGTGGGTTCGTGCCAGTTGATCCAGTGATGTCGCCGGCGACGGTTTTGGGCCTTGTTCCACAAGGCCGAACTCAATGGTGTTTTCTCCCTGCCCTGCTGTTCTAGGCGATACCCTGGGCAGGCGCTTGCGCACGTTGTGCCGGGGACGCAGAGCGAGGACAAGGATGATAAGGGCAAGAACGACAACGATCCAGAACATCCATATCGCCACAAGCTCAGGCGTCACTGAGAGGCCAGTCACCAGGCGTCCCAGAATTGGCACGATCAGCGCAGACACAGGCAGAAACAACCGGACGGCGAGGTCATTGATCGCCTGTGTCGCAGTCTCGAGAATCTCGAGTGCCTGACCCGAAACGAAGAAATCACGGACACTCATAGACACCGAGGCAACAAACGCACCAGCCGAGCTGGACGAATCCGCCTGAACACACGCCGTCGGCACAAGGGCCACGAAGGCGCAGCAGAATACCAGAAGTCCTGTCAGAGTGTTTCTCGCTTGTTTTCTCATACCATGCGCACCATCCTTGTAGCAAGAATGTTACAGGCCATTCGCCGTTTTGCAACTATGCAGTGCCTGTCCGTGTGCTGCCCCGCTCGGTCAGCTTGTGCAGACTGGTACAGCAAGTATAATGCCAATATTGAAAAGAGTGATGCACATTCGAGCGTCAATGCGGAGGCGCGTATGCCATTGGCTGGTGATCTATCGGGGTTGAGCGTCGATGAAGCCATTTTGTTTATCATGAGGGGTGGAAAATCGGGACGCCTCGTTCTGAACCACGATGCTGTGGAGAGCTCGCTGTATTTTGACGCGGGGGCAATTGTCGAGGTGATCCATGGTCGTGCTCATGGTGTGGAAGCCCTTGCCGGTGCGTTGGCCACATGCTCTACCGGACAGGTCACCTTCTACGAGGACGAACAGATACCGGCACCCTCGATGCACGTGGACGAGTCCCAGTTGTCCAGTATGGCGCGACAGGCGCACATTGAGGTGGACACAATGACACCTGTTTTGCCAGACATCGACGAGAAGTTGACGCTGAGGCTGTCATTCGCAGACCCTCCTTCGCTGACACCATTGCAGTGGCTGCTGCTGGCCCAGATCCCCCAGCGTCGCACGTTGCGACACCTGTGCAAGGGGCGAGACCCGCTCGCGGTCAAGAAGGCCTTGTCTCCCCTGCTCCTCAGCGGACTCGTGCAGCGGACTGGACAGATCATGTCTCCAGATATCGCCGGAGTCCGTCTTGCCGTGGTCAAGGGGTACACGCGGGAGGAGGAAGCCGTCGAACTGGACCAAGAGATCGTTGCGGGATGGCGAGAGTCGGGTATGTTCACGGGGCGGGTGCTCGTCGGAGGGCACGTCTTTGCTGTATTGGCGAGACAGGGATTGGGCAAGAGCATCCTGATGTCTGTGCCTGCTTGCCGGCTGTGCGGTGTGCGCGACGCACAGGAGGTCGACGTCACCCCTGCGCCATGAGACGCTGTGCCAAGATCCAGAACATCAAACCCCCGGCCGCACGGCAGGGGGTTTGATGCATGAGGACTGAGTTGTTCTCGACAATCAGGACCTGAGGATGTCCTTCTCGATGAGCTTGAAGACCTTTGTGGGACACTTGGCGACGCAGATGCCGCATGAGGTGCACAAGTGCTCGTCCACGACAGGGAGCCCGCGTTCCATGTGAATGGCTCCTTCGGGACAGGACTTGACGCATATCTCGCACTTGATGCAACCGGTCTTGCATGTCGCGATGACCTTCGATTTCACGGGATTCCGATTGGAACAGAGGGGCATTGCGCCCTTTCTGGCGCGCGAAACCTTCGTGAGAACGTTCTGAGGGCAGGAATCGACGCACTTCCCGCACCCGGTGCACTTGACCGTGTCTACATGAGGAAGGCCGTCGTCCCCCATATGAAGCGCGTCGAACGGACAGACTACGGTGCAGTCGCCGAGGCCGATGCACGACCACTGACACAGCTTCGTGCCTCCCGACGTTATCTTGGCGGCACGGCAGGACTGAATGCCTGCATAGTCGGCTTTAAGAGGGGCCTTGTCTTTCGATCCCTGGCACACGAGAACGGCGATCTGGTCGACAGCACTGGATGTGAGGCCGAGCAGCGCGGCGATCTGGTCGCCCGCATTCTTGCCACCCGTGGTGCAGCGGTCAGGAGCGACCGTCTGATGGGCGACCGCAAGCGCGAAGGCGTCACAGCCCGCGAAGCCGCAGGCGCCGCAGTTGGCCCCAGGGAGGATGGCACGGACCTTGTCGACCAATGGGTCACTGGGGACCGCGAACTTTTCGCGGAAGAAGCCCAGGGCAACACCGATCAGCAAACCGAGGACGGCAGAGACAATTGCTGTTTCGAGGACAATTCTCATCGGGACCTCACTTGATGAGCCCTGCAAAACCCATGAATGCCACCGCTATGATGCTTGTCGTGAGGAACAGGATAGGCGTATCCATCATGAAGGCGGGAATCGCGGAGTTCTTGAGCCGCTGACGCACACCCGCCAGGAGGAGCATTGCGAGCAGATATCCCAGCGACACAGCGACTGCAAAGACGATTGACTGCACGAAGTTGTAGTTGTTCGTGATCTGATCGAACGTGACAGCCAGGATGGCGCAGTTGGTCGTGATCAGTGGGAGATAGATGCCCATGGCATGGTAGAGCGTGGGGACGCTCTTCTTGAGATAGAACTCGACCAGCTGGACCAGCGCGGCGATGACCACGATAAACACCAGGATCTCGAGGAACTCGAGCCCATTCGGCTTGAGAATCCAGTGGTAGATGGGCCACGTGACGGCGGACGCCATCACGGTGACGAAGGTTACGGCCAGTCCCATGCCCACCGACTGTCCTACGTCGGACGTCATGCCGATATAGGAGCACAGTGCGATGAAGCGCATGAGGATGATATTGTTGATGAGGAACGCCGCGACGAAGATCTTGATCAGATCAGACATTTCCCCTCCTATGCCTTTTCGGCCGAACCGTTTTCGGGCAACGTGCAGCAGCTATCCTGGGTCGGTTCCGGCTTTCTGCCAGCCAGCAGTTTTCGGCGCAGGTCGTTGCTTGCCGCCATCCAGAGGGCGAAGACGAGAAAGCCACCGGGTGGCAAGATGAAGAAGATCATGGGTTCGAAGGATGACGGCATGATCTGGAACCCCAGAAGCGTGCCGTTTCCCAACAGTTCCCGGACAACCGCCAGGGCGACGAGTACCCAGGTGAAGCCAATGCCCATCCCGAGACCGTCGAAGAGAGAGTCGAGCACAGGCTGCTTGGAGGAGTAGGCCTCGACGCGTCCCATGACGATGCAGTTCACCACGACGAGCGGGATGAAGACACCCATGGACTTGGAAAGGGCGGGAAAGTACGCTTTCATCTCGAGGTCCATGATGGTCGTGAATGCAGCAATGACAATCAGGAAGATGGGCATGCGGATGCTTTCCGGAATCAGGTTCCGGAACAGCGAAATGATGAATTCGGACATGACGAGGACGAAGGTCAGCGCGACGCCCATACCGATGCCGTTGGCAACGGTGGTCGTTACGGCCATCGCAGAGCAGAGGCCGATCATGATGACAAACAGCGGGTTCTCGACGATGAGACCATTGACGAAGATACCGAACAGGCGTTTCACAGGCCACCTCCTGCAAGGGCCTTGACGAGAGCGTCGGCAGTTGCTTTCACGAGCGCTGTGGCTCCTGCGCTACTGAATGTAGCCCCTGAGACTGCGTCGATGTTCGCGCCGACCTCGAGAGGTGTGCCGGCTTTCTTGCCGGCGAACTGCTGGGCGAATCCTGGTGCGAGAATCGAACTGCCCAGGCTGTCGGTACACTCCAGGATCTGAACGCCAAGAATCGTTCCATCGGTAGCAACGCCCACAAGAACGGTGACGTCACCATCATAGCTTGTCGCCTTGGCTTTCGCGGCTGCGCCGACGATGACTCCGGCTTTGGTTCCCACCGAGGTCTCCAGAATGGAGACGCCAGGCACGGTGGACGTCGCAGGTCTGGAGGACGTTCGGACGGTATCCGCCGACGGAAGGACAGCTTGTGGCCCTTGGGATGAACCTCCAATGCCAAGGGCGTCGGAGGCGGCCTTGCCGACGGCCTGAACCAGACTGGTAATGGCTCTGCTCGTGATGGTGGCACTGGTGATCGCGAGCACGTCCTCCTTGACGACGAAGGGGTCGGTGAGTCTCTTGCCGGCGAACTGCCCCGGGAATGTCGTCCTGGTGGCCTTGTCGACATAGTACGTCGGACTCGCGGCATTCGCGCCGAGACCGGGGGTGTCCTTGTTCTCGAGGACTTTCACGCCCGTGATGGTTCCGTCGGTCGAAACGCCGACGATCAGGGTCGTAAGGCCGCCATAGCTACCCCCCCTGACCTTGACGGCTATGCCGAGGGGGCCTGAGGGACCGTCTGCCGTGTACGCCGCATCGAAGATGACCTTGGGGTTTGTGGACTTCACCGTATCTGTTGGGGTGAACCCAGTGGCCCTTGGGAACACTTCGTGAAGACCGGCCTGAAGGTCGGCCTCCTGACGTTGTGCGATGGTCTTGCTCGTACTATTGTAGACGAATGCAAGCCCGACACAGCCGACGATCGTGTACATTGCCAGGATGAGTCCCAGCTTGATCATCTGCCAGCGTTTCATGCGTTCACCTTCCTGGGCTTCACGAACCCGAACTTGTGAGGGATGATCTTGTCCAGATAGGGTACGACGACATTCATGAGCAGAATGCCATACGTGACGCCCTCAGGGAAATTGCCCAGCTGACGGATGAGAACCGTTATGAATCCTGCGCCGATGCCAAAAGCCCACTTGCCAGCAGGTGTCACAGGGGTCGTGACATAGTCTGTAGCCATGAAAAAGGCTCCCAGCAGGATGCCGCCGGCCAGCACCGAGAAGACCGGATCCTGTCCAAAGAGCCAGGACGCGGCGAATGTCGTCGCGACCATGGCAACCGGTGTCCGCAGGTCGATGATGCGTGTCACCACCAGGAACGCGGCTCCCAGCAGGAGCAGTAGCCCAGACGTCTCACCGATACAGCCTGAACGGTTGCCAAGGAACATCTGAAGGTACAGAGCCGACTTTTCACTGACCCCGACACTCTTCATGACGTCGGTGAGGGCTCCGCCCAGCTTCAGGATACCGAGAGGCGTCGCAGTCGTCGTCGCGTCGACGGCAGCCGCGTGCAGAGAGGGAGACCAGCGTGTCATGAACGCCGGCCAGCTCATCACCAGAATGGCACGCCCCACGAGGGCCGGATTCGCGAAGTTGCCACCGAGCCCTCCGAACAGCTCCTTGGCCACGACGATGGCGAACGCCGAGCCGACCGCAGCCATCCACAACGGTGAGGACACCGGCAGGATGAGCGCAAGCAGCATTCCCGTGATGACCGCGGACAGGTCGGTGATGTGTGTCTCGCGGCGAAGCGCTGTGCGGAACAGGAATTCGGCAGCAACGGCACTGACGACGGATACCGCAGTAACCAGCAGCGCCCGGGGTCCGAAGTAGTAGACGCCTCCGGCTAGGGCGGGGAGCAGGGCGATGATGACCATGCCCATCGTTTTCTGGATGTCGTTGCCGGTCACGAAGTGTGGTGCACCGGACAAGATAAGCTTCATCGCCTTATTTTCCATGGCGGGCCTCCTTGGCACGCTGGTTGCGGAGAAGGTCCTTGCCGAGCTTGAACTGCTGAGTGAGAGGGATACGTGCCGGGCAGACGTAGCTGCAGGCACCGCATTCGAAACAGTCAACAAGGCCGATGGCATCGGCACGATTGAGATCATCGGAGAGGAGCGCGGCATTCAGCAGCATAGGCAATAGCCGTGCCGGACAGGCATCTGCGCAACGGCCGCAGCGGATGCACTGACGCTCCTGATATTGCCTCGATTCCGCGGCAGTGAAGAACACGATACCGCTGGTGCCCTTGGCGACCGGGATCTGCAGCGATGGTACCGCGACACCCATCATGGGGCCGCCGAACATGACTTTGCGGAGGTCGTCGCTGATCTGGATGACGTTGGGAATGAGGTCAGCGATGAGTGTCCCGATGGGGGCGTACAGGTTCTTGGGTGTTGTGCAGGCTCCGCCTGAGACGGTGAAACCACGTTCGATCAGCGGTTTGCCATCAGCGAACGCTTCTTTGATGGCCTTGAGCGTCCCGACATTCTGGACGATGACGCCGATGTCAGCCGGCAGTCCGTGAGAAGGGACTTCACGTCCGGTGACGGCCTTGATGAGCATCTTCTCCCCGCCTTCGGGGTACTTGGTTGCAACGAGGACAGCCTCCATCGGAATGCCGTGATTATGCCCGGCAAACTGCTGTTCGATGACAGGAAGAGCGTCCGCTTTGTTGGATTCAATCGCGACGACTGCTCTCGTGGCTCCCACAATGTGTGCCGCAATGGCCAGTCCCTCGACGACGTCCGCAGGCGATTCGATCATCGTCCGGTAGTCGATCGTCAGGTAGGGCTCGCATTCTGCACCATTGGCAATGATGGTGTCCACGGGCTTGTCTGCAGGGGGAGCCAGCTTGACGTCAGTGGGGAAGGATGCGCCGCCCATGCCGACGACTCCAGCATCGCGCAAGCGAGCGATCGCTTCCTCACGTGAGCAGACAAACGCGTCGAGCGGCGGCATGTACGCTGTTTCGTCGGTTCCGTCAGCTTCAATGAAGACAGCCATGCCGTCCTTCAGATTGCTCTGGGGGGCAGGCTCGATCTTCTTGACGATGCCGGTGATGGATGCATGAACTGCCGCTGCAGGACAGGCCTGAACATCGCCGATCTTCTGGCCTTTCAGGACGCGGTCTCCGACCTTTACGAGCGGCTGGTTCTGGGCCCCGATGGCTTGTGTCAGGTGAATGACGACGGACGTTGGCGCTGGCACGTATTCGATGGGCAGGTCTCTGGTTGGTTCCTTGTGCTCAGAGGGGTGAATGCCACCTCTGAATGTTTTCAGACTCATCTATGCCAACGCTCCTTTCGCTTCAGCCGGTTCGACCTTGTGCCCGCAGTGTGGGCACGATTTCCAGTTTGTTTCCATGAGTTCGCCGCATGCCGGACATATCGTGCGGAGTTCATTGCCGCATGCGGGACAGAACCGGTACCTTGACTTCACTTCGTGTCCACAGACCGGGCACTTTCTGTCCTGCTCGTCCATGAGGAATGCATAGTAGCTTCTCTCGAGCTTGAGAACGTCATTGTTCAACTTATCCGCCATGTGGTCGTCGAGGGTCAGGGGGTCGCGGACCAGAAAGTATACAATCAATGGCAGCAGCCCGAGGCCGACCACGGTGAAGACCGACCAGACGACGGTGTTGGCGCCTCTCCTCGATGTGTCCTTGATGATCCAGACGAGGATGACGGCGACAAGGACGACCGCGCCCAGCAGGATGGAACTCAGGTTCGGGACGACTGTGTTCTGCCAGAATTCGACCAGTAATGTAGTCATGATGTCACCTCCCAGTGCGAACAAGGATTATGGACGCACAAATGTGTAGAGACCCATGAGCTTGCGGACTGCTCCCACAAGGTAAAGGGAGCCTGTCACAAGCAGCCATGAGCCATCTGGCGTCAGGTTTCGGGCTCTCTCGTATGCCCGCTCTGTGTCGTCTTCCACGACGATGGAACCATGGGGATGGTAGCGCAGGAACTTCTCCTCCAATTCCCAGGGGCTGGCAGCCCGGCTGTTGTCAGGGACGCGGGTCAGGACGATGGTGTCCACCTCAGGAGCCAGCATGCCGGCGATCCCATCCATGTCCTTGTCCATGAGCACGCCGAACAGCATCGTGAACCGCTGGCCAGGGAAATGGGCATGCAGCGATTCCACGAGGTACTTGGCCGCTGTCTGCGTGTGTGCACCATCCAGAAGGACCGTTGGCATACCGGGAACGAGCTCCATGCGTCCGGGCCAGAACGTTTGCTGGAGAGCGCGCCGCATTGCAGCCTCAGAGACGTCGATGCCATCTTTGACGGTCAAAGCGATAACGGCACTGATCGCGCTTGCTGCATTCTGGACCTGATGAGTGCCGCGGAGCGAGATCGTTACGTCGGGGAGCGAAACCTGACGACCGAGGACCACGCCTGCATAGTCGAACATGACGGAGTCCGGTGTAAACCGCTGCGAGGAGAAGGTGTAGTCTCGTCCAGCGAGGACAATCTGGTTTTCCATCGTCTCAGCCTGGGCGAGCAGGGTCGCCTGGGCGCCCGGGTAGTCCTGATGGCCGAGGACGGTGATGCCTCCGTGCTTGATGATGCCGGCTTTCTGGGTTGCGATCTCTTCGACGGTGTTGCCAAGCCGGTCCGTATGTTCCAGTCCGATATTCGTGATGACGGCAACCTCGGGCACGGGGATGACGTTGGTGGCATCGTACAGTCCTCCGAGACCGACCTCCCAGACGACCACGTCGACCTTCCTGTGGGCGAAGTGCACGATCGCCATGGCGGTGAAGACCTCGAAAACCGTGACCGGGTCATCTTCCGAGATGCTGCCAATTGCATGCCACACGACCTCAAATGCGTCAAGGAATTCCTCGGGTGAAAGCATTGCTCCATTGACTGAAATGCGTTCACCGACATCCACGAGAGAAGGTGAGATGTAGAGGCCGACGGTGTAGCCGGCTTCCTCGAGCATGCGTGCCGTGAACGCACAGACCGAACCCTTGCCCTTGGTGCCTGCCACGTGAACGAATCGGAGCTGCCGTTCCGGGTTTCCCAGGCTGGCCATGATACGGCCGATTCTCTCCAGGCCCAGCTTCGAGCCAAACTTGGCGAGTGAGAAAACGCAATCGAGTGCTTCAGCGTATGTCCTTCGCACGCGAGTTTCCACGCCGTGCCAGGGCTAGCCCTGTCCCTTCAGGAAGGTGCCGATGAGCTGTTCTTCGGCCCTGAGGTCTTCCAGTTTCTGCGTGTCCTTGTCGACGACTTCGACCGGGGCACGCGCGAGGAAGTCCTGGTTGCCCAGCCGAGCCTCGAGCTTGATGGTATCTGCGTGCAGGAGTTCCAGTCTACCCCCGAGGACCTTGAGTTCGCCTCCATAGTCGAAGTCAGCCTTCGCAAGGATCATGACCTGCATGGTCCCGTAGGCGCCCTTGATGTAGCGCTGGGTCGAATCGAGCTGAGTCGCAATGTCGGCAAACCGCCCGACGAACTTGACTGCCTCCTCGTTTGTCATGATTGCCGCGATGTCACGTTCCGCCCCGACCGCGACCACGCTCTGTTTCTCAGTCGGCGGCAGATGGAAGACCGCCTTGAGGTTCCGGACTGCCTTGATGAATCCGATGAGGAAGTCGGCCTGCGCGGCGTCCCCCTCGTACGTAGCCATTCCATCGGCTTCAGGGTACGCCGCCGTCATGATCAGATGGTCGCCGCCGTACAGCTGCTGCGTGATCGTCTCGGTGACAAATGGGACAAACGGGTGGAGGAGGCGCAGCGTGTTTTCGAGGACGTACGCCAGCACCCAACGGGTTGCGGGCGCCCTGGCCTCGTCGCGGAGTGGGATCTTCGCGAGCTCGATGTACCAGTCGCAGAAGTCGCCCCAGATAAACTCGTAGAGCCGGTGGGAAGCCTCACCAAAGTCATACACGTCCATCTTGGCCGTCACGTCCCGTGTTGCGTCGGACAGACGCGTCAGGATCCATCGGTCGAACAGGCCAAGCTGGTCATCGGACGGACGGGGGCCGGCCAGCGTCTCCTTGACGCCCACGCCGGCGACGACGAACCGCGTCGCGTTCCACAGCTTGTTGATAAAGTTCCGCGACGACAGAAGCTTCTGGTCGGAGAGCAGGATGTCCTGTCCTCCGTAGGTGGAGAGCGAGGCCATCGTGAACCGCAGGGCATCCGTGCCATAGGTACTGATCAGGTCCAGCGGATCCACCTGATTCTTGAGCGACTTGCTCATCTTGCGTCCCTGCTCATCACGGACAAGACCGGTGATGAAGACGGTATGGAAGGGGACGTCATCCATAAACTCGAGACCAGACACCACCATGCGGGCGACCCAGAAGAAGATGATGTCGTAGCCGGTGATGAGGAGAGACGTCGGATAGTAGTAGTTGAGAGAGGCAGTCTGCTCAGGCCATCCAAGCGTAGCGAACGGCCACAGGGCCGAGCTGAACCACGTGTCCAGGACATCGCTTTCCTGGGTGATATGGCTACTGCCGCATTTCGGGCAGACGTGGGGGGCGTCGACGGAAACGATGACCTCGCCGCAGTCTTCACAATGGTAGACCGGGATACGGTGGCCCCACCACAACTGACGGGAAACACACCAGTCGTTGATGTTCTCCAACCAGCCCTCATAGACTTTCCGCCACTTGACCGGCAGGACCTCGACCTTGCCCTCGCGTTCAGCCTCCAGTGCCCTGGCAGCCAGACCCTTCATGCGCAAGTACCACTGGTCCGTGACGATGGGCTCGATTGTGGAACTGCAGCGAGAGCAGTGCCCAACGCTGTGTTCGTAGTCGTCCACCTTTTCCAGCAGCCCCAGGGCGTCGATCTCGGCAACGATCTTCTCACGGGCCAGGGCCACAGTCATGCCCTTGTAGTGCAAGGCGTTCTCGTTCATGAGGCCGTCGAGGCCGATGACAGCCATGCTCGGAAGGTTGTGCCTTTGGCCGACCTCGAAGTCTGTGGGGTCATGGCCGGGAGTGATCTTGAGGGCGCCCGTGCCAAAATCCGGCAAAACAGCTTCATCCGCAATCACGGGGATCGCCCTGTTGGCAACGGGGACAATGACCTCTTTGCCGACGATGTCCATATAGCGTGGATCGGCAGGATTGACAGCGACGGCGGCGTCCGCAAGGATGGTCTCCGGGCGCGTTGTTGCAATCGTAACAGAACCTGAGCCATCGGCAAACGGGTATCGGACGTACCAGAGATGGCCCTTCTCGTTTGCGTACGTGACCTCGATGTCCGAGATTGCCGTGTGGCAATGGGGACACCAGTTGGTGATACGCTGACCCTTATAGAGAAGGCCTTTTTCATAGTAGTGGACGAAGGCAGCCTTGACTGCTCGCTCATACGGCTCGTCAAGTGTGAAGCGCAGACGGTTCCAGTCGGCAGAGACGCCGAGCTTCTTGAGCTGGGACAGGATGATGCCTCCGTACTTCTCTTTCCACTCCCAGATGCGACGGACGAATTCGTCGCGCCCCAATCCTTCCTTCGTCAGCCCCTGCTCCTTGATCTGACGCTCGACGACTGCCTGTGTGGCGATGCCGGCGTGATCCATTCCCGGCAGCCACAGTGTCTCGAATCCCTTCATGCGCTTGTACCGGATGGCGATGTCCTGGAGCGTCATATTGAGAGCGTGGCCGATGTGCAGGTACCCAGTGACATTGGGCGGGGGCATCATGACAACGAATGGTGTTCTGTCGGGGTTGGGCTCCGAATGGAAAGCCGCCTGGCTGAGCCACAGACGATAGATCTGTTCCTCGTACTTTATTGCCTCGTAAATCGGATCCAATTCGATTGGAGTCATCACCCAAACCTCCACGACGGTATTCGCCAAGTATAGGCTGAGACTGCTGATTGTCAATTGAACTGAGGTCCTGCGGTCCTGATTGCCACGGCCAGGAACGCGGCTATACTTTCGCTGGACTGGACCCGCTTGAGTCGGAGGACACACACGACATGTATCTGAAATCCCTTCATATTCAGGGGTTCAAAACCTTTGAGCAGAGCACGACACTGGAGCTCTCCTATCCCGTCATCGCTATCGTCGGGCCCAACGGTTCAGGAAAGAGCAACCTGGTCGATGCGTTGCGCTGGACGCTGTGTGAGCAGAACCTGAGGACGCTCCGTGCCCGGTCGATGCTGGATCTCATCTTCGCCGGCAGCGCGACACGCCATCCCGTCAGCTACGCCGAAGCCGAGGTCGTGTTCAACAACGAGGGCAACGTGTTCGGCACCGGCACGGACAAGGTTACTGTGGCTCGGCGCATCTTCCGTTCCAGGGAATCGGACTTTCTCATCGACGGAAACAACGTTCAGCTTCGGGATGTCGAAGAGCTGCTGACATCGACAGGGCTCGGGTTCCGGCACTACCCGTTCATCGGCCAGGGCGAGATGAGCCGCATCTTCACGATGAAACCCGAGGAGCGCAAGGGTCTTTTCGAAGAGGTCGCCGGTATTGCCGAGTACAAACAGCGCAAGAGGGACACCCTGGTCAAGCTGGAAGAGACAAGGGGCAACATCGCACGTGTCGAGGACCTGCTGGCTGAGCTGAACGGCAGCTATGCGCATCTCGGCGTACAGGCGGTGGCGGCACGCGAGTACATCGCCTATCAGTCGCGCCTGCGCAATCTGGAGATGGACATTGCGCACGCGCGGTATCTGTCTGTACTGCGGGAGCAGGACCGTGCCACGGCGCGACTTGCCGAGGCACAGGACAAAATGGCGGAGGTCATCACCAGCCTGAATGGCCGGCAGGCGGCGCATGACGACCTTCAGACCGCACAGCGGAAGCTCAGTGCATCGCTCCGCGAGAAGGCATCAGCTCTCAGCGAGGCGCGGGAGGATGCGTATCGGCTCGAGAAGGAACTGGTATCCGTCCGCGAGAAGGCCAAGTACCTTGCAGCAGAGGAGTCGAGGCTTATGCGTCAGGAGCAGGACTGGGATGCCAGCAGGCTCCAGACGACCAGGCTGGCCGGCGAGACCGGATCGTCCATCGACCAGCTGAGGGGCGAGGAGTCGCAGGCGGGCGCGGAACTGGCCGGAGAGCAGAGCACCTACGACGAAGTGATCCAGAGCGTTGAACAGAGGCGCAAGAGCCTGGCCCAGGCACAGGGCCAGGTCCTGCAGCTCGAGACCGAGGTCCGTCAGTTATTCAGCCGGTTCAACCCATTGCAGTTCGAACTGGACGAGAAGCGCAAGACGGTCGAGCTGTCCGGACAGGCCACCGACGTCCCCGAACCCGAAACGGCCGCAGAACAGGTGAAGGTGACGCGTGAGCAGGCAGATGCGCTCGAGAAAACGCTTGAAGAGCGGCGAGGGCAATCTGAGGGCGCTTCCGGCGAGTTGACCATGCTCGAACAGCAGCAGGCCGCGCTTGCAGCGGACAGCAGGGACAGGGCTATGGCTGCAGAATCCTACCAGAAGTCCCTCCAGAATGCTGCAGCGTTCGTTGCCAGCCTTGAGCAGCAGATACGAAACGGGTCCACGGCACGCCGTGTCCTCGACGTGGTCGACCTGGGTGAACGCCGGCCGCTCCTATTGCAGTTGTTGCGGGAGGAGCTGGCCCTCGAGTTGAGCGATGATCCGTGCGATGCTCTGGCGCTGGCTGTCCGTCGTTCTGGACAAGCGGCGATAGGGATCCGGTATGTGCCAGGGGTCGAGACAGCGGACCAGAAGGACGTGGCTACCTCTTCTGTAGCGGCAACGGCTACCAGTCTGGCGGGCGCGCCGGCTCTCGTGGGCGAGCTGCTGTGCCGACTCTTTGTCGTTGCGTCCCTCGAGCAGGGACTCGTGTTCGCCCGCGAGCATCGCCACGACTTCTACAAGGTGTACTGCGAAGACGGATTTGTCATCGACAGCGCGTTTGCGGTGCGGGCGCTGCGTGGGTCCATCGAACGCTCGTTTGCGGGCAAGGGCTCTGCCGAGCTTTCCCGGCTTGAGGCAGACGCTGCCGAAGCGTTGCGGCTGACTACTGACCAGGCACAGACGGTGATGCTTGCGCGCCAGAAGCGAAGCGTGGTCCTGAGTGGCATACAGCAGGCTGAGCGCGATCTGAAGGAGGTTCAGGCGCGGCTGCAGGCGATGGTCGTGGAGGAGGAACGCCGCCTCGCGGTCGAACATGAGCGTGCGAGCCGCCTGGATGCGGCACGGAGCCGTATCGTGGAACTCGAGAAGGATCTCGCGCCCCTCCGCGAGACTCTTGCGGAACGCAGAAGCTCGCTGGCCAAGGCGCGCGACGCACAGGACGGGGCGGACAAGGCTCGCCAGAAGGCCGAGGCGGACCTGCTTGCAGGCAAGGACAGAGTCCAGGCGCTGCAGATCCGGCGAAACTCGGTGTCGGGACGCATTCAGGCCCTGCTGGAGAAGAAGCTGGCATATGAGGATCAGCTTGCGAGCCTTGCCACAGAGATCAAGGCGTCGCAGGATGGATTGGTGCGAGTGCGTGCCGAACGCGTGGCGCTCGAGCAGCGCATCAGTCTTCTGGACGCCCAGTTCAAGGAGAAGTCGAACGGATTGGCGGCATTTCAGGCCGGTATCGACCAGCTCGAACTTGACAAGCGTCACAAGGACGAACAAATGGCGGTCCTGGCCGCGGAGATGGAAGGGGTCAAGGCGAGTCGTACCCGTCTCGAGGGCCGTGTACGGGAGCTGGAAGTCCTGCTGGCAGAGGGGAAGGGCAAGCTGGAGCAATTCACGGCGCGCGACGACTTCGTGCAGCTGACGGGAAGAACGGAACCAGAGGCAAGCCTCGAACACATGCAGAGCGAGATGGACGAGGTGCGCCGCAACATGACGAACCTGGAGCCCGTGAACATGGCCAGCATCAGGGAAAGCGAAGAGCTTGCGGCACGCGTTGCGCATCTCAAAGCGCAGGATGACGACCTCTCCCAGTCGAGGACGAAGCTGCTCGCACTGATCGATGACCTCGATCGACGTGCGTCGACACTCTTCGAAGAGACATTCGTCGTCATCGAGAAGGCATTCCAGGAGAACTTCGTCAAGATGTTCGACGGCGGCGAGGCCAGGCTGGTGCGTCAGGAGAACGGCGAACTCACGGGCATCGACATCGACGTCATCCTTCCGGGCAAGCGGCGGCAACCACTTGAGCTGCTCTCCGGCGGTGAGAAAGTCCTCACAGCCGCGGCCCTGCAGTTTGCACTCTTCAAGGCCCGGCCCAGCCTGTTCTACCTGCTCGACGAGGTGGACAATGCACTCGACGAAAACAACGTTCATCGTTTTGCGCGGCTGCTGCGGGAACAGGAGGGTTCGCAGTTCCTGGTCGTGACGCATAACCGTGAGACCATGCTGGCAGCGGATGTCCTGTACGGTGTGACGATGCAGGAGAGTGGCGTTTCGAAGGTCGTGTCGCTTCGGCTGGATAGTGATGAAGAGCCTGCTCGCCAGTCCTGACACATCGCCTTCGCTGACCATACCTGCCGGCGCTCTCATTTGGAGTGATTGAGCTTTTCAATGTGGATGACGATAATGGTACAGATGATCATGATCACATGGAAAGGAGGATCGTATGAACTACCGAAAGATTGGCCGTTATGGCGTTAAGGTGAGCGAGATAGCTTTGGGCAGCTGGCTTACCTATGGTGGTTCCTATGGGCAGGAGCAGGCAGATGCATGTGTGAAGAAGGCGTACGACCTGGGGATAAACTACTTTGATACTGCCGACGTCTATGGTGCCGGACAGACACATCCCGGTGCGGCAGAAGAGGTCCTGGCCAAGTCTCTGGAGGGTTTCTCCAGGTCTTCATACGTGCTGGCCACAAAGACCTTCTGGTCTGTGGGTGATGGCCCCAATGACAGAGGACTTTCCAGAAAGCACATTATGGAACAGTGCAATGCCAGCCTGAAGCGTCTCAACACTGATTACGTTGATATCTTCTATTGTCACAGATATGACCCTGAAACACCCATTGATGAGGTTATGAGGGCATTAGATGACCTGATACATCAAGGTAAGGTCCTGTACGCAGGGGTCAGTGAGTGGAGTGCAACCCAGATACTGGACGGCCAGAACACATCGGATCGATTCAATTTGAGCCCGATTGTCATTAATCAGCCGGCGTACAATATGCTGAACAGGTATATAGAAAAGGAAGTAATGTCAATATGCACCAGGGAAGGATTGGGAATTGCGGTATTTAGCCCCCTTGCCGAGGGGGTCTTGACAGGGAAGTACAAGAAGGGACAGGAACTGCCCAAGGGAAGCAGGGCCGCAGATCCCAAGGTCGGACACTTTGTCGAGCGCTATTTGACCGAAGAGAACTTCGCCAAGGTTGAGCGGCTTTCAACAATAGCTGTGGAGAACAAGATCACCATGGCGCAGCTGGCTCTGGCCTGGATCCTTCATCACAAAGAGATCAGCAGTGTCATCATCGGTGCGTCAAGGCCAGAGCAGGTCGAAGAAAATGTCAGGGCTGTCGATGTCGTTCTTGACGAGAATACCATGGAAGCGATTGATGAGGTCTTGACCAAGTAGGCCTCAGGTCGTGAACTCATAGAGACTGTCTGGAAGCGGAGAGCCTCTCATGAGAGGCTCTCCGCTTGTCATGTCAGTTCTCCCAGTACTGTGTGCCTTTAGTATCGATGTAGCCCACGATGGTCGGCCTGTCTCCCCCATCCACCATGCTGCCCTTTCCAATGAGCTGAACGAGTGCCAACCCATCGTGGAAATCGGACAGGAAATAGTCGTTTGCGTCGTACGTCGCGGGGACGGCCATGCTTCCGTCCGTCTTGATGCAGCCTTCCTTCCCATTGACCAGCACGATCGCAAGCCCCTCATGGAAACTGCCTGCAGCATCATAGGAAGGCTGGATTGCCATGGTGCCCTTGCTGTCGATATAACCCCACTTACCACAGACCTTTACTGCGGCCAAGCCCTCGCTGAAGCCAGATATTTCTTCGTAAGACGTGTCGATATCGATGACCTTGTCACCTTTTGTATCAATGAAGAACTTCTTATCGTCCGCTGAAACTTGAGCCAGGCCATCGCGGAAACCCCATGCATAATCATAAACAGGTTGAATCGTCATGGTTCCATCTAAATCGACAAAACCGAATTTATCTCCTACGGCAACCGGTATCGGCCCTTCGCTCGTCAGCCACGCTTCCTGGTCATATTCTACAGGTACAATTCTCTTTCCACTCGTGTTGATCACGCCATATTTCTGGCCGACGGCAACGACGGCGGAGCCGCTATAAAAGTCAAATGCCCGATCATAAACAGGCTCTACTGCAAAGTTGCCCTCTTTGTCAATGAAGCCATATTTGTACCCCTTCTTCTCTATGCGCATCATGACCCACGCACGACCATCATGAAAGTCGCCGGCGCTGTCACAAGTGGATGGCAGACCTATGATCGTCTTTCCTGTCTTGTCGAGATATCTGTATTCACCGTCCAGGCCAACCAGTGCGAGATCCTCACTGAACGCATCGATGTGGCTATAAATAGCAGGGATGACCATGCTCCCGTCCTTGTTGATGCAACCGAACTTGCCATTCGTCTGAACCATAGCTATGCCGTCGCTGAAGGGCCGTGCACCGTCATAAACAGTCGGGATGATCACCTTCTTGTTGCTGTTGCAGAAACCCCATTTGTCGCCCTTCCTGTAAGGGATAAGCGTTGTGACTTCCACTTCCTTGCCGGTACGTGTTCTGATCACGTGATACATGGCAAGAGACGTGGCCAGCACGACCGCAACGAGGACGATCGCAACGACGGTCCTGCGCCAGGGTCTGCGCTCCTTCATTTCAGCAATCGCCGCAGCGTGTCGCCTGCCAGCTTCGGATTCGCCTTGCCCTTGCTCTTCTTCATGAGCTGGCCGACGAGGAACCCGAGCACTGCTTCCTTGCCACTCCTGAACTGCTCGACCTGAGCCCCGTTCTCCAGTATCACTTCGCGTGCAAATCCTTCGATGGTGGAGGTGTCCGAGACCTGTTCCAGGCCAAGGCCTCTGACGGCTTCCATGGGCGTTGTCCCGGTGTCCACGAGAAGGGGCAGGACATCCTTTGAGGCAGTGTTGCTGATCGCATCGTTCTCAACCATCGTGAGGAGGCCGGCAAGTGCCTCGGGCGTCAGCCGGGTTTCCGCGAGCGTTGTGCCGCGTTCGTTGAGGAGCCTGGCAACCTCGGTCCCCATGTAGCTGGCGAGCTTCTTCGGGTTGTCATAGAGCGCTATGGTCTGCTGGAAAAACTCCGCCGTGGAGCGTTCCTCGGTGAGCAGGGCTGCATCATAGGGGGACAGGCCAAGGTCCCGTTCGAAGCGTGACTGCATTTCCCAGGGCAGTTCCGGCATGTGCGCCTGCACGGAAGCCAGTTCTGCCGGATCCAGCTGCAGCAGGGGCAGGTCCGGCTCCGGAAAGTAGCGGTAGTCGTTGCTGGCTTCCTTGCTGCGCATGGCGGACGTCGTTCCCTGCACTTCGTCAAAGTGCCTGGTCTCTGTCATGATGGGAGTACCGTCGGCAAGACACTGTGCCTGCCGCTGCTCCTCGTAGTCGATAGCCCGCTTGACGCTGCGGAAGCTGTTGAGGTTCTTGATCTCCACCTTTGTCCCTCGCTTTGCGGGATCCGGACTGACGGAGACATTCACGTCACACCGCATTGCGCCCTTCTCCATGTCGCCTGACGATACCCCGAGCCACCTGACAAGCCGTCTCAGGTTGCGCAGGAATTCGTACGCTTCATCGCCGCTTTGCATGTCTGGTTCAGTGACAATCTCGATCAGCGGCATGCCACAGCGGTTGAAGTCAACCAGTGTCTCGCCCCCGAGCGTGATGTCCGCGGCATGCATCGATTTGCCGGCGTCTTCCTCGATATGCGCGCGGGTCAGCCGGACACTGCGGGAGCCTCGTTCGGTGACGATGGGGACTGTTCCCCCTGTCGCGATCGGGCGGTCGAACTGGGTGACCTGGTAGGATTTGGGAAGATCGGGGTAGAAGTAGTTCTTGCGTGAGAACTCCGAGACCTCGTGGACCTTGCACCCCAGTGCCATAGCGAGTCTCGTGGCAAGATGCACGGCTTCGGCATTGAGTGTGGGCAGTGCGCCCGGCAGTCCGAGGCAGACGGGGCAGACATGCGTGTTGGGCTCGTCCCCGAACGCCGTGCTGCAGCCACAGAACATCTTGGTCTGCGTGGCCAGCTGAACGTGGATTTCCAGGCCGATCGTCGTGGTCATGACTCACCTCCAAGTGCTGTGAAGAGGACGTTCGCAGAGGAGAGGAGTTCGGCGTCGCTCCAGCGGGGACCCGTGAGCTGCAGTCCGATGGGAAGACCGGCGGTGTCCTTTCCGGCGGGAAACGAAACGGCAGGGACCCCGGCCAGGTTCGCGGGGATCGTGAACACGTCCGCCTTGTACATTTCGAGAGGGTCGGTCACCGCTCCAATCCTGAACGCTGTCGTCGGGGTGGTCGGCGTGAGCAGGACGTCGGCGGATTGCATCGCCGCGTCCAGTTCATCGGTGATGAGCTGGCGGACATCGGTTGCCTTCTTGTAGTAGGCGTCATAGTACCCGGCCGAGAGCACGAATGTGCCAATGAGGATGCGTCGCTTCACCTCGGTGCCAAATCCGGCATTGCGGGTCCTGCTGTATGTTTCCGTCATGTCTCGTCCATCGACGTGCAGGCCATAGCGGACGCCGTCGAACCGTCCGAGGTTCGCGGAGCACTCGGCAGGCGCGATGATATAGTAGGCGGGCAGAGCGGACAGAATATGTGGCAGGCTGACCTCGACGATGGATGCGCCGCTTTTCACGGCTGCTTCACGGGCCATCTCTATGGCTGCCGCGATTTCCGGCTGCACATCCAGCTCCTGCAGCTCACGGATGATGCCCACCCGCTTGCCTGCGAGGGACGGCTGCAGTGCGGCCTCGAAATCCACATGGGGCCGCTTGACACTGGTGGCATCTTTTGGATCATGGGCAGCCATCACGTTCATCATGATGGCGGCGTCCCGGACGCTTCTCGTAATGGGGCCGATGCAGTCGAGGCTGGACCCGAAGGCGACCAGGCCGTACCGCGAGACAAGCCCATAGGTCGGCTTGAAACCGACGACCCCGCAGAACGCGGCAGGCTGCCGCACTGAACCTCCGGTGTCGGAGCCGATTGCCCCGAGAGCAAAACCTGCAGCGACCGCAGCGTTTGAACCGCCGCTGGACCCGCCGGGAACACGGGTGAGGTCAGCCGGGTTGTGCGTCGGGAAGAAGGCGGAGTTCTCTGTGGACGAGCCCATGGCAAACTCGTCGAGGTTGGTCTTGCCCACTACGACAGCTCCCCCAGCAACCAGTGAGTGCACGACAGTGGCCGAGTAGGGGGCGACATAGTGTTCAAGGATGCGGGAACCGCAGGTGCAGCGCTCGCCGGCCATCATGATGTTGTCCTTGATCGCTATCGGGGCACCTGCGAGCGGAGAGGTGGGGTCGGCGGCTTGCGCGTCAGACTGAGCGGCGTCCAGGCGCAGGTGCAGAAACGCCCTCACCTGGGGATCGTCGCGTTCGATGAGCCGGCGGGTTTCGTCCAGGTACTCTTCCGCCGACAGTTCGTGGGCACGAATAGCGAGACGATACTGGTCCAGAGTGCGTGGAAGTCCGTTAGGCATCCTCGCCTCCCATGACGTTCCGCACGACGACGAATCCGTCACGCGTTGCGGGTGCGTCACCAAGTCCCTGTGCGCGTGTCAGGCCCTCGGACGGCTCATCCGGACGGAGTTCGGTCATGACGGGCCGCCTGCTGACGATGGCTGACGTGTCGACGGAGCTCAGCTGCGCGACATGTCCGAGGATTCGTTCGAGGTCCCCCAGGAGAGGTCCCTCCTCTTCTGGTGTTATCTCGAGACGTGCCAGTGCAGCCACGTGCTGGAGCGTCTTGTTGTCGATGATCGTTGCCATGTTTGGCGAAGCATTCCTTTTTTCGATTCTTTTTCCCTCTTGACAACTGTAATTCATCGGTGGGCGATTTATTTCTCTTTCTGGCTAAAAGGTAACGAAACATCATCAATCCATCGTGCTACCTTTGAATCAGTATTTGTAATTAATGGTATTTCTGCAATTCTATCAATTACAGTGTCCATGTCTTTTATATCGGTTCCTTCGACAATTGCAATAATATCAGGACTACCAAATAATGCATCAGCATGGACTACCCCTGCTATTTTCCGAATCTTACTTAGTACCTTTTTAGGTTGCCGAGAATATACAAAAACATACGCCCAGATCCTCATTATCAGATACCTCCTGTACCTGTTTTCTCAGGTCCCCTGCCCAACGAGGGAGAGGAACTGCTGTTCGTCAAGGATCTCGATGCCCAGTTGCTGGGCCTTGGCCATCTTGCTCCCCGCAGCAGATCCTGCGACGAGCGTGGTCACCTTCCGCGAGACAGTCTCCGACGTCTCGGCTCCGAGTGCACGCACCAGTTCCTGTGCTTTGCTGCGGGCGATAGTGGACAGCTCGCCGGTGAAGACGAAGACCTTGCCGCTCAGGGGACCTTTCGTTGCGGGGGCCGCGGCGCCCTCCATGTGGACTCCTGCCTTCCGAAGGCGCTCGACGAGCGTGCGGTTGTGTTCTTCTCGGAAGAAGGCCGTGATATTCTCCGCCGTTTTCTCTCCGATACCGTAGACATGGGTAAGGGATTCGGGCGTGGCTGATGTAAGCATCTCCACGGAGCCGAACGCATTGGCCAGATCACGGGCGGCTACCTGCCCGACCTGGGGAATGCCCACGGCATACAGCACACGGGCAAGACCCTGTCCCTTGCTCTCTTCGAGATGGATCAGCAGCTTGCGGGCGACGAGAGATCCCATGCGCTCCAGGCGAAGAAGCTGTTCCTCCGTCAGTTCGTAGAGGTCGGCGACGTCATGGGCCAGTTCGGCCGTGACGAGCTGGTCGACGACGGCTTCCCCTATGCCCTGGATGTCCATGGCGTCCTTCGAGCACCAATGCAGCAGCCGTTCACGCACCTGCGCGGGGCATGAGGCGTTCACGCACTTGGTGGCGGCTTCATCTTCGATGCGCACAAGCTGCGAGCCGCACACCGGGCATGCGGCCGGCATGATGAAGGGGCGCTCGATGCCGGTGCGGGCAGAGGGCACGGGTCCCAGAATCTCGGGGATGACCGAGCCGGCCTTGCGCACGACGACGGTGTCCCCGATAAGGATGCCAAGACGCTTCACCTCGTCGTCGTTGTGCAGGGTCGCCCTCGAGACGACCGATCCGTCGATCTCCACCGGCGTGAGCACAGCGACCGGTGTTGCGACGCCGGTTCGACCGATGGAGACAATGATATCCTCGAGGCGTGTTTCCTTTTCTTCAGGCGGGAACTTCCAGGCGGAGGCCCATCGCGGTTCCTTGGCCGTCTGACCCAGCGTGTGCTGCAGCGATATCTCGTTCACTTTGAACACGATGCCGTCGGCGGCAAACGGCAGCGAACTGCGGGCAGCCGAAATCTCCCGGGTGGCCGCCCACATCTCGGTGGGAGTCCGTACTAGGCGCACAAACGGTGATACACGGAAGCCGACCCCGGCAATCCAGTCCAGCAAGCTCTTCTGGGTGGGAAGCACCAGGTCCTCCGATGTTTCCCCCAGCGCATAGGCCACCATATGCAGTGGACGTGAAGCAGTGACGCGCGGGTCCAGCTGGCGCAGGGTCCCGGCTGCCGCATTGCGTGGATTGGCGAACAAGGGATCGCCTGAAGCAGCCCTCACAGCGTTCAGTGCCTCGAAGTCACGCCTGAACATGACCATTTCGCCACGGATCTCTACCAGGTCCGGAATGCGGCTCCCCATGCTGGCCAGATTCATGGGGATGGAGCGCACCGTCCGGACGTTCAGGGTGACGTCTTCGCCCGTTGCGCCGTCTCCGCGCGTGGAGCCCTCCACCAGGAGACCCTTCTCATAGCGAAGCGAGACGGCAAGCCCATCCATCTTGACCTCCGTCAGATACTCGACGGGGTCATCCCGTCCGAGTGCTCGCCGGACGCGGGCGTCGAAGAGGATCACGTCTTCTTCGGAGAACATGTTACTGAGGCTGAGCATCGGAACGCGATGTCGAACTGTCGTGAATCCGCCGATGGGGGTTCCGCCGACGCGCTGTGTCGGTGAGTCCGGAGTCACCAGATCCACGAAGCTGCCTTCCAGGGTCTTGAGCTCGCGCATCAGGGCGTCGAAGTCTGCGTCTGATATCCTCGGGCTGTCCAGGACATAGTACTCGTAGTTGTGATGCTCGATCTGCGCCTTGAGCTCCCGTATGCGTTCGCGCGCTTCGTCGCGGTCCACGGATATCTCCTGTCAGGGTGTAAGAACGAAGAGACCAGTGGCGAGAGCAAGGACGGAGCGCATCCCCGGTAGCTGAAACACTCGTACCTCGACGCTCTCAGCTGTACTCCACTGGCGAACCAATGTGCGTGTCTTCATGTCGTAGATACCAAGGAAATAGACCGCAGTCTGAGAGGTGGTCTGCTCCTGGAACAGGAGTGCGCACTCTCCATCGAAGATCGAGGCGTCGACCGCATTGAAGTTGAGTTTCGAAGCCGACAGTAGCTGCTTGCCGTCCCCACCGACAATTTCCGCAGTGCGCCCGAAGGTCAGGAAGCAATTGCCCAGCGCACGAAGGCCGGGATTGTCGGAGGCGGCCGTCATCTGGGCTATCTCTGTTCCTGTCTGGTCAAAGAGATAGCGGGGAAGGGGACCGGCTACGCCCGATACGCTGAAGCTGTAACCGGCCAGGATGCGTGTTCCGCTCTCGTCGACAGCCGTGGTAAGCCCTGCGAGTCTCTGGTCAGGGTTAGGGACCGTGAACTTTGCGATGACCTTGCCTTGCGGCGAGATGGTGTAGATAGTGCCACCTGCCAGTGTCACGACGAGCATGCCGCTGCGCGCAAGGCTGATCTGTGACCCACGGCCAAAATCGGGAACGGTATAGCCGCTCATGTACTTGCCTGCAATGTCGTAGGTGACGAACTGCCGGGACTGGTTCTCGAGGAACGAGTAGACGACGGCAACTCCTCCGGTGACGGTAAACACGGCTTGCTCGACGACGCTGGGAGCTGTCGTCTTTCGCGACCATTTCTGGCGAAGCGCATCGTCCAGCAGTGTCAGCCGCTGTCCCGCTACCAGAAGGTACTTGCCTGACGTACTCAACGTCAACGACGTGGGGCTGTCCGCCAGCTCCACGCCTTCGCTCTGGCTCGTCCATCCGAGCAGTGAAAACACCTGGCCGGCCGCGGTCAGGACATATCCCTGGTCCTGTGTGCCCACGATCCCAATGGGGTAATCACTGGTCTTGAACTGCGAGGCCACGTGCAGCGCCGTCTGTTTTCCACGAAGCGCCCACATGGTCGTGGCACTCACGGTTGCTGCCACAATGACGAAGGCGGCCAGCCAGCGCCAATTGTGGAGGAACAGTTGCCGCAGACTATGCGACTGAACGGTTTTCTTCATCTCATCACCGTGACAATTCTAGCCTGAACGCCCGATTTGGCAAAGAAGAGGCTGGCAGGCACAACGGCACGTGGCTCCTGGCGTTGCTTTTGGCGGGTGCTCCAATATACTGACCATATCGACCAGGGAGGTGACCAGTGGACAAGTTTACGGAACGGGTCATTGCAGGCGCGAAGCGCCTCGGCGCAAGCTACTGCGATTGCCGTCTCATTGAGATGGAACGCGAGGACGTCTCGGTTGTCGGGGGAGCACCCCGCGCCGTCGTGCATGCACACCAGCGTGGATTTGGAGTCCGCGTCATTGCGAACGGGGCATGGGGATTCTCATCATCGTCCATCGTGACCGACGCCGAGGCTGATCATATCGCCGAAGAGGCGGTCGGCATAGCGCACGCGAGTGCGCTGGCAAAGAAGAAGGATGTCGTACTGGCCCCCGTCTCGTCCGGCGAAGACATGATACCGCACCAGGCGGACGTGGATCCCTTCACGATTCCCGATTCTGATAAGATTGGACTGCTTGCCGAAGCCACCCGGGCGATGATGTTGCCGGGAGTCGTGCTTGCGCGAGGTCAGATGCAGTTTCTGAAGGAGCGTAAGATCTTCGCGTCGTCCGAGGGTTCATACATTGTCCAGGACCGGGTCGAGAGCGGAGCCGGCATCAGTGCCATGGCGGCAAGCGAAAAGGGCGGTGTCCAGATCCGCAGCTATCCCATGTCCTTCTCTGGCGACAACGCTCAGTCGGGCTGGGAATTCGTGGACGCCATGAAGCTTCTGGAATATGCGGAGCCGACCGCCAGGGAGGCACTGGCACTCCTTTCTGCGAAGCCGTGTCCGTCGGGATTCAAGGACCTCGTCGTTGGTGGGCAGCAGCTTGCGCTGCAAGTCCACGAGTCGTGTGGCCACCCCTCCGAGCTCGACCGGGTCATGGGGATGGAGGCGTCGTTCGCCGGGACATCGTTTCTGACGACCGACAAGAAAGGCAGCTTCCGCTATGGGTCTGACATCGTCAATCTGACTGCAGATGCCACGATCCCCCACGCCCTGGGCGGACTCGCATATGACGATGAGGGGGTGAGGGGCCGCAAAGTGTACCTGGTGCGGGGCGGCATTTTTGAGCACTACCTCAACTCGCGTGCATCAGCTCCCGTCGTCGGCGAGGAGCCCATGGGGGCGATGAGGGCCGACGGTTTCGCGCGTTCTCCTATTGTCCGTATGGTGAGCATCAACCTCGAACCGGGCGACCTGACGTTCGAGCAGTTGATCGGGGGCGTGGAGGACGGCCTCTACGTGGACGGCATCAAGAGCTGGTCCATCGATGATCGGCGCCTGAACTTCCAGTTTGGCAGTGAGATCGCCTGGGAGATCAGGGGAGGGAAATTGCAGGACATGGTCAAGAACCCGACGTATACCGGCGTCACGTATGAGTTCTGGAGATCCTGTGACGGCATCGGAGGCCTTGAGCTGTACCACGTGTGGGGTGTCGACAATTGTGGCAAAGGAGAGCCGATGCAGGTGGCACATGTGTCGCATGGCACATCGCCAGCCCGGTTCCGCCATGTTCAGGTGGGGGTGCTTCATGAGTAAGGAACTGCTTCACGGCCTCATGCACGACGCACTGAGGGCGTCGGATGCAGACCAGACAGAGATCGTGACCATGACGTCCAACAGCGCTCTCACGTGGTATGCCGAGAACATTATCCATCAGAACGTGGCTGAGCATACGGCGCAGGTTCAGGTTCGCGCCATTGTCGGGAAGAAGGTCGGAAGTGCCTCGACGACCGACTGCTCTCCCGAGGGCCTGGCGCTCGTTGTGCGGCAGGCATCGCAGGCTGCGCGGCTCATGACCGACGATCCCGATTTCCCAGGCCTTCCGTCGCCTCAGCCGATCGCCGCAGGAAGCGTCGGTGGATGGGTTGCGGCGACTGCCGCCTCCCGGCCCGGAGAACGTGTTCTGGCGGTGAAGAAGGTCATTGAGCGCGCGGAGCACGAGAGCCTGCGCGCGGCCGGGACCTATCAGGTACAGAGCTCTGAACTGGCAGTCGTGAGTTCGATGGGCGTGGCGGCCTATTACCAGTACACGGTCGCAGGGCTGAAAGCCGTCGTCATGGGCGATGACAGTTCCGGGTATGGACGGATGTCGTCAGCCGATGTTGCGGACATCGATCCGGAAGCCGTGGGCGAGAAAGCCGTACTCACGGCGGTTGAAACACAGCATCCCATCGAGGTCGAGCCCGGAGCCTTTGAGGTGGTCCTGAGCCCGTTTGCCGTCGAGGAGCTCATGGGCATGCTGGCCTATCTTGCCCTGTCCGCTCGCAGTGTCGAGCAGCACACGTGTTTCCTGGAGGGGCACGAGGGTGAGCAGCTCGCCTCCCCTATCGTCAGTCTGTATGACGACGGGCTGGATCCCGAAGGAATGCCCATTCCTTTCGACTTCGAGGGCATGCCGAAGCGCCGTGTCGATTTCCTGACTGAAGGCAAGGGAGGGAACGTCGTGTACGATTCCTACTACGCAGCCAAGATGGGTCACGCGACGACAGGACATTCGCTTCAGCAGCCAAATGACATTGGCCCCTATCCCCTCAACATCTTCATGGGCGCGGGTGACAGCAGTGAGGCTGACATGGTTTCCCACGTTGAGCGAGGCATCTACGTGACCCGTTTCTGGTACGGAAACCCTGTTGAGCCGCGGCGTGCGGTGGTCACCGGGACGACGCGCGACGGCACGTACCTCATCGAGAACGGCCGCAAGACGCATGGTGTTCGAAACCTGCGGTTCACGCAGGGGCTCGTCGACATGCTTGCGCACACAGTCGAAATCAGCCGGAACCGCGCGGTCCTGGCTTCATCATTCGGAATCGGCGCGATGGTGCTCCCCAGTATCCGTGCCGAGGAGTTCCAGTTCACCGGTGTGACGCGGTAACAGAATGGCAAAGGGAGGAACACAGATGAGACGTATCGCAATCATGACAGCAGGGGCGGACGCACCAGGGATGAACGCAGCCATTCGCTCCGTTGCAAGGCGTTCGTTTGAGCTCGGATATGATGTCCTGATGGTACGGGATGGGTTCGAAGGACTTGTGCGCGGGGACATCGAGATTATGAACAAGAAGACGGTATCCGGTATCCTTCCTCTGGGTGGAAGTATTCTCGGCAGTTCTCGGGTGTCGCCCGAGTTTGCGGTCCAGAACCTGGGGAAAATACGCGATGTCCTGGAAAGCAACAGCATCACGACCAGTATCATCATCGGCGACCGCAGTGCCGTCGGTGTGGCGGCAGTGTTTGATGCAAACAGTATTCCGTGTGTCGTCGTGCCCAATACCATCGACAATGACATCTTTGGCACCGACTTCAGCATAGGATTCGACAGCGCGATCACGACTATCAGCGATGCGCTGGACAAGCTCCATTCGACGGCGTCGGCGCATCACCGGGTCATGATCGTGGAGGTCATGGGTCGTCAGTCCGGCTGGCTGGCGCTGTACGGCGGCCTCGCAGGGGGAGCCGATTTCATTGCCATCCCTGAGCAGCCCGTACCGATAGAGACGCTGGCAACACACCTCAAGCAGCGGAAGGAAGAAGGGAAGGATTTCTCCATCGTCGTCGTCGCCGAGGGATACTCGGTAGCCACACATGAACCGACTGCTGCGGGCAGGCCTGTGGCAGGATACGGACTGGCAGAAGCATTGGCCAGCACGACCAACCTGTCCATACGCGTCACGGTGCTGGGGTATCTTCAGCGGGGCGGCTCGCCTACGGTCTTTGACAGGCTTCTGGCTACCCGACTCGGCCTTGCGGCCGTGAACGCGGTACGTGAAGGCAAGTCTGGAATCCTGGTGGGTGAAGTTGGGCAGCGCATCGCCTTCACCGACCTCAGGGAAGCGACGATTCAGCCGCACGTCATCCCGGCCGAGATTGTCCTTCAAGCCAAGACCTTCTACTAGATCCTGGCCGACCAGTCGCACCCCTGCTTGACAGCAAACGCCCCGGTCTGATGGCCGGGGCGTTTGCTGTTGACCGATGTTGTGAGGTGACGTGGACTACTTCCGCCAGTCGCGCGGGTAGAGAAAATCGATGCCGACGGTGCGCTGGGACAGCTTGGCGATAGGAGGAGAGACGCGCTTGAACTGCGATGCCAGCATCTTGTGCTCGACCCGGTGCACAAGATCGAGTTCGAAGCCTTCTGAGGTGACTTCGGCGGATGAACAGCGCTGGTCGACCAAGAGGTACAGGACCTGGTCGAGCGTCTCATAGCTCACGCCGATTTCTCCCTCATCCGTCTGGCCGGCCCAGAGGTCGGCGGAAGGCGGCTTGGCGATGACCTGCTGGGGAAGTCCAATGTGGCGCGCGAGCGACCGCACCTGGGTCTTGTACAGGTCGCCAATGGGCATGATGGCACATGCCATGTCACCATACCAGGTCGAATAGCCGACCAGCAGTTCGCTCTTGTTGCTGGTTCCGACGACGAGTGCATTCTCCTTCTTCGACTGGTCGAAAATGACGGCCATGCGCAGGCGAGCCAGCAGGTTGCCCGTCCGCAGCCGGTCCATGCCGGGCTGCAGTGCGAGGTACGCATCGGCCATGCCGCTGATGTCCAGTTCCTGCCAGGGAATGCCGCAGAACTCGAACATCGTGTGGGCATCGCGTCTGCTTTCGTCGGAACTGGCGCTGTAGGGAAGGAAGATGGCGTGAACATGGTCGGCCCCGAGAGCGTCGACGGCGAGTTTGAGCACCAACGCAGAGTCCAGTCCGCCGGAAAGCGCGATGCACGCCTCTGTGAACCCACTCATGTGCAGCTCTTCCTGGACGAACCGTTTGAGATAGTCATAGACGAGTGCGTTGTTGAGTGCAAGGGCGTCCGCCGTCATGAGTTCCTCCTCGTTTCCAGAGCATGGCGCACGATCTCCAGGTCTTCCTCCCGGCGAATGGGAAGCTGGTAGCGGTGTCGTGCAATGTGCGCCGTGTCGACGGTCCCGAGGACCTGCACTGCCTCGAACCGTGGGGCCGAGACGGTGATCCCTCCGACTGGGTCGCTCAGAGCCGAACCTCCGTAGAACCCGAGGCCGTCATCGAATCCCACGCGGTTCACATACACGACAAACATCCCGAGGAACGTGCTGGCGGAACCGAGAGCCAGGCCGACGGTCTGCTCGATTGCCAGTTCCTCGCCGCCAAATCCGCGTGCCGGCATGGCACTGGGAGCCAGCAGCAGCTCCACGCCGAGAGCTGCCATGGTGGACACCTCGAGGGGATGGAACAAGTCACGACAGATGACGATGCCGGTCCGCCCAAACCGTGTGTCGAAGACCGAGAGTTGCCTCCCGCGTCCAAGGAACTTGAGTTCCTCGAACATGCCGTGTGTGGGCAGGTACATCTTGCGGTGGACGTGGCGGACTTCACCGGCGTCCATGAAGAACGCACTGTTGTAGGGAATGCTGTCTTCGCCCTGTTCGACGAAGCCTGCGCAGATGGCGATGTGGCGCGAAAGCTCACGGAGGCTGGCGAACTCGGGGCAGTCGGCGGGGCGCATGACGTCGAGCGTCTGGTCCTTGAGGGCGTAACCGGTGAGTGAAAGCTCCGGGAAGACGATCAGGTCGGCGCCGGCCTCAAGTGCCTGCTCCATCCAGGCGACGTGCATCTTCACGTTGTATTCCAGGTCGCCGCACGCAGGGTTCACCTGGGCAAGAGCGACGGTATACGTCATCGAACCTCCCCCACGGGACGAATATTGTGACGGACCAGGACAAGCACGGGAAGGCCGAGAAGAATGACAACGGCTGCCTCACCAGCCAGGATCGAGAGTGCCACCGGCACGTAGACTCCCCACGAGAAGTGCGTCAGGATGAAGCGCAGACCCGCAGTGAGACTGTGTGTGAGAGGCAGGTTCTCGGCTCCCGGCAGGATGAGTGTCGATACGTATACCGGCACGATGAGCGCGTTGAGAACGATCGGCGGTATGGCCGCCAGCCAGGGCTTGCCGGTTCTGCGCAAACGTTGTGTGAGAAGGGCGGCTAGCGCGGTCACACCGGTGCCGATGACGACATCGATGAGACCAAACGGGGAGAACATGTTGGCCACAAGGCAACCGACGACCACGCCAAGGACTGCCTCGTCGAGCAGAAAGGGCAGCAGGACCAGAGCCTCACCCAGCCGGAACTGCACCGCTCCGTAGCTGATGGCACTGAAAGGTGGAACCATTGTGAAGACGATGTACAGTGCGGCAATGAGGGCGGCGCGGGTAATCTGGACAGTGCTGTGGCGGTTCATTCCGGAGATGTGCGCTCGCTGGGAAGAGTTGTCGTCGTGGTGTCGGCGATATCCTTGCTCTTGCCGTCCGTTTTCAACCGCCGGCTCTGCTCAAGCATCATCCCGCGAAACCTCTTCCGGAGGGCCATGTCGCCGGCGAGAGCGATCACTGTGGCAAGCAGCAGCCCGATGAAGAAGGAGGCGTAGGCCAGTGCCTCGGCTGACGTTTGGATGGTCGGAAAGAACAGAACGCTTAGCTTGATGGGTGTCGTGCGCAATGGACCAATGATAAGTGCGAAGACGACAAACACGACAAGAAGAACGGCCAGACTGGTCAATACTCGCTTCACGTAGCACCTCCAAACTTTATTTTATCATAATACAGGCATTCTTGACAACGGCAACTATCTGACTAATATACCCCAAGGGGTATATGATGGAGAAGACACAGGTCCTACATAGCCTTCGACGTGTCGAAGGGCAGTTGCGGGGGATTCAGAAGATGGTCGACGAAGGTCGACCGTGCGATGAAGTCCTTGCTCAGCTTGTGGCTGCCCATGCGGCCATAGGCCGCATCGGAACCGACATCCTTCTCAACGAAGTCGGCTGCCGCGTGCAACAGGATCTTGCCCCCGAGAAGGAACTTGAGCGCCTGGAGAAGCTTCTTCTCACATACAGTGAGCTCAAATAGAATGGTGAAGCAGACATCCTGCAAGGAGGAACACGTGGAAGACAACGAGATTGTTGCAACAACTGCGAATTTTCGGAGCGAGGTCCTCTCTTCTTCGCTGCCCGTGCTGGTCGATTTCTGGGCTGTCTGGTGCGCTCCATGTCGCATGATTGCACCGGTCGTTTCCGAGATCGCCAATGAATACACAGGCAAGTTGAAGGTCGCTCGTCTGAATGTGGACGACAATCAGGAGATTGCCGCTCGCTATGGTATCATGAGCATACCGACACTGGCGCTGTTCAAGGGCGGAGTCGTCGTCGACCAGGTTGTCGGCGCCGTTCCAAAGCGGACTATCACAGCGAAGATCGACAGCCTGCTCCAGAAGAGCTAGAACACCTTCACAGTCCCCCAGAGCGGGCGGTCGCCTTCGTGGTTGCCGCCCGCTTCCTGCTTGTCAGCCTGGCGCTATTTGGTACAATAGATAAGGTGAGATAGATGTTCCTGACAGAACGGCAGAAGCGCATATTGCTGGCCATCGTCCGGAGGTACATGGACGATGGCGAGCCTGTCAGTTCGGGATTCGTAACCAGCCAACTGGGCAACGACCTCTCGTCTGCGACGATCCGCAATGAAATGGCGGAGCTTAGCAGCATGGGATATCTTCAGCAGCCCCACATCTCCGCCGGGCGCGTTCCGACTGTCCTGGCCTATCACATGTATATCTCGGCATTCCTCGTCGAGGCGACGCGTCAGCGCATGTTCACCGGACCGATGGATCTCCCGCTGCAGTACGAGAGTCTACCGCGCCTGTTCGACGGGGTGGCCACAGCCGTGTCTGACCGTACGAAGAAGGTGAGTTTCGTCCTGTCCCCCCCCATCAACTCTGTGACCCTGCGTCATGTCAGCCTCGTGCCGTTCAGCGAGACAGGGCTCATGCTGGTCTTCATCACTGACCGCGAGAACGTCGACGGATACAAGCTGCTTGCTCCGACGGATACGACTGAACAGGAACTCGCAGACATCAATGCCATTTTTGCCCGGGAGCTTCGTGGGAAGAGCATCGAAGAGGGCATTCGTACCCTTCACTGTGGCAACGTGCTGCCACAGGATCTTGCTCTACGCTACGGAGGTGTTCTGGACGCCGTGGCCGAGCTTATGGAAGGCGAGTTGCGCAAGGGAGAGAGCCAGATCTTTGTCCGGGGTATTGAACAGATGTTGAGCGACCTTCCCGATGACCAGATTGGGGCGTTTTCCACGCTGAGCACCTTCCTGAGCCGCGAAGAGGTCGTGAAACCCTACCTCAACTCGCTGAGCGATCGGGGAGAGATCAGCCTGTTCATCGGAGAGGAGAACCAGCGGGAGGAACTGAGGAGCTTCAGCCTCGTGTCGGTCAGCTACTCGCTCGATTCGAACCAGCGGGGCGTGCTTGGTGTCGTTGGTCCCATCCGCATGAACTACATCCGGGCCATCACGGTTCTGGAGAGTTTCGCAGGATACCTCGGCAGGGTCTCGGGTAGCGGCTGATCCATGCCGGCGTTCGAGGCGGGTCGGTCGCTCAGGCTCGGCGAACATGTCATGCTTGGCGGCACGCCTGCCGCACATCACATTGCAGATGTCCTCCGCGCTCGTCACGGCGAACGAATCGTCCTGTTTCATGCAGGAGAACTATATGACGCGGTTGTTGAAGATGCCTCCAGATCCGGCCTCGCCGTCTCCGTGGAGGGCATCCGCCAGTCGCCCTTCTCCCAATACCCGGTCATCCTGTTGCAGGCAATCATCCGGCCTGCACTGCTCGACGACGTTGTCCACGTTTGTGCTCCGCTGGGAGTGCATCGTTTCGTCCTGTTTGCCGCTGAGCGCAGCCAGCCATGGAATGTCGCCGGGCGGCTCGAGCGCCTGAACCAGGTGGCCCTCTCTGCAGCTGAACAGGCCGAGATGGGCGACGTCCCAACCGTCGAACTGGCAACGGGGCTCCACGGCGCTTTGTCATGTGCCGGCTCCGTGGACAGTCTGGTCATGATGTCTCCTCGCGCAGCCTCGACCATGACGAGATGTGTGCGTGATGGGGCGCTTGCTCTGGATGGTTCCGTTGCGGTCGCAGTTGGCCCTGAGGGTGGGTTCTCGGAGCCAGAGGAAGCCTTGCTCATCGAACGAGGCGCTTTGGCCGTCCGCCTCAGCACGGGCATTCTCAGGAGCGAGCTGGCCGGGTTTGCCGCCATGCTCATGATGCGCGAGTTGCAGGCGACACCGTGAAGGTGTACATTTACACGCTTGGCTGCAAGGTCAACGAGGTCGACTCCGAGCTCTATGCGCAGGAAATGCGATTGCTGGGCGCCGAGACGACCACGACGATGACGGAAGCCGATGCCGTCGTCGTGAACTCGTGCAGCGTCACAAACCGGGCCCAGGCTCAGAGCTTGCAGTTTGCGCGTCGTTCCCTTCGTGAACGGCCGGGTGTGCCCGTGTATCTCACGGGATGCGGAGCAACACTGCTGAACCTGACGCGTACAGAAGCTCCTGCCGGGGTCGCCCTCGTTGCTATGCGCGATCGAGCCGAAGTGGCGAGGCTGGTCGTCCGCTCAGGTGAGGCAGTGCAGGTCCCTGCGCGATGGGTCGACGGGTGCATCCGGAGAGCGGGCTCTCGCAACCGCGTGGATGTGCGCATTCAGGAGGGCTGCGACAACATGTGTACCTATTGCGTGGTCCCGTTTGTGCGTGGCTCGCGCCTGGAATCCAAGTCCGCCCTCGTGGCAGTGGACGAAGTCATGGGGTTGGCGACGGCAGGCGTCAAGGAAGTCGTGCTGACCGGGACGGAGATAGGCAAGTACGGGAAAGCGCCACTCGCGTTGGAAGAACATGCTCGTGAGGAAGCGCCACTCAGAAGCACCCCTCGTATTGGGAGAATACACTCGGGAAGTACGCCCTTCGTATTGGACCAACATGCTCAGGGGGCATTGGAAGAACATGGTCGTGGGGAAGCGCCCGACGGGCTGCCCGTTCTGCTGGACGGCATACTGGGGGCGCTTGAGACTGCAGGGCTTCCGACTCGTGTACGCATCAGCTCGTTGAACCCGGACGCGATCACGGCAGCACTGGTCAGCCAGTTTGCGAATCATGCCGCGCTCTGTCCACAGCTGCATCTTCCCCTGCAGAGCGGCAGTGACGCAGTGCTGCAGCGCATGCGTCGACCGTACGCATCGAAGGACCTGCTGGGCGGTGTGCAACGCCTGCGGGCGGTCGACCCGTCGTTTACGCTCACGACGGACGTCATCGTCGGATTCCCCGGCGAGACCGAGCAGGACCTGCAAGCTACCCTGGACATGGTCCAGCTGGCGGCGTTTGCCAAGGTCCATGTCTTCCCTTATTCACCTCGTCCGTTCACCCCTGCGGCGCGCGAGAAGCACCAGGTCCCGGCCGGAGTCGCGAAGGAGCGGCTGCACCGCGTGCTTGAGGCTGCAGAGCAGACGGGGATGGCCTTTGCCCGCCGGTTCATCGGTCGAGACGTGACGATCGTTTCGGAGAAGTCCTTTCCCGGGGAGGTCGAAGGGTACTCGGAGCACTACCTCTGGACGGAGGGACGGACGAAGGGCAACGAGATGCTGGAACGCGACCGCTTTGTCGTCGTTCGTGTCGAGGGCTGTCACTTCGACGGCGACCGGGTCGTCCTGTCCGGGAGCGTAGCTGCATGATGGACGCGAACGAACAGGACTGCGTTTTCTGCCGCATCAGCCGGCATGAGGCGCCGGCCGAATACCTCTACGAGGATGTGTCGGTCTTCGTCATCAAGGACCGTTTCCCGAAAGCGCCGGTACATCTGCTCGTAATCCCTCGCAAGCACATCGCTCGCATCGATGCTCTCAGCACAGAAGACAACGGGCTTATCGTTCACCTCTTCGAGGTCATCCGTCTCGTCGCGGTCAAGTATCACCTTGACGCAGGGTACCGCGTCATCATCAATTCCGGCGCTGAAGGTGGACAGACCGTGTCGCACCTGCACGTTCACATCATCGCGGGCAGGTGTCTGGGGTTCAGGGAAGACGTTGCACGCTAGAACGGCGCGAACCGGTTCTCCGCCCAGATGCGCTCTTTGAGGAGGTCGTACGCCTTTTCGAGAAGACGAAGGTGGAGCTTCTCCCATTCTTCCAGCTGTCGGTAGAGTGAAGCCTCGTCAAGCTGGGTAGCTTTGTCAGCCGCTGTGTGATAAAACTCCCAGGAATTGCGCTCGAGAAGCATACCCGTGTGAATCGCGGAGGCTTCGTGCTGCGAGAGATCTGTTGCGCTGCGCACGGCGTCGGCCAGGACTTCCTCGTGAGTCGTCTCTTTCAGTGCTCCGAGCCCAGTGATGTCCAGCATGCTGCCCGCCTGCACGTGGTCAAGTTCCTTGTTGATGTACTGCCGGTGTTTGTCCTCCTGCTCGGTCAGATAGACGAAAACGTCGCGCACCGCCCCTTTGGGAAGGGTGCAGGTTACGCCGCGGTAGAACAGCCATCCTTCGATTTCCAGCTGCAGTGCATCCTTGAGAAGGGCAACCATTCCTTCTTCGTTCATTCGCCACCTCCAGTGGTCGTGTCAAGTCTGTCGAGCAGGAGCCCGAGCAGAACACGTGCACCGTTCTTGTCCAGCGGCTTGTTGTTGTTGCCACACTTGGGCGAGTACACGCAGCTTGGACAGCCATCCTTGCAGGGGCACTCGGTCACCCGGTCCAGTGCAAGGCGTACGACATCGCAGAAGCGTCCGTAGGCCGATTCAGTGAGGCCGACGCCTCCAATATGCCCATCGTACACAAAAATGCTGGGTTTCAACGTATCCCGGTGAAGAATGGTGGAGATGCCCCCAAGATCGCGCTGGTCGCACAACACGACGATCGGCATCAGGGCGATGAGCAGGTGCTCAGCTGCGTGCAGGCTCCCTGCGATGTCATAGCCGCCTTCCTCCAGCGTATGGAGCATGGCATCAGGAACGGTGATCCAAAGCGCCATCGTATCATAGCTGATCTCAGGCGTGTCGATGTATTCCCGCCCAACCTCTGTCTCGATGTGGAAGCTCTTCTTGATGAAGCCGACCGTCTGCTCGGATACCACGACCTTGCCGAACGACAGGCCGACGTCGCCATAGTCACGGTGGTCCCGTTCGTTCTGCACGACGACGTCACTGCGGATGATTGCATCGGTGTAGTAGTTCTGCGTCGTGGGGGTGGCGTGGACGACCTGCTGTTCGTGATCATTGTCCGCTACGAGGTACGAGTCTCCCTGATGGAGGAACACGGCACCGGGGTAGAATTCCTCGATGACCTTGTAGGCGTCGGCTTCCTCGATGACCTGCCCATCGCCCTGGTTGAGAATGTGGTAGCGTTTGTCCGACAGCGTCCGCAGACTCACGAACTGGTGGGGATAGGTCTCCGTCGAGACGATGAGTGGGCCACGTGGGCGCAGCTTCCCGTCTGTCACCAACTGTTCGACGAGCGGCGTGCACTCTGTGCCGAAGTATTCGACATCGACTGCTCGCAGCGGGAGTTCATATGCCGCGCAGCGGAGGTGAGCGCTCAGGATGTACTCGTTGTCAGGGTTGATCGTCGGCGTGCCGAAGTGGCCTGATGTGAGGAAGCTTGGCGTCTGAACAACGTATTGGTCGAGTGGGTTTGATGACGCGACAAACACGGACAGCGAATGGTCCCGTTCGCGCCCCGCCCGCCCCATCTGCTGAAAGAGGCTGGTCACGGAACCAGGGTAGCCCGCCGTGATCGACACGTCGAGGTGTCCGATGTCGATGCCGAGCTCGAGGGCATTGGTCGCGATGACGCCGGTCAGCTCACCGGACGAAAGGCGGTGTTCGATGCCCCTGCGAACGGCGGGGAGGTAGCCCGCGCGGTAGGTTGCGACGCGATCCCCAAGGCGCTGGCCCTTGCCAGCTCCGGCATCCCGGACGTACTTGTACAACAACTCCGCTTCCTGACGCGATTTCGTGAACATGATTGTTCGCACATCTTCCTGAACGGCGCGCTGAAAAAGCCACAGCGCTTCCTTCATGACGCTCTTGCGAATGTTGTTCTGCTTGTCGACGATCCTCGGGTTGAACAGCAGGAGGGTCCGCTTGCCCTCAGGGGCTCCCGAGGGATCGACTTGGCTCACAATCTCACCTGTCAGCTGGGAAGCGAACTTGCCGGGGTCGTCGATCGTAGCGGACGTGACAATGAACACAGGGTGGGCGCCGTAGAAGTTGGCCAGCCGCCGAAGACGCCGCAGGAGCAGAGCCATGTGCGATCCCAGGACGCCATGGTAGTAGTGACCTTCGTCGACGACGACAAACGCCAGTCCGCGCATAAACCGTGACCAGCTCTCGTGATACGGCAGAATGCTGTAATGGAGGCTGTCGGGGTTGGACAGGATGAGGCGCCCGAACTTGCGCAGCCGGCGCCTCGCGTCGGGGTCGGTATCGCCATCATAGACGGCGGTGTTGATGCGGTCCATGCATCGCTCCATTTCCCTGAGCTTGGCCAGCTGGTCTTCGATAAGCGCCTTCGTGGGGTAGAGGAACAGAGCCGTTGCGCCGGGATGCTTGAGGAGATGATCCAGGACTGGCAGCTGGAAGGCGAGGCTCTTTCCGCTTGCCGTGGGGCTGACCACCGTTACATTGTAGCCGCCCTCGGCGCTGTCGAAGCAGGCCCGCTGGAAGGCATACAGCTCGCGGATCCCCTTGTCCGCAAGGTCGGCTGACAAGTCGGGATCCACGGCTGGTGGCAGAGGAGCGAACGTCGCTTCCCGCGCTTCGAAGTCCAGTCGGCCGACGATCTGTCCATCATAGTCCTGCGAGGTCGTCAGCTCCCGCAACAGGAACTGCAGTTCATGCTCTGTCATGAAACCAGTGTACCCGTAACGGGCACAACAAAAAGGCGTGCGCAGGGAGCGCACGCCTTTCAAAGGCTTCTATCGGGGGGAAAAGCTCAAGCGTTGTCGGCGCTGATCTTCTTGAGCTCTTCCTGTTTTGCAGCTACCTGGGCTTCAAACTCGCTGACTGCTGCCTGAACTGTGGTGAATGCGGCGGTGATGTCATCGATGGTCTTTCCCTGCTCAAGCATGGCGTACACGTTCACGCCAAATTCCTGCTTCGCGTCCTTGATCTTGCCCTGAAGGCCTGTGATGTCCATCTTCAGTTTGGTGCTTGCCGCCAAGTCCTTCGCTCCGTCGGCAACCTTGCCCGCAGCACTCTTGAGCTTGTCCATCCAACCGTCTGCCATGGTTCCTCCTTGTACATTGTCGCATGCGCCTAGCGCATGTTCCTGAGAACAGCTTGCAGCGTCCGAGTAGCACCACAATGGGACCAGAGATGTCGGATAACCGACAGTGCCGCGCCAGAAATGCCCGCGCGCGGCAGCGGCTACATCTGTGTTCTGAGCTGGTTGGCCGCCTTGCGAATCTCGATGCGCAGACGCCCGAGGTTTACTTCCGCGTTCGTGAGAACCACGAGAAACGCGTCGGGCAGGTCGATCATGAAGGCCTTGCCGTTGTCGCTCTCGAGCGTAATCATGCCGATCGTCCCTATAGCCATGATGCCAGATGTCGTCGAAGCGCTCTGAAAAACACTTGCTGCCATGCCGGCGACAGACTCCTCATCCTGGTTCAGAGTGCTGGCAATGACAAGGCCGTCCTTGCTCACGACGGCGCTTCCGGTCACACCCATTTCCTTGTTCAGGTTCCGCAAGACCTCTTCCATGGTGCCTCCTCATGCCCCTCTCGTGCTTTTTCAGCAGGCGCGTCTCCTTGCAGCGAACAACGGGCTTCCTTGTCTCTATATTTCATTGTAGAGACGATGAAATGCAAGTCAATTGGAGAGAAGCGGCGTATTCGGACATCTGGACACCGCATTGCCTCCACGTGGATGTGCAACACCTATGCGTCCTCCCTGTCGTCACAGCGCCTCGCTTGTCAGCTGTGGCATTTTCTGGTACAATTGGCATGCAAGATTCCACACGCCTGGGATTCTGGAGTGTTCCGCATCGCGGTTCTCCGGAAGTTGAACGGGCGGAGGCAAAAAACTAACAGGAGGTACTATTGTGGCAGTCGTAACAATGAAGTCCCTGCTTGAGGCAGGCGTGCATTTTGGTCACCAGGTCCGCAGATGGGACCCGCGCATGAAACATTTCATCTTCACACAGCGCAACGGCATTCACATCTTTGACCTCAAACAGACCGTCTCCAAGCTCGACGAGGCGTACGCGTTCCTTTCGAAGGTTTCGCGCGAAGGTGGCAACGTCATCTTCATCGGTACCAAGAAGGCTGCGCAGGATATCGTTCGTGAAGAAGCGACTCGTGCAGGCGCCTGGTATGTCAACGAGCGCTGGGTCGGCGGCCTCATGACCAACTACATCACTGTCCGCAAGAGCATTGACCGCTTGAAGCAGATCGACCGTGAAGAAGCCGATGGCGTTGTCGAGACAATGGGAATCAAGGAACGCACGAGGACCATGAAGTCCAAGGCTCGCCTGAGCAAGCTGTTCGGCGGCCTTCGTACCATGGAAGGCCTTCCCCGCGCCATCTATGTCATCGACACCCACAAGGAGCATAGCGCCATCCAGGAAGCACATGTGCTTGGCATTCCGGTGGTCGCCATCGTCGACACCAACTGCAACCCTGACGAGATCGACTACCAGATTCCGGCAAACGATGATGCAATCAGGTCTCTCCGTCTCATCACCGCGCTCATGGCCAGCGCCCTCATCGAAGGACGCGAGGGCGTGCAGCAGTCCGAGGCAAACGAGGAGCACGCCAGCATGGCCGACTTCGCCCACGAAGCTGAGAAGGCGAAGGAGATAGCGGCAGAGGTTGAGGACAGCACGGACGACGAGAATGAGGTGAGATAATGGCAACGATTGACATGGAGACTGTCAAGACCCTGCGCGAACGAACCGGCGCCGGTGTCCTTGACTGCAAGAAGGCGCTCGTAGCTTGTGATGGGAACGTCGACAAAGCTATCGACGTGTTGCGGGAGAAGGGACTGGCCAAGGCTGTTTCCAAGTCGTCACGCGAGGCTGGAGACGGCATGATCTTCACCTATATCCATGCCGGTGGCAAGCTGGGTGTCCTGGTCGAGTTGAACTGTGAGACCGATTTCGTCGCCAAGACTGAGGAGTTCCAGGGTCTGGGCAAGGAGGTTGCGATACAGATCGCGGCCACGGATCCTTCCTTCATCCGTACGGAGGACGTTCCGGCGGAGGTCGTCGAGCATGAGAAGGGTCTCTACCGCGCCCAGCTCGAGGCTGAGAAGAAGCCGGAGCAGGTCTGGGAGAAGATCATCGAGGGCAAGCTGGGGGCGTACTACAAGGAAAACTGTCTGATGCAGCAGCTGTATATCCGTGATGAGAGCAAGACAATCGAGGAGCTCATCAAGGCGATGATTGCCAAGACCGGCGAGAACATCGTGGTCGCGCGGTTTGCGCGCTTCAAGATCGGCGGCAAGCCCACAGTCTGCTAGTCTTCGACATACACTCACACCCATGGCGGCGTTGTACAAGAGAGTAGTGCTGAAACTCAGCGGCGAGGCTCTGAAGGGCAGCGCCGCCTCTGGCATCGATTTCTCGGTACTGCAGTTCATCTCGCGAGAGGTGCAGCAGCTTCTTGGACTTGGCGTGCAGGTCGGTGTGGTCATCGGCGGCGGAAACATCTGGCGAGGAGCCAATGCCGAGGGTACAGGTCTGGACCGTGCCACGGCCGACTACATGGGGATGCTGGCGACCATCATGAACGGACTGGCGCTGCAATCGGCGTTCCAGCAGGTGGGACTCGAAGCGAGGGCTATGTCGGCATTGCGCTTGGATCAGGTCTGTGAGCCATATATCCGCCAGCGGGCTCTCGAACACCTCCGAAGGAATCGTGTCGTCATTTTCGTAGGAGGGACCGGTCTCCCGTATTTCACGACGGACACCGTGGCTGCTCTTCGGGCTGTTGAAGTCGGAGCAGATATCTTCCTGAAGGGCACAAACGTGGATGCAGTCTACTCCGGCGATCCACGTACGGACAAGACGGCCGCGCCCTACCATCAGCTGGGGTACGACCAGTTTCTGGCTGACCATCTGAAGGCGATGGACGCAACAGCCGTCTCTCTTTGCCGCGAGAATCATCTCCCAATTCTGCTGTTCAACATGAACAAGCCCGGGAACATCGTCCGGGCGGTGATGCAAGGCGACATTGGAACTCTGATCAAGGAGGCTTAGGTGGACAAGTATTTCACGCCAATCGATGCCAAGATGCAGGCTGCTCATCAGGCCCTTCTCAAGGACTACTCCGAGATTCGCGCCGGTCGAATCACGCCGGCCTACGTCGATGGTGTCGTCGTTGAGGCCTACGGACAGCGTAACCCTCTGAAGGATGTCGCTACGATTTCGGCTCCACAGGCGAAGGTCCTTGTCATAGAACCATGGGACAAGAGCTTGTTGAAGGAAGTTGAGCGCGCCATCCTGAAGGCCAACATCGGCGTCACACCCACCAATGACGGCCAGCGTGTGCGGCTCGTCTTCCCGGATCTGACTCTTGAAGAGCGGAAGAAGATGGTAGCTCGTATCTCCCAGCTCACAGAGAAGTTCCGCGAAGAAATCCGCTCCGTTCGCCGTGATGTCCGCGATGATATCAAGGCACAGGAGAAGGCCAAGGAACTGTCCGAGGATGAGCAGCATCGGCTTGAGGAAGAGCTCGACAAGCTCACAGAAAAACATGTCACAGAGATCAACAAAGCCTTCGAAGCCAAGGAGAAGGAGATCCTGTCTCTGTAGAGACGCCTGACGTCGTGACCACAACCAGTCAGCTTCATGTCGCCATTGTGTTGGACGGCAATGGCAGGTGGGCGGTGGAGCGTGGACTCCCTCGAATTGCCGGCCACAGGCAGGGCGCCCAGGTCGTACATGACATCGTGGCGGCCGCGCCCGGGTTGGGCGTGACCGCCTTGACCATTTTTGCCTTCTCGACGGAAAACTGGAAGCGACCGGCGGATGAAGTGAGCTACATCCTGCACCTGTTTGTCACCATGGTGACGAAGTGGTTGCCGGAGCTGGTTTCTCAGCACGTGCGTGTGCGGATCATCGGAGACCGTGCAGCGTTGCCCGCTGACGTCCGTGATTCCGTCGAGACAATCGAGAAGCGTACCGCCTCCTGCGACGGCCTTCATCTCAACGTTGCTCTCAACTACGGAGGACGGGCGGAGATCCTGCATGCGGCAACAGCATTTGCTGCCGAATGTGCGGCAGGAACGGCGGCGCCCGAAGATCTCACCGAAGACAGGTTCGATTCGTATCTGTGGCTGGGGGGTGAGGCCCCCCCCGATATCGTTGTCCGTACCGGGGCAGAGTCGCGGGTATCCAACTTTCTGCTGTGGGAGATGGCCTATGCCGAGTTGTTCTTTCTCGACGTGCTCTGGCCGGATTTCACGCCGGCGACGCTCGACATGATTGTGCACAAGTTCAAGTCCAGGAACCGGAGGTTTGGTGGCTCATGACAGGCAGCAAGGGTCTTGTACTTTTTGGCTCGACCGGTTCCATTGGAACTCAGATGCTGGATGTAGTACGGGCTCTGCCCGAGCGATACCACATCGTTGGTCTCACCGCGCACAGCAACGACGAGCTGCTTGCTGAACAGGCCGTGACCTTTCAGCCGCGCTTCGTCGCAATGTCGGACGATGCCGCCCGTGAACGGCTGACGATCAGGCTGGAGCGTCATGACCTGCGCATCCCGGTGGTCAGCGATGAGGACCTGCCCTCGATGCTCGGCAGGGTCGCTTTCGACATGCCTGTCGTCGCAGCAGCCTCGACTGACTTGGCGCAGGTCGTCTACGACCTGCTGCGATCGGGATTGCCCATGGCCATCGCCAGCAAGGAACTGCTTATCACGCTGGGAGACCTGCTGGAGCCATTCAGGGCACAGCTGCGTCCTATCGACAGTGAGTTGTCGGCGGTCTGGCAGTGCCTTGCGGGCGAGGACCCCGAGACGGTCGAGCGTGTTGTGCTGACTGCATCGGGTGGTCCGTTTCGAACAACAACGGCGGCAGAGCTGGATGGCGTGACAGCAGCACAGGCGCTGGAGCATCCCTCATGGCGGATGGGCCCCAAGGTGACCATCGATTCGGCGACGCTATTCAACAAAGCACTCGAGCTGGCTGAAACACACGTGCTGTTCGGTGTCGACCGTACACGGATCACTGCAGTGCAACACCCTCAGTCCATCGTGCACGGGCTGGTCGAGTTCCGGGATGGCACCACGCGAGCTGTTGCGTACCGGCCTGATATGCGTGTCGCCATTGCGTACGCACTGTCGGTTCCCGATCGCCCTCTGCACGAGCAGGTGACGCGCCTGCATCTGGAAGAACTGGGGCACCTCACATTCGAGCCCATCGACACAAAGTTTGAAGCCTTTGCCATCGGCCGTGAGGCAGAGATGCGCTCACCACGGTGCATGCTCGCACTTCTTGGCGCGGACGAGGTTGCGGTTTCACGCTTCCTCGTTGCACAGGGTACATTTGGGGATATAGTGGCAGCCCTGCGATACGTGCTCAGAGAGACTGGGGACGAGGTCCTGGGTCCGACTGTTCGAGCGCACATCGAAGCCGTCGCCCACGGGCGTCAACTGGCTGAAGACTGGTATGAGAAGCAATACGGCACCCAGCCGGGCAATCAGAAAGGAGTCTGATCTGTGCAGATACTTGTGACGATCCTCGCGTTTGTGTTCAGCTTTACGTTGGCGACCCTGTTCCACGAGGGAGGCCATATGCTTGCTGCCCGGGCATCTCATATCCAGACGGAAGAGTTTGGACTGGGGTTCGGCCGTACCATCTGGTCGCGCACGCGTGGTGGAACGGTCTACAAGATCAACGCCTTGCCGATTCTCGCATACGTGAAGATCAAGGGCATGGAGTCCAACTACGACGCTCCCGACGGTTTCTACACGAAGGGATGGTGGTCCCGCCTCTTCACGATGGTCGGGGGCATGCTTGGCAACCTGGTCCTGGCGTTCCTCATTTTCACGATCGTGTTCTCGACGCTTGGAGACCCGCGTGCATCTACCAAGGTGGGCACGGTGACGCCTTCTTCTCTCGCAGAAGCAGCAGGCCTCAAGGCAGGTGACAACATTCTCGCCATCGACGGCGTGCTCATGAGTGATTTTGACCAGATCTCGGCTGCCGTCCGAGCCAGCGAGAATCGGCAGATAGACATCCGTGTCGCTCGCAGCGGATCGCAGGTCGATATCCTCGTGACGCCCGCCCTGGATGCGAAACTCGGCTATGTTGCGATCGGCTATGGGCCCGGGTTCGTCCGCTACAACCCGTTCAAGTCTGTCTGGCGCGCGCTGACGTTCACGGGAGAATACATTGTCACCTATATCAAGGCGCTTCCATTGCTGTTCACGAAGAGAGGTGTACAGTCTCTGACCGGTCCTATCGGGATAGCCCGCATGACGGGTGAAGCTGCCATGGGCGGGTTCATGAGCCTGTTGTGGATGACCGGCATCATCTCGGTGGCCATCGGGCTGACCCAACTTCTGCCCATTCCCGCGTTGGACGGCGGCTGGGTCCTGTTCCTGCTGGCAGAAGCCGTCATCCGTCGCCGCATCTCTCCAGAACGCCAGGGGACAATCCAGAGCGTCGGCCTGTTCACACTTCTCGGCATCATGGCCCTGATCTCGATCAAGGACGTGGTGGGAATCTTCATACGGTAGCGATGGAACGTCGCGTGTCGCGTGTCGTCAAGGCAGGGTCCGTCATGATAGGTGGCGACCACCCCGTCGTCGTGCAGACGATGACCAGGACGGATACCCGTGACGTCGCGTCGACCGTGAGACAGATCCATGAGCTGGAACTTCGTGGATGTGAACTCGTTCGCCTCGCAGTGAAGGATATGGAAGCGGCCCGGGCTCTGCGGGCTATCAAGAGAGAGGTGTCCATACCGCTGGTTGCCGATATCCACTTCGACCCGCGCCTTGCGCTGTCGTCCATTGAAGCCGGCGTCGACAAGATCCGCCTGAACCCTTCCAACATCAAGGACCCGGCGATGGTACGCGAGGTCGCCAAGGCGGCGAAGGCTGCGTCTGTCCCGATTCGCGTCGGCGCAAATCTTGGGTCGATGGACCCCGGGCTTACGCGTTCAGCAAGGGCCCACGCCTTGGCTGAAGAAGCGCTGCGAGAAGCGCGGCTTCTGGAAGAAGCGGACTTTCATGACATCGTGGTGTCCGTGAAGAGCAGCGACGTCCGCGAGATGGTGGAAGCCGTACGCATCGTTGCAGGCTGCAGCGACTATCCTCTTCATCTTGGGGTCACGGAGGCGGGACCGCTGAGACAGTCGCTTGTCAAGAGCAGTGCTGGCATCGGCTCCTTGCTCCTCGACGGCATCGGCGATACGATCCGGTACTCCATCAGCGGCGACCCGGGTCTGGAGGTCGACGCGGCATGGACCCTGCTTGCGGGACTGGACTTGCGAAGACATGGCGCTCAGATTGTATCGTGCCCGACATGTGGTCGGTGTGAAGTTTCCGATATCCTGTCCCTCGTGGCTCAGCTCGAAGAACGGCTGGGTGAGATCGTGAAGCCGGTGACCGTTGCACTGATGGGCTGTGTCGTCAACGGTATTGGCGAGGGAAAGGCGGCCGATGTCGGCATTGCCTGCGGCCATGATCAGGGCGTCCTGTTTGTGCGCGGCGAATCCGTTCGCAACGTCGCGCCTTCTGATTTCATCGATACACTCATCGCCGAAGCCAACAAGCTGTAATTCCTTCCACGCTTCTTCCCCTGCGCGTCTCTGAGCGCCCGTTCCATTCTCATCAACTGTGAATTTTGGTCTTGTTGATTTCTTTGGTCTTTTGTGGATACTCATCATGATGATTCATATCGAGAAAGGGGTGACTGAATGGACAAGACCACGATGTCGAATTCGACAGGCAAGCTGACGTCGCGACAACAGGAGTTCCTGCAGTCGCTGGCAAATCTGTACAAGGCTTGCAAGCAGGCAGTCTCCTACAGGGACGTCGCCAGCGAGATGAACGTGAGCAAGTGGACGGCATATGACGTTCTGCGCGGTCTCTACCAGCGGGGATTCCTGCGGATGGAGCACGAGATCAGGTCCAGCAAAGGCCGGTCGCAGATCCTCTATTCTCCAGCAGAGAGCACGCTTCGCGTGAGCGAAGATACGGGAGACGCTGCAGAGCATAGGGCGTTGAAGTGGCTCACGAGCAAGATCAACCAGTATGCCGGATACAGTGTTGCGGAGTCCATCAGGCTGGTGGCTCGGCGTGTACGCCGCGAGAAGAACCCATTTCAGGTGGTGCTGTATACATCGCTGATGGTGGTTCTCTTTGCCCGTGTCTTCCGTGTGGACATCGATCGGCTGGTAAACACACACGCGTTTGTTGCTGCGGGACTCTCGGCAGATACAGTCCTAAGGTTGCTCAGCGAAGTCATGTTCTCACTGATGCGCAACGAGGAATGGCTCATGGCCAACCTTGCCTCCTTACAGCAGTCAATCCAGGAGTTTGCCGAGGCTGAGGAGTCATTTGTGGCCAGTGTCGCACAGCTGAGCGCTGGAGAAAAGCGTCTCATGGTTTCGGTTATCGGGCGGGCATTTGCATGATAGCGTCTGATAGAATGCTGCAGCAATTACAGGAGGTGATTGTCTTATGAGTTTCAATGTGAAGGAGAGTATCGAGCGGACGGTCATCAACAAGGTCATCGACGACGTCGTGAAGGACCTCAAGAAGGACCCTGCACACAATCTCGACAAGGCGATCGACCGGATCTCGTCTTTGTCGGGAAAGCTCTCGTTTCTGCCCGTGTTCAAGACGCAGATCGAGGGCCTCAAGCGTATGTCGGACAATGACGGGCCCGGTAAGTACTTTTGGGTCAACACGTTCAGAGACACCGAAGAGGGTTTCCTCAGAACGTTCCTCAAGAGCTTTGTTGTCGAAGCCGGCTGGCTGGGCATCGCCAAACAGCGCAGGATCACCCAACAGGAAGGGTTCAGTGTGCCCTACTTCATGCTGATCGACCCGACAGAACGCTGCAACTACCAGTGCAAGGGCTGCTGGGCTGGCTCATATGAGCAGCTCAAAGAGATGCCATTCGAGACGTTCGATCGCGTACTGACCGAGGGAGCTGACCTGGGAATTCACTTTGTCGTCGTCTCCGGCGGCGAGCCGACGATGTATCCACGGCTTACGGAGATGTTCGCAAAGCACAAGGACATTGCGTTCATGTTTTATACCAACGGCTCACTGGTCACCGAAGAGTTCGTGGAGGAACTAAGGAGCGCCGGGAATGCCATCCCGTGTTTCAGCGTAGAAGGCTTCAAGGAGAAGACCGATGACCGTCGCGGCGACGGCGCATGGGACCGTGTCATGCTAGCCATGGACCGCTGCCAGAAGGCCGGCGTTCCGTTTGGCTATTCCGTGACCGAGACACATCAGAACATCCAAGAGGTGACCAGCGATGCTTTTGTCGACCACATGATCGACAAGGGCGCCAAGATCGCGTGGTACTTCCAATACATCCCCATCGGACGTCAGCCGGACCTCTCTATGATGCTTACCGCAGAACAGCGCCTCTTCTCGTACAATCGTATCCACGCCATTCGATCCAGCGAGCCCCTCTTCATAGCCGACTTCTGGAACGACGGTCCATTTACGGGAGGCTGTCTCGCAGGTGCTCGTCAGTACTTCCATGTCACGGCGGATGGCGGCATCGAGCCGTGTGCCTTCATCCATCTTTCCCAGGGCAACATCAATGACATGTCGCTGGCGGAAGCGCTGCAACTGCCATTCTTTCAGGAGATTCAAAAGCTGGAGCCATATTCGGACAACTTGATGGCGCCCTGTCTGCTCATGGACCATCCGGATTATTTCAGGAAGATTGCTGCTCTTCCGGGAGTCCGCGGGACCGACGGGACCGTAGAGAACATGAGCGGCGAGGTGGGGAAGCACCTCGACAAGGTTTCCAGGGAGTGGGAAGCACTTTCGAGGCCGGTGTTCGAGCGCGATTTCCCAGTCGAAGCCGCCAAGTTCGCGAAGCTCAAGAAGGACAAAGAGGCGAACATCGCGTCTCACGATGGCGATATGCGAGCCTTCTATCGGGACCCCACCGTTGAAAAATAGCCCCTCCTTCAGCTGTTCCGACTACTCGATGAATAAACAAGATGACTGAATTGGGCGATGTGGCGAAGTCAGACAAAAAACGGCCGGAAAGGAGCCAAACGTGAGCATCCATATTGTAACGGATTCAACCAGCTATTTGCCAGGAGGTTACGCAGAACAGCACGGGATCGACGTTGTTCCCCTCCGGATCACGATCGATGGAGTGCTTCATCGAGAATTCGTGGATATTGCCTCAGATCAATTCTATGCGAGACAGAAATCCGGCGCGAAGTCCGTAACATCGCAGCCGGGACCAGAGGAGTTTGTTGGGCTCTACAAGAGGTTGTTGGAGAACCCGGAGGACGAGGTTCTCGATATTCACATCTCCAGCCTTATGAGTGGAACGCTCAACAGCGCGCATGCGGCAGCCGCGATACTGGAGTCGCAGCGGGTGGTCCTGTATGACAGCAGAACGACTGGTCTGGGCCTTGGATTCATGGTCATGGAAGCCGTTCATCTGGCTGAAACGGGAACAGCCGTACCGGACATCGTGGCGGCGCTGGATGCGATGCAGCCTCGCATTCATATCTACTTTCTCGTGGGCACGCTGGAATACTTGGTGGCGGGGGCCCGCATCGGCAAGGCAGCCGGCCTCGCGGGCAGCATTCTGCAGATCAAGCCAATCTTGACGATCAAGGATGGCATGATCGATGTATATGACAGACCGCGTACCATGCGGGTGGCGAAGGAACGCATCTGGGCCCTAATTGACGCCGCGGTTGGGCACGGAGTCGAGCATGTGGGATTTCACTATGCCGGCAACCGCGACGAAGGCCAAGCTTTTCAACAGGAGTTTGAACGCCGGACAGGTATTCCGTCTGTCCTGAGCCAGCTGGGCCCCGTCGTCGGAGGCAATACGGGACCCGAGACGTTGGGTGTGGTCATCGTCGACAAAGCAGGGTAGTTCGACATTACGAACGACGAGTTCTACCGCCGCCTGGTGGCAGGCGCCAAGGCGGGCACCAGACCCTCCTGTGGCGGACGGTGACCTTTTACCTCCCCACACTCGTTGGCGCTGCAATGTTCACGTCGTTGCTTCACCAAGGGTCTGTTGGCAGGAGCTGCTGTGAGGGGCTGCCTCGACCCGCAATAGAGACAACCCCTCAGCAAGAGCAACGCTGAGGGGTCGCGGTAGTCCTGGGGTGAAGAGCCGGCTAGAGAACCAACGCCTTTTGCAGGCGTTCGCGAATAGAGGATGGTTCCAGCATCAGGAACAGCTTGACGATCTCCGGGCCGTCCTTGGAGCCAAACAGCGCAACACGGATGGGACTGTAGAGTTTTCTGGCCGGGAGTGGGATCTGGTTACGAAGGTCTTCCACCCACAAGCTCATTGCGTCATCGCCCTGGCCGAACGGGATCGCGTCGAAGTGCTCCACGAGGTACTGCAGGACCTGTCTTGCCTCAGGCGAGCCGATGACTTCCTGTGACTTCTCGTCCGCGATGACGACGTCTGGCTGGACGATGTTGCGGGCGAGCCGGAAGAGATCCGGGAGGACCTGCGCATTGCCCTTGGTGAGGTCGATGGCAGCCAGCGTCTTGTCTTCAGGGAGTCCTCCGAATGCTGCAGCATACTGTTCGGCGAAATCTTCCTTGAGGATCGTCAGAATGTCTGCGGCATCTTTCCTGCCAAGGTACATGTGGTTCATCCATGTCAGCTTCTTCTTGTCGAAGACAGCGCCGGACTTGCCGACACCCCCAAGTGAGAACTCCTTGATCAGCTCGTCCACGGTGAAGAACTCACGGTCATCCTTGGGCGACCATCCCAGGAGCACGAGGTAGTTGATCAGTGCCTCGGGCAGGTATCCTTCAAGGCGGTACTCGCCGACGGACACGGCGCCGTGTCGCTTCGAGAGCTTGCTGTGATCCGGAGCAAGGATGAGCGAGACGTGGGCAAACTGGGGGACCTCGAAGCTGAGTGCCCGATAGATGAAGACCTGGCGCGGCGTATTGGATAAGTGCTCTTCTGCCCGGATGATGTGCGTGATATGCATCAGCGCGTCGTCGATGACGGTCGCGAAGTTGTAGATGGGAATACCATTTTGACGGGCAATGACAAAGTCATCGAATTCCTCTGTCTTGAACTGCACGTCGCCTCGAATGAGGTCGTGGACGACGACATCTTCCTGTGGAATGCGGAGGCGGATCGCATATGACTTGCCTTCCGCGACGTTCTTCGCGACCTGTTCAGTGCTCAGGTGTGCGCAGGTGCCGCCGTATCGATAGATGCGATGTTCTGCTTCCGCTTTGCGGCGTTCGGCCTCGAGCTCGTCCTTCGTGCAGAAACAGCGGTACGCCTTGTCGTCATCGAGCAGCTGCTGGATGTACGTATCGTAGAGAGGTTTGCGCTCAGTCTCGCGATACGGGCCGAGGTTGCCACCTTTCAGAAAGCCTTCATCCCAATCCAGGCCCAGCCAGCGAATGTCGTCGAGCATCGAGTCGATGTTTTCCTCGGTCGACCGTTCGAGATCGGTGTCGTCGAGGCGCATGATGAAGGTTCCGCCTTCATGTCTGGCATACAGATAGTTGAAAATCGCCGTCCTGGCATTGCCGACATGGATGTGTCCGGTGGGGCTCGGTGCGTAGCGTACTCTGACCATGATTACCTCCACAACAGATTCTCACACATTTTATGGTCATGGACCCAAAATGCAATGATGAAGCTGCCACCCGAGTGCTTGCGTCGTGCATCGTCATATGGGTCCCCGCGCGCCAATCCGTCGTTCCCCCGAGCCCTTTTGTACAAGGCCCCCGAGCACTTTCTTCCCATGCGAGGGGCGCTTCTGAGGGGTGCTTCTCCGCGCAGGCGGGAATCCAGTCCTGCCAAGGCGTACGTACCAACAGCGGCGTATTTTACCAGCTGACCCCATGGTGGTATACTAACATCATGGATACAAAACTGATTGCCATCACGACAGCTTCGGATGAAATGGAAGCAAACATGATTGTCGGGCTATTTGCTGCTGCCGGGATTCCCGCCATGGCCAAGCGCTCGGTCAAGGACGGGTACGGCACTGTCTACCAGGGTCCCTTCGGGTCATTCGACATCCTCGTGGACGAAGAGAACGTCGCAGCCGCCCAAACAGTGCTCGACGCCGAGGACGTGCCCGCCGAACTGGACGAGAAGCCCGACATCCCTGCAGATTGAGCGTTTCTCGGCCCCACCGGCTGCCTGATTGAACCTGCGGAGCCGAGCCCGCCGTTTAAGGGACTACCGGCGGTGTGGTGATGGCAAAGCCTCCCGTCTGGATCATCCAGGACGGGTCGTTGGGTGAACTCATATAGAACCTGATGGGCACATTCACCACTGCGGCTTCACCTGTGCCTCCCAGGAATGGCAGGTCAAGTGGTCCCCCCAGCGAAACGACGCCCGGATAGCGCTCGATCGTATCCACGAACGCAAGAAACTGCGCCCAGGTGCCCTTTGCCGACAGGGTGAAGGTTGCCACCTTGAGGTCGGGCGGGTAGCCCGGACCAGCTGTCGTCACAGCGGCGAAGTCCTGAAAGATCAGACCGGTCCAAACAAGGCCGGACGAGCGCGCCAGACCGTCCACCTTCTCGACAAAGGTGACCAGGTCCTTGTCCGTTCCGACCCGTTTCCCAGCCGCCTCACGCTCAGTCAGCGTCCTGATGTCCTGCGCTATCTGCGTGCGCAGGGCCAGGACGGCCTCGAGCTTCTGATTCTCCTGAGCGAGTTGTGCCGTCTCAGCAGAGAGCTTGCGCGTCAGGGTCAGCGAACGGGAACCCTGCACACCCATGAAGGCCAGGGCGGCGATGCTCTCGACGATCACGGCGATCAGGAGGATTGTGCCGACGGATGCGCGGCTTTTCATGACTGACCTTCCTTCGTCGTCTGGAATTCGCAGCGGAATCTGTATCCTTCCTGTGCTTGGGCCGACTTGAACGTGCCGGCTTGCACAAGGTCTGTCGAGGTCCATGAGCGGAGCAGCTTGCCGATGGCGGCGTATGCCGTCGCTGTCCCATCCACGGCAAGGCTATTACCAGTGATGGAGACATGCGTGATGGTTACGCCCTGCGGAATGGCGTTTGCCAGTGTCCGGAAGTCGGCGGCTGTGAAATCGCTGCCCGTCAGTGCTTGCGTATTCGCGAGAGCGCTCAGTTGTGCCGTCAAGTCTGTAGCCTGTACCTGTAGCGTGTCCAGTTCCTGTGTCTGCTGTCTGAGATTGATCAAGGTGGCTGCTGTCGCAGCTTCCTGCCGCTGTATGCTGGCAAAGCCGGCCGTCAGGGAATGCCACGAGAGACTCAGCGCTGCGTTGGCCAAAACCACCAGGACAAGCGCCGCCACCCATTTGCGGCTTCGCTCGGCATGCTGGGCGACAAGGTGTGCCAGGAGGTTGTTGCACGCATGGGCACTGGTGGGGGAGAAGCCGAGGATGGCTGCTCCGGCAGCCACACTGGAAGCGCCATCTTGCCCCGAAACGATGATGTGGACTGGCCGATTGATGCGCAGGGCGAGTCCCTGAACCTGCTCGGTGGGCAGCTGTTCATCCGAGCAGATATACAGATCACCGGGTTCCACCGACAGCTCCTGCTCGAAGAACGAGAGTGCGGATTTGATGCGCGAACCCAGCAGGGCGACCGAGACATCGCTGGCCAGCTCTGACTGTCCCATGTCGATGCTGCTGCTGGCCTCGATGGTATGTTCCGCGATCCCCAGGCGGGTCATGCTGCGCGACATGACGGCAACACATGGCCGGTGGGTCACATCCACGCCGGTGAACTCAGCCAGCGCCTGCACTGTCGATTGAAGGGAGTCGCCTACCAGCGCAACGGACAGTCCGGCTCTGCGCGTGGCCGTGCGGTACCCTGCAAGCACATCGCGCTTCACCGAACTTGTATAGACGGCCAGCTGGACACCGACCGGCGTGGACGTGTAGTCGAAGAGGAAGTCCGCACCCCGATACGCTGCGTAGCGTGACAATTCGTTGCGGATGACCTTGGTCAGCTCCTGGGGTTTCATGGGAGGGACGCGCAGCAGGCGTGACACATACGCTGCCTCGGGCAGCATCATACTGACTGGCCCTCGGATGTGCTCCGTGCGCGTAAGCGTCCGCAGTGCTCCTGCAAGCTGGCCGGCGTCCAGGCAGGCCCCAGTGTCGGGGTCTACGACACCCTTAGCAAGTGGCGCCTGTGCGTCGCGCGCAACAGCAAATCCCTCGCCGACGCGCTCGACGAGGACTGCGGCAATGAACGTCTCCGTGATCTGAATGCCCCACAGCTGTCGTTTCATCGGTTGCTCCTCTGCTTCAGTGTGTCTGCCTCGTTGACCAGTTTAGCGTGGGCAGAGGATTTGCCAAGTGGCTCGGGATACATCGCGACCCCGGATCGCGCAATGGAAAGGCCCGCTTTGGCGGGCCTTTTCCGTTGGTTGAAGGGCAGATTCCTAGTAGGTGGACCAGGCAGCCGCTGGTGACGATGCAGGGTCGTTGGCAGCGCTGTTGATGACGACCCTCCCCGTCCCCGCGATAGCCGGCGAATTATACTGATACAGCCACCCACCGGTTCCCGTGACGGGACTCGGAATGGAAGTCACGACGACCACAGTGCTTACTGAACCGCTGCCGATATCGACGCTGGCGATGTTGCCGTCTGCGAACAGACTTGCGTCAATAGTGGTTGGAAATGTGCCCTGGTGCTTGGCGTAGTAGATGGCAATCGCAGAACGCACGGTACCCAGCTGGGCTCTAGCCTGTGCCGAACGTGCGTCGCTGACCATGTCCTCGTATTTCGGGATCGCGACGACGGCCAGAATGCCGAGAATGGCGATGACGATGGCCAGTTCGACAAGCGTAAAGCCTTTCCTCTGTCTCTTCATGAGACCTCCTCTGAGAATATGATACCTATGCTAGAACAGATACTACCCAGCATGTGCGTGCCTGTCAAATGCTAGCCCCGACAGAAACGTCATTCTCTACCTACTCATGAGCTGGGTCATGCTGAACATCGGCAGATACATGGCCAGTGCGATGAATCCGACCACGATACCCAGGACGACGATCATCGCGGGTTCCAGCTGGCTGGACAAGCGCTTGATGCGGTGGTCGAGGTCCTCGTCCCAGAAAAAGCTGAGGCGCTCGAGCATTGCGTCAACGCGTCCCCCGCGCTCGCCAACGGCGGTCATTTTGGCCAGCATTGGAGGGAAGACACCTGCGCGGACGAATCCGTCGGACATGGGCTGGCCGGCTTCGACGTACTGTATAACGGTCGCAACGTGGTTTTCCAGCCACGCATTCTGCAGACTGCCGCGTGCCAGGTGCAATGCTGCCAGAACGTTGATGCCACTGCGCTGCAACAGGGCCAGCGACCGTGTGAAGCGTGTCAGCGAACCCATGTACACAATGCTGCCGATGACGGGAACATGCAGGGTCACGCGGTCCACGGATTCGTGAACAGACGCGACACGATACAGCGCTTTGAACGCCAGGAACAGGAGCACGACGCCGGCGACCACGAACGTCCAGTCCTTGCGGATGAACGCGGACAACGCCATGACGATGCGCGTCGGCACCGGCAGCTCCACCCTTGCACTGGCGTACATGCTCACGAACTTGGGCATGATGAGAACCAGCATGAACACGACGACACCGACGACCACCGTGAACGCGAACTTCGGATAGGCCAAGGCAGATGTGATCTTCTGCCGTATCTCATACTGTTTCTGCATGTCGACCGAGAGAGCCCTCAGGACCTTGTCGAGGTTGCCGCTGGCCTCCGCAACGCGCAGGAGTTCGACGTAGGCGTTGGGAAAGACCGTCGGAAAGCGGGCAAAAGCCTGGGATAGGCTTGCTCCTTCTCGGATGGATTGGGTGGAGCGGGACAGGATGTCCTTCAGGGTGCTGCTGCCCGTCTGTTCGCGCAGGATGCCGAGCGCATCGACGAGAGACAGGCCCGACTCGATGAGCATGGCAAACTGGTCGGTGAAGATAACCATCTCACGAGCAGGGACACGCGTTCCAAGCACAGCATTTCTGATTGAGGTTGTTGGCAGGGCGTGGTGCCGGCGAAGGGACAGGATCAGCAAACCCTGCTGAGACAGCTGGTCGGAACCGGCAATGGCGTCCGAAGCGTTGACAAGACCGCGCACTGTCGCCCCAAGCTTGTCTTTGGCCTCATACTTCCAGGTTGGCATCAGTCTCCCGCGGGGACAAGGCGCCGAACTTCTTCCAGCGTCGTGACGCCCTCGCCGGCACGGATCAGGCCGGCCGTCTTCATGTCCATCATGCCTGCTTTGAGGGCTTCGTCACGGATACGCTCGGCGCTGGGACGCTGTTCGATCAGCTGGCGCAGGGAGCGCGTGACATCGAGCACCTCGAAGATGCCGGAGCGACCCATGTAGCCAGAATCGCCGCACGATGCGCATCCGGTGCCCCGATACAGCCGCGTGCCAGGGTCCGGGAGTCTGGCGTCCGCAAACAGGGCACGGTCGGCGTCCGAGGGCGCATAGGCAGTCTTGCACCCGGCGCATATGATGCGCACCAGGCGCTGCGCCACGATGCCCGCCAGCGAGGATGCGACAAGATAGGGTTCGACACCCAATTCCATGAGGCGGATGGGAACGCTTGAGGCCTCATTGGTATGGATGGACGCCAGCACCAGGTGGCCAGTCAGCGCCGCTTCTACTGCAATGCGTGCAGTCGGCAGGTCACGGATTTCGCCGACCATGATGATGTTGGGGTCCAGCCGCAGGATGGACTTGAGTCCCGAGTCGAACGTCAGGCCCGCCTGAGGGTTCACCTGAATTTGCACTGCGCCCTCGAGGTCGTACTCGACAGGGTCCTCGATGGTGACGATACTGTGCTCACGGCTGCTCAGCTGGTTCAGGGTCGCGTACAGTGTCGTCGTCTTGCCCGACCCTGTGGGACCGGAGACCAAGATGATGCCGTAGGGTTTGGCGATGATGCGGCGATAGGTGCTATCCTGCGCTGCCAGCATGCCTAGGCGGTCCAGCGAGTAGTTGACATTCTTCTTGTCCAGGATGCGGATGGTCAGCTTCTCGCCAAAGGTGGACCCCACCGACGCGATGCGGAAATCGAACACCAGTGCCTGATATCGCACCGAGAAGTGTCCATCCTGCGGACGTCTCCGTTCGGCGATATCCATGCCCGCGGTCACCTTGATGCGCGAGAGGACGCCGTCCGCCTGCTCCTGCACCATGGTGGTGATGTCGTGCAGGATGCCGTCGATGCGGTACCGCACACGATAGAAGCCGGGTTGAGGGTCGATATGGATGTCCGACGCGGAGGCGTTGATGGCGTCGGAGATGATGCTGTTGGCAAACTGAATGGCAGGAGCCTCGGCGCCTGGAACCAGAGGAATGACCGGGACCGTCTGGTTGCGACGCGTTGCTATGGCGGCGGCCGACTGCTGCTCCATCTGCTTCGAGCGCTGCTTCAGGCCGAACAGCCCGTTCAGCAGCTGCAGCAGCTCCAGTTCAGTCGTGATGGCTACGGAGAGTCTCTTGCCCGAGCGCAACGACGCCTCTTCCAGCGCCTGAGGATTGAGAGGAGGGACTGTCAGGACACTGAGCCGTTCGCCGTCGAGCCTGTATGGAAGGACACGGTTGACCTTGATGAACTCCTCGGACAGCAGGCTGAGAGCAGTGGGGTCCACGTCACGTTCGTCGACGTGCTCATATGGAATGTCCAGCTGGTTCTGGAGGACCTTGCCCAGGACGGCGGGCGAGACAAATCCTCGTTCGACGAGAATCTGGCCCAGCTTGTTCCCGGTCCGTCCTTGTTCTTCAAGTGCATCAGTTAGTTGCTGCTGCGTGATGATGCCGCTTTCAATGAGCAGCTCACCCGTTTTTCTCGGTCCAGCCATCAGTCAGGGACTCCTTTGAGATAGTGCATGTTCTGACGCCACTATAGGGATTTCCAGCAGCAATGCAACACGGCCGGCGCGCCCGTCATTCCCACGCCAATCCGTCATTCCCCCCCCGAGCATGTTGGTTCAATGCGAGGGGTGCTCTCGGCGCAGGCGGGAACAGAAATCATGAATATCAGGGCTAATTTGTTGTCGCCGGGAATACTGCCGTCACAACTCCTGAATCGATAGAATTTGTAACGGTTGTTGCCCCAGCCACTGTAAAGAAGTTTGCAGCCACACCTGTCAATGTATAACCTGGTTTTGGTATGATTGTAATTGTCGCTGTGTACACTGTTTTCGTCTTAAACTTCCCTCCAACTAGTCCAGGTGTCCATATTACTGTGCCTGTGTATTGAGCTGTTTCTGCAATTGCCGCTACTGGAGTTGCGTTCTTTACTGGTACTGTCACTCCAGGTATTGCAGCTATGTTGACCGGGACCACACCAGTTGTCGCTGGGAATATTGCTGTTACAACTATTGTAGTTCCTGAGCCAGCAGGATTTGTTACAGATGTTGCTCCATCGACAGTAAAGAAGTTCTGAATCACACCTGACAATGTAAATCCTGCCTTTTCCAGAAGAGTAATCGTTGCTGTGTATGGCGTGCCCGGAGCAAACGTTGCGTGTACTGGTGACCATGCAACCGTTCCTGTGTATTCTGTGGTATCTACTGTTGCCACTGGAGTTCCCCCTACTACTGGCGCGACTCCTAGTATTTTTGCTATGTCAACCATGGAGGTGTAGTTGCGGAGATAGACGGTCCTCTTCAGCGTTATATCGCCTGCTCCTATCCGGACGGTGATATAGCATGGGGGGTTGGTGGGGTCCAGGCTCCAAGTCGGAAACGTCAGGCTGGTGATCATGTTTGCCTCCAATCCGTCAGGAAAGACCACGCCATTCTTGTAGAACAGGCCGTCTGCCCGCAATTCATAGGTGTAGGGGTGCGTGGTTACTACCGCCGGCTGAAGAGGAGGATCCACAGTGGGCTGAGGGTCTCTGGAAGTGAAACTGATATTACCATCCACAGGCGTGATGGGACAAGGCGTCGTGCCATTCATGCTGACGGCGGACCTCAGATGCTTTTCCATGTCCTGCATGACCTGTTCCAGGACTATCTGTTCCCTGAGCTGTGTGCTGGATAGCACCGTGTTCTTGAGATTCTGCGAGACGAACGCCGCAAACGGCAGCGCAATCATCGCCAGGATGGCGATGACCAGGCTCAGTTCCACCAGTGTGGTACCGCGCCGTTTCCTAGTCCCCGACATTCTGCCCTCCTGCGCCTCTCAGGAAGCTGGTTTTCACGACATAGACGCTCGTGCCGTTTGCCTTGTCGAAAACGGTCATGGTGATCTCTATCAAGGTGATGTTGTTGTGACTCTGGTCAGAACTTACTACTGTACATCGATAGGTGTCGGATAGGTTGAACTCCGTGACTACGCCCGTCTCCCCGGACGGAGGTAAGTTCAAGTTGAGTTCCAGTTTGAGCTGCGCCAGTGTGTACGTTTTCAACGTCTCTATCTTGCTGTCCGCCAAGGAAACAGCTTGGCTTACCAGATCCAGGTCCTGCCCTGTCTTGGCGTATGCTCCGAACGCCGAGACTGCCCATAGCACGATCAGCGACAGTATAGCAATCGAGACAGCCAGCTCCACCAAGCTTTCGCCCGCTTTGCTGCCTAGTAGTCTTCGCGCCATGTTCTCTTTACTCCAGCAAGACCTGAACCAGTCTCTTGTACTTCGAGATAGACAGTCTTTGAATAGGTTCCTGTCGCCGTGACACAGTAGCCCGTGCCTCTAACCGTTCCACTACTAGTAGGATTGAAAGGCTCTGTACCTTCGGTGTATACTGCATCATATCTGAAAGTTGCTCCAATATCCAAAGGGTCAGGCGAGCTGATGCTCTTGCTCGAAGAATCCTTATGCAACTGAAGAATCATCTGATTGACGGCGTCTTCTGCCAAGTAGAGAACCTGCTTCTCCGTTGCGTCGCTGATGAGCGTGGAAGACCGTGATCGAGACAGTTGTGAGACAGAGATGGCAAACATACTCATCACGACTGCCATGATGACCACCATGATCAGAAAGCTGGCACCCTTTCTCTTGCCTGGTAGGAACATCTGGCGACCTCCCGTCAAACTGCTGTGTCGCGGTGGAGACCGCACCGTGGCCCAATGAGTGCGCCTCCGCCATTCTTATTGATTCTACTCGACCGATGCGTTCATGCAAGTTCGCGACCAGCATGCACATGGGGAGCATGCGTACAGGGTTGGGGAATTCGCCATGATCACGCCGGGGTGTTGGTCAGACGCCGGCTTGCCTTCCCGTACTCCTTGTGCTTTGTCACGGACATCCAAGCGTGAGGCTCATCGTCATTGCAATCCTGTCGATTGCTGGTATGATGCTACACGTTAAAGTAACATCCTCATCCTTACTTTACTAATCTTTGAAAGGGGGTGGTGGTCGAAATGCGCACCGAAGGTAGACACATGGTAGTCGAGGTCTCTGGGTGTAATCCGGATGTTCTGAACGATCTGGACAGAGTTAAGGAGATCTTGCGCGAGTCTGCTCTGCAAGCAAATGCAGAGATCCTGGAATTGGCGTTTCACCATTTTACTCCTCAGGGGGTTAGTGGGGTAGTAGTGATTTCCGAGTCGCATCTGTCCATTCACACATGGCCTGAGTACGGATACGCTGCCCTAGACGTTTATACCTGTGGAGAAAAGACCGATCCATGGCGGGCCATGGAGTATGCAGCTGAGAAGTTTGAGGCAACGACAATCGTCAAGACGGAGATTGCTCGTGGACAGGAGATCGAGGGACGCCCGGGTGTTTATGGGCACTCGGTCGTCGAGACGGAGGTTGTCAGAGATGGCATGGCAGTGGTATCATGACACATTTGAGCCTGGGGAGGTCCACCTCCACGCGCTCACCGGTGTTATCGCGACCAGGAAGACGAAGTACCAGACGATAGAGATTGTCGAGTCGGAGCACTATGGCAAGATGCTGATTCTCGACGGCGACTGCCAGAGTTCCGTGAAGGACGAGTACATCTATCACGAGTGCCTCAACGAGCCTGCCATGGTCTGTCATCCGGACCCACGCAGGGTGCTTGTGGTCGGAGGCGGCGAAGGTGCGTCTCTGCGCGAACTGTTGCGCTTCAAGTCGGTTGAGCACATCGATATGTGCGACATCGACGAGGAAGCCAATCAGATGTATGAACAGTACCTGCCGGAGTATCATCAGGGCGCGTTTCACGACCCCAAGGTCAGCATGCACTTCGAGGACGCCCGCAAATTCATCGAGCGTCAACCTGACCGCTCCTACAGCGTGATCATCGAAGACCTGACTGATCTCTTCGAGGGTGGGCCGTCTATTGTCCTGTTCACGAAGGAGTTCTATCAGCATGCATTTCGCGTTCTGGACGAGGGAGGTACTCTCTGTGTCACTTCGTCATACCTGAAGCCGACGAATGTTGCCGTCCACAAGAGGATTCTGGATACGATCCGTTCGGTTTTCCCGATCGCTCGTTCGCTGTATTCCTATGTCGGCGCGTACGATGTTCCCTGGTCGTATGTCCTGGCTTCCAAGAAGAATGACCCGCTGGACATGGATGCCGCGACGGTCGACAGGATTCTGGCCGATCGCGTTGGGGATACCAACGCACTGAAGTTCTACGACGGCGTGACACATGAGCGCATCTTCCGCATGCCCAAGGACATACGGAGCATGCTGGCGGCGCCCGGCGAGCCTCTCGAAGATGGCAAGTCGTTCGGCATAACCCCCAAGGGAATCTAGAGCTACAGGTTTACGACGCATGTTTCAGCCCGCCCCGACAGGGGCGGGCTTTTCGCTAGCGAGATTTACTGAGATTTGCTATGATATAGGAAAAGGAGCGTGCACAATGGTACGAGTGTTCACGTCGGCCAGCATACTTGATCCTGGACGGGGAAGCGATGACGCGACGCGGGTCGTGGATATCCTTGTGGACGGAATGCAGATCGGCCGCATCGCCGACCACGTGGATCCGCCCGGGGGCGCAAGCGTCGTTGACGCGTCGAGGTACCTGGTTACTCCAGGGTTTGTCAACGCCCACGGGCACCTTGCCATGACGCTTCTGCGCGGGTTTGCGGACGAAGTGCCTCTCGGTGTGTGGCTGGAGAAGTATATGTTTCCACGCGAAGCTCTCATGAACGGTGACGACATCTACTATGGTACCTTGCTTGCGCTAGCCGAAGGCATCATGTCCGGAACGACGACCTTTGCCGACATGTACTTCTTCGAGGACGATGTGGCCCGGGCGGTGGACGAGGCAGGCGTACGAGCCAACCTCTCGACAGGTACTGCCTCCCTCGACAACGAGCGGGGCAGGCTGGAGAAGTCCGAAGAGTTCGTCGTTCGCTGGAACAACAAGGCCGACGGACGGATCAAGGCCAGTTTCGGGCCGCACGCTCCGTATACCACAACGCCGTCATTTGTCCGCGAGAACTTCGAGCGAGCTCGTGATCTTGGCGTCATCGTACAGTTTCACCTTCACGAGACACGCCAGGAAATCGCAGGCTTCACGGCAGCGTATGGGGCATCTCCCATCTCCTACTACGCTGACCAGGGATACTTCGAGCATCCGCCGCAGCTCCTTGCTGCCCATTGTGTCCATATGACCGCCCATGATGCCGAGATTCTCCGTGACGCGGGGGCAAGCATCGCCTTGAACATCCAGAGCAACCTCAAGCTCGGGTCCGGTATCCCCGACTACAGGCTCCTGCTGGGCAGCGGAGTGAACCTTTGTGTCGGAACAGACGGCGCCGCGAGCAATGATAACGTCGACATGCTGGAGGAATTGCGGGTGCTGGGCCTGGTCATGAAGGGTTCGACGATGGACGCGTCGGGCATCAGCAATGCCAGTCTCATGGCTATGGCCACGAGCAACGGGGCTGGGGCGCTTGGTTTTGAGGGGGTTGGAACGCTGAGTGAGGGGGCCGCAGCAGACCTGGTCTTCTGGGATCTTGAGGATGAATCGTTCTGTCCGAAGAACAACGTGGCCTCCCATCTTCTCTGGTCGGCAAACAGTCGGGCCGTGGACTCGGTCATGGTTGCCGGTTCCTGGGTCATGGAACACCGACAGTTGTCGGGCATTGATCTCAACAAGGTGCGATTCGAGGTGGCACGGAGGGCGCGCCGCCTGGCGGGTGGATGAGCGAAGACGCGGATGACGATCTCCTAGGGGTTGCCGGAGCACTATTGAACGCCTTGGCCCTGCGGGGCTGGTGCCTGGGAACGGCTGAGTCGCTCACTGGGGGGATGGTCGGAGCAACCATCACTGCTGTGCCGGGAGCGTCAGTATCATATATGGGCGGCGTGATCAGCTACACGGACCGTGAGAAGACAGCTCTGTTGGGGGTGCCGGCCAAATTGCTGGAGCAGCGTGGCGCTGTGAGCGCCGAGGTGGCGGAAGCTATGGCTCAGGGCTGCAGGGAGAAGCTGAACGTGCAGGTAGGGCTCGCGACGACCGGCGTAGCCGGACCGGCATCGGACGACAGAGGGACGCCTGTCGGAACCGTGTTCGTGGCCTGCGCGACGGCACGGGCGTGCACAGTGGAGCGACTATTGCTCGACGGGGACCGACGCCACATTCGTGTCGAATTGACACGTGCGGCTCTTCGGCTGGCCATCCGGCTCCTGGAAATGACCCCGCCAGGGGTGGAGGAGGCGACATGAGACCGGCAAGCCTCGGTCGCGTGGAGAAGGGCGGGGCCGTCAAGTGTCTTGCCTGTGCTCATGGGTGTATGGTCGCTGAAGGGAGAACCGGACTGTGCGGTGTCCGTCGCACGGTGAAGGGGGAACTGCAATCTTTGGTCTACGGTCTCCCTGCATCGGTTGCCCTCGATCCCATTGAGAAGAAGCCTCTGTATCACTTCCTTCCCGGATCGACCGCGCTCTCACTGGGCACATTCGGGTGCAATTTCTTCTGTGCCTTCTGCCAGAACTACGAACTCTCGCAGGCGCGAGATGCTGATGACGCGCTGTTGCGCCTGCCTTTCCTGGACCCTGAAGCTGTCGTGCAACTGGCGCTGCGGCAGGGAGCCTCATCGATTGCCTGTACCTACAATGAGCCCGCCGTGTGGGCGGAGTATGCCCTGGACATCGCCACAGTGGCAAGACAGGCCGGCTTGCGCACAGTGTTCGTGTCCAATGGCTTTTACTCTCATGAGCTTCTGCATGAAGCGCTGCCCCTGATCGATGCCTACAATATCGACCTGAAGTCGTTTTCCGATGACTTCTACCGGCGCGTGTGCGGCGGACGTCTCCAGCCTGTCCTCGATGCCATACGGGCGATCCATGATGCAGGATCGTGGGAGGAGATCACCTCGCTGATTATCCCTGGTCTCAACGACAGCGAGAAGGAACTGAGGGCCATGGCTCACTTTGTTGCATACATCGACCCGGCGATACCGTGGCATGTCTCGCGGTTCTTCCCAATGTATCATATGCAGGATAGGCCGATGACGCCCGCCGCTTCGATCGAGAGGGCGGTACAGATCGGACATGAGGAGGGGCTGCTCCACGTCTATTCGGGGAACCTTCCAGGTCACGATGAAGCCGGTGACACGGTATGTCCACAGTGTGGAGCGACCGTCATCGAACGGCATGGCTACACGGTGACAGCCAGGACAGGGCTGACCTGTCCAACGTGCGGGACGCGCGTCAAGGGGGTGGAACGATGATACGAAATGCCGTCGTTGCCGGGCAGTTCTACCCGGCGCAGGCTCGTGAACTGCGCGGCGACGTCGAGGGATACATCAAGGGCGCCCCTTTGGCGGCAGACATGCCAGACACCGCGTGCATGGGGTTGATCGTTCCTCATGCTGGGTACGTGTACTCGGGTCCAGTGGCGGGAACCGGCTATGCCTGTCTGGCGGGCCTCGACAAATCTGTGCACACCACTGCGGTCATCCTCGCCCCAAGTCACCACGTGTGGTTCAAGGGTGCGGCGCTCCCGGAAGCAGACGTGTTCGGAACGCCGCTGGGAGATATCAAGGTATCAGATGCAGCGAGGCTCCTGACGAAGCGTCCCTCGGTTTTCACGTCCGGTCAGGCCCATGCACTGGAGCACGCGGTCGAGGTGCAGCTGCCATTCCTGCAGGTAGTCCTCAAGGACTTCAGCATCATTCCATTGGTGCTGGGAGAGGTGGACACGGCAGCCCTGGCTCAGGAGATCCTGGCGCTGCATCTTCCACACATGCTCGTCGTCGCCTCCAGCGACCTCAGTCACTACGATCCATATGACATGGCAGTGGAACATGACCATGCCACGATCGGGCATATCTTGAAGGAAGAGGGTGACACGCTGGGCGGCGACGATGCTTGTGGATTCATGCCGATCAGGACGATCCTTGCCATGGCTCGCGTTTCCGGCTGGAAGTCACAGCTCCTCGACTACAGGAATTCGGGTGACACCGCAGGGGACAAGTCTGCCGTCGTCGGATATGCGTCGATTGGTTTCTGGGAGGACAGGCATGGACATGAATGAACATGAACGCCTTCAGTTGCTTCTGCTGGCCCGTGAAGCGATTCGCAGGCGGCTGCTGGATGCACCCGCACTGACACCGACGCGCGAGGAATTCCCTGACGACAAGTTCTGGCAGGACCAGGGAGTGTTTGTCACGCTGACTGAGCACGGAGAGCTTCGAGGCTGCATCGGGACGATCATGCCTGTCTCTCCCCTGGTCGAGGCGGTTGCATCCAACGCGCTTGCGGCGGCCTTCAGCGACCCACGATTTGAGCCAGTCGAAGAGGCGGAGTTTGAGGGCCTGTGCATCGAGATATCCCTGCTTTCTGTTCCGGCCGAGCTCGCGTTCTCATCGCTGGCGGATCTTCAATCAAGGCTGGTGGCAACACGCCCTGGTGTCATTCTTCAGCGCGGAGCCCATCAGGCCACGTTCCTGCCACAGGTCTGGGAGCAGCTGCCCGACGTCCACGGATTCCTCGAGGCTCTCTGCCACAAGGCCGGGCTCCACACTGAGAGCTTCTCTCAGCCGGGTCTGAGCGTCTTCACCTACACCGTTCTGGCGTTCTCCGAGGACTGCGCGTAGGCGGGCCACCGACGCACCAGTTCCCTGTTCTCCCGCCGCCATTGCAGGGAGAACGCGGGGGAGTGTCTCGTCGGATGGTCCAGTGGCTCAATCGTTTTCCAGACGGCGACACGGTACTCTTTCTCCAGCTCGAAGCACTCCCGCGCAGCTTGTTTGTGGTACTCCGGTGCGGTATCTGCGATCATTTCCTCGAAGCGCTGCTCGAGCGGAGCTCGCAGCTTCTCAATGGCCTGATGCTTCTCGACATAGTTGTTGTGCAGATTCCGGGAGATGCGCTCGTTCTCGAGCCAGTAGTTGAGTGCCTCTTCCTGCTGGTCCTCACCGAACATCCCGGCGCCCTCGGCATCCAGCGCGATCGGCTTGAACAGAGAGATGCACGGCGCCGATGCGCCCGTGACCCATGCGAGGGGCCCTGACTTGTCGAGGTCTGCCACCATGCTGCCAACCGACTGATCGCCCACGAGACCGCCAAAATGCATGCACACTGAACCGACACTGCCTGCCCTGAGAGCATAGCTCGGGTCGTCATGCTGACGAAGCGCTGCTTTCATGGTTGCTACGGTGGCTGGCGCGCCTGAACCGAGAGAGCTGAGGCTGCTGGCACGGCGTGCGTGCGCTCTGGAGAACTTCGTGAACAGAGGGTCAGAGAACGAGGCTGCAAAATCCATCCTGTCCTCGCCACGTCGCAGGTGCTTCTGTTTGGCGAAAGCTTCGGCGCCTGGAGATAGCTCATCCCAGTCGGAGCGGATGGTCAGGAGGTTGGAGATCGCCCCGGTTTCACTGACCTTCTTGCGAGCCCACTGTTTTCCGACCGTCTCCAGGACCCAGGCCTCGGTTGTATCAGCGACCAGGAAGCTATTGTTGTAGAAGAACCGCTTGGTGAAGCCACAGTTGCCGCCCTGGCCATGTTGTTCCAACAGCGCAATGATCACATCTACGGCTGAGCGAGCGCTGTCGCAGCGTTCCAGAGCCAGCCTGAGCAAGTCCATGCCGGTCAGCCCCGATGCACCGTATCCCCCGCGAGTGAAGACCGCCTCGTTGCCGATGGCGACACCATGTTCGTTGACACCCATCTCGGCACCCCACATCCAGAACGGCCTGCAGAGCAGGACGGCCTTCGTTTCCCGGACCTGATCGACTTCGATGTAGGTCGTCCTGAGTCTCAGCTCGCTGTGGGTCCTGTGTGGCACAACCGTCAGGAGCTGGGCCTCGTTCGGCTCGCGGTCGCTGTTTTTTGCCAGGAAGCTGTGGAAGTCTGTGGAGGTTGGTGCGAGAGCCGCAATCGTATCACACATCACGTACCTCCTTCGATGCTATGGCTTTCAGACGCCGAGGTGTGGTTCCTCCGGGAGGTGTCACGAATGCTTCATAGCGTCTGGTTGCGTATCCACCGGTCAAGATGCTGCAGCAGGCTTTCCTGACTTTCCATCGGCAGGAACAGCGATGGCGTCGGTAAGACAGTCCGGATACGATCTGCGTAGGCTGAACTGAAACTCCGGTTGTCCAGCATGAAGACGCTTCGCAGCGTGTGCGGATCCATCTGGTGCAGCGTGTATTGCAGCAGGGTCAGAGCGTAGGGGAGGTCAAACTGCCGGAAGGCATCGCCCCGCCTCTCTTTGAGCGCTTGTTTGAGGCGCGTTACCGTTGGAAGGAACGAGTTGGGAAACTGCAGCTTGGTGACAAACAGAAACTTCGCCGAGACGATGTCGCCGAAACTCAGGTAGTCAAACGGAATAAGCAGAATAGCCCTGTTCTGTCCGGAAAACTGTTCCAGCAGTTGTGTGCGCGTGTGTCCGTTCTTGGGGAGCAACAGGCTGTATTGGGACAGTCCAGGCTCGCGAGCAAGAAACGACTGCATGCGACGCAGTGTCTCGAGAGAGTTGGAGGCGACCATCGCTTTCCCAGGAAAGCGTCTCATGGTTTCGCCGATAAGACGGGCGCCCTCCTTTTCGAATCCGGACTCATTTGGCTTCGGCAGGTGCAGCGTCACGAACGTGGGGACACGAGGACCGTTCAGCTCAGGGTCGACGACAACGGCGGCCGCCTCGGGCGCCATGAGGCCGAATGTCTCGGGCAGGAATCGCTGGTCACCAGCAGGGCATACACTCGTCCCAGCGAGGAAGAACTGGGCGTACGCGTTGCACGCCCGGATGCGTGAGGCAAGGACGGTCCTGGTGCTCGCCAGCATGATCTCCTGACCCTGTCGTTCCATCCATACGGCATAGGCAGGGTTGTCCGCATTGTCCAGAACAGAAGCAAGGTCTCGACATTGCGTCAGGTATGCCATTCGCATCGTTGGGGGCAGAGTCTTCCCTGCGTTTGCGAAGGCCTCTACCATTGTGTCCGCTGTGGATCTGAGGGCCACGAACTCGCTGGCAGCCCAGAGCGTTTCGCCGATTGCGATGCGTCCTCGGACCCCAGCATTCTCCTGATGGGTCACGCACAGGTAGAGCTCCTCGAGAAGAATTCCGGCGCGTGCGGCAAGGTCGGCCACGATGGCGAGACCCGGAACTTCGCGTCGCTCGCCTGCAATACCGGCGATGATGCGCAGGGTGATCGAAGCAACCTGCACCTCAGGCACGTCGAGCACATCACTCATGAGTTTCTCAGTTTCGGGGGAAGAGACCAGGACCGGTGTCGACTCGCCGAGTTCGTGGAATACGTGTGGTGCCTCGGCGAGGTCGGTCACGTGGAGGTGGGCGACGTGCGCACGGGCCAGCGATTCCCGGACGGGACACACATCATGAAACGGACAGCTCGACTCGAGCTGGCAGTGAGCTGCCGATATGTGGTTCACAAGACGGGACTTCTTCAGGAACAGCGGCATGCCGGGAATGAAGACTGAGCGTGTCTCCCATTCATAGACGATGAGAGCCGAGAGCTCAAAGCCGAATTCGCGGCGCATGGTGGGGCTGCGGGTCGCTCCATCGAGCAGCATGAGGCAGACGAGGTTGTTGGGGCTCTCCTGCGATATCCAGAGTGGTCGTGCATCTCCTGGTCGCGCGTCCTCGAGGAGTGGTTCGATGGCTGCAGGGGCGCGCAGCAGCACAGCACTGGGGCGTGTGGATGCCTGAAGATCCCCAAGGTACCGCGCTCGAAGTGACTGGGGTTCGCACTGGAGGAGGACATCGCGGCCGGAAGCCAGCAACGCCATCTCTGGAGAGGTCATGTCGCTGGTGACGCCCGGCTTCAGTGCCTTCAGGTGTGGTAGACGCGAACGGTCGAGGTCTGTCAGATCAGCATCCAAGCCTGCCATTTCAGATGGCAGAACCACCGATCTGGTATCGCCGGTGTCCAGCAACCCGAGGTCTGCCACGGCCGGATAGAGAAACTGGATGCGTTGCACGATGGAATCAGGGAGTGCAGACTGCGCAATCTTGTCCTTCAGTTTGCGGTAGAAGCGAAACAGGGAGAGACTGTCTCCTAGAGCTCTGTGAGCTTCTTCCTTCTTGATTTCGAGCGAGTCGACCAATGCGACGAGACTATGGCTCTGCAGGTCCGGGAAAAAGATACGCGCGAGTTCCAGCGTGTCAAACACGGCATTTGCCAGCTGGCCGTGCAACGCTCTGCGCAGGAAACCTTCATCAAAGCTGGAGTTGTGCGCCAGCAATGGACTGCCACCCGCAAACTGCAGGAACTGGTTGACAACCTGATCCACAGATTCTGCCGGTTCGAGATCGAGAGGAGTTATCCCAGTAAGGGCAGAGATGAACTCGGGCAGACGGGCCCCTTCCTTCAGGCGGCAGAACTGCTCAAACCGTCCGACCTCCTTGCCGCCACGCACCTTGACGGCACCAATCTCGATGATTTGATCGGAAGCCTGGTCGAGGCCTGTTGTTTCGAGGTCGAAGAAGACGAGTTCCTGTTCGTTTTTCAAATGGTTCCTTTCTATTTGAAGTAGGCAATTGTCACCCCATCGCCGCCCTCTTCGGGGCTCGAAAAGCTGAAGTGATCAATACTTGGCAGGGTCTTGAGGAATTCATGGATCTGCTTTCGCAGGATACCCGAACCCTTGCCGTGGCAGATGTAGACGAATGACAGGCCTGACAGGTAAGCGACGTCGATGTACTTGTCGAGTTTCTCGAGCGCCTCGTCGACACGGCTCCCGTGCAAATCGATCTTCATCGGGACGAACGGTAGCGTCGGTTCACGCGCTCCACTGTACTGCATGGCGCGGTTCTGATAGGAGCTGAGCTCGGGTTCGGTCAGTTTGCGCACTTGTGCTTCAGGTACGGTCGTACGCATGGAACCAGACTGAAGGACAAGCTTGCGCTTGTCCTTCATGACATCGATGACGATGGCCTGTTTGTTGACCGAGGTAATGATGACCAGATCGCCCGGCACGATTTCTTCGACGGGTGTGAATGGCGTTTTCTCTTGATACGGTTCCGCTTTCTGGACAAGCTCCTCGCGTGTCGCTTCGACCTCCCGTTTGGCATCGTGGGCGGCCCGCGGCTGGTTCTTGAGGCTGTCCTGAAACTGCCTCATCAGATCGTCCATGCGCCTGCTCACATCGTCGACGATGCGTTGAGCCTCACTATGGGCTGCTCTGAGCTCCTGTTTCTCGTTTGCTTCAAGCACAGCGAGTTTTCTCTCGTAATCGTCCCGCAGCTTCTCGAGTTCCTGCTGGTTCACGCTCAGGCTTTCCTTGGTGTGGCTGATTTCCTGGGAATCAGTTACGATGCGGCTCATCAACTCGGTGGTTGCCTTGTGCTCGTTGCTCAGCTCCTCGTGGGCGAGCGCAAGCACGGCTTCGGGGAGTCCCAGTCTCTCACAGATGGTGAACGCATGACTTTCGCCCGGGGAGCCAAGGATGAGCTCGTAGGTCGGCCGAAGCGTTTCGATGTCGAATCCGACGGAAGCGTTTCGTACCTGGTCATAGCGGTACGCGAGGAGCTTCAGGCTGCTGTAGTGTGTCGTGATGACCGTCGTGACGCGCTTCTGGTACAGGAAGTCGACGATGCCGGTTGCGATGGCCGAGCCCTCCTCGGGATCGGTGCCGACGCCGAGTTCGTCCAGCAGGACAAGTGAGTATCGGGTTGCCTGCCCGAGGATGCGAACGATGTTCGATGTGTGTGCCGAGAATGTCGAAAGACTCTGTTCGATGCTCTGTTCGTCGCCGATGTCGACAAAAACCTCGTCATACAGGCCAACCGTGGATCCGTCCGAAGCGGGGATGAATAGACCCGCTTTGCTGATGAGGACGGTAAGGCCGAGAGTTTTCAGGGAGACGGTCTTGCCTCCCGTGTTCGGACCGGTGATGACCACCATGAAGTAGTTCTTGCCGATGGAGAAAGAGACTGGGACGCAGTCTGCGACGAATGGGTTGCGGACGTTGCGCAGGGTAGTCTCCAGGTTGGGGCTTATCGACGGCTTGATGCCGTTCCATGACTTGGCTAGGCGTCCCTTGGCCAGACTGAAGTCGAGGTGACCCGCCACGTTCAGCGATTTCTCGATGTCTGGGGCGGCTTTTGCGATGAGGTCTGTCAGGTAGAGAAGGATGCGCGATATCTCCTTCTTCTCATCGGACTGCAGAATCTGCAGCCGGTTGTTGAGGTCAATCACCCGTGTGGGCTCGACAAACAGGGTCATGCCACTATCGGACTGGTCGTGGACGACTGACTGAATTGTGTCCTTGAACTCTCGCTTCACTGGGATCACGTACCTGTCGTTCCGCATCGTAACGATACGGTCTTGAACGGCCCGGCCATAGGTTTCGCTCCCGAGGATGTCCTGGAGCACCTTGTTGATGGTCTTCTGCAGCTCGATTTTTTCGCGACGGATGGCTGCGATGTTGATCGATGCATCATCCAGGACGTCTCCATCCTGATTGACGCATCGCTCTATCTCTTGTGCCAGAGACGAAAACGGCTTAACGTCCTGGGAAATGCTGAACAGTGCGGGATAGAGATCCTTGATTGTCACGAACGCCTTTCGCACGCGCGACAGCTCGTTCAGGACGACACAAACCCTCCACACTTCCTGTCCGGCGAGCTGCAGACGGACCTTGGCCTTGTCCAGTTCGGCTCTCACGTCGAGGAGATTGCTGAGGGTCAGATCGCCGAACCGCTCCAGGTATGAAGACGCTTCATCGGTCTCCGTCTGGGCTGCCCTGATGGCGTCAATGCTGTCGAGCGGAGCGAGTCCGCGTGCTTCTTCGGCACCCAGCGCCGACTCGGCCTGTGATGCCAAGGCGTCTTGGATGCGGTCGAAGCCGACCTTGCCATACGTGTACTCGCGAATCGCCTGCTGAGCCTCTATACCCTGGTTCTTCGTAGTATGCCCCCTACACGAGTTGCGAGGGCGGCCTCGACGGAGTCGACAAGGACATCGACCTCCTCGCCGAACAGTGTTCGGTCGGGTGAGGCAAACTCCATCGAGAAGCCCACGCTCTTCTTGCCTGCCGGTAGACTACCCCCCTGGAAATTGTCGAACACGACAATTGCCTTGAGCAGGGGGCCACCATGTTCTGCAACGATCGCCTGCAATTGGCCAGCCGTCATACTACTGTCCACGAGGACGGCGATGTCACGCCGGATCGACGGGAACCTGGAAAACTCCTTGAAACTGATGGGTTGGATGCTCTTCAGCAGCGCATCGATGGAGAACTCGGCGTAGAATGTGTCCCGTTCCAGACCCAGCAGGGCACCGACGTCGTGCCTGAGAATGCCGAGCGTGCCCAGTGGCGCGGTTTCGGACGAAACCAGGATGCTTGCACCATTCTCCAGGAGAGGACTATCCGACGACACAACGTTAAAGGGCACATGCAGATCGCGAAGAACTGACTCGAGGATGCCTTTCAGCACAAAGATGCTTGCGGGGGCGGTGGGCGTCGTCCAGTTCGCGTCTTGCCACTTGCCTGCAAGAAGAAGGCCAAGCTTCGTCTCCTCGTCGAACGACTGGCCATGAACGCTGAACGTCTTGCCAATCTCGAACGAGGCGAAGCCGTCGCGGCCTCGTGACAGGTTCCGCACCGCAGCTCCTGCAAGACCAATAGCCATTGTGGGGCGCAGAGCATCCCAGTCGACGGTGAGCGGGTTGAGCAGGAGCGGTGCCGGAGGTAGACCCATCGCGGTTACCGAGCTCTCCCGCACGAAACTGACAGTGCGTGATTCGACGAGCCCAATCCCGACGAGCATCTGACGCAATCGCTTGCAGAGGGCCTTGAGCGGAGACTCTGAACCGCGGCGCAGGACAAGATTGGGCGCGTGTGAGGGGAACTCGTCATAACCCTCCATTCTGACGATCTCTTCGACATATTCCGGCCATGATGTGAGGTCTCCACGGAACGATGGCGGTGTCACCGACAGCGTTGTTCCCGTGACCCTCGACGCGATTCCTTCATAGCTGAAGAGTCTTCGCATGTCTGTTGCGTCAAGGTTGGAACCCAGGTATCCGTTCACCCGATCCACATCGAGACTCAGCGGGAGCTTTGCAGGAACTGGGATACCAGCAGAAGCAACACGTGAGACGTAGGAACCGAGACACTGCTCGCGAACAAGTGCCGACAGAACGGAAGGGACGGCCCTGACAGTGAGCCCCGGATCGGTGCCACGCTCATAGAGATAGGCTGCGTCTGTCCTGATGCCGAGGTGCCTGCTCGCGCGTGCGACTGCTCTCGGATCGAAGTGTGCAATCTCGAAGACGATGCGTGTCGTCGCAGCCGTGACGCTGGATGCCAGTCCGCCCATGACGCCGGCGACGGCCACTGGACCTGCAGCATCTGCGATGACGAGCGTTCCCGATTCGAGAGAGCGCAACATGCCGTCCAGTGTGACAATGGTCTCGCCGGGCAGAGACGTTCGTACGATGATACGATGCTCCTGAAGGCGGTCGTAGTCGAACGCATGAGTCGGCTGTCCGTATTGTTTCAGACAGAGATTGGTCATGTCGACGATCCTGCTGACAGGGCGAACGCACAACTGGTAGAGCTGAGTGCGGAAAGCGTGACTCGATGGTCCAGAGGCAACGTCCTGCACCAGGACACCGATGTAGGAACTGCACAGGGACTGGTCTTCGATGGTCACAGCCAGGTCTCCGTCGTTCCGGGCGCGTGGAAGGGAAGAGGGCAGCGGCAGCTTGATGTCACCCATGTCGAACGGCTGATCCGCATCTCTTGCCTTGAGTACTTCGATCCACCGGGCCAGTCCGAGAACCGACAGGGCGTCGCCTCGGTCAGGCGTGACGCTTACCTCGAAGGCAGTGTCTCCTACGGGCCATGCTTCCTCGAAGGGGCTCCCGACAATCGCTCCTGACCCCAGATGCAGAATGCCTTCCTTCTCTTCAGAGGACAGGAGGTCACCGTCGAGTCCCAGTTCCTTCCAGGAGCAGAGCATGCCAAACGATTCTACGGTGCCGAACATGCGCGTCGCGATGTCCGCGCCGTCGGCAGTCTTTCCACCTGGAATCGCCACTGGGATAATGTCGCCCTCACGTATGTTGGTGGCGGCCGTGCATACACTGGTCGTGCCGCGCGGACCGAGGTCGAGGTCGATGAGCTGAAGCCTGTGGTGTGTCGGGTGGAGTGCAGTACGCATGACCCGTGCAACGAAGACGTCCTTGAACGTGACATCGGTTCTCTCGGTCGATTCGATTTCGATGCCGACGTCGCCCAGTTTTGTGACCAGTTCCTCGGGACTGTAGTCAAAATCGATCGCAGCGTGCAGCGCAGAAAGCTTGACTCTCATCCAGTCACCTCAGAACTGACCCAGGAAATCCAGGTCGTTGTCGTAGAACATGCGAATGTCACGAATGCCGTACTTGATCATTGCTATCCGCTCGATGCCCCACCCAAACGCAAATCCCTGGTAGATGCTGGTATCGTATCCAACCTCCCGCAACACGTTCTGGTGGACCATGCCTGAGCCGCCCATCTCGATCCATCCGGAGCCCTTGCAGGTCGGGCAGCCCTTGCCGCCACAGATGGGACAGGAGATTGCGGTCTCAGCGCCTGGTTCGACAAATGGGAAGAATGAGGGAAGGAGCTTGACGTTGGTGGAGGAGCCGAAGACTCCTCTCACGAATTCCTGGAGTACTCCCTTCAAATCGGCGAACGTAATGCCCTTGTCGATGACCAGGCCCTCGACCTGCGTGAACACGGGGGTGTGGCTTGCATCCACCGCGTCGCGGCGATAACATCTGCCGGTGGCAATCATTCGTATGGGCGGTTTTTCGCGTTTCATCGTCCGGACCTGAATGGGCGATGTATGCGTACGCAGAAGCATGCCGGGCGCCAAGTAGAACGTGTCCTGCATGTCGCGCGCGGGGTGGTCTGCGGGGATGTTGAGTGCCTCGAAATTGTAGTATTCCTGCTCGATTTCCGGACCCTCTTCTATGTCGAATCCCATGGAAAGGAAGACGGACTCGACCTCTTCCTCCACTTGCGTAAGGATATGCTTCTTGCCGGCAGGCATGAGCTGCCCCGGCAGAGAGAAGTCGATGTCGTACCTGCGCGTCACGGAAGACAGATCGGACAGTCTCTGCTCAAAGGCTTGCACCGCCCATTGCTTGAGTGCGTTGACTTGCTCGCCGAACTGTCTGCGCTGGTCCTCGGCCAGACCCGAGATATCTTTGAGCAACGCCGTGACCGTGCCCTTCTTTCCCAGGTACTCAATCTGTGCATTTCGAACGTCCTGAGCATCGCAAGCGGCAGTCAGCCGCTTCTCCAGGGCCGTACGGACTTCGTCTAGCGTGCTTGGCATGTGCTGCTCCTCGTTCAGTGTCAATCCGGCGATTATCATATGAATTGTACGTTGATTCGCCTTGGTTACAAGCGTGCGTGCAGTTCACACGAGTCGCTTGGAGACAAGCGTAGGGGTGTTGCGTCAGACGAAGAAGGGCTGGCTGGCGCCGATACGACTCTCATGCGATTGCTGCTATACTGGCTCCTGGTAGAGGTCCGCGCACATTGCTGCAATGAGGAGATGTTATGGCCACAGAACCAAGGGCAGGTAAACACATCGGCAAGAATCAGACCAGTATCAAGGCTGAGAATACCTCCAGTATCCTCCGGACCGTTCATGGGACAAACAACATTTCGCGGGCGGATCTGGTCCGACTTACGGGGCTGACCGCTCCGACGGTCTCACGTATCGTCTCCTTTCTTGTCGAGCAGAGCGTCGTCACCGAATCGCCGGGAGTGAGCGTGGGTGTAGGGCGCAAACCCGTCGTGCTGCATTTCAACGGGAGGTCGCGGTACATTGTGGCCATCGATTTCTCATGGGCGCATGTCCGTACTGCACTCATGGACTTGGGTGGTGGCATTCTCGACCATACCGAGCGGACCATCGATCCCAAGGGCTCGATCAAGACGGAGTTCGAGAGAGTGCTGGAGACCGTGCAGGAACTGCTGAACCGTCACCGGGGCGTCAAGGTTATCGGGGTGGGCTTCTCCGCGCCCGGCCTCATCAACTCTGAGGCGGGCGTCGTCATCAGTGTTCCGAACTTTCCGTCGATCCGCAACCTCCAGGTCCGGCAGCTGCTGCAGACGCGTTTCGGTTTTCCAACGTTCGTTATCAATGATGCAAACGCTGAAGCCGTTGCCGAGAAGTTCTTCGGCCAAGGTCGTGATACCTCTGATTTTGTGCTGGTACATCTTGGGTATGGTATCGGCGCCGGCATCATTGCCGGGGGGCGCTTGTACACGGGCAACTTCGGAGTCTCGGGCGAAATCGGCCATACGTCGGTCGACCGCCGTCATGGAAAGTGGTGCGACTGTGGAAACCGTGGATGTGTTGAATTGTATGCGGGACTGCGCGGCATTCTCGAAGACGCTTCCACTCAGATCGGTCGGCAGCTGTCGTTTGCGGAGCTTCAGCAGCTGGGCACCGAGGGAGACGCCAAGGTGCTCGGGGTTCTGAAAGAGAAGGGAGAGCTCATCGGATACGCCATCGTCAATCTGGTGAATCTTCTTGCTCCTCAGCGTATCGTCGTCACGGGTCAGGTAGCGGCCCTGGGAGCCCCGATTCTGGAGCCCATGAAACGCATCATCACCGAACGCTGCTATTACCACGTCGCTGACCAGGTCTCTATCACATTGTCCTCCCTGTCCGAAAACAGCACTCTTCTTGGGGCCATGACGGTCGTGCTGGACGACTTCCTCGAGAACCCGTATGATTTCCTGACCGTTCGAGAGGAACGCCGTCACTGAGGAGCCTGTTCGACAGCTTGACAGCTCCTGCTGCAATCGTACAATATCATGAATAGTAACGTTGCGTACAAAATTGATTGAGAGGTTGGCAATATGAAAACATCAAAAGTGGCGGCGCGCACTGTGGCCGGGGTGGACATAGGTGGGACGAAGGTCACGTTCATCCTCTGGTCGGGGGCTGCCATCGCATACAGGGTGGAACTGCCATATGCTGCCCGGTCAAGCCGTGAGTTTTCAGAGCTTATTCTGAAAGGAATGGGCGATCTCCGCCTCCGGGCGACAGATGCAGGAACTGCCATCATGGGTACTGGTATCGGGTGTGCCGGCATGGTCGACCAGAAGCGCGGCGTGCTGCTGTTCCCTCCCAATATGCCCGGCGTGCGAGATGTGGCAATTGTGGATATCGTCAGTGGGGCCACAGGTGCTCCGGCGTATCTGGAAAACGATGCCAATTGTGCGCTCTTCGCCGAGTGGGTCAGCGGGGTCGCCGTCGGCCGCCGCAATGTCGTCATGTTCTCTGTCGGGACTGGCGTTGGAGGAGCGCTCATCGTGGACGGGCATCTGTATGTTGGGCGCCACGGTTTTGCAGGCGAGATAGGACACCTTCCCATGGTCGATCGGGGCCTGCTGTGTGGCTGCGGCCAGCATGGTTGTCTGGAGACTATCGCTTCTGGGACCGGCATCGAGCGATATGTCAGAAGCGCACTGGCTCGAGGGTCGAAGAGCCTCATGACGATGGAAGATACAAACTCGGCCCGGACAATCTCCGAGTTTGCTCACAATGGAGATCTCCTGGCGCAGCAGGCCTTCAAGCGAGCGGCTCGCTACCTCGGCCGGGCGGCAGCGGCACTGATCAACACACTTGACCCCGACATGGTCGTGCTCGGTGGCGGAGTTGCCGAATCAGGGCTGCTGATGGACGAAATGAAGAGCGCTGCTCAGCGGGGTTCTCTACCGCTCCTGTTTGAGGGTATCGAGTTTGCGATGGCACACTACAGGAACGCCGCCGCTGCCGTTGGAGCCGCTCTGCTCGCGGATCAGCTTCTCAAAGGACAGACTGTCTACTCGATGTGAGCTCGTCTGGCGCTGATGGAGGCGTCCCTCCACGACCGTTTCTGCGGGGGAGTCCTGCTCGATCCTGGTCAGTTGTGCCCGGCAAGACGCAAACGGATGTCCGCGGCTTCGAGCTCTGTGCCCGGCTTGGCCAGGAGGGCGAACATGTTGCGTTTGTACGCTTCTACGCCAGGCTGGTCGAAGGGGTTGATGCCAAGCATGTAGCCTCCTACTGCACAGGCGACCTCGAAGAAGTACACAGCGGCGCCGAAGCTGCGTTCTGAGACATCGGGCATGGTCAGCTGAAGCACGGGAACGCCGCCATCGTGGTGAGCAAGAAGTGTGCCGGTCCTGGCATCGTGATTCATGGCAGACAGGCCCCGGCCGTTGAGATAAGCGAGCCCGTCTGGCGAGTCCGGATCGCAGAGGAACGTAACGTCGGCTGGGGCGGGTACATCGACGACCGTCTCGAAGAGGGAGCGAGTTCCTTCCTGGACAAACTGTCCAAGCGAGTGAAGATCGGTTGTGAATTCCGCCGACGCCGGGAAGATCCCTTTGCCGTCCTTGCCCTCACTCTCGCCGAACAGTTGTTTCCACCATTCGCCGACGAAGTGGAGGCAGGGCTCGAACGTTGCCAGCAGTTCGATACTCCTTCCCCTCGTGTTCAGAAGGCGTCGGGCAACAGCGTAGTGAAGAGCGTCGTTGGTCGCTGCCGGTGAACCGAGGCTGGCAGTGCGCTGTTCTGCCGCGCCCTGCAACATCGAGCGAATATCGAGGCCGGCGATCGCGAACGGAAGGAGACCGACCGGAGTGAGTACCGAATAGCGTCCCCCGACATCGCGAGGCAGGTCGAATGTGACCAAGCCCTCGTCCCCCGCAAGGCTGCGCAGGGCTCCATGCTCCGAGTCCGTTACGGCCACGATGCGCGTGCGGGCCTCTGCTGTGCCGAACCGTCGAGCCAGTTCTGTTTTCAGGACGTGGAAAGCAACCGCAGTCTCAAGCGTCGTGCCGGATTTCGAAATGACGACGACGGAGAAGCGGCGGCCCGCAAGGTTGTCCAGCAGCTTACGGAATTGCCATGAACTGAGGCTGTTGCCGGCGAAGAAGATGTCGGGCAGCCTGTCGGTCGCCGAGCGGGACGGCATGCCGGCAAGGAATTCCAGGCCCGCTCGAGCCCCCAGATAGGAGCCTCCGATACCACAGACAACGACAGTATCAGATTGTTCGCGAAGCCCGGCGGCGACATGCTCGATCCTGGCCACGACACTGTCAGGAGCGTCGACGGGCAGGTCGAGCCATCCGGTATACTCGGATCCGGCACCCTTCCTGTCGACGAGGAGCTGAAGCTGCAGTGCCGCCTCTCTCATTCCTCCGTCGATTGCCTCGGCATCGATGTGATCAAGAGCCCATGTGTCATCCAGTCGTATCAGTCCGCTCATTCTGACACCTCCATCCATCTCAAGCATTGTAGGAGTCTGCAACGGTGGTGCAACAACGTGGGGCTCACGGTTTCTGTCGTTTGGTCTCAGCGCTTGTCGTCTTCGATAGCACGATGGCTGCCGGTGATTGCCGACAGCCATCTTCAAGAGCCTGGTTGGAGGGAGTGTGCTACGATTCCTTTGCCCCGCGCAGAGAGCGTCTTGCCCGCTCGCGTTCCTTGAGGTGTCTCCAGGCGTATAGGACGATAGACAGGGCGATGATGCCGTATGACACAAAGACCCTGAAATACTCGCCTATCATCGCTGACCCCATCAGTTGCTTGCCTGCCATGGGAGCAACCACGAACATCAGGTGAAACAGGACGACCCCGACGAACACGTTGGGGATGGAAGCGCGGGCCACACTGGCTCCACCTATCAGCAGCGCCGCAACGGCGAAGGTGGCCGTCTGATCGTGGCTATTGTAGGTGTTCAGCGTGCCGATGTTCTGGAGGAAGATGATCTGGCCGTAGCAGGCGAGGATGGTCGAGAGGATGATCGCGATGATGCGTGTTCTCTCGACCTTGATGCCTGAATCCTCGGCGACAGCCATGTCCTGGCCTACGGCACGCATATCGTGTCCCAGCTTGGTCTTGCCAAACCACCAGATGAACAGACACAGCAGGCCGATGAGGATGAAGGTGGCCACCGGAACCGAGATATCCCCAATCTTAAGCGGAATGAGCTTGTCGAGACTCTGGCGCATTCCCTTGAGATCGATGGCGTTGCGGATTCCGTATCCGCGCGAGAGAACAAGGGCGGAATTCTTGATCGGGATGATCTTGCCCATAATGTACAGGACGACCAGCTGATACACGCCGTTGATGAAGAATCCGAGGATCAGGGACGTGACCATCTCTCGGCCCTTGGCGCGGTTGAGCACGATGCCGGCAAGCCAGCCCATGAGTGCCGCCAGAGGAGTGGCGATTGCCATGGCCAGGAACAGGCCGCTGACGCCGGAAATGCCCCAGTTTGTGACGAGAATGATCCCGATCTGGCCGGACATGGCTCCAAGCACGATACCGAAGTTGAGCCCCATGCCTGCCATGATCGGGAGAAGCAGTGAGAGGACGAGGAAAGAGTTTCGTCCCAGTCGTGTCACCATCTCCTGGACCAGGTAGCCGGTCGAGAATCCGGATAGCGGAGTCGCGAACGCAATCAGGACGATGAACATGATGGGAACGACGTTGCCGATGAAGACACGCGATATGGCATCGTTGAATCCGGTTTTCTTTGTCATGGTATCACCTGGACTTTCTGGTCACTCGGGTGAGTGCGTAGACGATCATTCCGTTTGAGATGATGATACGCACAACCTCGGACAGATCAGATTGAATGGCACTGTTGATGACGGATGGAGTCATGGTCAGGAGTCCCTGGAAGAGAATGGTGCCGATGACGACATTCGTGATGTTGGCCTTGTTGACGCTGGCACCCCCAATGAGAATCGCGGCGACAGCGGGAAGTGCCATGAAGAACGGCCCGTTGTAGAGCTGGATGAACCCAAAGCTCTGCTGAAAGACCAGAATGCCAATGGCACCGTAGACGGTCGACATGATGACCGCGATGGTCCTCATCTTGTCGACGTTGATGCCTGCGGCACGTGCATAGTCCGGGTTTGAACCGACAGCGGTCATCGCCGTGCCGGTCTTCGTGTGAAAGAACGCCCACATGATCCAGGCCATGAAGACGAAGAACAGGATCATGCCGGTCGGGAACATGAAGTTAGGGCCTATCCTGATGGTCAGGAAGTTGTCCAGGATGTGGATCCAGAAACCCTCGAGAGAGATCGTCGTGCGCAGTCCACTGCCACCGTAGCCCCAGATCATCTTTGGACTCCGGTAGGGGAGCAGCATCCACATCATGCACATGAACGAGACTGACGAGAAGCCTACGTAAGTTGCAATCATCATTTCATTGCCCTTGACCCGATTGAGGAGCTTGCCATAGCTCCAACCGAAGAGCAGGGCGAACGGAGCTGCAAAGCCGATGGCGCCGGCAAATCCGGCAAGGCCGGTGAGACCGAGCTCGATGCTGATTGTCGCTCCCAGCAACCCGGCGATGATGCCGAGAGGAAGGCCAAAATTGAGTCCACAACCAGTCTGAACCATGGGAACCATCCCGAGGACCAGGATGCCGTTCATGCCAAAACGTACGATGGTGTTGGTCATCGACTGATCGACCCGGACACCCACAGACGGCGCCACAATGAACAATGACAGGAGCAGCATGGCGATGATGATGCGGGGCCAGCCAGCTTTGTCGACGAATGCCCGGATCCTATTCATGGCTCTCCACCTTGTTTTCTTCGTTCTTGAGTTTTCCGATCATCAGGAGACCAAATTCCTTGGCCGTTGCGGATGGTGGCAGGATACCGGCGATGCGGCCTTCATCGACGATGGCGATGCGGTCGCAGATGGACCGCAGCTCCTCCAGCTCGGACGAGACCATGATAATGGTTGTGCCGTTCTTTCGGTTGTAGGTGCGAAGCGATTCCAGCACGAGCGACTTGGCACCGACGTCGATGCCGCGTGTCGGCTCCGAAACGAACAGGACGTCGGGCTGCACTGCAAAGGCCTTGGCGAGGCAGATCTTCTGCTGGTTGCCGCCTGACAGCTCCTCGGCTCGCTGGTCCGTTCCCGTGCATTTGATGTCCAGGGCCTTGATGTACTCCAGGGCAACATTCTGGATGGCCTTGTCGTCGCGCCATTGGATGAGTCCACCCAGGAGAGGCCGCAGGAACTTGTTCTGTGCCTGCATGGCGGTGAAGGCGATGTTCCAGTCCAGCGCTTCCTCAAGCAGCAGGCCGACGCCTCGACGGTCCTCGGACACAAACGCCATTCCGGCAGCCAGGGCTGCCGCGGGGTCATTGAGGCGAATTGGCTTGCTGTGCAGAGTGACGGCCCCTCCCGCGGGGTACAACCCCATGATGCCGTTCGGGATGCCCAGCTTGCCCTGTCCCGCCAGCCCGCCGATGCCGAAGATTTCGCCCTTGTGGATTTCCAGCGTCACGTCTCTCACGGTCTCGCCCGGCATGTCGACCCACAGGTGGTCCAGGGAGACAATCGTTTCCGTGTCCTTGTCGTAGCCACTCGTCGAGGCCGACTTCGCTCCAACGCTGCGTCCTACCATGAGTTCGGCGATCTGACCGATGTCGGTGTCGCCGGTGGCCACCTCTTTCACGACTTGTCCGTCCCGCAGGATAACGATCCTGTCGCATATGTCGAGGATCTCCTGGAGGCGGTGCGTGATAAAGATGATGGCAATTCCAGTAGCGGCCAGTCTGCGGAGTGAAGTCAGAAGGACCTGTGCCTCGGACTCCGTCAGGACTGCCGTCGGCTCATCGAGCACGAGCAGCTTCATCTCGGGGCGATGGATCTCGCGGGCGAGTTCAGTGAACTGCTTGTGACCGACGGGCATTTCGGAAACCAGCGTGTCCGGGCTGATATCGACGCCCAGAAGCTCGATGGATTTCTCCGCGATGGCACGCATTTCCGGGAGGTCCAGCGTCTTCAGGCGCGGGCCAAAAACCTTCGTCACGATGTTGTCCTGCAGAATCTCACCGTTGAGAAGGATATTCTCGGTGGCGGTGAACCCCGGGATCAGCGAGAACTCCTGGTGAACCATGCCAATGCCTGCCTTGAGAGCATCGAAGGGGTTCTGAAAGATGACCTCTTTTCCATCGATGCAGATCGTGCCGGCATAGCCTCCAGTCTGACCGATGACGCTCATACCGAACAGGATGTTCATGAGGGTCGACTTGCCGGCTCCGTTTTCCCCGACAAGGCCGAGGACCTCGCCGCGGTTGACGTCGAGGCAGACGTCGGTCAGAACCCTGTTTCCGAAATACTCCTTGGTAATGCCCTGCATGTGCAGCAACGGCTGTTGTTCGGTCACCTGTACCACCTCTCAGAAATTGATCGCCGTGAGATGCTGTGCTGGATTGCCGTCAGCCGTTTGCTGGAGACCAGCCCGGATGAGCTTCGCACATCAGGTATTGGCGGGCAGGGATTGACGATACCTGATGCGCCGTATCCGGGACGGCACGGCGACAGACAAACAAGTGCTCCAGACACGCAGTTTCACTCTTTTCATAACTGCGCACTGCCGCAACGAATCATGAGTTTCCTGTTGGCCGTTACTGCTGCGCTCTGAACCAAAAACAGTGCCGGGGCTGTGTGCCCCGGCACCTGACGATCGTTTCGAGCCTATGCTCCTGGAGCTTTGAACGTGAGGTACTTCTCCGGAACGACCTGTTTCGTCGTTCCAAGATACCCCTTGCCGAAGACGTACGTGTCCTGATACACAAGGACGTGGTTGGACGCTGTTGTCCCGCTGTTCAGGTCCTTGTAGTTGGACCCGTTCCAGGCTACGCCGGGCGTGTACTTGGCATAGGACGCGAACAGGTCTGCATTGTTGCCCAATTTGGCTGTGCCCTCGATGCAGCGCTTGGCGTACTCACCGAGACCGGCAGTCGTGGTATAGCCATAGGAGAAAGCCCACGTGCCGAAGCGACCCGAGCCGCCCTGAGCGATGACAGCGTCTCCGACCTTCTTGAGGATGGCCGGCCAATCGCCCTGCTCAGCCTTGAGGTCGATGCCGAGTGCTCCCGGATAACCCATAAGCGGCGACGGAAGGTCAGCTTCGACAAACAGGCCACCGTACTTCATGATCTGCTTGAGCATCGGTTCCGTTTCTCCGTCGTTGGTGCAGAAGAACGCGGTGTCCTTGCCGTACTTCTGTATCCAGGCGGGAGTCCATTCGAGCATGAACTGCTGGGCGCCCGCCATACCGACATCGCTGGTAGGATCGGGGGCTGTCTCGAAGACGAACTTGAGGCCGAGGTCCTTGCAAGCCTCTTCCATGATGTAGCGCCTGCGGCTCAGCAGTTCGTAGCTCATGTGGCGTGGGAAGGAGACGTGCACGAACGTCTTGGCGCCCATCTGCTTGGCCGCCCAGATGATGAGGTAGCCGCGTGCGACGTTGTCGGCGCTGACAGACTGATCGGCTGCTGCTTCGATGACGTTGGGGTCCTCATGCGGTTCGCCGGCAAACAGGAGAATGTCTGATCTCTTCTCGCGTACGCGCTTGAACGCTTCAGCGGTACCCGGGACTGCCTGGTTGACGACGATAGCCTTCATAAGTGGGTCGTCGGCAAGGCCGACGATCTGAGCGATCGTTGTTTCCTGTTCAGACGTGAAGTTGTCTGGATAGGTCAGGGTCGTGATGATGCCGCCATCGGCCGCATCACCGTACTCCTGCACGAGGCGTTCGGCTCCGCGCAGATCGTCTTCAGACTGGGAAACCGTACCGGTGACGACACCGATGTGAAACTTGGCGCCAGTGTCCGTGGGCGGCGTGGTCTTCTTGCAGCCCGTGAATGCAACTGCGACGAACATGAACGACAGCAATACTAATAGCAGCTTCTTCATCCTCTCTTCCTCCCGAAAAAGAATTAGCCATTGTTCAGCCTAAGCATATTTGTAGCACAGTTGCCGCTATTTTCAAGGTGTCTTCACATATTCTGGGAATGACGATCGGCACTTGAGTCGAGGCACATCCGTCCTGAGGCATGCAAGGACCCCGGCCTGGTGGCCGGGGTCCTGTTGGAAGACAAACAGTGAAGCAGAGTTCTAGTAGTCGGGGTAAGCCGGAGCAGCAGGTGCCGAACCCTCCGACTTCGGCACGGTTGTGACCATGGCCGCCGTCGAGAGGAGCAGGCTTGCGATGCTTTCTGCGTTCAACAGCGCGAGGCGTGTGACCTTGAGCGGGTCAACGATGCCGCTCTTGAAGAGGTCCTCGAACTTGTTGCCCAGGGAGTTGAATCCGAGGTTGTCGTCGCCTTCGAGAACCTTCTGGACTGCGATGACGCCCTCATAGCCAGAGTTGTCTGCGATGATTCTGAGCGGCTCACGAAGTGACCTGCGGATGATCTCGGCGCCGGTCTTCTCGTCACCGGTGAGCTTGAGTCCGTCGATGGCCCTTCCTGCCTTCACCAGAGCTGCACCGCCACCGATGATGATGCCTTCTGCCACGGCTGCCTTGGTAGCATTGACGGCGTCCTCGACTCTGTGCTTGAGCTCCTTCATGGCTGTCTCGGTGGGTGCGCCGACTTTGATGATGGCGACGCCACCGGCAAGCTTTGCCAGGCGCTCCTGAAGCTTTTCCTTGTCGTAGTCCGACTTGGTCTCCTCGACCTGCTTGCGGAGCTGGCCGATGCGGGACTTGATCTCTTCCTTGGCTCCCTTGCCGCCAACGATGGTCGTGTTGTCCTTGTCGACCTTGACTTCGTCAGCAGAGCCAAACATGTCTTCGGTGACCTTCTCGAAGGTGAGGCCGAGGTCTTCGCTGAGGACCTTGCCGCCGGTGAGGATGGCGATGTCCTCCAGCATGGCCTTGCGCCTGTCGCCAAAGCCGGGTGCCTTAACGGCGACGCATGAGAACGTGCCACGCACCTTGTTGAGGACGATGGTCGCGAGCGCTTCACCCGTGATGTCGTCGGCGACGAGCAGGAATGGACGGCCTTTCTGGGAGAGCTTCTCCAGTACGGGCAGAAACTCCTGGATGGACGTGACTTTCTTGTCAGTGATGAAGATGAGAGGAGTCTTCAGCACGACTTCCATGCGCTCGGGATCAGTCACGAGGTACGGCGAGATGTAACCGCGGTCGAACTGCATACCCTCGACGGTCTCAACCTTCATATCGAGACCCTGAGACTCTTCCACGCTGATGACGCCGTCCTTGCCGACCTTCTCCATGGCGTCCGCAATTGCCTCACCGACGGCGGGCATCTTCGATGAGACAGTGGCAACCTGTGCCTTCTCTTCACGGGTCTTGACCTGACGAGACATCTTCTTGAGCTCTTCGAGAACAGCGGTCGTCGCTTTGTCCATGCCAGCCTTGAGTGCGACGGAGTCTGCGCCGGCAGTGACGTTCTTGATGCCTTCCTGAATCATGATCTGGGCAAGGACAGTAGCTGTGGTTGTACCGTCACCGGCCTGGTCCTCAGTCCTCTGGGCAATTTCCCTGACGAGCTGCGCGCCGATGTTCTCGTTCGGATCCTGGAGTTCGATTTCCTTGGCGATGTTGACGCCGTCGTCGGACAGAACCGGCGAACCGAACTTCTTCTCGAGTGCAACGTGGCGGCCCTTTGGCCCTAGCGTAACCTTGACCGTATTGGCGAGCTTGTCGACGCCAGTGCGAATCTTTTCGTATGCTTCCTCATTGAAGATGATCTGTTTTGCGTCCATGGTCATTCCTCCTTACTTGACGATAGCGAGGATGTCGTGCTGAGACAGCACAACGTACTCTTCGTCGTCGAGTTTGATTTCGTTGCCGCTATACTTGGAATAGAAAACCTTGTCGCCTTCCTTGACCTCAAGGGGAATCCTGGTGCCGTTGTCCAGCATGACGCCGGAGCCGACTGCCACGATGGTGCCCTGCTGAGGTTTCTCCTTGGCGCTATCAGGCAGAACAATGCCACTCTTCATGGTCTCTTCGACCTTTTCCACTTTAATGACGACGTGATCACCGATTGGTACCAGCTTTGCCATATTGTCGTACCTCCTGTACTAGAAGATCTGGATGGATTAGCACTCTCTTTGTATGAGTGCTAAGCAATTATAGGAGAGCATGGTGTGCTGTCAAGTATCGGAAGGGTCTGGCGCGGTGCCTCCGAGCTTCGGGTTGGAGAGAGCAAACGGAATACCACATTGGTGTTGTACAAATGCAGGGTTCCTGCTAAGATGACTACCCGGACATGACCTACGAGACTTGCATAGAGGTACCATTCCTGAGCCGATGCCGCCAGTCTACTGAGGGCATTGGCATTCTGCTTGGGAGCTGTCTTCTGGAGACGATTGCACAGGGGAACCGGGATTCACTGGTCGTTGGACTCGTGGGACCCCTGGGCGCCGGCAAGACGGTGCTCATTGGTGCTCTCTCGGCAGCGCTTGGCGTCGATCGGGCACGCGTCGCCAGCCCCACCTTCGTCCTGGAGCGGAACTATCAGGGCAAGGAGCCGGTGAGGCATTTTGACCTCTATCGCATCGAGGATCCTCGACAACTGGTCGAAATGGGCTTCGAGGAAGAGCTGGACAAGCGCGGTGTGACGGTCATCGAGTGGGCTGAACGGTCCGGAAGACTCCTCGAGATGTACGAGCGTATCGAGGTCCACTTCGAAGTCATGAGCGAAGCAATCAGGCGCATTGTTCTGTACGACTTCTACCAGCCTTCCATTATTGCGAGGTGTTTCGGTGTCGAGACAGGCGCTCCTTCTCATTAACACGGCCACCGTTTCCGGCGTCGTTGGTATTGCGCGGGGAGACGAAGTACTGGCGCAGGCCTCACTGCAGTTGGCGACTGCGTCCAATGCCGTGCTGGCTGCTGTCGACCAGGTCCTTGTGGAGGCAGGATGCACGCTCGATGAAGTGAGGGGCATCGTGCTGGTCAAGGGTCCTGGAACCTTTACGGGGTCGCGGGTCGGCGCAAGCATTGCCAAGGCAATCGCCTACGCGACTCCCTGCTCGCTCGTCTCCGTCACTACGCTGGAAGCGGTGGCCTGGAGCGGCTTCCTGACGAGCACAGCACACGTGACTCGCGGTCCCGTGTGGGCGCTTCTGGATGCTCGGCGTCACGAGTTCTATGTGCAGGAATTTGCCATCCGTGATGGAGCAGTCGTGTCTCAAGCGGACGCAGTGTGCATGGGACCAGGAGCCTTCGATACTGTCCGTGAGGTGGGCGGACTTGCCGCCTGTGCCTTCTCGCAGACAGCAGTCCCGGAGATCCAGCGCCTGCACGAACGAGAGAACGTGGTGTGGTCATTCGATCTGTATCCGACCTGCGTCGGTATCCTTGCGGCTTCGGTGGGCGCTCGGAGTGAAGACCCGTTCACACTTGAGCCGCTGTACCTCCGCAGCACGGAGGAATTGTTCAATCACCCGAAGGCGGCGTTGTGACGACCGAACGATCAATCGTGGTCCGGGCGGCGAGTGTCCGGGATCTCAAGGTCATCTGGGAGATCGAGGAAGCGTCTTATGCGGCGCCGTGGCCCAAAGAGACCTTTTTTGTGGATATTACGTTCAATGCGGATGCAAAGTACTTCGTCGCTATGGTCGACAAGCACATCGTCGGATTCATCGGCGGCTGGTTCAAGGAAGGAAAGCTGCACATCGTCAATGTCGCCACACACCCTTCCTCTCGCGGATATGGTGTGGCAAAGCAGCTCGTTCTGTTTTTCCTCGATCTGGCACGGGATCTCAAGATGGAGAGCGCTTTCCTCGAGGTCCGGAGGTCCAATGTCGCAGCTCAGAAGCTCTATGAGGGGCTGGGTTTTGGAGTGACGGGTCTGCGACCGATGTACTATCCTGACAACATGGAAGACGGTTTGGTCATGAGTAAGGAGCTGCGCAGTGCGCATACTGGGGATTGAGACTTCCTGTGACGATACGGCTGCAGCTATTGTAGACGATACCGGGCTGGTCCTGTCGTCGGTCATCTCGAGTCAGGATTCGTTCCATCGGAAGTATGACGGCATTGTCCCGGAAATTGCCTCTCGCAGACATACGGCGACGATTATCGCCTCTGTCGATGAGGCTCTTGTTCAGGCAGGCATGCGGATCAGGGACGTGGACGCGATTGCCGTCACCTACGGGCCTGGGTTGATCGGTTCTCTTCTTGTGGGCGTAGAAACGGCAAAGGGTCTTGCATATGCCAGTGGAAAGCCTCTGATCCCCGTGAATCATCTGGAGGGCCATGTGATGGCGTCGTTCCTTCATGATCCGGGAAGCGACCTGCAACCGCTGACGGGCGACGATTTTCCGGTGCTGGCGCTGATTGTGTCCGGCGGCCACACGGAGCTCGTCTATGCCGATCGTTGGCTCCACTATCGAGTGCTGGGTGCGACGCGCGACGATGCGGCAGGGGAGACGCTGGACAAGTTCGCCAAGTATCTGGGACTCGGGTACCCGGGTGGCCCCGTGATCCAGAAAATCGGCGCAACGGGGGACCCCTCATACCATTCTTTTCCGAAAGTGATGTTCAGCCGGGCAGGGTATGAGTTCAGTTTCAGCGGCCTCAAGACTGCCGGCATCAACTATGTGAAGTCGTTGACATCGGAGGAGCTCGAGGTGCATCTCCCCGACATCGTCGCAAGTTTTGAGTCTGCGGTCGTCGGTGAGCTCGCCGGCAAATCGCTGCGGGCTGCCCGCGATCTCTCCCCCCGTACCCTCACCGTCGTAGGCGGTGTTGCGGCAAACAAGCGGTTGAGAGATAGCTTCGCCAAGGCCGGAGATGTCCGGGTCTACTTCCCGCCGATGAAGTATTGCACCGACAATGGCGCTATGATTGCCTACGCCGGGATACGACGCGCCATGCTGGGTGTACGGGCCGCCATCGATCTTGATGCATGCTCCTCGCTGGGAGTAGAGGACAGTTCGCTGAACACCTGACGGAAGGCAGCGGCATCAAAGCTGGTCAGCACAGCGTCCACGCAATTGCGCCAGGGACTAGGTTGCAGACAATGGACTTGGAGTGCACGACATACGTTCGAAACGGAGGCGGGAAATGGACATTCGCGAAGAAGGAAGACCATTCAGCGCGAAAGACACGAACGGCGTTGGCTGTCTCGTCATGCAGGGTTTACGGGGACAGTCGGGGGTATTCGCTACTATGCAGAGCAGCTCGCAGCGAGAGGGCTCTCCGTCGAGGCTCCACGCCTGACCGGTCACGGGACCCGATGGCAGGACGTCAACAAGGCTCGCTACACAGACTGGATTCGAGATGCGGAACAGACGTATCAGTTGCTGGCTGGCTGGTGCGACAAGCTCTCTGTCACTGAACTCTCGATGGGTGGAACGCTTATCCTGTATCTTGCAGAGCATCATCCGGAGATTGCCGGCGTCATCCCCATCAACGCTCCTGTCTTCATGACCGACAACCGCGTGCCTATTCTGCCCATCATCAGGCATCTGATAGCATCGACGCCGGCGATTGCGTCTGACATCATCGAACCCGGTATTGTCGAACCCGCGTACGATAGGACGCCGACGGCTGGTGCTCACGAGATGGTGAAGCTGTTCGGAGTCACGCGCAGGGACCTGGGACTTATTTCCCAGCCATTACTCGTCATGCGTTCAACGTACGATCATGTCGTCCCTCACGAGTGTGCCCCGTTTATCATGGAGCATACCGCCTCCACAGACAAGGAGATGGTTGTTTTCGAGAGATCGGCCCATGTCGTGACAATGGACTATGACAAGGATGGCGTGATCGAGAGCGCATGGAAATTCATCCAGCGGCTCTCGCACTGAACGCGGAAGCAGGAAGAGATACTCGCAGAAGAACCAAAGCGGATGGCAACAAGGCGTCCGCTTTATCGTTCTATCATCAGTATACATGGTAGCGCCGAGGAGAATTGAACTCCTGTTTGGGGATTGAGAGCCCCCCGAACTAACCACTGTTCTACAGCGCCATACTTGGCTGAGGAAGATGGATTCGAACCATCATCGGTAGCTCCAGAGGCTACTGTCCTACCGTTGGACGATTCCCCAACACAACGGAGAGTATACCAAGAACTTGCCCTGAATCAAGATGCCTGGGCGTGAAATCGCCCGGAGGAGCTCAGGGATTGGTGTCTGTGGACTCTCCGATCTCGATCCCGTCCTGCGTCAGGAGTTCACGACCTTTCTCCTTGAGAGTCTCGGTCTGATCGCTGATTTCCTTGCCCAGTTCGAAAGCCTTGTCTTTCAGAAGCTTGCGCGTTTCTTCTCCACTCTGGGGGGCAAGGACCAACGCCACCAACGCTCCGACAATGCCACCGATCAGCAGTCCGCCCATGAACGATCCACAGTCATTGCGCTCACTCATGATTTCCTCCTCAGGAAGATGAACTTGAAAAACTTGTATGCCGACACGACACGTACAACCGTGCTCATCATTCTTGGCAGCAGCCCGCTGTCTCGGCCGGAAGCTGCCGCGGGCAATGCTCTCACAGCAGTATCGGCAGATGTGGTGAGCTTCGTCAGCTGTCTTGCCAGCCGGTCGAAGTGTTGCTCTGAGACCTGGGTCGACTGCATCAGCCTGACTGCCTCCGACTTCAGATCGTCAGCCTGTTTCCGCACGTCGACCATCGTAGCAGAAATGCTCTTTGAGAACTCCCCAAGCTTGCGTCCAAGGGCGAGGACGGCTATGGCTGCGGAGATCATGCCGAGAGCGATAACAATGTCCAGTACCCAGATTGCAGTCATGTTCACTGGCATCTGGCCACCTCCTGATCGAGTTTGCGTACAACAGTGGCTGTGGGGTTCAATCGCATTGCAGCCCTGTGTGAAAGGATAGCGCCGGGGATCAGCATGACAAATCCAGTCGCGACGGGAAGTGCCATCGACAGACTTGCGCTCAGTCCTGCCAGAGATGAGAATCCATAACCGCCGAGCACTCCTGCCAGAAAGGCAACCAGCGGAACCCCATACATGATCACGGAGGCCTTGAGAATGAGCGAGTCGTCGAGTGATACTTCAACCAAGTCTCCCTGAGCAATATCAGAAGGAGCAGTCGCCCTGACGGTCGGGCTACTCTCTTTGCTGCCCACGCAGAACTGGGCTAGAGCGCACGACACACATCCATCCTGTGGCTGCAGTCGAACCATGACGACGTCTCCATGACGCGCGATAACCAACCCTCGATCAGTCTGCATAAGAATCCCACTCTCGTTCAAATGCCAAAAGGCCACCCCACAAGGTCGTGCCTTGACGAAGCTTTTGAACCTGCCTAAGCAGGTGGGAGCATAAAGTTCCCTGCTTCAAGAACACTGCGAAGCGCTCGTATCCACAGGGCATCTGCTTCCGAGTGATTTGTGTTGGCTCAAACCCGTCAAGTGGTTCACGGGCATCGCAGGGTGACGCACTACTATTATACCTGAAAACACAGGAAAACCAACGCAAGCCCTCTGCGCACGCCTGAATGCCGCCAGCTCTACTTCTGGACGGCACTGGCAAGGCAGGCGGCCACGTCCTCCAGTGCCACCGTCAACTGGGAACCTGACGTCAGGTCTTTCACCGTGCAGGTGCCTGCCGCAATCTCGTCTTCACCGAGGATGAGTGCCAGGCGCGCTCCCCTCTTGGATGCTCGTGCCAGTTGTTTTCCAAACCCGTCCTGGTGCATGTCCAGATCTAGGGCCCAGCCCGTGTCGGCCAAGGTGTGCCTCAACTCGAAGGCGACAGCCGTGGCTGTGTTCGAGTGGACAATGTATGCTCGCGGGATTGCCAGTGAAGCAGTGAGCTCGGGGTAGCGCGCTGTCAGCACGGAAGTAAGGCGTTCAAGTCCAAGACCCCAGCCGACGGCAGGAGTAGCCGGTCCTCCCAGGTGACGAACGAGATAGTCGTAGCGGCCCCCTCCCAGGAGGGCGTTCTGCGCACCGAGATCCTCAGAGACAACCTCAAATACGGTCCTGGTGTAGTAGTCAAGGCCTCGGACCAGTCTGTGGTTGAGACGATAAGGAATCTTCAGAGCGTCGAGCGTAGACAGGAGGCGGTGAAAATGGTCCTCGCATTCTGCGCACAGATAGTCTGCGGACTTTGGCAGCGACTCCAGAAGTGACGGATCTTCGCGTTTGCAGTCGAGCACGCGGAGAGGGTTGTCGCTCATGCGTCTCTTGCAGTCTTCACACAGCTCGCTCTCATGCGCCGCCAGCGCAGCCCGGAGGGCGTCCTTGTAGGCGGGTCGACAGTTGTCGTCGCCGATACTGTTGATATCGACGGACAGGTGTGACAGACCGAGTCTTGACAGCATCGTCATGACCATGTCGATGACCTCGGCATCCTGAACTGGCGATTGTTCGCCGATAGCCTCGACGCCGAAGCTGTGGAACTCGCGTTTGCGCCCACTCTGAGGCTGCTCATATCGGAAGAATGACCCCATATAATAGAACTTGGCTGGAGAAGGCTGTAGATTCATCTGGTGTTCTATGTATGCCCGGCATGCTGCAGCCGTTCCTTCAGGGCGCAGGACGAGGTGGCGCCCCTTCTTGTCCGGAAAGGCATACATTTCCTTCTCGACGATGTCGGTGCCTTGCCCAACCGACGTGGAGAAGAGCTCCTCCATCTCGATCGTTGGAGTGCGGATCTCCTCGTAGCCATAAGCTTTGGCAGTTGTGGCCATGGTTCTCTCCACATGCTGCCATAGAAGGACTTCGGGTGATGCTATGTCGCTGGTCCCCTTGACTGACTTGATCATGACGGTCCTCCAAACGTATATGTCAGTCAGTATACTTGGTGGGAGCGAAAAGAAAACCGACATGTTTGTGCAATGGCAGCTCGAAGCGGCCGCCGACTGCAACTCATGACGAACCACGGCGGGGTGGAAAGCATTGGGTTGCACGCGGACGGCAGGAGCGTACACTAAAAGGCTTGAGGCGTCTTCAGGATGGTCCTGGCGACTCGATACAGTTTCTTCACGGGAGAGTGGATGGCACACGTTCACGGCAAGGCTGGAGCAGCGACATATCGTAAGGGCGATCGGCTCATGTTCCGGGCTCTTGTTCCCATGCTGATGATGGGTATTCTGACATATTTCCTTTTCCGGTCAGGAGTCCAGGTCACCGGTTTCGTTGGTGCTGGAGCAGGGTGTGCTGTCGCGGCTCTGGGGTTCTGGTGTGTGTGCGACGTATTTAGCCTGGAAGCTGCTGCCGACCGGTACTATGGTGGGGCGGGCGGCGAGTACGATGTCGGCGTTGTTCTCTCACGACTGCCACAGGAGTTCCACCTGTTCAACGGCGTCGGTTTCTATGCTGGCGACGTCGATCACATCGTCGTCGGTCCAACTGGGGTCTTCGTCGTCGAGACGAAGAACCATTCCGGCACCATCAGTCTGAGGGACGGGTGTCTATGCAGGAACGGCGAACCTCTATATCACGATTTCGTGCGCCAGGCTACAGCGGAAGCGATGTACGTGAAAGGACGCCTGAAATTACAGGTTCCGTGCTACGTTCGGCCTCTGGTCGTCTTTACCAGAGCGAAGGTTCGCGTTCAAACGGCAGTCGGGGGCGTGCGGGTTGTTGCTCTCTCCTCTCTCATCGACACCATCGTGGGTCGGGAGCTGTCTCTGTCACCCGAGGACATTCGACGGTATGCAGGACGCCTTGAGGGCCTCGACATCACCGTCGCCTCCCGACTGGCGCGGGAGCTGCGAGGAGCACTGAGGATCAGCCGTGGCGTAATGCTTGCCGGGGTTGCCCATCCGGGGTTTGTCCGTATCGCCTTGACAAGGCGTTCCGCTAGTCAGGCGATACTGCGAAGACAAGCAGGTCCTTGAACAATGCAAGCTCCTCGCGGGCAGTTGCCCTCGTTCTCAGCGGGAGGCTGAGCGAAACAGGCGTTTCGGCTGGTGGACTGGTGAGTGCTTGCAGACCGTCGAGACGGGCCAACACCATGATTCGCGCCATGTGAAAGGGTGATGAGACCATCAGGCAAGAAGTCAGCCCGTTCCCCTGCATGTAGCGCTTGAGGTTCGTGATTGTGCGAGCCGTGGTGGTACCTGCGTTGTCGAATACCAGGGCGCTGCGAGGGACCCCCTGCTCTACAGCGACGGCCCCCATGACATCCGATTCGCTCAGATTCGACCCCGTCGGGCCTCCGGACAGAAACAGCAACGGGGCGCGCCCTTCGCGATACAGCTGAACTGCCCACATAATGCGCGCTTCGAGCTCGGGTGATGGACTGTCTCCCCAGACCGCAGCCCCAAACAGGCAAATTACGTCAGCTCGGTCAAGCTGCCGTTTGTGCCCATACAGGTCGATGCCCGCGTAGGTCAGAGCGAGAACGGCACCCACTGTACATATGAGTACGACGAGTGTTCGGAGGAATCGCTTCATGCACACAGTATAGGCTGACTCCTCGACGCCTCAAGAACGTATGTCTCGAGCTTTTCTTGCAATGACGTGTGTGGGCAATATACTACAGACACCATGGAATCCACTGAGCGCTACGTTTCACTATACCGAAAGTACCGTCCCACCACGTTCGACGGCGTCATTGGTCAGGAGACAGTTGTACGCATTCTGAAAGGGTCTGTCGATACTGGCAGGACCTCCCATGCATACCTGTTTGCCGGTCCCAAGGGGACCGGGAAGACGACCGTTGCCCGCATTCTGGCCAAAGCCCTGAACTGTGACCGGGGACCGAACAGCCATCCGTGCATGGAGTGCGAGCATTGCAGGGCGATCACGTCTGGCACGGATATCGATGTCATCGAGATCGATGCTGCCAGCAACAGGGGTATCGATGAGATCAGAGACTTGCGGGAGTCCACCAGGTTTGTTCCCGCTCGCAGTCGCAAGAAGGTCTTCATCATCGATGAAGCCCATATGCTCACCGTCTTTGCGTTCAACGCACTTCTGAAGACGCTCGAGGAGCCACCCGCCTACCTCGTGTTCATTCTGGCAACGACAGAACCTCAGAAACTGCCCGAGACGATCCTGTCCCGGTGTCAGCGGTTTGACTTCAAGCGGATTTCGGAAACGGCCATGTTCCAGTATCTTCAGGGCCTCCGGAACATTGAGGCTCCAAACATAACCGATGAGGCTCTTCACCAGATCGTTGCGCTGAGCGGGGGTTCGATGAGAGGCGCTATAGGCTTGGTCGACCAGTTCTCCGTGTTTGGAACCGAATCAGTGTCTGGCGCGACGGTGCTGGACCTGTTGGGACTGCCGACCGAAGAGAGCATTTCCTTGCTTGTCGAGGCTCTGCTCTCTCGCGATCCGAAGGTAGTCACCTCGGTTCTGGACCAGTTGGAACGAAGTGGAATAGAGCCTGCCGATCTGCTTGAAAGGACAATTGCTCTTATCAGCAGATACATTCTTGACAAAGTGACGCTGCGGCCTCCGATTCCAGACGGTGTTCCGACCGATCGGCTCAAGGCATTTCCGGACGCGGCTCTGGTGAGCTTGGCAGCGATCTTTGCACGAATCCAGCAGCAGTCGGCTTACCTGTCGGATCCGTACCCCCTTGTCCAGACGTTCTTGCTCGCAATCGCACTCGACCTGCCCATGGGTCTCGATCGTTCGCATGAAGAGTTCTCCCGTGGAGTGCAGTTCACAAGTAGTCAGGAGGCGCCCAGGCCTGCTGTCCGGCAGGTGGAGGCTGTACAGAACACCGTTGAGGTGTCCCGCGGTAGTCTTGACGAGACAGTTCCAGAATCCAGCAGCACGTTCGCAGATGAGCCTGCAGACCAGTGGGCGCACTTCAAGGCACTTGTCTCTGACGCCAGCAAGCCCATTGGGGTGATGCTGCAGGCGCTCGATGTCCGTGAAGTCAGGGTCGACCAGGGCGTCCTGCGGATTGTCCTCGGACCTAAGACCAAACTATTCCGTACAATGCTCGAGCAGAGGCAGGAGGAAGTTCTTGTCCCAGCGGCGCGGTCCGCCTATGCAGTCGACCAAGTCAGGCTGGTCGAGGAGGGATCCCAGGAGCCTGCGGAGCAGGAAACCGTGGCAGAGGTTCCGGTGGACGACAAGCTGGAATTGCTCAAGAAGACGTTCGATGCGACGGAGTCGCTGTTTGGCTCCTGAGGTGATACGGGAGGAGCCATATGTACAACGTTAGCAATCTCATGAAGCAGGCCCAGAAGATGCAGGAAGATGCAGCACGCGCCGACCGGGAGCTGCTGGATCGCAGGATATCTGCGACTTCAGGCGGAGGCGCGGTCACTGCCGTGGTCAATGGCAAGAAAGACCTCATCGGTATCAGCATTCAGGCGGACTTCGATCTTGGTGACGCGGAGATGGCTGCAGATCTTGTCGTTGCGGCCGTGCGCGAAGCCCAGGCGGAGGCAGACCGTCAGGCCGACGAGATCATGAAGAAGGTCACGGCCGGCATGCCCCATATTCCCGGACTCGGGTAAGCGGTGTTCCTGCCCAGGCGTTTCATCGAGGTTTCCGCCAGGCTGGGGAATTTACCCGGCATTGGACCGAAGGCTGCTGACAGGCTTGTGTTTTATCTGCTCGATCAGCCCGAGGACGAAATACGTGCCCTGGCTGAAGCTCTCATGGCAGCGAAGCGCGAGATCACCTTCTGCAGACGGTGCGGCAATTTCGCGCAGGGTGACCTCTGTGAAGTGTGCCGGGATTCGTCGCGAGACGCAAAGCTCCTGTGTATTGTCGAGGAGATACGGGACCTGTCTGCCATTGAGAAGACAGGCGCCTACCGGGGCCTCTATCATGTTCTGCACGGCCGGATCGACCCGCTAGCCCGTGTGGGACCCGGAGAACTGCAGCTTGGCCGCCTTGTCGAACGCATAGGGTTAGACGATGTGCGCGAGGTCATCATTGCGACCAATCCCAACTTCAACGGCGACATCACTGCGATGTACATCGCAAAGTTACTGGCCGCATCGGAAGTGCGCGTTACTCGCATTGCCACGGGTATTCCCAAGGGAAGTGACCTGGAGTTTGCTGACATATTCACGCTGACGCAGGCTCTCGAGAAAAGGACGGACGTCCAAGCCTGAACTCTCACGTTGATTGTATATCGAGTTCTTGAGAAGAAAAGTATGAAATGAAATCTATTTCTCATGCAGCTTCTTATAGATTTGATTTGGTGGTTGGGTTAAGTAACGAATATCAGTAAGATACCTACATAGAGGAGTACCTTGAAAGTGAACATATGTTTCACTATCGATTACAAGCAAGGTAAAAAGCTATTTTCGGGAGGCAATATGTGAGCGAAATGCCACGACTAAAGATAGGTGATTTGGAGGCTCGTGTACCGATTATTCAGGGGGGTATGGGTGTAGGCGTTTCTTTATCGGGTTTAGCTTCAGCCGTTGCAAATGAGGGAGCTATTGGAGTTATTTCTTCTGCAGGAATCGGTATGTCAGAGTCGGACTTTGCCAAAAACTTCAGAGAAGCAAACGCAAGAGCCCTTAGAAAAGAAATAAGAAAAGCAAAAGAGATGACGAAAGGCATCATCGGTGTAAACATAATGGTGGCCCTTTCAGATTATGATGATCACGTGGATATTTCAGTGGAGGAGGGTGCTGATCTCATTATTTCAGGAGCGGGGCTTCCTCTAAAAATGCCGGAGAAAATCTTGCAGGGTAAGATTGGAAAGAATAGTACGAAATTTGTTCCTATCGTTTCCTCAGGAAGGGCTGCAGAACTTATCTTCAGATATTGGGCGAAGCAGTATGGGTTAGTACCAGATGCAGTAGTTGTTGAAGGCCCGATGGCTGGTGGGCACCTTGGATTCAAGAAGGAAGGAATTGATGACCCCGATTATGCCTTAGAAAGGATAATTCCCGATGTTATTTCCGTAATGAGAATCTACGAACAACGTTACGGGGAAAGCATTCCTGTAATTGCTGCAGGTGGCATATTTACTGGAGCCGACATTTACAGGTTTCTTCAGTTAGGAGCAAGTGGAGTTCAGATGGCAACAAGGTTTGTAGGAACTTACGAGTGCGATGCTTCAATGGAGTTTAAGGAGGCTTACGTAAGAAGCAAAAAGGAAGATATTATCATAATAGATAGTCCTGTTGGAATGCCAGGACGAGCGATCAGGAATAAGTTCTTAGATGACGTAAACCAAGGAATCAGGAGACCAATCAAGTGTCCCTGGAAATGTTTGAAGCCGTGTGATTATGCCAATTCCCCTTATTGCATTGCACTTGCATTAACTAACGCCAAGAGAGGATATTTTGAGAATGGTTTTGCTTTTGCTGGTGCAAATGCCTATCGTGTAAAGAAGATAATTTCCGTGAAGGCACTTATCGAAGCTTTACAGAAAGAATATAGAGATGTATCGTGCGATGAATTCTATGAATCCTCTTGATGTTCTATGATCGATATTCCCCGCAATTACACGCTCTCTGGAATTCCAGGGAAGTGGTTGATGAAGAGAACAAGAAAATGGAATTGAGCAAGGGGGTTGTGTTTGAAGATGAACACGAATGAACGCAAGCTATGCAAAGAGGACATAGAGAGAATACTCCCTCAAAGAGAGCCATTCCTCTTTGTCGATGAGATAACTGACGTTGTGCCCGGAGAAAGCGTGACAGGCAAGAAGACTTTTACTGGAAAGGAGGATTTTTTCAAGGGACATTTTCCGCAGATGCCAATTCTTCCTGGCGTTATTGTGGTGGAGCTTGCTGCGCAGGTATCTGCATTTATGATACTTACTGTTCCAAAGTATAGAAGCCTATTTGGCTTTTTTGCCGGAGTGGACAAGTTCAGGTTTTTTAAGAAGGTGGTTCCTGGACAGACTCTCATTGTAAAATCAAGGCTCATTTCTTTTAGGCATAGCGTTGCAAGAAGTGAGTGCAAGATCTATTCTGGTGATTCTCTCGTAGCACATGGTGTTATTTCTGCGGTTTTTGTTGATAATGGAACTCTTTAATGCAGGAGTTCTTTGATGGTAGGAATCGTTGGTTTGGGTAGTTATGTTCCTGAAAAGGTTGTTACCAATGCTGATCTTGAGAAACTTCTCGACACGACTGATGGATGGATAAGGAGCAGGTCAGGAATTATTGAAAGGCGTTTTGCGGGAAAAGACCAGGCAACCAGTGACCTCGCAAAAATCGCTGCTGAAAGGGCGCTAGAAGATGCAAATCTGTCTCCGAATGATGTTGATTTGATAATTGTTGGAACAAACTCTCCTGACATGCATTATCCTGCTACAGCTTGCCTGCTGCAGGAGATGATTGGAGCAAAAAATGCAGCTGCTTTTGACCTTCAGGCAGGTTGTCCAGGCTGGGTATATGCAGTTACTGCTGGAGCTCAATTCATTCAATCAGGCATGTACGCGAATGTTCTTGTCGTAGGAGCGGAAGTTATCACAAGGATGATGGATAGTACAGATAGAGGGACCTATGTTTTGTTTGGTGACGGAGCAGGCGCTACTGTACTAAGCACTGTCGAACATGGTGGTCTTATTTCATTTGAACTATATGCTGATGGCTCTCTTGCGCAGTACCTCACTTTACCTGCTGGTGGCTCGAGGAAACCTTTTAGCAAAGAAGTACTAAAAGAACGAAGTTACTTCACTAAAATGGATGGTCAGGCAGTATTTAGATTTTCTGTCCGTGAGATCTCGCGTATTTCAAAGAAAGTTCTTGACAAAGCAAATGTTCCCCTTGAGAGTGTTGATTGGTTCATACCTCACCAGGCAAACCTTAGAATCATTCAGTCTGGAGCTCAAGAACTGGGTATACCTATGGAAAAAGTCGTTGTTACTATTGACAAGTTTGGCAATTCCTCTGCTGCTTCTATCCCTGTTGCGCTTGACAAGATCTATAGAGAAGGAAAGCTGAAAAATGGCGACAAAGTGCTTATGGTTTCTTTTGGCGCTGGAATGACTTCCGGTGCAATTATTATGGAGTGGTCCAGATGAAGGCGTTTGCTTTTCCAGGGCAAGGTTCTCAGTACAGAGTGATGATTGGCGGTTTGTCAAACCAGGTGCAACAATTCTTCTGCCAAGGTCTGATAAGGCGTTTTCCAGTTGAGACATTTCCGCGGGCGGTTAGTGAGCAGGTGAATTGCATGATCCAGATGTTCCTGCGTCACCGTCAGGAAACTCGTGTAGTTCGGAAAAAACTGACGTAACAGCCCATTCGTGGTTTCATTGGCAGGCCCTTGCCACGGACTATGCGGGTGAGCGAAGGATACCGGTACTTTCTCCAGCTGTTATGGCCTTATGGGGCGCAAATTCTTTGCCGTTGTCTGCCGTCAACGTATGACAGGGCGACCCCTTTAAGTCGCTGCACATTGATTCCTTCAGGGTTTCTGCCCGGTGATCATCAAGCTTCTTTCCAACCAGGAATCCTGTTTTTCTATTGACCAACGTCATAAAGCACCCAGTCCGCCATTTTCCAGCAACTGTATCGCTTTCCTAGTCGCGGATGCAACTTCCGTCAGGTGTTTCGGTTGGCCGCTCCCCCTTGGATATGCAATCCGGGATCGTGCCTCCTCGTTCTTCACCCTCCGCTTTGGAGGTTCTCCTTGCTGCCTGAGTGTTTCTTGGAGAACGGTTGGGAACAAACTGGTGTCCCACCGTTCCGGTGGGACACCAGACATATTCGTTGCTTACCCGGTCGTCAGTGTCAACATCGGTCAGATCAGGACTGGTTCATCGTCGAGATCGAGGCGTATCGAGAAGGACGATCGGCTGCTGGAGATCGTGAACGACGCGGGCAAGACTGTGCGGTTCACCGGCAGGGGCGTTTTGTTGGCAAATCCAATGTCAGCAGGTAGTGACGCGGTTTTCAAGGGTTTGACAAGCATCCATTTTGGCTATATACTCAAAGGCTGATTTACATTCATCCTTAATGCAGAGGAGTCAACATGGTGGACATGGATAAACACGTTGGAACAGAAATCACAGGTGAAACGGACGGACTCTTTGAAGTGAGGAAGCTGCTTGACGCAATCGCACAGCCGACTATACCGGCCGCCGAGGCAGCAGAGGAAAAGACTCCAGAAAATGTGGCCGCACCAGAGAAGGCCGAAACTGAGACCGAACAGGTCGAGGCTGCAGGTGACGAGACCAAGGCGTCCGAGCTCGAGGCAGCCCTTGTCGCAGACTTGTCGCCCAAGGCCGGATACGCGCCACGCCTACTGCGGCGTGGGGACGTCATTGACGTCTCCGTCGTCAAGCTTGAGCGTGACGGAGTCATGGTCAATGCTGGCGGAAAGGGAGACTACTATATCCCGCTCAACCGCTTGACTATGCGTACCGATGTAGCTGTCGGCGAAATCGCGCATGTTGGCGAAACGATGAAAGTGGCCGTCGTCAAGGAAGAGGATGAACAAGGTACGGCAGTCCTCTCCAAGCTGAAGGCTGATCAGGAAGAGGTCTGGACCGATGTCGAGAAGTACTTCGAGGAGCAGACGATCGTCACTGCCAAAGTCACCAAGGCCATCAAGGGCGGTCTGCTTGTTGACATCGGTGTGCCCTGTTTTCTGCCTCAATCACAGGTCGCCAGCGACTACCGCAACAACTTGCCTTCACTGGTTGGCCAGGACATTCCTGTCAAGGTCACTGAGTTCGACAAGAAACTTCGCCGGATCATCGCTTCTCATCGTGCAGCGATGCAGGTTATCCGCCAGAAGCAGAAGAAAGAATTCTTCACAAAGATCCAGCCGGGAGATATCTATGAAGGCACTGTCAACGGTATCGCCGAGTTTGGGGCGTTCGTGGACATCGGGTATGGGGTTGAAGGCTTGGTCCATCTCTCAGAGCTGACTTATGGTCGCCGCCGTCCTGTCGAGGAGGTCGTCCAGAAGAAGGACAAGGTCAAGGTCAAGGTTCTCAAGGTCGACCCGGAGACCGGAAAGGTCTCCTTGAGCATCAAGCAGACGAAGCCACATCCTTGGGAAACCATCGAGGAAGACTATCCAATCGGCATGACCCTCGAGGGGGCAGTGATTCGCATCCTGACCTTTGGAGCAATCATCGAGCTCTCGGAAGGTGTTACCGGTCTCCTGCACATATCACAGATCTCCAATGACAAGATTCGCAAGGTCGAGGATGTGCTGAATGTGGGAGATGTTGTCAAGGTTCGTGTGCTCGAGGTCCTGAAGGAAGAACGCAAGGTCAAGCTGAGCATGAAGGGTGTGGAAGGCAACGAGAGCGTGTTCGGACGTGAGCCCGGACAGGAGACGCCGCAGGTGGAGCCTGGTTCGGATACGGATGCAGCCGACAGCACCTTTGTCGAGTTCGAAGTCGTCGAGCTCGGGGCTGTCGACACTGAAGCTCCCGTCGTTGAGGACGTCGAGCCTGAAGTCGTCGAGTCCACAGTCGTGGCGACTGAAGCCCTAACCGTTGAGGACGTCGAGCCCGAAGTCGTCGAGACTGCAACCCCCGCCGTTGAGAACGTCGAGAGCGTTGCAGCCGAACCCGTGTCGACCGAAGAAGTTGTCCAGCACGAAGAGACAGAAGGGCCTGCAGAGGCCTAACTGGCGAATCATGCCTGTTGGCGTGCTTCTCCAGAAGAACACTTCCAGATAGGTTCAGATTGACGGGGTGGCAGTACCACACAGAGATGCGTGGGCAACTGTGCCCCGTCCTTTTTTCTAGTCCGGGGATCAGAAGTCGCTGATGATTGTTTCTTGGCACTGGTCTGAGGGCTGCGGTGGCGATACAATGAGCGCTGGCAACAGGAGGATGCAGTCATGACAGCATTTCTGTTTCCCGGGCAAGGTTCGCAATACGTAGGAATGGCAGGCCACGTAGTCGACCCGATGTCGGCTCGCAGGCTGTTTGAACGGGCAAGCGACGTGCTCGGTCTTGACCTATGGGACCTCGTCGAGGCAGGTGACGAGGCGGCGCTGACTCGCACCGAGAACACCCAGCCTGCCCTCTTTGCGACTGAGATGGCATGGGTCGAGGCACTCGCGAGCAGGGGGATGGTCTGCGATGTTGCTGCCGGTCACAGCCTGGGGGAGTTCACCGCACTGTGTTGTGCGGGCGTTTTCACGTTTGAGGACGGCATTCGACTCGTGCGACGTCGTGGAGAGATCATGGCAAGGGCTGTATCTGGTTCACCGGGCACGATGGCCGCCATCATAGGATTGGACGAGAACGATCTGCAGCGTGTTCTTGCTGAAGGGCGTCGGTCCGGAATCGTGGAAGCCGCCAACTACAACGCTTCCGACCAGACGGTCGTGTCCGGCGAAATGGCTGCTGTGGATCGCGTCATAGGGTCCGTGAAGGCGATCGGCAGAGGACGCGCGATCAAGCTTCGTGTGAGCGCCCCTTTTCATTCGTCCATCATGGCTGACGGTGCGACCGAGTTTGGGGCGGTCCTGCATGATGTCGCGTTTTTCCGGCCTCATTTTCCCGTTGTGAACAATGTGGCAGGACTATCGGAAGATGACCCCGAGGCAATCAGGGAGTGCCTTGTTGCGCAGTTCAGGAGCCCGGTGCAGTGGGTGCGCACGATGGAGACACTCCAGAGAATGGGAGCGAGCGAGTACCTGGAAGTCGGGCCGAAGGGTGTGCTCACGGCGCTTGGTCGGAAGGCGGTTCCTGGAGGAAACGTCAGGGCCGTGGAGGAGGAGAAATGGCAATGACGCTGGAAGGAAGGACGGCCCTGGTCACGGGTGGGTCGCGAGGCATCGGCAGAGGCATTGCTCTTGAGCTGGCTATGCAGGGAGCCAATATTGTCATCGATTTTCGCCAGAACCGCGTGGCGGCAGAAGAAGTCGTCGCAGCCATCACCGCGATGGGTCGGGTCTGCGAAGCAGTCCAGGCAGATGTCGGGGACGTCGTTCAGGCCGACAGCCTGGTTGCGCGGAGTATCATTCTGACGGGTTCGCTGGACATTCTGGTCAGCAACGCCGGTATCACCCGGGACGCCTTGCTGGTCCGGATGACGGACGAGAAGTGGAACGACGTGCTGCGAACGAATCTCACTGGCGCATTCAACGTAACGCGGGCAGCTGCCCGCCATATGATGCGTCAGAAATCCGGGCGCATCGTGCTGATCTCGTCGGTAGTCGGGCTGGGAGGGAATGCCGGGCAAGCCAACTACGCGGCGAGCAAGGCAGGCGTTATCGCTCTTGCGAAGACGGCGGCGAAGGAGCTGGGGTCACGCGGGGTCACCGTCAATGTCGTTGCGCCTGGATTTGTGGAGACAGACATGACAAGCTCTCTTGACAATGAGGTCGTATCCTCGTATCTTGCCAGTATTCCACTCAGGCGGGCCGGAACGCCCGCCGACGTTGCCAAAGTTGTGGCGTTCCTTGCAAGTGAAGACGCTTCGTACATTACCGGCCAAGTGCTCGCGGTCGACGGGGGATTGTCTCTCTGAAGCGCTTGGATATTCTTTTCTCAGGAGGAATCTGATGACTAAGGAAGAAATCCGCTCAAAGGTAGTAGAGATTGCCAAGGAAAAGCTGGGTGTCGAAGAGTCTCGCATCACGGATGAGGCTCAGTATGTGAAGGATCTTGGTGCCGATTCTCTGGCATTGGTCGACATTACAATGGCGCTGGAAGACGCTTTTGGAACATCTATTCCAGACGAGGACATCGAGAAGATCGCGTCTGTAGGGCAGACAGTCGACTACGTGATGTCCCACATTGCCTGACGCTGCAGGAGACAGGATTTCCATGGAGCGGACCCGTGTCGTCATAACGGGGCTTGGTATTGTGTCGCCGATCGGAAACAACGTCCCTGCGTTTGAGGCGGGACTCGCGGCCGGCGTCTCAGGTGTGGGGCCGATCACCCGGTTCGATGCAAGCGCCATCAGTTGTCGTATCGCAGGCGAAGTAAAGGGCTTCAATCCGGAGGACTACTTCGAAAAGCGTGACGTTGCACGTACCGACCGCGTACAGCAGCTGGCGCTTGCAGCTGCGCAGGAAGCCATACTGGACTCACGGCTGGATCTGCAGACTGAGGACAGGGAACGAATCGCCGTCTACGTCACGAGCGGCATAGGTGGTGAGGAGTCCTGGGAAGGAGAAGTGCTGCAGGTCGCCGTCAAGGGACCTTCGCGTATTTCCCCGTTTCTCGTTCCGAAGATGCTGGTGGACTCGATTCCGAGCACCATAGCTCAGCGGTTCAAGCTCTATGGAGGGACCAGCTCAGTCGTCAGTGCATGCGCGAGTGGTACCCAGATGCTTGGGGAGGCTCTAGAGGCTATTCGGCGAGGCGACGCAGACGTCATCGTGACGGGGGCGTCCGATGCGGCGGTGACAATGACCAGCGTCGGAGCTTTTGCCAACATGCGCGCACTTTCTACGCGGAATGATGATCCTGGACATGCTTCCCGGCCCTTCGACAAGGAACGCGATGGATTCGTCATGGGCGAAGGCGCAGGAATACTGATTCTGGAACAGCTCGGCCATGCGCTTGCTAGGGGGGCACACATTTATGGCGAGATCCTGTCTCAGGCAGTAACATCAGATGCGTACCATATGACGTCGCCCGATCCTGAGGCGAGACAGATCGTGCGGGCCATGCGTACCGCCATCGAGCGCGCAGGACTCACTCCACTCGATATCGACTACGTCAATGCACACGGGACGTCGACCCCGGCAAACGATCGGACGGAGTCATTTGCGTTGCAGACGCTTTTTGGAAGCCGAGCTCGACTTGTTCCTGTGAGCTCCACAAAGTCTATGACCGGTCACCTGCTGGGTGCTGCCGGCGCCGTAGAGACCGTAGCTTGCATGTTGACCATCAAGAACAGACTGATCTATCCCACCATCAACTATGCGACGTTCGACCCCGAGTGCCCGTTGGACTATGTCCCGAACGTTGCACGTTCATCCGATGTCCAGTATATCCTCAAGAGTTCGTTCGGGTTCGGCGGCCACAACGTCTGTATTGTTCTGGGGCGCTACGCAGGGTAGCAGATGTTGCTGTCTGGCGATCAAGAGGCCCCGTCAACGGGATATTGACGGGGCCTCTTGGCAACTTATGGGGTAGCAGACTACTCTTCGACGATGATGACGCCGACGGGGCATGATTCGGCGGCTTCCTTGCAGCAACCGGCAGCGCCACAATCGGCACCCGGGATGACTTCAGCCTTACCGGTCTCATCATTAAGCCTAAAAATGGCATCGCACAGGGCAACGCAAGCGCCACACCCGATGCAAGCCTCCTGATCGATCGAAACCTTCATGGTTCCTCCTTTGGCATAGATGCTGTGTTTTTATTCTACTGGCTAACAGCAGGGTGTCAATTTGCCCTGGCTAGTCTGTGGTTCGCACCAGATCGACAATGAATGCGATTGCTTCTGAAGAGGGGGTGGCTTTCTTGTCCGTCTTGTTGCTGCGGAGAGTGACCTCGAAATTGCCAGTCTTGAGGAAAGAATTGCCGACGACGACCTGGATCGGGAAACCCATGAGGTCAGCATCGTTGAACTTGACGCCTGCCGACTCGCCTCGGTCGTCAAGAATGACGTCAATCCCAGCTTTCTCGAGTCCTTCGTAGAGCTCAAGCGCAGCCTGCCAGACCGCATCGTCGCCCTTGTTGAGAGGAACGACAACGACCTGGAAGGGGGCGACGGACATCGGCCAGACGATACCCTTGTCGTCGTGATGCTGCTCGATGATGGCGGCCAGCGTGCGCCCGATGCCAATGCCGTAGCACCCCATGAAATACGGCTTCTCGCTGCCATCTTCATCGACATAGTTGGCATGAAGAGGAACAGAGTACTTCGTACCGAGCTTGAACGTATGACCGACCTCGATACCTGTGGCCGTATGCAGTGGATGGCCACACACGGGGCAAAGGTCCCCTGCCCGGACGGTCCTTATGTCTGCCACGATGGTCGAGTCAAAGTCCCGCCCAAAGAAGGCATTCCTGATGTGGAACCCATCTTTGCCGGCTCCGACGGTGTAGGCGGTGTCCCGAAGAACCATCTCGTCGACAACGACGGGCACTGCTGACTGCATGGGCCCGACTGAACCTGGGTGAACGCCAAGGATGTTCAGTACTTCCTCGTCGGTCGCCAGTCGACCCTCGTGGGCGTGCACGGCTTTCATGAGCTTGACTTCGTTGATATCGTCGTCTCCCCGCACCACGAGGAGCCAAGGTTTGTCGTCAGCGATATAGAGGATGGATTTGAGGACAGTGCCTGGATCGACGGCAAAGAAGTGCGCAACCTCGTCGATGGAGTGGATGCCGGGCGTGGCTATGCTTTCCGGCGCGGGCGGAGTATCCGTAACATTCTCAGGGCTCGTTGCAGGGCGCGCCTTCGAGAGTTCGAGGTTGGCAGCATAGCCGCAGTTGTCGCATGCGGCGTAGGCACACTCTCCGTTGTCTGCCTGGACCGTGAACTCGTGCGACGACGAACCGCCGATGGCACCAGAATCTGCCTGGATAGGGCGGAACGTAAGTCCCACACGGCGGAAAATGTTGTTGTATGCCTCAAACATGAGGGTGTAGTTTGGCTCGATGGAGGCCTCGTCGCGATCGAAGCTGTAGGCGTCCATCATTGTGAATTCACGGCTTCGAATAAGGCCGTACCTGGGGCGAATCTCATCCCGATACTTGTTGGTGATGTGGTACAGATTGAACGGCAGTTCCTTGTAGGAATGACGCTCACTGCCGACGACAGATGTGACCAGTTCCTCATGCGTTGGCCCCAGGCAGAACGATCGGCCCTTCCTGTCAGTCAACTTGAACATTTCATCGCCGTACAGATCCCAACGGCCGGTCGCCTGCCAGGGTTCAGCGGGCATCAACAGAGGCATCAGGATTTCCTGGGCGCCATGGCTGTCCATCTCCTGGCGCACAATTTCCTCTATGCGCTGCTTGACGCGCAGGCCGAGATTGAGATAGGTGTAGATGCCAGAAGCCGATTTGCGAAGCAGGCCGGCGCGAAGCATGAGTTGGCCGCTTATGGTCTCGGCGTCCTGGGGAACTTCACGCAGACGCGGTGCAAAGACTTTGCTCAGATACAAGGTTTCCTCCTGATGGCACAGACGAGCATGTACATTATAGATGCAGGGTTGGTTTTGCAAGGGAGTCGATTGCTGCTACTATGAACAGATACAGGGATCGGAAGGGGCAGACCCTGGACGTTGACGGAAGCAGGGGGAGACGCACAGCGCCAAGGAAGACCAGTGTTCGTCAAGGCCACCGGGAACGGCGAGCGTGAACTCTGATCGTGTCCGGGCCTGCTCTCAGACATAGTTCGCAGGAGGGAAACCATGTACTTGGTCATCGCAGGAAACATCGGTGCAGGGAAGACGTCGCTAGCTCAGATGATCTCGCGTGAGCTTGGTTTTTCTGTCTACTTCGAAGCGTTCGGCGACAACCCGTTCCTGCCCAGCTACTACCAGGATATGCGGCGTTGGGCATTTGCAACGCAGATCAGCTTCCTGGCTCTTCGTTATGAGCAAATTCTGAACCACGTCCTGATGAGCGATGTCCCTGCCATCCTTGACCGTTCCATCTATGAGGATCGTGAGATCTTCGCCAAGGCACTTGTGCGCGACGGACTCCTGTCGCCAGACGAGTGGAATACCTATGACAAGCTGTATCAGCTCATGGTGCGTCGGCTCCCCAACCCCAACCTGCTTGTGTATCTTCGCCGGGACGTCCCGACGCTGCTGGCCAACATCCGCAAACGCAATCGTAGCATTGAGAACATCAGCGGAGATTACCTGGAGGGTCTGAACAAGCAGTACGAGGAGTTCTACGGGGGCTGGCATTATCCCAAGGTCGTGTTCGAGGAGGATATTTTTGACCATGCCGCTGACGTGTTGCAGCTTATCAAGGGTGCCCTCTAGCGTAGGGTTGTTTGCTTTTTCACAAGCCATTGCAATATTGGTGCATGGGCCTAGAATAGGAAATGGCGTTTTAAAGCCCCATAACGGGACGGCTCCCCATTCTCCCTGAGAGCCAACACCACACGTCACGGAGGCTATTATGGCAGGCGAGAAGAAAAACTGGTTCCAGGTAGCTCAAGACAGAATTCAGATTGCAGGCACGAAGCTCGGTCAGAATCCCGAAATCACGGAGATTCTCCGCAACCCGCTGAGGACGCTCAGCGTTTCCATTCCTGTTCGCATGGATGATGGTACCACGAAGGTTTTCCAGGGATTTCGCTGCCAGCACAACGACGCGGTCGGACCGACCAAGGGTGGCATCCGTTTTCACCAGGATGAGACTCTCGAGGATGTCAAAGCTCTGGCGACCCTCATGACGCTCAAGTGCGCTGTTGTTGGTCTCCCGTATGGTGGTGGCAAGGGAGGTATCGTTGTTGATCCCACGAAGTTGTCCACCGGCGAGCTCGAGAGGCTTTCCCGTGGATACATCCGCGCGTTGGGGACGTTTGTTGGCCCCGACCGCGATGTTCCTGCTCCGGATGTCAACACCAACGGCCAGATCATGGCATGGATGATCGATGAGTACAGCAAGCTGACCGGCCACAACACGCCGGCTCTCATGACGGGCAAGCCTCTCATTCTGGGCGGGTCTCTTGGAAGGACTGCCGCGACCGGGCTTGGCGGCGTCTATTGCCTGCGCCTCGCTGCAAAGAAGATGGGCATGAGCCTCAAGGGCGCCACGATCGCCGTTGAGGGTTTTGGCAACGTCGGCTTCTACGCTTCCAGGATCCTTCATGAGGAAGATGGTGCAAAGATCGTTGCCATCACGATGGTCAACGGCGGCGTCTACGACCCCAAGGGTATCGACCCCGATGATCTGAAGGCCTATGAGACCAAGAATGGGACAGTGAAGGGGTATAAGGGGCTCGACAACGTGTCCAACGAGCAACTGCGCGCGCTGGACGTCGACGTCTATATTCCTGCAGCTCTCCAGAACGCCGTTTTCAGAGACAACGCAAAGGATGTCAAGGCGAAGATCGTGGTCGAGCTGGCCAATGGTGGTGTCAACCCTGACGCAGACGAGATTCTCGAGAAGAACGGTGTCTTTGTAGTCCCGGACATTCTGGGCAACGCCGGCGGTGTCACCGTCTCCTACTTCGAGTGGGTTCAGAACAACTACGGTTACTACTGGTCGGAGAAGGAAGTCAACGAGAAACTTGACCGTGTCATGACCGAGGCATTTGACCGCGTGTACAACATGTACACCAAGCACAAGACAGACAAGGTTACGATGAGGATGGCAGCTGACATGGTCGCAGTCGACCGTGTCGGTGAGGCCGTCAAGATTCGTGGCTGGGTAGGCTGATAGATCGTAGTTCTCTCGGGAGGGTGCGTTCAGCGCGCCCTCCTTGTCTTGCCGGTGCATCCAGGATATGGGAGGCGGCCTTGCCATTCAGGATTCTTGTCGTCAATCCAGGCTCCACAAGCACCAAGCTGTCCATCTTCGACGATCGGACTCCTGTCGCGACGGAAACCGTTTCGCACGACGCTGCGACGATCGCCCAATTCGTTTCGCTCATGGACCAGCTGCCAATGCGGCTGGCGATTGTCAAGGATTTCCTCACCCGCCACAGTGCAGCCGTGGTCAGTCTGTCGGCTATTGCTTGCCGGGGAGGGCTGTTACGACCGGTTCCATCAGGGACGTATCGCGTCAATGAGGCGATGGTGGGTGACCTGCACGACCCTGCAATGGGTGCACACGCGTCCAATCTGGCTGCCTGCATCGGATTCGAGCTGTCAAGGGAATCGGGTGTTCCGGCGTTCATCGTAGACCCCGTCGTCGTCGACGAGATGGACCCATTGGCGCGTCTCTCGGGCTTGAAGGGGCTCGACCGCGTGAGCATTTTTCATGCACTCAACCAGAAGGCTGTCGCCAGGCAGGCGGCCGCAGACATCGGCAAAACCTATGAAGAGGCTAATCTCATTGTGGTTCATCTCGGCGGAGGAATCTCTATCGGGGCGCACCACCTGGGTCGGGTCATCGACGTCAACAATACGCTCAACGGTGATGGCCCCTTTGCTCCCGAGAGAGCGGGCAGTCTACCAGCCGTTGGGCTGGTCAAATTGTGCTTTTCAGGCGCGTACTCGCAGTCGGAGGTGATGAGACTCCTTGCAGGCAAGGGAGGGTTGGTCAGCCACCTCGGAACGAATGACGCGCGTGCGGTGGAGAAGATGATCGACGGTGGTGACGAACACGCCCTTCTGGTGTATACCGCAATGGCGTACACAGTCGCGAAGACCATCGGGGAAATGGCCACCGTACTGAAGGGAGACGTCGACGCTGTTGTCGTGACGGGAGGTATCGCCCGGTCGGCGTTCCTCATCGACGAGATCACAAGGCGTGTCCAGTTCATCGCACCGGTCAAGGTCTATCCGGGCGAGGATGAGATGAAGGCGCTGGCGTTGGGTGTACTCCGCGTGCTGGATGGTTCGGTACCCGCCGGAATGTACCCGCCGGAGTAGGCGCACAGCGGATGGTCCTGAGTACGTTGGACGTGCTGGCCCATGCGTGAACTTGCCGATTTGTTTGGTCGACCCCGGTCAGGCCAGTCGATTGTGTTTGCGGGGCCATCCGGATCGGGCAAGACCGAGGTCAGTATCAACCTTGCCCTGTCACTGATCCGGCAGACGACCCTCCCGGTTACACTATGTGATCTCGATGTCGTCAAGCCCTATTTCCGTCTGCGGGACATGTTGCGACTGCTCACCGAGAACGAAGCAAGGAGACTGAACATCGTTGAACCGGAGCGTCGACTCCTTCATGCGGACATCCCAACGTTTCCTCGCAATCTCCATGCCCTACTGTCTTCTCCAGACACAATAAAGGTCATTGATGTTGGTGGAGACGCCATCGGAGCAGGAGCTGTCGCCCAGTTCCGCGAAACGATTATTGCCAGTGACTACAGTGTGTACATCGTGGTGAACACGCTGCGACCGGGAATGGACCATGCGGACGGCCTGAAGCGCATGCTGACAGCCATTCGCTCAAGCAGCCGCCTTGATGTTGCCGGACTCGTTGCTAACACAAATCTGCAGGCAGAGACGACTGCGGACGACGTACAGCGCGGCTATGATGCCGTCAAGGCTCTCGGCGATCGTGAAGGGCTGCCTGTCGTCGCCGTGCTTGTGTCGTCGGAGTATGCCAGCCAAGTGGTTCATCGACTCACGCCGGGTGCGGCAAGGCTGCTGTCGGTGATTCGTGTGTTCAATCGCATTTTGGATACCGTCGGGTCGCAAACAGAATTTTGAAGAAAAATGGAGGTCAACCTTGGAGAGAGTCTCTATCGACGAACAGCGATGCAAGAGCTGTGGTCTGTGTGTCAGCGTTTGCCCCGTCAAGATCCTGATCATAAGTGACCGGTTGAACGCTCGCGGTTTCAGGCCTGCGCAGTGCACGGATCAGGACAAGTGTACCAGCTGCAGTTCGTGTGCGCTGGTATGCCCTGATGTTGCCATTGAACTGCACAGGGAGGTGAAGGTATGAGCGACAAGGTTCTCATGAAGGGGGCGGAAGCCCTTGCGGAAGGCGCTATCCAGGCGGGATGTCGCTACTACTTTGGCTACCCTATCACACCACAGAATGAGACGCCCGAGTACATGAGCCGCCGCCTCCCGGAGGTTGGTGGCAGATTTGTGCAGGCTGAAAGCGAGGTTGCTTCTATCAACATGGTCTATGGTGCTGCCTGCGCGGGGGTCCGGGTTATGACGTCGTCTTCCAGCCCAGGCATCTCCCTGATGCAGGAAGGCATTTCCTACATCAGCGGTTCCAATGTCCCGTGTGTCATCATGAACGCCATGCGTGGCGGGCCTGGTCTTGGCAACATTGCCCCCGCTCAGGCGGACTACTTTCAGGCGGTCAAAGGCGGTGGCAACGGGGACTACAGGCGCATTGTCCTTGCTCCCTCATCAATCCAGGAAGGCGTGGACCTGCTGGTCGATGCGTTCGAACTGGCAGACAAGTACCGCATGGTGGTCATGATCATCGTTGATGGTCTCATCGCACAGATGATGGAACCCGTCGAGTTCAAGACCAGGATCGATGTTTCGACGCTGAAGACGCCGGAATGGGCAACGGTCGGGCGACATGGGCGTGACCATGCAAACGTGATTACCAGCCTGACGCTGGATGCTGCCGGACTGGAGCAGTGGAATCTGAAACTCCAGGCAAAGTATGCGCAGGTCGAGCGGACCGAAAGTCGCATCGAGGAGTACCAGATGGACGATGCCGACTACGCCATCATCGCGTATGGGACGATGGCGCGCATTGCGAAAACGACGGTGCGGATTGCACGTGCCAAGGGGGTCAAGCTCGGGTTGCTACGTCCGATAACGGTCTGGCCGTTTCCTGCGAAGCAGATCCAGACATACGTTGGCAAACTGAAGGGGACTCTGACGGTCGAACTTGCGTACAGGCAGCTGTTTGAGGACGTCCGGCTAGCATTGTGCGACAAGATGCCACTGGGCTGGTATGGGCGGGGCGGCGGAGTCGTACCGGGACCTCAGGAAATACTCGCGGCATTCGAAGAGCAGTTCGGGAAAGGACGGTAGTGCCATGGCTGAACAGATGAAGGTCATCTACGAACGCCCTAGATCGTGGGCAGACAAGGTAACGCACTACTGTCCAGGCTGTACGCACGGAGTTGCCCATCGGCTTATCGCTGAATTGGTGGATGAGATGGGACTCCTGGACAAGACCATTGGCGTCTGGCCGGTTGGTTGTTCGGTTCTTGGATATGAGTACTTCGCTTTTGACAGCGTCGAGGCGGCGCATGGCCGTGCTCCAGCCATGGCTACCGGCATCAAGGTCACGAATCCGGACAACTTCGTGTTCGCATACCAGGGAGACGGCGATATTGCGAGCATCGGTATGGCGGAGATCGTCCATGCTGCGGCACGCGGCTGGCCCATTACGGTCATCTTCATCAACAACGGGAACTACGGCATGACCGGTGGCCAGATGGCGCCAACGACGCTCCTTGGACAGAAGACCACGACGAGTCCTCTTGGCCGTACGTCACAGACCAACGGCTTCCCTATCCGCGTAGCCGAGATGCTCGCCCAGCTCGATGGGCCAGCCTACATCGCGCGCGTCTCTCTGGACTCGCCAGCCAACATTCGCAAGGCGAAGAGTGCCATGCGCAAGGCATTCAATGCTCAGGTACGTGGCATTGGATTTTCGCTCGTCGAGTGTCTGTCGACCTGTCCGACCAACTGGAAGCTGACGCCTGTTGAGTCAATGGAACGCGTTCGTAAAGAAGTCATGCCCTACTTCCCACTTGGTGAGTTCAAGGTCGCCCTGGGGGTACTGTAATGGAGTACAACGTCGTCATCGCAGGATTTGGTGGTCAGGGCGTCATGCTCATTGGTGAACTGCTGGCACACGCAGGCATGGACGAAGGCAAAGAAGTCACCTGGTTGCCCTCGTACGGCCCAGAGCAACGTGGCGGAACAGCCAACTGCGCCGTGGTGGTCGCAGACGAGCCGATTGCCTCTCCACTGCTGACTGAGCCTCAGGCAGCGATCGTCTTCAATCGGCAGTCATTCGACAAGTTCGAGCCTGTCATCGCGAAGGGAGGATTGCTCGTCACGGACGCAACCCTGATTGACAGGAAGTCTTCCCGGGCAGACCTGGACGTGGTGTACATTCCTGCGACGGACATCGCGACGGAACTGGGCAACTCGAAATTCACCAATATGGTCCTGCTGGGTGCCTATCTCGGCAAGGTCAACCCCATCAGCATGGCATCTGTCCATGGGGCTCTGTCAGTATTTCTGACGGGCAAAAAGGCTGCTCTCATCGAGGTCAACAAGAGGGCGTTGCAGGCCGGCGTGGACTTCGTCAACAAGAAGTAGAGGCGCGGGATGGCAGAACTTCTCGTCAGGAACGCTCGCATCGTCTACCCAGCGACGAGGGGTTTCGTCGTTGACCGGGGATGGCTGCTGGCGCGGGACGGCGTCATTTCTGGTCTGGCCGCGGGGGACGTTCCAGTGGACGTTGCCCGGCCGGTTGCCGGAAGGCAGGAGATCGATGCCGCCGGCATGACGTTGCTCCCAGGGCTGCTCAATACGCATATGCACCTGTACTCGATGTATGCGAGAGGTATCGGCACTGGGCGTGTATCCCATGGCTTCCTCGATGTGCTCCAGGACCTCTGGTGGCGCCTCGATCGTTCCCTGCTCAAGGATGCCTGCTGGATGAGCGCAATGTTCAGCGGGATCGACTCTCTGCGCTGTGGAACGACGACAATCGTCGACCATCATGCTTCACCCAGCTACATCACTGGAAGCCTGGCGACGCTGTCCGATGCGTTGAACAAGATCGGTTTGCGGCACGTGCTTTCCTATGAGATCACCGACCGTAACGGAGTGCAGGGGGCAGTCGCAGGCATCGAGGAGAACATTCGTTTCTTCGACGAGGTACAGGGGAGGGGAGGACTGGTTTCGGCCATGGTCGGCCTGCATGCCTCGTTCACGGTCTCGGACGCCACCCTCACCACCCTGCGCGAGAAAGTCGGGTCGCGCAGCGTTGGGTATCACGTTCACGTAGCTGAGGGCGCCATTGACGAGGCGGACAGTGTCGAAAAGTACGGCAAACGCATCGTGGCCCGTCTGGACGATGCAGGACTGCTCGGTCCACGGTCGATCGCCGTACACTGTGTCGGCATCGACGCGTCAGAGCGGGAATTGCTTGCGAAGTCCGGGACGCCCATCGTCGTGAACACCATGTCCAACATGAACAATGCAGTCGGTCTTCCGGCTGTTCGGGAGATGCTGGAAGCTGGCATTCAGGTCGGCATCGGGACAGATGGCTATGTGGCGAACATGTTCGAGGAGTTCCGGAATACCCTTGTGGGGCTCAGGCACCGATACGAGGATCCGGCCGGTTTCTGGACTCAGGTACAGAAAGCTCAGATCGAGACGAATGCCGACATCGTGTCGCGTTGTACGGGGTGCACGGTGGGTCGGCTGGAAGAAGGGGCGGCTGCAGACTTCATGCTTGTCGACTACGCGAGTCCTACCCCGCTGACCTTGGAGAATGCCTTTGGCCACATGTTCTTTGGCATGTCGGCAGATCTGGTCGACACCGTCGTTGTCAACGGAAGTGTTGCTGTCAAGGGACACCGGGTCCTGGGCGTGGACAGAGAGGGCTTGGAACGAGAGTCGCGGAAGGTCGCAAAAGCTGTCTGGGAGGCGTTTGACCGGCTTTCCTAGTGTCCAGCGAGCATCTGACAGAAATGTACTTGACATAGGTGAGTGCGGAATGGGCCTGAACCCTCGTTTCTGCATTGCATTTCCTCTATTCCATGATATCATGTAATAGTCAGAAAACAGGAGGATTGCGCATGCAGGATTCCCAGTACACCGCAAGAGACATCAAAGTACTTGAAGGCCTGGAACATGTTCGAACCAGACCTTCAATGTATATAGGGTCGACCGACTCACGGGGTCTGCATCATCTGGTGCAGGAAGTCGTGGATAATGCCATCGACGAGTCCATGGCTGGCTTCTGCACCAAGATTGACGTTGGGCTCAGCGCAGACCACAAGACCGTTGACGTGCACGACAACGGCCGCGGCATACCGACCGACATGCACCCCGTCCTGGGTATATCGGGTGTCGAGGTGGCTTTGACACGTCTCAATGCGGGTGGCAAGTTCGACAAGAAGAGCTACCACGTTTCCGGTGGTTTGCATGGGGTCGGTGTCTCTGTCGTCAATGCTCTCTCGAACCGTCTCTACGTCGAGGTGACACAGTGGGGAAAGGTGTACCAGGAAGAGTTCAGTCGTGGCAAGCCCATGTACCACCTCCGTGTCAAGGAGGAAGGTATTTCTGCTGGCGTTTCGGGCACGTACGTGAGCTTCACTCCAGACGAAGAGATTTTTGGTGAGTATATTTTCGATCCCGAGCGCATCGGCAAGCGTCTGCGTGAATTGGCTTTCCTCAACTCCGGGCTGGAAATCGATTTCGTCGACCACGCAACGGAAGAGGTTCAGGTCTTCAAGTATGACAAGGGGCTCATCGAGTTCGTGCGATATATGAACGAAGGCAGTGAGGTCGTACCGCCGGATCCCGTGCATTTCATGCGAGACACCGAAGGTTTCTTTCTCGAGGTTGCCTTCCAGTACAACACCGGCTACAACGATCAGATGATCTCCTACGTCAACAATATCAATACGGTGGATGGCGGCGTCCATGAACTGGCCTTCAAGAATGCCTACACGCGCCTGTTCAACGCGAAGGCGCGGCAGATAAAGTTGATGAAGCCTGAGGACAGCCTCGGCGGCGAGGACATTCGTGAAGGTCTGGTGGTCATTATCAACCTCCGCATCCCTGATCCGCAGTTTGAGGGTCAGACCAAGACGCGGCTCGGAAATGCTGACCTCAAGGGGCCCATGGAGGCCGCGGTCGAGGAAGAGGTGGAGCTGTACCTCGACAAGCACATCGACGAGTTCAAGGCAATGGCCAACAAGGCTGTCAGTGCGAAGCTTGCCCGTGAAGCGGCCCGCAAGGCCCGTGACCTTGTTCGCCGCAAGACCGAGCTGGATGGTGGGCGCCTGCCGGGCAAACTCGCAGACTGCTCGTCCCAGGACCCGGCTGAATCAGAGCTCTACATTGTCGAGGGTGACTCCGCAGGCGGCAGCGCTAAGCAGGGCCGGAACCGGCGTACTCAGGCGATTTTGCCCCTGAGGGGCAAGATTCTCAACGTAGAGAAGGTCGGTATCCAGCGAGCCCTCGAGAATGAGGAGATCAAGGCTCTCATCACTTCCATCGGCACGGGGGTCATGGACGATATCAAGCTCGAGAAGCTGCGGTATCACAAGATTGTCATCATGACGGATGCCGATGTTGATGGAGCGCATATCCGGACGCTGCTGCTCACGTTCTTCTACCGCTACATGCGCCCGCTCGTAGTCAACCAGAATATCTACTTTGCTCAGCCTCCACTTTTTGGTGTTCTCGATGGCAAGACGATGCGCTATGCGTTTTCCGACGACGAGCTCCGGACACTGCTGTCGCAAATGAAGGGAAAGCCTGATGTCCAGCGGTACAAAGGACTGGGAGAGATGAACGCTGAGCAGCTGTGGTCAACGACGATGGACCCAGAAACTCGTCTCATGGGACGTGTCACATTAGAGGAAGCCGAGGAGGCCGAACGCATCTTCACGCTGCTCATGGGCGAGAAGGTAGAGCCTCGTCGCAAGTTTATCATTGATCATGCGCGTGAAGTCTACAACTTGGACATTTGACGGAGTGAGGGACACTGATGCCAGAAAACGATAGAGTATTCAACGTCTACGTCGAGGAGGAGATGAAGAAATCTTACCTCGAGTACTCCATGAGCGTCATCATCGGCCGAGCACTGCCGGATTTCCGCGATGGTTTGAAACCCGTGCATCGCCGTATCCTCTTCGCCATGTATGAGCTGGGATGTTTCTGGAACAAGCCCTACAAGAAGAGCGCTCGTATTGTCGGCGACGTTCTGGGCAAGTACCATCCTCACGGTGACATTGCTATTTACGATTCGCTGGTCCGTATGGCGCAGGAGTTCTCGCTCAGGTATCCTTTGATCGACGGCCACGGCAACTTTGGATCCATCGACGGCGATTCTGCTGCAGCGATGCGTTACACTGAGGTGCGGCTGGCCCCTGTCTCTGCGCTCATGATGGATGAGCTGGACAAGGAGATCGTCGAGTTCACGCCGAACTTCGACAACAGCCTGGAGGAACCGAGCATCCTGCCGGCCAAGGTACCGCAACTTCTGCTCAACGGTTCCAGTGGAATTGCCGTCGGCATGGCCACCAACATCCCCCCGCACAACCTGGGTGAACTGGTCGACGCCCTGAAGTACATGCTGGACTGCCGGATCAGCAATGGACCTGAAGACCCTGCCCAGATCCGGTCGTTTGTCAAGGGTCCCGACTTTCCGGGTGGTGGCCTCGTGGTCGGCACGGACGGCATCGACGAGTACATCGCAACCGGCCGGGGCAACGTTGTCACGAGAGGGAAGTACACCATCGAGAAGGATGGCAACAAGACACGATTCGTCATTACCGAGTTGCCGTTTGAGGTGAACAAGGCGGAGTTCGTCCAGAAGGTCGCTGATCTGATGAAGGACAAGCGCCTGACCCAACTGTCTGACCTGCGAGACGAATCCAGTCGCGAGGGCATACGGGTCGTGCTCGACCTGAAGAAGGACGCGATACCTGAGCGAGTTGAGTTGCTGCTGCGCAAACACACGCAGTTCCAACAGCACTTTCACGTCAGCATGCTGGGAATCCTGTACGGCGTGCCGCGCACCCTCCCCCTGCGCGATGTTCTGGCTACATTCCTGGACTTCCGTGAGGCGACGCTTCGCAAGAGGTTCTCTCTGGAACTCCGCAAGCACGAGGAGCGCCTGAACGTTCTCAACGGTCTTGTCATTGCCATCCGAAACATCAAGCGAGTGACGGACATCCTGACCGCATCTTCGTCCATGGACGAGGCGTCGGCTCGTCTCATTGAGACCTTTGGACTCAACGAGCGGCAAGTCGAGGCGATCCTTGAGATGCGCATGCGGTCTCTCGTCTCGCTTGAGGTCGAGAAGCTGACGAAAGAGGTCGAAGATAACAAGGTAGAGATCGACAGGCTCTCCGCGATGCTGGCAGATCCCAACAGGATCCGTGTCTACATACGAGACGAACTCGCAGAAGTCGTCCGCAAGTATGGAAACCCGCGCCGTACGCAGATCCTGAAGGACGACGGCCGCGGAGAGGACGATGACGAGCAGTTCATCGAAGACAAGGAAGTCATGGTCGTCATCTCCAAGAACGGCTATGCGAAGATCATCCCGAGTTCAACGTTCAAGGTTCAGGGTCGCGGAGGACTAGGAGTCGCGAGCATGAATCTGAAGCGGGACGACTACATCAGCAAGTACTTCACTGTCCGCACGAAGCAGCGCATGCTGCTCTTCACCAACAAAGGACGCGTATACTCGATTCCAGCATACCGTCTTCCAGAAGAGAAGCGGCAAGGGGGAGGGGAGAACCTGTCGCTTCTCCTCGGCATGGGGGCGGACGAACTCGTCACTGAAGCGACGGCGCTGCCTGCCATACAGGAGGGTGTGTCCTTCATCATCGTGACCCGTCGTGGGCGCATCAAGAAGATGGTCACGTCGCAGTTTGTCACTATACGGAGCACGGGGAAGACGTTCATCAGGCTTGCTGAAGGGGACTCTGTGGTCTCGGTGAGACCAGTCAAGGACACCGACGAGGTCCTCATCGCGTCCGATTCGGGCCGCGCTGTTCGCATCCGGTCGACGTCCGTGCGTGCCATGGGCGCAGCTGCCGGTGGTGTGCGCGGGATGCGTCTTTCACGCGGGGGCAGGTTTGTGGTCGGCATGGAAGTCCTTCGTCCCGACGTACCGTTTACGCTCATTACGGAGCATGGTCACGGCAAGCGGCTGAACCCGTACGAGGTTCGCCTGGTTGGCCGAGGATCGGGCGGCGTCATCTGCTATCGCGTCACCGAGAAGACTGGTCCGCTGGCGGCATTTACGACGGGAACCGTCGACCAGGACGTCGTCGTGTCCACGAGTACCGGCCAGACGATTCGTACTCCTGCCGAGACTCTTCCCTTGCTTGGAAGGGTCTCTTCGGGCGTGAAAGTGATCCGGCTCAAGTCCAAGGGTAGCGGTGTTATCGCTGCGGAAGCAATTATCAAGGAGGTCGCCCCAACGGAGGTTACAGATGAGGCTGAGCAGTAAGGAAGCTAGTGCTCTGCGTGTCGTCCTTCTGTCGGTACTGAGCATCGCTGTGGCTACGTGGGCCGTCTGGCTCCTGTGGACTCTTCGTAGCATTGTGTTTCTGGGAATCGCCGCGGCATTCGCGGCGTTTCTCTTCTTGCCAATTGCGCACTGGCTCAATCGGAAGACCCATCTTCCCATGGGCATCACCAGTGCTATTGTTGTTCTGGGAATCGTGGCCGCATTCGTCGGATTGGTGGCGGTCACGATTCCTCCTCTTGTGCGCGAAACGAAGTTGCTCGTGGCATCTCTTCCTGATTACGCAAAGACGGTTCAGGGATACTTCTCCAGATTCTCCGCATGGCTGGACCGCTATCAGCTGGGGGCCGCCAAGGACACTATTGCGGGTGTTCTCGACGCGGTCCAGAAGGCTGCGATCCAGTTCGGACAGAACATCGTCACGGCATCGTCCAAGAAACTACTGGGTTTGAGCGCGTTTCTCCCATTTTTCGTGCTCATGTACTTCTTCATGAGAGGTTCTCATGACTACTACGAGATGTCTCTCTCTCTGCCGTTCATCCGCACGCAGAAGGACCGTGCAGAGGTCGCGCTTGCGCAGGTCGCTGCAAGCACCAGGAGGTACATTGAGGCGCTTGCCCTCATTGCGCTGGTCACTGCGCTGTTGATGGGCGGTGTCAGTGGGCTCTTCGGGATCAACTATGCCCTGACGATCGGTGTCGTGGATTTCTTTGGCGAGTTCATCCCATACGGTGGTCCATTTGTGGTTGCGCTGCTGGGGGCCTTCTTTGCTGCAGTGACGGGTCCCGGGAAGCTCATCGCCTGGATCATCATCTTCAGCGTCATCGAGGCTGTGACGAGTCAGATTCTCGCTCCACGACTCATATCTGAGAAGACGGGGCTCAATCCGGGATTCATCATCCTGCTCCTTCTTGCAGGTGGCACGCTTGCGGGGTTCTTTGGGCTGCTGCTCGCAGTTCCTGTTGCGGTTTTCGTCCGAGAGATCATCAAGAGTGCCCAGTTGCTGCGGTCAGCCTCTGAGGACATCACAGAGAAGCTGGTTGACTGAAGACGCAATTCCGGTATAGTTGATTGGTTGTTTATTTATCAACCCCTTTGGCAACGGTTTGACGAAAGGAGGGGTGAATGATGGGAAACTATCGTGATCGGAACAAAGACAGGTCCGAACCTCAAGGCGAAGACGCTCAACTGGAGAACATGCTGAGGCGCTACAAGCAGGACTGTATCCGTGATGGCCTCTTTGGCGAACTCAAGAAACGTCGCTTTTTCATGGCGCCGGGCGAGAAACGCAAGCAGAAGTCCATTGCTGCGCGAAGGCGCAAATAGGGCCGTTCTACCTGAAGATGAGAGCATGGGGCGCGCGAGCGCCCCTTTTTCCGTTCTCTAGAGCCCCTGACACAGGAATCCACCGTCGACAGGGATGGATGTCCCGTTCACGTATCCGGCGACCGGAGACAGAAGGAACGTAATGAGGTTCGCGACATCTTCAGGATTGCCCGATCTGCCGAGCGGGACTGCGTCAAGAAACTGGAGGCGCTCGGCCTCGAACTCCTGTCCGAAGAAGTCCTCCGTCATGGGAGTCCGGATCAGGCCTGGGATGATACAGTTCGAGCGTATTCCCCGAGAACCGGCCTCAACCGCTATGGACTCGGAGATGCTCTCCAATGCACGTTTTGAACTGTCATAGCTTGCTGAGGGTGTGTGACGGGGATGTCTATGGGCGTCGATCGAGGATACGAAGACGAAGCTTGCTAAGGAGGAGGCCCTGGACAGCGCAGCCCGCGCAAACTCGAAGGCAGCAAAGACGTTGACATCGAATGTTTCCCGGAATTCGCAGGAGCGAGCTTCAGCGAAGGAATCGGTTCGCAGTTCGGCCGGCAGGAATACAAAGCCGTCAAGTTCCGCGGACCCGAGCAGGGCATCTGTGCACTGATTGCGCTCCGATTCCCTGCGCAGGTCTCCGGGAACGATGCCGATCAGCACGCCAGGAGACAACGTGTCAGCAAGGGCACTCAGACGTTCGGAGCGCCCTCCCACAAGCAGGAGGCGGGCATGCTCCCGGTCAAGCGAAGCTGTGAGTGCGGAACCGATGCCGGCCGTGCTGCCTGCAATGGCAATCGTCTTTCCTGCCAGAGCAAGGTCCATTGGCTATTGTATTGGTATCATGCACAGGAAGACAAGGTCTTCGGTGCCTTCGTTGGCGAAACTGTGAATCGCCTCGGGTTCGATATAGATAGCGTGGTCTGGGCCGACATGACGAGTCTCACCTTCATAGAAAGCAGTGCAGGCTCCCTTGATGACGAAAACTTCATGTTCCCAAGCGTGCGCGTGCCGCGGCGTTGATCCACCCGGCTTAACGACGAAGTACCGCATGGCAAATGTAGGGACTCCGTCCGAGCTGTTGAGCATCCAGCGTATTGTCGTGCCACGGGCTCCGGCTTCAGTGATAGGAATCTCCTCGACGTCTTGGACTGCCTTGACAATCATGACGACCTCCAATTGAACTGCGTAAAATTGATTATACTACAGTTGTCAGCACAAGGCTCACCTCACGACGGGCGCCTTGCATTTTCCAAGCGAGCAAGTATTATCTATGTGAGCCAGTCGATACACTCCAATCGTCAACCACGAGGTCGAGATGTTTAAGAGTCAATCCTTAGATGGATTTCTGACCGAACTCTCATCGCGCAATCCAACTCCCGGTGGAGGCACTGCTGCCGGGCTTGCCGCGGCGATGGGCGCGGCTTTGGTCGAAATGGTCGCCAACGTTGTGGGCGCGCGTGACGAGGCGGAAAAGGGCCGTCTGGCACCATTTGTCGAGGGCTGCGAAGCATCGCGGGCGGAGTTTACTGCGATGATGGACCAGGACAGCGCGGCATTTGAGGGATACATGATTGCCGTGAAACTCCCCAAGACGACTGATGATGAGAAGCTTTCGCGACGAGCGGCCATGCAGAATGCACTCAAGGGTTCAACGAGAGTGCCTCTTGCGTTGGCGGTACGAGTCTGCGATTTTGCCGAGCTTCTCGTTGCGACGTTTTGTGATGCGCCAAAGGACATTGCATCCGACCTGTATGTCGGCGCCGCAATGCTCGAGGCTGCCTATGCCGGAGCCATTGCCAACGTTTACGTCAATCTCGCATATCTACGAGATCCTGTCTTCAAGGATGAGACGCGCGTGACAGTTCAGCAGTGTCAGGCGCGTGTTGCTGTGTTGGGCTCGTTCAAGGATTCTATCGGGCGCTTGCTGGCTATTGCGTGACAATAATTGGCGAAAGAAGGCAGAGGATCATGAACTTCACTGAACAAGAGCTGTTGGAGAAGACGTCCCGGGAACTGTACGAGATTGCAAAAGTACTGCACGTTCGGAACTACACACGGCTCAAGAAGCCGGAACTCATCGAGGAACTGTTGAAACTTGGGGGTAGGGATGCTAACGATCAGGAGGGGCCTTCCATGAGTTCCATGGGGCCCTATGACAACCATGACAAGCCTGAGGTAGTGACTGAGCACCTCGACATCGAACAGGAACGCGTACCGGCGCACGTTGTTTCTGGGGCCGTCATCTCGAGTTCGTCTGAGCACCGCGGCGGAGAGGTTCCACGGGCTGGCGGAGAAGAGTTCACTGCCTCGGGCCTGTGCGAAATCCTCGCGGAGGGATATGGGTTCATGCGTTCCAACTACTTCCCTTCCTCGTCGGACGTCTATATCTCGCCCCCCATGATCCGGCGGTTCGGTCTTCGGACCGGCGACTGGCTGGAGGGTGTCGTCCGCCTGCCGCGTGGAGACAAGGAGAAGTACTCCTCACTGATGCGCATCCGCAGCATCAATGGCATTGGCATCGAAGGGTACGTGGTCGCTCGGCCGCAATTTGAGTCGCTGACACCGATTTTTCCCAACAAGCACCTCAAGCTGGAAACGCCTAATTGCACCATGGCATTGCGCCTCCTTGAGCTCGTTGCTCCCATCGGCAAGGGTCAGCGTGGCCTGATCGTGTCTCCACCGAAGGCCGGGAAGACGACCATTCTCAAGAACATTGCACAGAGCATCGAGTACAATCACCCCGAGGTCACGCTGATGGTGCTCCTTATCGATGAGCGACCCGAGGAAGTCACCGACATGAAGCAGTCGATTCGAAGCGAGGTGATCAGTTCGACGTTCGACCAGCCTCCCGAGAACCATATTCGAGTCGTCGAGCTGGCCCTGGAGCGCGCTAAGCGCCTCGTCGAGGTCAAGAAGGATGTCGTCATCCTTATGGATGGCATCACCCGGCTCACGCGCGCCTATAATCTCATCAGTTCCTCTTCTGGGAAGACCCTGTCTGGTGGTCTCGATCCAACGGCAATCCGTGGCCCCAAGAGAGTTATCGGAGCTGCGCGGAACATGGTCGAGGGCGGCAGTCTCACGATCATTGCAACAGCGCTCATCGAGACGGGCAGCCGCCTGGACCAGGTCATCTACGAAGAATTCAAGGGTACGGGCAACATGGAACTCGTTCTGGACCGCGAGCTGGCTGAGCGTCGCATTTTCCCCGCGATCGACGTCCGGAAGTCCGGCACTAGGCGCGAAGAACTGCTGTACACGCCCGAGGAGTATCGCAAGATCTGGGCTCTCAGACAGTTTATCGGCAACGAGGATCCGACGGAGAGTCTGGAGAAGCTCATCGCCATGCTTCAGAGAACTGCCAACAATCGGGAATTCTTGGCCAACATCGTAGCGCAGGACAGCGCTGGACGCTAGGCATCATGGATAGTTGTTCCGGCAGGATCGAGGTCGTTGCCGGCTGCATGTTCTCGGGGAAATCCGAGGAGCTCATTCGACGCCTCAAGAGGGCTCAGATTGCGAAGCAGAAGGTCATCGCCCTCAAGTCGTCTCTTGATGACCGCTATGGGCTTGAGACAATTACGAGCCATTCGGGTATTCGCCTTGAATCGGCTGTCGTGGCATCTCCATCTGACGTGCTCAGGATTGTCGAGGAGAAGCAGGTGGAAGTCGTTGGCATCGATGAGGTGCAGTTCTTCGATCCCGGGATTATCGAGGTTTCTGAGTATCTTGCGGGCAAGGGCGTTCGCGTCATCCTCGCTGGGCTTGACCAGGACTTTCGTGGTGAGCCGTTCGGACCCATGCCTGAGCTTCTTTCGCTTGCGGAAGAAGTGACGAAGCTGACGGCCGTATGCATGGTATGTGGCAGACCGGCGACGCGTACTCAGCGCATCGTCAATGGGCGTCCAGCGCGATACGACGACCCGGTGGTGATGGTCGGGGCAGCCGAGAGCTATGAAGCACGCTGTCGTGAGCACCACGTGGTTCCAGGTCGGCCAGAGCGTGTACTGGAAGAGGAGCGCCTCATTTGAAGCACAAAGAGAGCCGATGAGTCTAGAGACAGAACAGCTGGCACGCAGAATCCATGAGATCGACGAGCGAGTTGCCAACCTGCGCTACGATGTCGATCAGAAGGAAATCCAGAAACTCACTCTGGAGCGGCGCACGATGGACTCTCTGTTCGGGCTTCTCACTCGCGAAGAGTCTCTGAGGATTCAGCTTGCTGACAACGATGCGCTTCTCGCAGAGGGAACGGATTCCGAGTTCGCCGCCGTGATCGAGGAAGACAAGCTCCGACTTCGGCAGGAACTGGAAGCTGTTCACGCTCAGATCGAGGAAGAACGTATTCCCAAAGATCCAGATGACGACAAGAATATCATCGTCGAGATCCGGGGAGGCGTCGGTGGCGACGAAGCGGCCCTGTTTGCCGCCGACCTGTTTCGCCTGTACTCGTACTTTGCAGGACAACATGGCCTCAAGATCGAGGTCATCTCGAGCCATCCAACCGAGATCGGAGGGTTCAAAGAAGTCGTCTTCTCGGTGCTTGGCGTAGGAAGCTACAAGCTCTTCAAGTTCGAGAGCGGCGTCCACCGCGTCCAGCGCGTTCCCGAGACAGAGGCTTCCGGACGCATTCACACTTCCACTGCCACCGTAGCGGTGCTGCCTGAAGCTGAAGATGTCGACGTGCACATTGACGACGCCGACATCAAGCTTGAACTGTTTCATGCGTCTGGACATGGAGGGCAGAACGTTCAGAAGGTAGAGACGGCTGTCCGCATGACGCACATTCCAACAGGCATCACTGCGTCATGTCAGGATGAGAGGTCCCAGCTGAAGAATAAGGAGAAGGCTCTCAAGGTGCTGCGATCCCGCGTCTATGAGCTCATGAAGGAGAAGGCCGACAGTGAGATGATCAATGAGCGCAGAGCCCAGATCGGCAGTGGCATGCGCAATATGCGTATCCGTACCTACAACTTTCCTCAAGGTCGTCTGACTGACCATCGGATTGGCCTGTCCTTGTACAACCTGCCTCTCATCATGGAGGGAAACCTCGATCCAGTAGTCGACGCTCTTCATCGGGCTTCCCGGGAGAGGACTCTTGAGACGCCCATTCTGCGGGACAACGACGATTGAGTCTGCGACAAGTACTTGCGCATGCTGAGCAGCGCGCGCTGCTCTCACCGAAGAAGCGCGGTGAACTGCAGTACGTTGTTGCGGCGGGCAGAGGATGGAGCCGTTCAGATCTGCTCATCCGGCTGGACCTGCCTGTTGAGGCTGGCATGCAGGTGTTTGCGGAGCATGCCGCCCAACAACTGGCCGATGGATACCCTGCGGAGTACCTCACCGGCTATGCCGCTTTCTGTGATATCGTCGTACGAGTACGGGAGGGCGTTCTTGTGCCTCGCCCGGAGACCGAACATCTGGTGGAGATGGCCACGGACTTCATCGTCGAGGGGGGTCAGTCCGGCACCATTGCACTGGACCTTTGTTCCGGTTCGGGAGCCATCGCTCTGGCCTTGGCCGCTAGGCTGCCAGAAGTAGCGGTTGTGGGACTGGAGCTCGACCCCATCTCTGTATCGTGTTCCCGCGAATCCGCCCTGGACGCGGGTCTGTCGGATCGGGTCAGGTTCGTCCAGGGCAACGTGCTGGCATCGTGGGGTCTTGCCCTCGGCGATTTCCGCAGCCACACCGATGTCATTGTCAGTAATCCTCCCTATGTGCGTGAGCAGCGTCTGTCGCCGGCGCACGCATCCTCGCCTGTTGAACCGGTCCGGGCACTCTATGGCGGCACGTCAGGTATGGTCTTCTACAAACGGATCATTGCACAGGCTCGTGACTGGTTGCGGCCCGGTGGCCTGCTGCTGCTGGAGATTGACGATGGACTGGAACAGGGTATATTGAACCTGTTCAGGCGGTATGGACTGCAGGGCGGACGCTGGTTTCCTGACCTCAGAGGGCTGCCGCGGTACGCGGAGGCACATCGAGCAGAATGAACACGTTCAACTATATCTTGCGTGATCTTGCGGTTTTTGCCGTGGCATACCTCGTCGGCTCTCTGCCGTTCAGCTACATCTTCGCCAAAATGATCAAGGGTGTGGACATCACGAAGGTAGGCAGCAGGAACATGGGAGCTACAAACGTGTTGCGCACCGCAGGTCCTGTTCCTGCTGCGTTCGCTTTTGCAGGCGACTTTCTGAAGGCAGTACTCGTGCTGCTCGTGCTGACAAGACTCCTTCCGGCCATGTCGCAAGAAACAGTGCTTGTGGCGGCTGTTGCCGTGGTCCTGGGTCATGATTTCTCCGTTCTTGCCGGGTTCAAGGGAGGTAAGGGTGTTGCCACGACATTCGGCGTCGTGGTTGTTCTGAGCTGGCCCGTCGCTCTCGTGGAGTTGGGTATCTGGGCCGTCGTCATGGCGCTCCGCAATACTGTTTCTCTCGCATCAGTGGCCGTGTTCGCCACTCTTCCGGTTGCCGCGCTTCTTCTGAGACAGCCGCCGAAACTTGTCCTGATCTACGCACTGCTTGCTGCGCTCGGCATTGTTCGGCATTCGGCGAACATCCGTCGCTTGCGGGCTGGGGAAGAGCCCAAGCTCGACCGGTCCTATTTTCGGAGGCGGTAGATATTGCTTCCTGAGAGTGTCCTGCTGGACACGTGTTCAGACGCCGATTTTCGCCGGCTGTCCGAACGTATTGCTTCGGGAGCCGTCGTAGTATTCCCGACGGACACCGTCTATGGCATCGGCTGCAGCGCGGCGTGCGCGCCTTCGGTTACCAGAGTGTTCGCAGCAAAGCATCGCGATGCTGCCAAGCCGTTGCCCGTTTTTGTACCCGATATCGCTCGTATCCTGCCGTGGGTCGAGCCTGCGGTACGTGTGATGGCCGGGCGTCTTGCCAGCGTATTCTGGCCTGGGGCGCTTACCATCGTCGTCGATGTTGCAGGGAGTGGTCTCCACACACAGCCCCTGCCCTATCCAGAAGCATCCAGCATCGGTTTCAGGGTGCCCCGCCATACTGGACTCCTTCGCTTGCTTGCCCCAGGCGTCCTGATGGCGCAGACAAGTCTGAATGAGAGTGGTGAGAGTGTCATTGAGAGTCTGGACGCGCCCGGGGCTGCCGGGTTGCTGGAGCGAGCGGATCTGGTCCTGGACAGCCGACAGCGTCCCGAAGGCCATCCGTCGACGGTTGTCAGATTGACAGTGGGGTCATGGTCCATGCTCCGCGAGGGTAGTATCTCTTCTGCTGACGTGGCTGCGGCGCTTGTGGGAGAGGTTCCGTGAGACGTGACATCGCCATCGACGGTCCTTCTGGATCCGGCAAGACATCGGTGGGACTGCGTGTGGCCGCTGTCCTCGGCCTCATGCTGGTCGACTCCGGGTTGTTGTACAGAGTGTACACCGCTGCATATGCCGAACAGTTTCCGTCTGACCGCTGCCCGCGGAGCGATCGCCTGTTGTGCATCCTCGAGCGTGGCGTAAGCTACGAGCCCGGGGGGACAGTCCTGTTTGACGGACACGTTCTTCGGGTGCCCCTTCACGACCCGACAGTAGATAGCCTCGTGTCGCCTGTCAGTGCAGTGCCACAGGTGCGGGCTGCGGTGAACAGGGAGCTGCGAAGCATTGCCTCGCTCCAGGATGTTGTCATGGTTGGTAGGGACATAGCAACGACCGTTCTCCCCGAAGCTTTTCTGAAGGTGTTCATTACTGCGGACCCTGGTGTTCGCGCCAGAAGGCGAGTCGCCCAGCTGGAGCGTCAGGGTATCTCGGTCGACTACGGCGCCGTGCTGGCCAACATCAGGGAGCGTGATGCGATAGACTCGTCCCGAGAAGACTCGCCTCTTCGCTGCACAGAGGAGCACGTCAAGCTGGACAACTCTGCTGATGGCTCCGATGGAGTCGTGCAGGCAATCCTTTCCGAGTACCACAGGAGGCTTGAGCATGCTGTATGAACTGGCTGTCCCGGTAGGCAGGCTCTGGTTCAGGACCTTCTTCAACCTCCACGTCATCGGGCTTGAGAATGTACCGAGGCACGGACCAGGACTCATCTGCGGCAACCACTGCAGCTATCTAGATCCCATGCTTGCCGCCTTCGCGGTGCCGCGCAAGGTCTACTGTCTGTCACGCAAGGAGAGTTACCAGCACCCACTGCTGGGGCCATTCATACGCCACCTGGGGGCTGTACGCATCGACAGGGAGTCTCTGGCCGACAAGGATGCCCTCCAGACGGTGCTGGCAATCATGGACCACGGCGACCTGTGTATGATCTACCCTGAGGGAACGCGGTCACCAGACGGATGTCTGCAGAACCCTCACAACGGGGCGGCTTTTCTGGCAGTGAAGTCGGGAGCACCGGTGGTCCCTATGGCCATCATCGGGTCATACGAGTGCTGGCCGAGGCAGAGGAGAGTCCCCAGAGTCGGCCGCATTACCGTGCGCATAGGTCAGCCAGTCACGTATCACCTCCCCCCGGAGCGCGAGAGTCGCAAAGAAGACCTGACGGCGATCAGTATGGACATCATGGGTCGCATTCGGACACTTCAGGAACAGGGGCACGCCTGACATGCGTGTTGTGCTGGCACACGACCTTGGCTACTGTTCGGGCATTCGGCGAGCGATTGACGCGGCTGAGACGGCTTTGCGTTCGGAAGCGACGGTGGCGGCAACAGACACCCTCCTTCACAATGTCGGCGAGATGGACCGGCTTGGTTTAATGGGGCTGCGATCTGTGGAACTGCTGAGCGAACAGGAGCTGAGCGCTGCGACGATTCTGCTTCCGGCTCACGGCTCCACATTGCCTGAACGCCTTGGAAGGATTGCCAGCGCGCGAGCCGTGCGGGATCTGACCTGCCCCATCGTGAACCAGGCCCGCGACGCTGCAAGCCGGTTTGCGGATGCCGGCGTTCCTGTGGTGGTCGTCGGTGACAAGGAACATCGAGAGACCCGCTATCTCATGGAGGCTGCCGGCAGTCAGTTGCTCAGCGTCGTGGCTTCAGAGCAGGACCTGGAGACTCTCGAGATATCAGTCTCCCGTGTGGGGGTCGTCTACCAGACGACACAGTCTCGCGAGTTCAGACAGCAGGTCCTGGAATGGTTTCGACGGAGAGGAATCGAGGTTGCCGAAAAAATGACGCTATGTCCGGAGGTATTACGAAGGCAGGACGGAGCTGTCGCTCTGGCACGGCGTTGCACGGTCATGCTGGTCCTGGGAGACAGTTCCAGTGCCAATGCGAGAAGACTGGTGGCGGTAGCAGTCTCTGCTTGTCCGAGGACATATCTCATTCGGGACGCGGCCGTATTGCTCGAGGTGGGGCTGAACTGCGATGACGTCGTGGGAGTCGCAAGCGGTACGTCTTGCCCCCAGGCAGCAATCGATGGAGTCATGGCAGGGCTGAGGCAAATCTGTCCCGACGTTCGCGTGGAGGTGGACGCATAACCCATGTCTGTGTTGCAGGTGCGGGCACCTGAGGGACTGCAGTAGCCAATCCGGGTGCCTTGACGGCAACTGCATGGCGCGTGAAGCTACTGGCAGGGGGACATCTGCTTCTGAGGTACAAACCAGCCAGCGTACTGTCATTGAGGGACTCCCAACCCTCGAGGCTCTTGCAAAAATCGCTGAACTGAGTAACATTGACTTGCCTGTCGTCCATCTGCTGCACGGGATCGTCGCCGGAAGCGTCACGCCTCTGGTTGGTCTCCAGCGTCTGGTGAGCCGGGAAACGAAAAGCGAGTTCCAGCAAACGAGTTGGAAAAGGTGGTCAGGTGACAAAGTCGGATCTTGTGGTAGCGGTTGCAGCGAAGACAGGTTGTTCCAGAGCGGTTGTGGAAAACGTGCTGCACCAGGCTTTGAACACTTCCAGCAAGGAGTTGCGGGCAGGTCGTAAGGTTACCCTGACCGGTTTTGGGGTTTTCTGTGTGTCCGTGAGAAAGGCTCACTCGGGCGTGAACCCGAAAACGCGTGAAGCGGTGAACGTGCCGGAGAAGCGTGTTGTGACCTTTCGGATGAGCGGAAAGCTGAAGAAGCTGGTTGAGAACAAATAGTCGGGGCGTGGCGTAGTTTGGCTAGCGCACCAGCATGGGGTGCTGGGGGTCACAAGTTCGAATCTTGTCGCCCCGACCACTATTTGTCGGGATGTGGCTCAGCTTGGTAGAGCGCTTGGTTCGGGACTAAGAGGTCGTGGGTTCGAATCCCACCATCCCGACCAGCAATTATCCAAACCGGAGGGGTACGAATATGATCGAGGAGTTCATCCAGAGCTTGCAGCAGGCTGAGGTCGAGGCGGATGGCATCATCAAGGCTGCGCGCGAGAGAGTTCAGACTATCCGGCGCGACTCGGAGTCTGCTCTCGCTATGGTCAGGGCTTCTGCGGAGTTGATGCTGCAACGGCGACTTGACCCAATCGACCAGGAAACGAACCAGCACATGAAACTTGCCGAGGATCAGTTTTGCCTCGATCTTAAACAGCAGCTTGAGAGCCTCGAGCTCCGGGCGCATGATCGCAGACGCGTTGCCCTGGATCTGCTGCTGTCAAGACTCACCGCTCGCTAGCATGGCGATCGACAGAGTACAAGAGTTCGCTCTTGCTTTTCCGCACAACAGGGAAGACGAGGTTCTGTCTTGCCTGTACGGCGCGGGAATGGTACACCTGACTTCGTATACCCCATCGAATGATTCTCAAATCGGTGCAGCTGCCGCGTTTTCGCTGGATGTCTGTCGTCCGGAGAGGGAACAGTCGTTGAGCCATATCGCCGAGGAATTGGAGCTTGCCAGCGCGACGCTCTCGTTCTTCGCCGAAGTAAACCCCGTGACCAAGGGACTCGTTCTGAGTTTCTTCCCAGACGAAGTGTATGTCAGTGTCACTGACATGAACAAGACTGCTTCGATGGCTTCAAGCAATGGCTATACAGACATGATGCGCAGTGTGCTTGCGCTGAAGGTCCAACTGGCGGAACAGCGTCATCGCGTTGACCAGCTTCAGCAGGACAGGACGACGATCCTGCCGTGGGCATCACTGCCGGTGGATCTCGGCGAGGTTTCCCGTTGGCAACGGATTGCGCTCATTGCAGGTACCATATCATCGTTGGACCTGGCGCGATCCTTCAAGCGCCTGCTGGACCATGGTACTGCCGTTGCAGTTGATACGGTGTCTGAGACGAAGAACATGAGCAACGTGGTCGTTGCATGCCTGCATACTCAAACGGATGACGTTCGCGCGGTGCTGGCGTCGGAGGGTTTCGTCGAGCAGGACTTGTCGTGTGCCAGTGGCACCGTGGCGTCTCTGGTCGACCGTATGACGGAAGAGCATCGTGCGGTTCGAGAGAAGATCGCCGCACTCCAGCTCGAGGTTTCCTCCTTCCTCGCTCGTAAACAGGAGATCGTTGTGTATCACGAGTATCTCCTGAGTGAACGGACACGTCTGGAGGCTTCGCACAACATCACGCGGACAGAGCGCTGCAGCGTGGTCACCGGGTATGTTCGAGCAGTTGAGGTGGATTCTCTGCAGAAGCTGTGCGCCGGTTTCGGCGGCATCGTCTGCATGACGGGGGATCCCACGGGGGGAGATAGCACTCCAGTATCCATCACCAACAGCAAATGGCTCAAGCCCGTGGAGATCTTGATCAACATGTTTGGATTTCCAGTCTACTCGACGTTCGACCCGACAGTCTTTCTGGCCATTCCGTTTTTTCTCTTCTATGGCCTCTGTCTGGGGGACGTTCTGTACGGGGCTATCCAGATAGGGATCTGCCTCTACTTCATGCGCAAGTACAAGCAGTCGACGGGCGTCCACAACTTCATGATGGTATTCCTCTATGGCGGGGTTGCAGCAATGGTCGGGGGTGCGCTGACCGGGAGCTGGGGAGGAGACCTTTTCTCGGAGACGTACCTGGGGAAGGGAAACGCCATCTCAGGGTTCGTGAGATCGCTCACGATCATAGACCCTCTTCAGGCCGCGTTCCAGTTCCTGGTGATTGTCTGGATCATCGGCGCGTTGAACCAGTTCTATGGAGTGAGCCTGGCTATCTACAAGGCGGTACGGAGAAGGGACTATGCCTCCATCGTCTATGATTGTATCGGCTGGCTGCTGTTTCTCCCAGCCATCTCAGCGCTGTTGTTCATAGGAACCAAGTGGGGTATCGGATTCAGGTACGGATACCTCATCGCCTTGGCGACAGGGGCTGTGCTCCTCTTTCTAGGGGGAGCGCGACAGGGCAAAGGCGTGGGCAAGGTGTTGATGGGTCTCGTGAACCTCTATGGGATCCAGAGTTCCTATGGCGCCGGTTCGTTCCTGGGCGATGTACTCTCGTACTCGCGCCTGCTTGCGCTGGGACTCACCACCTCGATGCTTGGGTCGGCTTTCAACATGATTGGGTCTCTCGTGAAGATCCCTGTCGTCGGCCTGCTTCTGGGTGGTGTGGTGCTCCTGTTTGGACATCTGTTGAACTACTTCATGGGAGCCATGGGGGCGTTCATCCATTCCGCGCGTCTCATTCTGCTCGAGTACTTTGGACGATTCTACGAGGGTGGAGCACCTCGGTTCCATCGTTTTGGGTTCTGGTCGGAAGTTGTCAAGATCGTCGACATATCGACTGTTGGGGAAAAATAGGAGGTACATCATGGGTATTGAAGCGCTGTGGTCAATTCTCGTTGGGGGTATCGTAACGGCACTCAGTGCGGTTGGGGCGGCATTCGCCTTCAAGCTCTCGAACACGCCGATGACGTCGCTGAGTTCACTCTGGATATTCATGGGAGCAGCCTTTGTCATCAGTCTCGGTAGTCTTGGTTCTGCCATAGGAATTCGCATCAGCGGATCTCAGGCGGCTGGAGTACTGTCCGAGAAGCCCGAGCTTTTTGGCAAGATGTTTGTCATGATGGCTCTTCCGGGCACGCAAGGATTCTATGCCTTCGTGTACGGAATCATGATGATTGTGCTATCTGGAGTTCTCAACAAGGGAGTGGTCATCTCCAACGCGAAGGGTCTTGCGATGATGACGGTCGGAATTGGTGTTGGCTCTGTCGAGTGGTTGTCTGCCATTGCCCAGGGTCAGGCCGCCGCCGCCGCGGAAAGCCTCACTGCGCGTCAGCCCAGCAGCTTTGGTCAGGCCATCCTCATACCTGCTCTCGTCGAGACTTATGCTGTTATAGCACTGGTCTCCGGCATTCTCCTTCTGCTCTGGATCTCTCAGGCAGCCTTCTAGGACGTTTTGCACATGGGAACCGAGGAACTCAGAGCTGCGGTTCTCCAGGAGGCGACTGCGGAGGCGACCGCCCTCATCGAGGCCGCCACTGTTCAGGCTTCACAATTTGTCGACAGTGAAAGGCGACAGCTGGAGGAACATGCCAATACGCGGGTGGCGGAGCATCGCGCCATCCGGGATCGCGAGGTCGCGACGAAAACGGCTGCACTGAAGATTGAGTTGAGAAACGCCATCCTTAAGCGCAAGCAGGAACTGCTTGAAGGACTCTACCAGGAGCTCGAACAGAACGTCAGGAACGATGAGGCTCTCTATCGTATGTATCTCGAGCGGGCAGTGGACCAGATCGGACAGGAGACGCCGCTTTCCATCGAGTGTCGACATCGGGACGAGTCCATTATCAGGGCGTTGTTGCCCAAGCGCGGGGATGGGACGGATGTACGTATCGATGGGGTGCTCGCCGACAGCGATGGAGGTTTCATTGCCCACTTTGCCGAGGCGGAGCTTGACTTGACCCTGTCGGCGGCGTCCAACGGCCTCCGAGAGGGCACGCTCGTTGAGGTCGCGCAAGTCCTGTTTGGCGACAAAAGATGATCGCTCCATCTATCCCGCATCAGGCTGATTCGAGCGACTACGCGTACGCCTCTGGCTCCTTTTCTGTCAGGCGAGGGTTACTCCTTCCGATGCAGGAACTGCGGCGTGCATCACAGACAGGCAAGGTCGAGACTCTGCTGGCAGCTCTTAATCGCGGCGCCTACGCGCCCATTGGGAGCGACATGTCGGCAGGTGAGGTCCTGGCGAGGGTTGAGAGTACGTGGCTGGCCTTTCTGGCACAAGTGACCCGTGATTTGCCCGAGAGCTTCCTTCCATACCTCCTCGCAACCCTTGACGAGAAAGAATACGCGAAAGCCGGTCTGGCCGAAGCTCTTCTTGGTGCGGATGCCGGGGTATGCACTGATGAAACAAGCAGTGAGTACGCAGCATACTGTGCGCGCATCCAGATGGGGGGAAGTTCTCCTGCGCTGCTTGCCGAATCGGTTTTTGGAGTTTCGCTCTCAGAAGGGCTGAAAGCAGCGCAGGCGGGAGCTTCGGCTTCCGATGCCCAGACTGTGTTCGACTTTTCCTTCGAAGCGACGCTGGAGGGTCTGGCAAGGATCTATGGACACCCTGCTGTTATGGCATACCTGGATGGCCTGCTGAAGCTCATGTTGGCCGGGCATGCACTGAAAATGAAGCTTCGCAGCGCATCCGGTGTTGGAGCACCTCTCGAGAGACTGTTGCCGTTTCTGAAGCCGGAGATACGTGTGTCGCTTGCGTTGATTGTGGAGCGCATCCAGGGTGTTTCGTGGGACATGCTCCAGCCGGCGGACCTTGTTCCAGAAGCGTCGGCATGGGTACTCGCCGTTGGACGGCGATACACTGCCGAGGAGCGGATGCAGATGCTTGAGGACGCTCTGGAGTCATGGCTTGTCGGGCGCCCTGAAGCGACGGGATTTGAACCGTATGGAGTTGCGGTCGTCTTTGCCTTTCTGATCGACTTCAGGCGAGAAGTCTGGTCACTACGGCGGTTTCTGAAAGCGGCAGCGTCCGGCGGGCTGCGTGTTGATGGGTTCGGAGGGGCGTTGTGAGCAAGGCGGCGGTTGTAACGACGCGCGACTCTGTCGGAGCGTTCGAAGCGTTGGGTTTTGCGGGCACTGTGGTCGAGGACGGTCTTCAGGCATCCCAGGCCGTTCAGTCGATTGTTCGTTCGGGGGGATTCGGGCTGGTCCTGCTGACGTCCGACGTGGCGGATGTGTGGTCTGGGTCGGCGGCGGCGCGCAGACTGGTTGTGCCCGTCGTGCTGGTAGTCCCAGTGACTTCATCAGCTTCAGGTACAGCGACTGTTGCCGTGAGACGTCTCATAGAGAATGCGGTAGGCATTGACCTAGTTGGAAAATTGACGGAGGAGAAAAGCCATGACACACGGTGAGATCGTCAAGGTTGCCGGACCGCTCGTTGTCGCAAAGGCGCTGACGAACCCGCAGATGTATGAACTGGTGCGCGTCGGCGATGCGATGCTCTTTGGTGAGATTATCGAGCTTCGAGGCGAGATGGCGAGCATCCAGGTTTATGAAGAGACAAGCGGTGTCGGGCCGGGCGAACCTGTTGTCCAGACGGGGAGCCTTCTTACTGTCGAACTCGGGCCGGGTCTCATCACTTCGATTTATGACGGAATCCAGCGGCCGCTCGACGCTATCCGTGCGCAGTATGGTGACTTCATTCCCCGTGGTGTGGCTCTTCCGGCACTGCCTCGCGACCGGAAGTGGCACTTTGTTCCATGCGTGAAGCTCGATGACGCCGTCGTCGAAGGAGACATTATCGGATCGGTCCAGGAGACCAGGGCTGTCCTGCACCAGATCATGGTCCCCAGAGGTCTGGCGGGTCGGATTGCCTCGATAGCAGAGAACGATTTCACCGTCGAGGAACCCGTCGCAGTCCTGCGAACCGAGTCGGGCGAAGAGCGACCCATGACCATGATCCAGCGGTGGCCAGTCCGCAACGGCAGGCCCTATACGCGGCGCATGGCCCCGGATGCTCCGCTGGTGACCGGGCAGCGCGTCATTGACAGCCTGTTCCCTGTTGCCAAAGGCGGGACGGCTTGTGTTCCCGGACCTTTCGGCAGCGGCAAGACCGTTATCCAGCATCAGCTGGCAAAGTGGGCGAATGCCGACATCATTGTTTACGTTGGCTGTGGCGAGCGTGGGAACGAGATGACGGACGTCTTGCAGGAATTCCCTCAGCTCAAGGACCCGAAGACCGGCGAGGTTCTGATGAATCGTACAGTCCTCATCGCCAACACGTCCAACATGCCGGTCGCAGCTCGCGAGGCCTCGGTTTTCACTGGCATCACGATTGCAGAGTACTTCCGTGACATGGGCTACAGCGTCGCTCTGATGGCAGACTCTACGTCGCGGTGGGCAGAAGCCATGCGTGAGATTTCGGGACGGCTGGAAGAAATGCCCGGTGAAGAGGGCTATCCGGCTTACCTTGCATCAAGGGTGGCAGCGTTCTACGAACGCGCCGGGAGATCCCTGAGCCTTGGCAGCCAACCTAGAGAAGGCAGTCTGAGTGTCATTGGGGCCGTGTCTCCTCCTGGTGGCGATTTGTCCGAACCGGTCGTTCAGGCTACCCTCAGGGCAGTCAAGGTCTTCTGGGCGCTCGATTCTCGTCTTGCATACGCACGGCATTTCCCAGCGATCGACTGGCTTCAGTCCTACTCGCTTTACAGCAACCTCCTCGAGCGCTTCTACGACAAGGAACTCGGCGAGCGCTGGAGTCAGGACATCCGCGAGGCTCGAGCTCTGCTTCAGAAGGAAGCGGAGCTGCAGGAACTGGTTCGTCTCGTTGGTGTCGACGCGCTATCTGTCCCTGACCGCCTGGTCCTGGAATCGGCGAAGTCCATACGCGAGGACTTCCTGCAGCAGGGAGCTTTCACTGAGGGCGACAGCTACACGTCTCTCCGCAAGCAGTTGCGAATGCTTGACGTCATCATGTTGTGGAGCCATCTGGCGGGCAAGGCTGCATCGGGGGGCGTACCGCTTGGCGCTGTGCTCGCGATGTCGGTCAGAATCGACATTGCTCGCTCAAAGAACATTCCCGAGACGAACCTTGCTGCCTTCGACACGCTTGAGAACTCGATAGGGAAGGGTTTTGAGGCTCTGTCAGAGATGGACACGACTGCACGGGAGGAGTACCATGAATAGGGATTACCGAACAGTTCGCGAAATCGTGGGGCCGCTCGTCCTTCTGGATGGGGCTCAGGATGTCAAGTATGGTGAGCTTGTCGAACTGCGCACGATTTCGGGGCTGAGACATGGGCAAGTGCTCGAGGTCTCGGGCGGCACCGTCCTGATCCAGGTCTTCGAGGGTTCGTCGGGAATGGACCGCGGTCAGACAGTGACTCGATTCCTCGGACACGGGTTGCAGTTCGGGGTCTCGCGTGACATCGTGGGTCGGGTGTTCAACGGACTCGGAGCACCGATCGATGGAGTTGCCCCGATTCTCCCCGAGAAAGTGCTGGACATCAATGGCGACCCCATGAATCCGTATGCGCGCGACTATCCCGACGAGTTCATACAGACGGGCATCTCTGCAATCGACGGGCTCAATACACTTGTCCGGGGCCAGAAGCTGCCGATCTTTTCGGGCAGCGGTCTTCCTCACGCCGAGATCGCTGCGCAGATTGCCAGGCAGGCTCGGGTGCTTTCCGGAACTGACGAGTTCGCCGTCGTTTTTGGCGCGATGGGCATCACATTCGAAGAAGCTGACTATTTCATATCAGATTTTCGGAAGAGTGGTGCAATCAACCAGTCGGTTCTGTTCATGAACCTGGCAAATGATCCGGTCATTGAGCGCATAGCGACTCCTCGTTTTGCACTGTCCGCTGCCGAGTATCTGGCTTTCGAACTGGGAATGCACGTTCTGGTCATCCTGTCCGACATGACCAACTACTGTGAAGCTCTGCGCGAGATCTCCGCAGCGCGGAAAGAGGTGCCGGGCAGGCGCGGCTATCCGGGATACCTCTATACGGATCTGGCTACAATCTATGAGCGAGCCGGCCGCATCAAGGGCAAGAAGGGGTCGATCACTCAGCTGCCGATCCTGACGATGCCCGAAGACGACAAGACGCATCCTATTCCGGACCTCACGGGCTACATTACCGAAGGACAGATCTTCCTGAGCAGGTCATTGCATCAGGCAGGCATCTACCCGCCGATCGATGTGCTTCCATCGCTTTCCCGGCTGAAGGACAAGGGTATCGGCAAGGGCAAGACGCGCGAGGATCATTCTGGCCTTCTCAACGAGTTGTTCGCCGCCTATGCCCGAGGACGCGATGCCAAGGAGCTTGCGATTGTCCTCGGCGAGTCGGCACTCACAGAGACGGACCGGACCTTCGTGAAATTCTCGGATGAGTTTGAACGTCGTTTTGTCCGGCAAGGGCGCGACGAGGACCGGTCGATCGAACAGACCCTGTCCATCGGGTGGGAACTCCTTTCGATGCTGCCGCTGCAGGAACTGAAGCGTGTCTCGCCGGCCATGATAGAGAAGTATATGCCGAAGCGTACGGCATAGGCAGAGCGATGATCCTCAAGGTCAATCCGACCAGGATGGAGCTTCTGCGGCTGCAGAAGCGTTTTGTTCTTGCTCGGCGGGGTCATAAGCTTCTCAAGGACAAGCTCGAGGGTCTTATGAAGACGTTCATCAGGCTTGCAGAGGAGTATGGTGACTATCGGGCGCACGTTGACCACGAACTGCCGGACGCACTTGCTGCGTTCAAGGGTCAAACCGCCACGTACCCGGTGGTCGTTGTGGAGCTTCTCTCGCGGACAGTCTCTACTCGTCTCGATATTGAAGCGGGAACCAAGACCGTCATGAATGTAGCCTTGCCTACGCTGTCCTTCTCGATCTCAGATTTCGAGTCTCCGTCATTCGCCGGGTTGGAGGGAGCCGGGGTAGAAGCTTCTCTTCTGAGGTTGTACGAGTTGATCCCTTCCATCGTGAAGCTGGCTCAGATTGAGGCAAGCATACGCCTGATGGCGGAGGAAATTCAGCGAACCCGGCGGCGGGTGAATGCCCTGGAGTATGTCATGATCCCCAACCTTGAGGAGACGGTTCGGTTCATCACGTCGAAACTGGATGAGAATGAACGGGCAAACACCACGAGGCTTCTGAAAATCAAGGAGATGATCCGGTCTCATTGAGGACATGTCAGCGGATGTTCGAGGCGGTCTTGTCATGTCGACAGGCGTATCTCGGGAAGTCCATAGAGGTTCTGGACAAGGTCGTCCGATTGCCGGACGGCCGCGTTGCTCATCGGGATGTCGTGAGATACGCGGGCGGAGCTGTCTGTGTCGTGGCATTGACGGCCGACAATCGTGTCGTGCTTGTGCGCCAATACAGACCAGCCCCCGAGATGGTCATGCTTGAGATCCCGGCTGGGCGCCGTGACGTGCGGGAACACTTTCTCACTGCCGCACGCCGGGAACTTCGTGAGGAGACCGGATATATTGCGAGCTCCTGGAAGAAGTGTATCGAATTCTGGCCGAGTCCCGGCTTTGTCGACGAACGGCTGACGCTGTACGTTGCGAAAGGTCTTCGGCATGGTCCCACCGAGATGGATTCCGACGAGTTCGTCAGGCCAGTACTGATGCCTGTCACCGAAGCCATTGAACGATGCCGCGACGGGCGCATGAATGATGCAAAGACACTCATCGGGTTGCTCTGGTACGCCGCGTTCGAAGGATCGGAGGGCTCCTAGGCGATGGCTTTCTGGTATGTTGTCGCCTTCCGCATCGCCGCTGTGTTGCCCGTCTGGCTCAAACGGGTCATTGCCCAGTTCATTGCGTGGGGCTACTTTGCCTTCAACGCGAGGCAGAGGCGAGGAGTCTTCGCGAACCTGAGAATCATGCGGCCCGAAGTGAGCCATCGGGAGCTGTCACGGTTGGCGTTGCGGACGTTCGGACAGGCTGGCATGAACCTGGTCGACTTCTTTGGGATACCGTCCACCAGCGATGTCCGCATCGAATCGATGATCGTGAACTTTGCAGACATGCACGTGCTACTCGACCAGCGATCCGCTGGCAGGCCGTTCTGCTTGGTTGGCGGGCATTATGGCGACTGGGAGCTGGCCGGGGCGATGTTTGGCCTTGGCGGTTACAGGACACACGCGATTGCGCTCACGCAGAACAGCCGGGTCGTCCAGCGGCTCTATGAGTTGCTCCGTGTTCGTTTTGGAGTGACGGCCCACGACGTTCGGTTTGGATTCAGGCAGCTCCTCCGACATCTACCAGAGGGCGAAGTGCCGGCCATTGTCTCCGACAGAGACTACACTGGCAGTGGCGAGGAAGTGGAGTTCTTTGGGCATCCAGTCCGCTTTCCCCGTGGGGCAGCACTGCTTTCTTTTCGCAGGAAGCTCGTCGGGATTCCTGTTTTCCTTATACGACAGCAAGACGGCAGGTTTCTGCTGGAGTTTGGCCGACCAATCAACCCGGAAGCCTCGGACGAGCGGTCCTGGGTGCGAGCCTTTGTCGTGGACTTCGTGCAACAGTACGAGGCCATTGTTGACCAGGATCCCACACAGTTTCTGAATTTCTTCGATTTCTGGAGCACCGTCATATGAGAATCGCTGCGGTTATTCCCGCGTTCAACGAAGAACAGAACATCTCGGCTGTCGTGGAAGGGGTGCGTCCGTTTGTGACCGGTATCGTGGTCGTCGACGATGGTTCTGCCGACAATACAGCTGGGGCCGCGGATGCCGCGGGCGCCATCGTCCTTCGCCACGAGTCCAATGTGGGCAAGGGCGCTGCGCTCAAGACTGGATTCAGGTATCTCATCGATAGCGGCTATGATGGTGCGGTCACCATCGATGCTGATGGACAGCATGACCCTGCTGAGATCCCGCTGTTCATCGCTGCGGCTGAACAAGGCTACGACATGGTCGTCGGAAACAGGATGTCGAATGTCTCGACGATGCCCTTCATCCGAAGATTCGCGAACCATGCGTCTTCATCCCTCATCAGCCTGTTCCTTGGGCAGAATGTCCGCGACAGCCAGAACGGTTTTCGCTACTACAAGCTGACTTCGGTCCTCTCTCTGCCGCTGAAGGCGAACAAGTACGACCTGGAGACCGAGGTTATCTTCAAGATGGGCAGGGCAGGATATCGGATAGGCTGGGTGCCGACTCGGACGATCTACCGGACGGAAGCAAAGAGCAAGATCAACTCGCTCACTGACACTCTCAGGTTTGTCGGCGTGCTTGTGCGATATGGTCTGTTCAGACGGTAGGTTGACTCGTTGCGCCAGTGCGGACCGCTTTCGAGCGCACAATGTGAAGACAAGAGGGAATTGCAGCCCCTGTCCCTTGGCTGTACAGGTATTCACGGGAGATGAGAATGTGAAGAGGTGTTTGCCTGACAAGAGAGGCTGATTGACGAAGTCGACAAAATCGTGGAGAAAGCCCAGTTGACTGTCAAACAAAAGAGAGTAAACTTTTAATTTGACCGCTTTTTTCTATACCGATATGAAAGGAGAGCCATGCGCGTGGCAGGAGATATTATAGACTTTACCAAAATCAAATCAAGTTACGCGATGCCCGACCTCCTCCAGCTCCAGAAGACGTCTTATGACTGGCTTCTGGGACCAGGTCTTGCTCAGATCTTTGCGAGAGTGTTCCCCATCGACACCGCCAAATTGCGGATCGAGTATGTGAATCACGATATCGACCGGCCCGCCAAGTCGATGGAAAACTGCCGCAAGGCAGGGCTGAGCTTTGAGGCGATGGTTCGCGCCAACTTCCGCCTTATCAACAAGGAAACCGGCGAGATACGGGAACAGCCACTCATCATCACGCAGATTCCCCTCATGACGCCGTTTGGAACGTTCCTCATCAATGGCGCGGAACGCGTGATCGTTTCACAGCTGGTCCGCTCGCCCGGGGTCTATTTCGAGGGCGGGAAGGACAAACTGTCCGGCGCACAGATCTACATGGTGACCCTTATTCCTGACCGGGGAAACTGGATGGAAATTGAGGCCGGCAAGGATGATGTCATCTATACGCGCCTTCGGAAGAAGGCTCACAAGGTTCCCATGACTCTGGTGCTCAAGGCTCTTGGCATCGAGTCCAACGAGGAGATCGAGCGCCTTTTCACGATCGAGAAGACCGAGCGCCTATCCACCGAACAGCTTCGGTCGGTGTTCGATCAGGTCGAGTATACGGCGGTCGAGCCACTTCTGGATTCCAAGGGCAAGGAGATCATCAAGGAAGGTGCTGCGATCACCAGGAAAGCAATGAGCCTTCTCGAGAATCATGGCGCGAGCTCGTTCCTGGTCAGCAGCAGGCAGCCTGACCGCTGGATTGTCAAGACACTCAAGGCTGACAAGACCACGAATCAGGAAGAGGCGGTGAAGCAGATCTTCAAGGAGATGCAGCCGAAGGAGCGCCTTACGCTCGAGGCTGCGCAGAGTCTGCTCTCGACTCTTCTGACCGACCGGGCATACAACACGTTTACACCGATTGGTCGCTACAAGATCAATAAACGATTTGGAACGGACAGCGATTCTGCCGTTCTGACCAGAGACGACTATGTCTCCATTATTCGGCACCTGATCGATATCCGCGAGCGCAAAGCCAACTTCGATGATATCGACAGCCTGGCGAACCGTCGTATCAGGCGTGTGGGGGAATTGCTTGCCGAGGAAATCCAGGACAGCATGCTGAAGGTAGCCAAGGCGACCCGTGACAAGGTCACGATCTACTCATCAGAGCAGATGATGAACCTCCAGAATGTCCTCAACACCAAGCCGGTCATCTCTTCTATCAGGAACTTCTATGGACAGAGTCAGCTATCCCAGTTCATGGAACAGATCAATCCGTTGTCAAGTCTTGCGCACAAGAGACGGCTTAGCTCTCTCGGACCAGGCGGTCTGAACAGGAAACGGGCGGGCGTGGAAGTCCGGGACATCCACTCTTCCCACTACAGCCGTATTTGCCCCATCGAGACTCCGGAGGGCGGAAACATAGGACTTATCAACAGTTTGAGTTCATACGCCAAACTCGACCAGTATGGATTCATCACAGCGCCATATGCCAAAGTCGAGAAGGGCCGCAAGGACGAGAAGAATGTTGTCTATATGGACGCCGAGGAGGAAGAGTACTATTCGATCGCTCAAGCCAATACTGCTGTTGATGAAAAGAGCCGTCTGACTTCGAAGACGGTTGTCGCCCGGCAGCGCAGCGAAGGCGGCGAAATCCTCCCGAAAGAGCTTCCCGCAGGCAAGGTCGACTACATTGACCTCTTACCGTCGCAGATATTCGGGATTTCAGCCTCGTTGATCCCCTTTCTTGAGCATGACGATGCAAACCGTGCTCTCATGGGCTGCAACATGCAGCGACAGGCGGTGCCGCTGGTACGTCCCGATCGCGCCCGTGTTTCGACTGCCATGGAAGGTAGAGTTGTTCATGACAACGGGGACCTCGTGCTCAGCGATGTGGACGGGATCGTCTCGTATGTGGATGCCGAGCAGATCCGCATTTCGCCTCTGGCTGATGTGGCGGACCTCCAGGCCGGTAGCATTCCGGTGGACGTCATTCCCGTCATGCTCGCTTCAGATGCAAACGAGCCTGGCATTCTTGGCGAGGTCCGCATGGTGCCTATTTCCTTCGCTCCTGCCGGTGTCCCAGAGGATATTCTTAAACTAATAGGCTCAGAGATTTCGCGCGAGCAGGTCGAGGTTCTTTCGGATGACGGGGTCGAATCGTTTCAATACGTTCCCGCAGGCTCCATCGTTCAGAATTCGCTGACAGACCTGTTCGACGTGCAGACCAATGATGGTCTGGTCGGGAAAGTGTTGGCTGAGGATGTTCAGGAAGGCAAGAACAAGGTGCACAAAGCCGGCACAAAGATCACTGAGACTTTGCTTGGCCGCCTCATCAACAATGCAAAAATCCGCTCTCTTCCGATACAGGAAGGCGACGAGACCACGTCGGTCGAACTGCAGATGCTTACCATGGCTCCCATTGGGCAACAGGTTCTTGGCCATCAGATTCTGGGTGTGACATCGGTGCAGGACCTGAGTTCCAATATCGGCCGCACGGTCGGCGAGGAGAGTCTCCGCGACCTCTTTGCCAGGGACAAGAACGCGAGCATCCTGACGTATGATCCTGCCAAGGCAGCAGGCTATGAGCTCTTCCGAGTCAACGGATCGCTTGCAGGTCAGACACTGGCTGAGGACGTTCGGCTTCGCAAGCCCAAGGTCAAGAAGCTGGCTGTCGGGAGAAAGCTGACCCGCGACGATCTTATTCTGATGGCGAAGAACGGAGTGACCCATGTTTCCGTTCCCCGGGCTCGTGTGTTCGAGCTTCAGAAGTTCAAGCGGACGAACCAGGACACGTGTATCAACCAGCACCCGGCCGTTTCCACAGGAGATGAAGTACACGTCGGCGATCTTCTCGCAAATGGGTATGCATCTGCGGAAGGGGAACTTGCCTTGGGCAAGAACCTCTTGGTTGCATATGTCCCGTGGCGGGGGTATAACTACCAGGACGGCGTCATCGTCAGTGAGCGTCTTGTACGCGACGATAGTCTTTCGTCCATTCACATCAAAGAGCACAAGATCGAGGTGAGGTCGACCGAGTTCGGCAAAGAGGAAATCACCCGGGACCCACCCAATGTCTCCAAGGAACTCGCGCGCCATCTTGACGAGCGCGGCGTGGTTCAGGTCGGTGCGCACGTCAAGGCTGAGGATGTTCTTGTCGGCAAGATCACGCCACGTGCTGAGCAGGAGGAATCCCCTGAGGTCAGGGTCTACTTCGCTCTGTTCCATGACAAGGCCCGTGACTACAAGAATACGTCCTACAAGGTCCCTCCCGGAGAGGACGGAGTCGTCATTGACGTTCAGGAGATCACGAAAGACAACACGAGTGATGCTCTGCCTGTCGGCGTCGAACGGATTATTAAGGTCTATGTTGCCAAGAAACGCAAGATCATCGTCGGAGACAAAGTCGCGGGACGCCATGGAAACAAGGGCGTCATAACGCGCATCCTGCCGGAGGAGGACATGCCGTTCCTGCAGGACGGAACGCCTGTCGACGTTATCCTGAGCCCGCTCGGCGTACCCTCACGCATGAACATCGGCCAGCTCCTTGAGGCCAGTCTGGGTATCGCTGCCCGAAAGTTGAACGTTCGCGCCGTAACGCCTGTGTTCAACGGCGCTAACGAGGAAGAGATCAAAGCCCTTCTTCGCAAGGCCGGACTCAACGACAGCGGCAAAGAGGACGTTCGAGATGGGGTCTATGGCAAGTACTTCGATAGCCAGGTTACCGTAGGAGAAGCATACATTCTCAAGTTGATTCACTTGGCCGAAGACAAGATGCACGCGCGCTCGACCGGCCGCTACACCCTCATTACCCAGCAGCCAATCGGTGGCAAGGCACAGTTCGGCGGCCAGCGCTTCGGAGAAATGGAAGTGTGGGCCCTGGAGGCGTATGGTGCCTCGACCGTACTGCAGGAGATGCTGACGATCAAATCGGACGATCTTGAGGGCAGACGCGTGGCGTACGAACGTCTCACGAAGGGAAACAACCTCTTCGAAACGGGTTCTCCAGAGTCATTTAACGTTCTTGTGAAGGAGCTTCGCGGGCTTGGGCTGGACTTGGAGACACTGCCGAAGGCAGGGGACACCCACGCGAAGAGCACCAAGGTAGTGCTGGAAGACAACGAATAACATTCTCTAGGGGAGGAAAAGGTGAGCAGATTCAGCCCGAGTGACATAAGGAACTTTGCGCTAGTTGGACAAGGCGGCTCTGGCAAGACGATGATCACAGAACGCCTGGTTTTCCATGCCGGCGCGAGCCAGAGAGTCGGCCGTGTCGAAGATGGGACTACTGTTTCCGACTACCTGGATGAGGAAATCAAACGCCACATCAGCACAAGCATTGGCCTTTGCGAGTTTGACTACAAAGGGGTTCGCCTGAATCTGCTTGATACCCCGGGGTATGCCGATTTCATGACAGAAGCACAGGAAGCGGTCAGGGTAGCCGACGCCGCACTCCTCGCAATCAACGCCGGGGCTGGTATTGAAGTCCAGACCCCTCGTTTCTGGGGTTTGTGCGAAGCACAGCGTATTCCCGTCGCATTTGTGATCAACAAGGTTGACTTGGAGAATATCGACTTCGATGCCCGGGTTGCCGAGTTGCAGGATGCTTTCGGACACAAGGTCGCCGTACTGACGATCCCGATTGTCTCAGGTCCTGCTTTCTCTTCGTTTGTCAACGTCCTCACTGGCAAGGTCCATGCGTACACAGCCGGCAACAACGAGGCGAGTGTGTCCGATGCCATTCCCGATGCTGTCAGGTCCGACTACGAGTCGGCACGCGTTGCCCTCACGGAAGCTGTTGCGGAATCGGATGACGCTATCATGGAAAAGTACCTCGGGGGCGAAGCTCTGACTCAAGACGAGCTCGTGATGGTCTTCACGAAAGCGTTCAAGAGGCGGCAGGTCTTCCCAGTGCTTGGCGTGTCTGCCCTGAAAGGGGTCGGTTGCGACTACCTCATGGATTTTCTGTCATCCTACGCTCCGTCGCCCGTAGAGGTTTCGGTCCAGGCGACTCGCAAGGGTACGGAGGAGATGCTGGAAGTCAAGGCGGATCCGGCTGCGCGTGTAGCAGCGCTCGTGTTCAAGACGACGTCGGACCCGTTTGTCGGCAAGTTGTCGTTCATTCGCGTCTATAGCGGGAAGATCGCTCACGAAATCTATAACGGAACGAAAGATGTCTCCGAGAAAGTCGGTGGCCTCTTCCACATGATTGGGAAGAAGCAGGAACCGGCGGACGAAGGAATCGCCGGGGACATCCTCGTCATCTCGAAATTGGTACAGACTGCGACGAACGACACGATTTCGACAAAAGACATGCCTCTTGACCTGGCGCCCATCGTGTTCTCACCACCCCTTCTCATGCGTTCTCTCAAACCAAAGACGAGGGCCGACGACGACAAGCTGAGCTCCACCCTGAGCCGGCTCAAAGAAGAAGAACCTGCCGTGGTCATCGACAAGAATGCAGAGACCCATGAAACCATCCTCAGCGGCTTGGGTGAAGCCCATCTTCAGGTTATCGTGGAACGTCTTCAGAAGAAATTCGGCGTGAACATCGGTCTGGAAGTGCCCCGGGTACCATACCGCGAGACGATCAAGAGCAAGGCGCGCGTGGAGGGAAAGCACAAGAAGCAGACTGGCGGTCACGGCCAATTCGGTCATTGCTGGATTGAGATGGAACCAAACAATCGCGGTGGTGGCTGGGTCTTCGAGAACAAGGTGTTCGGAGGAGCAATCCCGAAACAGTACATCCCCGCCATTGAGAAGGGCATGCTGGAGACCATGAACAAGGGCCAGTTGGCCGGATATCCCGCTGTGGACATCAAGGTTACGGTTGTTGATGGGTCCTACCATCCGGTCGATTCGTCGGAAATGGCGTTCAAGCTGGCTGGATCGTTGGCGTTCAAGAAGGGATTCGAACAGTGCAATCCTATTCTGCTGGAGCCGATCGTTGCGCTCGAAACTATTGTCGACGAGAAGTATATGGGCGACGTCATGGGTGACCTTACGAGCAAGCGTGGCAAGATCTCAGGCATGGAGAACGTACAGGGCAAGCAGATCATCAAGGCGTCTGTCCCGCTTGCAGAGATGTTGAACTACGGTATCGACCTGGGATCTATTACCCAGGGAACCGGTACATACTCGATGAAGGTCAATCACTACGAGGAAGTGCCCGAGCGTATTGCTGAGAAGATCATCGCCGACGCGAAGGCCACCATGGTCGCTGAGGAAGAAGAGTAGTTCGAAGGGAGGAAGATTGAGAAACAACAAGATCGAGGCTCTGTCCCTCCACCTGGCTTCACCGGAGGAAATACGCAGCTGGTCACACGGAGAGGTTGCCGAAGCTGAGACGCTTGACTATCGGAGTGGCAAACCGAAGCCTCATGGACTATTCTGCGAGATCATCTTCGGGCCGACCAAGAGTTTTCAGTGCCGTTGCGGCAAGCTCAAGGGAAAAAGCTTCGAGGGGCAGGTCTGTGACAAGTGCCACGTCGAAGTAGCTGACTCGAACGTCCGCCGTGAGCGCATGGGGCACATCGAGCTTCACGCTCCGGTCGCACATATCTGGTACTTCCGCAACGCCGTCAACTATATTGCCCTCCTCCTCGAAATGCCCAGCAAGGCTGTCGAGAAGGTCGTCTATTTCGGCAGCTGGCTTGTCCTGGACCCAGGCAATGCCGAGGGCCTGGTGCGCAAGCTGCTCCTCCCGGATGAGGACTACCGCGACCGCCGTCTCAAGGGCGAGAAGTTCGTCGCCAAGAAGGGCGCCGAGGCGTTCCTCGAACTCCTGAAGGACCTCGACCTGTACAAGATGCGGGACAACCTCCTCGTCCGGATCAAGGGCAAGTCTCGTCAGGACCGCGCAAAGGCAGTCAAGCAGCTGGATGTGGTCACGGCTCTCATCAACAATAGCCGGAAGCCTACGGACATGATCATGACCCGCATCCCGGTGATCCCGCCGGACCTTCGGCCGCTCGTTCAGCTGGAGGGTGGCCGGTTTGCGTCCGACGACCTTAACGAGCTGTACCGCCGGGTTATCAACCGCAACAACCGCCTGGGGAAGATGCTTGACGAGAACGCCCCTGAGATCCTGCTGCAGAACGAGAAACGGATGCTCCAGGATGCGGTGGACGCTCTGCTGGACAACAGCAAGCGTCAGTATCCCGTTGTCAATGCGAACGGCCGCCCCCTCCGCTCCCTCAGCGACAAACTGAAGGGAAAGGAAGGGCGATTCCGTCAGAACCTTCTGGGTAAGCGTGTCGACTATTCCGGCCGTGCCGTCATTGTCTCGGGACCGCAGCTCAAGATCAGTCAGTGCGGCGTTCCCAAGGAAATGGCGCTCGAACTGTTCAAGCCGCATGTCATCTACCGGCTCATGCGTGAAGGCGTCGTTGGCAGCATGAAGGTGGCCAAGGACATCGTCGAGAAGCCCACGCCAGAAGTATGGAGTATCCTCGAGAAGGTCGTCAAGGGCAACGTCGTGCTGCTGAACCGTGCGCCGACGCTTCACCGTCTGTCGATCCAGGCTTTCGAACCCGTCCTCATCGACGACAAGGCCATTCAAATATCGCCTCTCGTGTGCACGCCGTTCAACGCCGACTTCGACGGAGACCAGATGGCCATCCATCTTCCGCTGAGTCTTGCGGCTCAGGCCGAAGCCCGTCTGCTCATGCTTTCGTCCTACAACATCTTCTCACCTGCAAGCGGCAACCCCATGGCGGGTCCCGTTCAGGACATGGTGCTCGGCGCCTACTACCTTACCTATGAGATCAAGGACAAGATGAAGGCGATGAAGTGGAATTCCACCCCTGCTTACAGCGAACAGGACGTCCTCTATCTCTTCGAGTCCGGGAAGTTGCGCGTCCATGACCCAGTTCTTGTTCGCCTTGGCGGCGTGAAGATCCGTACCACTGCAGGTCGGGTCGTGTTCAACGATGAACTCCGGGCAACCATCTTCGAGGGCGAGGCCAAGTATCGTGACTTCCCTTTCCAGAACAAGACGATGCCCAAGAAGGAGATTGAGGCGATGATCCTGGACTTTTCGCGCCAGTTTGGCGTGTCCAGGACCAACGTCCTTCTCGACAACATCAAGGCACTCGGATTCAAGTATGCGACCGATTCGGGAATATCCATTGGACTATCGGATATGGAAGTGCCGCCGGAACGGCAGCACATCCTCGACGATGCCGACAGGACCGTCCGCGACATCAACGAATTCTACGACAATGGTCTTCTCTCCTACAACGACCGCTATCTGAAGGTGGTTAAGGTCTGGCAGGAGAAGGGCGAAGAGATCGAACGGGCCGTATTCCGCAACCTTACCGAAGAGAACTCCGTGCGTATCATGGCCGACTCCGGTGCCCGTGGAAGCAAGAAGCAGATCGTGCAGATGACCGGTATCCGAGGCTTGATGTCGGACCCTTCGGGAAAGATCATCGAGTTCCCCATCAAGTCCAATCTCCGTGAGGGTCTGTCTGTGCTCGAGTACTTCCTATCGACACACGGTACCCGCAAGGGACAGGCCGACACGGCACTGAAGACATCTGACTCGGGCTACCTGACGCGTCGTCTTGTCGATGTTGCGCACGAACTGGTGGTCCGCGAAGAAGACTGCACGCACTCTCAGGCCCGTGAGATCAAGATTGGCAATCTGGTGGTATCTTCCCTTTCGGAGGAGCTGGCGGGCAAGATTGCCGACGAACAGGTTATCAATCCTCTGACCGGGGAGACCATCATCCAGCCCGGCGAGGAGATCTCGTGGGAACAGGCAAAACGCCTGGAGGCCCTGGGCCTCAAGTTCCTGAAGATCCAGCGGTATGTCGGTGGCTTGACTGTTCAGCCTGTCGTCGACGGTGGCGCTGTCATCGTCGGTCTCCGCGAACAGATTGCCGGCCGGTACGCAGCCGATGATATCGTGCTTCGCGCATCGACGATCAAGGTAAACCCTGTCTGGTCGAAGACGACGCTCGAACGTATCCTCGACCGACCCGTTGCGACCGACATCATGTCTGCTGAGGGAAAGAAGACGCTTGCGGAGAAGGGAGACACGCTTACTGAGAAGGTGCTTGCGGCAACGAAACGCGCCGGCATCACGTCTGTCGAGGTGGTCGTGGACGAAGATATTGTTCTGGTTCCCAAGGACGGCCTCATCCGTGACGAAGCAGCGATTGCTATCGAGCAGTTTGGTATCACCAGCGTGCGCCTTCGTTCTGCCATCACGTGCCAAAGTGAGAACGGCGTCTGTGCCATGTGCTATGGCCGCGACCTGTCCACCGGCAATGATGTCCAGGTCGGGGAGGCGGTCGGTGTCATCGCGGCTCAGTCCATCGGCGAACCCGGTACGCAGCTCACCCTCCGCACGTTCCACACAGGAGGCATCGCGGTCGTCGATATCACGACCGGTCTGCCTCGCGTCGAGGAGATCTTCGAAGGACGTACACCGAAGGGGCAGGCGGTCGTCTCGACGGTGGATGGTGTCTTCCACGTCGTCGATGTCAAGGAGAAGAATCTCGAGGAGAGGAAGCAGATTGTTGTCACGCCCAAAACGGGTGGCGAAGCCAAGTTCAAAGTCTTGCCGATGACCAGGTTCCGCGTGAAGGATGGAGCGCACGTTCGAGTAGGGGACCAGCTTACCGAGGGCTCCATCGACCCCAAGGGTCTCCTTGAGCTGGTGGGCGTCGAGGAGACGGCCCGCTACCTGGTTCAGGAAGTCCAGAAGGTCTACCGTTCTCAGGGTGTCGATATCAACGTCAAGCACGTGGAGATGATCATTCGCCAGATGTTGAAGAAAGTAAAGGTTGTCGACCCGGGCGATACCACGTTCTTCACCGACCAGATCGTGAGCAAGCATGAACTCCTGCTGCAGAACCGCAAGGTCCGTGCGCAGGGGGGCAAGCCCGCATCGTTCGACCTCGTGCTTCAGGGTATCACAAAATCCTCTCTCGAAACAGATAGTTTCCTGTCTGCTGCGTCGTTCCAGGAGACGCCAAGAGTGCTTGCTGACGCGGCTATCAAGGGCAAGATCGACCGGCTGACCGGCCTCAAGGAAGCAGTCATCGTGGGCAAGTCGATTCCTGCTGGCACATCGTGTCCAGAGCTCATGTTTGAGAAGCGCAAGACCGAGGCGGAACGTGCGCGGGAGGCTCGCGGGAATCAGATTTAGGGCAAGCGCGGCCGGAGAGTCGAACGGGTGACGTCTGGGCTGCGCGGGTGTGATGTCTGGAGGGGGAGAGCGCTTGACACCTGCCCCCTAATGCGTATCATTTAGAGATGTGTATTTACGTCCTTAGGAGGAAACTGTATGGCAACATTTAACCAGCTGGTGCGGTCCCCCCGCGTTCAGCCGAAGTTCAAGACAAAGACTCCGGCTCTCAAGGGTTGCCCACAGAAGAGGGGTGTCTGCACCCAGGTCAAGACCGCGACACCGAAGAAGCCTAACTCCGCATTGCGCAAGATTGCCAGAGTTCGTCTGACAAACGGCATGGAGGTCACGGCTTATATCGGCGGCATCGGTCATAACCTCCAGGAGCACTCGATGGTGCTGATTCGTGGCGGCAGGGTCAAGGATTTGCCTGGCGTGCGCTATCACATCATTCGTGGAACACTGGATACCGCAGGCGTGGCCAATCGCATGAAGGCACGTTCGAAGTACGGAGCCAAGCGAGCCAAGAAGGGCGCCGCAGCAAAGAAAGGTGGCAAGTAATGCCCAGGAAGAAGCGGCAGTTCCGCAAGCCAGTTCAGGTTGATCCTATCTATAACAGCGAGCTGTTGAACCACTTCATCAACAAGATCCTCAAGAAGGGCAAGAAGGTCAAAGCACAGGGTATCGTGTATGGGGCCATCAAGCTCATCGACGGGAAGGGCGCAAAGCCTGGCATCGAAGTCTTCCAGCAGGCCGTTGAGAAATGCCGGCCCCTGGTTGAGGTGAAGCCCCGCCGAGTCGGTGGAGCCACACTTCAGGTACCTGTCGAGGTTGACTCACGCCGTGGTATCAACCTGAGCATGGAATGGATCGTCGATGCCGCGAAGAAACGCGCTGGCAAGTCGATGATCGAGAAGATAGCATATGAGATGATTGACGCGGTATCTGAGACGGGCTCCGCCTTCAAGAAGAAGTCGGATGTCCACAGGATGGCAGAGGCAAACAAGTCTTACTCTCACTATCGCTGGTAGAGTCGGAACGCTGTCGAAGGGTAGTGGCACTGCATGCTTAATCAGAACGATCTGACCAACATACGAAACATCGGTATTATTGCTCACATCGATGCCGGGAAGACGACGACCTCGGAACGAATTCTCTACTACACTGGGTCGACGTACAAGCTTGGCAATGTCGATGATGGCAATACGACCACTGATTTCCTTCCCCAGGAGCGTGAGCGGGGCATTACGATTCAGTCTGCTGTTGTCACAGCTTTCTGGAAGGGATTCAAGATCAACATCATTGATACGCCCGGCCACGTGGACTTCACGGCAGAAGTGGAACGCGCTCTCAGAGTGCTTGATGGGGGTGTCATCATCCTGTCTAGCGTCGAAGGTGTACAGGCCCAGTCGGAAACCGTGTGGCGTCAGGCGGATAAGTACCATGTTCCGCGCATCGTCTACATCAACAAGTACGACCGTGTTGGTGCGGATTTTGGGAAAACAGTTGCGGCAATTCGCGAGAAACTTGGAGCACGGCCTGCCTTGGTGCAGCTGCCGGTCGGAAAGGAAGATACGTTTGTAGGAATCCTCGACGTGATGGAAGCCAGGAAGTACCTGCTTACTGACCCCACCGGCGAAACCTACGAAACCGTCGAACTGGACGAAGGTGAGGCTGCTCAGGTTGCTGAAGCTCGCGAGCACCTCATCGAGGCAGTAGCCGAAGTGGACGACGAAGCTTTGGAGGAGTATGTCGCTACCGGCACGATGGAGTGGGGTCATGTCAGGCCTGCCCTTCGTCGGGCAACAATTGCGAATCTCATAGTCCCAGTGTTCGTCGGGTCATCATTTCGCAACAAGGGCATTCAGCTCTTGCTGGATGGTATTGTGGACTATCTCCCTTCGCCCCTGGATGTGAAGCCGGCTGTCGGCAAGATTCCAGGGACTGACGAGAAGGTAGACGTCATGAGCGACGTGAGTGGTCCTCTGGTGGCTCTGGTCTTCAAGATCGTGTCCGATCCCTATGTCGGTATTCTGTCCTATGTACGTGTCTACTCAGGGGTCATGAGGAGCAGCTCATACGTCGTGAATGCGAACAAGGGTGACAAGCAGCGGGTCAGCAGGCTGCTTCGGATGCATGCCAACAAGCGTGAGGATGTTGAGGAACTTGGAGCCGGAGATCTCGGGGCTATCGTTGGCTCGAGAGACGTCATCACCGGCACGACCCTGTGCGACGAAGAGAAGCTCATTCAGTTAGAAACCATGCATTTCCCCGAGCCGGTGGTTTCAGTTGCGGTTGAGCCAAAGACCAAGGCTGATCAGCAGAAACTTGCCGCGTCACTGGCCAAGTTCGCGATCGAGGATCCTACGTTCCTCATCAAGACAGACGAGGAGACTTCCGAGACAATTATCTCGGGAATGGGTGAACTCCACCTGGAGATCATCATCGATCGTCTGTTGCGGGAATACGGGGTGAACGCCGCTGTTGGCGAACCGCAGGTCGCATACCGCGAGGCAATCGGCCGCGAAGTCGTCCAGCAGGGCAGGTACATCAAGCAGACCGGTGGACACGGCCAGTATGGCGACGTTGTCCTGAGAATCACTCCGGGCGAGCGTGGTACGGGAATCGTGTTTGTGAACAAGACCGTCGGTGGTTCGGTGCCAAAACAGTTTGTCTCGTCTGTCGAAGCCGGCGTTCGCGAAGCAGTCACCTCGGGGCCTATCCTTGGATTCCCGCTTGTCGACGTGACAGTCGCGCTTACGGATGGATCGTATCATCCAGTCGACTCATCGGAAATGGCTTTCAAGATCGCTGCTTCCAAGGCGCTGCGCGAAGGTTGCACAAAGGCGTCTCCATTCCTTCTTGAACCTATCATGAAACTCGAGATTGTCGTCCCGAAGGAGAATATCGGCGACGTCATCGGTAGCGTGACAGCAAGAAGGGGTACCATCCAGCAGATTCAAGATCGTGGGCACCTGCAGGTGGTCGAGTCATCGGCACCCCTGGCGGCCATGTTTGGGTATACGACGATTCTGCGTTCCCTGACGCAGGGCCGTGGTTCGTTCTCAATGGAGTTCTCGCATTATCAGAAAGTTTCAGAGGACGTGAGGGAACAAGTCGTCACTAAGTTTGAGGGTTCGTCGAGTAAGGCGTAATCAGACACGGAGGTTATCATGGCGAAAGAGAAGTTTGAGCGTAACAAGCCGCACGTCAACGTTGGAACCATCGGTCACATCGACCATGGGAAGACCACGCTGACTGCTGCCATCACCAAGTGCCTTGCGACCCTGGGTCATACGGCGGTCAAGCGGTACGACGAGATCGACAACGCTCCGGAAGAGAAAGCCCGCGGCGTCACGATCAACGCCCACCACGCTGAGTATGAGACCGAGAAGCGTCACTATGCGCACATCGACTGCCCTGGCCACGCGGACTACATCAAGAACATGATCACCGGTGCCGCCCAGATGGACGGTGCCATCCTCGTTGTCGCCGCATCCGAGGGCCCCATGCCTCAGACTCGCGAACACCTCCTGCTCGCTCATCAGGTCAACGTCCCGAAGATCGTCGTCTTCCTCAACAAGGTAGACCAGGTTGACGATCCCGAGCTCATCGACCTCGTGGAGATGGAAGTCCGTGACCTTCTGACAAAGAACGATTATCCCGGAGATGAGGTTCCGATCATCCGCGGTTCCGCCCTCAAGGCCATGGAGTACGAAGGTGATTGTGCTCGTGGCAAGAACGAGTGGACCGACAAGGTCTGGGAGCTTATGGACGCCGTCGACGAGTACATCCCGACCCCCGTCCGTCCGACCGACAAGCCGTTCCTGCTTGCTGTCGAGGATGTCTTCACGATCACCGGCCGCGGTACTGTTGCGACTGGTCGTATTGAGCGCGGGATCGTCAAGATGGCGGACAACGTCGAAATCGTCGGCCTCTCGGAAGAGACCCGCAAGACCGTTGTCACCGGCATCGAGATGTTCCACAAGCTGCTTGACGACGGTGAGGCAGGCGACAACGTCGGCCTGCTGCTCCGCGGCATCGAGCACGATGATGTGCGTCGTGGGCAGGTCATCTGCAAGCCCGGTTCCATTACCCCGCACACGAAGTTCGAGGCACAGGTCTATATCCTGTCCCAGGCAGAAGGTGGCCGTCACAAGCCCTTCTTCCCCGGCTACAAACCCCAGTTCTACTTCCGTACCACTGACGTGACCGGTTCCATTGCCCTCCCCGAGGGTCAGGAAATGGCCATGCCCGGCGACAACGTCGTGATGACCGTTACCCTCATGACGCACATAGCTCTGGAGGAAGGCCTCCGCTTCGCCATCCGCGAGGGTGGTCACACGGTTGGCGCTGGCGTCGTCACCAAGATTCTGGAGTAGTCGGGCAGTCATTCATCCAAGGAGTTGCTATGGCGAAGCAAAAAGTTCGTATAAGGCTAAGAGCGTTTGATCACAGAACGCTCGACATTTGGGCTGGGAAGATCGTGGAGATCATCCAGCAGGCGGGGGCTCGTGTTTCGGGACCCATTCCGCTTCCAACCGAGAAGAGCATATTCACGGTGCTCCGATCGCCCCACGTCGACAAGAAGTCGCGTGAGCAGTTTGAGATGCGCATTCATAAGAGGCTGATCGAGATAACCAATCCCACTCCTGAGGTAACCAAGGCGCTCATGGGCCTTGACCTGCCACAGGGCGTGGATATCGAGATCAAGCTGTAGGCTGGTGGCTAAGATGAGCAAGGGGATAATTGGCAAGAAGGTTGGCATGACCAGTGTGTTCCATGAGGACAGATTCGTCCCTGCGACGGTCATACTGGCTGGCCCATGCTTCGTCGTCGACGTGCTCACTAAGGAGCGCAACGGCTATGAGGGCGTGAAGCTTGGTTATGGAGAGGCACGTGCGTCTCTGATCAACAAGCCGGAGACTGGCGTCTGCAAGAAAGCTGGTGTGCCGGCGTTGAGGCATCTTAAGGAGTTCCGTGGCATGGAAGGGACAGTGGGCGACAAGGTCGACGTGAGTATACTCGACGGACTCAAAGTTCTTACCATTACCGCAGTCTCTAAAGGCAAAGGGTACCAGGGCCCCGTCAAGCGCTGGCACTTTGCAGGCTGGTTCAAGAGCCACGGGTCGAAGGGCCTTCGTCGCGTGGGCGCCATCGGGTGCCGCCTGACTCCTGGCCGCGTTTTCAAGAATCACAAGATGGCCGGTCACATGGGCTGCCACGTGACGACTGTCACAGGAATCAGGGTGATCGCAGTCGACGTTGAGAAGAACCTGCTTGTGGTCAAGGGCAGTATTCCTGGCGGAGACAACGCGCTCCTGACGATCAGGGCTTGAGAGGTAGAGATATGAGCACTGTGAAGATGATTGATGTTACTGGCGCCGACGCCGGTGAAGTTGAACTCGTCGAAGGACTCTTTGGCTGCAGCATCAGTGAGACGGCCATGTATATGGGCGTCAAGAAGTTCCTGGCTGGGTTGCGTCGCGGGACTGCAAACACGAAGGGTCGCAGTGAGATCAACAAGACAAAGAAGAAGGTCTGGAAACAGAAGGGCACCGGGCATGCGCGTCAGGGCAGCAAGCGCGCGCCGCAGTGGAAGGGTGGAGGAGTTGTCTTCGGTCCCAAGGCTAGAGACTTTACCCTTGACCTGAACAAGTCGACCAGGCGCAGCGCCATCCTCAGTTCGCTGGCCCAGCGGGCCGGCGAGAACGCGGTTGTGGTTCTGCACGGACTCAAGCTCGAGCAGCCCAAGACGAAGGCGCTCTTGACGGCGCTGAAGGCTGCGGGCATTCCGGAGAATGCATTGCTTGTCTTTGCTGAGGAGAATGGTGAAGTTGTTCTTTCCGGCCTCAACCTTCCCCGGCTTGGTCTGCTTCATTTCTCGGAGTTGAACGCGTATGATGTGCTCCTGCATTCCACGGTCGTTTTCACCGAAGAGGCCCTGAAGGGCGCCGAGGAGGTGTATGCATGAGCAAAGAGATCCTGCTGTACCCCATCGTTACCGAGAAGAGCATGAGCATGACGGAAGAGGGCAGATATGAGTTCGTCGTCGTCAAGAACTCCACCAAGATGGAGATCAAGGACGCCGTCGAGAAGATGTTCAACGTGAAAGTTGCTTGGGTCAACGTCATGAGGACTCACGGCAAGAAGAGGATGCGGAAGGCTTCGATCGGCATGACGCCTTCGAAGAAGAAGGCGGTCGTTGCGCTGATGCCTGGGTTTAAGATCGACGTTATCACTAACGTTTAAGAGGGTGCCCCATGAGTATTGTGAGATCTTATAAACCAACGTCTCCGGGAATTCGTTCCAGGAAGACGCTCATTCACACCGAGGTCACCCGGGACACTCCTGAGAAGTCCCTGACCTTTGGCCTGCGCAAAAAGGCCGGGCGAAACAACACGGGCAAGATCATGGTTCGTCACCAGGGTTCTGGTGTTCGTCAGCTCTATCGCGTTGTTGACTTCGCGCGGGACGTTGAGAACGTTCCAGGCAAGGTGGCTGAGATCGAATACGACCCCAACCGCTCTGCCCTGATTGCTCTTGTGCAGTACGCCAACGGCAAGAAGACGTACATCCTTCTGCCAGAGGGCCTGAAAGTCGGCGAGACCATCATGTCCGGTGACAATGTTGAGATCCGGGCAGGCAACAACACCAAACTTGCCAAAATGCCTTTGGGAACGACCATCCACAACATCGAACTGTTCCCCGGCAAGTCCGCTCATGTGGCGCGTGCCGCTGGCGCCTCAGCTCAGTTATTGGCCAAGGAAGCTGGTTGGGCACAGATCCGCATGCCATCCGGCGAGATCCGGAAGTTTTCCCTGGACTGCAGGGCCACTATTGGACAGGTTGGCAATCTTGATCACAACAAGGAAGTCCTCGGAAAGGCTGGCAATTCCCGTCACCGCGGCATTCGTCCGTCTGTGCGTGGTGTTGCCATGAACCCCGTCGACCACCCGCACGGTGGTGGTGAAGGCAAGTCTCCTGTCGGACACCCTGGACCTCTTACTCCTTGGGGCAAGCCGACTCTCGGCTACAAAACCCGCAAGAAGAAGAATCAGTCCGACAAGTATATTTTGAAGCGTATAAACTAGGAGAACGCCGATGAGCGATACGAAGACCAACAAGGGCTTTGTCGAGGAACGTTTGCTCGGCAGGATCCTGGAAATGAACCGAAAAGGCGAGAAGAAGCTCGTCAAGACATGGAGTCGTCGTTCTCATGTGGTCGAGGAGATGGTGGGGCATACGATTGCCATCCATAATGGCAAGACCCATGTTCCCGTCTACATCTCGAAGGCGATGGTTGGGCACAGGCTTGGTGAGTTTGCGCTCACCCGCAACTTCCATGGTCACACTGTTCCGACAGCGCGCACCAGCGCGTTGAGATAGGTGCAAGATGGAAGCATTTGCGAAACTTGAGCACATTCGGCTTTCTCCATTCAAGACACGCCTGGTGGCCGACCTTATCAGGGGGAAGAATGTCGACCAGGCGGTTGCCATTCTCGACTCGCTGCCCAATCGGCCTGCCGTTACCATTAAGAAGGTCATGCTGTCTGCCGCTGCCAATGCCGAGAACAATTTCAAGATGAACCGTGACACGCTGTATGTGTCCAAGATTCTCATCGACGGGCAGGGTGGAGTCAAGAGAGTCTCCCCGAGAGGCATGGGTCGTGCGGATATCATCCGCAAGCCCCTCTCCCGGATCTATATCTGCGTAGCTGAGAAAGAGGAGGCTTAGGTGGGCCAGAAAGTACATCCGTATGGATTCAGGCTTGGCATTACCCAGGACTGGCAATCCAAGTGGTTTGCATCGAAGAGGAACTACAGCGAATTCGTTCTGGAGGATTATCACATTCGCGAGGAGATCGGCAAGATCGAGCGCGACTTTGCCATCTCGGAGATCGAGATTCTGAGAAAGGGTTTCAATGTCACTGTGCGCTTGCACAGCGCGCGTCCTGGTGCCCTTATCGGCCGGAACAAGGCTGAGCTCGAGAAGATCGAGGCGAACCTCAAGAAGACACTGACCAACAAGCAGGAAGTTCTGCACGTCGATGTCAAGGAAATCAAGCATCCCGATCTCGACGCCAAGATTCTGGCACAGAGTATTGTTGCAGATATCGAGAAGCGTGTCTCCTACAAGCGCGCGATGAAACAGGTCATCAAGCGTGCAATGAGAGCTCGCGCAGGCGGTATCAAGGTTCAGTGCAGTGGCCGTCTCGGCGGAGCCGAGATCGCCCGTACCGAGTGGTATCGTGAAGGACGCGTGCCGCTTCAGACCTTGAAAGCTGACGTAACCTACTCCTATGAGCCGGCTCTCATCAAGTTCGGCCGTATCGGAGTCAAGGTGTGGCTCTACAAGGGAGATGCACCCAAGAGGGTCTTCTTCAGTGAGGACGTAGACTGAGCAAGGAGAGGTCATCATGCTATTACCTGTGAGAACCAAGTTCAGAAAGATGCACCGTGGAAGGATGCGCGGCATGGCCACTCGGGGTGCCGAACTTTCGTTCGGCGAATTCGGGCTGCAGGCCATGGAGTGCTCCCTGGTGACGGACCGTCAGATCGAGGCAGCTCGTCTGTCTCTGGTGTCGGCCGTTCACAAGAAGGGAAAGATGTGGATTCGCATCTTCCCCGATAAGCCTATTACGAAGAAACCGGCGGAAACCCGTATGGGTTCGGGCAAGGGAGACGTCGATCATTGGGCTGCCGTCGTCAAGCCTGGGAGAATTCTCTTTGAAATGTCCGGGATCACCGAAGAAGAGGCTCGCCGAGTCACCAGACTGGCTTCCTTCAAGTTGCCCATCAGGACACGCTTCTTATCAAGGGGGAGCTAATGAGGATCAACAAAGTGAGAGACATGTCGGACGCTGAACTCAAAGTGAACATGGAGAACCTTCGTCGGGAGCTGTTCAACTTGAGATTTCAGCTTGCTACACGCCAACTCAAGAACACGGCCCGCGTGAAGGAAGTCCGTCATGATATCGCCAAGATCCTGACGGTCGAGCACGAGCGCACGATGGGTCTCGCGTCGAAGAAGCAGGAGGTCAAGTAATGGCTGCAGAGATTGTCGAGAAGGGAATAGTGCTCAAGGCACAGGAAGGTCGCGTTGTCGTTGGGGTCAAACGCATGGTTCGAGGCAGCTTCGGCCGCATCACCGTGCGCACAACCAAGCTGTACGCCGACGACAGCAGGCGCATTTCTTCTGTTGGCGATACAGTCGTGGTGAGGTTCACCCGTCCGATCTCCAGCTCAAAGCGTTGGAGGCTTGTCGAGGTCGTGACCAAGGCGGGCACGGCTGTCCCGGGGGCGCAGAATGCTTAGACCCTACAGTCACATGATCGTCGCCGACAACTCCGGCGCGAAGGAAGTCAGAATCATCACGGTCCTTACGAACAACAAGCATCAGGTGGGGCATGTTGGCGACAAGTGTGTGGTTACCGTGAAGAAGGCCGCTCCAAACGCAGCAGTCATCAAGGGCGCGGTCGTCAAGTGTGTTATCGTCAGGACGAAGAGAGAAGTTCGTCGGCCCGATGGCAGTCTGGTACGTTTCGACCAGAATGCTGCTGTTCTCATCGACGACGATGGCAACCCAAAGGGGACGCGTATTTTTGGACCAGTCTGCCGGGAGCTGCGTGACAAGGGCTATCTCAAGATTACCTCGCTCGCACCGGAAGTTGTGTAGGAGTTGACCATGAAGGGTACTGTGAAGTTCTTGAATATCAGGAAAGGCGATACAGTCGTCGTTCTGTCAGGTAAGGACAAGAGCAACAAGGGCAAGGTCATCAAGACGATCCCAACCGCTGGCAAGGTTCTGGTTGAAGGCATCAACATGGTTTCCAAGAACCTTCGCCCCACGCAGGACATGCCGCAGGGCAAGATCGCCAAGCGTGAAGCCCCGATTCTTGCCAGCAAAGTCATGCTCATCTGCCCAAGCTGCCACCAGCCGACCAGGGTCGCGCATCGCCTTGTCGAGGGCGACAAGTCCGTTCGCTCGTGCAGAGTCTGCAACGAGACGATCGATAAGGTGTAAGGGGGCGCGCTATGGCAGCCAAGGAAACGACGAAGAAGGCAACAACTGCACCAGTCCCTGCCAAGAAGGAGAAGGCGCCGGCCAAGAGCAAGGTTCTGGCGAAGCGTGAGCTTACCAGCTTCTCGGATGTTTACAGGGTGAAGTACAAGGATGAGGTCCGCAAGGACCTTCAGAAGCGCTTCGGTTACACCAACGTCATGCGTATTCCGCGCGTTGCGAAGATCACGATCAACCGTGGTATTGGTGAGGCGACCGAAAACCCCAAGGTTATCGACAGCAGTGTCGAGGAGATCGGGTTGATCTCCGGGCAGAAGCCCATCGTCACCTTGGCCAAGAAGTCTATCGCGACGTTTAAGATTCGGAAGAACGCCCCTGTGGGTGTCGCCGTTACGCTGAGAGGTGTTCGGATGTATGCCTTCCTGGAGAAGCTCGTTACGGTGGTTTTTGAACGTATCAGAGACTTCAAGGGACTCTCTCCCAAGTCTTTCGACGGTCGCGGCAATTATACCTTCGCGCTCAAGGAACAGCTCGTGTTCCCCGAGATCTCTTACGACAAGGTGGACAAGGCCCGTGGAATGAGCATCACCATTACCACGACCGCACAGACTGACGAAGAGTGCAAGGCCTTGCTTGAAGCGTTCGGCGTGCCGTTCAGGCAGAGATAGGGTGTAAGGAGACACTATGGCAAGAAAAGCTATGATCAACAAGGCTCTTCGCAAGCCCAAATTCTCGACCAGGGCCCACAACAGGTGCAAGATCTGTGGGCGGTCCCGCGGGTACTATCGGGAGTTCGGCCTGTGCAGGCTCTGCTTCCGCAAGATGGCACTCGAAGGGAAGCTTCCGGGCGTCAAGAAGGCTAGCTGGTAGAGGAGGAGACATGTCCAGAGTTGACGCACTTTCGGATTTCTTGACCAGGGTGAGAAATGCGAACCTGGTCTACCACGACTCTACCATTGCCCCGTATTCCGAGATGAACAGTGCACTCGCGCTGATTCTCAAGAGACAGGGCTATGTTGGTGGTGTTTCGGAGATCATCCGCGACAACCGCAAGTACTTGAAGCTCGATCTCAAATACACAAAGACTCGTGGTCGTTACATTACCGGCCTGAAGCGTATCAGTCTTCCAGGCCGCCGCATCTATGTGAAGAAAGATGCAGTGCCGCGCGTTCTGATGGGCGCCGGTATGGCAATCATCTCCACCCCGCAGGGGCTGATGACCGACGTGCAGGCTCGCAAGGAAGGGCTTGGCGGCGAGGTCATCTGCTTCGTCTGGTAAGGGGGACGGTATGTCGAGAATAGGCAAGAGACTTACTACGATTCCGGCCGGCGTCACTGTGGTGGAGTCAGGTCGTATGCTGACGGTCACGGGACCTCGCGGTTTCCTGACGCTCGAGGTTCCTGAGCACATTGACTATACCGCCGAGGGAGATCAGGTCCGGTTCGTCCTTGATCCGGCTTTCCAGGAGACGCTCAATGTCATGCACGGCACGACGTCGGCGCGTTTCTCGAGCCTTGTGAAAGGCGTCACCGAGGGTTTCATCAAGCGTCTCGAAATCGTTGGCGTTGGCTACAAGGCCGCCGTCGATGCAGGCAACCTGACTCTGCTTGTTGGGTACTCGCATCCCGTGCCCGTGAAGATTCCTGAGGGCATCAAAGTTGAAGTGACCGACAACGTCAAGATCACGATGACCGGTGCCGATGCTGTGGGATTGGGGCAGTTCGCACAGAATGTTCGCAAGGTGCGTGTGCCTGACCACTACAAGGGCAAGGGTATCCGGTATGCTGGCGAAAAAGTCAGGATCAAGGCTGGCAAAAAGGCCTTGTCTGGTGCGTAGGGGGAACAATGATCAAGAGACACGATAGAGAAGAAGCTCGCGAGAGACGACATGACCGGATCCGCAAGAAGCTGGCAGGAACCGCAGTGCGACCAAGGCTTGCTGTCTTCGTCAGCCTGAAGCATGTGTATGTTCAACTTATCGATGATGACAAGGGTATTACCCTTGCTGCCGCGTCGAACCTTAAGCGCAAGGCGGATGGCCAGGTAGTGGCGGCCAACAATACGGTGGCCTGTCAGATGGTTGGCACGGAGATAGCCGACAAGGCGCTCCAGATGGGTGTCAAGACTGTAGCCTTCGACCGGGGTGGGCATTCCTACCATGGTCGCATCAAGGCGCTTGCCGAAGCCGCGCGCGCTGCGGGACTGGAATTCTAGGAGGAAGCTGTGGCAAGACGTTCGTTTGAACCCAAAGAATACGAAGAATCGGTCATCAGCATCGACCGCGTTACCAAGGTCGTCAAAGGCGGCAAGAAGATGAAGTTCAGGGTCCTTGTCGTTGTCGGCAACAAGAAGGGCAAGGTCGGCATCGGGATCGGCAAGGCCATCGAAATCCCGTTGGCGATCCAGAAGGGAATCACGGCTGCCAAGCGCAACCTCATTTCCTTCACGCTGAAGGGCACGACGCTGCCGTTCTCGACGAAGACCCGTACCGGCGCAGGCTGGGTGTATCTTCAGCCCGCTGTGACTGGAACTGGTATTGTCGCCGGCGGCGTGGTTCGCCAGATCATGGAGAAGGTTGGAGTCCAGGATGTTCTCACGAAGTCCCTCGGCAGCTCGAATTCTATCTCTCTTGCTGCAGCTACGATCGACGGACTGCGCGACATCGAGCAGATGACATTAATGCGCAACCTGCGTCGGCAGGACCGTATCAATGCCGAGCCGCGCGCTGCGGAGGCTCGTCAATGAAACTCAACGAGATGGTCAGACCAGAAGGTTTCATCGACAGTCCAAAAGTTATCGGCCGCGGGGCCGGGAGTGGCAAGGGCAAACAGAGCGGTTACGGCCGCAAGGGGGCCAAAGCTCGTTCTGGGCGCAGCAAGCGCGTTGGATTCGAGGGTGGACAGACCCCACTCTATCGCCGTCTTCCGAAGAAGCATGGATTCAGACCCCACGTCCGGACAGTGTACGTTGCCGTCAACATCGGCGCACTCGAGGGATACGAGGGCGAAATGCCCCTTGACCTGAACGCGCTCTACAACGCTCCAGTGAAGGTACTCGGAGACGGTGAACTGACGACAAAGGTTCAGGTGCGGGCGTCGGGTTTCTCGGCTTCGGCTCGTGAGAAGATCGAGAAGGCTGGCGGCACCTGCGAGGTCGTCTGATGTTCGAGACGCTGAGGAGGGCTTTCAGGCTTCCAGATCTGCGCAACAGGATTCTGTTCACGCTCATGATGTTTGTCGTTATCAGGCTCGGGACATACATCCCCGTGCCTGGTATCGACCGTGCAGCCGTGGCACAGCTGGTTGGCAAGGGGGGGTTTCTGGGTCTCCTTGACCTGTTCTCGGGCGGTGGCGTTGCCAACTTCGCCATTTTCTCGCTGAGCGTCCTTCCGTACATCAATGCCTCCATTATCATCGAACTTCTCGGCTCGGTCATCCCGGCGCTCCAGGAGCTTCGCAAGGAAGGCGGCAAGGAAGGTCAGCGGAAGATTGCGAAGTATACTCGGTATCTCACTCTTGGATTGGCGATCATCGAGTCGTTTGGTATCCTGGCCATCTTCCAGCAGTACCTCTCGAGCACGGGCTTCTTCGTGAAACTCCTGATCGTTCTGAGTCTTACAGCCGGAGCTTACATCGTGCTGTGGCTTGGAGAAGTCATGACCGAGCGAGGGATTGGCAACGGGGTGTCACTTATCATCTTCTCAGGCATTGTGAGCCGCATCCCCGTCGGCGTAGCACAGGCCTTCAGGTTGACCCAGGCCAAGTCGCTCAGTGTTCTCGGCCTCATCGGCGGTATCCTGGGGGCAATCGCACTCCTCCTTCTGGTCCTGTTCGCTTATGAAGGCGAACGCAAGGTCCCAGTGCAGTACGCGAAGCGTATCGTCGGCCGCAAGGTCTACGGTGGTCAGTCTACGTATATCCCCCTGAAACTCGTGCAAGCGGGCGTACTCCCGATCATCTTCGCTTCGACCGTCCTGATGTTCCCTGCGACCGTGTCGCAGTTCTGGTCGACGTCCTGGTTCTACCTTCATATTGCAGAACCCTTGACGAAGTCGACTACGCTGACGCACAATATCGTATTCTTCTTTCTCATTATCTTCTTCACGTACTTCTACACGGAGATTACCTACGATCCCACCAAGATTGCGGATGATCTCAAGAAATACGGGGGCTATGTGCCTGGTGTTCGTCCTGGCGAGGCAACCGCGCATTACATCAAGAACGTGCTTGATCGGATAGTCCTGCCGACTGCGATTTTCCTGGCGTTCCTCGCCATCGTGCCGAACATCGCGATGCGGAACCTGCAAATCTCGGCTTTTGCCTTCGGTGGTACTTCGCTGCTTATCATTATCGGCGTAGCACTGGAGACCGTGCGGGAGATCGAAGCATACATGATGATGCGTCACTACAAGGGGTTCATGAAATAATGACGCAGTACCCACGCATCATCCTATTGGGACTACCGGGCTCGGGAAAGGGCACTCAAGGTGCGCTCATCGCACAGACTTGGGGAGTGCCCACCTTCTCGAGTGGCGAGTACTTCCGGAATCTTCGGCGGGAGGGCAAGCTGCCTGCCGAGGTTGCGGCCAAGATCAATGCTGGGGGTCTTGTGAGCGACGAGGATGTCAACATGATTGTCGTCGAATCGTTTCTGTCGACCCAGGAGGCGCAAGCAGGCTTTGTTCTGGACGGGTATCCGAGGACTGTCGCTCAAGCCGCATTTCTCGACGAGTATCTGACAAAGCAAAACCTTAGCTTGACCGCAGCCGTATACGTTGACCTGCCGATCGAGACAGCGTTCCGCCGCATATCGGGACGGCGCGTCTGCCCTTCCGACGGCAGTGTGTACAACGTGTACTATTCGCAGCCAGAGAGGGAGGGATTCTGCAACCTCTGTGGCGCACCCCTCATCCAGCGGGAAGACGACCGCGAGGAGAGTGTCAGGACAAGGATGAGTACCTACGAAGCGGTGACGAAGACTCTGACCGTGTACTACGGCGATCAGGGGAAGCTCATCACTGTTGATGGAGCCAGTGCTCCGGGTGTTGTTTTTGCCAGGATACAGGGGGCTCTTGATGATCCGGCTTAAGTCTGCTTCGGACATCGAGCACCTGCGTGTTTCCGGGGCCAAGCTCGCCGAGGTGTTGCACCAGGTAGGAGAGATGGTTTCTCCCGGTGTGACGACTCTCGAACTGGACCGTGCGGCAGAACTTCGCATCCGTGAGCTCGGAGCGAAGCCGGCATTCCTGCACTATGGCGGCTATCCGGCAACGCTCTGCGTTTCCATCAACGAGCAGGTCATCCACGGCATTCCGGGGCATCGCGTTCTGAATTCAGGTGACGTCGTTTCGCTGGATCTCGGTCTCATCTATGAAGGATACTATGCAGACTCAGCCATTACTGTCGCTTGTGGGCCGGTGGCATCCCAAGATGAGAAGCTTATCGAGACGACCCGAAGGAGCCTGTACGCCGGCATCGACGCCGCGCATGTGGGAGCTCGTCTGGGAGACATCGGTCATGCAGTTCAACAGGTGGCTGAGGCCCAGGGCATGAGTGTCGTGCGTGACTACGTCGGGCATGGTGTTGGAAAGGATCTTCATGAGGATCCCGAGGTTCCCAACTACGGCAGTGCCGGTACGGGTATTACTCTCAAGGAGGGACTGGTGATCGCGATCGAACCCATGGTCAACGCTGGCAGCAGCGCTGTCCGCGTTCTGAACGATGATTGGACGGTTGTTACCGTTGACGGACACAAGAGCTCGCACTTCGAGCATACGATAGCCGTCACGGCTCAGGGCCCCATCATCCTGACACAGCCATGAACAAAAAAGAAGTCATAGAGACAGAAGGCGTCATAGTGGAAACGCTCCCGGGGACGATGTTCCGCGTAAAACTGGGCAACGGCAAGATTGTGCTGGCTCATATCAGCGGAAAGATGAGGCTCAACTTCATCAAGATCCTGCCGGGAGACAAGGTAAGGCTTGAGATAACACCCTATGACCTTTCAAAAGCACGTATCACCTACCGGCTGTAGTTGTCAAAGAGTTGAAAGGAGTAGCGACCTATGAAAGTGAGACCGTCTGTAAAGAAGATCTGTGCTAAGTGCAAGGTTGTGAAGCGCAACGGTACGCTCATGGTGATCTGCGAGAACCCGAAGCACAAGCAGCGCCAAGGTAAGTAAAGGAGGACTAGTGGCTCGTATTAGTGGTATCGATCTTGCTGCCGGGAAAAAGGTAGGCATTGCCCTGACCTACATCTACGGCATCGGCAAGTCAAACTATAAGATGATCTGCAGTGTTGCAGGAGTGTCTGAGGACAAGAAGGTCAAGGACCTGACGGAGAGCGAGATTCTCGCAATCCAGAAGGCCATCAATGATAATCTCGTCGTCGAGGGCGATCTTCGCCGAGAAGTCTCGACCAACATCCGCAGGCTCATGGAGATCAACTGCTACCGTGGTATCCGTCATAAGAGAGGACTACCCGTTCGCGGTCAACGCACCAGGACGAATGCCCGCACGCGCAAGGGACCGAAGAAGACCGTCGGTTCCAAAGCATCCAAGGTATAGGCAAAGGGGATCGTATGGCAGACATCAAGAAGAAAGTGATCAAGCGCAAGAAAGAGAAACGGGTCGTTGGCGAAGGGAAAGCATATGTTTTCTCGTCGTTCAACAACACCCTTGTAACGATCACCGATGCCCAGGGCGACACTGTATGCTGGGGCTCGTCCGGAAGCGCCGGTTTCAAGGGTTCCAAGAAGGGGACCCCATTTGCTGCTCAGGTTGCCGCACAGAAAGCAGCCGAGAAGGCTATCGCGATGGGAATGTCCAGAGTAAGCGTGTTCGTGAAGGGCGCTGGTTCGGGTCGTGAGATCGCTGTCCGTGCTCTGCAGTCTGCTGGCCTCAACGTTTCGTCCATTAAGGACGTTACGCCCATCCCGCACAACGGGTGCAGGCCGCGCAAGATCAGAAGGGTATAGGAGGCGACCATGTCCAGATATATTGATGCGTCGTGCCGGAAGTGCCGCGCACTGAATACGAAACTGTTCCTTAAGGGCTCTCGCTGCTCCAGCGGCAAGTGCGCGATCGAGCGCGGCAAGATGGGGCCGGGTCAGCACGGAATCGACCAGAAGTTCCGCAAGGACAGCGACTACGAGCTTCACCTCAAGGAGAAGCAACGTCTTCGCCTTGCCTATGGTCTGGCAGAGCGCCAATTCAGGAGCTACTTCGCTCTTGCGAACTCCCAGAAGGCGATTCCCACAGGCGGCAAGTTGCTGGAGCTTCTGGAGCGGCGTCTCGACAACGTTGTGTTCCGGATGGGGATCCAGCCGGGTCGCAAGTCCGCTCGCCAGATGGTATGCCACGGCAACGTGTTCGTCAATGGACACCGCGTCGACATTCCCTCGTACCAGGTCAGAATGGGAGATGTTGTGACGCTGACTGATACCGGAAAGTCCATGATCGGCGTACAGGAGTCCGTGGCCAGCAAGCCGGCCACTCCGCAGTGGCTTTCGTTCAGTCCAGACAAGTTCGAGGGCACTGTGCTCACGATTCCGACGGCTGAGCAGATTGGCATTCCCATTAATACCCGTCTTGTCATTGAGTACTACTCGAAGTAGGAGCCTGCCATGATAGAAGGGCTTGAAGGTATCAGACTGACATCTGCTGAAGAGACCGCCGAATACGGCAAGTTCGTCTTCGAGCCATTGCAGCATGGATACGGAACCACGATGGGTAATGCACTTCGCCGCGCTCTCTTGTCTTCAATTCCCGGGAGTGCGCCTGTGGCAATCAAGGTGAACGGTGCACTTCATGAGTTCACGTCACTGCCTGGCATCAAGGAAGATCTTCAGGAGCTCATCTTCAACATCAGAAACCTCCAGGTCTCCATTGTCGATGGCAGCGAAGCCACCCTTTCTCTCAAGCGACAGGGGAGGGGCGTGGTGAAGGCCGAGGACTTCGAGAAGAACTCACTGGTGAAGATCCTTAACCCAGAGCTGAAGATCGCAGAACTCTCCGCAGATGACAGCGTGATCGATCTTCAGGTGCTGTTGCGCACCGGCATAGGGTATGTCAGCAACGAGGAGAACCATGAGCTGCTGAGTGGGACAGTCGACACTATTGCGATCGACAGCATCTACTCTCCTGTACGGACAGCCAATTTCACTGTCGAACCCGTAAGAATCAAGCAGAAGGCTGACTATGAGCGCCTGATCATCGAGATTACCCATTTTCCGACAACCAGAGCCCGCGATGCGCTCAAAGAAGCTCTTGATATCGTGGATCGCCACGCGCAACAGTTGCTTGCGTGTTTGACGACGCAGGGTTCTATGGACAGTGCTTCGGAGGCAACGACGTTGAACGAAGACGTCATGTCGAAGGGCCTGGAGACTGTGGATGGTGTCAAGACCCGCTGGGCAAAGGTTCTCAAGGTGGCGGGTATCGAGACTGTGGCTGACTATCTGGAGCATCGCGGAGAGAGTGTCAGCGATTTCGGAGAGGCCGGTCGTAAGAGCGTTGACGAAGCCCTCAGAGATTTCGGCATCAGCGTCCCAGAAGATTAGCGCGCAGCCGGTGGTAAGCGCGAACGTGACGAGAGGAGTATTCCTGCTATGAGACATGGAAGAAAACTGAAGAAGCTTGGCGTATACAGCGGCCTGCGGAGCATGATGCTGCGGAATATCTCGACCTCATTGATCGAGAAAGGTCGCATTGAGACAACAGTTACTCGTGCAAAGTCAGTGAAGCGTGTGGTGGAGAAACTCATCACGACTGCAAAAGTCGACGACCTGACGACGCGGCGCAAGCTGCACGCCTATCTTCTGACGCCAGAAGCGGTCGACGAAGCCTTCAAGCTGACCAAGGATCGTTACATCACCCGCCCGGGTGGCTATCTGCGCATCATCAAGGCTGGATATCGGAAGGGTGATGCAGCGAACATGGCGGTCCTGGAGTTTGTAGAGAAGTAGATGATTCGCCTCGACAAGGTCTCGTATCAAATCGAGACCTCCGCGGGGGCTGTCCAGGTCCTTCGTGACATAGACCTGGAGTTGCCAGATGGTTCAATCTCGGCGATTGTCGGTCCCAATGGGTCCGGCAAGACCACGCTAGCCCGCCTTGTCAGCGGGCTTTTGCGTCCGACGTCCGGTAGTGTGCGTCTGCTGCCGGACGGTGACATCCAACCAGTCATGGATGTTCGTCCAGGGCTTGACGTCGGCCTGGTGTTCCAGAATCCGGACAACCAGTTGGTGGCGACGACTGTAGAAGACGATATCGCTTTTGGACTCGAGAACCTCGAGCTTCCCCATGCCGAAATGGTACGGCGCGTTGGAGATGCATTGCATCTTCTTGGCCTGGAACAGTTCCGCGACTATCCCCCTCATCGTCTTTCCGGTGGGCAGAAGCAGAAAGTGGCCATTGCTGGAGTGCTTGCTATGAAGCCTTCATTCCTCATTCTGGACGAGGCAACGTCTCTCCTGGATCCGACCAATCGCCGCGAGGTGATGCAGACGGTACTCCGCCTCAACAGCGAGTTGGGAATCGGCATTGTCATCGTCACTCATCTTCTGGACGAAGTGCTTGTTGCGTCACGCGTAGGCGTACTGGCGAATGGAGCGCTGGCGGCCTGGGACTCGCCGCGTGCGATCTTCTCGGATCCAGCGGTCGTAGAGCTGGGAGGCCTGGTGCTACCACTGAGCGCTCGAGCTTCGTTCCTCATGCAAGAGCGCTGGACGGACTTCCCGTTGTGTCTGACCCCTGAGGAATTTGCGAGAGCGACATGTCAATTGAACTGAAGAACGTCGACTATATTTACGATAGTGGCGAGCCCTTCGAGTACTTCGCGCTCCGGGGGATCAGCCTGCACATCGACGATGGTGCCTTCGTGGGTGTCGTGGGAAGGACGGGTTCGGGCAAGTCGACGCTGGTCGAGCACCTGAACGGGCTCCTGTTTTCGACACGGGGGGATGTCATTGTCGACGATGAGAGAGTCTCCAACGAGAGGACAGTGCTTGCCAAGATACGCCGCAGAGTTGGCATCGTGTTTCAGTATCCCGAGGACCAGTTTTTTGCCGAGACCATCTTTGAGGAGGTAGCTTTTGGCTGCCGCAACTATGGGTTCAGCAAAGAGCAGGTCGACGAAAGCGTTCACAAAGCGATGAGCACCGTCGGTCTTGATCCGGAGCGCTTCCTGCCGTTGTCTCCCTTTCAGCTGAGCGGGGGAGAACAGCGTCGCGTGGCCATCGCCTCGGTCATCGCGATGGGTCAGAAGTACATCGTGCTCGATGAACCCACCGCGGGGCTCGACTCTGGCTCCAAGCTTGCCGTCCTGACCGAGCTGGAGTCACTGCGCCAGACCGGGAATGTCACCGTGATTCTCGTGTCCCACAACATGGACGAGGTTGCCGAGTTCTGCAAGGAGGTGGTGGTCCTTGACGGGGGAACAGTGGCGTTCCAGGGATCGACCGACGCGTTCTTTCGTGACGCGGAGCTGGTCGACAGAACGGGTCTGGAGCTTCCGGAGAGCTACCGCCTTGCACGTGCACTCAAGGAGTGCGGAAGCACCCTCACGGTGAACGAGGGCTCGACGGGCCGGATGCTGGATTCGTTGAGGCTGTGCGTCTCTGACCTGGGAGGAGCATAGTGGCCCTCTCTCGCAGTTTTGTTCTTGGTCAGCACTACCCTGGAACTTCGGTCGTCCACCGGTCTGGCGCTCTGGTGAAGCTCGTTTCGACCATAGCTCTCATGATTGGGGTTTTTGTTGCGACGAAGACGGTGCAGTATATTCCTATTGCCGTTTTCCTGGCCGTTGGCATTGGGGTTTCAAGAATACCCCTGCGCTTTTTTGCTCGTGGCCTCAAGCCCATCCTGTTTCTCATTGTACTCACCGTCGTGGTGCAGGTATTCTTCACTCCTGGCACGCCTATCTGGCAATTCGGGTTTGTTCGCATCACGCGCGAGGGATTGGGACTGGCCGGTTTCATTCTCTGCAGGTTGGTCCTGCTTACGCTGGTGAGCGTCCTGCTTACCGCGAGTACTTCTCCCATAGAGTTGACCGACGCTGTGTCAGATCTGCTGAAGCCGCTGAGCCATATTGGTCTGCCTTCCGCCGAAATTGCTCTTGTCATGAGCATCGCCATGCGCTTTGTGCCAACGATTCTCGAGGAAACCGAGCGCATCATCCGTGCTCAAGTTTCGCGGGGAGCCCGGATCGGGGAAGGCAGCCTCGTCGTGCGTATGAAGAGCTTCATTCCGATTCTTATCCCCTTGTTTGTTTCTTCCTTTCGCCGGGCAGACGACCTGGCCGTCGCGATGGAGGCAAGGGGTTTTCGCGTAGGGAGCCCCCGAACAAGATATCATGCACGTCACTTTCGGTCCTTCGATGCCTTCATTCTTCTTGGAACGGTAGCTGCTCTGTCCGGGGTCATCCTATGGCGTCTGTTCCTGTAACGGTGCGTATGGACATAGCCTACGACGGCTCCTTCGCCTATGGCTTCCAGAAGCAGGAGTCCCTGGTGAGTGTGCAGGGCACCGTCGAGGGGGCGCTGAAGGCCGTTTGTGGATCGTACGTTCCTGTCGTCGGGGCGTCACGAACCGACAGAGGCGTCCACGCGCTTCATAATGTTGTGAGTTTCGTTCTGCGTGACGATGCTCTCTATGAACGCGTCGTACGACGCATCCCCGTCATGATGCCTGAGTGGCTCACGATTCGTAGTTGCGTTCGTGAGAGCGCCAACTTCAGCGCCCGGTTTTCTACAGTGAGAAAGTCCTACGCCTACGTGTTTATGAAGGAAGGAAGCTGGACCCCATTCCTCGCTCGTTATGCGTATCGACTCGAGTATCCGGTCAAGACTGGTGCGATGAATGAGGCTGCGCATGCACTGCTTGGAACGCATGATTTCAAGGGGTTCGGGAATATTGATCCAAGCAGGCCGCGTCAAGACACGACGTGCACGCTGAGTGCGGTTGATGTCATGGAAACGGATAAGGCGGTTATCTTCATGGTCTCAGGCGATCATTTCCTGTATCATATGGTACGCCGCATGGCGTACTTCGTTCTCAAGGCCGGGCAAGGGAGGATCGGTGCCGAAACGTGGAACAACGCGTTTGCAGGCCTCGAGGTCCCGTATACGCGACAGGTGATGGCCGCTGGCGGCCTCTACCTGGTTGCCGTTGACTACGCTTGATAGCTGCTGCGCGATGCGTATAGCCATCTGCCCGAACCCTCTCCGGGCATGTGGGTCCACCATCGTTTGCTGCCTCAAGGCGTTGACTAATCGCGGGTTTGTGGTAATCTAGTAAAGAATTGACCAGGAGGATATGAATGAAGACAACGTTTTTTAGACCAGAGACGGTTACCCGTCGCTGGATTCTGATTGATGCTACGGACCAGAGCGTTGGGCGACTTGCTGTGGCCATTGCCAACATTCTTCGCGGCAAGGACAGACCAGAGTTCACGCCGAATGCCATGGTTGGCGACAATGTCATCGTCATCAACGCTTCGAAGCTGGCAATCGATCCCAAGAAGGGTACGCAGACCATGCACTATCATCACTCGTTCTACCCGGGTGGCCTGAAGGCCACGAATTGGAACAAGATGCTTGAGACGCGGTCAGACTTCCTGCTCAAGCGTGTAGTTCGCGGCATGCTGCCCAAGAACACACTTGGCAAGGAACTGCTCAGCAACCTGCGCGTCTATCAGGGGCCCGAGCATCCTCACCAGGCTCAGAAGCCTGTTGAGTTCAAGGCTAACTAGGGAGGATGCTGTGGCAACCACGCAGATTTGGGGAACGGGTAAGAGAAAGACTGCTATTGCGCGTGTTCACCTCGTTGCAGGAACTGGCAAGATCGTCGTAAATGGCAAGCCGGTCGAGGTCTACTTTCCAGTCCAGACGGTGTCCATGAAAACCATGGCTGCCTTCACCGTCATGGGGGGTACGCCTGTGTTCGATGCGATTGTGAGCATTGCCGGTGGTGGCTTCAATGGCCAGGCCGAAGCCGTTCGCCATGGAATTGCCCGCGCGCTGGTTGAGCAGAACCCGGAGAACAAGCCGGTTCTGAAGAAGGCCAGGCTTCTGACGCGCGATGCTCGCATCAAAGAGCGCAAGAAGTACGGTCTCCTGGGTGCCCGCAAGGCTACTCAGTACAGGAAACGTTAGACAAACTCTCTCGCAGTTCACCGGGCAGCAGGACATTGTGTCTGCTGCCTTTTTTGATACCCTGTAGGTACGCTTGTGCAGTGGAGGAAACTAACGATGAGGATTCATGATACGCTGACGCGGAAGACCGTCGAACTCGTGCCCCGTGAGCCAGGCAAAATCACCATGTATATATGCGGGGTTACGCCGTATGCCTCGGCACACATCGGGCATGCGCGGACGGCCGCCGTCTACGATCTTCTCAAACGCTACCTCCTGCGCGCGGGCTATGCCGTGACCCATGTCAGCAACTACACAGACATCGACGACAAGATCATCCGACGAGCTCAGGAGCAGGGGGTTGCGGCCCTCGATCTCTCTGCTCGCTTCATCGGCGAATATCTTGAGGATATGGCGGCACTGAATGTTCTTCCTCCGGACATCACGCCAAGGGTATCGGAAAGCATCCAGGACATTATCGACCTCATTGGTCACATCATCGAAAATGGTTATGCCTATGTCTCATCAGACGGAGTCTACTTTGCTGTTCGCAAGTTTGGTCGTTACGGCCGTCTTTCGGGCCGTTCCGTCGACGAGATGCGCAGCGGGGCACGGGTAGAGGTGAACGAAGCGAAGGAGGACCCGCTGGATTTCGCTCTGTGGAAGTTCGCAAAACCCGGCGAGATCTCATGGGACAGTCCCTGGGGAAAGGGTCGTCCGGGATGGCATATCGAGTGTTCGGCGATGAGTCTGAGGCATCTCGGGGCAGGGTTCGACATTCACGGGGGAGGCGAGGACCTCATCTTCCCTCACCACGAAAATGAGATAGCGCAAAGCGAGGCAGCTTTGGACGGACAGCAGTTTGTTCGATACTGGATGCACTCCGGCATGGTCAACATGGGCGGCGACAAGATGTCGAAGTCACTCGGCAATGTCATGACCGTGCGCGAACTGCTGGAGCAGTATCCAGGGCAGGTTGTCCGGCTCTATCTTCTGCAGACGTCCTACGAGAAACCTCTGAAGTTCAACATTTCGGGGTTCGGGCAGGCATTCACGAACTATGAGCGCATGGTAGAGTTCGAGGCGTTTCTGCAAGGATTGACTCGGGCGTCCGATGACGGCGTCAATGTGGAGTTTGAGAGCATATGTTCTGGTTTTCTCGGCGAGTTCGACGCTTCTCTGGCAGACAATCTCAATGCGTCTCGTGCACTCGCTGCCGTCTACGAATTCATGACTCGAGTGCGCCGCACGGCTTCGGAGCGGCTGCTCGGTGGATCAGAGGCTTCTCGTGCGCTCGAAGCCTTCCGGTCCGCGCTCTGGGTGTTTGGGCTTGACCAGACGAGCGACTACATGGAACACAAATCCAGTCTTCTGGTCGGCAAGCAGCAGGCGCTCATGGCCGTTGCCGTGGAGGTTGGAGCTGCTGTTGATGATCACGACTCTGCGAGCGATCTTCTCGACGCGATTGCCATGAAGCGTCGGATCGCTCGTGAGGCAGGACAGTACGACAGGGCTGACCAGATCAGGGAGCGCCTCAGGAGTGTTGGTATCGCTCTGGAGGACGGCGTTGACGGCGTGAGGTATCGCATCCGTGGCTAACATTCAAAGAACGAGACCAGCAGGTATGCTTATCTATGGTAAGAACTCGGTCCTGGGTGCGCTGTCCGCTGAGCATCCGGTCGAGAAAGTCATCTTTGAAGCTGGTTCGGAGAAAGACGACCGTATCCGGATGATCAAGGATGTGGCTTCGCGGCTGAAGGTGCCGATGGAGTACAAGGTCGGATCGTGGTTCCAGAAGAGCCTCGGTGATGTCCCTCATCAGGGTATCGCGGCTCAGTGCGCGCGAGTGCGGCTACTGGACATGAACGCCCTCATGGGGGCGATGCCTCCTGAGCCCGCTCGCCGTTCAGTCGTCCTCGTGGACCAGGTCACCGATCCGCACAATCTGGGAGCGATTATCCGTGTGGTTGCTGCGTCAAGAGCCGGGGGCCTCATCGTCACAAAGGACCGGACAAGTCCGTTTTCGCCAGCGGCGGTATCTGCCTCGGCCGGGACGGTATTCGGACTTCCAATTGCCGTCGTAGCGAATCTGGCATATGCCATGGAACGACTCAAGAAGGACGGCTATTGGCTGTACGGGCTGGAGGCGGCAGATGGTCATGACTACCGGAAGGAGAAGTACGCGTGTCCGTCTGCGTTTATTGTCGGCAGCGAGGGCGCCGGCATGCGCGAACTCACACGGAAGAATGCGGACTTCTTCATCACGATTCCGATGAGGCCGGGTATCGATTCGCTGAACGTCTCTACGGCACTCGCGGTTGTGCTCTTCCGTGCCATCGAGTCCTAGAAGCGGTCGCTCATCGGAAAACGTCGAATCGCTGAGGCAGCGCTTTCTGGCGGGCGACAATATGGCATTTGAGGAGCTGCTGGGCCTATACATGCCCCTCCTCAAGTTTGTTGCCCGCAAGTACTGCACCGAACGAGACGAACGAGACGATTGTCTCGCCGAGGCTGTCTTGGGCTTTCTACGCGCCATTCGTACCTATGATGTCCAGCGGGGCGGTCTCGACGGATACATTGCCACTGTCGCATCGCACAGACTCATCGACATGGCACGTCGAGCTGCCGGCTCTCACGTCGAGCTGTCGGACACTCTCGATGGATGGGGGAGTTCCCTCGGCGACCCTGCACAGGCAGGAGTCCCTGACATGATTGCGCTCGCTGCCACGCTCAGTGATTGCGAACGTGCGTGTTTCGAGAGACATCTCCGGGGCGAGACTCTCGAGGTCATCGCTGCAGGACTGAGCCTGTCGAAGGCGTCTGTTTCAAATGCGCTCGGCAGAGCAAAGCGGAAGCTGGGAAAAGCGCTCTCATAGGCCTGCCCCGCTCTGCAGCTTGACAGACGTGGCTTTGCACCTATACTAACTGCGATGCAGGCCGACGTAGCTCAGCTGGTAGAGCGGTTGATTTGTAATCAACTGGTCACCCGTTCAATTCGGGTCGTCGGCTCCAGTGTGGGTAGGTGGCCGAGCGGTTAATGGCGGCAGACTGTAAATCTGTTGGCAATGCCTACGGGGGTTCGAATCCCTCCCTGCCCACCATTGCACTGGCGGGAATAGCTCAGCGGTAGAGCCCCTGCCTTCCAAGCAGGTTGTCGCGGGTTCGAATCCCGTTTCCCGCTCCAGCGTTTCAACTGGAGCAGCACTCCTCCGTCAGGAGGATTGTGCATGCCCTCTTGGGCAGCTTCTGTAGTGCGGCACCTCCTGCGGAGCGTTCGGTGCTTCGATGGTGATTGACTTCTTGTGCTTTTCGAGTAGTATACATACTGCTGTTTGTGTGCCTATGCACAACGACAGCGAGGAATGCGGGGTGGAGCAGCCTGGTAGCTCGTTGGGCTCATAACCCAAAGGTCGACCGTTCAAATCGGTCCCCCGCGACCAAGCCCATGTAGCTCAGTTGGTAGAGCGTATCCTTGGTAAGGATAAGGTCACCAGTTCAATTCTGGTCGTGGGCTCCATTGCATTGTATACACGAGAGCACATCTCACGGGAGGTTATCATGGCGAAAGAGAAGTTTGAGCGTAACAAGCCGCACGTCAACGTTGGAACCATCGGTCACATCGACCATGGGAAGACCACGCTGACTGCTGCCATCACCAAGTGCCTTGCGACCCTGGGTCATACGGCGGTCAAGCGGTACGACGAGATCGACAACGCTCCGGAAGAGAAAGCCCGCGGCGTCACGATCAACGCCCACCACGCTGAGTATGAGACCGAGAAGCGTCACTATGCGCACATCGACTGCCCTGGCCACGCGGACTACATCAAGAACATGATCACCGGTGCCGCCCAGATGGACGGTGCCATCCTCGTTGTCGCCGCATCCGAGGGCCCCATGCCTCAGACTCGCGAACACCTCCTGCTCGCTCATCAGGTCAACGTCCCGAAGATCGTCGTCTTCCTCAACAAGGTAGACCAGGTTGACGATCCCGAGCTCATCGACCTCGTGGAGATGGAAGTCCGTGACCTTCTGACAAAGAACGATTATCCCGGAGATGAGGTTCCGATCATCCGCGGTTCCGCCCTCAAGGCCATGGAGTACGAAGGTGATTGTGCTCGTGGCAAGAACGAGTGGACCGACAAGGTCTGGGAGCTTATGGACGCCGTCGACGAGTACATCCCGACCCCCGTCCGTCCGACCGACAAGCCGTTCCTGCTTGCTGTCGAGGATGTCTTCACGATCACCGGCCGCGGTACTGTTGCGACTGGTCGTATTGAGCGCGGGATCGTCAAGATGGCGGACAACGTCGAAATCGTCGGCCTCTCGGAAGAGACCCGCAAGACCGTTGTCACCGGCATCGAGATGTTCCACAAGCTGCTTGACGACGGTGAGGCAGGCGACAACGTCGGCCTGCTGCTCCGCGGCATCGAGCACGATGATGTGCGTCGTGGGCAGGTCATCTGCAAGCCCGGTTCCATTACCCCGCACACGAAGTTCGAGGCACAGGTCTATATCCTGTCCCAGGCAGAAGGTGGCCGTCACAAGCCCTTCTTCCCCGGCTACAAACCCCAGTTCTACTTCCGTACCACTGACGTGACCGGTTCCATTGCCCTCCCCGAGGGTCAGGAAATGGCCATGCCCGGCGACAACGTCGTGATGACCGTTACCCTCATGACGCACATCGCTCTGGAGGAAGGCCTCCGCTTCGCCATCCGCGAGGGTGGTCACACGGTTGGCGCTGGCGTCGTCACCAAGATTCTGGAGTAGGTTGCTGCCATGAGAGACATCATTACGTTCGAGTGCACAGTGTGCAAGAACCACAACTACACCAGCATCAAGAACAAGAAGAATGACCCAGACAAAGTGCATGTGAACAAGTACTGTTCGCATTGCAGAAAGCATACGGAACACAAGGAGACAAAGTAACCGCAAGCCCCCAGGTAGGCCCGTAGTTCAACTGGTAGAGCATCGGTCTCCAAAACCGAGTGTTGGGGGTTCGAGCCCCTCCGGGCCTGCCACCTTCCTTTGAGGAGGAACATGTGAGTAATACAAAGACAATCAAGCCGGCAGGCATACGCTTCAAGAACTGGATTAGGTCAATATGGACAGAGATTCGGCACAGGGTTACGTGGCCGCGGCCTCGTGAACTCACGAAGTCCGGAGTGACCATCATCTCGTTCGTCGCATTCTGGGCCATCTATATAGGTGCTTGGGACTACTTGTTTGCAGCTGCCCTGAAGTGGCTCATCGAGTAGGTCTGGATGGCAGAACGTAACTGGTACCTCCTGCACACGTACTCTGGTGCGGAGGAAAAGGCCAGGAACAATCTGGAACAGAAGGTCAAGACGCTGGCTCTCACAGACCGCGTCTTTTCTGTGGTTCTTCCCGTAGACAACAAGGTGATCATCAAGAACGGGGAGCGGAAGGTCAAACAGGAGAAAGTCTACCCGGGGTATCTCGTTGTCGAGATGATCATGGATGACGAGACCTGGAATGTGGTTACGCACACTCCCGGCATTCTGGGATTTGTTGGCAACTACGGAAAGCCCATCCCTCTTTCGGATGAAGAGGTTGAGCGGATTATCAAGAACAGGGTTTCGGAGGAAGAAGCGGTGGCAAAGCTTCACTTCGAGGTTGGCGACACCGTACAGATCATCGGTGGCCCGTTTGATGGAATGCAGGGTAAGGTCGAGAGTATCTCACCTGAGAAGGAAAAGACTCGCATCAGGCTCATGATGTTCGGGCGCGAAATGCCAGTCGAGATCGATTTCGGCTTTATCAAGAAGATCTGACAGATCTGAGTTTAGGGGGTACTATCCACTATGGCGAAGAAGATCGTAGGGTACGCGCGCGTACAGATTGAAGGAGGGAAGGCGACACCAGCACCGCCCGTTGGTCCAGCTCTTGGTCAGAAGGGCGTCAATATCATGGAGTTCTGCAAGCAGTTCAACGAGAGGACCAAGGACAAGGCTGGTCTGGTCATCCCTGCTGTCATAACGGTGTTCGAAGACAAGTCGTTCACCTTCATCACCAAGACTCCACCGGCATCGTCTCTTATCAAGAGGGCCATCAAGATCGAGTCGGGATCGGGTGAGCCGAACAAGAAAAAGGTTGGTCGCATCACAAAGGCTCAGTTGGCCGAGATCGCCAAGATCAAGATGGAAGATCTCAACACGGCTGACATCGAGGAAGCCATCAAGATCATCGCAGGCTCTGCTAAGAGCATGGGAGTCACGGTCGTCGAGTAACGGTTTCATAGCGCACGTGGGAGGAGTCTTCTCCACGTAACCACGGAGGTAACGCATGAGCAAGAAGGGAAAGAAGTATCAGGAAGTAGCAAAGCTTGTCGACCATGCCAAGATCTACACATTGGATGAAGCCGTCGAACTGCTCCCCCAATTGAGGACTGCCAAGTTCGATGAAACGGTCGAGGTCTGCCTCAAGCTCAACGTCGATCCGAAGCAGGCTGACCAGAACGTTCGTGGCGTCGTGACACTTCCGGCCGGCACGGGCAAGACTGTCAGGGTTGCCGTGTTCACCAAGGGCGACAAGACCGCTGAGGCTCAGGAGGCAGGCGCCGACTTCGTAGGTGGCGAGGAACTTGTCGAGAAGATCAAGGGCGGCTGGCTGGACTTCGATGTTGCAATCGCAACCCCGGACATGATGGCGACGCTTGGAAAGGTAGCCCGCGTTCTGGGGCCACGTGGATTGATGCCCAACCCCAAGGCTGGCACAGTGACGCTGGAAGTAGGGAAAGCTGTTCGCGAGTTCAAGGCCGGCAAGATCGAGTTCCGCGTCGACAAGGTCGGTACGATTCACTGCCCTGTTGGCAAGTCGAGCTTCACTCCTGCAGCCATCAAGGAGAACTTCATGTCTCTTTTTGAAGCGATCCAGAGAGCTCGCCCTTCATCGGTCAAGGGAACTTATTTAGGCAAGACCTATATGGCGCTCACCATGAGCCCCGCAATCCGACTGGACACGAGCAAACTTTAGAGTAGACTTCTACTACGACTAGTAGCCCAAGACAGCGAGCGGGGATCGTCCCCTCAATCTTGCCCGCCGAGGCGTTTGCGCTTATTGACCATGTGCAATACGGCTCTCTGTCTTTGGCAGAGAGCTTTTCTTTTCTACGCAAGGAGGAGGTGAAACATGCTAACTAAGGATCAGAAGAAACAACTTGTGGACGACCTTGTCAAACAGGTAAAGCAGTCAGAGTCCATCGTGTTCGTGGGTTACGAGGGCCTGAAGGCGTCGTTCGTTGCGAACGAGCGCAAGAAGCTGACGAAGCAGGGTATTGAGTATGTCGTTGTCAAGAATACTCTCCTCGAGCGTGCCATGAAGGAGGTCGGTCTGACATTGCCGGAGTCTCTGTTCACGCAGATGACAGCCATCGGACTCGGCAAGACCGATCCATCCATTCTGGCAAAGGCTTTGTATAAGAAGCCGACCAACAAGCCTGGTGAACAGCGCTTCGTCATCAAGGGCGCAATCGTTGACGGGAACTTCTTCGACGAGCCGATGGTCGAGCGTCTCGCACTGTTGCCGACCAGGGACGAGCTCATCACTCAGGTGTGCCGCGGCATGAACGGGCCCGTTACAGGGCTGGCCATGGCACTGAAACAAACTGTAAGCAGTATTGCCTATGCACTTGACAAAGTCCGTGAGCAGAAGGCTCAGGTCGCACCACAAGCATAACATCATCCAATAGGAGGAATGACATGACCAAAGAAGAAATCCTTTCAGCTATCGAGAGCATGACCGTTCTTGACCTTGCTGATCTCGTTAAGATGATCGAAGAGAAGTTCGGCGTTTCGGCTGCTGCCCCGGTTGCTGTTGCTGTTGCTGCCCCGGTTGCTGTTGCCGAAGTCAAGACTGAGTTTGACGTTATCCTCAAGACCGTCGGCGAGAAGAAGATCGAGGTCATCAAGGTTGTCCGCGAGATCACCGGTCTCGGCCTCAAGGAGTCCAAGGACGTCGTCGATGGCGCTCCGAAGCCCGTCAAAGAGCACATTCCCGAGAAGGAAGCCAACGAGATCAAGGCCAAGCTCGAGGCTGCCGGCGCTACTGCCGAGGTCAAGTAGTCCCTACAGGATCTCCGCAACAAGTGTCCGGACGGCGCTGACGCGTCGCTGGACCTCAAGAGCAGCTGCTGAAGCAGCTGCTCTTTCTGCATATAGACCGAAGACGGCACTCCCTGAACCGCTGAGACCGGCGAGAACGGCGCCACTCGCGAGAAGCATACTGCGAATGTTCAGGAAGCTGGCTGTGTTGTCGCCAAGAGTTGCCTCAAAGGAATTCAGCCGGGAGGCCCCAGACCCGGGCAACGATTCAAGCTTCTGGATGGCTTCGAGAACGACGTCAAGCGAAACAGACGGGTCCACGGCCGAAGCCCCATTGTCCGCCATAGCACTGTCAAGCAGCCCATAAGCGTTTCTGGTATCCACGCAAAACCCCGGAAGAGCTATGCAGCACGTGAGATGGGGAAATGGCGGCAGCGGTTCTACTTGGTCTCCCGTACCGCGTACGATGCAGGGACCTGACTCGACAAAGAATGCAACGTCTGAGCCGATCTGACAGGCGATAGCATGAAGCTGGCCTCTGTTGAAGGGGAACCCGTGCAACTGGTTGAGGAGGAGAAGCATCGTGCCCGCATCGCCGCTTCCTGCGCCCAGACCAGTTTGTTCGGGGATACGCTTGTCGAGGTGTACCGCTATCTGGAAGGACGGTCGGCCACGGGCAGGAGGGCACGAATCGACAAATGCGTTCCATGCCTGCTGAACTGTGTTGCCAAGGACAAGGTCCGGCCTGTTGGACGAAAGGCGAAACCCCGGTGTCTCGGAGAGCGACGTGTCGACAATCAGGCGATCACCCAGCGCGATCGGAAGAAACAGAGATTCGAGTCCGTGCAGCGTGGCGCCCTTCTCCTTCGGCAGCACACGCAGCCAGGCATTGATCTTGGTTCGTGTCTCAATTGTCAGGCGCATTGCGTTTTCTCGATGGTCAGTGCTCCTTGGGCGCTCATAATCTGAGTATAGTCATGACCGGACGAGATGCCACTTGCTGACAAGAGCAACCGTGGGGGTTGGTTAGCGCTGGGACGAACCCGGAAACCAGACTGATAGCCCTGTCACTGCGATATCGGCCGAAGACCGTCCGAGAGTGTCGGAGGGGAAATCAGGAAACGCGGTCCGAAAAGGGGAAACTGGGGGATTGACGTGGCCATTCCGGTTTGATAGTATCATATTGGCATATTGGTCAATATTCGTCGATGCCCGGACGGGCTGGCCCTGGAGCGAGATCAAGAGACAAGAAGTGGCTGGCAAGCGTCGAAACTGCGGTCTATTGGACGTTCGACAGTCAATCCATTGACAGAATCTCGAAACAAGGAGGCTAGGATATGCCAAGTTGGCTCTGGTGGATCATCATCGGTATCGCCGCAGGTTGGATTGCGGGTCAAGTCATGAAAGGCAGTGGCTATGGCTTGCTCGGCGATTTGATCATCGGTGCGATTGGCGGGTTGATCGGCGGATACGTGTTCGGGTTGCTGAGAATTCCGAGCAGCGGATTGTGGGGAGCCCTGATTACGGCAGTGGTGGGCGCGATATTACTGATCGCCGTGGTGCGGGCCATAAGGGGCGGAAGGAGATAACCTGGCGAAAAGTCGTACAATCGCCTGCACCGGAACTGGCGCCTGATCCAACTTGCGACTGATGCCTGCGGGAATCCCATGCGCTTTTATGTCGCACCACCGTCCATTCGGACGCGGATCTCGGCGAACTCGGCCTCGACAGCGATGAAAGCATCGATCATTGCAGGGTCAAAGTGCTGCCCGGAGCCGCCGCGGATAATCGAGCAGCTCTCCTCGTGCGTGAAGGCGTCTTTGTAGGGGCGTTTGGACCGCAAGGCGTCATAGACATCCGCCACGGCCATGATTCGGGCGGACAGGGGGATGTTCTCGCCCGACAGACCATCGGGGTAGCCGCTGCCATTCCACTTCTCATGGTGAGAGCGCGCAATGGCGACCCCCATGTTGAGAAAGACGTTCCTTGGATAGTTAGTGCGCGCGGTTTGCAGGGTCTTTGCCCCGATCAGGGTGTGGGTCTTCATGATCTCGAACTCCTCTGATGTGAGCTTGCCAGGCTTCAGGAGGATGTTGTCCGGGATGCCGACCTTGCCGATGTCGTGCAGGGGTGAAGCGTGGTAGATGGTCTCGATCCAGGTGTCGTCGATGCTGCCCGCATAGCTGGGATTGTCGCGTAGTCTCTTGGCCAGGACCCTGCAGAAGGTCTGCGTTCGCTCGATATGCTGACCCGTTTCGTCATCCCGAGCTTCTGCCAGCTTTGCCAATGCGACGATGGTGGCCAGTTGGGAGTCGGAGATCTCCCGGACTTTTTCCTTCACCAGTTCTTCCAAATGGAGATTGTGCTTCTCCAGTTCGCGCTGCAGACGTCGGAGGCGCAGGTGTGTCTCAACGCGGGCGTAGACTTCCTCGAACTGGAACGGTTTGGACACGTAATCCACGCCACCCACGGAAAAGGCCTTGACCTTGTCCGTAACCTCGCTCAGGGCGCTGATGAAGAGCACGGGGATCTCCTTGAGCGCTTCGTCGGCCTTCAGGCGCTCGCATACCTCGAAACCGTTCATCTCCGGCATGTTGATGTCCAGGAGAATCAGATCGGGCTGTCTCTTGGCCGCAGCGCTCAACGCCATCGTGCCGCTGGGAAGAGCCAGCACCTGGTAGCCTTTGGCTTGAAGCGCGTCCTGTAGAAGCCTCAGATTGGCCGGGGTGTCGTCCACCACCATGATGGTTGTGCTTTCCTGCGTCTCATTCATCGCCGGCCCCTCCTTTCTCGAGCCATCGGAGAAGTTCCCCGTAGTCGTACCGGTCAGCCAGCGCCTGCAGTTCACGGGCCGTGACGCCGTCAATCTTCTCCACCTGTGCGATCAGCTCCGCCAGACGGGCCACATCGCCTTCCGCCACGGCCTGCAGCATCGCCTGGATCAGCTCTCTCGGCAGCGCAGCCAGAGCTTCCTGGGTGAGGGGTTCCAGGTTCGGTTGCTCCGGTGTCCCAGTTGTCTCATCGGCAACGATGTAGTGCAGGCCGAGGGACGTCCCCAGCACCTCGAAGAGTTCGTCAGGACGGAAGGGTTTGCGCAGATAGGCATCCACGCCGGTCGCCATGACCTGTTGTCTGGCATCCTCAAAGGCGCTGGCGGTGACGGCGATGACGGGGATGGCGCGCCCCGACTCCGTGGACTTGAGCTGCCGGGTGGCCTCGTAGCCGTCCATGACCGGCATGCGCATATCCATGAGCACCGCATGGGGTGACCACTGCGCAACAGCCTCCAGGGCTTCGACGCCGTTGCTCGCCTCTGCAACCTCGAATCCGACGGGCCGGAGCAGTTCGCGCAACAGGGCACGGTTGGTTGCGACGTCGTCCACCACAAGGATTCTAGGCGGCACTGTGCCGGGGGCCAGACCGACGACGCGCCGTAACGCCGGTTTCTCCATCGCGGCAACAGCCTCGGCCGGCGCCACCGGTATCTCGACACGGAAGCAGCTGCCCTTGCCCACTTGGCTCGTGACCGTGAGCGTGCCGCCCATGAGCTCGGCGAACTTCCGACTGATGGCCAGTCCCAGCCCGGTGCCGCCGGCCTTCGCGCCCGCCTTCCCCTGCCAAAACACGGTGAAAAGCATGCCTATTTCCTCATCAGAGATTCCCGGCCCGCTGTCTTCCACCTCGACCACCAGGCGCAGGGACTTGCCGCCTTCCCACTGTTCCTCGACCACCTCGGCGCGCGCCCGCAGGGCGATTTCACCCGCTTGCGTGAACTTGACTGCGTTTCCCAGCAGGTTGATGAGGACCTGCAGCAGCTTGCCCTCGTCGGCAGTCACGTAACGCGGAACGCTTTCGCTCTTCTCCACAAGAAGCTGCAATCCCTTGGCGGTCGCGCGGGAGCGGAACATGTTCTCCAGGTCGTCCAGGAGGTCGTGCAGGCAGAAAGCGCTCTCGTTGAGGGTGGTCTGCCCGGCCTCGACCTTGGACATGTCCAGGATGTCGTTGATCAGCTGCAGCAGGTGCTCGCCGCTGCGGGTGATGGTCCGGGCGTACTCTGTGTGCCGGGGCGTAAGCGAAGGGTCGCGCTCCAGGAGCTGGGCAAACCCCAGGATGGCGTTCAGGGGCGTGCGGATTTCGTGACTCATGTTGGCCACAAATGCGCTCTTGGCCTGGTTGGCTTGTTCGGCCGCTTCGCGGGCGACATGCTCTTGCTCTGCCTGCTTGCGCTCGGTGATGTCGCGGATGTAGCAGCCCAGCCCCACGCGCCCGCTCAGGAGGGGCACCGGGAACTTGATGGTCTGGTAGAGTCTCGCGCCCACAGTCTCCTCGGCGGTCACGCTTTTCCCCTTCTCCAAGGCCTCTTGATCGCTTGCCCGGCAGTGTTCGGCGGCCTCGTAGGGCATGAGGTCGAAGTCCGTGCGGCCAATGACGTTCTCTCCGGATTTGCCTAGGTAGGAGTTGTTCGCCCGGTTGCTCATGAGGTAGCGGAGGGACTCATCCTTCAGAAACACTAGGTCGGAGGTGGCGTCGATGAAGATGCGGTAGCGCGCCTCGCTTGCCCGCAGAGCCTCTTCCGCCCGCTTGCGCTCGGTGATGTCGATAAATGTAGCTATTGAACCTATTGCTACACCGTCCTTTACTATTGGATGCGACCAGTATTCAACTGGGATCGCAACACCATCCTTACGCCAAAACACCTCATCAGAAACATTGATTGGTTGATTGGTCTGATAAACGCGATACATTCTGCATTCACTTGATGGATATGGACTGCCATCGTAATGAGAATGATGAATGAGTTCGTGTATGTGTTTGCCAAGCACTTCATGGTCGTTCTGGTAACCGAGTATTTGTAAAAATGCTTGGTTTACGAAGGTGCAGTTGCCATTGAGGTCCACCCCATATGCACCTTCAGCCATCGAATTGAGCAGGCGATATAAATTCTCGCGAGAATCATGCAGCGCCTCTTCCGCCCGCTTGCGCTCGGTGACATCGCGGGTTATCGCCAGCATTTGCGGGCGACCGTCCTGCGGCTCGGGAAGCGGCACGGCGTGGCTGTCCAGCCAGCGGTGTGTGCCCTTCAACCCGACAATCTCAAACTCGAAGACCGCGCTCTTTCCGTCCAGCACACCGGCTGCGAAGGCGCGATAGGCTTCACGCTGCGCGGGAACTACAAACTCGGCGAGTTTGCCCCCCACAACCTGACCCAGGCTGTCCGCCTCGATCATGGCGAGCCCCGCAGCATTCATCTGCATGACCCGTCCTTCCGCGTCCACGATCTTCACGCACTCCGGTTCTGCCTCGATGATGGTGCGCAAACGCGCCTCGCTCGCGCGTAGCACCGCGGTCATGTCGTGCACCAGTGTGACCGCGTGCTTATAGGCGTCTACCTGTAGACGGGTGATGTAGAAGGCAAGCAGGCTTACGACAAACCCGGCGGCGAAGATGCCTCTCGGCGTCCATAGATCAATGGTGGCATCAAAAGATGGCGTGGACTGAAGTTCGAGTGTCCATTCGCGACCGTACACATCAAGGACTTCAATGCTGGAAAACGTGGGCTTGTCGTCCATACCTACGCCCCAGGGGTGGTTAGCACAGGAGTACAGTAGGTCTTCCGAAGTGAGCGTGGTGCTGTCGAATAGTTGAAACGTGATTTCGTCGGGTAGAGCAAGTCGCGGAAGGACCTGCGACATGAATTCGTTGAACAGGATTGGGAAGTACACATACCCTTCGAGCGCCGCCCTCCGCTCCTCGACGCTGTTGAGTGACATGCCGTGCGCATAGATGGGGACATACATCAGGAATGCCGCCTGCGCTTCGGCTCCGGTATCCTGGACCAGCTTGATCCTGCCCGAAATGCAGGTATTGCCGGTATCCCGCGCCCGCTCCATGGCGGCCCGCCGCACAGGCTCGGAGAACATGTCGTATCCAATGGCGCGCCGGTTGCGAGCGTCAAGCGGCTCCAGGAAGACGATGGCCGTGTACACGTCGCGCTCGCCTTCGGGCCAGACCGTGTAGTTGGGGAATCCCTCCGCCCTGACCCCCTGGATGTGCTGCTCCAGTTCCGATGGCTCGATGACCTTGGCAAACCCGAGCCCCACGACGCCGGGGAAGTACTTGGGGAGTTGCCGGTATTCGACCCACGCATGCCACGCATTCCTAGTCACATCTTCGCTACCGGCAAAGAGCCCGGCAGATCCACGGAGGATCATCTCGGCGTCATGAAGATGTTCGGCGGTGACCGTGACAATTCTATCGGCAAGGCTCTGGTATCTGAGTCGTTCGTTCCTCGTGTTGATTCTGCGCCAATTCCACCAGACCAGGATGGTTATGGAAAGGAGAAATACCACGGCTACATAGGGAAGGAGCTTTCTTAGCGTGGACGGTTGGCGCATCTCGTCGAAAGATCTCATGATATCCGGACCTCCTCTATGGGGAAACCCCTCCAATGCCGCAAGAGAGCCGAGGTCGCGTTGTCCCGCATGCCGCTGTCGCGGGACAACAGGCTCTTGGAGGCGGTTTGCCTCCACCAATCCCCAACAAGGGGTGGCAGCGCCTTTTCGAGAAAGAGGGCACGCGGCCTGACCGCCTGGCGCAGAAGCTTCGAGGTAGTGGCCTGGAGATACAGATCATCGAATTGGCCTGTCATGTGCCTTCCCCAGTTCAGGACGCTTGAGGGGTCGATGTGTCTGCCGCCTCCCAGTTCACGAGCTGACCCATCCCGGTCTTCGCGAGCCTTCTGAAGAACTAGGGCCGCGCATTCCAGCGGCAGGTGTGCTTTGTCATGTTGTCCTCGATGACCCGGCCCTATCGCTGCAACAGGTCTCATGCTCCTGGTTCCGTGAGCAGCGTCTCTGACGCTGGCGGCTTCAAGCCTCGCGGAAACGAGAAGGCGCTTCAACTGGGCATAAGGCCTCTCCCTGAGAGGCGCTGCAGGATGTCGGCATGCATGGGGTGCTGGGGGACGCGTCTTCGCTCCAGAAGGTCCGTGTCTTTCAGACAGACCCTCATGGCTGTGGGGTACAGGTCTCCGTCGAGAGGAGGCATAATGCCCCTCTGATCCTCCCGATGGAGGACGTCAACGGCGCCCGACATGGCCATCCCGTACTCGGAGTACAAGGCGTATCACCTCCCGTTCAATCGAAACACAGCCAGTGCTTGTGTGCGACGAGCGTATCGCCGAACAATATCTGCGGATACTTTCAGCATTATGAAGCCGGAGCGCAGAATTTCAAGGTGCCGGGAATTCGTGGGCAGGGACAGACAATTGAGACACAGGCTCATGGAAATGGAAAAGACCCGGGCGTCCCGGGTCTCAGAATACCATATATGGCTCCCCGAGTAGGACTCGAACCTACAACCCCCGGATTAACAGTCCAGTGCTACCACCGTTGAGCTATCGGGGAACGTAACAATAATTGTAATGTTGACAGCTCGTATGTCAAGATGCCGACTGTCAATCAGGTCTGAGAAGGCGACCGTCTTCGATTCGACGACGTACGATGCCGGATGACATTGCCATCGTTATGCATGTCCTCCTCGCTCATCCCATTCTCCTTGGCAATCATGTCCTTCAGCTTGCGCTTGGCTTTTGCCTCAATCTGGCGGATACGTTCACGCGTGACCTGGAACATCGTGCCGACTTCTTCCAGTGTGTGCTCGTATTCACCCTGAAGGCCCTCTCTGTAGATGAGGATCTTCTTCTCGCGTTCCGGGAGTGTCTCGAGTATGCGTTCCAGCTGTTCTTTGTAGTACTTGTTGAAGGTTTCCTTCTCAGGAGAGGGACTCTTCTCGTCCTCGATGAAGTTCTCCAGACGACTCTCTTCCTCATCTCCGACGGTGTTTTCGAGAGACAGTGGCTGTTGTCCGAGACGCAGATACCGTATGATCTTCTTGACGGGGATGCCCATGGCGGTGGCGAGCTCTTCTTTGGTCGGCTCTCGCCCGTGTTCCTGAAGGAAGCCCTTCTTGAGCTTATCGATCTTGTTGAGGTTCTCGACCATGTGTACCGGAACCCGGATCAGGCGTGACTGGTCAGCCAGCGCACGCGTCATCGACTGCCGAATCCACCACGTGGCATACGTGGAGAATCGGAATCCACGCTTGTAGTCGAACTTCTCGACGGCCCTGATCAGGCCGAGATTGCCCTCTTCGACCAGGTCAAGGAAGGACAAGCCGCGACCCGTGTACTTCTTTGCGATACTGACAACCAGACGAAGGTTTGCTTCGATGAGCTGACGTCGTGCTTCCATATCGCCGGCCATGACGCTCTTGCCGAGCGACTTCTCCTGATCGGGTGTCAGCAGCGGAACGCGACCAATATCGCTCAGGTATGATTGGATCGGGTTCTGTTCCTCCTGAGCCGTGACACGGATGATCGAGGGAATGGAGGGAGCTGCGATGGTCTTCTTGGCCGTGGATTTGACGAAACGGGGAGTACCGAACACGATTCCCTCGAAGTCCATCCGCTCATAGAAGACGTCGAGCTCTTCGACGGAGAGGTCGTGTTTCTCCAGCGCATTCATGACGGCCTCGTAGTCCAGGGCGCCCTCCCTACGGGCACTGTCCAGCAGCTTGACCAGCTCACGCTTCTTGGGGAGCAGCGGTTCTGTAGCAGGACCTTCTTCGTGTGAGCTTTCCTGTTCTTCTTCCAGATCCACGTTGGCTTCATGCCCTTCCTCATGGATCGGCTTCTTCTCCTTCTTCGGGGCCCTGGCTTTGGGAACACAATTCACGTGAGGAGCGGTCTCAGAAGTCTCGTCCACAGCAGCCGTCACCGGGCTCTTCTGGGACAGCTTGACGCGCTTAGTCTTGGGGGCTGCCTCGGGCAGGGCTACCGGTTCTGTCAGTTTCTTGTGCGAGATTCGCAAGGCCTTGGCCGGATGAGCTTCTTCCTGAACCTCGGTCTTGCGTGTGCCATTCTTCTTCTCTGCCATCATCCACCCCTTTCATGGGCTACCGAGCCGTCTCCAGGTGTCACGGCAGACGACCCCGATCGCAGCCACCTGGCTGCGTCTCTCACATTCTGACAGCTTAACTTGTGTTCTTCGAGACTCCATCGACCAACCAGAGCCGCAGCTTCCGGCCCGAGTTGTGCAACCAGCGAGGGCACCAGAGCTGTCTCCCCAGAGGTTTCGCGGCGCAGCACGCTGAGAATCTCCTCGCAAGCTTCATCCTGCAACGACAGTCCGTCGAGCAGTGGCGAGAGCTCTGAAAGCCGGTCGAGATTGTGTATCAGGCCATGGACAAGATCCTGCTCAAGCTTCGAGCGCGTGGTCTGCAGAGACCCACCAGTGGGTAGCCCCGGGTGTCCCAGGCTCTTGCGCGGCAGTCTCCAGGGATCGGCGACCGCCTGCGGTTCGACGCGTGTGCGGCCTTTGTGGTAGATTGCGAGAACCTCTTCATAATGAACGTTGACCCTGCTCGCAATCTTGGAAAGAAGCTGAGTTCTGAGCAGTGAATCCTGCATGTCGTCCACGGACTCCATCATTTCCTGCACAAATGCCCTTCGACCGCTTGCCGAGCTCATGTTCTTTCCCACGACGGCAGCATCGAGCAGAAAATCTCCCACGGATATTGCCTGGTCAAGAGCGGCCTGGTACCGAGCCTTTCCCCCAGGTTCTCGCAGCAGCTCATCCGGGTCCTTTGCCCCCTCGACCCTGACCACGGCTACATCCAACCCGGTTCGGTCAGCTATCGAGAGTGCAAGGCGAGCGGCGCGCTGGCCGGCTTCGTCACTGTCGAAATTGAGCAGAACGCGAGAGGCGCTCCGTTTCAGAAGGGTGCCCTGTTCCTCGGTGAATGCCGTGCCAAGCGAGGCAACGGTATTGGCAAAGCCTGCGGCGTGGAGAGCGATAGCGTCCATGTACCCCTCGACGACGACAGCCGTCCCGGTTTCACGTATGGACGGCTCAGCCAGGGGGAGCGCGTAGAGCGTCTTTCTCTTGGCGAACAGTGGAGTCTCGGGGCTGTTTGTGTACTTGGGCATCGACCCGTCGATGGCCCGTCCACCAAAAGCGATGATATTGCCGATGCTGTCCCAGATTGGGAACATCAGTCGGTGGGCAAATGGCGAGAACGAATTCCCTTCATGACGTTGTACGATGCCGGTGCGTGCGAGGCTATCCTCGTCAATCCCGTGTTCTGAACACCACTTGACGAGGCTGTCTGTGTTGCGGGGACAGTAGCCCAGAGAGAAATGTTTCACCGTCTCAGAACTAAGGCCGCGACTTCTGACATACTCCTGGCACTCTCCTGCCTGAGGGCTCTGCAACGCAGCAGCGAACGCGGTCGCGACGAGCTTCAGCGTTTGCAGGAGTTCCTGACGCTCCCGCGACGCCGCTGTGGACATATGCCATGGCGGCAGCTCGACATGGAATTCCTTGGACACGATCTCGATTGCTTCTGGAAGTGACACGTTGTGCACCTTGCGCACAAACGTCAGCATGTCTCCGGATGCCTTGCAGCCGAAGCAGTAGAACATGTCCTTGTCGGGACTGATCGTGAATGATGGTGTCTTCTCATGGTGAAATGGGCAGAGACCCACATAGTTGCGGCCCTGTTTGCGCAGCTTGACGTAGTGCCCTATGACGTCAAGGATGCCGATCTTGGTGCTTATCTCTGCGATGTACTCTTTGTATTCCATGTGTGGGTGGCTACCACCTAGGTATACGAGAGAGGAGGCCGGAATCGTTCCCGGCCTCCTCACAGATGGAGCACAATCAGCTCTTTCAGGCTTGCTAGACGTAGATGTGTGGCATCACCAGGTCCGTTGCCACCTTGAGCGCCATTCGGTCCGTCATCGAGGCGACATAGTCCGTCACGATCCGTGCTGTGCCCTGAAGGTCTCCACGGAGCATGGAAACCGGATCATCTGACTCGCAGGTCGTGGGGTGTTCTCGCAAATAGGGTTCCATGTGCCTGACGTCCTGCATGCAGAAGTCGAAAATGCGGGACAGCAGGTCACGTGCTTTCCCTTCTTCGCGTTTTGGTTCCGAATGCATATACACCCTGTCTTTCAGGAAAAGCATGAGGCCATCCATGGCCTCCTGTATGGGTCGGCTCATGACGATCTCGCCTGCGGTGGAACTGGACCGGATGATGTCCAGCACCATCGTATCGAGGCGTTGCGAATAGAAGCTGCCCAGTGCCTCCTCCGTCATTGCCGGTACGTCCGTCACATCGATGATCCCAGCGTGTATGGCGTCATCAAGGTCATGGTTGACATAGGCGACTCTGTCACAGAGTCGCACGATCTGTCCCTCCAGAGTCTGTGGACTCTGCATGTCCTCGAGCTTGCTCATTTCTTCAAGCCCCTTGCTGTGAGAGGCAATGCCATTGCGGGTCTCATAGGTGAGATTGAGCCCAAAGAGCACGTCACCGTGTCCACGCTCACGACGCTCCAGCGTGTCGACCACCCGGAGGCTCTGCAATGCGTGCTCGAATCCCAATCCGGGGTCAATACTCTTCAGCTTCATGTCCAGGACTTCTTCTCCGGTGTGTCCGAATGGTGCATGACCAAGGTCGTGTCCCAGTGCAATCGCTTCGACGAGGTCCTCGTTGAGACCGAGAGCATCAGACACTGAACGCGACAGCTGCGCGACCTCGAGGGTATGCGTGAGCCGCGTGCGTATCTCATCATCCTTTGGCGCCATGAACACCTGTGTCTTGTACTGGAGCCTGCGGAACGCCCTCGAGTGAATGATGCGGTCGCGGTCTTTCTGGAACGGGGATCGGATGCCGTCATCGCCCTCGGGCAAGACTCGTCCCTTGCTGGCAATGCCAAAGGCTGCTCCCTGAGAGAGCAGCCTTCCTTCCCTATCCCTGTAGTTCGTGATAGGTAGCATGTATGAGGATTCTGTGCTAGCTGGTGGCCGGCCTGTTCTTGATGACGGCCTGTGCAGCTGCAAGGCGTGCAATGGGGACTCGCGGTGCCGAGCAGGAGACATAGTCGAGACCAGACAGGTGGCAGAACTCGATGGAATCGGGGTCGCCACCGTGTTCGCCGCAGATACCGATTTCAATCCTGGGGTTCGTCTGACGACCGAGAACCACACCGATGCGCACAAGCTTGCCCACACCCTTCTGATCAATGCTCTGGAATGGATCAACGCTCAGGATCTTGGCATCAAGATAGGGCGGCAGGAACGTTCCTGCAGCATCATCGCGGCTGTAGGCAAAGGTTGTCTGCGTCAGGTCGTTGGTTCCGAAGCTGAAGAACTCAGCGTACTCGGCGATCTCGTCTGCGGTCAGGCATGCGCGGGGCACTTCAACCATGGTGCCGATCTTCACAGCAACCGTGATACCTTCGCGCTCGAACACCTTGTCGAGCTCTTCCTGAACCAGCGGCTTGAGTACCTTGATCTCGTTGACGTGACCAACAAGGGGGAGCATGATCTCGGGCATCGGGTGCAATCCTCGCTTGACGAGTGTGGCAGTTGCCTCGGCGATTGCACGGACCTGCAGCTGGTAGATGTCGGGATACACGATTCCAACGCGGCAGCCGCGGAAACCAATCATCGGATTGAACTCCTTCAGCTCGTTGTACCGCTTCATGACCTTTTCTACGTAGGCGGTACGAACTGGGTCATTCGCAGCCTTGGCCTCCGCCAACTCACTCTCGAGACGGTCCCATTGGGGAAGGAACTCGTGGAGAGGCGGGTCCAGCAGGCGGATGATGACTGGGAAACCGTCCATGGCCTCAAGGATCTTCTCAAAGTCGTCGCGCTGCATCGGAAGCAGTTTCTCGAGGGCGGGGGTGCGCTCTTCGAGCGAACCTGCGATGACCATCTCTTGCATGAGGGGCAGACGCTCAGGATCGTTGAACATACGCTCCGTGCGACACAAGCCAATGCCCTCTGCACCAAAAGCGCGTGCCTTGTGGGCATTTGCGGGCGTGTCTGCATTGGCACGCACGCCGAGACGGCGGATGCCGTCTGCATAGCCAAGGAGGGTCGCAAGTTCGGCTGTCTGCTCGGCATCCACCATGGGGGCCTGACCAAGGATGACTTCGCCAGTGGTGCCGTTCACCGTGATGACGTCGCCTTCGTGGACGGTCACGCCATTAGCCACGAAGGTTTTCTCGGCGCTGTTGAGCTTTATCTGATCGGCGCCAACCACACACGGCTTGCCGAGACCACGCGCCACAAGTGCTGCATGCGCCGAGGCACCACCACGCGTCGTCAATGTCGCCTGAGCCTTGGAGATACCGTCGATGTCCTCGGGAGACGTGTCCTGACGAACAAGAACAACCTTCTCTCCTGCTTCTCCAAGCTCGGCGGCCTTCTTTGACTCGAAAATGACCTTCCCATACCCGGCACCTGGTGAAGCAGGAATTGCCCTGGCAATGACCTGAACCTTGGCCTGTGGGTCTACCTGTGGATGCAACAGGGTGTCGAGCTGGGTGGGAGTCACCCGCATCACGGCTTCTTCCTTTGTGAGGAGACCCTCGACGACCATGTCGACTGCGACCTTGACGGCTGCGACCGGGCTCCGTTTGGCATTGCGGGTCTGCAGCATGAACAGTGTGCCTCGTTCTACGGTGAACTCCATATCCTGCATGTCACGATAGTGTTTCTCCAGCAGCAGTGATACCTCGACGAGACGCTTGTATGTTTCGGGTATCTCTGTTTCCATCTGGTCGATATTCTTGGGCGTGCGAATGCCGGCAACGACGTCTTCACCCTGAGCGTTGACAAGATATTCGCCCGAAAAGCGCTTGGCTCCGGTGGAATTGTCACGGGTGAAACACACGCCCGTTGCCGAGTCGTTGCCCATGTTGCCGAAGACCATGGACTGGATTGTCACGGCTGTGCCGATGAGACCCGAAATCTTCTCGATTTTGCGGTAAGTGATGGCTCGCTCGGTATTCCATGAGCGGAAAACGGCGCCCACTGCCCCGAGCAGCTGGTCCATTGGATCCTGCGGGAAGGGCTTGCCGGTCTTTTCCTGAACAAGGGCAAAGTACTTCTGGACGAGGGCCTTCAGGCCGTCGACGGAGAGGTCGGTATCCAGCGTGATACCCTGAAGCTGTTTCTGTTCTGCCAGTATGGCCTCGAAGCCGTTGTGCTCGATGCCAAGCACGACGTTGCCATACATCTGCGTGAATCTACGGTAGGAGTCCCACGCGAAACGCGGGTTCTCAGTCAGCATCGCAAGACCTTCCACGGTCTCGATGTTGAGTCCGAGGTTGAGGATGGTGTCCATCATGCCGGGCATCGAGACCGCCGCACCGGAGCGAACGGACACGAGCAGTGGGTTCTGCTCTGAGCCGAACTTCTTGCCAAGCTTGCCTTCGAGTCTGGCAAGGTGTTCTCTGATCTCATTCTTCAGAGTCTCAGGGATCTCGCCGACCTTGAGGTACTCGGGGCACATCTCCGTCGAGATCGTGAAACCGGGAGGTACGGGAAGCCCGATCTTCGTCATCTCTGCGAGGCCTGCTCCCTTTCCTCCGAGGATGGTCTTCATCTCTTTGCCGCCTTCTTCGAAATCGTAGACAAACTTCCGCTGGTCCATGGTTCCTCCTGTCAGGCCTAGGTTAGCTTGGAATAGTCGCAAACAAGTCCAAGTATATACTTCAGGTAGCACAAAAGCAATAAGCGTGCGCTTCGCACGCGTTCGTCGGTGGCCATGACGAGGATGTGGTCGAAGAAAGCCGTGACAAGAATGGCGAGTTCCTCGCACGTCCGGATGGCCTCTGCATACTTCCGCACTGCCAGGAACTCAAGAATTCGCGGTGCGGCAGACTCGGCTGACTGTCTGAGCACAAGCTCCTCGGGATCCGTCAGAAGCAAGTCTGCAGGCAGGCTCGTCGCAGCAGGAAGCCCCTTGGTGATGTTCTGTATCCTGCGATGGCTGTCCGCAAGGGTCACGAGTACGGTGTCGCCGGCCGCTTCATGCAGTGCCTGCATGCGTTCGGGAATGGAACCCAGTTCGACAAGCGGGAGATATTCGAGTGGGGCGTATTCCCTGGTCAGCTGTTTCTCCTTGAAATACTGAGCAATGCGCCCTTTCAGATAGTCCAAGACTTTCTGCCCCAGGTCTTCAGGATGCGGCAGGGATCCAGTTGCCTGATACCCCTCCACTGCGTTGTTTGCCAGAGTCTCCAAGTCCACAGTCTCACCGGACTCGACGATTGTGCGGACGATGCCGTTGCCGGCACGCCGGAGGCCGTAGGGGTCTTCTGACCCGGAAGGGTTGAAGCCCGTGCCAAGGATGCCTGTAAGTGTGTCGACCTTGTCGATGACACCGAGCAGTCGGCCGGCTCTGGTTGATGCAATGTCCTCGGAAGGAGAGCGAGGCACGTACTGTTCACGAATGGCGGACACAATATCTGGTGAACCGCCGGCACGCGAAAGATAGACGCTGCCGATTTCCCCCTGGAGCGACGTATACTCCTTCACCATGCTGGTAGCGAGATCGGCTTTGGAGAGGTGGGCTGCAGCGATGAGCGTTGCTCTCTCTTCCGGCGTCACCGAAGCGTACACGGTCGCGCAGGCTGCCAGTCGCTCGAGCCGAAGAGTCTTGGCGGCCATGGTGCCGAGGTTGTCCATGAAAATCAAGGTATCCAGCCGGCCCAGATATGCTTCCAGAGGCTCACGCATGTCTTCCTGGATGAAGAAGGCTGCATCCAGAAGACGAGCATTGGCGACGCTTTCATTGCCTCGTCGCACGATGTCGATGAAATCGGTCAGGCCGTTGCGCACGCTCAGGAAGTGTGGAATGACATTCCCATTCTGACCGTACACCAGGAAAGAATGCATCTGTTGCTGAAGCACAGAACGGACAATGCTTTCGGGGAGTTCGGTAGCTATGCTTGGGAGGTCTCCCAGGAAAACGGACGGGTATTCGACGAGGTTCACGACCTCGTCCAGCAGATCGCCCATATTGTCTCCGAGCTTGAGGCCCAGAGGCTTCAACAGCTTGTCTGCCTGTTTTTCGATCAGGCGGCGGCGTTCGGCGGGGTCCACGATGACGAATGCTTCGCGCAGCCGTCGCATATAGTCTTCCGGCGACGTCACTGTTACTGGTTTCGGCTTGCCGACGCGCAGGCCGAACGTCGTGTTCGAACTCTGCACTCCGGCCACTTCCCAGTGAAGGACTCCAGCGCCAAGCAGCGCAAGCAATCCGCGAATGGGGCGCGCAAACTGGAACCCGGACTCTTCCCAGTGCATCATCTTGGGGAACGTGACTTCGTGGGGCAGGCGAGGGAGAAAGGCCTCGACGAGCTCTGAGGATTTCTGCCCAGCAACCGTCTTCCGGGCGTAGACGTAGGACTTGCCGGCGACGTCCACGGTGTAGGTGTCGGCGGGATCCACGCCCTGTCCCCTGCAGAAGCCGACCAGAGCCGGCGTGGGATTTCCCTGAGCGTCATAGCTCGACGCCTTCGCCGGTCCCTTTACTTCCATGGTTCGGGCGTCCGTCTGCTCCTTGACGTTCTGAACCAGGACGACAAGGCGCCGTGGGGTGGAAAAGCCACGGACATCTCCATGTCCAATGAAGGACTCGTCGAGGTGTGTTGTGACATGTTCGACCAGTTGCGCCTGAGCGCTGTCCACGAAACGTGCCGGAAGTTCCTCAGTCAAGATCTCGATCAGCAGGTTACTCATGGTTTTCGTTCTCCAGGTAGAGGTTCGCGCAACCATACGCGAGACGGCGTACACGGGCAAGGTAGGCCATACGCTGAGAAACCCCGACGGTGCCACGTGCGTCGAGGATGTTGAACGTATGTGAGCATTTGAGGAGATACTCGTAGGCAGGAGTAATGAGTCTCTTGTCGATCATGCGCTGGGACTCCTTTTCGCAGAGGTCGAACATCGTGACAAGCGCCTCGATGTCGGCTTGCTCAAAGGAGTAGATACTGTTCTCCCGCTCGACCTGTTGTCGCAGATCTCCATAGGTGACGCCTTCATGCCATTCCAGTTCATAGACGTTCGCTTTCTCCTGAACGAACATAGCGAGCCGTTCGAGACCATACGTTATCTCGACGGCAACGACGGGCACTTCCTGGCCGCCTGCCTGCTGGAAGTACGTGAACTGCGTTACCTCCATGCCGTCGAGCCAGACTTCCCAGCCGACGCCCGCGGCCCCGAGTACTGGCGTCTCCCAGTTGTCCTCGACAAACCGGATATCGTGCTCGGCCGGCTTGAGACCGAGCAGGTAAAGGCTTCGCAGGTATGTGTCCTGGATGTCGGTGGTGGGAGGCTTGACGATGACCTGCAACTGGTGATGCATGTAGAGACGGTTGGGGTTCTCGCCGTACCGACCGTCTGCCGGACGTCGTGACGGTTGTACGTAGACAGCTTTCCAGGGTTTGCGCCCCAGGACTCGCAGGAATGTGTACGGGCTCAGTGTCCCCGCCCCTACTTCCTGATCGTACGGGAACAGACGCGTGCAGCCTTCGTCTTCCCAGAAGCGCTCTAGTTTGGAAACCATTTCTTCAAAGTTCATGGCATGACTCCTTGGGTTCTTCTCTTGCGTCGATGTGAAACAGTGTAGCAGCGTTCTGCGCGAATCGCTCGAAGGCTTGTGTGATGGCCAGTCTGCTGGCAGCAGACCTCAGCAGTCGTAGCGTCAGTGCAATGCCCATGAGCGTACGGCGGCCGTCGATGCTGCCCTCTCCGGTCCGAAGAAAGCTGACGAGCTCGGGAGAGAGGACGACATCTGTTTCGGTTGTCGTGCAGGGGGAACAATGGAAGGCATTGTCTCTCATGGAGAAATGTACATTCTCGTCCAGCGCGGCTCCGCATCGTTCACAATGCAGAGAACTTACCCCGAAACCGAGTTCAGTGAGGACATCAAGGGTGAACTGTAGAAAGGCCGTGTCCTCCTCGGCTGCATTCGCCGCAATGTTGAGCCTCGACAGAGCCGTGACGTACGCGGCAAACAAACCCGGTTCCTCCGAGGATGGCTCAAGAACGCATTCTGCCAGCTGGTTCATTGCCATGCCTTTCAGCGACCTCGACAACGACGATAAGACACCGGTGTAGACCACTCGTTCCTCCGAGCTGACGACAGTCAGGAAACGAGAACGATCGTACAAACGGAGGTAGAGAAGCGAGAAAGGCTCGAACGAAGTTGACCACTTTGCGCCTGGGATCGCGGTCCCTCGTGCAACAGCAGTCACTTTGCCCAGTTCTCTGGAGAAGAGCACCAGGCGTTTGTCCTTCTCTCCTACCCTTGAAGCATTGAGAATGGAGGCGAGCGTCCAGTGATAGACCATTGAGTGCTACTGCTGTGCCTCTGCAAGAATGGCGTCAGACGCAGAAACGCCGAGGCGGGTCGCGCCCGCGTTAAGCATAGCGATGGCAGTGTGAAGATCGCGGATACCTCCCGCGGCTTTTACGCCGAAGAGAGGTCCCACGACCTCGCGCATCAGCCTGACATCGTCTTCTGTAGCGCCTGCCTTGCTGAAGCCGGTGCTCGTCTTGACAAACCCTGCTCCGGCCGAGACGGCGATGGCACATCCCACCCGTTTCTCCTCGTCGGTAAGCAGGCATGCCTCGATAATAACCTTGACGAGAGCGTCTCCGGCTGATTCGACAACCGCTGCGATGTCTTGTGCAACTCCGCGGTAGTTTTTCTCTCTGAGCCACCCGATCTGGATGACCGTGTCGATCTCTGACGCTCCGTGCCGGATGGCCAACTCAGTCTCCCGGGCCTTGGCAGCCGACAGAGTTGCGCCAAGCGGAAAACCCACGACAGACGCCACGCGCACGTCAGACCCATTCAAGGCGGAAGAGGCGGTTTCAACCATTGACGAGTTGACACATACTGCAAACGTTCCGAGCTGTACTGCTTCGGCACACAGTCGCTCGATGTCGGCGCACGTTGCCTCGGGCCTGAGGAGAGTGTGATCCATGAAGCTTGCAAGCTCCTTCCTTGTAATCTGATTGGTATACATTGATTGCCTCCGAGTATTCGAATCCTCCACATTATCACGTTACTGCGCCAGAAATCAACGGTTTGCGGTGACCGAGCGCTTGACACCAGTATGCTTTGCACTACAATTATTGGACGATTAGCAGTCTTGTACTGAGAGTGCTAACATCCAGAGAGTTCAAGGCTGAATGCAGCCTATATGGTGAGAATTGACCGGAGAGCCTACATATGATGAACCGAAGCAGGTGGTATGTGGCTGGTGAGGAGCGAGGCACAGAAAAGGATGACTCGGAACGTGTTCCGTCGGTCCTCGAGGTGCCCTTGGATTCAGCTCCCGACCATGAGGATGGAGACGGAGGGGAGGCATTGAGAACGCTTGGGTCCAGAATACGGGAGTTGCAGCACGAAGTGGAGCGTCTCAACAGCGCCGTTCATGAGGAGCAGATGCTGCGCATCCGCGAACAGGCGACGCTTCAGCGTGACAAGAGTTCCTTCGAAGCCAGAACCAAGTTGGGGCTGTTTCTTGATCTGCTTGCAGTCGTCGATAGTTTCGACCAGCTCGTGAAGCATGGTGAAGGGACTCAGGACGATTCGAGCCTCCTCGTAGGTTCTCAGGCTGTTCTCGGGCAGCTGAACCAGTTCCTCGCGAGGAACGGAGTCCACAGGCTGGAGGGGTTGGAGGGCACTGCCTATGATTCGGCAACGTGCGAAATCGCCCGTGTCGTCACCGATTCTGGTGCGCCCACCAATACCGTCGTAAGAGTCCTGCGTGATGGCTACAAGCTAGGGGAGATGTTGCTGCGGCCGGCGATGGTGGATGTCGCTTCAGCACAGCAGGAAACCGTTGAGAGTAGTGACGCTGGTGAAGACTGATCAGGTTGTTGGCAAGTATTCTAACTAAGTAAGGAGGTTTGTCGAATATGGAAGAGAAGATTATCGGTATAGATCTTGGAACTTCGAATTCTGCAGCAGCTGTTATGGTCGGCGGCAAACCGACGATCGTGCCGGCGGCGGAAGGTGTCAGCATTGGAGGCAAGGCTGTCCCGTCCTACGTTGCGTTTACCAAAGACGGGCAAGTGCTCGTTGGAGAGCCGGCGCGCCGTCAGGCAGCTCTGAACCCCGAGACGACGGTTCAGGCCATCAAGCGAAAGATGGGAACCGACTACACGGTCAGCATGTTCGGCAAGACCTACACGCCGCAGCAGATCAGCGGGTTCATCCTTCGCAAGATCAAGAATGATGCAGAAGCTTTCCTTGGGCAGAAAGTATCCAAGGCCGTCATTACTGTACCCGCATACTTCAATGACGCTCAGCGACAAGCGACCAAAGATGCAGGCGAAATCGCGGGGCTCGAGGTTGTCCGTCTGATCAATGAGCCGACGGCCGCCGCATTTGCCTATGGACTTGACAAGACGGAGGGCGAGCACAAGATCCTGGTCTTCGACTTTGGTGGCGGCACGCTGGACGTGACTATTATGGACTTCGGAGGAAACGTCTTCACGGTGGCTTCGACGTCGGGCGACACGCAGCTCGGCGGAACCGACATGGACAATGCTCTTCTGAACTACGTTGCCGAAGACTTCCACAGTCAGAATGGTATCGATTTGCGTGTCGACAAGATGGCCATGCAGCGCCTTCGTGAAGGCGTGGAAAGGGCCAAGGTCGAACTCTCGACGACCTTCGAGACGACGATCAACTTGCCCTTCATCACGGCAGACGCGAGCGGTCCGAAGCACTTGGTCATGCCCATTACGCGTGCCAAGCTCGAGTCTCTGGTCCAGCCCATCATCGACAGGTGCCGCGAGCCGGTTAACCGTGCTCTCGCTGACGCCGGTCTCACCCCGCAGCAGATCGACAAGATTATCCTTGTCGGTGGTCCGACCAGGATGCCGATTGTTCAGAAGTTCGTCGAGAGCTACTTTGGCAAGACCCCCGAGCGCGGCGTCGACCCCATGGAGTGCGTTGCCATGGGTGCTGCGATCCAGGGTGGAATCCTGGGCGGCGAAGTCAAGACCGGGATGGTCCTTGTTGATGTGACCCCCCTCACGCTCGGCATCGAGACGCTCGGTGGCGTTTTCACCGAGATGATCAAGCGCAATACTGCCGTGCCTATCTCCAAGACCCAGACGTTTACGACAGCGAGCGACAGTCAGACGCAAGTCGAGATCCATGTTCTGCAGGGCGAACGTCCGATGGCAAAAGACAACATGTCGCTGGGACGCTTCATCCTCGACGGAATTGCCCCCGCCCGCCGTGGCGAACCACAGATTGAGGTCAGCTATGATATCGACGCAAATGGTATCGTGCACGTTACTGCCAAGGACAAGGCGACTGGCAAGGAACAGCACATTACCATTGAGAATGCGACAAAACTGAAGGACGAAGAGATTGAGCGGATGAAGCGCGAGGCGGAACAGTTCGCTGATCAGGACAAGAAAGTCAAGGAAGAAGTCGAGCTCAAGAACCGCGCGGATCAGGTTGTGTTCAGTGGACGCAAGACGCTGACAGAGAACGCGGCCAAGATATCTCCCGATGTCAAGGCAGAGGCAGAGAAGAAGCTCACTGAACTAGAGGAACTGGTACGTGACAACAAGACCTCGGACATTGAAGCAAAAATCGACGAAGTGAACACCGCGTTCTCCAAGGTTACCGAGGACTTGCAGCGTCAGGCTGGCCAGCAGGGACCGGCGGCTGCTCAGCAGAATCAAGCTGAGGCTCAGCAGCCCCCGCAGGACGGAGAAACCGTCGAGGGTCAGGGGACTCCAAAGCAATAGGGACGGCGATTCAAGTCAAGCGCTAATTTCTGAGTGGAGGTCGACGTGGCGACTGATCGAGACTACTATGACGTTATGGGAGTACCCAGGGGGGCCTCCCAGGATGATATCAAGAAGGCCTATCGTGAACTGGTCAAGAAACATCATCCCGACCTCCACAAGGATGATCCCCAAGCACCCAGGCACATGTCGGACGTCAACGAGGCGTACGATACGCTGAGTGATCCTGCAAAGCGACAGCAGTATGATGCCTATGGCAAAGCCGGCCCCACCGCTTTCCCGGGTGCGGGCCAGGCCTGGGCTCCCCAAGGCGGTGGTAGTGGCCAGACGTTCGGAGGCTTTGACATTGGAGACCTCTTTGGCAGTTTCATGGGGGGGTTTGGTCGTCAGCAGAGCGAGGAGACGCCGCACGGACGGGACCTCAGCGTCAGCATGACTCTCACGTTGGAACAAGCTGTTTTCGGCGTCAAGCAAGAAATCCAGGTCAGGCGGTACGATACGTGTGCGACCTGCCACGGTACCGGAGCGGCCTCAGGTACGTCCCCCAAGGCGTGTTCCACGTGTAATGGCAGGGGCGAGGTCCGTCAGGTTCAAGACACCATCTTCGGGCGCGTCGTCACTGCGGGGGTCTGCCCCACATGCCGAGGCGAAGGCAAGGTCATCGAGTCGCCATGCCCGGCTTGCAAGGGTTCTGGCGTTACGAAGGCCGACAAGACCATAGAGGTGACGATTCCTGCAGGTGTCGACAGCGGCATGAAAGTACGTATCGCAGGGCAAGGAGATGCTGGCAAGCATGGCGGCCAGACCGGCGACCTGTACCTCTTCATTACCGTCCAGCATGATTCCCGGTTTGAACGACAAGGGAGTTCCCTGTATCACACAGTCCGCGTGTCGCCTGCCAAGGCAGTGCTCGGGACAACCATCACGGTTCCTCTCGTGGAAGGTGGAACGGAGACCGTGACGATAGCGGCTGGAAGTCAGCATGGTGCCGAGGTACGGATTCGTGGCAAAGGAGCTCAGGCGGTCGGAGAACGACGTCGGGGGGACTACATCGTTCGTATCGAGATAGGTGTGCCCAAGATACTCACGGCTGAGCAACGGAAGCTCTACAAGCAGCTAGCCGATATCGAGAAGTAGTCACGTTGAAACGTATGCAAAACGGGCCAGGACTCTGCCGGCCCGTTTGTTCGTTGCCGGCCCGGAATTCGCTCATTGCACAGGCGGGGAGTGGCGTGTATACTTGTCATGGGCAGTGCTGAGCAGGCGTGGACAGGCTGGTGGAGACGAGCGTGAGAGATCCAGAAACAACGATGTGGGAGACATAGGCGGTGTCAGCGAAACGGATGAGGGATGCAGTCGGTGACTGTCCGGCTACTCGATGCCTCGAGGCTGCTCTTGTTTCTCACAGGCTGGCACATGCATACCTTCTCGTGGGCAGAGATGAGGACGCCAAGCTTGCGTTGGCGGCGGCTTTTGCCAAGGCGGGCAACTGCCGGGGCGACCATGGTCCGGGGGAATTCTGTGACGCGTGCCCGTCGTGCCGACAGGTGGACGCAGGGGGTTCGGCAAACACCAGGATTTTTGGAGACTCAGGCATCCTCAGGATAGATACCGTCGACCAGTTTATCTCGTATGCGTCGATCAAGACCGCGTCGGGCTGCCTCAAGGTGAGCGTTTTCCGTGGAGTAGACTTCTTCACCGATGTTGCAGCAGACCGGGTTCTCAAGACCATCGAAGAACCGGTCCCGGGCAACGTCTTCCTGCTGCTCTCTCAGAACAGCAGGCGCGTCTTGCCCACGATTCGATCGCGGGTCCAGATCATGAAGGTCGAGCGGAGTAATCAGGCGATCGCGGATCTTCAGGATGCGGCATCTGCAACTGGCGGGGAAGCCTGTCTTGAAGTCCTGCTGGAATTTGCCAAGGCAAACGTGAGCCTCTCGGAGACCGTCGGCCGCCTCCTCAGGATGGACACATTGAATAGTCTCCGGGACAACGCGACGGTCGGTTTGCAGACGCTCGCACTGTTCATGAACAGCGTTCTGCGGGCGAGGGGAAAGGTTCCTCCTCCGGCAGGCATCTCTCTCTCTACTGAACCTGAACTGGCCCGTGTGAACTTCGTGCTGGACGAATCCAGGGTTGGGCTCTTTCTGGACCATCTGGGGGAGCGCCTGAAGCACATAGAACAGAACGTGAACCCTGAACTTGTTCTGACAAACGCCCTACTGGAGCTGAGGAGAATGACCACTCATGAATGATCCCACCAATATGTTGTCGGCGAGTTGCTCCTCGGTACGCTATCTGAGCGCTCGCTCAGCCAAGTCGTACCAGACATACATGGTCGAAGTCAGCGATAGTGTTGTGCTGCTCCCTGGCGAAGGGGTCCTTGCAATTGGCAGTGACAAGGAGCTGACGCACGTCATCATTGGCTATCCAAGGCACGACGCATCAGGAAAAAAGCGTGTGGCGGGCGACCTCAAGTACGTTCGCAAGCTTGCCCCAACCGACGTCGAGCGTCTTGAGGAGAACCAGCGAAAACAGGACGCAGCGGTGATTCTGTGCAAGGAGCAGGTGCGGGCGATCAGACTCCCTATCCACCTCGTAAACTGTGAACTCTCATTTTCGGGAAAACAGTATGTGTTCTATTTCACGGCCGAGACCCGCGTCGACTTCCGCACCCTCGTGTCCACTCTGTCCCGGTCGCTGAAGGCCAAGGTGCAGATGTGGCAGATCGGTTCTCGCGATGAAACCCGTTTCTTTGCGACGGTAGGCATGTGTGGGCGCGAGCTATGCTGCAACTGTTTCCTCAAGGAGATCAAGCCGGTCAGCCTCAAGTGTGCCCGGGTGCAGAACCTGAGCTTGAACCCCAACAAGATAACGGGCGTCTGTGGCAAGCTGATGTGCTGCCTCAGATACGAGACCTACGAGTACGCCGATGCGTCAGGGCTTGACGTCAAGAAGAAGCCCAAGGAAGGAGCCACGCAGTAGTGCACGTGGCTCGAATGTCGGAGGATTGCACGGGGCAATCAGGACGGCTGTTGCCGTTACGACGCCAGGAGGCCTGCCTGGTGGCTGGATTCAGCCCATGAGCGTTGTGGTCGGAATGAGCGGAGGGGTAGACTCTGCCGTCTCTGCACTGCTCCTGAAAGAGCTTGGTGAAGACGTCATCGGGGTCACTCTGCACTTCTCTCAGCACAGTGCCTGCTGCGACATTAGTTCCACGCGACGGGCGAAGGCCCAGTGCGAGCATCTTGGCATTGCATGGCACAATGTGGACGTAAGAGATGCCTTCGACTGCCAGGTCGTACAACCGTTCTGGCAGGCCATAGCCGGAGGGGCAACCCCAAATCCTTGTGTGTTCTGCAACGAGCGCGTCAAGTGGCAAGGACTGCTTGATGTAGCCGACGAGCTGCATGCCGGCCTTATCGCGAGCGGTCACTATGCGGGAATCATCCACAGCGGTGATGGGGATCAGATCTGCCGCGGCATGGATCGGGCGAAGGACCAGTCGTACTTCCTGTACCGGCTTTCGGCAGAGCAGCGTCGCAGAGTCATGTTCCCTCTCGCAGGTCGCGTCAAGAGGGAGGTGGTAGCGCTGGCCTCGCGATGGTTCAACCCGGATCTTCTGGCAAGTCGCGAGAGTCAGGACTTGTGCTTTGTAGAAGGGCCAGTTGGCGTAGAGGCCCGCCGTCGCTTGCCGTGTGTGCCCGGAGACGTTGTCCTGACGAATGGAACCGTTATCGGGAAGCACCAGGGGTTGGCGTCCTATACGGTCGGCCAGCGATCAGGCCTTGGTATCAGTGCTGCATCACGGCTCTATGTCGTGGAGAAGCGGCACGTCACGAACCAACTGGTCGTCGGGCTGCGGAGTGCGTGCATGAGAGATGTGTTTGAAGCTATCGATCTGAAATGGCACCACCTTCCCACCGGCAAATCGCGGCACTTCAGCGCAGATGTCGTGACACGATACAGGTCAAAGCCCGTCAAAGGCAGTATCGACCGAGTTTCTGAGGATAGAGTCTCCATTCATCTGGCTGATTCGCTATTTGCTGTCACTCCGGGACAAGCGGTTGTCTTCTACGACGACCGATGCATACTTGGAGGCGGAACGATAGTCTAGAACGTGTTCTTGGCGTCTTGCCACGAATTGTGGTAAAAAGTGGGAAATTGTGGTATACTTACGCCATGAACAAGGAGAACTGTTTCATCGGTGAGTACCGCTACTCCGTGGACGACAAGGGGCGAACGATGTTCCCCGCCCACTACCGATGTGACGCCGGCTCTCCCTACGTTCTCACCAAGGGCATGGATCGATGCCTTTACCTGTTTGATGACAGAGTGTGGACCTCTATCATCGAGCGGTTCTATGGTGACCTCATCCCTGTCTCATCCGACAATCGGGCCTTCGTCCGCATTCTTTTCAGCGGAGCTGCAACGGTTGAACTCGACAAGATTGGTCGCATTTCGATACCTCAACATTTGCGTGAGTATGCTTCACTTGACAAAGAGGTCGTATTCGCCGGTGCCTTGACGCACCTGGAGATTTGGGACGTTCATATCTGGGATACCTATCGGTCTAAAGCGGAGAAGGTTTTCGAACAGAATATCGGAGCTTTGCAAGCCAGATGAGTGAGTTTGTCCATACCCCGGTCCTCCTGAACGAGGTCACGACATACCTGCAGATTCGACCAGACGGAACCTATCTGGATTGCACGACAGGGGAAGGCGGACACGCATATGAGGTTGGGCGCCAACTTTCTAGCGAAGGGTCGCTTTTCATGATGGATGTCGATGCAGCGGTTCTTGCCATTGCCCGCGAGCGGCTGAATGATACTGCCGCCCGCAAGGTTATCACCCGCGGAAACTTTCGGGACATGACGCGGTTGTTGAAGGATTATCCAGACACGCGATTCGACGGAATCCTGATGGATCTGGGTTTTTCTTCAGAGCAACTCACGGGCACAGGCAGGGGGTTTTCGTTCAGCCACGACCAACCACTGGACATGCGATTGGACGATGATCTCAAGGTCACTGCCAGGAATATCGTGAACTCGTTTCCAGAAGAGGACATCGCCGATATCTTGTGGAAGTACGGCGAGGAGGGGAGGTCGCGTCAGGTCGCTCGCGCGATCGTGCGCCGTCGGCAACGAGCGCCGATCGAGACGACGAGTGAATTGGCGGAGACAGTAGCCGCTGTCTTCCCTACCAGACACGCCCGCTTGCATCCTGCTACCAAGTCCTTTCAAGCTCTGCGCATATATGTCAACGATGAGCTCAATGCTCTCGAGAATGGTCTCAAGTCTGCAGCATCGCTCTTGAATCTAAACGGAAGACTCCTGGTCATCAGTTACCATTCGCTCGAAGATAGAATTGTGAAGAGAAGCTACCTGGCTCTCTGCGAGAATCCGGTCTCGGGGGAGCCAGGATTTCGCCTGGTCAACAAGAAGGTCATTCGGCCTACGGACTCGGAAGTCGCGACGAACAGACGCTCTCGCAGTGCCAAGCTGCGCGTGCTGGAAAGGGTACAGCCATGAGTATTGCAGTCCGAGGGAACTACACGACAGTCCGCCGCCCTGCGGCAACAGTGCGCGTTTCGGTCGCGGCAAGAATTGCTGCCCGTCGATACATTGTCCTGGGCGTGACGATCATCGGTCTGCTGTGCGCGTATGGCTATGTGTACAGTACGACTCTGTTCTTGGAGCGTCAGGTGGAGTTGAACAGGACGGCCATTCAGGCACAGCTTCAGCAGCAGGAATCGCTGCTTGAGCGCGACACAAAGCTCATGTCACCCGATCGGGTGCGAGCTGCCGCAGGCGCTATGGGTATGGCAGCCAACAACACGGCGGTGATTGGCACTCTGGACAGTCTCCATTAGCGGGAATACCTGCGTCAGGACCATAAAGAATTGATGAAGAGAGGCGTCGCGTCTTTCAATGACATGTTCAGACGACGTCTCGTCCTCATTTTCACGGTTTTCCTGGTTGTAGCGCTAGGAATTGAGTCACGGTTCGTCTATCTGCAAGTAGTGGCCCGCACCATGCTCGTAAACAAGGCTAACCAGCAGCTTGAGACCGACTCCATTCCTATCAAGGCAAAGCGGGGAATGATCCAGGATTCGACAGGGCGCGTACTGGCGCAGGATGTGGCGACGTGGTCCCTGGGCCTGTACATGAAGGAAGTCAAAGACCCTCACCTGACCGCGGCCAGCATCGCCCCCGTCCTCAAGGAATCGGTGGCGCAGCTGGAAAAGAAGATAGCCAGCGCGTCATCAAGCTTCATTTACGTGAAGAAACAGGTAGGCGTTGTGGAGTACGAGGCTCTGCGCCGACTCGATGTACCAGGAATCGTGCTGGACAAGGGCTATCGCCGGGTCTATCCGCTGGGAGCGCTGATGTCTTCCGTAGTCGGGATCACGGGCTCGGACAACCAGGGTCTGTCGGGGATCGAGTTTCAATACGACAAGGAACTTGGAGGTACGGACGGATGGCATACCTACAGGGTCTCCGGGTCGAACCCCGGGGAGCCCGCCGTCACAGAGGAGGTTCTCGAGGCTGTACCAGGTAAGAACGTCGTGCTGACGATCGACTCGAACATCCAGTATTTCGCGCAGCAGGCTCTCATGGACACTCTCAAGACGTACGATGGCAAGCGGGCTACTTGCACGATTTTGGATCCACAGACTGATGCGGTCCTTGCGATGGTCGATGTGCCAGGCGTAGACCCCGAACACTGGCAGGACGCCTCGATGAGCTCTCTTGCGGAGAAGGCAATCAGTGCCAACTATGAGCCCGGTTCCGTATTCAAGGCGGTGACATCGGTTGCCGGTCTCGAGACGGGCACAATTACACTGCAAAGCACGTTCTACAGCGGCGGCAGTCTCAAAGTCTTCGACACGGTCGTTCACGATCTCTATCCATATGGGACCATGAACCTCTATGCAATGCTGCAGCATTCCTCTAACGTGGCGTTTTGCCAGTTGAGTATGAAGATAGGCGCCAAGCTCTTCTACGACTGCATAAGCCGGTACGGTTTTGGCAAACCGACGGGCATCGATCTGCCTGGAGAGGAGTCTGGTATCTTGCTTCCGATGTCTCTGTGGTCAAACACGACGCTTCCTACGATGGGATTTGGCCAAGGAGTGGCGGTGACGGCAATCCAGATGGCGAACTTCTATGCCGCGATAGCCAATGGAGGGCTCATGCAGCGACCCTACGTGGTCGATCACATCGTCGACGCTTCAGGGGCGAGTCAGCGGACAGACGTCCCTGGAGTCGTCGGCCAGTTGTTCAAGCCGGAGACGGCCAAGGCCGTTCTTGAGGGCCTCCACGGAGTCGTGCAGAAAGATGTCGGCGTTTTCAGTGCCTACATTCCCGGCTACGAAGTTGCCGGAAAGACCGGCACTGCCCAGATCGCCGCCCCTGGGGGAGGCTATCTGAAGGATGGGTCGTACGTCTACAGCTTTGCTGGAATCCTGACGGCGAATGACCCCAGGGTCGTCGTGTTCCTCAGCGTCCATGAGACCCGGCAAGGAGAACACACGTCATTTCGTGTGGCGGGGCCGACCTTCAAGAAGATTGCGCTGCAGCTGATACAGTATCTGAGGTTGAAACCATGAAATTCGTCGTCGAAGAACGGGAGCTTGCTGAGCTCCTTCATATGCTTCCTCCAGCTTCCTGGGATCCCACGCGTTCCTCGCTGGGACAGGGGGCATTGATCAGTCTGGTCACGCCTGATTCGCGCGAGTGCGGGCCGGGAGCCATGTTCGTTGCCGTCTCAGGAACCAGGCTGGACGGAGCATCCTACATCGCCAGCGCTCTGTGCGCTGGGGCGGTCTGTGTCGTCGCTGAGACTGAGCATCCCGAGGTCCAGGACGTGCCGGTCGTCGTCGTCGCAAGTTGCCGTGAGTTCCTCAGTCTCGTCTCGCAGGCCATTTTCGACTTCCCTGCTCGTCGCATGAAGATGATCGGCATTACTGGAACGAGTGGAAAGACGAGCACAGCATACCTGATTCGCCGTCTTCTGCAGGGACTTGACATTGCGTCCGTCATGATTGGGACCACAGGATATGTCATGCCCGACGGCGAGTTCTTTCCTCCGGACGCTCTTCCCGCCACAACGCCCGAAGCTTTTGCGCTCAACTGGTATCTGGACCATGCAGTCCGCCAGGGGGCACAGGTTGCGGTGCTCGAGGTTTCCTCGTTCGCGCTCGCGTTTGGCAGAGTCCATGGCATGCGCTTTGATTGTGGGGTTTTCACGAATTTTTCACAGGATCACATGGGATATCATGGCACCATGGAAGCGTATCTGGCAGCCAAGCTGCGCCTGTTCACGTCGCTCGATGAAGGCTCTGTGGCCGTTCTCAACGCTGATGACCCTTCGTTCGCTGCATTCAGGGACGCAGCCGGGTGCTCACGGGTCACGACGTTTTCCCTGGAGCGAGAGGCTGACCTGCGTGGTGACCACGTCGTGTCTACCATGGGAAGAACTACGTTTCAGGTCCTTGCCCGCGACGGGGCTACGTTCGACGTGGAGCTTTCGATCGGCCCGGCGTTCCAGGCGTCCAACTGTCTGGCGGCGATCAGCTCAGTCCATGCCCTTGAACCGACCCGCGACCTGAGCAAGGCCGTGCAATCTCTTGCTGACCGGCTGTATATCCCTGGGCGCTATGAGCGCATTGACTGTGGACAGCCGTTTGAGGTTGTCGTGGACTACGCCCATACCCCAGAGGAGTTCTCGGCACTGTTCGGCGCTGTGAGGTCGACGGTGCAGGGAGACCTGCTGGCCGTGTTTGGCTCTGTCGGCGCGGACGATCGCGAGAAACGGCCGATCATGGCCCGCCTCGCAGAGGAGGCCTGCCGCTGGTCGTTCGTGACCGTCGAGGACCCTCGTCATGAGGACGCGTCGATTGCCGTTCACGACATTGAGAACGGGTTCAGGACCGACCATTTCACAGTCATCGAAGACAGAAGGCAGGCAATTCGTAGTGCCGTTGCTGCGGCCAGGCCGGGCGACATGGTCCTGGTTCTCGGTCGTGGGCATGAGACGGTCATGTACTATGCGCACGAGGATGTTGTCTTCGATGATCGGGAAGAGGTGCGCCTCGCGTTGCGCGATCACGGCTATGTCGGTGGTACTGATGGTCTATGGCTGCAGGAGAGACAGCGATGACCGCAAGATCTGCTATGTTGCTGGTTCTCGTACTTGCCCTTGTTGATCTGGCTCTTTTCCCGCTCCTTATTGTGTGGCTTCGCAGGACACGGTTTACCCAGTTGATACGGGACGAGGGACCTGCTTCTCACAAGTCCAAGGCGGGTACGCCTACCGGAGGCGGCCTGATGCTGGTTCTCAACATTGTCGGAGCCGTGGCCGCCCATCTCTTCGTGACGGGGCGAAGAGACTTGACAGGGCTTGACGTCGCTACACTCGTCTTTGTGGCCGTCAATCTCCTGTTGGGTTTTCTGGACGACTGGACCAAGGAGCTCAAGCACAGAAATGACGGACTGCTTGGCTACCAGAAACTTCTGATCCAGACCGTGGCGGCTGGACTCTTTTTCTATCTGGCGTATCCATCGATTGTTCCGACGCTTCGCTTGGCGAGTGGGGGAGTCCTGCTTGCCGGCTGGGCGTTCTACGTCGTTGCCATGCTATACGCGGTCGGCATGGTGAATGCGTTCAACTTGACGGACGGCCTTGATGGACTGCTCGCCAAGACGAGTCTCCCCGCATTTGCTGTGGCTGGAGCAGCATCGCTGCTGCATCCGTCAGGACTGGCCGGCATACTCCCCTTGGCAGCTGTTGCATTCGTCATCTCGTTTCTGTGGTTCAACGGCACAAAGGCATCAGTGTTCATGGGAGATACGGGGTCGCTTGCGCTTGGTTCCATCTTCGTCGCCTGGGCATTTGCCTCCGGGAACCAGGTGTCGTCGATCCTGCTGGGGGGACTGTTCCTGGGAGAGGCGACAAGCGTGATGATCCAGGTGGCTGTCTTCAAGGCCTCTGGTCGCAGAAAGAGGGTATTCCTGATGGCTCCGATACACCATCATTTCGAGAAGCTCGGGTGGGCCGAGCCAACAATTGCCGACCGGTTCTTTGTCGTGAGCATCCTGTTCGTCATTGCCGGGGCACTGACGATGACGTGGAGATAACCAGTGATCCCGTTCAATTCTGCATTCGTCGTCGGAGCATTGCCAAGTGGATTGTACGCGGCCCTGTACCTGCATGATCACGGAGTGAACGTTTTCGTATCGGAATTCAAGCAGCGAAGCGCCGACGAGGAGTTCGAGCATGCCGTACGGCTGCTGCAGCTGGCGAGAGTTCCCTTTGAATTTGGAGAAAACACTGCGAGCATCATGGCCGCCTACGACGTTGTTGTCGTCTCGCCTGGTGTTCCACTCGAGGCCCCCATTATCCTCGCCGCCGTGCAGATGGGCAAACTCATCGTCGGTGAGACGGAGATTGCTGCGTATGCCGGTCTGTCAGTGCTTGCGGTGACTGGCAGCAATGGCAAGAGCACGACTACGGCTCTTCTTGGAGAAATCGTAGCTCAGGAGTATCCCAATGCCGTGACGGGGGGCAACCTGGGCACTCCAGTGTCGCAGCTCCTGGTGGAACATCCGTTGACAGGACTGGCGGTTCTCGAGGTCAGCTGCTTTCAGCTCGAGACAGTCCATACATTCCATCCCAGAGTGGCCGTTTTCTCGAACCTGGTTCCGAACCATCTTGACCGCTACGGTACCGTGGAACGCTATTTCGCCACGAAGAAGCGCTTGTTCGAGAACATGACGGCGGATGATGTTATCGTGCTCAACTGGGATGATCCCGCGCTGAGAGCGCTTGGCCCAATGCTGAGCGCTTCCATATTCTATTTCGGACTGGGCGACGACGTGTTCTCCGGCGCGCATGTTATCGATGGCGTTATCGTTTTCAAAGACGCGACACGCACAGTGGAGTTGTTCAGGGAGACAGATCTGCGTATCCTGGGGCGGCACAATGTGGCGAATGCCATGAGCGCAGCTCTGGCGGCTTTTCTGTATGGTATCTCCCCAGATGCCATCCGCAGGGTTGTGACGGGCTTCAACGGGCTGCCTCACCGACTGGAGTACATCGGAACAGTGGGCGGCGTGACGTTCGTCAACGATTCCAAGGCAACGACTCCGGAATCGGTCATGACGGCTGCTGATGCCATGACTGGACCATATGCAGTCATTCTGGGCGGCAGTTCAAAGGGCGTCTCATTCGACAAGATGGCACGACATCTGGCTCAAGACAAGAATCTGGTGTCGGCAATCGTGATGGGCGCGACCGGCCCGACTATCGAGGATGCGCTGTGCAAGGCCGGCATGAAGACGGTTGTCCGCGTCGAATCGCTTGAGGACGCTGTCAGCAGTGCAGTGCGACTTCTTTCTGCAGGTGGTACGCTGCTCCTGTCTCCCGCTTGTGCCAGTTTCGACATGTTCAGGGATTTTGAGCAGCGTGGCGACCGATTCAAGGAGATAGTGCGCGGTCGCCTGGGTGCTGTCACGCAGTGAGGCGCATACTGGTTCTCGTCGCCATACTGCTCTGCCTGGGGGTACTGCAGAACTACAGTATCACCGTCAGTCTCAGCGCTGCGCGAGGTCAATTGGTGGCCGTTACTCCGAGTGTCGTCAAGCAAGCGATTATCGTCGGTGTCGGCATCTTCGCCTACTGGTTCTGCTCGCGGTTCAAGTACATGCGCTGGGCAGACATCTCGGGATTTCTGACGTATGCCTTAGGAGCTTTGCTGATCGCTGTTCTCATTCCCGCCATCGGCAGGAGTGTCAACGGTTCCAGTCGGTGGATCGGAACGGGTTCGATTGGCTTGCAGCCATCTCAGGGAGCTATTCTGGTGGTGCCTCTTCTCGCCGCCAAGCTCTTCAGCGGCAAGTACCTGAACCAGTATGACCGTCGATTCTACCGCACATTTCTGCTGTTCGCGCTGGGGTTCACGGTCCTGGTGGCCCTGGAACCCGATTTCGGAACCGCCTTTGTTATCGCCGGGTCCTCCATCGCTATCCTGCTGGGCGTTGGTGCTCCGTTCGGCTACTGGATCAGCCAAACAGCTGCCTTGGGCGTGGTGGCCCTGATTGCAGTGAACGTGAAAGACTCATGGAAAGTCAGAATGACCTCGTTCATCAACCCACTGTCGGCCGACAAGGCCAAAGACGTCGCTTATCAACTGGTGAACTCCATGTTTGCGGTCGCGAGGGGTGGAGTGACGGGAAGGGGTTTCATGCGGAGCGTCCAGAAATTCGTCCACTTCCCGGCCCAGGAGAACGATTTTGTCTTCGCCATATTCTCGGAGGAGTTCGGGCTTGTCGGCGTGACCATTGTGCTCGGCATTTTTCTCTGGATCGTTTTCGACCTGTTCAAAATTGCCTCGAGGTCCTCTGAGCCGTTTGCCCGAGTCTATGTCATGGGGCTCGGAGTATTCCTCGCCGTGCAGGCGTTCGTCAACATCGGTGTCGTTGTTGGACTGCTTCCTACGACAGGAGTACCACTGCCTTTCTTCAGCCAGGGAGGTAATCACATCGTCTTCGAGATGGCCGCGCTTGGCATCGCGGGAGCCATTTCCCGAAGTCCGGAGGCTGTCTGATGCACTTCATCATCGCTGGAGGAGGAACAGGGGGGCATATCTACCCCGCAGTCGCAATTGCTGAGCGTTTGTCGGACAGGGGAACCGTCACCATGCTGGCGCGATCCGACAGTATGGAACAACGCGTTTTCCTTTCTCAGGGACTTGACGTCAGAACCGTCTGTTCTGCCCCCCTTCTGTATACCCCCAGATCGCTTTGGCGCCTTGCACGTGCGACGCGAGGCGGAGTGAATGCCGCCCGCCGTGTCATGAAGGACGCCCATGCGGATGCCTTCATCGGTACCGGCGGATACGTATCGGTGCCAGGAATCGTCGCCGCGCAGCTGAGCGGGATTCCCGTGTACCTTCTGGAACAGAATACTGTCATGGGGAGGGCGAATCGACTGTTCTCGCGCCGTGCGCGTCACGTGTTCCTGGGGTTTCCGGTCGAAGGAGTCTCCGGTCCACGGTTCACCGTTACGGGAAACCCTCTGCGACGCAAGATATACGCCGCACTGACGGAGAGCCGGTCCAGGAGATCCCTTCGCCGCGGGCTGCTGTTTGTCGGGGGTAGTGGCGGAGCCAGTTTTGTCAACGAACTGTTCCTGCGGACAATCCAGGAACTGGACACCAGGGGCCGCGAAGTTCCAGTCACCGTGGTGACTGGACCTGAAGACTATGCGAGAATTCGTGACGTTGTGGAGGGGTTGTCTCTGCGGCACGTCAATCCTGTCGTCGTCTCCTATGAGGAGCATATGGAGCGGCTCTATGAGCAGACTCGTGTAGCGGTGACGAGAGGCGGGGCACTCGCGCTTACGGAGCTTGCTGTCGGAGGCATTTATGCCATCGTCATTCCCTATCCGTTCGCGGTTGGCCGGCATCAGTCCAAGAACGCGACGTATCTCGAGAGCCTCGGCCTCGGCATTCGCATTGAGCAGCAATCACTGCAGTTCGACGTGTACCTGTCCATCCTGGAGAAAGCGCTTGGCGACAAAACAGGCCCGGCGCTTCCTGCTTCCAGCGTTTTTGGGAGTGACGCTGCAGAGGCCATCGTGCGCACCATCGAGGAGGAGTGCTCACATGCCTGAGCTCCTGCAACCTGGAACACCGTTTTTTCTTGTCGGCATCTGTGGTGCAGGGATGAGCTCACTGGCCGTGTTGCTGCGCAGCATCGGAATGGATGTGCGGGGTTCGGACATTTTGACTGACGGCCCCGAGGCCGGACGGTTGGTCTCGCTGGGTATACGGGTGATGTCCGAAGCCGAGGCAGCCGGCGCACTTCGTCATGATGAAGTTGTTGTACGGTCGTCCGCAATTCTTCCGGACAACGCCGTACTCCTGGCGGCAACGGGGGTCGGAACGAGCATCCTCCATCGAACAGACGTCTTGTCCACCGTCGCATCACGCTATTTCCTGATAGCTGTTTCAGGCACGCACGGCAAAACCACGACGTCAGGAATGATTGGATACGCATTGGCAAGACAGGGCTTTGCTCCGACCATTTGTGTGGGAGGCCATATTGCAGGATTTGATGGAGCCTTTCCCTCTGAAGGTGCCGAGCGAAAGCAGATTCAGGGACGCCCGATCATGGTCCTGGAGACTGATGAATCGGACGGTTCGTTCCTGAAGTTCCATCCAGACGTAGCTGTCATAACGAACATCGACAACGACCACCTGGGGGCTTATGGAGGCAAGTTCTGCAACCTTGTTGGTGCATTCACCAGGTTTGCCCAGCAGTGCACTGAGCGAGGCGGGCTGATTGTTGGCTGTGGCGACGACAGAGAAGTAGCCAGGATCGTGCAGGCTCTGCCACGGCGTGTCCTGTACGGTCAGGAGGCGTCAAATCAGGTGCAGGTCGGCTACAATTTCCGCACCAACACTGCAACGGTCACCAGAGAAGGCCTGGAACAACCATTTGCAATGGAACGAGGAGACGAGAAGAGTTACCTCAACGCGGTTGCCGCTTGCCTGGCGTGCGAGGAAGTCGGGGCCACACTTGCAGACACACTCCGTGCTCTGGAAGGTTTCCCCGGAATGGAGCGGCGAATGCAGCTCCTGGCAGAGCACGACGGAATGGTCGTCCTCACAGACCATGCCGATCACCCCACGGAGATCAGAGCGACCCTGCAGGCCCTCTCGGTACGGTATCCCGGAAGCCCACTTACCCTCGTGCTCCAGCCGCACCGTTTCTCCCGTGTGAGCATGTGCCTCGGGGAGTATGGACCGGCACTGGCTGGAGTCTCGCGGACCGTGCTGCTCGACATCTTCCCGGCTGGAGAGACGGTAGAGTGTCCGGAAGACCTGAACGTGCGGCTTCGAGAGAGTGTAAAGTCAGCAGTCGGTGACTCATTGGCGCCCCGGATGCCCGTGGACCAGATGCTCGACGTCTTGCGAGTGTCGGCCACCCCGGGCGACGTGATACTATTCATGGGTCCCGGGGATGTGAACAAGCTCGGTCTGAGGTTTTGTGGCTTGCTGACGAGCGCCAATCCGGTACAATGTCAAATTGTTGCGTCCCTCGAGGGATGCATCAAGCAGGAGAACGACTGATGGTGGATTCGGTCATAGACAGGTTCAGACGTCGCGTCGAGCAACGGGTCCTGACGAAGGAGTCGCTCTCGCTCTACACGTCGTTTCACATCGGCGGTCCGGCCGAGTACCTCTACACACCATGTGGTGAGGAGGACCTGATCTGTGCACTGCGTGCCGCCAGAGCTCTCAAGGTGCCGACGACGGTTCTCGGCAATGGAACGAATGTTCTTGTCTCCGATCGTGGTGTTGAGGGTCTGGTCGTAAGGCTCATGGAGACCTCGCTTCAGCCAGTGATGGAGAAAGGACTGGTGCTTGCTCGTGCCCCGATGCCACTTTCCTCCCTGCTGGATTTCGCCATACATCAGGATCTGTCCGGACTGGAGTATCTTACGAGTATACCCGGTACTGTTGGAGGGGCCGTCTACATGAATGCAGGTTCGTTCTCTCAGGCCATAAGTACTCATCTGGCCTATGTAGAAGTTCTTGATCGCAACCTCGAGTATGTCGTGAAGAAGCATGAAGAGGTCGATTTTGACTACCGTTATAGCGAGTTTCAGGAGAGCGGAGCCATCATCCTGGGCGCTGCATTTGACCTCGAGGCTGGTGACGGAGCAACAATCCGGTCGACAGCTGCACGTATCCGATCCGAGAAGCATGCCAAGCAATCGTGGGAACATCCGAATGCTGGCAGTATCTTCACGAATCCTCCGACGACCTATGCCGGCAAGTTGATAGAGGAAGCCGGGTGCAAGGGTCTCCAGGTAGGGCAGGCGCAGGTTTCGGCCAAGCATGCAAACTTCATCGTCAATTTGGGAGGGGCGACCGCGCTTGATGTCGCGGGCCTTATGGACATTGTCGTACAGAGAGTCTACGCTCGCTTCAACGTGCGCCTGTCGCCCGAGATCAGGCTGCTCGGTGACTTCTCCTAGGAGGCAGTGCGTGGGTATCAAGGAGAAGTTCCTCCGTACATGAAGCTACTGTGGCGCATGGGTCTGGTCGCTTTGGTGGTAGTGCTGGTCTACTGGTTCACCGTACCAGCCGCTCGTGTAAGCGTCCAGGCGGACTCTTGGGAAGCTCCTGTCGTGGACCAGGTCTGGCATAGTCGGTCTCAGGGTCTTCTCATGCTCCTCAACAGGGCTTCGGTCGTTGACAGGCTAAAGGGACTCCCCGTTTCTGACGTGACGATCCAGCGGCAGCGACCTTGGAATGTCACTATCGGTGTGGACATAGCTGACCCCGACGTGGTGATCAGACAAGGGAGCAAGTTGGCTGCCGTGTTCCTGCAGACCGGGACAGCCTACGCCGTTACGGAGGCATCGAAGTCCTGGAATGTGGTTGACGTAAGCGGTTTCCCATCTGCGTCTCCGGCTTTTCTTTTGACCTCACTCGAGTATGCGCCGCTGTGCTGCCAGTTGATGCAGCATCGGGACGAGCTGGCCATCCTTGGCATGTCGCTGTCCTCATCGACGGGACTTGCGGTACGGTTGAAAGACGGGAAGACGCTGATTCTTGGTGACAGCGCGAACGGTGCCTCAAAGATCGAACGAGGGATTGCGGTCCTTGACATGCCTGCGTTCAAGGGGGAGAAAGCAACCATCGACCTCCGGTTCGACGGTCAGGCCGTCATCCTGGGGTCCCCATGATCACGCGTGGAAGAAGCGGGGGCATTTTCCTCGCCGCGCTGTTTGTCATGGTTGCCGGATTCGGATACCTTCTGGCTGTCCAGTTCGAGCCCACCGTGAACAAGGCCTACGTCGTTCCTGCCCAGAACGTTGAGCTGGTCGAAATCATGAAGGGACTCGAAAGGGAGAATGAGGGCGCCGCTCAGCGGATTGTCGATCTTCGGGGACAGCTGGGAGAGCTTGAGAGCAAGGGTGCTTCCACGAGCGACGAGGTGCGCGTTCTAACGCAGCAGCTGCGAGAGCTGAGAGGAAAAGCGGGACTTGCCGAGGCGACGGGTCCCGGTGTCGTCGTAACATTGAGTGATAGTTCCCGTACCCCGACACTCTCCGATGATCCGAACTACTTCGTCATCCACGACGGTTACCTCCGCAGCATCGTGAATCTCATGCGGAGATACGGCGCCACGGCGATTGCCGTCAACGACCAGCGCGTTCTTGGAAACAGCCCTATCGTTTGTGCCGGACCCATTATTCTCGTGAATTCGAGCAGGATGTCGCCGCCCTACGTTATCACTGCACTGGGGAACCCCGAAATGCTCGCCGACAGCATTTCTCAAGACGTCTTTTTCCGGGTGCTGGAGATGTACCGCGACCAGTTCAAGATCACGTGCTCACTTGAGAAGAAAACGTCTGTGACTGTCCCGGCGTCGCTGAACAATGCTGCGTTCAAGTATGCAGTGGGTGTGAAATGAAGAGGACTGGGCGGGTGCCCTGGCAGTCGACCATGCTGATCTTCTCTCTCATCAGTTTCTTCGTCGGGTTCTTCCTCCCCGGGCAGGCACGCGTCGTCCGTGAGATGAAGCAAACCTATCAGAGCCAGGACCCGAAGGACCTTATTCGTGTCATCAGGGATCTCCAGCAGCGCAAACAGGACCTCCTCGTCGAGGAGACGGACGTGTCGCAGAAAGTCATGCAGTACCTTCGTTCTTCTGATGACACGGCCGCGCAAGTGCGCCAGTTGCAGCAGGAGGCCACTGTGTTGAAACAGAGAACCGGGGCCATCCCGCTCGCGGGTCCTGGCATCCGGATCACGATACGAGAGCAATCATCAGGAGCTTCGCCATCCATGCTGGCCGATGAGGACCTGCTCCTTCTTCTGAATGATCTCTGGGCATCGGGAGCCGAAGTGATATCGCTGAATGGCATACGCCTGACCGACTCGACTTCCGTATACAGGGCGGGCCTCAACGTTCGTGTGGACGGAAAGGTGACGCAGATGCCGCTGGTCGTCGACGCGATCGGCGATACAGAGAACATGTTCAAGGGGCTGCAGATTCCCGGAGGCGTTCTCGACTTGTTGAACCTGAGGCGCATTGGTGCTATAGTTCAAAAAGTCAACCCGCTTAGAATCAGCGACTAGGGGAGGAAAACGGATATCTATGGTTGGCTTCGTAACAGTGTGCGGACTCGTACTCGGTATCATTGTCGGGATCTTTCGCCCCGTGCACATCCCCGCCGTTTATTCCAAGTACGTAGGGTTGGCCCTTCTGGCTGGTATGGACTCCATCCTCGGCGGCATCAAGGGCTATCTGAAGGACACCTTCGACGCGACAGTATTCTTCTCGGGTTTCTTGATCAACAGCCTTGTTGCAGCGCTCCTGGGGTATCTTGGTGACCAGCTGGGCATCGATCTTTACCTCGCCGCAGTCGTTGTGTTTGGAAGCAGAATGTACCAGAATATCGCAATCATCCGGCGCGTTCTCTTGAAGAAGGAGGCATGATGGCTGGCCAGGAAAGAATCGTCAGCGTACTCGATATTGGAAGCACCCGTGTAAAGATGTTGATAGCTTCGGCGACAGGAGATAGCCTCGACGCCATTCTCGGGGTCGGTACGGCTCCCTGCAGCAGCCTGAAGCGTGGCGTGGTCGTCGACATGGAAGGCGTGACCCAGGCCATCCAGACCGCGCGCAACGAGGCTGAACGGATGAGCAGCTACTCCGTCTCGTCGGTCATCGTGAACGTCGGCGGTACTCATATCACTGGATTGGTGAACCGCGGCCTTGTTGCAATATCCCGGCCGGGACGCGAAATACAGAAGGACGATGTGGATCGCGTGTGGGAGTCTGCTAAAGCTGTCCTGCTGGGGCCAAATCAGGAGATCATCCACGTGATCCCCCGGCAGTACCTCGTGGATGGTCAGGAAGGCATCAAAGATCCGTTGAGAATGTCAGGGATTCGTCTTGAGTTCGAGGCGTTCATCGTCACCGGACAGTCGACGATTCTGGACAATCTTCGTCGTTGTGTGACAGAATCTGGCCTCAAAGTGGACAGACTTGTGCTCGAAGGCCTGGCGTCAGCTAATGCCGTCCTCTCATCAGAAGAGAAGGAAATCGGCGTCGCCTGTGTGGACATCGGAGGAGACACGACGGATTTGGCCGTCTTCACAGGAGGCAGTCTCAGCTATGTCGCCGTTCTGCCCATAGGTGGCCGCCATGTGACGATGGATCTTGCCATGATGCTGAAGACAAGCCTGAACGTTGCTGAAGAGCTCAAGGTGGCCTACGGTTCGGTGGATGCGAGCAGAGGAAAGGACTTCCAGGACAGCCAGGTGAGCTACTCGACAGCATCGGGTGATGGTGTTCTTGCAACAACGAAGTCATATATCAGTGATGTCGTGACATCTCGCATTGAGGAAATAGCCGAGGCTGTGAAGCTGGAACTGGTGCACTCCGGCTACAACAACATGCTTCCGGCCGGCCTCGTCTTGACTGGAGGGACGGCCATGGTGTCTCACATCACGGACAAGTTCTCTGAGATCAGCGGACTGCGAGCCCGCATGGGACAGCCGACAGTTGATGACGTTGTGTTCAGCTCGTTTAAGAATCCCAGCTTCTCGACATCAATCGGGTTGCTCGAACTCGGCATCCACAGCGATGGTGCCGCAGTCCAGAAGAAGAAGCGCGCGTTCAAGGGCTTGAGTGGCCTGTTCAAGGGCCTTGACCTGTTCGACTAAGACATACTGACGGGGAGGGAAATCCACTATGGATGATCGACTGGATCCCTGGGGAAGCTCAAATGTAAGCATCAGGGTCATCGGCGTGGGCGGTGGAGGTGGCAATGCCGTCAACCGGATGGTGGGGGATTTTCCTTCCGGCGTCGATTTCGTGAGCGTCAACACCGACACGCAGGTTCTGCGATACAGTCGGGCAGAAAGCAAGATTCAGATTGGGGCAAAAGTTGCTCGAGGGATGGGTGCGGGCGCTGACCCTGAGGTCGGGAGAAAAGCAGCAGAAGAGAGCAGAGAGATGCTCAAAGAAGCAATTACCGGCTCTTCTCTCCTGTTTATAACTGCTGGCATGGGTGGAGGCACGGGTACGGGCGGTTCTCCCGTCCTGGCGAAAGTGGCTCGCGAACTGGGCATCCTCACCATTGCAATTGTCACCAAACCGTTTAACTTTGAGGGGCCACAGCGATCCAAGGTCGCATCGGATGGCATCAAGGAGCTTCGTGACAGTGTTGATGGATTGGTCGTCATCCCAAACCAGCGACTGTTCAAGCTGGAGGAAGGGAAGATTACCATCAACAATGCATTCCGCAAAGCGGACGAGGTCCTGAAGAAGGCGGTCCAGGGCATTACCGAGCTCATCCGGACACCCGGCATCATCAACCTCGATTTTGCCGATCTCAAGAACGTCCTGGCATCGACTCCTTCTGGAGAGGTTCCCAGCGGAACAGACGGCAGCATCTGGATAGGCATGGGAACCGGCAAGGGCGACGAACGTGCGGCAAAGGCCATCAGAGCCGCCACCAACTACGAGCTTCTCGAGTATTCGATGCAGGGTGCCACCGGACTCATCTACAACGTCATTGGCCACGAGATTTCCATGGAAGAGATGGATATCATCTCGACGGCCATCCAGTCGAGCGCATCAAAGGATTCCAAGATCATCTTCGGTCTGGCCGATCCTTTCGACGAAGTACTGGGTGAGTCGTCTGGCGAGGCCAACGATGAGATTCGTATCACGGTGGTGGCGTCCGGGATGCATCCTCAGAAGGCCGAAGTTGAACAGGAGAAGAAGATTCTCAAGGAATTCAAGGTCGAGGAAGTCGAGCTCCCCGCCATACTGCGCAAGGGGCCGCCTCGCGGCTTCTAGCGCCGAATGTGGGCTCGATAGCTGACTGTCTCGCGGACGTCCGCGAGCGAGCCTGTTTGTCGTATCGCCGGGCGGCTGGTCAGCCCGGCGAACCGCATATTGTCTGCGTGACGAAGACGCAGCCTCTTCCCCGGATCCTGGAAGCCATTGATGCAGGGGCGACCGAAATCGGTGAGAACTACCTTCAGGAAGCCCTGCGCAAGGACGTCTTCGCCCTGCGCGAGAGTCACAGGGTGACTGTCCGGTACATCGGTCGACTCCAGTCGAACAAGTACAACGCCATCCTCCGCGTATTCGATACGGTCGATTCGGCAAACCCAGACATCCTCGAGCGTCTGCACGGTATCCAGGATCGTGGTGTACAGAGGGCGTGCACGTTCCTGCTGGAGGTGAATGCCGGTGATGAAACGCAAAAGGGCGGGTTGACCGTGCCCCAGATCCGTGAGCTTGCCGCCGCCGGCACTCCCTGGCTGCACGAGGTCTCTGGACTGATGGCAGTCGTCCCTGTTCAAGCAACAATGCAGGTGCGGGCGATACTATATGAGTCTGTCAGCATGCTGTTTCACGATCTTGCCAGCGACCTTGGTTCATCACGTGTCAGGTTGCTGTCCATGGGGACTTCTGACGACTTCGAACTGGCAATCGAACATGGTTCGAACATGATACGTGTTGGTACGGGCATTTTTGGACCCCGTTCACCTTTCCAGGTGTAACCAATTGCTTGCAGTCACGATTATGCGAGTGAGGAAGCGCGGCAATCGACGTGGATGAAGAGGAGTTCGTACGAGGATTGCAGCAGGCGGATGAAGAGACATGGCGCCGGTTTGTCGAGCGCTTTGTTCCTCGCATGCTGGCGTATGCTCTGAGGCATGTCAAGAGCAGGGCTACTGCCGAGGACATTGCCGAAGACACGATAAGCAGAGTAGTCTCGTCTATCAAGAGTTTCACGTATCAAGGTATTCCGCTTGATGTCTGGGTATACAAGATCGAACGAAATGCTCTCTCAGACTACTACAGACAGCAGACCGGCTACTCCATGCTTCCGTTCCAGGAGTTCATGGACGTTCACTCTACGGGTCTGCTCAAGGATCCATATGAGCTGGCAGAGGCGGCCGACACGAAGGCCCTTGTAGACGAGGCAATCGACCGTCTGGAGGAACCCAGGAGGTCGGTTGTTCGGATGAGACTCCTTGAACACAGGTCCGTGAGAGAGGTCTCGTTCCTGCTTGATCTCAGCGAGAGCAATGTGAAGGTGCTGCTGTTCCGGGCGCTGACCGAGGTCAAGACGATGATTGCGAGGAAGATGGGTGAGCCAGATGACATATGATGAGACAGAACTGAAACAGGCTGATCAGCTGGACAAGGTCGTCGAGAACATCATTCGGGGCGACCGCGACCTGTTCGAGGGCGTGCATGCGAGATGGCTTTCCCATGACACAATGGCGGTCGTCGATTTGGCCACGTTCGTCATGCCGTTGGAGGTCGCTGAAGGGAAGGAATTCGAGCAACGCATGTGTCTTGTGACAGCCCGGGAAGTCCAGCGTCTGACGCCTGACCACGATCCTGGTCCCAGAAAAGCCGTAGCGGCTTGGTCGCGGTTCATGAGCCCAATTCTTGAAGCTGGATTGGCTGCGGCGGCATTCTGCGCTGCGTTGTTCCTGGAGCCCATGCCCGCAGATCACGAAGGTCGTTCAATTGACACTCTCAGCCGACCGTGGTATAACGTCGCGATGGGTAAGTACCTGGTCGGCTCGGCGGACAGCGAAGTTGGGCGGCTGTCCTGCCTGGGTTTGTCTGATGCCGGCTCTGGATACAGAGCTGCAGCCTGCAGATAGACGGTCATATCGGAGGAGGTGCGTCTTACCGAAAAGTACGCGAATGGAGTTTTGCATGTTCTGCATTTATTCCAGGAAGGAGTATGCGATGAAGAGAGTTATGCCCTTGTTTCTTGCAGTTGCCTACATAGCTGCTCGACACCGCGACTACGGAGTCTGAGGACCTGTAGATTCGATTCATCGGCTCCCACACCTTCACAGAGAAGCGTGGGAGACTGCCGAAAGGAGTCTTCGCCAACATGAGAGATTACATAATCCGGCGTGTTCTTGGCATGATCCCGCTCATCCTGATCGTGATGATCGTGTCGTTTGGCATCTTTTCCCTCGTGCCAAACCCATTCGCGGCTCTGATCGAGAACCCGCGAATCAAGAAGGCCGACATCCAGCGTCTTATCAAAGCCTGGGGGTTCGACCTTCCGTGGTACCTGAGGTTCTTCAAGTGGTTCAGCGGCGTCGTCCGCGGGGACTGGGGCCCCTCTCTCCTGTACCCTGGCTCCCTGGCACGTGACATCATCGCCAGAGCGTTACCCGTGACCGTGCGGGTCATGGGGATCACATTCCTGGTGTCTCTTGCCATTGCTCTTCCAATCGGCATCATGTCTGCTGTCAAGCAGTACTCCATGACGGACTACATCGTCACAGTCATCAGCTTCCTGGGCATGTCCATGCCGACGTTCTGGTTTGGACTGCTGATGATGATGCTGTTCAGCGTCGTCCTGAAACGACCGAACGGGATGCCCCTGCTGCCTGCGGGCGGGATCATCACGCCGGGACTGGAGGAGGCTCCATTCTGGGCAAAGCTTGGGGACCGGGCGCAGTATCTCTTGATGCCCGTCTTTGTTCTGGCGTTCTCTTCGGTGGGTGGCTGGGCGCGCTATATGCGGTCCTCCATGCTCGAGGTCATCCGTCAGGACTACATCAGGACCGCCCGTGCCAAGGGTGCGCCTGAGCATTCAGTGATCAACAAGCATGCGCTGCGCAACGCCATGATCCCCATTGTGACACTGGTTGCCCTGTCACTTCCGGGCATTGTCGGTGGAGCCGCCATCACCGAGACCATCTTCAATATCCCAGGGATGGGAAGGCTCATCATTGCAGCAGAAATCAAGAGCGACTATCCTACGGCCATGATTGGCCTTATGCTCATCAGCATCCTTGTCATCGTCTTCAACCTGGTGGCAGATATCGTGTATGCGTGGGTAGATCCACGCATCAAGTACAGCTAGCTGGGAGGGTGCGACTATGACTGAGAAGACTATGGAAGCAATGAAGAAGAGACAGAATAAGTCGTCTGACGACTACACGTACGTTGGCATGGTATTTCACCGCCTGACGCGCCACAAGCTGGCCATGGTTGGCGCATTCATGCTGATCGTGATGTTGTTGTTCGTGTTCGTAGGGCCGCTGGTGTGGCGTGCCGATCCCAACGAGCAGATCGAGGGTCTCGAAGGCATGTTCAACGTGCCGTCGCGCGCCCATCCGCTGGGCACCGACGACTATGGCCGCGACGTGCTGGCTCGCATGTTTTTCGGAGGGCGCATCTCGCTGTTCATCGGCTTCGTTTCTGCGCTCACCGCGGCACTCGTCGGAGCCCTTGTTGGGCTTGTTGCGGGCTACTATGGTGGATGGGCGGACGACGTCCTTATGAGGTTCACCGACGCGATGCTGTCGATCCCGACGTTCCCGCTGCTCATTGCACTGGCGAGTGTCATGGGGAAGGGCATCGGGCAAATCATCCTGGTCATCGTCGTCTTTGGCTGGATGGTAGATGCACGGCTCGTGCGCGGTCTCGTTCTCTCGCTCAAGGAGCAGGAGTACATTGAGGCGGCCCACGCGATTGGCGCCAGCGCCAACAGGATCATGTGGCGACACCTGTTTCCCAATACACTGGCAGTCCTCATCGTGTCCACGACAATCGGAATCGGCGGGGCCATCATCTATGAAGCCTCCATCAGTTTCCTGGGATTCGGTGTTCAGGCGCCTTTTGCGAGTTGGGGAAACATGCTGCAGAACGCTCAGCAATTCATCTGGAACTCGCCTCGTCTCATCATCTATCCCGGTCTGGCTATCTTCATGACTGTTCTTGGATTCAACTTCTTTGGAGATGGGCTTCGCGACGCCATCGATCCGAAACTGAAACTGTAGGGGGGCACCATGGACAACCGGGAAATACTTGTCGACATCAAGAACCTGCGGACGTTCTTCTACACGGAGGACGGTGTTGTTCCGGCCGTGGATGGTATTGATCTGACTATACACCGGGGAGAGGTTGTAGGCCTGGTGGGCGAGTCTGGTTGCGGAAAGTCTGTTACAGCCCTGTCGATCATTCGCCTCATTCCCAATCCTCCCGGCAAGGTCATCGGGGGCGAGATCTTCTTCCATGGGGAAGATCTTCTCAAGAAGAATGAAGAAGCGATGCGCATGATACGTGGTGACAAAATCTCCATGATCTTTCAGGAACCCATGACATCGCTCAATCCCGTCTACACGATTGGTAATCAGATCAGTGAAGCTATTACTCTGCATCAGAAGATCGATGACACCGAGGCGAAGAAGCGTACCATCGAGATGCTTCACCTCGTGGGCATCCCCGAGCCCGAACGGCGCTTCAGCCAGTACCCGCATGAGATGAGCGGCGGCATGCGTCAGAGGGTCATGATCGCCATGGCACTGTCCTCGAACCCTGAACTGCTGATCTCTGACGAAGCCACGACGGCACTTGATGTCACCATCCAGGCACAGATTCTGGACCTGATGCGCGGACTTCAGAAGAAGCTGGGTATGGCCATTCTTATCATCACCCACAACCTTGCAGTCGTCGCGGAAATGGCAGAGACCATCTCCATTGCCTATGCCGGCAAGATTGTCGAGAGCGCGTCTGCTAGAGAGATCTTCAAGTCTCCGCGTCATCCGTACACGTACGGCCTGCTGCAGTCCATACCGAAATTCACGGAGAAGAAGACCAACGAACCGTTGCCCGCCATCGAGGGCATGGTGCCCTCCCCATACCATATGCCCAAGGGTTGCCGTTTCAACCCGCGCTGCCCATTCGCCACGGAGAAGTGCAGAGAGGAAGAGCCGGAGATTCTTGAGCTTACTCCCGGTCATCTCGTGCGCTGCTTCCATCCCATCGAGTCGTAGGCAGAGAGGAGAAATGACCATGGCAACCAGACTCGTAGAAGTCCAGCAACTCAAGAAGTGGTTCCCCATCAAGGGAGGAGTCTTCGCTAAGACCGTCGCTTCAGTCAAGGCAGTGGACGAGGTGAGTTTCTTCATCGATCAGGGCGAGACCCTGAGCTTGGTCGGAGAATCCGGATCGGGCAAGACGACCGCCGGACGCACCATGTTGAAGCTGTTGCAGCCCACCGGCGGGAAGATCATCTACAAAGGGAAGGACATCACCCACCTTACTCCGAACCAGATGCGGCCCCTCCGTCGGAACATGCAGATCATGTTCCAGGACCCGTATGGTTCACTCAACCCACGCATGCCTGTGGGCGACATCATTCAGGAGCCTCTGGATGTGCATGGCATCGGCACCCGCAAGGAGCGAAAACAAGCTGTCGCCACTATGATGGAGACTGTGGGCTTGCGCCCCGAATACGAGAAGCGCTATCCTCATGAGTTCTCCGGTGGTCAGCGTCAGCGTATTGGGGTTGCCCGCGCGCTTATCATCAATCCAGAACTGCTGGTTCTGGATGAGCCGATCTCGGCCCTGGATGTGTCAATTCAGTCGCAGATCATCAACTTGCTCCAGGAGCTGCAGCAGAGGCTGAGCCTCACGTACCTCTTCATTGCTCACGACCTTGCTGTCGTGCGCCACATGTCTGATCGTGTGGCAGTCATGTATCTTGGCAAGATCGTAGAGACCGCCGACAACGACGAACTGTTCGACCACCCGCTTCACCCATATACGCAGGCGCTTCTCTCGGCAGTGCCGGTGCCTGACCCCGAAGTGAAGCGCGAACGCATCATTCTCCAGGGTGACGTCCCGTCACCGGTGAACCCTCCGTCCGGCTGCCACTTCCGCACGCGGTGTCCCTATGCGATGCCCATCTGCAAAGAGCAGGAGCCTCTGGTCATTGAGGCTGCTCCGGGGCATACAGTGGCTTGTCACCTACTGACTCAGAAGTAAGGGCGACAGACGTGCAGACGTGCTGGGCCGCCTGTCCCCGGTTGTTGGGATGGACGGCCCAGTTGCGTTGAAGAGGAGAAATGATGCGAATCAACGTTCGCGTAGTTCCAGGCAGCAGCAGATCGGACGTGGAACCAGGAGACCCTTGGCGCGTCCATGTGCACGCCAGGCCTGCAGAGGGCAAGGCAAATGAGGAGCTCCTGCAGATTCTCAGTCATCACTTTGGCGTAGCTCGCTCCGCGGTCCGTATCCTCAATGGACACGCTTCGAGGAGCAAGACCGTGGAAATCGGTCTGGAAGGCACTGCGATGGTTGAAGGAACACGATGAACAGGCTGAGTGCTCCTTTCCGCTGGTCGGTTCTTGTTGCCCTGATGATCTTGGCAGATCAGGGCACCAAATGGCTGGCACGGCGGTTTCTTTTCCAGCATAGCTTTACGGCAGGTCCGGTGGGGTTCGTCCTGACGATGAACAAGGGGGTCGCGTTCGGACTCTTTGGAGGGCAGGCGTGGGTCGTGCCCCTGAATGCAGTGCTTGGCATTGGCGTCTGCGTTGCGGCCATCGCCGCATTGCATCGCGGAGACCGAGGACTGGCTCATGGTCTCCTTCTCATTTTCGCCGGATTTGCAGGCAATTTCATCGATCGCGTCATGACCGGGCAGGTAACCGACTTTCTGTGGGTACGTGGCTGGTCCGTGTTTAACGTGGCCGACTGCCTCGTGACCACGGGAGCAATACTGTGTGGTCTTGCACTTCTCTTTCCCAACCAGTGGGGTTTTCATGCATGAGTTGAGGCTGGGGTCGGTTGTGGTGCCGGTTCTGTATGTCGATGACGATATCATTGCGGTGAACAAGCCGGCCGGATTGCCTGTCTTCACTGCGCCGGGGAAGGTGGCCGGGACGCTGACCGAAGTGGCCTTGGCAAGTGGAGTCACGCTGTATGAGGGAGAGGGTGTCGAGTTGCCAGGAGTCGTACATCGGCTCGACAAGGACACCAGCGGCGTGATGGTTCTCGCCCGTTCTCAAGCCGGGTGGAGCTGCTTCAAGCGACAGCTGGGCAACCATGATGCGCAGAAACAGTATCTTGCCTTGGTTTGGGGGACGTTCGCGGAGAAGAGTGGCCGCATCGACGTACCCATTGGGGCAGTTCATTCCCGAGGGCTGCTTCTTCGACAGGCCGATAGTTCGGGTCGACCTTCCACGACAGACTTCGAGGTCATCCAGCATTTCGGCAACCAGGCGTCTCTCCTTCGGATACGCATCGAGACGGGGAGGACGCATCAGATACGCGTTCACTGTTCCTACATTGGACATCCGGTCCTCGGAGACTATGCTTATGGATATAGGGCGCAGCGCAACGTGGTCGTAGGGCGGCAGATGCTTCACGCATTTGCGCTCTCGTTTGTTGTGCCGCGTTCGGGAGTTGAGGTGCGGGTCGTGGCACCACTTCCTCAGGACTTCATCTCTGTACTTGGAGTGCTTGCGCGGGAGACATGGACATCAAACCCGGAGTGATCGTCGCCAATAAGCGGATCCAGCACAACTTCAAGACGCTTGAGCGCCTTGAGGCTGGCATAGAACTGCGCGGTTGGGAAGTGAAGGCTGTGCGTTCGCGAACATTCGCTTTTGGAGACTCGTACTGCCGGTTCTACGGTCGTGAGCTGTACGTCGTGCAGATGTCCATGGGGCCCTACGCTTTTGCGCACACGACCGACGAGGAGCTGAAACGTCGCAGAAGGCTCCTTCTCCATCGACGCGAGCTTATCAGGATTGCATCTCTCATCAGTCAGCAGGGCCTGACGGTCGTGCCCGCTTCACTTTCCTTTTCGGAGGGAGGGTTCATCAAGGTCGACCTGGCTGTCGGCAAGTTCCTGGCAACCAAGGGGTCTCGTGAGACCTCTGAGCGACGACGAGTGGACCGTGAGATAAGGGGGTACGTGCGTTGAGCAACAGGATGATTGCCATGTTTCTCGTCCTCGCTCTTTTCCTTGGTGCTATTGTCGGGACGGTCCGGGGTGACACGACAGCGACCGTGACAATCCCGGACGAGGCCAACATCCGGTCGGGAGCGGGTACGACGTTCAGTGTGATTGGGGTCGCACACAAGGGAGAGAAGTACGAGGCTGTCGGCTCTTCCAAAGACGGGTCGGGACGGACATGGTACAAGATACGAGTGGGCACGTCGTTCGGATTCGTGGCAGGCTGGCTTGTGACCTATGCTCCAGCCATCACGTCGCCGGCCAGTCCAGCCGTCTCGACGCCAGTACCCGCAAAGGTGGAACCGACTGCATCTGCAGTGTCATCGTCGACTCGCTACGCCGTCGTCGTGGAAGATGGCACGGCCCTGCGAAGTGGCGCGGGGACAGCCTTCGTGCGCCTGACGACGATGAAGTCACGTACATCCTTGCGCATTCTCTCAGAATCCAAAGATGCCGGCGGCAAGATCTGGTACAAGGTGGACTGTTCATCCCTCAAGATCAAACAGACCAGCGGCTATGTCGCGTCGTGGGTCGTGAAAGTCCAGACAGTCCAGGCTCCTCCCTCCACGCCAACGACGTTCACGGCATCATCCCTTCTGGCCCTCTGGAGGCCGAAGCTTCCGCTTCCGACGAAGACGATGGATGCGGCGAACCTTCGCAGTGGACCTTCAGTCATGTACGACCGCCTTGGCGTGCTGCCTTCCGGGACGAGCCTTCTCATCACCGGCTACTCCATGAACGAACAGAAGGAGACCTGGTGCCGTGTGACTGCTGCCGAGAAGACGGGTTGGGTCTTCGCGCCATTGCTTAGCTCGTGGGAGAGGTTGCCAAGCAGCCTTGTTGCTGCAACCATAGGGAAGAGCCTTACTTCCGTGGGTCCGTCAGCATATCTGGTCGCGTCGCCGTTCGTCGCAAGGAGCGACGGGGCGCTTGCCGCCACGGGCAAGGTCATTGTCGGCATCGCTACAGATGGCGCGCAAGTGTCCCTTGAACTGTCTGATGCCTCCTCCGAGGACTGGGTAGCGATGACTGACGGGACAGTGGTTGGTGGTACTGGTCCTGGCGGTACCGTCTGCAGTCTGACCGGTATCGAGTTGGTATCGTCGAACGGCTGGACTGGCGTCACGATGCACATCGACGGGGACAAGAGTGGGCTGTCGATTGTCCCGGGACACAATCCTGAACGCATCGAAGTCTCACTGCCAAGGCTGGTGCAGTCTGCACAGGCCGGCATTGTGGGTGTGCCGACGAAACAAGTGTCAGCGGTGAAGGTAGGGGCGACCTCAGCCGGCTTCGTATCCAGCATTGTCATCTATCTTGTCGGATCCGATACTGGCTTGAAGCAATCAACCAGCACGTCGACGGTGCAGCTGGTGGTGAGCGCGCCTGGATCGACCGCGCCGTCGAAGGCTGTGTTTCTGTGTGGCGAGCTTCTGTCCGGCAGCGAAGAGACATTTTTCGCAGAGGGGGCCACCTTCGTACCGCTCGTAGACGTGGCCAATGCCTATGGTATGCTGCTGTCCTGGGACGCGGCCAATCAGCAAACGAGCCTGACACTCGGCAATCGACAGTACGTCCTGAAGGACGGGCTGCGCACTCTCAAGATTGCACAGGACAGCAACCACTGGAGCGAAGAGATGCTTGTCGCACCAAAGATCCTGAGCGGTCTGCTCTACGTTCCGGTGGCGACAGTGGCACACGTGTTTGGACTCCAGGCGACCGGAGACGCTCTGAGGGTCTATCTTGACCCGATCATCTCGTCAATTGCCCTTACAGGTGCTTCCGCAAGTGCGTCGGGGAGCATCACGATCACGTCTGCCTGTGACCTGAACGTGACGAAGACGGTGGACGGTGACTACTGCGTCTTCCAGCTGGAGGGGGTTTTGGCCGCGTCTATCGCTGGCCAGCAGGCGCTGTCGGCTTGGGCCACCGTGTCGGCGAAGCAGCGTCTGAACGATATCCCTCCCATCGTGGAGATGCGCGTACATGCTCCTGCTTCCACAGCCGAGGTGCAGAACCCCGGAACGGGTATCTATGTCATCAGTCTTTCCGGCGCTGTCGAAGGAACGATTGAAGGGAAGAAAGTCGTCCTTGACCCCGGTCACGGCTACATGTCATCGACGGGCTCCTTCGACTTCGGGGCCGTAGGTCCTTCCGGGACGAGGGAATCGTCAGTCAACCTGTCAATCGCGCTAAAGGTGAAGACGTTGCTCGAGGCGGATGGCGTCCGCGTCGTCATGACGCGGTCGGATGATACCTCAAAGGACAACCCTGACCTCGCCAGGCGGGTGCAGATAGCCAACAGTTCAGGGGCGGATCTGTTTCTTGCAATTCACCAGAACGCCACGGATGGGGAGACATCAATTGGAGGCACCGAAGTACACTACTGGTTTGACCAGTCGAAAGTTTTTTCTGCGCTTGTCCAGAAGCATCTCGTTTCGGCCCTGGGAAGAACGGATCGAGGGACGCAGAAGACGTCGCTGTACCTCGTGTCCCACATTGATACCATGCCTTCTGCCCTGGTGGAGTGCGCGTTCATCAGCAATAGAGAAGAGGAACGACTTCTGCGGGAGGACTCGTTCCAGCAGAAGGTGGCTCAAGGTATTGTGGACGCGATAGTCGAGTACTTCAGCAGGTAGAGAGGTCGAGTGGAATCCTACGTAGGCGTGTTCGACTCAGGAGTCGGAGGACTGGCGGTCGTTCGGGAGCTGAAGAACCGATTGCCACGAGAGGCTATCATGTACATTGCCGACTCCCGCTTTTTTCCGTATGGAACGAAGCCAAGGGAGCAGGTGATCAGCAGGGCCACGGCCCTCGTCGAGTTCCTCGAGGCTCACGGAGCCCGAATGGTCGTTGTGGCCTGCAACACGGCGTCTAGCGCCGTTTTTCCGGATATCCAGCAACGTGTGAGTGTCCCCGTCCTGGGGATGATTTCTGCCGGCGTCAAGAGCGCACAGCTGGCGACCCGCAACCGCAGAGTCGCGGTGCTTTCGACCCCCGGGACAGCACGGAGCCACGGCTATCTCAGGGCAATGGGCCTGCTGGATCCGACGGTAGAAATGATAGAACTCCAGTCGCAGGAGCTCGTGAATCTTGTGGAAGCTGGGAGCATCGAGGGTCAGGATGTGGCTGACTATGCCGCGGACGTTCTGAAGCCGGTGCGGGAGTTCGGAGCAGATACCCTTGTTCTGGGTTGCACCCACTTCCCCTTCCTCAACAGCCTCATGGAAGGCATCCTTGGGCCGGGCGTCAAGATTGTCGACCCAAGCAAGGAACTTGCATACGAGGTAGGGCTGGTGCTCGAGAAGTGTCGGTTGACCACTGGGGCAGGACAGCAGGACAGGTTCTTCACGACAGGCGACCCTGGCGACTTTCTCGAAAAGGCCCGTCTCTTCCTTGGTGACTATGTCAGCGCAGTCGAGGTTGCAGACGTTTGAGGCTGCGACTTGTCACCGGCAACGCCCACAAACTGGAGGAATATGGCAGTATTCTCAGAGGTCTGGACTGCCGGCTTCCCTTGGAAGAACTGGACGTGGAGAGCGTCGTCGAGTGTGGCGTCACCTACTACCAGAACGCGTACAGGAAAGCTCGGTCGGGCCTCCTGAGTGTCCTGACCTCGGGACTCGATGACTGTGTTGTCCTCGGGGACGACTCCGGCCTTGAGCTACCCCTGTTTGACAATATGCCTGGAGCCCATTCTGCGCGCTTTCGGTATGCGAATCTCTCGGAAAGGGCTGCGCTCGGAGCGTTTCTCACAGAGCACCACGTATTGTCAACGCCTGCACGGTTCGTGTGCTGGATCGTCGCGTTTCTTCCTCGGTCATGCCGGTGTCTTGTCTGCTCCGGCGCTGTCGCCGGGACCGTGACTGCGGAATCGCGTGGGTCTCAGGGTTTTGGATATGATCCACTGTTCACCCCGGACGGTTACTCTCTCACCTTCGGCGAGATGGATCCCGGTCTCAAAGATCGTATCAGCCACCGTGCACAGGCCGCCAGGGCTCTGTGGTGTTCTCTTCAAGGGGCCCTGCCGCTGAGACCTTGATTTTTGGCTGATTGCGTGTATTCTCTTTCTATTCGGGGTGTGGCGTAGCTTGGTAACGCGCATGGTTTGGGACCATGAGATCGGTGGTTCAAATCCACTCGCCCCGACCATGGGCCCATAGCTCAGCTGGATAGAGCAACGGATTTCTAATCCGTCGGTCGCAGGTTCAAATCCTGCTGGGCTCGCCAGTCCGATATGGTGGGTATAGCTCAATTGGTTAGAGTACTGGACTGTGGATCCAGATGTTGGGAGTTCGAGTCTCCTTACCCACCCCATTTTTGTGAGCACGACCCTTGATGTCATGCGCTTTGCAATACTGCGCTTATAGCTCAGGCGGATAGAGCGATGGATTCCTAATCCGTAGGTCGCAGGTTCGAGTCCTGCTAAGCGCACCAGGATCGTGAGGCTAGCGCCCATAGCTCAACTGGATAGAGCTGCGGACTTCGGATCCGCAGGTTGCGGGTTCGACTCCTGCTGGGCGCGCCAACTGTGTTTCGAGCTACGAGAACCGACGGCGCGGCATATGATGCAGTTGTAGCCGCGGGATCGCTTGACACCCTTATGAAAAGTCCTATAATCGTTGCGTTCAAGTTGTGGGTCGTTAGCTCAATTGGTAGAGCATCTGACTCTTAATCAGGCGGTTACAGGTTCAAGTCCTGTACGACCCACCACCACTTGCCCAAAGATTCAGTTCCCTGCGATGTCAGTAAGTATTCAGCGAGGGTGGCGGAACTGGCAGACGCGCTGGACCTAGGATCCAGTGGGTAATTCCATGCGGGTTCGACTCCCGCCCTTCGCACCAACCTGGAGGAGACCGTGGAATACACCACCACCAACAAGATCGGCAATTCGACCGTACTCTCTGCAACATTCAGTGCCGACGAAGTCTCAGCAATGCACCGCGAGGCGATGCAGGCGATGGCCGGCAAACTTCGCATACCCGGGTTCCGTCCGGGCAAGGCTCCCCTTTCCATCGTCGCCAAGTATATCAGCGATGAGGAGTTGAAGGACGACGTCCTTCAGAAGGCAGCCTCTCAAACCTATGTCACGTTCCTCAAGGAACACAAGGAGACCGACGCCCTCATTTTTGAGCCCGAACTCGTCGATTCAGTACTGGAAGATGATGCCGCCAAGGGGCTCAAGGTCGACGTACGCGTCTTCGAGATGCCCAAGGCAGATCATGACCTGTGGAGCGGCGTGGAGGTTGAAGGCGTCTCGACTGACACATCCAAAGCCGTCGAACGCCGGATCAGGGCTCTTGTCGATGCTGTGACCGAGACGTCTCCGAAGGATGGCCCTGCTGCCCACGGCGATTCCGTCACTGTCACTGTCGCGACCGAGAAATCCCAGAATCCGTACCACACAGAGTTCACGGTTGGCGAGGGCGAAGTGGGCAAGGCCTACGAGCCATTCCTCACTGGAATGAATGTCGGAGAATCGAAGCGTTTTAGTGTGCAGCTGCAGGAGAGCGCCCTCGAGGGAGACATCACGCTCGACGGCGTCGCGGAGAAACACATTCCCGAAGTCAACGACGAGTTTGCCCGGACTGTCGGTGCGTTCGGTTCCCTCGTGGAGCTTCGGAAGACCCTGGAAGAAGATGAACAGCACAAGGCGGACGAGGCCAGGAAGGACACGATCGTCGGCCGTGCTATCGAGACTGCAGCAGAGAAGCTGGGCATTGATTTCCCCGGGTATATTCGGCGTGACGCGACTCAGGAACGGCTCGGCGAAATCAAGGAGAGTCTTGCCCGCAATGGGCTTTCCCTCAACGAGTACCTGAAGTACAATAATATCAGCGCCGATCAATTGACCAAGGATGTTGAAGCGGATGCCGTCAAGCTGCTCCAGCGCGACCTCTTGATGGAGGCAACTGAGAGAGCGTGCAGTATCGTGGCCGGGGACGCAGACATCGAGGTGTATGTGGAGTCGCATAAGGAAGAATTGGGCAAGGCAGGTATCAACACGACGACGGAGAATGGACGCAAGACGATCCGGAACGTGATCGTCTGGGAGAAGACGCGCAGCCTTATTGCTGGCGCAGTTCAGTTGAAGGAGCCCTCAGAGGCGAAGCAGGAGGTCCAATGAGCGTCATTCCGTACGTAGTCGAACAGACGGTTCATGGAGAGCGTGGCTATGATATCTACTCCCGGCTGCTGAAGGATCGCATCGTGTTCCTCGGCGGAGAGATCGATACCCAGGTCTCGAACCTGATCGTCGCCGAAATGCTCTATCTGACTGCCGAGAACGCCACCAAAGACATCTATCTCTATATCAACAGCGTTGGCGGCGAAGTCACTCCCGGCATGGCGATCTACGATACCATGCAGTACATCACCGCTCCCGTTTCCACCATCTGTCTGGGACAAGCAGCGAGCCTCGCAGCCATTCTTCTTGCTGCCGGACGCAAGGGAAAGAGATTTGCACTGCCGAATTCGCGTATCATGATCCACCAGCCCTGGGGTGGAGCACAGGGGCAGGCGACGGACATTGAGATCCAGGCCAAGGAGATTCTGCGGATCAAGGAGTCCGTGAGCAACATTCTTGCCTCACATACGGGAAAACCTCTCGACATTGTGCGAAGAGACACAGAGCGAGATTTCTTCATGTCTGCCCAAGAGGCGGTGGAGTATGGCATCGTAGACCAGGTCATCTCGAAGATTGGCGTTACAGGGGAAGTTGGCCCGTTGGGGAAGAATGCCGAGCCACAATAGCGAAGAACCGTCCTGCTCGTTCTGCAGGAAGAAGTCGAGTGAAGTCGGTCTGCTCATCAAGGGACTCGACGGATCGTACATCTGCGACGATTGCATCGAGCGGGGCAACCAGCTCATGCAGCAGTCCAGGCATGAGAGTCATGCCATCGAGTTCAAGTCGCTGCGCCCCAAGGAAATCTATGCGCGCCTGAACGAGTACGTCATTGGGCAGAATGAGGTCAAGAAGGCACTTGCCGTCGGCGCGTACAATCACTACAAACGCCTGAGAGCCAAGAAGGACGCCAAGGTAGAGATCGAGAAGTCCAACATCCTGCTCGCAGGCCCCACGGGGGTTGGGAAGACCTATCTGGCCAGGACTCTTGCCCGCATTCTTGATGTTCCGTTCACGATCGCCGATGCAACGACACTCACTGAGGCGGGCTACGTTGGCGAGGATGTGGAGAACATCCTCCTTGGACTCCTGCAGGCTACGAATTTCGACGTTGCCCGGGCTGAGTGCGGCATCGTCTATATCGACGAGATCGACAAGATCGGGCGGAAGTCAGAGAACCCCTCGATCACGCGTGATGTCAGTGGTGAAGGAGTCCAGCAGGCGCTTCTCAAGATCGTGGAAGGGACGATTGCCAGTGTTCCCCCTCAAGGTGGACGCAAGCATCCTCTTCAGGAGAGCATCAAGTTCAACACCCAAGACGTTCTCTTCATTGCCGGCGGGACATTTGACGGACTAGACAGTATCAGGAGACTCCGGGCAAACCCGAGGGAGGTTGGGTTCGTTCACGAGCCAGCCGATCGCAAAGGCAGGACGCTACTCAGCTCCGACTTTGTCAAGTTCGGCATGTTGCCTGAGCTCGTTGGCAGATTTCCCCTGAGACTTGAGCTGGAAGAACTCTCAGTGGGTGACCTGAAGCGGATTCTGGTCGAGCCGAAGAATTCGATCGTCCAGCAGTATCAGGAGCTTTTTGCCATGGACGGAGTCGACCTGGCATTCACCGAATCTGCACTGGAACGCATCGCCGAGAAAGCGAAAGACATGGGCATGGGAGCCCGTGGTTTGAAGTCCGTAGTCGACCAGCCCATGGTGGATCTGATGTTCGAACTGCCTTCCTTCAAGGGAGTCACGGAGGTAGCCGTGGGAGACGAGTTTTTCTCCGATCGCCATGAGGTCGTTGCGACGAGAACCGACGGGACGACCGAGCGCATTCCCTTGCCGGAATCTGCTTGATAGGAGAGAACACCATCAATGAGTGAACGTGACTGGCAACTGACTGAAGCACCACTGATTCCGCTGCGGAACGTGGTGGTCTTTCCATATCATGTCCTTCCCCTCTTTGTAGGCAGGCCAAAATCGTTGAAGAGCATCGAATCTGCGTTGGCGGCCAACCGCAAGATTGTGCTTGTATGCCAGAAGGACGAGTCGAACGAAGACCCCGGGCTTGCCGATCTCTATGACATCGGCGTCGGTGCCGAGATACTGCAGCTGCTCAAGCTGCCCGATGGGAGCGATCGAGTCCTCGTAGAGGGCGTCCGCAGAGTCCGCATCACAAACGTGCGCCTGGACGACGACGAGATGCTTGTGGCCAGCGTCGAACCATTGCCGGTAGACGACAAGGTGTCGACGGAGCGCCAGGCTCTCATGCGCGTTGTTCTCGACCAGTTCTCCCAGTATGTCGAGTTGTCCAGGAAATTGCCTTCGGAGACAGTGAACAATGTCTCGGGCGTCACGGAGCCGGACAGGTTCGCGGACCTTATTGCGAGCAGCCTTCTGCTCGGGACCGAAGACCGGCAGGCGCTGCTTGCTGTACTGGATGCAGAGGAACGGCTTCACCGCATCGCTGAACTTCTCGCCAAGGAGATCTATGTGCTGGAGCTTGCGCGGAAAATCGAAAGCGACGTGAAAGCCAAGGTCGACCAGTCCCAGCGTGAGTACTACCTCCGCGAGCAGGTCAGAGTAATCGAGAAAGAACTCGGCGAAGAGGGTGAGGAGGCTGGCGAGGTCGGTGAGTATCGACAGAAGCTCGAGAAGGTCCATATGCCAGCGTACGCCCGCGACAAGATCGATGAAGAGTTGGCCAGACTTGCGAAAACGCCGGCCATGAGTCCGGAAAGCTCCGTCATCAGAACATATCTTGACTGGCTTGTCGGCCTTCCATGGGACATCAGGACTGCCGACAAGATCGACCTGAAGCGTGCACGCAAGGTCCTGGACAAGGACCACTATGGGCTCGAAGAGATCAAGGACCGGATACTCGAGTATCTTGCAGTGCGCAAGCTTTCGGACAAGGCCAAGGGTCCGATCCTCTGCTTTGTCGGTCCGCCCGGCGTTGGCAAGACATCGCTGGGAAAGTCCATTGCAGAGACGCTCGACAGGAAATTCGTCCACGTCTCCCTCGGTGGCATCCGCGACGAGGCGGAAGTGCGCGGACATCGCAGGACGTACGTTGGAGCCATGCCAGGGCGCATCATTCAGGGGATCAAGCAGGCGGGCACCAAGAATCCAGTCTTCCTTCTGGATGAGATCGACAAGGTAGGGGCGGACTTCCGGGGCGACCCGACAGCTGCTCTGCTTGAGGCGCTCGATCCAGAACAGAATACGCAATTCAGCGACCATTATATCGAGATTCCGTTTGATCTTTCTGAGGTCCTGTTCCTGACGACGGCGAATGTGTCGGAGACGATTCCATCTGCTCTCCTCGACCGCATGGAGGTCATTTCCCTTCCCGGATATACAGACGAGGAGAAACAGCAGATAGCCCGGCATTTCCTTCTTCCCAAGGCCATGCAGCAGCATGGGCTGAAGCAGGAAGACCTTGCCGTCGATGACCATGCCGTGTTGGCGATTATCCAGCAGTACACGCGGGAAGCCGGAGTACGGGGACTCGAGCGCTCGCTTGTCAGGATATGCCGCAAGGTAGCGAGAGCGAAAGTGGAGGAGAAGAAATTGTTCGCGGGCGTCACCGTTCACGCGGATAACCTTGCCGTCTACCTGGACCTGGCCCCATATTCGTACACGAGTCTTATCAAGGAAGCGCGCGTAGGAGTCGCGTGCGGTCTTGTCGTGACTCAGTATGGTGGTGACACTGTGTATGTCGAATCCACGCGCATGGACGGCAAAGGTAATCTTCAACTCACGGGCCAACTCGGCGACGTCATGAAGGAATCAGCCCAGGCTGCGCTCAGCTATATCCGTACGCATGCTGTCGACATTGGGCTGGACCCCCATTTCATTGAGAAGACGGATCTGCACGTGCATGTTCCCGAAGGCGCGGTGCCGAAGGAAGGGCCATCTGCCGGCGTCACCATGGCAACAGCCATGGTTTCGGCTCTCACGGGCCGAAAAGTGCGTTCAGACATAGCGATGACTGGTGAGATTACACTTCGTGGACAGGTACTGCCGGTTGGCGGCATCAAGGCAAAGGTGCTCGGTGCATACCGCGCGGGGATCAGGAAACTGATCCTTCCCGAAGAAAACCGTCGCGACACGAGCAAGATTTCGCCCGATATCAGCAAGAAGCTTGAGTTCACCTTTGTCAACGACATTGCGCAGGTGCTTGAAGAGGCTCTCCTGCCGGCCGGAGCAGCAAGCGGTTCCAAGCGTCGCCGCTAGGAGGGGCAGGATGGATCGCCAACAGGCCAGTACAGCTCTTCGGGACAAGCGAACGTCACTCGAATTGTCGCTTGAGGATGTTGCCCGCGCAACTCTGCTCCGCAAGTCCGTGCTTGAATCCATCGAAGCGGGCGGTCCGCCGGAACCGAACGGGTACTTCAAGGCATACGCGCGTCGCTACGCTCAGTATCTTGGGCTGAATGGCGACGAGGTTGTTGCGGCGTTTGTGGGTTCGTCTGCCACCGTTGCCGTAGACTCTGACGCGCTGGCTGCGCAGCCCTCGAGGCTTGGTCGTTCTGTGGTAGCTGTTCCAGCGTACAAGAAGAAGCGGAGCCTTGTTTCCACAGTTCTGATCGTAGTAGTAGCTCTCGTAGCTGCCGTCGTTCTGCTTTCCAGGGAATGGCCGGCAACGGTCATCGTGCCGGGAGGGCAGACCGGGCCGTCGAGTACGCCGTCTGTGCCTGCAACACCTTCCATTCCAGATACCACGCCAGTCTTGCCAGCCGATGGGGCGATAACGCTCAGATTCGCGCCGACGACTCAACGTGCATGGCTGGAGATTACGGTGGACGGGAGCGTCGTCTTCTCCGGAATCCTGCGTCCGGGAGACAGCACACAGGCTACGGGGAACCATGTCGTCGTCGACTTTGGCAATGCCATGTATACGCAGGTGACAGCAAATGGGGTTGACCAGGGAGTCGCCTCTCCCGACAAGACGGTCATGACCCTTGAGTATGGTTCACCAGCGCATACACCGTAGGCCTCGAGTCTGCATTGTCAGTCTCGGGTGTGCAAAGAACCTGGCCGACAGCGAGGCAATGCTGGGACAGATCATTGCAGCAGAACCAACCGCTCTCGTGTGTGCCGAGCCCCAGGATGCCGATGTTGTTGTCGTAAACACGTGTGGTTTCCTGGAAGCGGCTCGTGATGAGGCTGACGAGACACTCGATGCTGTCGAGTTCCTGCAGGCCGAAGGGCATGTTGTACGAATTGTAGCGGTAGGCTGTTATCCGCAGTTGTGGAAAGAGCAAGTCCTGAAGCGACATCCAGGATTGTACGCCGTCATGGGAGTGGGCGCGATGTACCAGAGAACGTTCTGGGAGAGCCTGCTGAAGCAGGTCCCGCCTTCAGGGGTCGAGCAACCTGTCGACCTCGATACCATGCGGGCATTCGAAGCACCACGCGTTCTGAGCGGGGGTGGCTCCTATGCCTACCTCAAGATAGCGGACGGGTGCTCGCAGCGGTGTACCTACTGCACCATACCCCGGATCAAGGGGCCTCTCATCAGTCGCTCCGTCGACACGATTCTCCGTGAGGCGGAGCAGTTGGTACAGACTGGCGTGACCGAGCTCATCCTTGTTTCGCAAAACACGAGTGCCTACGGCATGGATCTGACGCCCGAACATCGTCCGCAACTTGCAGCCCTCCTTCGCGAACTCGATCAATTGACGGGTATCAGGATTCTGCGGGTGTTGTATCTCTACCCCACACTGGTGACTCAGGAACTCCTCGAAGTGATCGGCAGTTCACGCCACATTGCCCACTACGTCGACATCCCGTTGCAGCATACGGATCCAGTCGTTCTGAAGGCCATGGGACGCCCTTGGGCGGCTGGGTCGGCAGCCTGCGTCGTCGACCGCGTTCGACGGATTATCCCGGATGCCGGACTCCGGAGCACGTTCATCGTCGGGTTCCCCGGGGAGACTGAAGAGCAGTTCAAACGTCTGCTTGCCGATCTCCGTGTGCTTCGACTGGATCATGCGTCGGCATTCGCTTACTCGAAGGAAGCCTTTGCCATATCTTCGCGGTTCCCGGATCAAGTGCATGGGTCAACAAAGAGCCGCCGGCTGCGTGAGTTCATGGAGTCCCAGCAGAAGATCTCCTCTTCCATCAACGAGGTTCGATACCTGGGCAGGGACGTCGAGGTCATTGTCGATGGAGTGACCCAATCAGGAATCTACGGCAGAACACTGCTCGATGCACCCGACGTCGACAACACCGTCGTGGTACGAACCGGTCACAAGACGCAACCTGCACTGGGCGATATCTGCAGGGCACGCATCACGACCGTTGGCCCCTATGACCTTGACGGCCTCCTCCTGTGAGAGCGTTTGTCGCTATCCCTCTTCCAAGAAGCTTTGCTGACTGGCTGCGACCCTACATGACTGCCTTTGCTTTGAAAGTCCCTGGGCTTAGACCGGTTCCGGTTGCCTCCTGCCACATCACACTGCGGTTCCTCGGGGAGTTTCCGGATGAGCAGCTCGATGATGCAGGAGAGCGTCTGTCGCTGTCACTTTCGGCGATGCCGGGGACCAGTGTCGTGCTGGACAGGTTCGGAGTATTTCGCCGGGACGGGCAGCCCACCGTTCTGTGGACTGGGCCAGGCGTCGTCTCCCGGGCTCTCGCTGTTCTGGCGGCAACAATCGATCGCTCCTTGTCCGGGCTGGGTTCCAACGGTCGGACGGAGCGCTTCGCGCCACATGTGACGTTAGGCCGGTTCGCAACCGGTACCCGTGGGGACGAGGTCGCGGCCATTGAGGCATGGCCTGCAAAACCATGTGCCGTTCCCGTCACGGACGTTGTTGTCTATGAGAGCGTCATGGGACGGGGTCATCCGGTGTACATTGCTCGCGCTTCGGTGCGGCTTGCGCCATTTGCTGAATAGGGATACCGAATTATACTGAAATGTAGGGCTTACACCAAACGTGGAGGCTATATGGAAAACGGAAAGATGACTGACAAGGTACAGAAGAGCGAGGCCGCCGACAGAGTAGCCGATCGTGACAAGGCTCTGGCAGCTGCCATGTCTCAGATAGAGAAGCAGTTTGGGAAGGGTTCCGTCATGAAGCTTGGCGATCGCTCAGACAGGGCGTTGGTCCCTGCCATCTCGACCGGGAGCCTTTCCCTTGATGCCGCGCTCGGCATCGGCGGGCTTCCGCGTGGCAGGATCGTCGAGATCTATGGTCCGGAGGGAGGAGGCAAGACCACTCTTGGTCTCCAGGCAATTGCCGAGGCACAGAAGGCGGGGGGCAGGGCGGCGTTCATCGACACTGAGCATGCTCTTGACCCCATGTACGCCCGCAACATCGGAGTCGACGTAGACGAGCTGATCATCTCACAGCCTGACTATGCGGAGCAAGCTCTGGAGATAGCCGACATGCTTGTTCAATCAGGTGGTTTGGACGTGTTTGTTCTTGATTCTGTGGCTGCGCTTGTACCGAGAGTTGAACTCGAAGGCATGATGGGGGATCAGTTCGTGGGACTTCAGGCGCGTCTCATGTCCCAGGCTCTGCGCAAACTTGCAGGTGTCTTGAGCAAGTCACAGACGTGCGCTATCTTCATCAACCAGTTACGCGAAAAGATCGGTGTCACGTATGGGAATCCGGAGGTCACCCCAGGCGGGCGTGCTCTGAAGTTCTACTCATCCGTGAGGCTGGAAGTGCGTCGCGTCGAGAGTATCACCGAGGGCGATGCGGTCATTGGCAACAAGGTGAAGGTAAAGGTTGTCAAGAACAAGATGGCGCCGCCCTATCGAGTGGCGCAGTTTGACATCATTTTCGGCAAGGGGATCCAGACGTTCGGCGAGGTCGTAGACTTGGCCGTGCAGTTCGACATCATCGAGAAGAGCGGGTCGTGGTATGCCTACGGCGGCACACGGCTTGCACAGGGACGTGACAATGCTGCAGCCTACCTCAAGGAGCACCCAGACATCATGGCCGAGATAAAGGGAAAGGTCCGCGACAAGCTTTCGCCTCAAGCGGAGCCCTCCCCCACAGACTAGTTCGGCAGGGTTCCTTGAAGGCACTTCGGTCGGCCTTGGCCGGACCGAAGTCATACACACTAAGGATGGTAGATACATGCCTGGAATAAACGGGATCATCTCCTCCGCGATATACGCGGGGATGCTGATTCTTGGTATTGTCATAGGTCTCCTCATCGAAGGATACATCGCCAGGAACCGTGTCGAGTCGGCGCGTGAGCTCGTGCGCAAGATGGAACAGGAAGCGCGTTCGAGCATCGAGGCCGAGAATGCCAAGAACAGGCTCAAGCTCCAAGAAGAACTGGAAGAGAAGAAGAACAGTCTGGAGAACAAGTTCGTTGCCCGTCAGACAGAGCTGCAAAAGACTGAGCATCGTCTGATCCAGAAAGAGGACTTCCTTGACCATCGCGTAGAGCAAGTGGAACAGAAAGACCGGGATCTCGACGCAGCACAAGAGAAGCTTCGCAGCAAGACGGAGGTCCTCGATGGTCAGCGAGTTGCGGCCGAAGCTGAACTGCAGCGCATCGCGCAACTGAATCCCGAGGAGGCCCGGACGATCGTTCTGGACCGAGCCGAGAAAGACACGAGGACCCGTGTCGCCAAGATGGTAAGCGAGGTCGTGCACGATGCCCAGCTTCAGGCTGATGCCAAGGCAGCTGAGGTTATCGCTTCGTCTATCCAGAAGATTGCCACTGACTACGTGGGTGAGTCTACGATCAGTGTTGTTCCTCTCCCGTCCGAAGACTGGAAGGGACGCATCATTGGCCGGGAAGGCCGGAACATCAGGGCTTTCGAGACCCTGACTGGCGTGGACCTCCTGATTGATGATACGCCGGAAGCCGTCACGTTGTCCGCGTTCAACCCGATTCGACGGGAAGTAGCGCGGATTGCCTTGGAACGGCTGGTTGTTGACGGGCGCATTCACCCGGCACACATCGAACAATTCGTCGAGGAAGCAGAACGCCAGATGGATGAGCGAGTTTTCAGTGAAGGGCAGCAGGCCGCGAATCATGTCGGCATTGCCGGTCTCTCCGACGAGATCACTCGCCTGATTGGTCGTCTGAAGTATCGCACCAGCTATGGCCAGAACGTCCTCGCGCATTCAGTGGAGACGGCTTTCATAGCAGCCAACATCGCGTCTGAGTTGAAGCTGCCTGCTGGACCAGCAAAGCGGGCAGGGTTCCTTCACGACATCGGCAAGGCTGTCGACTACGAAGTCGAAGGGCCGCATGCCCTCATCGGGTCGGACATCCTGAACAAGTCTGGCGAATCCGGGGACATCGTTCATGCTGTCGCCGCACATCATACCGACATTCCCATGGAGACCGTTCTTGACGTCATCGTGCACGTCGCCGACGCTCTCTCCGCATCAAGACCGGGCGCTCGCCGGGAAAGCGTTGAAAGCTATATCAAGCGCCTGGAGAAACTGGAGTCTATTGCGAACTCGATACCTGGAATCAAGAAGTCGTATGCCATACAGGCGGGGCGCGAGCTCCGAATTCTTGTGGAACCCGATGAAGTTGACGAGTCCCTGGCAGCAAAGATCGCCATGGATGTTGCTCGCAAGGTGGAGCTGGAAGTCTCGTACCCGGGGCAGATCAAGGTGACCGTCGTTCGTGAGACCAGATACTCCGACTACGCCAAATAGCACACTCGACGGCCTGGATACTGCATACAAGCTTCCTTTCGAGAAGGATTCTCTCGGTAAACTCCCGGCTACGCCGGGGGTTTACGTCATACGGGATTCTTCTGACCGTATCATCTATGTCGGCAAGGCCAAGAATCTCCGCAAGAGAGTCGAGTCATACTTCAGAAATGACCTGAACCCGAAAACGAAATCAATGGTGGGCAATGCCCGCTTCTTCAGTTTCATCACGGCGGGACACGAGGACCAGGCCCTGGTGCTCGAGTCGAACTTCATCAAGTGCTACAAGCCCCACTACAATATTCAGCTCATCGACGGCAAGTCGTACCCCCTTATCGAATTGACGGGAGAGGCTTTTCCGATCCTCAGGAAGACTCGTCGTGTGACGACGGCCAGAAGCCGATACTTTGGTCCATACCCCAAGTCTGGACGGCTGAACCTTGGCCTTGACAGCCTGAGACATGCGTTTCCAGTCAGAACGTGTCATCGAAGAATCGATCCGGCGAAACCTACCAAGCCTTGCCTCGACTTTGATCTGGGCCTCTGTCTGGCACCGTGTGGGAACAGGTGCTCCGACGATGAGTATGCCCAAGCGGTTCAAAACCTGTCGGAGTTTCTGAACGGCAAGATGCGCACGTTGCTGAGACAGCTCGAGAACAGCATGGATCAGGCGTCTCGGTCGCAGCAATACGAGCGGGCGGTACGCTACCGCGACTCCTACCTTGCGCTGAAGGGACTATTTGAACGGTACGCCGTGTTTGCGCCCCGGGCGCGAGACATGGACGTTTTCGCGTTTCATCAACAGGGAAACCTTGTGGCCGTCGTCCGGCAAGCACTTCGCGAAGGCAGACTGATCGCTTCCACAGAGTTCATCTATGACCTCAAAGGCAAGGAGGCTCTTGATGCAGTCATGCGAGCGGATCTCATCACTGATTTCTACCACCGGTTTCGTGTAGCTGCTCCGACACGGATAGCTGTCGATGCTGTGGGCACTGAAGCGACGATTGTGCGCGAGCGACTGCGGGAAGCTCTTGGGCCCGCGATTTCCCTGGCGTCGCCACGTTCGACAGAGACTTCACGCCTCCTGCGCTTTGCAGGTGAGAACGCCGAACAGAAACTGATTGCCTCGACGCGGGCGAGTGACATCCCTGCACAGCTGTCAGTTCTGAAGGCAGTATTGGACCTTGACCACATGCCGGTGCGCATCGAGGGATACGACGTATCGAACATCTCAGGAAAGGATGCTACGGTGTCCATGGTCGTTTTCGTGGCCGGAAAACCGGCAAAGGATCAGTACAGGCTGTTCAACATGCGCTCCCTGGATTCGCCGAACGATCCGGCAATGCTGGCAGAGGCTCTTGCTCGGCGCTTCGCAAGATGGAGCGACATTGCGTTCGGTGACCCTGCGAATCTCCTGCTGATCGACGGGGGACTTTCCCAACTGGGAGCCGTCTGTGCTGTGCGCGACGATGCCGGTGTGCATGTGCCTGTTGTGGGCATCGCCAAGAAGGAAGAACTGCTGTACCGTGAAGGGACTCCAGAACCGGTGCGGCTCTCACACGATTCCGGCGCTTTGCTGTTGCTCATGGCAATTCGGGACGAAGCTCATCGCTTTGGCAAGCGGGAGTTTCACAAACGCCACGAACGTTCTCTGAAGCACCGCTGATTTTTGAAAGGAGACCCCTATGGACCTTATTATTCGTCTATTGCTGAATGCTTCGGTTTTTCTGCTCGTCAGCCGGGTAGTCCCCGGATTCGAGGTTGCCTCGCTCTGGACGGCGTTATGGGCGGCACTCATCTTCGGGTTCGTCAACGCCCTCATTCGCCCGATCCTGCTCGCCATAAGCCTTCCACTAAGCATTCTGAGTCTTGGACTGTTCACGCTGGTCATCGACGCCGCTGTCATGGCTCTGACGGCATGGCTTGTCCCGGGCTTTGACGTGCGCGGTTTCCTGGCGGCGCTCATAGGGTGGGTGCTCGTCTCCGTTGGGAGCATGATTGTTTCATCGTTGCTCAGAGACAACGGAGGGAAGCGGGCATGAGTCCACAGATGCTTGGGGACTTTCACGTCCATACCGTCTTCTCTGGACATGCGTTCTCCACGCTTCAGGAAGTAGTTGTTGCAGCACAGGGGCGTGGCCTGAAGTATCTTGCCATTACGGACCACGGTCCTGCACGTCCGGATGGACCCAAGTTGGACTACTTCAAGAATCTCAACAGACAGGACACCCTGCGTCAGCTGCCCGGGATCCGCGTGCTCATTGGGGTCGAGGCGAACATCATTAACCCCTGGGGCGAGCTGGACATGCCTGAGAAGTTGTTGCAGGAGCTCGACATCGTCATCGCCGGGTTCCACAACTCGACAGGGTACGGCGGCTCGTCGGTTTCCGAGAACACGGGGGCGCTCGTCAAGGCTATCGAGAAAAACCGGATAACGGTCATGGCCCATATTGGTGACCCCCGTTTTCCATATCCGGTAGATCTCGAAGAGTCGATTGCTGCCGCCGCAGCAAGGGGAGTGCTTGTCGAGCTGAACCAGTCGGCGCTTCATACCTGGAAGGACGTCAACGTTGCTCACTACGAGCGCATCCTGGAGCTCCTCGAAAAGTACCATGCGCCGATCCTGATGAGTTCGGATTCACACATCTCCTACAGCGTAGGCATTGTGTCGGAGTGCGAGCGACTTCTGGTTGCACACGACATCGATCCAGCTTCTACGGTGAACTACTCGGAAGAGCTCATCCAGCAGTACCTGGTCCCGCAGTCATGAGCGGCGAAGGCATCGCACGAACGGCCGTCATTGTAAGCGTTCGCAGGATCGGCGGGACCGTCGATCCTGACCGCCCGGAAGAAACACGACAGCTGGCCGAAGGCCTCGGAGTGGAAGTGCTCGAGTCCAGAACCTATGTGCAGCGGACCCCTCAGCGTTTCCTGCTTGGCAAGGGGCAGGTCGAAGAGCTGCATGAGCTACTGCAGGCCCTGCGGGCCGATCTCGTTATTTTCGACTCCGAGCTTACGCCTCTGCAGTATCGCCATATGATCGACCATCTGGAGAGCTCTGTGATGGACCGAGCCAGACTCATCCTGGAGACATTCGCTTCTCAGGCTCACACCGCCGAAGCAAAGAAGCGCGTCCAGATTGCCGAGCGTCTGTTCGAGCTCACGCAGCTGCGGGCAATGAACGCAGGGTACGACCAGCAGGCAGGCTATATCGGCATGCGCGGGCCGGGCGAGACCCTGTTCCAGAAGCGCCGTCGAGCAAAGAGATCGGAGATCCACGATCTCCGTGAAGAGGTGAAGGCAGTCGATACGCGGTATGCCATCAAGGCGCACACTCGGCAGGAATCGGCGATTGCAAAGATAGCAGTGGTAGGGTACACGAATGCCGGCAAGAGTACGCTGATCAACTTGCTGGCTGGATCCGAGCTGCTGGCCGAGGACAAGCTCTTTGCGACACTGGACACGGCGGCAAGGCCAGCTCACTTCGGACGCCAGTCCACTGTCCTCATCGATACGGTCGGCTTCATCCGGGACCTGCCGGAATCATTGATGGATTCGTTTCGTTCGACTCTCGAGGAAGCCCGCGATGCGGACCTTCTCCTGCATATGGTCGATGCCGGCGTGCGAGACCTGCACGAGCGTATTCACATCGTGGACACCGTTCTGGAACGCATTGGTTGCGCCGACATTCCCCGGGTGCTGATCTTCAACAAGATCGATACCGTCGAACAGGCCAGACGAGAAGAGATTCTCCTCATCGGGACAGGGTTCATGGTCTCCGCTACAACTCTTGAGGGTGTCGATCGACTCAAGGACCACGTTGCGGGAGTCCTGCTCCGCCGTGTTGTGCACGGGCGGTACGTCATCCCGTTCACGGAACCGGGAGCGCGGGCTGAAGTGTATGCCGGCGCAGTAGTCCTGACTGAGAGACTCACCGCGCGGAGCTGGATCATCGAAGCAGCCGGTGCAGCGCCCGGCGCCCGCCTCCCTCAGCGTTTCCTGCGAAAGGATTAGCGACAGCCACTCAGCGTTTCGGTACCCATCATGTGAACGCCTGCGAGCCCGGACTCCATTGGCAACGGGGGCTGCACTCGTATAATACACTCTGCCGAACTGGAGACCGATGCATTGACGTCGGCGCACAGCGGCGTGGAGACAAGGAGCTGGACAAACCGTGAACATTCGGGACTTCGACTACGAGCTGCCACAGGGGCTGATCGCCCAGACGCCTCTTGAACAACGCGATCTTGCGCGTCTTATGGTCGTCGATCGTGCGACTGGAATCATAGAACACAGGCTGTTTCGTGATCTCCTTTCATACCTTCGTCCTCACGATGTCATGGTTGTCAACGATACGCGCGTCAACGAGGCCAGTTTCAGCTGCCATAAGGATGCAACCGGCGCTACTATCGATGTGCTCTTGACAGCTCGGAAGTCGCCGACCCGCTTCATGGCGCTCGTACGCCCCCTCAAGCGCCTGCACGTCGGGGAGACGTGCACTGTTACATCCGACGTCAGCCTGCGGCTGCTGGAGCGCAATGACGACGGTGACGCGACGGTCGAGTTCTCTCGTGACCCATATGCGAGCGACGAGTTTCGGGCCAAAGCGCAGGTACAGATCCCCCCATATATCAAGCAGTTCCCTGACGATCCCGGGGTGTATCAGACAGTCTATGCGCGCGAGCCTGGCTCCGTCGCGGCACCGACGGCCGGTCTCCATTTCACTCCTGAGTTGTTGGCAAGGATACGGGACCTCGGTATTGACATCGAGCACGTCACGCTTGACGTTGGACTCGGAACGTTTCAGCCGGTGCGTGTCGAGCGCATCGAGGATCATCACATGCATACCGAGCGGTTCACACTGCCTGAGGAAACCGCGACAGCCGTCAACGCGGCCCGCGCAAACCACGCGGCCGTGACCGCCATCGGTACGACGGTCGCCAGGACGCTCGAGTCATGCATCAACCTGGACGCGACTGTCAGAGCAGACAGCGGCGAGACGGGCATCTTCATCTATCCCCCCCATGAGTTCCATGGATTCGACCATCTGGTCACGAACTTCCATCTCCCGAAATCGACCCTGCTGATGCTTGTCGGAGCATTCATGGGGATGGACCTGATGTGGACAGCGTACCGCGAGGCAATACGAGAGCAGTACCGCTTCTTCAGCTTTGGCGATGCCATGCTGATTCTGTAGGTGGTAACGATGGCCATATTTGAAGTCACGCACCAGAGCACGACGGGACACGAACGCACGGGGATCCTGACGACCGCGCATGGCACGGTGAGAACGCCTGTCTTCATGCCTGTCGGCACACAAGCGACCGTCAAGGGGCTCACTCCAGAACAAGTGACGGAGATCGGGTTCGAGATCATCCTGTCGAACACGTACCACCTGTATCTTCAGCCAGGAGATGACGTGGTGCGCGAAGCGGGCGGCCTCCACAGGTTCATGCACTGGGACCGGAGCATCCTCACGGACAGCGGCGGCTTCCAGGTAATGAGTCTGTCCCGGATCAGCAAACGCAGTGACGACGGCATCGAGTTTCAATCCTTCATTGATGGCTCGAGGCACATGTTCACGCCTGAACGCGTGATCGCCATCCAGAAGAACCTGGACTCCGACGTGGTCATGCCTCTGGACATCTGTACACAGTATCCCTCAGAGCGCGTTGCGGCGGAAAAGGACCTTGCGCGGACTGTCTCCTGGTTCGGGCGGGCGAAGAAGGCGATGGGCGAGTCACATCAACTGCTCTTCGGGATCACGCAGGGTGGTTTCTATGGTGACCTGAGAGAGGAGTCGACCGAACGCATCATGGAGCTGGAGCCACAGGGGTTTGCGATAGGAGGTCTCAGCGTAGGCGAAGAGCGTCAGGTGACAATGGACATGCTGGATCACAGCTTGCTACATGCTCCCGACGACCGTCCAAGGTACTTCATGGGACTGGGCGATCCGATCGGGATTCTGGAGATCATCAGCCGAGGTGTCGACATGTTCGACTGTGTTCTGCCCACGAGGGTAGCTCGGAATCAGATGGTCTTCACCCGGGATGGCGTCGTCAAGATCTCCAAGAAGCTGTATGAACGTGACTTCCGTCCTATCGATGAAGGCTGTTCCTGCTACATGTGCCGCAACTACACCCGGGCATATCTGCGGCACCTGTTCAAGGCGAACGAGATGCTCGCGGGGACGCTTGCGACCATTCACAACCTCCAGTTCCTTCAGACGATGATCGGCGAGATCCGAACTGCGATTGCTGCCGGCACGTTCGCCGAGTACAAACGCGCGTTCGTCGAGCGGTACACTGCATCGTCCGACAGGGCATGGTGAGTGTCTCGCAGTGCCCATTACTGCATTGACAGAGAGTCCTATTTGGTGTACATTTGATGTGTCGTCGAAACGAGGAGGAACCACATGCGGTCGAAAGTTACAACAAGCTTAATTCTTGTGATTGTCGTGGCTGTCGTCGCTGGTGTGATCAACTACCAGGGACTGATTGCCAAGAATGCGAAGCTGGCACCGAAGCTCGGGCTTGACCTCAGGGGCGGTGTGCGCATTGTGCTTGAGGCGCAGGATACGGAATCGGCCAAGGCCACGAACGAGGCGATCGATGCGGCAGTCAGCGTCATCGACAAGCGTGTCAACGCTCTCGGAGTCAGCGAGGCGATCGCCGTCCGTGAGGGTGCCAACTCAAAACGCATCATTGTGGAGCTTCCCGGGTGGGAGGATCCTGAACGCGCCAAGCAGCTCATCGGCAAGACTGCCCTTCTCGAGTTCAAGACGGATGATGGCAAGGTCGTCGTGAGTGGTTCGAACCTCAAGAACGCCCAGCTCGTCTTTAGCCAGGAGCAGGACAGTCTGGGAGAACCGCAGATCTCGTTTGAGCTGGATGCAGCAGGTACCAGTGCATTTGCTACTGCAACGCAGGCAAATATCGGCAAGGTGATCACTATCTATCTTGACAGCCAAATCCTGATGAGCCCGACGGTTGAGGTCGCGATCACGGACGGGAAGGGCGTCATCTCCGGTGGCTTCACCGCGGAGCAGGCCAGTAACTATGCACTCCTGCTGAAGAGTGGAGCTCTGCCCGTCAAGTTGACGGCCATCTCGGAGCAGGTGGTCGGACCGTCTCTGGGCGCTGCTTTCGTCCGTCGGAGTGCATGGGCTGCAGTCATCGCATTCGCTCTCGTAGTCCTCTACATGTTGTTCATGTACCGGTATCTCGGTCTCGTATCCGGCATCTCTCTGCTTGTCTATGTCGACATCCTCATGGCCGCCTATATCGTGCTGAGAGCGACGCTATCGCTTCCGGCCATCGGTGGTGCCATCCTTTCGCTCGGTATGGCGGTAGACGCGAATTGCATCATTTTTGAGCGCATTCGAGAAGAACTAGGGCTGAAGAAGACCGTCAAAGGGGCCATCGGGGCTGGGTTTTCGCGCGCTTTCCGCACTGTCTTCGACTCGAACCTCACGGTTCTGGTCGGCACGGCCTTCCTGTTTTACTTCGGTAGCGGCACCGTCCGCGGCTTTGCCGTGACCCTTGCCCTGGGCGTTCTCACCAGCATGTTCACGGCTGTGTTCGCGAGCCACTCGCTGGTCGATCTCCTGCTCACCCCTGGCATTGCCAGGAACAGCAGGAAATTCCTCGGTTAGGCGGTGCAACTATGACATTCAGAGAGAAAATCCTCAGCTGGGATATCGTCGGCAAGACACGTACGTGGTTCACGGCATCTACGATTGTCATTGCGATCGGCCTCATTGCCATGATCGTCAATGTGTTCAGTTTTGGGTCACCGCTCAAGTTTGGTATCGACTTCATCGGTGGAACGGTCATCAACGCCTCCTTCGAGAAAGCTCCTGATGAGGCAGTTGTCCGCGGCATACTATCAGCCAACGGCTACAGCAACGTTACGGTCCAACGTGCCGGAGAAAAGGGCATTACGATGAAGGTGGAGGCAACTGAGATTGACCCGGCCGTCAGCGGGAAGATCATCGATGACATTGTGGCGAAGTATGGCGCCGTGGACGTGGGCACCAAGGAAATCACCTCCATCGCACCGGTGATCGGTCGGGACCTTCTGCGCCGTTCAGCGCTGGCGTTGGGTCTCGCTCTCCTGTTCACGCTCCTATACATCACTATCCGCTTCAAGTTCTCATTCGGACTCGCGACCATCGCAGGCTTGATGCACGACGTGCTGGTGACGCTGGGTATCCTTGCGATATTCCGTATCCCACTCAACTCGCCGTTCGTCGGAGCGTTTCTTGCCATCATCACGTACTCCGTACAGGACAGCGTCGTTCTACTGGATCGTGTACGTGAGAAGCTGAGGTACCGCGGCAAGGAGCCCTTTGACAAGCTGGCGAATGCGGCGATTACCGAGACGTGGATGCGTTCATTCAACGCTTCCTTCACGACGTTTCTCGCTGTGATGGTTCTGTTCCTGATGGGTGGTTCGCCTATTCGCGATTTCTCGACGACGCTCCTGGTTGGCATCATCGCGGGGACATATTCATCGCTGTACGTGGTTGTGCCGCTGCTGGTGCTGTGGGTGCAGGGCACAGAGAAGAAAGCGGCTCTTCAGAAAGCCTGAGGAACTCGAGAACACTGTGACATCCGGAGGACGATGCAGGGAGGCAACATGAACCTGAGAGATTTCATACGCGACATTCCAGATTTCCCGCAGAAGGGGATCATGTTCAGAGATCTTACTCCACTCATGGGCGATGCCGACGCGTTCGAGTTTGCAGTCAACGAGCTGGCAAAGCAGTTCAGAACGGACCGCATTGACAAGATCGTCGGAGTGGAAGCGAGGGGTTTCATCATCGGCGCCGCACTGGCCTATGCCCTGCATGTTGGTTTTGTGCCGGCTCGCAAGCCGGGGAAGCTTCCCTACAAATCGGTTCGGAAGGAATATGAGCTCGAGTATGGCGTATCAATCCTTGAGATGCATGAGGACGCCATCAAGCCCGGCGAACGCGTGCTCATCGTCGACGACCTGCTGGCGACGGGTGGCACTATCAGCGCTACTGCCGACCTCGTCCAGTCATTGGGCGGCGACATTGTCGCGTATGCGTTTCTGGTGACTCTGAAGGACCTCGGCGGAGCCAGCAAGCTGAGTGGTGGAAGGGTTGTCTCGCTGCTTGACCTTTGAAGCTTGACACTGAGTTTAACGTTGACAAGGAGTTTGAGACTCTCATAGCGACGCTTGGAGGCTGGCTCTCCCCAGAGGAGGTCGGCCTCGTCGAACGAGCGTTCGTGTTTGCGCGCCAGAGGCACGGGGATCAGAAACGTGCTTCTGGCAGCCCCTATATGCTCCACCCGGTCAAAGCCGCTCTAGTGCTGGCCGACTATCGTCTGGATGCTGAGACGTACGCCGCCTGTCTTCTGCATGATGTCCTGGAGGACACACAGACGACGGCGAAGGAGCTTGAAGAGGGTTTCGGGGTCAAGGTAGCATCACTGGTCGAGGGAGTGACGAAGTTGCGCGGCCTGAACTACCTTTCCCGTGAGGAGACCAACCTCGAGAACGTCCGCAAGATACTGCTGGCCATGGCTGCAGATCTGCGGGTGGTCCTGATCAAGCTTGCTGACCGACTGCACAACATGCGGACACTGCAGTATCTGAGTGAGGACAAACAACAGCGTATTGCCCAGGAGACCATGGAGATCTACGTTCCTCTCGCCCACCGGCTCGGGATATACGAGCTCAAGTGGGAGATGGAGGACCTCGCATTCCGCTTCTTGAACCCCGATGAGTACCGGAGACTGGCTGGACTTGTTGCTGCCAAGCGAGTTGAGCGGGAAGCGTTTGTACAGGAAACGATCGACCAGATCGACCACTTTCTGGAAGAGAAGGATATCCGCGCTCAGGTCTCTGGCCGGCCAAAGAATCTGTACAGTATTTACCGCAAGATGGTCCAGCAGGGCAAGACCTTCGACGAGATCTACGATCTCACGGCGGTGCGGATTCTTGTCAACACGATCCCTGAGTGCTACCTCGTTCTGGGATACGTGCACGAGGCATTCACTGTCGTTCCCGGGCGGGTGAAGGACTACATCGCTCTTCCGAAGCCGAATGGCTATCAATCGCTGCACACGACCGTGATGGGCTCCAACGGAGAACCGCTGGAGATCCAGATACGGACCAAGCGGATGCACGAAGTCGATGAGATGGGTGTGGCTGCCCATTGGAAGTACAAGGAAGGCAAGGCGGCCGATCTGGTCGATTCGGAGCGGTTCGCCTGGCTGCGCCAGATGGTAGACTGGCAGAAAGATGTCCGCAGCAGTGGAGAGTTCGTGGAGCGCGTCAAGGTCGACGTGTTTACGGACGAGGTCCTCGTCTTCACGCCGAAAGGGGACGTCATCAATCTGCCGGTTGGCTCCACTCCCGTGGACTTTGCCTATCGCATCCATACGGACGTAGGTAACAGTCTGGTCGGAGCCAGAGTCAACGATCGCATCGTGCCTATCGATACTGAGCTCGCCACCGGAGACCGCGTGCAGGTCATTACGTCGCGGAATTCCGGAGGGCCGAAGTCCGACTGGCTGAAGTTTGTCAAGGCAGCCTCGACAAAGGGGCATATCCGGGCATATTTGCGGAAGAAGGAACTGGAGCATGCACCCCCAGAGAGGCTCGATGTGGAGGAGCGCCCGCGCACGGTCGTCACGCGCCCATCGCTGTCGGACCGGCGGGCTGCGGCAGACAGTAGATTCCGTATCGTCGTCCGAGGCGATGCGACGCTCCCGATTATCATGGCCACGTGTTGCAGTCCTTCATATCCCGATGAGATTCTCGGCTACGTGACGCGTGGCAGAGGTGTCACGATCCACAGGGTCGACTGCGCCAATATTCCATCGCTAGCCATGGAGCCGGAGCGTCTTGTCGACGCCCACTGGGAGTTGATCCCACGGAAAGCGCTTGAACGGGCCATTGTCATCGAGACCCTGAATGTCCCGGGCGTGCTCTACCAGGTGTCTGAAGAGTTTGCCAAGAGAGACATCAATATCAAGTACATGAAGAATGCCGAGCATCTCTCCATGTTCAGGAAAAAGGGCGAGGCGCCTCGCACGCAGATCAAGATCGTCGCGGAATTCGCTGACGAAGCCGCCTATCGACAGACGATGGAATCGCTCAGGGGCCTCACGTCTGTGATCTCTGTCAAGCAGCAGTAAGGACTGGGCGTCCGTCCTGACCTGAAACGACCGTTCCGGCCGCTCACCCGTCGGCCGTTGGGCGGCTCGTCTCAGCTGTGGGGCTTAACGAGTCAGGTGCGCGGCCATACTCTTCACAGGAGGTTGGTATGTTAGGTTATGCTCATCCTGAAGTCCTTGTAGACACGCAATGGGTCGCCGAGCACCTCACTGCACCCAAAGTCCGTGTTGTCGAAGTAGGCTATGACCTGAGTGATTACAATTCCGGACATATCCCCGGTGCAGTGGGCTGGGGTTGGAGTACTGACTTCCAACACCCCATCCGCAAGGATTTACCAGACAAAGGGGGGATGGAGGAGTTGCTGGCCCGCTCGGGTATTGAAAACGATACGACCATCCTCGTTTATGGCGCTCGTCGTCACGGGTACGCGACGTTCGCCCTATGGCTCTTGAAAATCTATGGTCATGGCGATGTGCGTGTTATGAATGGAAATCGCGAGGAGTGGATTGCTGAAAGTCGTCCACTGACGATAGAAATACCAACTGTCACGCGGTCTGTCTACACTACGAAAGAACCTGATTGGAGTATTCGCGCGTTGCGCGACTGGGTGCTCGAGTCCATTGGCAAACCGGGGCGCATTTTGGTGGATGTGCGCACGCCAGAAGAATATCATGGTCAGTTGTGGGATCGGTGGACATATCAGGCAGAAGCCAGCCAGCGCGGTGGTCATATCCCCGGCGCGGTCAATATTCCTTGGGACATGACGCTCAAGGAGGATGGAACATTCAAGTCGGTTGAAGAACTGCAAGCCTTATATACCAACAACGGTGTTACTTCAGATAAGGAAGCAATCTCGTACTGTATCGTTGGCGGGCGATCCAACCATACCTGGTTTGTCTTGACCTATCTGCTCGGCTACACCAAAGTCCGGTTGTATGATGGTTCATGGGCAGAATGGAGCACACTTATCGGAGTTCCTATTGAGAAATAAATTGGAGGGTTACACTCAAGGTAAGGGGCGCGGGCTAACAATGGCATGCAGGCGACGGGGCTTCCGCCCTCTCTCAAGAGCGGCTGGTGCCCGTCACTCGGCCCCAGCACGTGGACCTTGTCTTCCGTATCCTTGCAGCCGACCCCTGTGTAACCCTTGACACAATAGACGAGCAACACGCTGGTGAGCTGTTGACCATCTGGCACCAAGGGATGGTGAACCAAGTCGTGAACCTGAACGTCGATTACCGCATCGAGTCGTGGCTCTACCGGGAGTATCCGGGCATCAGGCCCAACCAGGAGAAGTCCATCGGGCTGCAGGTCCAGATGTCGGTTGCGAGATTGACGCCCAACGTCAAGCGCGTTACCCCGCGTCTAGTGTATGAAGGGAGCAACGCGATCAACTATACCTATCTCCACTCTGTCGGCATCATGCTCGGCCAGAACCTGGTCCGTGACTATACCGACTCTGCCATCGTAGAACTGGGGAAACGGCTGGTGGGCCTAGTGGATCCTAGTTGGAACCCTCTGCTCGTGAAATTGTCGAGACTCAGGAGGATTGTTGAGCAATCCGTGAATGGAAGGGGCCAAGACTCCACGAATATCGCAACACACCACGCTCAGGAAGCCCACCGTCATATATGATGTCGGGGGAGTCTCCGTCGCGTTCACCATCTAAGTCAGCAGGACAAATGATGTATTGGGGGTGTAGTCATGTCACTTCAACATAGAATCCACATGGCTTGAAGGCGAACTCCTGAACCGTCGCCCGCTCGAGCAGGCCTCTCTCTGATGACCCATGAGCGCCGAGGAACGGGCCAGACTCCCAGCGTTGGAGGGCAAGTCGGAGTCTGCTGGATCTCGCCCCGCCTCCGGAGCAGGACGGAGCGTTTTGCGATGGAGACGAGTTCCCTTCTTCCCAAAGGGGCCCTGAATCCGGAGTCTCACTCACTGATATGTGTCCGCACCCATTCGGCCCTCGCCACGGGGCTGGGATGAAGCCAAAGCCGGTAGTACGTGCCGGGCGAGAGACACGTTTCCGCGTGCCCCACCAGCTGGTGAACTGACCTTCTCCTGAGGAACTTGGAGAACGGGGGATCCACTGTTCCAGCGGTTCCGAGGTCGACGCGGTGCCCGCTGCTCTACTGACATTCTCCTATTGACTGGGACCGACAATCTGACTATCGTATGATTAGAAGATTAGCATGGATGCTTCCGTGATCGTGGCGTGTGAACCTCAGTGACCGCCTGATCGTCACACATCTTGGTCGTAGGGATAGGCACTTCTGGTCATCCGCTTTCGTCTATCTTGGTCCAATCATCCGTATCGCGAGCCTGAGCATCGACCTTCGGTCACGTGATGACATCTGAGTCGGCACAATGCCGTGGAACCTGGGGAGGAAACTGAGATGGAACGCCAGTCAGGGAGAAAGGCGCTTGTTCATCGGGTCAAGGGGAACTTCGTGGTGGAAGAGAACATCGGGGATGTGCAGTGGCCCCAACAGTGCGCCGTGTGCGGGGGCCCCGCCGAAACAACTGACTGCCTGCATCTGCAGAGCACGTTCAAGGCGCTGGGCAAGATCGATGTTGACGTCGATGGCATCCCGTACTGCAGGGAGTGCTTCCCCAAAGCGCACAAGGGCAAGGTGCTGGAGAGGGTTCGGACCGTCCTCGCCTTCGTGCTTGGAATTCCCCTCGGGTTGTATCTGATTGTTCTCTCGATGCAGCAGCGGAGCAGCGGTTCAAAATTCGTCTGGATTGGCATGATCATGGTGCTCGCCCTTGCCGCGGGCTTTGGCCTCTCGTGGCTCATCGTAGACTTCCCGATCAGGACGCTCTTCAGGCGGCAATTCGCCAAGCCTGTAGATGCATGGCTCATCCAGGAGAACAAGAGCGACAACCGGGAGGGGATCAGCGTCGTCATCTCGATCCCCAACGAGGACTACGCTGCCGCATTCGCCGGCCTCAACGGTGCTTAGGAAGCGGAGATGCAAACGCCGACGGTGCCCATGTCCACGGTTGACTACGAGCAGGCAACCTCGTACAGGAGGCTGGCGGCACGTGGAGTTGACCTTGCCGTAGCATTCCTCGTGCTGCTGCCGCTGAGCATGGGTGTGGTAGTCCTCGTGGGTCGACTGATCGGCTCTGCTATGACGGTCGAAGTATCTGGCTGGGTCGGCGGTGCCTGTCTCTTCATCGCCCCCATCGCGTATGACGCCATCATGACACACCTGCTTGGCAAGACGCTCGGCAAGATGGCACTGGGACTACGAGTGGTCGACGGCCAGGGTGCCAGACTGAGCTGGGGACGAAGCCTCCTCCGAGCGACCGTAGCATACCTAAGCGGTGTTGCCACGGTCTTCCTGATCGTGGCTACCGCGTCCATTCTTGGCTGGGTGTTCCTGCGGGGTTTGTCCACTTACGCACGGTTTCCACATGATCGCGTATCGAAGAGCTTCGTTGTCCGGGAGGTCAAGGGTGAGCCCAAGAAGGCCCCCAAGAGAGCTGGTGCGACCGACTCTGCAGGAGGTAGATCTCCTATTGCTGATCTGGAGAGACTTTGGGAGCAGGGGATCATCTCTGAAGAGGAATACGAGCGAAAGAGGAAAGAGGTAGGCCTCTGACGACGCGGAGTCCAGGGCAAGGAGCATCCCAGCTGGTTTGGGTGGGCGGCCAACTCTGGCGACGCCAGAGTTGGTGAAGAAGGAGCTTGGCAAATTGGAGGATATCGGATCTTCCTGAGCAACATCTGACCTGACTACGAGACAGTAGTTCCAGAGGTTCGTTTCGCCCGAAGGAATCTCAACAGGCGGATCAGGATGTGGAACCAGCCGAATCGCCTTTTGCTTACAGAGGAGAGGCTTCCGCCAACAGTCCAGAAGAATGTGGTGGAGCCGAGGGGATTCGAACCCCTGACCTCATCCGTGCGAGGGATGCGCTCTCCCAGCTGAGCCACGGCCCCATCGACGCTAATTATACGAAATTCGTGGTGATAGTCAAAGCGCCGTCGCGAGGACGTAGCCCTGGAAGCTGGTTTTGGGTTGACATTGGCAACCTTGGAACTACAATCTGTTAGGTACGAGACAACTTGTTCCTGAGGAGCAGTCATGTCCAGACCTGTTGGTCTTATCGTTGGCACGGGCGTCGACAGTGTTCAGCTTCTTTCCGATGCGAGCCTCTCCAGCATCAAAACCCCGTTTGGTAGCGTGTGCTATGTCCGGGGCTCCATAGGCGATGTGGATGTGTGCGTCCTCAAGCGTCATGGAGAAGGTCACGTCGTACCGCCCCATCTCATCAACTACCGTGCCAATATCATGGCACTGTATATGCTCGGCGTCGAGAAGGTCGTTACCACGAGTGCCGTAGGGTCGCTCAAGAGGTCGATTGCGCCAGGATCGTATGCGCTGATGGACGGCTTTCTGGACTTCACCAAAGTGCGCGCGCAGACGTTCTTCGAGGTTGGCAAGGTCGTTCACACGGACATGACCCATCCCTACAGTGCAGCCGTCACGGACGTGCTGGCGACGGAGATGTCCGCCCTGGGGCTTTCGCTTCACACAGGCGAAGTGTACGTGGCAGCGGAAGGTCCACGCTTCGAATCGCCGCAGGAAGTCCGTATGTATGCGGCCATGGGCGGATCGGTGGTCGGGATGACGGGCTTGCCCGAGGTAACGCTTGCCCGTGAGGCAGGTCTCGAGTATCAGACAATCGCCATCATCACGAACTACGCGGCCGGCATAAGTGCCTCACTCCTTACGCACAAGGAGGTTCTCGACGCCATGGCTGTAGCATCGACTTCGCTCGTTGAAGTCCTGCGCCGGTCTCTTCCCCGCATCGCACAACTCCCAGCCGGTCGGGGCGACGATGAGCATCCGCTCGACTTCCTGTTGAATTCATGAGGGTAGAGCTGCTGGCTCATACTCCGGATGCGGATATGCTGTGTGCCTACGCAGCTCATCTCTGCTACAGCACCGAACCATTCAACGCCGATCGAAGCGCCGGTATTCTGCGCAAGGTCTGTGGCAACGGTCATCTGTCCGTTCTCGAGCATGCGAGTTTCACGTTTCTTGTCGAAGGGCTGTCGCGTGCAGCTTCCCATCAGTTGGTTCGGCACCGGCTTGCCTCGTACTCGCAGCAAAGCCTGCGGTTCACGAAGGCTCAGCCGATCTTCGTCTCTCCCCCCGGCCATGATTTCAGACGCTTCTATGAGCTGGCTTACGTGGAATACGAACGTCTGCTCGCAGAAGGTGTCCATGAGGAAGACGCCCGCTATGTCCTTCCACAGGGCGTTGCGTCACGTCTGGTGGTCACGATGAATGCCAGGGAGCTGAGACACTTTTTTGAGCTGCGTTGCTGTCTGAGGGCACAGTTCGAGATTCGTGCTCTGGCGTGGTTGATGCTAGCCAAAGCCAAAGCCGTGGCGCCCCTCCTGTTCGAGAATGCCGGCCCGGTATGTCTACAGGGAATGGAGTGCCCAGAACGCTCGTTTGCGTGTCACCTGAAAACGAAGGGACAGGGAGGAGGAGCGGAATGACGGGAACAATGCTTGCACTTGTGAAGGAACGTCCAGAACGGGGGGCAACACTGACGGAGGTGAACATCCCCAGGGTCGCAGAGGACGAAGTGCTTGTCAAGATTGACTATGCCTCTATCTGTGGCACAGATGTCCATATCTACGTGTGGAACGAGTGGGCACAGAACCGGATCAAGACTCCGCATGTGATGGGCCATGAATTCGCGGGACACGTCGTGGAGACAGGCAGGTCCGTGCGGGGATTCAATGAGGGCGATTTCGTCAGTTCCGAGACACACATTTACTGCGGGCACTGCTATCAGTGCCATACGGGCCATAGTGAGGTCTGCCAGAACCTGCAGATCTTGGGCGTGGACCGCGCCGGCGCATTTGCCGAGTATATCGCCGTTCCAGAGCGCGTGCTCTGGAAGAACGACCAGTCGATTCCAGCTGCGTGGGCTTCCATCCAGGAGCCGATGGGCAACGCATTGGATACCGTCAATTCCGAGTCGGTATCGGGGAAGACCGTCCTCATTACAGGAGCAGGTCCGATTGGAGTGCTCGCTGTGGGAATTGCCAAGGCTTTCGGTGCCACACAGCTTTTTGTGACTGATCTTTCGGATTATCGGCTGGATCTCGCCAAGAGCATGGGTGCGGATTTCGTTCTCAATCCCGGCCGCGACGACATCGAGGCGGTGATCAAGGAGCAGACGCATGGCATTGGCGTCGACGTCGTGCTGGAGATGTCCGGCAGTGAGAGAGCCATGCACCAGGGCCTGAAGGTGCTGACACCAGGCGGACGCATGTCGATGCTCGGACTTCCTGATCGTCCAGTGACCATTGATCTGACCAATGAAGTCATCTTCAAGGAAATCCGTATCTATGGCATCACGGGACGCAAGATCTTCTCGACGTGGCAGACTGTATCCCGGCTGCTTGCCTCGCGCATTGTGGACCCGAGTCCTGCCATTACGCATCAACTCAAGTTTGAGGACTGGCAGACAGGCATGGACGCCATGGTCGCCGGGACCTGTGGCAAAGTCGTTCTCCAGATTGCGGGGAGGTAGTGGCATGAACGAGAAGTTCCAGGGGATGATGCAGGCCGAGCTTGACCGGCTCGAACAGGAAGGGCTCACTCTCCGCATACGAACGCTCGACTCCGAACAGGGTCCAGCATGTACCATCGATGGCAAGTATGTCGTGAACCTTGCTGCCAACAACTACCTGGGCATCATTGGTCGCAAGGATGTCAAGGAAGCTGCCAAGAAGGCTATCGACGAGTTCGGCGTGGGGTCTGGCGCTGTCAAGACGATCATCGGCAATACGCGTCTGATCGTCGACGGCGAGAAGAAGCTGGCGACATTCAAAGAGGTCGAGGACGTTTTGATGTATCAGGGAGGCCTGACCGCGAATTCCGGTACCATTCCGGCGCTTGTCCACGACGGGGACCTGATCTTCAGCGACGAGCTGAATCATGCCAGCATCATCGACGGTTGCCGCCTCAGCAAGGCGAAGATCGTGCCCTTCAAGCACTGCGACGCTGCCAGTCTCGAAGAGAGGATCAAGGAATACGAGAATGAGCCGGGCACGAAGATGGTCATCACTGATGGTGTCTTTAGCATGGATGGGGACATCGCTCCACTACCCGATATCGTCGAAGTAGCCAAGAGATACGGCGCAGTCACCATGGTCGATGATGCGCATGGCGAGGGAGTCCTGGGGGATCATGGGCGTGGTATTGTCAATCATTTCCATCTTGAGGGAGAAGTTGATGTCGAGGTCGGAACCATGTCGAAGGCGTTCGGCGTGGTGGGTGGATACGTCGCGGGCACGCACACGCTTGTCGAGTATCTCAAGAACAAGTCCCGCACAATCTTGTTCAGCTCAACCATGACGCCAGCCGATGCAGGTGCAATCCTGAAGGTTATCGACATCCTGACCGAGAGCGATGATCTCGTGCGCAAGCTGTGGGAAAACGCAGCATACTTCAAGGCCAAAATGAAGGCCTATGGCTTTGACACCTGGCGAAGCGAGACCCCGATCACTCCCGTCATCATTGGCGACGGCCGGCTTGCCAAGAGTCTCTCTGGCAAGCTGTTCGAGAAGGGAGTCTTTGCGCAGTCGCTTGGCTTCCCGACGGTTCCACAGGGCCTGGCGCGCATCCGCTGCATGTTGTGTTCGACGCACACGAAGGAACAACTCGACTTTGCGGCCGAAATGTTCCATGAGTCAGCTCTCGAGCTCGGTATTCTGAAGAGCTAGGTGTATGATGCCCACTCCTGCTGTCCAGGCCCTGATCCTAGCCGGAGGACTCGGCACCCGCATGAAGAGTGCCGTGCCCAAGGTTCTCCATGATGTCCTGGGCCATCCCATGTTGTGGTACGTTGTTGATGCACTGAAGGACATCGATGTCCAGCCGATCGTCGTCACACCCGCAGCCAATGAGGCGTTTCGCGCGGCATTCGGCGACCGCCTGACCTACGCGGTTCAGCCTGAACAGCATGGCAGCGGCCACGCCGTCCAGTGCGGCATGGACCACGTTTCTGCGGAGTACGTCCTCGTATGCAACGGGGATGATCCCTTTCCGTCCGCAGAGGACTACCGCGAGTTCCTTGACGAGAGTCTTGCTGAGCACGCAGACGCGGCAGTCCTTGCGGCGTATCTTGATGACCCCGGCCAACTGGGACGCGTCGTGCGGACCGTGGATGGAGCATTCGCCGGCATTGTCGAGGCACGAGACGCGCGGCCGGAACAACTTGACATTCACGAGATCAACACCGGCATCTACCTGTTCCGTTCGGCGGAGCTTCGCAGGTGGCTAGCACAGATGAAGCCGAACAATGCTCAGGGTGAGTACTATGTCACGGATTGTCTCTCAATGGCTGTGCAGGATGGCAGTCATGTGCATTGTCCTGTGGCTCGCGGCGCATGGGAGATGTCTGGGGTGAACGACCGGGCAGAGCTCGCGCTGGCCGCTGGTCTGCTTCAGCGGCGGAAGCTGGACCATCTGTACCGGGAGGGCGTTACCGTCGACATGCCGGGAACAGTCCGCGTCGATTGGGATGTCGTTGTCGGACGCGATACAGAGATCCGGCAAGGTTCCTGTCTGAAGGGAGCCACCAGGGTAGGCAACTCCAGTATCATCGGGCCCAACACGATTCTCATCGACGCGCAGGTGGGCGATGAGACAACAGTCCTGGCCTCGTTCGTGCAGGGCTCCACGATAGGAAGCAACTGTGCAGTCGGTCCCTTCTCCTACATCCGGCCGGGGACGCTGATGGCCGAACGATCAAAGGTCGGCGCTTTCTGCGAACTCAAGGCCTCATCTTTGGGAGCAGGAAGCAAGGTTCCACATCTTTCGTATATCGGCGACGCTGCCATTGCCGAGAACGTCAATGTCGGAGCGGGAACGATCACCTGCAACTACGATGGATTCACGCATGCCAAACACCGCACGGTCATCGAGAAAGACGTCTTCATCGGCGCCAACAATAATCTGGTCGCTCCAGTGACGATTCATGAGGGAGCGTACACTGCGACCGGGTCGACGATCACCCATGATGTGCCCCCGGAAGCTCTTGCCATCGCACGAGCGGTTCAAGTCGACAAAGAGGGATGGGTCAGGAGGAAAAAACATGGACAATGAGTATAACCCGATCAGGATCTTCTCTGGCAATGCAAACAAACCGTTGGCCGAGAAGGTCGCGTCCTATCTTGGTATTCCTCTCGGTCAGGCTGAGGTCGGCCGTTTTCCTGACGGAGAGATCAAGTTGCGTATCAGCGAGAACGTGCGGGGGTTGAACGTCTACGTCATCCAGCCCACCAATACACCGGCAGAGAACCTGTTCGAACTACTGATCCTGCTTGACGCTCTGAAACGCGCTTCAGCCGCCAGCATAACAGCGATCATCCCGTTTTTCGGCTATGCGCGCCAGGATCGGAAAGTTCGCTCCCGAGAACCCATCAGTGCCAAACTGGTCGCGAACCTCGTGACAGTGGCGGGCGCAGACCGTGTGGTCGCAATCGATCTCCATGCTGCTCAGATTCAGGGCTTCTTCGACATCCCTGCGGACAACCTGACGGCCATGGTCCAGTTTGCGCAGTATATCAGCCGCAAGGAGCTAGAGGACCTTGTTGTCCTGTCTCCTGATGTGGGAGGCGTGGCGAGGGCCAGTACGTTTGCACAGACCATTCATGCTTCACAGGCCCTGTTTGTGAAGAAGCGTCTTTCGCCGGACACGGTCGAATTTCAGTCACTCATCGGTGATGTACGAGGCAAGAACGTTATTATTGCCGACGATGCAATCCATACGGGCAATACGATGTTGAACGCCTGCAACCGTGCCCTGACCGAGGGCGCCAAGAGCGTCATTGCCTGCGCGACTCATGCCGTCTTTGCGGGGGACTCCCTTGGACTGTTTGCCCGGTCGAACTTCAGCGAAGTGATTGTGACAGATACGATGTTCGTCCCCGGACGCGAATTTCCCTCGATGTTTACGGTGTTGTCGGTGTCGGAGCTCATCGCCAAGGCCGTCTACAGCATCCACAACCACTCATCGGTCTCCGCCCTGTTTCAGCTGTGACAGTCTGAAGGCTGTCTACTTGATTCAGAGCTGATTTGACATACAATGTCAAAGATATGCCGATATCTTATGAGTGAGGAGTTGGTATGCAAAGAGTAGCGATAGAAGCCGTTGCCCGTGAAAGCGGGAAGCATGGCAAGCTAAGCGTCCTGCGCAGGCAGGGCTTCATCCCAGCAGTGGTTTACGGTCACGGAATGGCGCCCATGTCCGTTGCAGTTCCTGTGCGAGCATTCGAACGCATCCGTCGTACGACTGGGGCGTCTGCCATCGTCGAGCTTCAGTTTGAGGGTGGCAAGGCTATGACCACCGTTGTGCATGAGTACCAGATGAACTCGATCCGGGACACCTATACACATGTCGACTTCCTGTCCATCTCTCTTGACGAGACGCTGACCAGCAGGATCCCGATTCGCCCCATCGGAACAGCTATCGGCCTCAAGGAAGGCGGAGTGCTCGAGCACTCACTGTACGAGCTCGAAGTCGAGGCTCTTCCGCTCGACATTCCTGACTATCTGGAGGTTGACGTTTCCGACCTCGGACTGAAGCATTCCATCCATGTGGCTGATCTGAAGCTTGGCGACAAGGTGAAGGTGCTCACAAACGCAACGGCAACGGTGTTCTCAGTCGTTGCGCCAGCTATCGAAGAGGCCCCACCTGCTCCTGAGGAGGGTGTTGCGGTCGAAGGCGCTGTTCCTGCAGCAGGAACTGCTCCTGCACCGGGTGCTGCTCCTGCCGCTGCTCCTGCCGAGGGCGCTGCGAAGACAGCATCGAAGAAGTAGCACGGCACAACCGTTGTCAGCTCTGCATCAGTCGCTCCATATGCGCTGGCCCTCTGTGGCCAGCGCTTTTGCTGTCCACGTCGTGGGCAAGGGCTGCTCGTGAGACTGCTGTTCATCGGTGATGTCTTCGGCCGCCCGGGGCGTACGATCGTGCGGCGACTGCTTCCACAGCTCAAGGCAGAGTTGCGGCCCACGGTCGTCGTGGCCAACGCAGAGAACGCGACCCACGGGACCGGCATGACCCGGTCTGCGTTTGAAGAACTCAGCGCTGCGGGTGTCGACATCTTTACAGGGGGCAATCACACGCTCGGCAAGCCGGAAATCCTTGACCTGATGCAGGAACACCCGAGCGTATTGTGTCCCGGCAATGTCAGTCCTGCCATCAGGCGTCACGGATCCGTCATCTGGCAGACGCCGGAGGGTCCCCTGGCTGTCGTCAACGTCATGGGTCAGTATTGCATGAACGGTGTCGATAACCCGTTCCGGTACATGGAAGAGGTCTTGCGCGACCCGGAGATTGCGGCCGTCCGTATGAAAGTCGTCGATGTTCATGCGGAGGCTACGGCAGAGAAGGCAGCGATGCTTCGCCTGCTGGACGGCCGCATGTCGGCGGTCCTGGGAACACATACGCACGTTCCCACGGCGGATGCGCGCGTCACAGCCGCAGGCACCGCATTCATCACCGATGTCGGCATGACGGGCGTACGCTCTTCGATCATCGGGCTGGACCCAGAAGTCATGATGCGTCGCTTTGAGACGGGCATCATGTACGCGCCACGCGTTGCGGAGGGCGATGCGACGTTGATGGCGGTCGTGGTTGACATCGATGCGTCAACCGGGAGCAGTACGTCGATAACACTCTTGCAGAGGGATACCTGACATGTCCGGGTTTCTCATCAAGACATTCGGGTGTCAGTTCAACCAACTGTACAGCGCTACGATCGCTGACGCACTGACACGGGGAGGTCATCGGCCTTCCGAGAGTCTTGGCGAAGCATCGCTGGTCATCATCAACACGTGCGCAGTCCGCGAGAAGGCCGAGGAAAAGGCCTTCAGCTTCCTCGGCGAAGCTGCGAAGCTGGTTGGAGCCAGCCACATCGTGTTCATGGGTTGCACGGCCACGCTCGACAAAGAACGAGCGGTTCGCATTGCAGGCCGTGGCCTGAACGTCGTGGAGGGCACCGCGGATGTGGAGCACGTGCTTGCCGTCGTAGGGACCGTTGTGCCGCTCGGTGAACTGGACTGCACGGCTCCTCACTCGCTGTTTCCCACGGCAGACATTGAACTTGTTCGTGGATGTGAAAGCTACTGTACCTACTGCATCGTTCCAAGGGCACGAGGTCCCGAGGTTGTTGTCGACGTCGGCGAAGTCCTGCATCGAGCCGAGCGAGCCGTCGGGAGCGGCTTCTCTGAGCTGCTCTTCCTGGGACAGAACATCAACAGGTATCGGTCGAGCCTAGGAGGGCTGGTTGAGGTTATGTGCTCGGTCGATGAACTGGACGGCAACTTCTGGTTCTGGTTCCTGAGCTCTCATCCGGCCAACTTCACGCCGGACGAAGTGAAACGGCTCATGGAACTGCGGCACATCGAGCATCGTTTGCACCTTCCCCTGCAGTCGGGGAGTGACCGGATTCTTGAGCGGATGAACCGGCGGCATACAGTTGCAGACTACGGCAGGCTTGCAGAGCCCATCCGCGAGAATGCCGACTGGACATTGACAACAGACATCATTGTGGGCTTTCCCGGGGAAACGGATGATGATTTTGCCCATACGGTTGATGCGGTCCGTGGATTCCGGTTCGACGGGGTTTTCCTTGCCAAGTACTCCGACAGGCCGGGTACGCCGTCCTCCAGAATGCAGGACAAGGTGCCGCCCGCAATCATCGACGAACGCCACTCCTTCCTGCTCAACATCGTCCAGGACCTGAGCGAGCAGAGCAACCAGGTGCTTGCCGGCAGATTCCTCGACGTGCTCGTCCTGTCGGCGCATGCAGGCGGGAACGCCTTCGGAAGGTCGATCGATGGCAGGAATGTCTGGTTCTTATGTTCTGAGCCGGTACCAGGAATTGGCACCTTCGTCAGCGTGGCCATCGACCATAGCTCGAGGGAAGGGTTGTATGGCACTCGAGTATTCTAGTCTTCCATTGATCGTAGGCATCATCGGGGCCACCGGAACGGGCAAAACCGCGCTTTCCCTGGGAATAGCCCGTCGTTTTGGAGGATCGATCATCTCTGCCGACTCGATGCAGGTCTACCGTGGGATGGACGTCGGGACGTCAAAACTCAGCCTTTCGGAGCGTCTAGGCGTTTTCCATGCACTCATCGACGTCGTTCCTCCCAATCACCACTTTTCCGTCGCGGAATACCAGGTCCTGGCATTCGAGGCTGTGAATGAGGCGATTCGCTCAGGGCGACTGCCGATCCTCGTGGGAGGGACTGGTCTGTACGTGAGGGCCGTCCTCGACGGCTACGAATTCCTGCCGGAGAAGCCCGACACGATGCTGCGGAGCCAGTTGCGAAAGCTGTCTGAGGGCGAGCTCCGCGAGCGTCTGAGAGTTATCGACCCTCTCGCGGAATGCGAGATTGCTGCCAACGATTCCAGGCGGCTGGAACGGGCTTTGGAAATGAGCACTCAGTCAGGAGATCTGCCGAGCGTCCTGAAGCGAAGACAGCACCCGGTCCCTTGGCGAGTACTCCGGATTGGCCTGCATGCAGAGCGAGCCGAACTCTACAGACGGCTTGACCGGCGCGTTGATGCCATGATCTCCGCAGGAATGGAAGAGGAAGTGCGGCGTCTGCTGGCCGATGGCTTGAACCCTGATGACACCGCGATGCAGGGCATAGGCTACAAGGAGCTGAGCGCCTGGATGCGCGGGGAAATCGGGCGCAACGAGGCGATTGAGCTCTGGAAGAGGCGTACGCGCAATTACGCCAAACGGCAGGAGACGTGGTTCAAGAGAGAGAAGGACGTTCAGTGGATCGACGTGTCCGATCAATCATCGAATGTGATTCTGGAGCAGGCGGCTGCCCTCGTCGAATCAGCCGCAGGAGGACAAAGCAGATGATCACGGAAGGCCGGCTGATGGAACGGGCGCAGCAGCTCGAGCGGGAGTATGCGACCGAAATCGCGGATATTCGTGCAGTTCAACGTCGCAACTTCATGCGAATCCTCGACGCATTCCACGCCGCCCGCTTGTCGACATCCGACCTTCGGCCTATGTCGGGCTATGGCATCGGGGACAACTTGCGGGACAAGACCGAACGCGTCTTTGCCCACCTCTACGGCGCACAAGCTGCACTCGTGCGCCCGCAGATCATCTCTGGCACCCATGCTCTGGCTATCGCGCTGTTCGGGGTACTTCGCCCCACGGATCTGCTGTGTTGCGTGACGGGAGCCCCCTACGATACGATGGAGGAGATCATTGGGATCCGCCCATCTGACGGTTCGCTTGCGGAGTTTGGTGTCAGCTACGCCCAGTGTGACATCACGGTATCCCCCGCAGAACTCTGGGAGGAACAGCTCGAGAGATGCTTCTCGACCCAGCTGCCAAAACTTGTCCTGATTCAGCGGAGTCGCGGGTACAAGCGCGTCCGCGCGCTTCGCGAGGGTGAGATCGCACGCATGATCTCCTCCGTGAAACGCGTCTCGCCCGAGAGTTTGATCCTTGTCGACAACTGCTATGGCGACCTTCTTGAGGATCGTGAGCCCACGATGGACGGGGCGGATCTGCTGGCTTCATCGTTCATGAAGAACCTAGGAGCGGGCATTGTCCCGACGGGTGGCTACGTGGTGGGAACTTCCAGGGCAGTCGCCTTGGCCGCGACGCGGTACTCGAGTCCAGGAGTGGGTGCTGAGATTGGGCCGAATCTTGGATTTGCCGAGGCGTTTCTGCGAGGTCTACTCTTTGCCCCGACAGTCATTGAGCAGGTCCTGACGGGAAACCTTCTTGCGAGCGCGCTTCTGCAGGAAAACGGCTTCGTCGTGGATCCGGGTCCCCGCGAGCTCCGCGGGGACATTGTTCTTCGCATCGAGTGCGGGTCAAGGGAACGGTTCGCAGCGTTTGCGCGCGCCGTGCAGGAATGCTCCGCGCTGGACGCCGATGCCGTGCCCGAGCCGAGCCGCATGCAAGGATACGAGACGGAAATCTTGATGGCAGGTGGAACTCTTGTCCAGGGATCCACGATTGAACTGAGTTTTGACGGGCCCTTTCGCGAACCGTACGTGGGATATTTGCAGGGGGGTCTGAATGTATGGCAGGTGGTGCAGGCGACCGCACGGGGAATCATATACAGTATGAACACATCCAAGTAGTGTCGCCGTCCGCCATTCGTGATAGAATGTTTGAACGACGAAATGCCGGATGAAATGATGGGAGGTCACCATGACAGACTTAACGAGGGTTGACCCAGAGATAGCTGACGCACTGAACAAGGAACTGCACCGCCAGCAGAACAATATTGAGCTCATTGCCTCTGAGAACTTCGTGTCCGAAGAGGTCTTGGCAGCGCAGGGTTCAGTCCTGACAAACAAGTACGCCGAGGGCTACCCGGGCAGGCGCTACTATGGCGGTTGTGAGTATGTGGATGTCGTCGAGACGCTGGCTATCGAGCGTGCCATGGCGCTCTTCGGTGCGGAGGGGGCAAACGTACAGCCCCACTCGGGAACGCAGGCCAACCTCGAGGTCTACTTCTCCGTTCTACAGCCAGGAGACACGATCCTGAGCATGTCCCTTGCCGATGGCGGGCACCTGAGTCATGGAAGCCCCGTGTCGCTTGTGGGAAAGCTGTTTCGCATCGTCTCCTACGGCGTTCGAAGAGACACTGAGACAATCGACTATGACCAGGTAGCCGAACTAGCTCGAGCAGAGCGCCCCAAGCTGATTATCGCAGGCGCCAGTGCATACCCGCGCACTATCGACTTCCCCCGCTTTCGTGAGATCGCCGATTCGGTCGGTGCATTGCTCATGGTAGACATGGCTCACATCGCTGGGCTCGTCGCCGCGGGCGTCCATCCTTCACCGGTGCCATACGCGGATTTTGTCACGACCACGACGCACAAGACACTTCGCGGGCCTCGGGGAGGCATCATTCTCTACAAGGAGAAGTACGCCAAGCAGCTCAACAGTGCTGTGTTCCCTGGCAGTCAGGGAGGCCCTCTTGAGCATGTCATCGCGGCGAAGGCGGTCGCTCTCAGAGAAGCCACATCTCCCGAGTTTGTCACCTATCAGAAGCAGGTCCTCGCTAACGCAAGAGCCTTGGCGCAGGCGCTGATGGAGCGTGGTTACCGCATCGTTTCCGGCGGCACCGACACTCACCTGATGCTGGTCGATCTGACCTCCAAGGGCATTACGGGCAAGGAAGCTCAGGCGCTTGTCGAAACCGTAGGGATCACTGTCAACAAGAATGCCATTCCCTTCGATCCCTTGCCGCCCAACAAGGCAAGTGGCATACGGCTTGGGACTCCGGCCACGACCAGTCGTGGCATGCGTGAGCCGGAGATGGTTGAAATCGCTGCTCTGATCGACGAGACGATTGTCGCACGCGACGACGAGGGGAAGCTGGCCCAGATTCGAGCTCGTGTGACAGCGCTTACGGACCGTTTTCCACTATACGCAGGCAAAATGTACTAGGAGAACCGATGGACTACCCCAACGTTCAGGTGCTGAATCATCCGCTGATACGACACAAGCTGACCCTTCTTCGCAACAGGAACACGACGCACAAGGACTTCCGCCAGCTGGCAGAGGAACTTGCCGGGCTCATGACGTACGAGGTATGCAGGAATATGCGGACCAAGGCGTGCCCCATAGAGACCCCGTTGGAGTCCTACGATGGGCAGGAACTGGAGAACGAAGTCACCATCGTGCCCGTGCTTCGGGCCGGACTCGTCATGGCTCAGGGGATGCTCGACATGATCCCTCACGCCAAGGTGGGGCACATCGGTCTGTACAGAGACGAGAACACTCTGCAACCGATTCAGTACTACTGCAAGCTTCCCGAGAGCACTCCTGAGTCAGACGTATTTGTCGTGGACCCGATGCTTGCAACTGGAGGCAGCGCCTCCAAGGCCATTTCACTGGTCAAGGAGCGGCATCCTCGCAGCATCTGTTTCTGTTGTCTCATTGCAGCGCCGGAGGGCATCGAGGTGCTGCAGCGCGAGCATCCCGACGTAAAAATCGTCACTCTGGAAATTGACCGTCGCTTGAACGAGAATGGATATATTCTTCCCGGTCTTGGGGATGCCGGGGACAGGATATACGGGACAAAATAGTCCATGCATCTTGTGATTACACAGGCACAGCTCTGGTCGTTTCTCGTGGCTCTGGCGCTGAGTCTTGTGTTGACCCCAGTCTTCATGAAACTTGGGCTGCGCCTCGGCATCACCGACAAGCCGACTGCAAGTACTGAGGCGAACATCGACGGGCGGCGGCGCAGAGTGAATCGGAAGGTGACTCCCCGCACTGGTGGCATCGCCATCGTGATCGCGTTCATCGTGTCTGTGTTCTTCTTCGATTCACTCACAATGCAGTTGAAGGGGATCCTTGTCGGTGGAGGTATCGTGTTTATCGGCATGCTCCTGGACGACATGTTCGACATCCCCGCGTTGCTGAAGCTGCTGATACAATCAGTGGCTGCAATCGTCGTCATCGCGTTTGGGGTTCGTGTGACCGCGTTCACCAACTTCCTGCATGGAGGATTCTTCGAGCTTGGCGTCGGCGGCATCATCCTTACCTATTTCTGGATCGTGGGAATCACGAATGCGCTGAACCTCATCGATGGGCTGGACGGCCTTGCGGGCGGCGTCGCTGCGCTGATTCTCCTCGCAATGTATTTCTTCGCCGCACTCAAGGGCATGGCGACCATGGGGGCCGTCCTGGTGGCGCTGCTTGGTGCTGTCCTGGGATTCCTTGTCTTCAACTACAATCCGGCAAAAGTGTTTCTTGGAGATGCCGGGTCCGAGTTTCTTGGGTTCATGATCGCGAGCCTGTCCGTCTACGGCGCCCTCAAGCTGCCGACAACGGTTATGCTCATCGTGTCGGTATTCGCGCTTGGCATTCCCATCGCGGAAACACTCTCGAGCATTTTCCGTCGGGCAGCCAAGCACCGGTCTCCCATGGAGGGAGACAATGGGCATTTCCACTATCTGCTGCTATTCCGGGGATGGAGCCAGCGGCGTATTACGACGCTGTACTACCTGGTGACGTTCGTGCTATGCTCGATCGGGCTGGCCATCGCCCTTCTGGGAGTCCGCTGACATGCGTCGGAAAGTTCTGTCCATCTTCGGTACGCGTCCTGAGGCGATCAAGATGGCGCCCATCGTCAAGGCGCTGGAGGCCGATCCGCGGTTCGACAGTCATGTGCTTCTGTCCGGCCAGCACATGCAGATGCTGGACGACGTCGTGCAAATGTTCGAGATAGAGGTGTGGCGAGACCTCAACGTCATGAAGCAGCGCCAAACACTTCCGTACCTGACAGCGGCGCTCGTAACACAGATTTCCGATGCACTGGCTGAGCTGCAGCCGGACATGGTCCTGGTTCACGGAGACACCACCACGACGTTCATGGGAGCTCTCGCGGCGACCTACGTCAAGATCCCGGTGGGTCATGTCGAGGCAGGACTCAGGTCCCATCAGAAGTTCAGCCCTTTCCCCGAAGAAGTGAACCGCATGCTTACAGATCAGATTTCCGACCTCTGCTTCGCGCCCACTGACGAGGCCAGAAAGAATCTTCTGCAATCAGGTATCGACACGAGCAGGATCGACGTCGTTGGGAACTCAATCGTGGACGCCGTGCACATGGCCTTGCCCCACCTGCGTGCTCCGGACATCATGTCGAGAGTTCGGCCCGACAGCCCGATCGTCATCATGACAGCCCACCGTCGCGAAAACTGGGACACCGGCATCGCGACCTTCTCGGACGCTCTCGTGAAGCTCTCCAGTTTGCATCCGGAATTGACGTTCGTCTTTCCGGTGCATCTCAACCCGGTGGTGCGTGAAACGGTGTTCGGGATTGCGTCAGACCTGCCGAACGTCATGCTCACCGACCCTCTTCCCTACTTCGATTTCCTGTATATGCTTGAACACTGTGCCGCTGTTCTCAGCGACTCGGGTGGAATTCAGGAAGAGTCGGTGACGCTGCACAAGCCGATGCTCCTGCTCCGGGAGGTCACCGAGCGTCCCGAGGCCGTGGCAAGCGGCTGGGTCAAGCTGGTCGGCCAGGACGAGGACCTGATCGTCTCGTCGTTCGAGCAGCTCGCGGCAAATAGTTTTGCGATTCTGGCCGCGGATGGGGTCAACCCGTATGGTGATGGCACAACTGCAGCGCAGATACTCACCTGCATCGACGATTATCTCAATGCAACTCACTGAGGAGGGTAACGTATGACCACGGAACAGAGCTTTCTCATTGAGGGGGGGAACTCGCTCCACGGTTCGGTCCGCTGCAGCGGCGCCAAGAACTCGATCCTGCCGCTGGTGGCGGCTGCGATTGCTGTCCGCGACGTTGTTAGCTTCCAGAATGTCCCGGACATCAGTGACCTCCAGTCTCTCCTCACTCTTATCCAGGCGATGGGCGTCAAACTGGTTTCCTTCATTGATGGAGAGCTGGTGCTCGACACTCGTGGTCCCATTGAGACGCGCGTCGAGAACACCAATGGCTACAATTTGCGTGGGACGCAAACACTGGTAGGAGCACTGCTTGGACGTGAGCACAGGGCAATGCTCCCATCGCTGGGCGGCTGCAGTATTGGTGCCCGACCCATTGACCTTCACATCAAGGGGCTGCGAGCCATGGGCACACAGTTCGAATGGAAAGACGGCTACCTTATCGGTCAGGCCCCAGCTCTCAAGGCGTGCGACGTCTACCTTGACTTTCCGAGCGTGGGTGCGACTGAGAACCTCCTGTTGGCAGCTGCTCTTGCCGAAGGTACGACACGTGTCTTCAATGCAGCCCAGGAGCCGGAGGTGTATGACCTCATCTCCTTCCTCAACAAGGCGGGTGCCCGCATCGTGCCCGTGTTCCCATTCGGATTTCGTGTCGAAGGCGTCGCTGAGCTGCACGGTGCGTCGCACCGCATCATCGGCGACCGCATCGAAGCTTCGACACTGATGATGGCCACGGCCATTACACAGGGCGAGGCGACCATCTCGGGCATCGACGCCCGTCATATCTGGTCGATCATCGCCAAGCTGCGAGAGACGGGAGCGGTCGTCGAGGTCGAGGGAGATGATGCCGTTGTTGTCAAGGGCGTTCCAGAATATCGGTCGACGGATATCCGTACCCTGACGTTCCCGGGGTATCCGACGGATGCTCAGCCTCAGATGACCGCATATCTGACCTTGGCGCATGGCAATTCGGTCGTTGTGGAGAGTATCTTCGAAAACAGGTTCGGTGCCATCCTCGAGCTCGAGCGCATGGGTGCCCGCATCAAGGTATCGGAAGAGACGGCCATTATCGAGGGTGTTGAGGCACTGAACTCGGCGACGGTCCAGGCAAAGGATCTGCGGGGCGGTGCCGCTCTGGTGCTCGCCGGCCTTGCAGCGCATGGCACAACCACCGTACGATCCATCTATCATATCGACCGGGGATACGAAGCGCTCGACGGCAAGCTGTTTCAACTGGGCGCACACGTGACTCGTGTCACCCAACCGGAGGCATAGACCATGATAGAACAAGAGCAGATTCTTGACGCCCTGCGAGCCGTCTACGACCCCGAGGTTCCAATCAACATCGTTGATCTCGGACTGATCTATGGAGTGGAGGTCACAGTCGACGGGGACGTCACGGTCCGCATGACCATGACTGCTCCGCAGTGTCCGATGAGTGGCTACTTGCTCCAGCAGGCTGAACAGGGAGTCCGGACGGTGGCGGGAGTGCGGAACGTCCAGGTGGATCTTGTGTTCGATCCTCCGTGGGAGCCCTCCATGATCAAGGAAGACGCCCTCAAGAGCGCCGGTATTGTCACGGACACTCCGGCTGACCCAGCCGGAGGCGACTACTCCACGGAAAAATGAAGGAGATCACGCCGCGACAGCCTGCAGGAACGCTGGCGGCGAATCTCGACCAGTTGATCGAGAGCTTCCTGCTGGCACAGGATGTCGGCATTACCAGCAAGGTGGTGTATCGGCGCGCGCTCAAGCGGTTCAAGGAGTTCCTGTCGCTTCGAGAGGCCGCTGACGGCGTCGGCTACCTGACGAAGACAGATATCGTCCAATATAAGAGCCATCTGCTGGCCGAGGGACTATCGCCTCGGACGGGGAATCTGTACCTTACCTCCGTCCGCCAGTTCTTCAAGTATCTCGAGTCGAACCGTATCTATCCCGACGTCTCCGCAGGCCTCAAAGGGTTCAAGCGTTCCTACGGGTTCAACCGCGATCCGCTTACCCTGCAGCAGGCGCGCGACCTGTTGAACTCCATCGACACGAGCGACATCATCGGCCTGCGCGACTTCGCCATGATCAACCTGATGCTTCGGACAGGTCTCCGCACGATGGAGGTCGTCGGCTCCGACGTCGGAGACATCCGGCAGACGTCGAATGCCACGCTCCTCTATGTGCGCAGCAAAGGGAAGGACGCGAAAGACGATTTCGTCGTCCTGACGCGAGAAGCTTACGAGCCGATTGCCCGCTACCTTGCGGTACGCCGCTGCACCGACCCCCGGGCGGCGCTGTTTGTGTCGCACAGCAACAACAACGAGGGCGGACGGATCACCACGAAGACCTTGCGGTTCGAGGTGAAACAGAAGCTGATGGGAATCGGTGTGTACTCATCTCGCATCTCTGCACACTCGCTGCGGCACACCTTTGCCACCATGGCCCTTCAGAACGGCGCCACCATAGAACAAGTGCGTGACACACTCCGACATCAGAGTATCATGACCACGCAAATCTATGTTCACACAGTCGACCGGGTCGAGCATGCTGCTGAGAAAACGATCAAGATATGACTGCTCCGGAGTCCAGATGTGGGGCCTGCGGAAAAGTGGCCCTAGGAAGAGATTTCGATTCACGAGATGTACTTACCGTGAGCCAAATGGCTGGAAACCCCCCCAATCTTGATGGACAAGCTGGTGCCGGATCGGCTCGGCGGGGAGACACCAGTAGTCATGCTCTTGTATGGGCATAGCTCCTCGGAAAGGAGGGAATCGAGACTGTGAAACGGAACTTCGACTATGATATCCGGACAGAAGGTGATAGCGTATGCATTCTCGTGCCACACCATTTCTCCAACAAAGGGCAGCGCGGCCAGTCTTGGGAGATGCCTGTCGCCTACACGCTGGAGTTGCTGGTGGACCGTGGCACGTATGAGAGGTTGAAAGATGGCAATGCCCTACTCGGCGTTAGCTATGCCAACGCGAAGGTCTCCACACAGACACCACTAGCGCGGGTCCATATAGGACGCGTTTCAGGGGTCACTTACGCGGGCGGCTCGTACCCACTTCCGTGGTTTGTGCTCGGCAGCCACCCTGCTCCGAGGTTGATGGCTGACCACATCAATGGCAATGGGTTGGACAACCGCTTACAGAATCTCCGCTGGGCTACACATTGGCAGAACATGCAGAACAGACGGGGCTGGGGCAAGGCAAGCAAGACTATGGGAGTGCACTACAACAAGAGCACCGGTAAGTGGATTGCCAGCGTCATGCGCGCAGTCGATACTCGAGAGGAAGCTAAGGCTGAGGCAATCCGGATCCATGGCCTAATATATGGCCCATTTGCCAGGTCGGCCGACTGAGGAATCCCATCACCGCAAATCATTCTTTGTGAACATTGGCCCTAACTGTGGATAACTTTGAGCCCAACTTCCAATCGGATAAGTCTATGCAGACGCGTTTCGGCGGAGGACAATTCCGGGGAGAAGACGCCGGCCGTTCAGGAGGTCGGCCGTCGACATGGGAGTCTTCCCAGGAAACTGGAGCTCCATGAGTTCCAGCCACCCGTCACCGCAGCGGACGGCGGCGCGTCTGCGCAGAAATGACGCGATCATGCCGGAGGGGGCGTCTGCGGAGAGTTCGACATCTGCGGACAGAGGGGCAGCCCTGACGATCTTCACCCGGTCCGTTCCCTGATACGTGCACGCACCTGGTTCGGGGGAAAGAGCCCGGACAAGATTGTATACCTGCGCCACAGAGCATGACCAGTCAACCAGCTCGTCGTTGGGCTTGAGCTTGCGAGCGTAGGAGCCCTCACCGATTTGCGACAGCGGTGCCGACGACGAGTGGAACAGTTGGTCGATGACATGTAGAGCAAGCGGCGCGCCTACCCGGATGATAGACACCTCGACATCGGCGCGGTAGTCCGAGTCAGCAATTGTGAACGGTTCCTGAGCCAGGAGCTCACCTCTGTCCAGCAGGCCGTTCATGCGAATAATACTTACCGCTGACTGGGTGCAACCATCCATGATCTGGCGTTCAATGGGAGCTGCCCCCCGATACCAGGGCAACGGAGACGGGTGCAAGTTGATGGAAGCGATGCGCGGTGCATCGAGGAGAACCTGTGGAAGGAGTCTTCCGTAGGAAAGGAGGAAGAGGATGTCGATGGTGTCGTCGACCAGTCTCTGTCTCAGAACCTCTCCAAGGGTGTCTGCGCCGTTGAGCACTGGGATCGAATGTGACTGCGCCCACTCTTGCACGGGGTTCGCCAGAAGCTTGCCTCGCCGGACGCGAGGTTCCTCTGATACGACCGCAAGGACGACGTGGAACCGGCATCCGATGGTATCAAAGACCGGTACTGAAATTGATGACGAACCAAAGACAGCGATGCGGGGGGTGTCTGAGGCCATCGTCAGAGCTGCGGTCCCTGTCCCTCGATTGTCTGAGTCAGTGCGGCAGCGACAGGGCTTCCTTCCTGCACGGAAATCGTGGACAGGTCAGTAATCCGATCGACGAACAGCGTGCCCTGGAGATGATCGAACTCGTGCTGAATCACGCGAGCCTCAAAATCGACGAACTTGTGGATGCGTCTCTTGCCCGTATGATCCAGGTATGATAGCGTGATCTCAGTAGCACGGTCGATTGGAGCATACACGCCCGGAACACTGAGGCAGCCTTCCTCAGCGCTTTCTGATCCCTTACGCTCGAGGATCTGAGGGTTCGCGACGAGATGGAGTCCTTCGCCGACATCGTAGATGAAGAAGGCTTGGCTCAGACCGATCTGAGGGGCAGCCAGGCCGACTCCCAGGGGTTTCATGAGATCTTCCATCGATTCGGCCAGATGAACAAGCTCGCTCGTCATCTTCCGTATGGGTTTTGCCTTCTTGCGAAGGACGGGACTGCCAATCAGCACGATCTTCATATGATTAGTATACCCGGATAGCGGCATTCTGGAAGTGTTTATTGTGAGCGAGTGCTGTGCCAACACGCAGTTCAAGGGCCGCCTGCAGGGAGTCGGCACGGAACTCGAGAGATATGACCCTTGCCTGAGCTGACACTGTCAGCAGGTCCGCGTGCAGGCCGCGGAAATCCACTCCTTCCGCACCAAGGGCGCTTTCCAGCGACTTGGTCAAAGCATCTACGTCGGGGCTCGCGCCGCGACACGAGACACGTACGACGAACTGACGTGCGAAAGGCGGCATCAACAGCTCGCGGCGCTGTTCCCTCTCGCTTTCAAGGAAGGCTGCCATGGTCTCACTTCCGTCGAGAACAGCTCGCAGGCCTGTGGAACGCCGGTCCAGCTGGATCAGCACGGTACCCGGTGCGGTTTCTGCAACGGCACCACGGACGACGACGGCCAGCTGCTCGATGTTGTCGAATACGGGGTGCCGCAGCCCGACGCTCACATCGGGAAACACGACGAGTTCAGGCTTCAGGACGGCGATGCGCTGGACGTCGGCATACGTGCCGAGAAACAGTGATGGACCTGTGTTTTGCGCAATCACGGTTTCGTCGCTGGGCGTCATCAGCTGGACGGCCGAGAGTGGAAACGTACGCTCGAGCTCATGGGCAAGGCGGTCCAGGCCATACCCGCGAGACCGAAGTTGCGTCCCATGGCAGTTGGGACAGAAATCGGGCGGGGCCTCGGAATGACCGCACTGCTTACAGAAGAGCCTCTTCCTGTCGCCTCCCAGGGTCAGCGTCGCACCACAGTGAGGGCATGTTGCCGTATACCCACATTCCGCGCACTCGATCAGCGTCGCGAAACCACGGATGTTGAGGAGAAGCATAGAGTCCTTGCCCTGGTCGTAGTTTTGCCGGAGAAGTCGCATCGTGGGTGCGAGGAGAACTCCGGAAGGCCCAGACTGCTTCTCGAGGGAAGCGTTCTGGCTCCGAACCACGAAGGTAGCAGACGTGGTAGCAATGCTCTCAACCACTGACCCCAGCGCGGCATCTGTCGGGACGCCACACGCGTCCAGTACTGAGAGGGTCGGCGCACTGACGCCAGCCAGACAGGGGATGCCGCGTGCGTGGCTCATGTCGGCTGCAACACTGAGAAGACTTCTGAGCGAGAAGCGCTGCCAGAAGAAGGGCCATTCCCCGGGAATTCCCAGATCCACGCCAACGAGTGCAATTTCAGGAAGGATCAACGACGAGAACTGACGGGTACTGAGCCAGACGGTCGAGTGGCGGTCGCCGCGAAAGCGTCGAGCGCCGGCACAAGGCCAACGAACGACTGGCATGCCCCAGTCGTGGGCCAGGAGGCCTTCGTAGAGACTCGCGAGGACCTCTGAGCTGACGATGAGGGCAACGCTGCTCCCACCGGCAATCGCCGCTTCTACTGCCGGACGAAAGCGATTCGCCCTGTCCACAAACGATCCGATAAGGAGCTGTGGGTCAGGAGGGTCGCCCGGCGTGTGGGCCACTCGTTGCTCCGCGTCGGCTAGTCCGCGGTCGACAATGAATCCCTGTTCATAAAGCTGACGCCGTGCGGAAGTGGAGAGTCTCCAGAGCGCGCCGGGTAGATGAGCAGTGGCTTCAGTATCTGAAAGCAGCTGGCGCATCGGAGTGGTTGTTGCGGAAAAGGAGGGGTCCCGCGCGGCCATGACCTGCAAATTGTGCAGGAGTAGTGCCGGTTCGGGTGCCGTGAGGCGAGCCTTGCTGCGGTCGTGCGGCTGAGATGCCTGGAGGAAACGGACGATCGCGAGGGCATCTTCCCACCCGAGGACTTGTCTGTCGAGAGAACGCTGAAGTGCCGCCACATCAGGCCCCAGCTCCGGATACACGCCAGGAGCTGAGCACACACTCAGAACGGGGAGAGGAAGGCCTCCCGTCTCGGACCAGGGGCTCTCGGGACCAGAGGTGGAGACGAGCAGAGCGGGCGCCACATCGTGCATGAACGGAACCAGAAACCACGTTCCTGGTTCCGGATGATCCCCAGCCGAGCCGAGATCATACGACAGAAGGTTCCGCGAAAACGGACCTCTCTGCGTCAGAACGGCGAAACTGCCGAGCACGGGTTAGATCTTCAGCCAGTTCTTCAGTTCTCGAACCAGGTCAAGTTCTTCCCAGCTGAATCCCGGACGTCCGAAGTGACCGTGCATGGACGTCTGGCGGTAGATTGGCTTTCGAAGGCCGAGATAGTCGATGATGGCAGTAGGAGTCATGTCGACATTCTTGGCTATGACGTCTCGTACGATCGACTCGGGAACCACGCCAGTGCCTTCAAAGGAAAGCTCAAATGAAGCGGGGTCCTTCTGGCCGATGACATACGCTACCTGCGTGAGGCATCGGTGGGCAATACCGGCAGCTACGATGTTCTTCGCGAGATACCGCATAAGATAGGTGGCCGATCGGTCGACTTTTGTGGGGTCCTTGCCAGAGAAGGCTCCTCCGCCATGGGGGATACGTCCCCCGTAGGTGTCGATGCCTAACTTGCGGCCCGTCATGCCCGTGTCGGACTGTGGGCCGCCCACGACAAACTTGCCGGTCGGGTTCACAAAGATCATGGTCTTGCTGTCGAGAAGGTCAGACGGCAACGATGGCCGTACAATCTTCTCGATGATCTCCTCACGCGCATCATTCGACATTCGTGAGGGATTATCGGGATCAAGAACGGTATCGAGGTGCTGAGACGAAAGAACGACAGAACGCAGGTAGACGGGTTTGTCGCCATCGTATTCCAGCGTGACCTGGCTCTTGCCATCCGGGCCCAGATAGTCAAGGATATTCTGCTGCCGGACTTCCTCCTGCCGCATCGTGAGCCTGCGCGCCAGTTCATACGGCAGTGGCATATACTCCGGCGTCTCGTCCGTGGCGTAGCCATACATGATACCCTGATCCCCGGCGCCACCTGCGTCGACACCCTGGGCAATGTCTGGAGACTGGCGGCCAATTGCGCTGACAACCGCACAGGTCTTGGCGTCAAACCCATATTTCGGGTGATTGTAGCCAATGCTGTCGATGGTCGACCGGACGACGCCGTCGACGTCGACGAATGCGTTGGTGGTTATCTCTCCCCCGACGATGACCAGGCCGTGTGTGACAAATGTCTCACAGGCAACGCGGCTGTATCGATCCTGCGTAAGCAGTTCGTCGAGAATGGCGTCCGATATCTGGTCGGCGACCTTGTCGGGATGCCCGATCGTTACAAACTCTACGGTCTGGCTGATGCGTGAACTTTTGTCCATAGGTCTCTCCTTTCGCAGGTTGTCGACACCCCGCACGCTCGTACGGGGTGGTTGACCCTTCTTCGCAAGTGATCGAACTTCAGAATACGCTAGCGCTTGGTGTCGGCATCCTCGATGACGGGGTTCGCAGCATCGCGTGCTGCACCAGCCACCATGCGACCGGCGGACTTCCGAAGGATGTCGTCAACAGGCTCGCGGAGTGGGTCGGTCTTCTCTTCGAGCAACTGATGCGATGTATCGAGAAGCTGACGAATGAGCCGATACTTGTTCGTGTCAACTTTCGCAATCAATGTCTCCAGATAGAGATTTGCCAACTCTGGCTGTTGGGTAGGCTGTTCTTTCTGCTCGTCCATGCACAACTCCTATCTCCGCAGTACACTGCGGACGATGCTGTCGACAATGTCGACCGTGGTCTCAAGGTCGCAATTCGTGACCATGTAGTCGTAGTCCTTGGCAAACGTCATCTCATATTGGCCAAGCTCGATGCGTCCCGCTATCTCGTCGGGCGTTTCCGAGCCTCTGCACTCCAGACGGCGTTCAAGCTCCATCGCATCCGGGGGCTTGAGGAAAATCATCAGGGCTTCCGGAAACAGGCGCTTAATGCAGGGACCGCCATGAATATCAATGGTCAGGACGAGAATCTCCTGCGGTCTGACAGCCTCAAGCGAGGACATCAGCGTCCCATAGTGATGACCACGTACATCAGCATACTCTGCGAACAGCCCTTTGTCAATCCAATCTGTGAACTGTTCCTCGGTCACAAAGTGATAGTCGACGCTGTCCACTTCCCCCGGTCGGGGGGCCCTCGTCGTCACGGAGATCGAGCGGTGCATGTCGGTGTGGCGTCGCAGGAGTTCCGCAACGACAGTGCTCTTGCCGACGCCTCCAGGACCAGATACCACGACAATCATGGGCGCTCTCCCTCCTCCACTATCTGGACGGCACGTGCGAGCTGACCATCGCCCGGAAGTGTTCCAAAAAGTGCGGGGGCTGGGTCTGCCACCACGATGTTGGGAGTCAGCCCTTTTTTCTGGATCGTGTTCTTGTTTGGCGTGTAGTACTCCTCGACCGTCACTTTGAGCTCGTATCCCTCTGAGAGGTCCCAGCTTCGCTGGATGACTCCTTTGCCGAATGTTGTGGTTCCTACGACGAGAGCCGCCTTGTTCTCCTGCATTGCCGCCGAGAAGATCTCGGAGGCGCTCGCAGAGTTGCCGTTGACCAGGACTACGATCGGAAATGAGACACTGCCGCCATTGACGGTCACGGGGTTCACTTCGCCTCCAGCCTCCTTCGTCCACAAAGCTGTCCCTTGGGGAATAAAGTTCGACAGCATGTCGAGGCACTCATTCAGATAGCCGCCGCCGTTGTCCCGTATGTCAATGACCAGTCCTGTTATCTTCTGGTCCTCGAGTGCGTGAAGAGCGCGGGCGAACTTCACAGCCACACCGGAACTGAACGAGGAGACGGAGATGTACCCAACCTTGTTCCCGATGATGCGGCTCTCGATAACCGGGAGTTCGACGTGGCGCCGCACAACAGTGTAGTCCACAAGTATTCCGGCCCGTTCGATCTTCAATCGGACGAACGTACCTGCTTTGCCCTTGACGCGTGCCGAGACGGCGTCGAGCTCCAGTCCGCGAGCTGTCGTACCGTCTATGCTGTCGATGAGGTCTCCCGGTTTCAGCCCAGCTTCTTCTGCGGGCGTACCCGCAAACACTCTCACGATCTCGATGGCTTCAGCCTTCTTGCTCGGCGTGATAACGACACCAATACCTACGTATTCACCGGACAGCTGTTCGCGAAAGTCCGCCGCCTCGGCAGGCGTAAACAGTTCTGTGTACGGGTCGCCGAGTCCGGCAACCTGTCCCTTGAGGAGCTTGCCCGCGTCGACCTTCTGGTAGTACTGGAGACTCAGGGTGTCATACACCTCGCCCGAAAGCTTGAGGTAGGTGCCGCGGTCAAGGGTCGTCTGGACAGACGATGGTCGCGAAGAGCCTGTCAGGCGTGGTGCAAGAAACGGATAGGCGACGAAGCCTGCCCAGAATGCGATCACGACGACGAGCAATGCGGCTACTAGTATGACAAGTGAGGATTTTCTGAATGGCATGAGAATCTCCTTTCGCGGTAAGCGCTACGGTTTTGGCCCAAGATAGAGCATCGGGTTCTTCGGAGTGCCATCGATCCGGACCTCAAAGTGCAGATGAGGACCCGTGCTCCAGCCAGTGTTGTCTGTCAGCGCTATCACCTGACCCCGTTTCACGGACTGCCCCTTCTTGGCAATGAACGACTTGAGATGCGCAAAAACCAGCGTCATATGCTGGCCGCACTGGAGCATCAGCATGTTGCCATACCCCGAGAACCTCCCTACGTACTCGACGACCCCGTCAGCTGGAGCCAGAAGCGTCGTCCCCGTCGGACAACCCAGGTCGATGCCGTTGTGCATCTCCCACACACCGTTGATCGGGTCGTGGCGCATCCCAAAAAGCTCGGTGATACGAATGGTGCCGGGTATGGGCCACAGGATCTTGCCTGTCGGCTCACTACCAGGATGTTGTTGCCGATAGATCTCAGCGACAATCTGGTCGATGAGCTTGTTTTCCCGGGCAATTTGGTCTTGAATACGCTTGTCGTCGGCCGAGTATTGACTTCCTTTGGCAGCGAGGTAGTTCAGGGTCTGCTGTGTGGCAGCTTTCTGCTCCACCAGAAGGCTTGCCTGCTGTTTCTTGAGGGCATACACCTGCTCCAGCTGGTTCTTTGTCTGCGCATAGTCGGTGCGGTCCGATTGCAGAGCGAGTTTCTGTGTACTCACCGCAGACAGAGACGCGACGATCTGTTGGAGGACGGCTGACACACCCTGCTGAGCTTCGACCGTAGCACTAAGATCTCTGCCAGTGAAAGGAAGACCTGCGACATCAAGGTTGGACACGTGGTAGAGAAGATCGATCGACGAGTCAATTCCCGCTGAAAGCTCGTCGTATTGCTGTTCCCTGACGGCGATCTGAGCCGCCGTCTTGGCGAGAAGAGTCTCGAGCTGAGCGATATTGCTGTCGATCTCTCCTATGTCCCCTTCCAGCAAATTCATCTGTTCATTGAGCGAGGTCAACTGACTCAGGAGACTGTACTTGGCCGATTTGTTCTCCTTGATCAGCTTCTGGACCTCCTGAAGCCGCGCCTTCAGCTGGTCCATCTTCTCCTGAGCGGCCTTGAGATCACTCGTGAGGTCTCCTTCCACGCGAGGAGCGAAGACGGAGCCGCCCACAAACAGGGAGAGAATCAGGACAATGGCAGTCAGGAATCTCAGGGTTCTCATTCGAGAAGTGTCTCCTCTCGACGCTGTTCCTCGTCAATGCGATATGCCAGGAGCGTCGCAATGACGCAGGCCAGAAGGAGGCAAGCCAGGGAGGCCAGCAGAACAACGGAGGCGGCTCCGGCGTAGACGACGCCCGCAGGCTCGGGTGTCACCCACGAAAAGGACGCCTTGAGGCGTGTCGTGGAATACCGGATGACGCCGGGGAGAACAACGGCAAAGAGGACCGATGCGAGCGCCCAGACAGCGACCAGGTGGGCGGGCGTCGAGAGAAGAACCTGCAGGTTGCTGGCACCGACTACGCTCAGCACTGCAGTCTCTTTTCGTTTGCCGTTGATGATGCTGAATGCCATGAGGCAGAAACCAGCAATGAAAAGAAAGCCGGCGAGAACGAGCACATAGAGCAGGAGGCTGTGGACAAACATGTTCGCGTTGGCCATCCCCTGCACCGAGCCTTCATCATACTCAACGGTTTGAACGCCCGCAAGAGACCGAAGCTCCGCAGCCAGGCCGGCGATGCCCTGCACAGAGACCGGATAAACCCGGATGAGTGGAGGAATTGGATTGCGCGTCAGATCGCGAAATACGCTTGCGAACTGGGGATACTGAATCTCGAGCTTCTTGAGGCCGTCTGCGGGACTCACATATTCCGCACGGGCAACGGCTTCATCTTTCTGCATCTGCTCGAGAAGAGTCTGGATAGAAGTCTGGTCCAGTCCGCGCAAGAGGTATGCGTTGATAGAGTGTGTCCTCTCGATCTCCGCAATGGTGTGGCGCACGTCGATGGACATCGCATAGATGCCAGCGCTTGCGACCATCAGCACGGCGATCAGGATCGAAACGAGAAGAGTGCGGATGGGATGTCGCACAAGGTCTCGCAGTGTCTGCTTGAGGGTAAACATGTTAGAAGTTGCCCTCCTCGACCTTGCGTCCACCGCGGAGCCGCACGAATGGCAGGCGCGTTGATTGGACGAGGTACAGATCATGGGTAGCCATGAAGACGGTGGTACCAAGACGGTTGGCGTCATGGAGCACCTCGACGATCTTCTCTCCGTTGCTCAGGTCGAGGTTCCCGGTCGGCTCGTCTGCAAGGATGATGTCGGGTTTTGCGATAAGCGCGCGGGCGAGGGCAACACGCTGCTTCTCTCCCCCAGACAGCGAGCAGCACAAGCGACGCTGGTACCCAGCGAGGCCGACCTGATCCAGGTACTTGTCCACCTCCTGGCTGATGGTGCCTTTGCCCACACCTCGGACAGCCAATGGCAAGGCTACGTTCTCAAATACGGTACGGTCGAAGAGAAGCATGTAGTCCTGGAACACCATGCCGATTCGCCGTCGCAGTGACGTGAGCGCCCTGCCATGAGCTGCTGCCGTGTCCGCTCCATCTACCAGGATGGTGCCATTGGTCGGCCGTTCGGCACGATAAATGAGTCGCAGAACCGTACTCTTGCCTGCGCCAGACTCGCCTGTCAGAAACACAAACTTGCCGGGGCCTATCTTGAAGGTGATATCCCTGAGACCATAGTATCCATCGTCATATCTCTTTGAGACGCTCAACATTTGTATCATCAGCGTGTACCCAGCTCCTTGAATCCGAGACCCAGAGTCTCGGTCACGTCCATGATGGCCACGAAGGCATCAGGGTCAACCTCATGGATGATCTGTTTGAGATGCGATATCTGGCTTTGGGGCACAACGCAGAACACGACTTCCTTGTGTTCGCCCGTGAAACCGCCAGTTGCAGTGAATTTCGTCACTCCGCGATCCAGGTCGGCCATGACCTTGCCCGCAATGGCTTCCGGTTGGCTGCTGACCACCCAGGCCGCCTTGGAGAAGGAGATTCCTTCCTGCACGAGGTCGATGGCTTTTGCGGAGATGTAGAGTGACACGATTGAGTACAGCGGTATCGTAACACTCTGGAACGCGATGCCCGAGAAGGCAATGATGATCGTATCGATGATCAGCAGCGTGGTTCCGAAACTCAGCCCCATCCGTTCGGACAACAGCTGAGCAAGGAGATCGGTGCCGCCGGTGGAACCGAAGAAGCGGTAGATGATGCCAATCCCAATGCCCATGGCGACTCCGGCGTAGACCGCTGAGAGAAGCATGTCCACATGGAAGCCATTTGTGTACGGCACGATCACATCAATAAGGAGTGACGAGATGATGGTTGCGTACGCTGAACGCCAGAGGAATCCTCTCCCCAGCCTCTTGAGGCTCAGCAGGAAGAGCGGAGTATTGAGGACAATGATTGTCATGCCGATGGGAACGGGCTTGAAGAAGTGATTCACGATGATCGCAAGTCCCGAGACGCCCCCGGGAGCCAGATCACGAGGGATGACAAAGAGGGCAAACGAAAGGGCGTAGACGAAGCACCCGATCGTTATGCCGACGACGTCACGAATCGTTCGAACGACGATTTTCCGCGTCATGTCGCACGCTTGCAAGGATGAAGTCCTGCAGGTCGCCGTCGAGAACTGCATCAACATTTCCCTTCTCGAGCCCGGTACGATGGTCTTTGGCCAATTTGTAGGGCTGGAGCACGTACGAACGGATCTCATTGCCCCATTCAGCTGATTTGAACGCCCCACGCACTTCCGAAATCTGGGCATCGCGCTGCGACTCTCGCTGCACGAGCAGTCTGGATTTCAGAACGGCCATTGCCATTCGCTTGTTCTGCAGCTGCGAGCGCTCGTTCTGGCAGCTGGCCGTAATACCCGTCGGGATGTGTGTGATGCGAACAGCGGTAGAGACCTTCTGCACGTTCTGGCCTCCATGACCTGACGCATGATAGACATCGATGCGCAGGTCGCCTTCGGGGATTTCGGCGTCCGTGCTGGTTTCCGGGATTTCCGGGATCACGTCTGCGGCCGCAAACGACGTATGGCGACGTTTGTTTGCATCGAAAGGGCTGATGCGAACAAGGCGATGAACACCCTTTTCGTGCATCAGAAGACCATAGGCGTATTGTCCCTTGATGACCAGCGTGCAACCCTTGATCCCTGCCTCTTCGCCCTGCATGTAGTCCGTCACGAGGACTTCGAAACCCTGTCGTTCGGCGTAACGGATATACATGCGCATGAGCATTTCGGTCCAATCCTGCGCATCTGTTCCGCCTGCTCCGCTTGAAAGTGACAAGATGGCATTGGACGCATCATAGGGACCGCCAAAATAGGCTGTCGTCTCGAGAATCTGCAGGTCATGTTCGAGGTGCTCAATGCTGCCGACAGCTTCGTGCTCGAGTTCGGGGTCCGGCATCCCGACAAGGAGCTCGAGAGCCGTCCGAGCGTTGTCCAGGTCCGTCAGTGCTTTCTGCCGGGAGACAATGTCCGCCTCGATGCGTGAGATGCCGCCCATGATCTCTGCTGCACTTGTCTGGTCATTCCAGAAGCCTGCGGCCGTTGTCTTGCCCCGCAGTTCTTCCAGCTGGGCCTGCCGGCGCGTCAGCCAGTCAGGCTGATAGAGTCCAGAGATGCGTGTCTCACACTCTGAGACTCTCCTGCGCAGCGGTTCAAGATCGATCACGTTTCTTCTCCGGTTGGGCGGGTTGCAGCTCGAAGGTGAACAATGCCCGCGTCACGTCGTGCTTGATCTGGTCCATCAGCTCGTTGAAGAGATCGTACCCCTCCTTCTGATAGGCAATGACCGGGTCCTGCTGGCCATAGGCGCGCAGGCCGATGCCGTCCTTGAGATCGTCCATCTGAAGAAGATGGTCTCTCCATGCGCTGTCGATGGTGCGCAAGAAGAAGTAGTGCTCGATCTGGTGCATGACGCTTTCTCCGTACCGGTCATACTTCTCACGGTAGATGGTCTCCGCGCGGTCCCGAATCGTTGTGCTGAGCTGCTGTTCGGAGTCACGGTGTTCGACGAGCTCCGTCAGCTCTTCGAGCGTCATTGCCACAGGTCTGCCAAAGGCATCCAGGACCAGGTCGTTGTAGACTTTGCCAAGATCGGCCTCATCGGCGCGTTGCGCCTGGATGACCTGCTCTGCCGTCGTTTCGGCCTGTTGGCTGATGAACTCGTGCACCTCATCCCCAAGATCGACTCCTGCAAGAACCTTGTCGCGCTCAGCGTAGATGACCTCGCGCTGTTTGTTGAGCACGTTGTCGTAGTCAAGAAGGCTCTTGCGGGCATCGAAATTGTACGACTCGACTTTCTTCTGGGACATCTCGATGGTCTTCGAGAGGAGCGGGTGATTCACGGGTATCGACTCCTCGACCTTCATCATTTCGAAAATGTGCTGGATGCGGTCGCCACCGAAGATGCGCAGGATGTCGTCTTCTGCCGAGAGGAAGAACTTCGATTCGCCAGGATCCCCTTGCCGGCCAGCGCGTCCCCGGAGCTGGTTGTCGATGCGGCGTGACTCATGGCGCTCGGTCCCAAGGATGAAAAGCCCTCCCAGGCTGACGACATCGTCATGTTCTTTCGCACACGACTCGCGGTACTCTGCGAACAGCTTGGCATACTGTTCCGGCTGTTTCGCCGGATCGGCTTTGGCATGAGCAAGAGCCACAGGATTGCCGCCGAGCAGGATATCGACACCTCTGCCCGCCATGTTGGTGGCAATTGTGACTGAGCCTTTCCGACCCGCCTGGGCGATGATCTCCGCTTCCTTCTCGTGATACTTCGCATTGAGAACCTGATGCTTGATGCCAAGCTTCTTCAGCTCATGACTCAGCCCTTCGGACTTCTCGACGGAACGTGTGCCCACGAGGACGGGCTGCCCTGTCTCATTTCGGGCCTGGATCTCGCGGAGAATCGCGTCCAGCTTGCCGTGCTCGGACCGGTACACTTCGTCGTCCGCATCCTGGCGCGCCACTGCACGGTGCGTGGGAATCTCGAGGACATCAAGTCCGTAGATTTCCTTGAACTCGTCTGCCTCCGTGAGCGCCGTTCCCGTCATCCCAGACAGTTTGTGGTACATCTTGAAGAAATTCTGGATCGTGATGGTCGCCAGCGTCTGGCTCTCCTCGCGGACCTTGAGCCCTTCCTTTGCCTCGATGGCCTGGTGCAGCCCTTCGGAGTAGCGACGCCCATACATGAGCCGGCCCGTGAACTCATCGACAATGATGACTTCTGTGTCCTTGATGATATATTCGCTGTCCTTTCTGAAGAAGACCTGTGCCCTGATGGCGTTGCGAAGGATCTTGCCATAGGTAGCCTGCTCCTTCAGCAGCTTGTCCTGAGGAATCCTGGCAGCGTGGGCGAAACGGGTCAGCAGGTCGTCGGCAGGCTCAATTGTCTTGTGCTTCTCTTCGTAGATATAGTCAGAGCCATCTGGTGTTTCGTTGTCACCATCAGGCGTCTCCGTACGAGCCATCCCCTTCAGCCGCTTGACGAATGCTGCAGCCTCATAGTATGGCATGTCCGAGTCACCACTGGGGCCCGCTATGATGAGAGCTGTCCGAGCCTCATCGATGAAGATGTTGTCGACCTCGTCGACGATGCCAAAATCGAGGGCTCCTTTCTGGACCATGCCGTCTTCTGAGCCGGCCATGTGATCTCGCAGGTGGTCGAAGCCGAACTCGTTGTTCGTGCCATAGGTGATGTCGGCCGCATACGCGGCGCGACGCTCCTCGGGTGTGCTGTTGTTCTGAAGGAGACCGACCGACATGCCAAGAAACTCATAGACGGGCCCCATCCAGGCCCGGTCTCGCTTGGCCAGGTAGTCGTTGACAGTGACGAGATGCCCCTTGTGACCCATGACGGCGTTGAGGTAGAGTGGACAGGTGGCCACAAGCGTCTTTCCTTCGCCTGTCTTCATCTCGGCGATGTTGCCAAAATAGAGAGCGATGCCTCCAAGCAGTTGTTCGGGGAAGTGTTCGAGCCCTATCAGACGGCGGGAGGTCTCTCTCACCAGTGCAAAGGCCCCGGGTAACAGCCCGGCCTCGGTTTCGCCTGCTGCGGCCCGCTGTCTAAGCTCAGCTCCATAGCTTCTGAGACCCTCATCGTCGAGCTCGGCCAACGCCGGCTGGAGTTGAAGGATTCGTGGAACCACGTCCTGATATGTCTTGAGCTTGCGAGCAGCTGGGGAAAAGAAGCTGAACAGTCCCATCAGAGATCAACCTCCACGGAGCGAACTTCTAGACGTTTCGAAACCAGCACTTCGCTGGTTTGCTGGATTGTCACAGGACTCTGCCTGTCAGCATGCGCGACAGCACAAGACACCGTTGGCGTCGCCCAGCAGACCGCGACGCCAACGCTGAAGCGATAGCCCGTACCCTCGTCGCAACGACCGGGGGTCTTGTCTGGTCAGTCGATTTCAATCAGACCGTAGCCCCCATAGGTACGCTTGTACAGAACACAGATCTTGTTGGACAAGGCGTTTCGATAGACGAAGAACTGGTGCGCCAGCATCTCGATCTGAAGGATCGCCTCTTCTTCTGACATGGGAAGTACCTCAAATTCTTTGCGCTTCACGATGCCCTCAGGAGACTCCTCAACATCCTCCACTGGTACTTCGGACTGGAACAGACCCTTGAGCTCGGCAACCGCCTTGAAGTCCCTCCGGAAGATCCGGGTGTGAAACTTGCGGATCTGCACATCGAGCTTGTCGCATGCAGCATCGATAGAACCTTCCATGTCTGGTCCCTGCCCTGAAGCCTTGATGATGCGGCCAGAGACCTCAAGAGTCAGTTCGCATGTATATTTTCCTCGCAGGAGGTTCAGATTGGCATTGAGCGTGGGTTCCTTGCGAAAGAACTTGTCAAACCGACTGACCTTCTCATTCAGATAGGCAAGAATGCGCGGAGGGATCTCAAGCGTCCTGGATTTATGTTCTACATTCATGTGTGCCTCCCGTTGCATCGGATTCGGCTCTTGCCATCAGAAGCCTGACCGTATTGTAGCCCGACTACGAGCGAGGGTCAAGTACAGACATTGATGCGGACGTGCTTGCAGGATGACGTTCGTGGCGGCACAGACCGTAGCTCCTGTTGTCAGGACGTCATCCACGATGACGACCGTCCTGCCGCGCAGCTCGCCTGCTGCATTGGACGAGAGTTCGAACACTCCATCAACATTCTTCAGGCGTTTCATATCCGACAGCTGTGTCTGAAGAGGCGTGCGACGCGTCTTGAGCAGAAGGCCGCTACCGTAGTCGCCATCGAAACCCGCGGAGAGTATTCTGCATGCAACGTGGGGGAAGTGACGAGGGTCTCTCTCATCCCGGGCACCGAACCGCGGAACGGGGACAAAAATCGGCCGGTCTCCCAGTGGAAGGGCTCTTGCAAGGCCTGTCAGCATGCCAGAGAGTTGTCCGGCCAATTGATACTCACCTTGTACCTTCATCTGCAGGATGGCCTGTCGCAATGTTCCTTCATACCAGTACGCGGAGAAGCCCGACGCCGGACCGGCGGCGAGGTGGCTATCGCTCCACCCCGGGTCGCACGCTCGAAACGAAGAGGTACAGCGGTGACAGATAGGAAGGGCCGATTCCTCGCCACAGAGAAAACATGCCTTGTCAGCGAGGACCTGGCGAAGAACTGAGAGAACGCTCATAGGTTCCCACGTTCCAGAGCGACCTTCAGCCGGGCGACGCGGTCCACTCTCGTTTGACCGAGTCGCGCGATGGACTGTTCGGCCAAGGGTGAGATGCTTGCGGCGCGAACGCGCCGAGCAGCCTGTTGCGGCGAGTCTCCTGGCTGGATGGCATCGAAGCCACAGCCCTCGGCCAACTGGGAAACCTTTGGATCGTAGGCGAGCGCCACCACTGGAGAGCGCGTGGCGACTGCCGCCGCAGCCATATGGTATCGGCCCGCAACCGTCAGCGTGGCAGAACTGCATAGGTCCAGCAGCGGCAGTGGCTGAGGCGAGATGATGAGTTCTGACGGGGTGAGGAGACGGTCCCGGACCGCTCGCGTGAATGCAAGGTCTGCCGATGGAAAGAGCACGACCAGATCCAGCCGGGCAGATGACTGGGACCCAAGGCAGTCGAGAAATGAGGCTGTCTCCTCGGGCGTCCACCCGAACCGTTCGTTGACACAGGCAACAATCCGGGACTCGCGGCGAGTGATCCCGACAGGTTCGCTGTGTCGGGCGACCAGGTAGGAAAGCCCAGCATCGGACGACACGCAGATTTCCTGCATTCGAATCCCGCAAGCGCGCAGGAGGTCTCGCGAAGCGTCGTCGCGTACATCGATGAGGATCATGCGGCCAAAGACGGCCCTCACAAGACGACGGATCCATAGCCGTCTGACGGGGCCGACACCCTGTGCGTAGGAGATGACTCCCTTCTTGCAGAGGCTTGCCACCAGGGGAATCCCCAGATAGTACAGGCTGCTTCGCCAGCTGGTGATGTCCTGAATGAGCCCGCCTCCGCCCAGCATCACATGGTCGCATGCCCTGAGAGCTGCTCTCATCGCTGTCGGGTCATGCCGGTCGACGAGCGTGTGTCGAGGACAGGCGGGGCGAGCATACTGGTCAGGTTCATTGACGGCGAACACTGCTTCGCAGTCGATACTCGCGAGTTCATCCTGCACAGCCGACAAAATGAGCTCGTCGCCGAAATTGCCAAAGCCATAGTAGCCGAGGACAAGGAGTCTGGTCATCTAGCTCCTGGAGGCTGTCCGACGATGCGCAAGCACGCGGAACATGAAATAGAAGATACTGCCTACGCGTCGTATGCGGCTTGGCTGGACGACCAGTCTGTACAACCACTCCGTGCCGGTCTTCTGAACGAATCGCGGCGCTCGGCGGACAAGTCCGCTCCAGACGTCGAATGTTCCGCCTACCCCGATTGCGATAGGGATACCCATGTCGCGGTGGCGCCAGATCCACTTTTCCTGGGCTCCTCCGCCCATGCCGACCAGCAGAATGTCGACGTGCCCCTCCCGGATTTCCTGAATCACGTGCGCTTCTTCGGCTGCGTCAAAGTAGCCGGAATGGAAACCGACGACGTGAAGACCTGGGTAACGAGTCATGACGTTGGAGGCGGCCCGTTCGACGATATCTGGCTTTGCACCGAGGAAGTACGCGCGGTAGCCCCTGCGTTCGGCGAGTGCCAGCAGAGAACCCGAGAACTCAATGCCGGGGATGCGGTTCTCGATGCGCGTACCCTGCATGCGTGCTCCCCATACGATGCCAACGCCGTCAGCAACGACAAGATCCGCCTGCTGGACAATTGCCAGAAACTCGGCGTCCTGGAACGCACGAGCAGCCATCTCACCGTTGAGCGTGACGACGAGATGAGGCACTCCGCTTTCAACGAAACCGTCGGCTATCTCGAGAAGCTCGTCAATATCCCTGTTGCTGATAGAAATGCCAAAGAAGTCGATGTTGTCGACATGTTCCCGGGGTGACCGGACCACAATACCGACGAACCGCGGAAGCGAAAGAATGCGAGGCAGCCGCTTGGGATCTAGCACAAACCGATACAGCCACTCAAGACCGAGTCTCTGGACACGGGCAGGTGCACGCTTGAACTCACCAGACAGGACGTTGTAGCTTCCTCCCACACCCATGGCAAACGGAACACCCATCGCGGAAAGATTGTCCGCAAGGAACTTCTCCTGTTTGGGACTGCCCATGCCGACGAACATCATGTCCACCCTGGCAGCGGCGATTTCTACCACGAGGCCGGGCTCGTCCGCAGCGGTAAAGTATCCGTCGCGTGATCCGGCCACGACGAGGCCAGGGTATCTGTCCTTCACAATTGCCACGACTCTCGAGAGTGTCTCTGGACGTGACCCAAGAAGAAAGAGCCGCCATCCACGAGCGTCTGCCAGCTCGAGCAGCCGCAAGAACAGGTCGACACCCGTGATACGGGACTTGATACGCTCGTGGTAGAACACCCGCGAAGCCCACATGATCCCTATGCCGTCACAGAAATTCAGGTCGCTCTTGCGCAGGACCTTCTCAAGGGCCTTGTCCTGTTTTGCCTTGATGACTTTCTCAGGATTGATGGCGACACCCATGTGAGGGGTGCGAGACGCGACGAAGCCCTCGACGGCAGCGAGAGCTTCGTCCATGTCCAGGTTGTCGACCGGAATACCGGCGACGTGGACTCGCTCAGCCATTGTCAGGAAGGCGCGCCCGCGTTCTACAGACGAACGTACCAGGGTTGCCTGAGGACGTCGCTGTCATGTTCGAACACTCCCCTGAAGTCACATAGGATCAGGCGGCCAGCTGCTGCCATAGCGATCTTCTTTACGCGCTCATAGTCCACATTCGTCTGTCGGATGGGTAGCACGAGTGCGTCTGCCCACAACAAGCCGGCATCGATGTCCGTCTCGCGTCCGAAATCCCTGGGCGCCTCAGCGATGCTGTCGAAAACACGCACTTCGGCTCCCGCCTTCACAAGCGCCGTGGCGAGGTCGACGGCCGGACTCACTGTAACATCGTCCGAGTAGTCCTTCATGGCGATGCCGACGAACAGAACATGTTTGCCTGCGAGTCCTCCCATTCTGCTGGACATGCGCCTGGCAATGTAGCCAGGCTGAGCGGCGTTCGCCTGGCGTGCCGAGACGAAGGTCGGCAGCAAGTCGCCGCATTCGTCCTGGGTTGAGAGCGAACCGAACAGATAGGGCGAGGCATAGGGGATGCAGTGCCCCCCGACGCCAATGCCAGGCATGAGAATCTTGACCCTGGAGTGGGTATTGCAGGCCTCAACTAGCTCCCAGGTGGGAATGCCGAAGCGATTCGCGAAGCGCGCCAGCTGGTCAGCGACGGCAATGTTGACGTCCCGCTGGGCATTCTCGAACATCTTTGCGGCTTCGACAAGTTCGATGGACGATGCTTTGAAGACAGGTTCACGGTTGACCGCTCCCAGCACCTGGGTCGCACGGTCGAGGCTCCTTCCGTTGATGCCTCCGACGACCAGCGGCATGTTGCGGAACTCATCATAGGCGTGCCCTTCAGCTATCCGCTCCGACGAATACGCGAGGTCGAAGTCCGTGCCTGCCACGAGCCCACTTTCGCGCTCCAGCGTCGAGAGCACGAGGCCGCGAGTCGTGCCAACAGGTACGGTGGATCGGCAGATGACGAGATCCCCTTTCTTGAGCAGCTTGCCGAGCTCCGTACAGGCGCCGGTGAGCATGCTCATGTCCAGGGCCCATGCATGGTCGATGGGGATGCCAACCGTGACAATGAAGGTCGCTACGTCCTTAGGGAGTTCGTCGAACTTGCTGGTGACGTTCAGACTGCCATCTGCAAGACACCGTCGGAGGACGTCATTGACCGGTACGCCATCGAAGTCCTCACGCATACTGAGCGAAGATGCCTTGATCGACTCGATGCGACGTGGGTCGATATCGACCCCGGAGACCTGGAATCCGTCCAGTGCATAGGTGAGTGCAAGAGGCAGGCCAACATAGCCAAGACCGACAATTGCAAGCTTCTTTTCCATCTTCTCCTCCATATTCAGGACTCGTTGGGTGTCAACGCGTCGAGTACGCGGTCGAATTCCGCGATGCGGAACGACCAGTCAAAACGTCGGGACGACTGCACGCGGTAGCGGCGCAGTTCGAGTGAATCTCTATTGATGGTCTCTGCCACTGCGGCAACAAACTCCTGCGGGGTGGACGCGAGTCGCACCATGTCGTCGCCGAATGCCCCAAGGGCGTGGATTGTCGACGAGACCACAGGCAGTCCAGCCGCAACATATTCATAGAACTTCAGCGGATCGACACCCAGGGTCAGTGGCGATTCACGGAAGGGGATGAGCGCGACGTCATAGCGGGGCGCCTCCTGCGCGATCGCAGCCTGGGAGAGCGTTCCCTTGAAGACGATGTTGGCATGGACGGCTAGTTCATCACGGACAACCGGCAGGGCCTCGCCGAAGCAATCGATCTCGCAGTCTGGACACGCGGCAGCCACGGCGCCAAGTGCCTGCACGTCGAACCATTCGCGCATCGCTCCGACGTACAGGAATCGGTGCTGCCTCGGCAGTGTGGTCAAGGTGTCAAGCCACCTCATGGCGGGCGCGGCGAACAGCTCGTGATCTACGCCATTTTGGATCAGGCTGAGCTTGTCCTCGTGCGATGAAAACTTGGCGGCAATGGTTTCATTGGTCGCGATCACGGCAGATGCGATGTTGGCAGTCCGAGCCTCGAGGCGGTCGACAGTAGCCTTGAGAAGGAGTCCAGGATAAGCGCTGTGGTCGTCGACGCAGTCGTACACGACTGGAGCGCCAAGCAGGTCAAGAGCTCTCGGGACAAACGGCAGGTACGTCAGGACGATGCCGACACCCTCCGTCCAGTCACCCGCGAGACTCTGCAGGTAGCGGTAGTAGGTGAGCGAGTCGCGGTCTGCCACGCGCTCGTACTTCTTGAAGTACGGAAGCCACGGCGTGGGCGATGCGGTCCACACGTGGTCTCCCTGCTCATGCGTGCCGGACCGCCAGGCATTCAGCTTCCGCCACTGCTGCGAGCGGGCTGCAGCTAGCCAGGTCACTGGGGCCTCGACGTAGAGCACGTCGTTGCCTCGTTCGGCCAGTCGGCGAGCAAAGCGTTGTTTTCGGCTGGGGAACGAGCGATAATTGTTGGTGCTGAGGACGAGTGCCTTCACTCGTCTGCCTCGGGAACGGCGCCGAGGGCGAAGAGACTCCACATGAGGAGCGCTATTGCCCACGAGTTGAGAAGATTGTCGGTAAACAGGTTGACCAGCAGCGCAAGAAGACCCACCGACGCGAACAGCCAGAGCTTGTCCTTCGAGCGGAAGAAGCGTGTGGCGACGCAGGCGAAGGCGCTTGCCAACCATGAGACATACAAAGCGAAGCCAACGATGCCTGTCTCAGTAAGGACGCGAATCCACACAGAATCCATGGAGATACCCGTGAAGTAGCCATACTTCTGTGCGGCGGAGCCTCCAAACGTGCCAAGTCCACTTCCAAGAAGAGGGTGATCACTGAGGTTCACAAAGGCCTGCCTCCAGCGAAACAGGCGGCCGAGGTTGTTGCTCTTGTCGACATAGGTTGAACTGAGGAGGTTGGTCATGCGGAGCCGGAACGTCGGGACGGCGATGAGGATACCAGCGCCGGCAGCAGCAAACACCGCCGCAAGTATGGGGTTCAACGTGAGGAGCCCGACGAAGAAGGACCCCGCGGCCGACAACCAGGCAGCTCGCGTCAGCGTGAGGAGGAATCCACTGCCCATCACCAGGACAGATCCCACCGCAATCGCTCGCTCGTACCATCTCGTCCGCACGACGGCCACGTACACGCCCAGTGGGATGATAGTCTCGAGGTAGGCAGCGAGAACATTGGGGCTGCCGAAGAGCGAGAACGCGCGAGTACTGATGATTCCGCTCTCTGTGTCTTTGTCGAGCCACTGAGCGGGTACCGGAACCTTCTGGACATACTGATAGACACCGATGAACGCTACGATAGTGGCACTCGCGACAAGGTGTGGAACGGTCTCGCGCAGGAGACCGCCGGCATCCCCGTCGATGAGGAGCCACAGGATGACAAAAGCCATGAATGGTTCAAACGCCAGGCGGGCTTCGTGGATGTAGGCGCCAATGTAGTAGGCGTTCACCGCATAGCTCAGCAGTGTTGCAGCAGCAAACAGGAGGGCCGTCAGAACGACGGGCGAAGCCACGAGACGCCCAATCTTCCGCCAGCTCGTCGCGACGGCCACGGCAAGGAAGACCAGGAGCATGATCTCTTCCCACAGGTTGGCAAGAGGCAGATTGGCCTTCCGAATCGCCCAGTTGACAAGAGGGTAATAGGCGACCAGCAGGAGGAACACCCTCGCTGCCAAACGCCTCCTGGTGGGATTGAGGTTCATCCGGTCCCTATGGCAGATCGTGCACCGTCAGGATACGTGTCCAGACCTTCCAGGTGTCTCCATATATGGCAACGTTCGCCCCGCCGAGAATCTTGTCGCGGCCGTACATGTATGCCCAGGCGACCTTCGCGTCGACGGACCGGGCTGTTATCACGACGTCCTTGAGGACAGGGTGCCCGACGACACGCAGCTCCCCTTTGCTGTCAATCGCGTCCATCTGGGCTGGCGATGGTGTGACGTTCGTGATCGTAAAACACACCTTGCCTGTCTCGTCATAGATGGTTGTACCCATCTTGATCTCTGCGGCCGTCTCCGGCCGGATTCCATAGGCGAGGAACGTGGCCTCGATGTGCTTGCCGCTGAGGCTCTTCGTCCCGGTGGAGGGACGCGTCAGCATGTAGGCTGCAGCGACACCCGCGATGATGACGATCGCAAGAACGATTCCAACTACCCCTCTGTTTTTCATATGGTACGACCCCCTTGTGTGAGTTCGCCCGTTCGGCCGTGGAGGCCGTCCGAGACACCCCTCACGAAGTAGTGCAGAAACGCACGACGATTATTGTAGAGAAGCACAATCGAAATGAAACGCCGAACTGCGAAGAGAGGAAGGAACAATGCCAGAAAACGGCCCCGTGCGAGGAGTCGGCGCTGCGTAAGAATGCAGTTCCGGGTCCCATAGTACAAGCGCCACGGCTGGTCGACAAGGACGGCAAGAGACCTTCCGAGAAACCGCATCGTTCTGCGGTTGGCCGAAGGATGCAGCAACCGGCTCGCGGGGATGGCGTACCCATGGAAACCCGCCAACGTTGCTCGCAGAGTGAACTCCGTGTCGTCATACCAGCCATACAGAGACGCGTCGAAGAGACCCGCTTCAAAGAGCAGGGAAGACGGGATGAACAGGCCTGCCATGGCGCAGGTGTCAAAGGCAAATTCAGGTTCCAGATAGCGCTCCCGGGGCACCGGCCTGAGCATCCCAGTCCGGCGACTGTAGGTGAACGAGTTGAAGAACGGGAGGTCCGGCTGTGGCGTATTGTAGCACACCGAGCGGAAGTACGTTCGCGCGCCGTGCGTGTCGGCGCCTTGCACGAGACGCGCCAGAGCGTCTGGATCGACGATGGCATCGTCGTCGAGCATCCATACCCAGTCGGCTTTGAGCTCGAGTGCTTTCTGCTGGCCGATGGCTGCACCTCCTGCCGGTCCACTGTTGTGTTCCAGGCGAACAACGTCGACATCGTACCGGTATTCCTGAGGAGGCGTGTACGGGATGGCGGACCCATTGTCGACGACGACGACCCGGTCGGGTCGCCGGGAGCCGTGCAGGATCGATGACAAGCAGCACGATGCCGTTTCGGGGCGGTCCAGGGTGATGACGACGGCAATGACGCTCATGAAGCACCGTTGCGCGGTCGTGGCCAACGCCAGGCAGAGATTCCGTTCGTCAGGGCTCCTGGTTGGACGGGACTGCCGCACTGAACAGAGGAGCGATCTTCGATCGCAAGGCATCCAGGTCCGGGATGATGTACGACGTTCCCTGGACATCCCCTGGCACTCCAGGGAAGGGGACGGTGGTTACTTCCTTGTCGCCCGCATTCTTGAAAGCCAGGGCGATGCGAAACATATCATTGGGGAGAATGTCGGTCACAACAGCGTTCTCGACGGCACGGACAACGGGCGGCAGTCTCCAGACGTTCCGAAGCGAGGAGGTTTGGGCTACGATAGCCTTGAAAAGAGCCTTCTGACGAACAACACGTCCGTATTCTTCTCCGTTCCATGAGCCAAAGTCACCGACTGCATCGTGACGGAAGCGAGCATATCCGAGCGCTGTCTTCCCGTCCATGTGCTGTACTCCCGGTTTCAGGTCGATAAGCGTGTCCTCTGCTTTGTAGTACATGGCTTTCTCGACGTTGATGGTCACGCCCCCCAGGGCATCGATGACCTGCTCAAACCCGGCGAAGTCGGCCTTCGCATAGTAGTTGACCTTGATGCCGGGGATCATTGCCTCGACCGTCTGCTCGAGGAGCTCGATTCCACCATCGGAAAAGTAGTCGGTATTTGTCGTGGCGTTGATCTTGTCATAGCCGTGTCCAGGAATGCTGACGCGAGAATCCCTCGGGATCGACATCACCCTCATTGTCCGTGACACGGGATCCAGTCCGATGAGCATGATGCTGTCAGCGCGGCCCGGATCGTTCATGGCTCGTGAGTCGACGCCGACGACCAGGACGTTGACTCGTTCCCGCAGGTTGAGCGTCGATCTCGTGGCGCCCGCATTGGGGCTGATCGAGCGGAGAGAACTGTAGAGAGAGATGACGTTGTAGCCGACAAAACAGACCACAATGGCCAACATGGAAACAGCAATTATGAGAAGCGTCCTGCGGACCTTTGTCGAGCGCAGAGAGCCCGTCGTCAGTCCCCTGGTTTCTGTTTTCATCGGCACGTTCCTTCACCTGAAAGTTCAGATCCATTCATCTGTGTACTCAAAGAGTACGCATTTGGACTGACTGCGCAAGACGCAAACACTGAAGGAATGCGTCGGTCCCTAGACTGGTCCGGCCTACTTCATGAAGAGGGGAAGGAAGCTGAGCGAAATCACCGATATGAGTTTGATGAGGATGTTCAGTGAAGGTCCTGCAGTGTCCTTCAGCGGGTCCCCAACCGTATCCCCGACGACGCTTGCCTGATGCTCAAGGCTGCCCTTTCCCCCAAGCGATCGCTCGATAAGCTTCTTCGCATTGTCCCATGCTCCACCGGCATTTGCCATATAGAGCCCGAGCAGTGTGCCGGTCACCGTGGCGCCGAGAAGAAGACCACCGACGGCTTCCTTGCCCAGCAGAAAGTACGTGACAAAGGGAGCCGCGATACCAAGGAGAGCCGGCGGCACCATGTACTTGAGAGCGCCTTGCGTGCTGATGGCTATGCACGCATTTGGGTCCGACGGAGCGAGACCCTGCAGAAGACCGGGGATCTCGCGGAACTGCCTGCGCACTTCGGCAACCATAAGCATTGCGGTCGAGCCAACAGCCTCGATAAGAAGCGCTGAGAACCAGAATGGCAGAACCGAGCCCAGAAACATGCCTGCAACCACGCGTGGATCAAGAATGTTGAGCACCGACAAGTTGACAGCTTGTGCGAAACTGCTGAACAGTGCCAGCGACGTAAGGGCGGCGGAGCCGACCGCAAAACCCTTCCCCATTGCCGCCGTCGTGTTGCCGAGCGAGTCGAGCTGATCCGTGCGCTCTCGGACAACAGGTAGCTGTCCCGTCAGTTCCGCAATGCCACCCGCGTTGTCAGCGATCGGACCATAGGCATCGACGGACAGGGATATGCCAAGGGTTCCCAGCATCCCCACCCCCGCCAGCGCAATGCCGTACATCCCGAGGCCGGCATAGGCTGCAAGCAGGGCTGCCGAAATCACGACAACGGGAATCACGACACTGCGCATGCCGGCAGACATTCCGCTCAGGATGTTGGTCGCTGCGCCGCTCTTGGACGCAAGCGCAATCTGCGCGACGGGTCGTGATGATGTGAAATACTCTGAAGCCAGGCCGACGAGGACCCCGGAAATAACACCAACGGTGACAGCGCTCCCTGCCTTCATATCCCCGAATACTCCGAGAGAAAGAGGAATCGACGAAATCACGAGTGCAACAGAAGCTCCAATAGACCCGTAGCGCAGCAGGGACTCGGGCGAGAACCGGTCACTTCTGGACAGGAGCTTCACCACCAGTACGGCTATCAGGGAGAACGCCAGGCCTGCTGCAACGACGTAGTAAACATAGCGCACCGGCAGGAGAACATCGGCCATCTCATGCTGACGGGCGAACCAGTAGCCCAGGATGTTGGCGGCCAGGATGGCCCCTATGTACGATTCGTAGAGATCGGCGCCCATGCCTGCCACATCGCCGACGTTGTCGCCGACGTTGTCCGCTATCGAGGCGGGATTGCGGGGATCGTCTTCAGGGATGCCGGCCTCGACCTTGCCGACAAGGTCTGCTCCTACGTCCGCCGCCTTGGTGTAGATGCCTCCCCCGACGCGTGCAAACAGTGCGACAAGAGACGCCCCCATGGAGTATCCGGTTGCAGCGACAAGAGCCTTCTCGGGACTGTGAAGGATAGCCAGTGTGCCAAACATCGACAGGAACGACCCTGCAACGCCAAGACTGCTCACAAGGATCCCCATGACGGACCCGCCAGAGAAAGCCATATTGAGAGCTGCCCCCAGGGAACGTCGTGCCTCGAGGGTAGTGCGACCATTGGCCATAGTGGCAATCTGCATTCCCACATAACCGGCCAGTACCGAGAATCCCGCTCCGGCAATGAAGGAGAGTCCTGCCACAAGCCCGTCGCCAAGTGCGAGAAGAATGCCCACGATCGCCAGGATGGGAAACAGCACGGCATATTCACGCGCCAGGAACGTGGTCGCACCACGATGGATGGTGAGAGTGATCTGGAGGATTGCCTCGTTGTCGAGCGGATGGCGGGCAATGGATCTCGCCAGAAGTGCTACGAACAGGAGCCCGATGACTGAGAGGAGTGGAACGAGAACGAGAGGATAGGCAATGGCTGCTTGCGATGGAATACTCACTACAAGGCCCCTCCTGTACTGGGTATCGCGAAGGCGGAACAAGAAACACTGGAGCCGGCGATCTGATTTGAACAGACGACCTGCTGATTACGGATCAGCTGCTCTACCAACTGAGCTACGCCGGCACACAAATAGCCAACTGGCCAGAACAAAAAAATGGAGCGGAAGACGGGATTCGGACCCGCGACAACTGCCTTGGCAAGGCAGAGCTCTACCCCTGAGCTACTCCCGCTCTGGCGGGATCGACGGGATTTGAACCCGTGGTCTCCGGCGTGACAGGCCAGCGTGTTGGACCAGCTACACCACGACCCCGTACCACACTTAGTATAGATTGTTCTGCAAAAAGTCAAGTGAGCATCCGGTGTCTCAGTCTCACTGGGCGCGCAAAGCTGTCACCACATGCGATACAAGAAACGTGGTGGGCGGAACAGGGTTCGAACCTGCGACCCCCTCCGTGTGAGGGAGGTGCTCTACCGCTGAGCCATCCGCCCATACCTGGTGCCCTCGAGGAGAATCGGACTCCTATCGCAGCCTTGAAAGGGCCGTGTCCTGACCATTAGACTACGAGGGCTTTGGTGAGCCGTACAGGACTCGGACCTGTGACCCTCTGCTTAAAAGGCAGATGCTCTGCCAGCTGAGCTAACGGCCCGCGCACAAGTCTATTCTACTGAGAACCGGCTCCTCGTCAATAGTTGGGACGGTCGAGCAGCTGTGCTCAGTCCTCTGCAGTCGTGTCGAGAGACTCGAATCGGGTGTATCTCTTGTCGAACATCAGCTTCACATTGCCCTGCTTGCCATTGCGGTGCTTCGCGACCAGAGCGTTGGTGGGCGTCCGGGTGTTCATCTCGGAAGTGTCTATCGCTTCGTCGGTGTACAGGAAGATGACAATGTCGGCGTCCTGCTCGATCGCTCCACTCTCACGAAGGTCGGACAACTGAGGCTTCTTGCGGTCTCTCTTCTCGATGTCCCGTGAAAGCTGAGAAACGACCAGGATCGGCACATTGAGTTCGCGGGCCAGGTTCTTGAGCATACGGGTGATCTGCGCCACTTCAAGGACGCGGCTCTCGACCTTCTCGCCAGAGGCAGCAAGCTGGAGGTAGTCAACAATGAGGAGCTCTACCTTCGCTGTGATCGCTAGACGCTTTGCCTTCGCCCGTATCTCGAGAGCCGTCAGCCCCGCTGCGTCGTCGATGTACAGGGGTGCCTCCGATAGCCTGTTGCTGACCTGTGTCAGCGCTTGCCAGTCCTCCTGCGACAGATAGCCTGACCGAAGCTTGTCCGCCTCGATCATCGCTTCTGACGATATGATGCGTTCGGCCAGCTGCTCTCTGGACATCTCCAGACTGAAGATGCCCACGGGCTTCTTCAGGCGGACCGCGTTGTACGCTGCAATGTTCAATGCAAGCGAGGTCTTTCCAATGCTTGGCCGCGCGGCGAGGACGACCAGTTCCTGGGGCTGGAATCCGCCAATCTGAAGATCCAGATTCTTGATACCAGTGGCAATCCCACGAATGGAACCCCTGTGGTCATACCGCTCCTCTAGCAACTGCAACGTCTTCGGGAGGATGCGTTCCAGCGGCATGAAATCACCGCGTACCATACCCTGAGACGCCTCGTAGATGAACTTCTCTGTCCTGTCGATGAGCTCCATGGCCGTGACGGAGGGAGAAAACCCCAGCTCGTAGATGTCTCGCCCCGCACGGATGATACTGCGCTTGACCGACGACTCCTTGATGATCTCGGCGTAGTACTTGACGTTCTGGGTTGTCGGGACAAGCTCCGTCAGCTTGACGAGGTACGCCACACCGCCGACGCGATCGAGGTTGCCATGACTCTTGATGTCGTTGCTCAGAACGACCACGTCGACAGGCCTGTTGGACGCCCGGAGGCGAAAGATGGAGTCACAGATGGAAACATGCTCATCGAAGTAGAAGTCGTCAGGCTTGAGATAGTCCATGACCTCGTCGACGGTGAGATTTGAGACGATGAAGGAACCGAGCAGCGACTGCTCGGCTCCCATATCATACGGCGGGACAACGTTCCCCGGATTCGAACCCGTTTCGTTCTGCCCAGCTCGTGGGCGGGCTTCGTTTATCTGGGCATCGCTTCGGTCAGGCATCCTCAGACAGCTTCCGTGACGGTGACGGAGACGAGGGCAGTGACCTGGGGACTCAACTTCAGGGCAATCGCATACACGCCAAGTGCCTTAATGGGTTCATCGGTGCTCACGGTTCTCTTCTCCACGGCGACACCGAGTTGACTGCCAATGGCCGCGGCGATTTCATCCGGAGTGATGGCGCCATACAGTCTTCCCTGCGGCGTCGCTTTGGCGCGAACGGTAACCGACTGACCTGTGAGTTTCGCCGCCAAGTCCTGGGCCCGCGCAAGCACAACATCCTTTTCCTGAGACACTGCCATCTTGTGTTTGGTGAGGGCGGCAACTCTCTCGGGTGTTGCGTCGACGGCCAGACGCTGGGGAAGGAGGTAATTGGCAGCATAGCCCACAGAAACGCTGACCACGTCATTCTTGTGGCCAACGCCCTTGACGTCGGCGAGCAGAATTACCTTCCTGTCCATAGTTGGTGTTGACCTAACGATTCACGAATGGCAGGAGAGCCATGACGCGAGCTCTCTTGACGGCGCCCGCAAGGGCACGCTGGTGCTTGGCACACACGCCTGTCGCCCGGCGAGGAAGGATCTTGCCCTTGTCGCTCACAAAACGGCGCAGCCGTGAAGCATCCTTGTAGTCGATATCATCAGTCTTGTCTGCACAGAATGGGCAGAACTTCTTACGCGCGCGAAAGAAAAACGACTTCTTCTTACCGGTCTTGCTCGGTTTCTTAAATGGTGCATTTGGCATGATAGTCTACTCCTTCATCTCAGTTGAATGGCACGTCGTGGTCTTCAGAGCCGGAGCCCTGCTGTAGCGATCCCTCGGGGACTTCAAAGTCCTTGAGAAGATCATCTTCGCCGGGGGCTTCACCGGGCTCACCAGTACTCTGACGGTTCTGCGGAACACCGATGACCTCGAATGTCGTGGCCACGATCTCGGTGGCACGCTTCTTGGTTCCATCGTTGGCGGTGTAGTCTCTAATGGACAGGCGTCCTGTCACGAGAACGCGCAGGCCCTTCTCAGCTGACTTCTCGATCTTGTCGGCGACGAAGGTCCATGCGTTGACGTCAACGAAGAAGGCTTCTTCCTTCCAGTCACGGACAGACGGGTCTTTGGACGCGTTCCAGCTCCGGTTCACAACAATTGAAACACGAGCCGTCTTCTTGCCCGACGGCGTGTACCGGATGTCCGGATCCCTGGTAATCCTGCCTGTGAGGACAACCTGGTTGAGGTCGTTCATCCCTACGCCTCAGGTGCAGGAGCAGGTTCAGGTGCAGAGGCAGGGGCAGGTTCAAGTGCAGAGGCAGGGGCAGGTTCAAGTGCAGAGGCAGGGGCAGGTTCAGGTACTGGCACAGCTACTGGAACGGATTCAGGTTCAGGGGTAGCCTCCTGAGGCACAACTGTCTCGACTGGAACGACAGTCTTCTTGTGCTCGGGTCGCGTAACCATCCACCGGATGATGTTTTCGTTCACTCTCAGCTGCTGCTTGAGAGCATCAACCTCGCCAGGTTCGCACTCAAATGCGATCACCCAGTAGTAGCCATCCTGTTTCTTGTTGATCGGATACGCCATGCGACGACGGCCCCATGGGTCTGCCTTCAGAATCGTGCCCTTCGATGAGATGAAGGACTGAACGGTAGTGGCGACAGCCGTAGCTTCTTCCTCCGGCATTGTCCCGTCCACAATAAACATCAATTCAAACTCTCTCAACAGTTCCTCCCTTTGGACTTAGATTTCGGCCGTCTTCACGACGGCAGAGAGCGACAATAGTATATGCAGGAGCTGCAGCGATGCAACCGGAAGGACCCTTCACGGGAGCATCCGGCTGCATCACTCTGATATGCGACGAGCTAGCGGGCCTTCTCCAGGAACGTCTTGTAAGCGAGATAGCAGGCATACAGATCCGCCTTGCTGGCCAGTTCCTGTGGGGCATGCATCGACAGAAGCGCAGGGCCGGCATCGAGCGTTTCGATACCACGCTTCGACAGGAACTTGGCTACCGTGCCACCTCCGCCGGCGTCTACCTTGCCCATCTCAGCCACCTGCCATGGGACGTTGGCCTCGTCCAGCAATCCGAGCACTTTGTGAAGAGTCTCGGCCGAAGCGTCATGGGCTGAGGACTTGCCCCGAGAGCCGGTGAACTTCGTAATCACAATGCCGTTGCCAATTGTGGCAGCGTTCGTCGGTTCGAACACATCCAGGTAGTTGGGGTCCATACCGGCATCGACGTCGGCGCTGAGGGCCATGGAGCTCCAGAACACCTGTCTGGCCGTGGTCTTTTCTCCGGTTTCCAGGATGAGCCGCTCAATGACCAGCTCAAGGAACTCGCTCTGCATGCCGGTGTCGCCGTCACTGCCAATCTCTTCCTTGTCAGCGAGGAACACGACCTGTGTGCGCTCAGGCTCCTTCTTCTGGTCCATCAGGCCGCGCAGGGCCGTGTACCCGCAGATCCTGTCGTCATGTCCGTAGGCGAGGATGAGTCCGCGGTCAAAACCGACTTCCCTCGGCTTCATCGCCGGCACGAGCTCCAGTTCGGAGGCCGCGAAGGCTCGCTCTTCGACGTTGAGCTGGTCGGCAAGTATCTTCAGGACGTTCGTACGAACAGGCGTCTTGTCATCCTTGTCGTCAGTGGGAACGTGACCAACAATGGCGTCGAGCGCTTCACCCGAAACGCCTTCGCTCAGCTTCTTCTCTCCTTGAGCCTGCCCCAGATGCGGAAGGATGTCGGAAATGTTGAACACAGGATCACTGTCTTCCTCGCCGATGCGCAGCTGAAGCTTCTTCCCTGCCTTGTCATAGATCACGCCGTGCAAGGCAAGGGGGATCGTCACCCACTGGTACTTCTTGATTCCACCATAGTAGTGGGTCTGGAAGAGGCTCAGCCCAGTGCTTTCGAACAGTGGGTTCTGCTTGACGTCGATGCGCGGAGCGTCGACGTGCGCAGCCACAATGTTGACACCCTCTCCAAGAGGACGCTTGCCAAGCCTCACGATCAGGGCATTCTTGCCCCGGTTGACAAAAACCAGTTTCCCACCCTTGGGCAATGGTTCTGCAGAGAGAGCGTCGGCAGTTCTGTAGCCGCTGGCCTGGGCAATGGCCGTCGCTGCCTCGACGAACTCGCGTTCCGTCTTGGCATCCTTGATAAGCGACATATACTCCGCAGCCAGCTTGTCGGCCGCCTTGCGATCGATGCTGCTCCAGGCAGACGTCTTGTTCAATCCGATGTCTTTGGACTTCATCACTGTTCACCTCCGAGTGTGTGAAAAAGTCAGCATACCTTGAAATTGGACCGAAATCAAATAGCATGCTAAGTCAGAGGAATGGAGGAGTCCTATGGAATTGCGCGGTGACTTGCAGAGCTTTCCGCTTGTCCAGCTTATTCAGACCCTGGACAACGCTCAAAGAACTGGAAAGTTGGACATAGAAGGGCATCTTGGCAGCTTTGCCATCTTCTTCCAGAAGGGCAAGGTCATCCATGCGCAATCACCATACAGCAGCGGGCTACCCGCCTTCTTCGATGCCTTTCTCGAACATGACGGTACGTTCAATTTTGTATCTAACGTCATCATGCCGCCTCGAAGGATCACCCAGAGCAACACGAGCCTCCTCATAGAGGCAACGGAACTTGCTGACGAATACGCACGTGCAGGAGTCCATACGGAACCGTCGGAGCTGCAGGTAAGCCTGACCGAGAATGACTCCGACGCAGCCGTTACGCTGACCGCCGATGAGTTTCTCCTCCTGCAGAAGGCTGGCGAGCCGCAGTCGTCCGATAGGATTCTGAAGGAAGCTGAGTTTGGGTTTTTCCGCGCATGGACAGCTCTGAACGGTCTTGCGGACAAGAAGATGGTTACGTTGTCGAAATCGGAGGCATAGATGGAAGGTCAACTGTCTTCACTGGTAATTACGAAGGAAGATATCGAAACCATCGACGAGCTGTTCTCGCAGTACCTCGTCGATTCTCAGGCGAAGGACATTATCCTCCTCAACAAGAGCGGCGAGCTCCTTGCGAAGAGTGGTGCCGTGACGCGAGAGTCGGCAGTCGCTGTATCCGCCTTGGCAGCCGGTGTCTTCTCGGCCACGAATGAATTGGCGAAACTCCTCGGAGAATATGAATTCACCCTGACGTTTCACCAGGGCAAAGAGACCAACATCCATATTTCGCTCGTAGACCCCCTGATCCTGCTTGCCGTCATATTCGACAACAAGGCACCCATCGGCGCCATCAGGTTCTGGGCCAAGAAGATCTCGGGTTCGATCAAGCCGGTCTTCGAGAAGATGGCCGCAGGCCCACGTCAAGAGCCTTCCCAGGACTTGAAGAAGGGACTGCAGGATGAGATCGACAACCTCTTCTAGCGCATTGATCCGAGCCATCACATGTCTCTGATCGACTTCTCCAAGTCTGAGATCACGTTCAAGGTCGTCTACTATGGCCCGGCAATGAGCGGCAAGACGACGAACCTCAGCTGGATCTTCCGGACGATCCCGGAAAAGGTGAAGGGTCAGTTCACCTCGATCGCGACCGAGACAGAGAGGACACTTTTCTTCGACTTCCTGCCGGTGGAACTGGGAACCATCAAGGGCTTCAAGATCCGCCTCAGCCTCTATACCGTACCGGGCCAGGAACTGTACAAGCTGACGCGCAAGTCCGTGCTCAAATCTGTCGACGGCATCGTCTTCGTCGCAGACTCGAATCGCGACCGGCGAGAGGACAACATCAAGAACCTTGCGGATATGTTCAAGAATCTCGAAGACTACGAGTTGCCGGATACGCCCATCATCTATCAGCTGAACAAACGGGACACACCGGCCATCATGCCGGTCAGTGAGCTTGTCGATGACCTGCAGCTCAAGGGGAAGGCCGTCTACCTTGGCATGGCCAGCAGTGGAGTGTCTGTCATGGAGTGTCTCAAGGGAATCACTCGCGAGGTTGTCAGCAAGATTTGATCTGCCGCTCATGCACAAGTGATGCCGAGATGCCGGGGCTTGCGCTCTTCCTTCTCTTCGCTTGCTCAGGCTTCCCCGTCGTCGCCCATATCCTGCACCCATCCATGGACCAGCCCTGATCGGGACCAGGTTCGCATGACCCGGTCGCACTCTGCATCAGTGAGTTTCCGCGAGATGCCCAGTGCACGGTCGAACGCTTTGTAGGCAGGAAAGTACTGGGTCATGACACTCACGTATGTCTGAAGTGAGAGCCGGCGGGAAACGAAGCCAAAGACCTCTCCAGCCATGCCGGTATGGCGCGGAAGAATGAGGTAACGCACGATGAGTCCTCGTGGAACATATCTGCCCTGCTCGTCTATGCTGATGTCTCCAACCTGGCGATGCATCTCGATGAGAGCACGTTCAGCGACCTGAACGTAATCGGGGACTCCCGAAAGTTGCATGGCGACGTCTTCGTCCGTGTATCGAAGGTCGCCCAGGTAGATGTCCACGATTCCATCCAGGAGAGCCAGCGTCGACGGTTCGTCGTAGCTGCTCGTGTTGTACACGATGGGAATGTGTAGCCCCTGCTGCCGCGCAGCAAATACTGCTGCCAGCAACTGCGGTACCTGGTGGGAGGGTGTGACAAAGTTGATATTGTGGGCCCCCTTTGTCTGGAGCTCGACGAGCGCAGCTGCGAGCTGCCCAACCGGCATCTGCGTTCCATGGTGCAGTTGGCTCAATGGATAGTTCTGGCAGTAGCAGCAATTCAAGTTGCAGCCGCTGAGGAAGACCGCGCCTGATCCTCGTGTCCCGCTGACGGGAGGTTCCTCGCCACGATGCAGATTCCAGACGAAGACACTGGGCTTGAGAACCGCGCCGCAGGTACCAGCGTCTCCAGCAAGCCGGTGAGCCCCGCACCGCCTGGGACAAAGATCACAGGCCACCATGCGGCGATATGCCGTCCGGATCCGGGCCCGGAACTCCGCATCCGACAACCGGAGATATGCCCCATTCAGCTCAGCGACCACCTCCGGACTTGATGCCGTGTCCTGCCCCGGAGTCGCAACCGCGCCTGAATCTAGAGGAGTGTCTTGTCTGTGGTCCATGCTTCGACCTCATCGGCAACATGCCGGATGTGTTCCAGAGCCACGACAGCGAATGCTTCACGGTCCACGGCCTTCTGTTTGGGGCCGGGCTCGAGCGGGAGCAGCCCATAGTTGGCGTTCGTGGGCTGGAAGTCATCCCTTTCCTGCGTAACGTAGTCGACCAGAAGGCCCGTCATTGTCTGGACAGAAAAGACGGGCCGCGGGAAGCCGCGAAGGGTTGCGGCAGCGTTCAGTGCTGCAACGAGTCCCAGTGCGGTCGACTCCATATATCCATCGACGCCGCATAGCTGCCCCGCTGCCCATACGCGTGGAAATGCTCCCAGTTCGAGGTCCTGAGACAGCACTGAAGGGCCACGCAGAAACGCGTTCCTGTGAATAAGGCCGTACCGCACGAATTCAGCGTTGCGGAGAGCCGGTATCATGCCAAGCACCCTCTGCTGCTCGGCGATGGCCAGAGAAGTCTGGAATCCCACAAGGCCGAGGACGGTTCCTTCGCGGTTTTCCTTGCGAAGCTGAATGACAGCGAAACAGTTTTCGGGTCTCTCCCGGAGGCCGATGGGACGCATCGGACCGAATCTGAGAGCGTCGTCGCCCCTTCGCGCAATTTCCTCGACGGGCAGACATCCCTCAAAGTACTTCTGTTCATCAGGAGTCTCGGGGAGGTGCCGTCTGGCAGATTGGAGCGCGTGAACAAATGCGTAGTACTCCTCCCTCGTGAGGGGACAGTTCAGATAGTCGGCGGCGTCTCCTCCTCGGGAACTCAAGAACGAAGAGTTGTGGTCGACGGAATGAGCCCAGATGGACGGAGCGATGGCATCGTAGAAGAACAGATTCTCGCGTCCAAGGCGCTCCCGGAGCTCGCTGAGAAAATCCGGACTGGTAAGAGGGCCCGTTGCGAGGATGGTTGGAACCGAGGAGTCGAGCCGTCTATATTCCTCCCTGCGAATGGAAATGAGTGGATTGCTCTGGATGCTCTGAGTCACCAGGGTGCTGAACTGGTTCTTGTCAACGGCGAAGGCCTTGCCTGCTGGAAGACGGCTCGCATCAGCGCACCGCACGATGGCGGAACCGAGAAGCCGAAGTTCGGCTTTGAGAAGGCCTCTCGCGTCGCGCAAGGCGTCAGAGCCAAGAGAATTGCTGCAGACAAGTTCTCCGAATCGGTCGGTTTCGTGGATGTCGGTCTGGTGCAATGGCCGCATTTCCCATAGCTCGACCGATAGACCGAGTCGAGCCAGGGACAGTGCAGCCTCACTGCCTGCCAGGCCACCGCCGACAACGCGGATGTCTATGTCCATGCTACCGCGGCTGGACGATAGCGAAACTGTCCGGTCCCCGTCGCACCAGGAGGCCTCGGAGTTCAAGAGTGGTCAGGACGCTGAGGACCTGGGGTGCAGCGCAGGCAAGGCGTTCACAGAGCAGATCAACGGAGGTACACCCTGTCTGTATGCAGCCGATGATCGACTGTTCCTGCAGCGACAGTGCCTCGGACGGGCTTTCCTCGGCGGTGGCAACGGCCTTGAATCCCGGGAGTTCATCGAGAACGTCATGTACAGACTGTACCAGTTTGGCACCAGACTTGATCAACGCGTTCGTTCCGACATGCTGAGGAGCGTAGATGGACCCTGGAATTGCAAAGACCTCACGATTCTGTTCGAGGGCGAAGTTGGCCGTAAGAAGAGACCCGCTCTCCTTCGCAGCTTCCACCACGAGGACACCCAGCGAAAGACCGGAAATGACGCGATTGCGCTGTGGAAATGTATAGACCGTCGGCTGCGTATGAAGATGGAACTCAGAAATGACGGCTCCCCCGCCGCTCCCTGCAATGGTCCGCGCAATTGGACCGTGAATGGAGGGATAGATCTCGTCGACGCTGGATCCGAGGACTGCAATCGTCTGACCGCCTGCGTCCAGACATCCGACGTGGGCTGCCTTGTCAATGCCATAAGCGAGGCCGCTGACGACCACGAGACCCGCGCCCGCCAGCTGTCCCGCGAGGTCGGAGGCGGCTCTGACACCTTCAGGCGTCGGTTTTCGGCTTCCCACGATGGCAATGCAGTCCCTGAGGAGAACGGTTGCATCACCCAGAATCTGGAGGAAGAGTGGGGGGCGGTAGCATTCGAGAAGGCGACCCGGATAGGTCTCCGGCCCGTCGAACATCGTCACGAGAGAAGCTCCGAGCGTGGTCAGCTCAGTAACCTCTTTATCGGCTTTTTCCAGAGCACTGTCGCGTTCAGACAGCGACAGATGCTTCCCACGAGTCGAAGTCGACGCAGAAAGCAGTTGGTCGAGCCTCTCTTGTGACGCGGTCTCTAATTCTCCCGGCGACTCGAGCAGGGCCGCGAGGTCCCACTTGTAGACGCCAAGAGGCAGGAGATCGAGAGCTAGAGCCGCTCGACCAAATGGTGAGATCATGAAAGGACTAGGCAGTCAGCTGCTTCTTCGCCTCAGCGACGAGGGTGACAAACGTTTCCTTGTCGTGGACGGCCATGTCAGCCAGGACCTTGCGGTCAAGCTTCACGCCGGCCTTCTTCAGGCTTCCCACAAACTGGGAGTAGGTGATGCCATTGGAACGGCACAGGGCATTGATACGCACAATCCACAGTGCTCTGTACTCGCGCTTCTTTTCCTTGCGGTTGAAGTACGCATGACGCTCAGCCTGCTGAACAGCTTCTCGTGCCGCCCTGTACCGGATAGAGCGTGCGCCGACATAGCCCTTGCTGAGCTTCAGTATCTTCTTGTGCCTTCTGCGGATCGAGCTTCCACCTTTAACTCTCGACATTGTGAGCCTCCATTAACCCTTGAGATACGGCACAAGTCTCTTCATGTTGCGAGCATCTGCGCCCTGAAGAACATGCTTCTTCAGCATCAGTTTCTTCTTCCCCATGGACTTCTTGCCAAGCTTGTGGCCATGGTTGGCGCCATACGCCTGTATCTTGCCGGTACCGGTTATCCTGAACCTCTTGGCGGCTCCCCTGCATGTCCTGATCTTGGTCACTTTGTTCTTGATAGCCATGTCCTACTCCTTTCCGGATCCTTTCATCTTGGCGAGCGCTTCTTTGGATGGTTCCATCATCATTGACATATTGCGGCCCTGCATCTTTGGTTCCTGAGTGACCGTGCCGTACTCGGCAAGATCAGTGGCGACCCTCTTGAGCAGCGCACGCCCCTGATCCGGGAAAGCCATCTCACGACCGCGGAACATGATCGTCACGCGAACACGGTTTCCGTTGGACAGGAACTCCTTGAGGTGCTGATTCTTCACGGTCAGATCGCCAACGTCGATGCGCAGTCGGTATTTCATCTCTTTCATCTCGACTGTGACCTGTTTCTTCCTGGCTTCCTTCTGCCGCTTCATCTGCTCATACTGGTATTTTCCCAGGTCCATGATCTTGCAAACGGGTGGAGTGGCGTTCGGCGCCACGACGATCAGGTCGAGCCCCTTCGAGTACGCAAGCTCAAGAGCCGCTTCGGACGTCAACAAGCCCAGCTGGCCGTTGTTCTCGTCAATGACGCGGACTTCCTTCCAGCGCACTCTCTCGTTGTAAATCAGATCTGAATCCCTATTGATTCCACACCTCCAAAAAGAAAAATGGCGGCCGCTGTAAAACGGCCGCCATATAGTTGAAGTAACACACTGGCGAACTCAAGAACCTCTTTGCCTAAGGCGGGAGGTAGAAGCCTTACAGGCTTCGTTTTACAGTGGCTCGACTCTTCTGAGCCTCCATGAGTATAGCAACGTTCCCGTGCAAAGCAACTAGGGGAAGATGACCTTGCCCGTGATCTCCTCGAGCACACGCTCGATGAACTGGTCGACGGCCACCACACCAAGGTCGCCTTCGTGGCGCATGCGCACGGCCACCGAGTCCACTGCTGCTTCTTTGGCGCCTATGACGGCAATGTACGGGACCTTCTGCATCTCGGCATCGCGGATCTTCGCCTGCATCTTTTCCCGGCGGATATCCACCTTGGCACGGATACCACGCTCGACCAGCCTGGCGGTGATTGCCTTGGCATACTCCTCCTGCACGTCCGTGATGGGAACCACCTCGACCTGCACGGGGGCAAGCCAGAGAGGGAAGGCGCCAGCATACTGCTCAATGAGAGTCCCGAAGAACCGTTCCATGGAACCCAGCACAACACGGTGCAGCATGATCGGGCGGTGTTCCTTGCCGTCTTCGCCGATGTAGGTGACGTCGAAGCGTTCAGGAAGATTGAAGTCGACCTGGACCGTCGGCCCCTGCCACTCGCGACCGATGGCATCCACAAGCTTCACGTCGATCTTTGGCCCATAGAAGACACCTTCGCCTGGGTCGACCTTGTAGCCGAGATGCATTTCCTCAAGAGCCACCCGCAGAGCCTCAGTCGCCATCTGCCACCCTTCGTCCGTTCCAACAGAATGTTCCGGCCGGGTGCTCAGATAGATGTTGTACTTCGTGAACCCGAACGTCTCGATCATGTGACGGGTGAAATCGAGTACTCCCTTGACCTCATCATTGAGCTGGTCAGGACGGACGAAGAGGTGAGCATCGTCCTGGGTGAACCCACGCACCCGCAGAAGACCATGAAGGACGCCCGACTTCTCATAGCGATACACGGTGCCCAGTTCAGCCCACCGGAGCGGAAGATCACGATAGCTGCGAACTTGCGACTTGTAGATGAGAATATGGAAGGGGCAGTTCATCGGCTTGAGCATGTACTGGTCCTCATCGACCTGGATCGGCGAGTACATGTTCTGCTGGTAGAAATCCCAGTGGCCAGAGGTTTTCCAGAGCTCGAGATTTGCAATGTGGGGCGTGTAGACGAATTCATATCCACGCTTGATGTGCTCAGCACGCCAGAAATCCTCGATCTCCTTGCGAACAACGGCTCCCTTGGGATGCCAGAAAACCAGTCCAGCGCCGGCCTGTTCCTGAATGCTGAAGAGGTCCAGCTGCTGCCCCAGCTTGCGATGGTCGCGCTTGGCAGCTTCTTCCCGGGCCGTGACAAAGCCGACTAGCTCTTCCTTCGACGGGAAGGCCGTGCCATAGATGCGCTGAAGCATCTTGTTCTTCTCGTCCCCCCGCCAATATGCACCTGCGATCGACAGAAGCTTGAAGTGCTTGAGGTAGCTGGTGGAAGGGATATGCGGTCCACGGCAAAGGTCCGTGAAGGATCCCTGCGTGTAGAGCGAGACGGTCGTCGCGGGTATCTCCGACAGGATCTCCACCTTGTACTGGTCGCCGCGTTCCTTGAAGAACTCGATGACTTCAGCTATGGGCTTGTCTTGACGGGTGAAATGCTCGCTACGCTCGGTGATCTCGTGCATCTTCTGTTCGATTGCAGCGAGATCATCAGGAGACAGCGTCTTCGACATGTCGATGTCATAGTAGAAACCGGTGTCGATCGACGGTCCGATGGCAAGCTTAGCGTCCGGGTAGAGCTCCTTGATCGCCTCGGCCATGATGTGTGACGTACTGTGGCGAAGGATTTCCAGCCCGTCGCTGCCGGCAGTGCTCACAAGCTCGATGTCGTCGGCCGTGGATGGAATCGTCGTCAGGTCCACGAGCAAGCCGCCAATCCTGGCAGCAACGATCGATCGTTTCTGCTGGGGAAAGAGCTTCTGAACAGCCATGAGAATGGACTCGCCATCATTGAAGGAGTATTGAGACGATGCGTCGTCAAGAACAATTCTGATATCCATGTCCGCTCCCTGGAAACGCAGATGGTGGGCGATAGAGGAATCGGACCTCTGACCTCTTCGGTGTCAACGAAGCGTTCTACCTCTGAACTAATCGCCCACAAAACCGGACTTGCCGTAGTATACACAGAACACGCTCGGCTGCAAGCCCACGACTCGGGGCTGCCCGCATATCACAACCCTGGAGGCCTTCACCCCTTGGGTCCTTGTTCGAGCGGGTCAGAGCAGCCATCTTGCTGCCGTGACATATGAGTATACTGTTGCTCGTATGCAAACGTCAAGTAAGGAGACATGGAGATGGCATTCACAGCGCAGAAGCACGTTCGACAGGTGGTGACTACACTCGAGAAGACCTATCCTGGCAGAGGAACCGCTCTGGAGTTCACGGACCCATGGCAGCTGCTTACGGCAACGATACTCAGCGCCCAGTGCACAGACGTCATGGTCAACAAGGTTACCCCACGCCTGTTTGCTGCCTACCCCGGCCCATGTGCCCTGGGTCACGCCGATATTCTTGCTGTCGAAGCAATCGTCAAGCCGACCGGCTTCTTCCACAACAAGGCCAAGGCGATCATTGCCGCATCGCTCGAACTCTGTGAGAAATGGGGAGGCATGGTGACCCCTGAGATGGATGTTCTCACGGGACTCCCCGGCGTCGGACGCAAGACCGCCAACGTCGTCCTTGCACATGCATTCGGCAAGGAGGCTGTTGTTGTCGACACCCATGTGAAGCGTCTAGCCTATCGCATCGGACTCAGCGAGAGCCTTGTTCCGGAGAACGTGGAACAGGACATCATGGCTGTCGTTGCGGAGAGCCACTGGAACTCACTCTGTGACGCACTCATCGCCCACGGGCGATCTGCCTGCAATGCTCGCAGACCAGATTGCGACGCCTGCGCCATTACCGGGCTTTGTCCGAAGAACGGGGTGCCAGGGGCGAAGGCTCCACGCTAACGTTGGTCGTGCCAGGAGCAGCCACGTCCGACAGCATGCAAAAGGCCACGGTCCCGACACCTTCTCCTGTCGGGGTCCGTGGCCTGATTGTGCCAGGGCTGTCTTGTTCAGGGCCGCTCCCAGTTGCCGAAGGGGTGTCTGAAAACGCCACGCTCAGTGACGATGCCCGAAAGCAGCTCGTTGGGTGTCACATCAAACGACGGGTTGAAGGCATGTGCTCCTTCTGCAGCAACACGGTGGCCCCCGAACGACAGGACCTCCTGCTCGTCGCGCTGTTCGACGGGGATTTCGGCGCCCGAAGCAATGGAGAAATCGAAGGAGCTCAATGGTGCCGCCGTGTAGAACGGCAGCCCGTGGTATTTGGACAGGACGGCCAGCTGGTAGGTCCCAATCTTGTTGGCGAAGTCACCGTTCGAGGCGATGCGATCGGCGCCCACGATGACCTTGGTGACCATCCCATGCGACATCATGAAGCCGGCCATTCCGTCAGTGATGAGATGGAACGGGATACCTGCGTTCACAAGTTCCAGGGCTGTCAATCGTGCTCCCTGAAGATACGGCCGCGTCTCGAGGGCAATGACCTGGATCTTCCTTCCTTGCCTGAACGCTTCGTTGATGGCACCAAACGCTGTTCCGTATCGATAGGTCGCAAGAGCACCGGTATTACAGATGGTCAGGATAGTGTCTCCGTCTTTGAACAGTTCGGCACCATGCTTCGACAAGGCGAGATTCTGGACTTCGTCATCCTGGGCAAGTCTGCCCGCGAATGCAGCAAGCTCGTCGGCCGCCGCCCGTGGGTCCTTGCCGAGACTCGGCGCTCCCTCGGCGAGAGACCGATCGACAGCCCAGGCCAGGTTCACGGCGGTGGGTCGGGCACTCTTGAGATAGGCACCGGCGTCGAGCACAAACTGCGCTGGCTGCGGAGCTGTCAGCGCCTCCCGGGCAGCCAGAGCCATGCCATATGCGGCGGCGACCCCGATTGCCGGAGCCCCGCGAGTATTCATATTCTTGATGACAGCATAGATGTCCCTGTAGGACGTGCACTCGATCCACTCAGTTTCGAAAGGGAGTCTGAGCTGGTCGAGTACACGCAAACTAGAGCCTGTCCACAACAGGCTCCGGAGTTCTTCACTCATGCGCTGAACCGTCGAATCAGGCTGTGGCCTTCATTTTCTTGAGACACTTGCCACACACGCGAATCCTCTGAACCCTGCCGTTCATCTCTACCTGTACTGTGTGAAGATTTGGCAGGAAACGACGAGAAGCGCGCTGAACGGAATGGCTGACCGTGTTGCCTACCATGGGACCCTTGCCACAAATAGTACATACTCTGCTCATTTCGATGAACCTCCATGAAAAAGTAGATCAATTCTATGTCAAAGGCCAACGAATTCAAGTTTGGTGGTATAATCGAATACCACATTTTGCCTGGAGAGTGGATATGACAAATACGAAAGGTAACGTCGTTCTCAGCAGGAACGCAATGGAGGAAATCCTCCGGCTGGCTACCCTGAATGTGTACGGCGTGACAGGACTGGCTCCCGTCACATTCGCCGAACGCTTCACCCGCGCTCTTGCGCTTCCGTCGACACCGAAGGGCGTCGATGCTCAGATCAAGAAGGACGGCACAATCGTGGCGACCGTTCATGTTCGGCTCCAGTACGGTGTTCGCGTTTCCGAAGTCGCCCGTACCATTGCATCACAGGTTCGCTATGTTTTCTGCAGCATGACAGGGATTGCGCAGGAGAGAGTCGAGCTGAACGTCGTGGTCTGGTCCATTCGCGTCGAACACGAAAACGAATAGCAGCACTCCCGGAGGATATCTTGAAAGAAATCGGTTACAGTGAGCTTGAGGCGCTGTTCACGGCTGCTCTCGCCAGCCTCGAATCCCGCAAAGCCTTTATCAACAGCCTGAACGTTTTTCCCGTGCCCGACGGAGACACTGGCACGAACATGTCCCTCACCCTCCGGACTGCTCTTGAGGAAGTCCAGAAGAGCCAGCCCAGGTCCATGAAAGAGTTCCTCTCGGCGTTGTCCGCCGGATCCCTCATCGGGGCCCGCGGAAACTCAGGCGTCATCCTGTCACAGATCATCCGCGGCATGGCAACGGCCGCTGACAAGAAGCCGGTGCTGACGACGACAGATTTCACACAGATGCTCGCCAAAGCGACCGAGGTAGCATACAAGGCCGTGGTCACGCCTGTCGAAGGAACGATCCTGACCGTCGTCAGACGCATGGCCGAGAGTGCGGCGGGGCTGTACCAGGAAGACTACACGGATTACCTGGCCGAGGTCATCAGGACGGGAAGACAAGCGGTCAAGGAGACGACGGGGCAGCTCCCCGCACTCGCAGAAGCCCATGTGGTGGATGCTGGGGCCGAGGGACTTGTGACACTCCTGGAAGGTATGTTGATGAGCCTCCGGGGTGAGTCAGTCGCCTCCGGCAGACTGACGGTGGAGGATGAGCCGGAGGAACATGTCGGCCCGCAGGACCTGACGTACCGCTATGACACAGTGATCCTGGTGGCTTCCGACACGCTGCCGGAAACCGAAATCCGCGCAAAACTGACAGAACGTGGCGACAGCCTTGTCATGGCCTCGGCGGGTGGCCTTACCAAGATCCATGTCCACACCAACGAGCCATATGACACCATCCAGTACCTCATGAAGTTTGCCCCGATACGGGAGGGGCGCATCGAGGACATGCAATACCAGGCAAACGAGTATGCCAGCGGCCCGGCGTCCGGAGCAGGTTCACTATCGAAGCCACTCGCTTCGACGGAGGGCTGCGCTGACGAAGGCGTCCAGCGTGCATACGTCGTCGTCTCTCCGGGACCTGGATTTGACGAGATCTTCCGCAAACTTGGAGCGCAGATCATTGTCGGCGGCGGCGACACGATGAATCCGCCGACTGAGGCTTTCCTGGGTCCCATCAAGGCGTGCAAGGCCAAGTCGTTCATTGTCTTCCCAAACAACAAGAACATCATCATGGCCGCACAACAGGCCGCCGGCCTCATCGACAAGGACGTGCTAGTGTTGAACGCTCGCCACCCGGTTCAGGCTATTAGCGCGCTAGTCCAGCTAGCTTCGTGTGATCCCGATGACGACTGTATGGCAATCGCGAACCAGGCTATCGATGCGACAGACTTCTTTGCGGTCACGCGTGCGACCAAGAATGCCACGGTTGCCGGCATGCTTGTCCACGAGGGCGACTACATGCTGCTCGTGGACGACAAGCTTATGGGACTTGGACAGTCGGTCGAGGAAGCACTGGTGCACCTCAGCGAGTTCCCCATCGCCTGGGATGACAAGTCTCTGGTATCAGTGTACCGGGGCGTCGACTTTGCTGAAGCGTCATTCGAAGCGCTCGTTGCGACGTTGACCCAGCAATTCCCTGACCTTGAGATTCAGTCCTACTATGGAGGCCAGGCTTTCTACGGCGTCGTGGGGTCGGTCGAGTAATGGATAGCGCTCAGCTGAGACAACAGGTGACCATCGCCGTCGAGAGCCTGATACGGCGTATTGGACAGTCATACGAGTTTACGGTCGTCCTCGGATCTGGTCTGTCGAGCTTCGTGGAGCGGATGGACGCGCGAACGATCGTCCCCTACGTCGAGATTCCGGGGTTCCCTGTGTCGACGGTCAAGGGGCACGCCAGCGAGATTGTCGCGGGGAGCATCGGCGGGCACAGAGTGTTGTGTTTTGCGGGTCGCTTTCACTACTACGAGGGCTACGACGCTGCCACGGTGACCATCCCCGTCCGAGTTGCCCAGGCTCTCGGTGTCCATACCGCCCTCTTCACGAATGCGGCGGGCGGCATTGCGGATCGTCTGCGACTGGGGGACCTCATGGTCATCGAAGACCATCTCAACCTGCTTACCGCAGACAGCCCGCTTCGAGGGCTCGCAGATGAAGTCTTTGGCTCCAAATTCGTGAACATGTACACTGCGTATGACCCCACGGTCACCCAGGCGCTCAAGTCGGTAGGCAAACGTCGTTCGCTGCCGATGGCGTCCGGCGTCTATGCTGCACTGTCCGGGCCACAGTTCGAGACCCGTGCAGAGATTCGCATGCTGCGTATTCTGGGAGCCGACGCGGTCGGTATGTCGACGATTCCTGAGGTGATTGTGGCAAACCAGGCAGGCATGCGCGTTGGTGCCGTCTCGGTTATTACCGACCTTGCGACCGATACGGTCACCGAGCTGAGTCATGACCAGGTACTCGCCACGGCGAGACGTGCCGATGAACACTTGGCAGAGTTGCTGACCGGTGTCATCGAGGAGACCGAGTGCTGAGCAGGAACTTCGCAGAACTTATCGAGAAGAAGAAGTCCGGCGGCGAGCTCTTGGAAGAAGAGATCTCGTGGTGGATCGATGGCCTTGTGAGTGGCTCCATCCCCGATTACCAGACATCTGCAATGCTCATGGCCATCTATTTCAGGGGGATGAATCCTCACGAGACTGCCTGGCTGACGCATTGCATCAGCACAAGCGGAGACGTCATCGACCTCTCTTCCCTGCGTGGAGTGAAATGCGACAAGCACTCATCGGGGGGCGTCGCCGACACAGTGTCCATACCCCTCATTGCCATTGCCGCAAGCTGTGGTGCCGTGATGCCCAAAATGTCGGGAAGGGGGCTCGGCCATTCTGGCGGGACAATCGACAAGCTTGAGTCGATTCCGGGTTTCGACGTCAACCTGACGCCTGAGGCGTTCGCGGAGGTCGTCAACCGTTTTGGTGGAGCCATCATGGCTCAGACCGGCGATGTAGCCGTGGCCGACAAAAAGCTGTACGCTCTCCGTGACGTGACGGCAACAGTGGACTCTGTGCCTCTTATCGCGTCCAGCATCATGGGCAAGAAGCTTGCCTCCGGGACGGACGTAATCGTCCTCGACGTGAAGTGGGGATCTGGTGCGTTCATGACAGGCAAGTCGGAGGCCATCGAACTGGCGAAGACCATGGTTGGCATCGGAGAGGACAATGGCAAGACGACCGTGGCCTATGTGACGGACATGAATGAGCCGCTGGGCAACGCAGTGGGCAATGCCCTCGAGATCGTCGAGGCTGTCCAGGTTCTCAAGGGGCACGGACCGGCCAAATTGGTCGATGTCATACTGACGCTCTGCGACGAGGTCCTCATGCAAAGTGGAATCGTTCAGAGACGTGAAGACGCCAGAACAATGGCGATGAACGCCATCGCCAGCGGGAACGCGTTGCAGCGCTTCGCGGATATCGTGAAGGCGCAGGGAGGGGATCCCGCATTCATCGACCGGCCCGAGGTTCTGCCACAGGCCGCAGTCAGGCAGCCGGTCTATGCTCCATGCAGTGGATTCGTCACGAGCATCGATGCGAAAGGCATTGGGCTGGCTGCCATGCGCCTTGGTGCAGGACGCCGAACAAAGGAAGACGTCATCGATCTGGCCGTCGGCCTGGTGCTGGACGTCAAGACCGGCGATGCCGTCAGTGCCGGACACCAGATTGCGACCGTCTACGCACGCACGGAGAGCGACGCAATTACGTGCGAGCAGGAAATCCTGGGGGCAATTGTCGTCGGGCAAGCGTCCGTCCCTCGGTGGCAGACCGTCGTGGCAAAGATCAGCCGCGCGGACGGTGTGGTGACGTACGGGCATTCGTGAAAACGGTCATTCTTGGCCATGCAGGTGCGGACTTTGATTGTGTAGCCTCAATGGCTGGGCTGTCTCGGCTGTATGCCGGGGCCGTCCCAGTGTTGCCTGGGTCCCTCGAGCCGAACGTTGAGGAGTTCCTCCGGCTCTACGAGGGGCGTTTTCGCTTTGTGCGCATGCCCGCACCCACCTTGCTGAAAGAAGACATCGAAACGGTCATTATTGCCGATACGATTGTCGCATCGCGTCTCGGCGAATACAAAGAGGTCCTCTCGATCCCCGGGATAAGGCTGGTTGCCTATGACCATCATGAACCAAACTCCGCGAGCCTGGCACATATTGACGAGGGACATATCCGGAAGTGTGGAGCGACCGCATCACTTGTGACAGCCGCGCTCCGCGAGCAACTGGTTCCGGTGAATCCGGACGAGGCTACACTCCTTGCGCTTGGCATCTATGAGGACACGGGCTCCCTGCTGTTTCCCGAGACGACAGCATTCGACGTCGAACAGGCGGCCTATCTGCTCAAGGCCGGGGCAAGCCTATCCATGGTCGCCCGTTACGTCACGACCTACCTGGTCCCGGATCAGCAAACGGCTCTCGAGAACGCGCTGAGCAATGCACAGGTCAGGACAGTGGCTGGAGCACAGATAGCATTTTCCATCGTGCATGCAGAGCGGAACGTCGGCAACCTCTCGGTCATCGTCCACCGGCTGGCCCAGATCATCAAGGCAGAAGCGGTCTTTCTCGTCTACCAGACCCCCCAGGCGCTCTACGTTCTCGGGCGCAGCGACCGCTTGCTCAACGTCGCAGAGCTGCTTGCCCCTCTGGGTGGAGCAGGCCGGATCCATGCGGCAGCATCCATCCTGCGAGACGGAACATCTGCTGAGACTGCACAGGAGCACATTATATCCGCTATAGCCGCGAGGCGTACTCAGTGGCGTCAGGTCGTGCGCGATATCATGACCCCCCATCCTGCGACAGTCTCCCAGGACCGGGTCGCCGAAGAAGCCTTGCAGATCATGGTCAATCTTGGGTTCTCGGTCCTGCCGGTCGAACGTGATGGCCAAATTGTCGGCGTCGTGGCCAAGAAAGCTCTCGAGAAGACTTCCCTCATGCGGCTCCAGCAGAAGCCTGTACATTACTTCCTGAATACGCGCATTCCGGCTGTCTCCCTCACTGCGACCGTCGAAGAGCTCATAGAGGCGTTCGGTACGTACAACACAGGTCTCCTGTTGGTCATGGAACAGGACCGCCTTCTGGGCGTGGTGTCGAGATCGGACGTCTTGCGCTACCTCAACAGTACGGCACATCCACAGAGTGTCGTCGGTACGCCGGGCGTGCGGGTCATCGCGCGTTCCGATCTGGATCGCTTGGGCGGAAGCGACACGGCAGCGACACTGGCCAAAATCGGTCAGATCGGGGATACCGAGGGAAACCGCGCGTATCTGGTCGGCGGCTCCGTACGCGACGTCCTCCTCGGCAGGCCCCCCAACGATTGGGACATCGTCACGGAGAAAGACGTCTCGGGCGTTGCCGCGGCAGTCGCCACGTCCTTCGACACCAACGTGATCTCCTATGGACGCTTCATGACACACAAGGTTCGTATCCGAGAGCGGGAGTACGATTTTGCAGGAGCCCGCCTCGAGTACTACGACTTTCCAGGCTCATTGCCCACGGTCGCCCCTGCATCATTGATGAAGGACCTGCTGAGGAGAGACTTCACCGTGAATGCTCTTGCCATGTCCCTCTCAGAGAGCGATTTCGGCACCATCGTCGACGCCACCGGAGGGCTCAAGGACCTCGACGCCCGGATCATCCGGATGACATATGCCGACAGCTTCATCGAGGACCCCGCGCGGATACTGCGTGCCGTGGCAGCCCAGGTACGTCTGGGCTTTATCCTTGAGGACGGCACCCGTGAGAAGGCGAGCGAAGCCCTTGAGCTCGGGCTCCTGAACGTCCGCCGTAACAGACGTGCGCAAGGCGAGTTCAAGGAGCTGCTCTCGGGGGGCAGCAGCGTCGCATGCATCGCAGCGCTTTGCTTACTCGGATGCGGACTCATCGGTCTTCCACTGGTTCCGCCGCGGGCCACAAAACTCCGACTCCTGTCCGCCCTCAAAGATGGCCGCCACACGGCCGTGAACGGCCTGGACGCTCCTCCGTGGGTTGCGCCGCTTCTCGTGTGGCTGGGCAACATTCCTTCTGGGGAATTGCAGGAGGTCCTCAAAGACTTCGGATTGAGCGACCGGCTTGCGGCGGCGTTTCGGTCATGGCAGCGAAAGGAACGGGCACTGCGCCGCCTTCTCAAGCAAGGATCATGCAAGGTGAGTGCTGTAGCCGCAAAGCTCGAGGGTATTCCCCTGCCTATCCTCTTGATCCTGGAGGCCCGTCTTGCCGGATCGGAGACGACCGGTCCCCACGACCTCCTCATGACAGTCCTGGCAAGGATGGACGGCCCACCACTGGTCTCAGGTGAGGACGTCATGAGCCTCGGCATTCACGAGGGACAACAGGTCGGACTGCTTCTCGACCAGGTGCGACGCCTCCAGCTGGACGGTATGATCAACTCCAGGGAGAAGGCTGTGGCGTATCTGTGCGCGTCAAAAGGTTGACGCACGGCCGTCCCCGCCTATAATAGGCACGGCGCAGGCCCTTTCCTGACGTGCGCACAGCGCAGGGGCCCATAGCTCAACGGTAGAGCAGGTGGCTCATAACCACTTGGTTCTTGGTTCGAATCCAGGTGGGCCCACCATGGTGTCATAATCGTCGATGAGGTGAATTCATGCTAATAGACAAACTTTGGGAGCTTCAAGAACTCCAGTTGGACTACCAGCGGAAGGAACGTCTTCTGGAGGAGTCGGACCTGTCTTCATTGTTGAGTCACAAGATCGACGAGACCGAGGAGCAGCTGGCCGCACTACGCGAGCAGCTGGAAACGTTCAGGGCCGACGAGGTCAGAATCGGTGAGAAGCTGGACGACCTTTCGGCGAAGGTTCACGAAGCCGGCGCCAAGCTCGGGAAGGAAGAAATGTCCGAGGACAAGGTCCAGAAACTCGAGGAGAAGATGAAGAAGCTCACCCTTGAGAAAGAAAAGGTCGAGGATGCGCAGGGGAAGAACTTCCACGACCGGCAGGACGTCGAGGATCAGACCAGAGCGTCGGAATTGCTGGCGGAGAAGCTTCGCAAGGAGCTCGTAACCATTCCACAGTTGGACAAGACCTCCAGAGCTGCCGTGAAGAAGTCTCTTCCAGCCTTGCGCAAGGAAATGGAGGATCGCAAGTCGAAGCTGCCGCTGAAAGCCAAGCTGATTTTCGAGAGTCTCTCGGAGAAGTTCAGCGGAGCTCCTGTTGCAAGAGTGGCGAGTTCGACCTGTGACTACTGTCACGTGAGGCTGTCCCAGAAGACACTGTTCAATCTTCGCAATGCAGAGGGCGGCAGCGGTGATGCTGAAGATCTCATCCGTTGCGAGATCTGTGGCAAGATCCTGTACGCCGGTACCAAGGACCGCGAATGAGTCAGTCGCAGGCAGGAGATCTTCCTGCTTGAGGAAAGTCCGGGCTCCAAGAAGCGAGTTGCTCGGGAAACCCGAGTGGGGGTAACCCCAAGGAAAGTGCAACAGAAAATATACCGCCCCGCAAGGGGTAAGGGTGAAATGGTGGTGTAAGAGACCACCGGCAGACCAGCGATGGGCTGCGCATTGCAAACCCCAACTGGAGCAAGACAAAATAGGAAGGCACACAGGGCTGCTTCTCCCTGCCTTCGGGTATGTCGCTTAGATAAATGACTGACCACGACAGAACCTGGCTTATCATTCGCGGTATATGAAGAGACCCCGACCTCACGGAAGGGGTCTCTCTATTTCCAAGCGTTCCTGCCGACGACATCTCAGCAGCCGCTTGCCGGACAGCGTGTGGCTGAGGGCTACACCTGCTCTGCTATCGCGATCAGCTCGGCGAAGGCGGCCGGCTTGAGGCTGGCTCCTCCGATCAATCCACCATCCACCGAAGGGAGGCCTGCGATGGAGGCAAAGTTGGCCGGTTTGACGCTGCCGCCATAGAGAATTGCGACAGAGCCACCAATTGCCGTTCCGAGAAGCTGCTTGAGGTGCTCCCGGATGAGGCGGTGTGCTTCTTCAATTTGCTCATTCGTGGCATTCACCCCTGTTCCAATGGCCCATACCGGCTCATAGGCGACAATGAGCTGGGCGCCATCGGAGAGCCGAACGTCACTGAGGGCGGTGTCCAGCTGCCCGAACACGACCTCTTCGATCTTGCCCGCATTGCGCTCCTCGAGTGTCTCTCCAACGCACAACACGGGAATCAGGGACGCCTCCAGGGCGTTGACCAGCTTGCGATGGAGCAGAACGGCTGACTCACCGATGATGTGTCTGCGTTCCGAATGTCCTATGAGCACGTGGGTTGCCCCTGTTGAGCGGACCATGGCTGGTGACACTTCTCCGGTGAACGCGCCTTCTGCGTCGGCCGCGACATCTTGAGCGCCGAGTTGCACCCAGGCCGGGACCGCGCCGGTCTCTGCCAGCGCCCCCAATGCGATGTAGTTGGGGAAAACGAGGACCCGCACCTTGTTTCCCTGCGGGGGCGTGGCGGCGGCCAGCTCGGCAAAGTACGTCCTGGCCTCCTCAATGGTCTTGAACATCTTCCAGTTTCCTGCGACGATTTTCATGTTGTTCTCCTCTTGACGCGACACATGAGTCCCACGCCCACTATGATTCTTCATCCTCGGTCAAGCGTGGCGGAGCCGTGGGCAATCGCTCTGCACGCACTCTGGAGATTCTCTTCCCGACAACGTTCACGACTGTGAAAACAACGCCGGCGTGCTCGACCTTGTCTCCAACACGAGGAAGGCGTCCAATTTGGGACAGCATGAGCCCTGCGACGGTATCATAGTCTTCACCCGACAACTCTGCGCGAAAGAGTTCCGAAACCTTGTCGGTCGACACCGAACCCTTGATAAGAAACGCATCGGCTCCCGCGTTCTCGATTTCGGCGGCCTCCTTGTCATACTCGTCCTGGATCTCGCCGAACACCTCCTCCAGGATATCCTCGACAGTAATGAGCCCTGAAACGGCTCCGTACTCGTCGAAGAGAACAGCTGTCTGGATGCGCTGCCGCTGCATCTCCTGGAGCAGGCTGCTGATCTTCTTGGTATCCGGAGCAAAGAATGGCTGCCGGAGGATGCCGCTTGCCTTGACGGTGGGCCCGGCACCGCCCGCCATGGCTCTCAGCGCATCCTTGGCATAAACGACTCCCACGACGTTGTCGTCGTCCATGACCGGCAGACGGGAGTGACCAGTCTCGTTGATTGCCCTGACCACTTCACTGATCGGGGTGTCCTTCTCGACTGTTCTCACGTCCACAAACGGCGTCATGATCTCATACGCCAGGGTGTTGGTATAGTCGAAGATGTTGTAGATGAGGCGCTCTTCCTCTTTGTCGATCACACCGTCCTCCTGCCCCATCTTGAGCAGGTAGCGGAAGTCCTCGGAATCGTTGAGGTAGCCGGTGTGCTTGGCACGCCGAAGCAGTGGCCCCGTAAAGACCCCCGAGACTGCCGCAAGTGCACGTGCGCCCGGGTAGAGCAGCAGGTAGAGAGGATAGAGCAGAATGGCTGTGCCATGTGTGACCTGTTCAGGAAACGCCTTGCCGATCGACTTCGGGATACTCTCGGCGAAGATAACGACAACGACCGTCAAGGCGAGTGTGGAGGCCACCGCAAGCAGGTCCGGGTTTACGCGCGTGAACAGGGTGAGAACGACCCGAGCGAAGATGAAGGACGCCCCAAGATTGGCCATGTTGTTACCCAGGACCACCACGGCGATGAGCATCGAATGGCTAGCCGCCATTCTGGCCCTCAGCCGATCAGCGAGGACGGAAGATGCTCCGGTCTTTTCCAGAGCCATCGGTGTGATGGTCACGTAGCCGTATTCCACCATGGAGAAGAGGAACGAGAGAGCCAGGAGGACCAGCAATCCGACGATCTGTCCGGTCATGCAGACCTTCTCGCCACGTCAGGGCAGTGCCCCTGTGCAATTGTTGCGAACAGCTCTTCCTCGCGGTGCTCCATCAGCGTGCGGTCATGCTCCAGGGTGTGGTCGAAGCCGACCAGGTGGAGCACAGAGTGAATGAGGGAGAACGCGAGCTGGTCTTCAAGCCCGTTTCCACTCGAGATGGCTTTGCTCTCCACAGCATCCATACAGATGACGATATCCCCAAGCACCCAGCCCGTGCCGGGCGCGGCATAACCCAGCGGAAACGATAGCATGTCGGTGATCGTGTCGCTGCCTCTGTGGTCACGGTTCAACTCCCGCATTTGAGACCCAGGGACGAAATAGCAGGAGACGGCGGCGGCGTGTCGAACACCCGGAATTGCGGTGATTTCCGGCTGTATCATCTGGGCTATGCGGACGACAAGCCCCACCAGAGCCTTGCTGTCCACCTGCCATCCGGGATCCGACAGTTCTACACGACAGTGTACAGACAGATCAGATTCTTTCATTTGCCTCCTCAGGCGTCACATAGGCATCGCGAACATGGTAGAACGAGATGAGGGATGTGAGGAAGTAGTCCTTGACGGCAGCGATCTCACCCAGTGTGAGCTGTGACTCGGCAAGTTGACCGTCGGCAATGCGAGCGCTGACAATCGCATCGATGAGCCCCTCCAGAGCTGGTTTGTCCACCCTGGCAAGCGACCGCGCCGCCGCTTCGACGCCGTCGGCGAGGAAGACAAGAGAGGACTCCCTCGTGTGTGGCTTGGGCCCCTGGTACCGAAATGTGTCAGGCGAGAGGTTTGTCTGCTCGGCCGACGCCTTGTCGTAGAAGAACTGGACGACAGTCGTGCCATGGTGCTCGGCGATGATATCGACCACCTCGGGCGGCAGGTGATTGCTCCCTGCAAGCGTAACGCCTGCCTGGACGTGCTCGAGGATCACCTTCGTACTCAGTTCAGGAGAGATATCCTCGTGGATGTTCGGCAGTTCTCCGCGGTTTTCGCCGAAAAATTGTGGATGCAGCAACTTGCCGATGTCGTGGTAGTAACCGCCAACGCGAGCCATCAGCCAGTTTGCACCGATACGCTGAGCGGCTCCTGCCGCGAGATTGGCCACGTTGAGACTATGATGGTACGTCCCCGGGGCGCTTTCGAACAGTTGCGCCAGAAGCTTGCTTCCCGTATCCAGAAGCTCGCGCAGCCTCATGACCGTGGCGACGTTGAAGAGCCGCTCGAAAACCAGGGTCAGTCCCAATGCAAACACAGCTGCAATGACCCCCCCTGCGAGCAGGTACCCGGCGTTGGCAGCAATCACGGATAGCCGCTGTTCGCTGAGCCCGGCAAGAGCGCCGTAGACAAGAGCTGCTGATACCCCCGCAATCGGCCCGGCGATGAGAAGGGCGCTCATCTTGTTCGCCTTCCGCATGACGATGAATAGCGAAATAGCCCCCACGACAAGCCCCGAGATCACTTCCGCGGGCATCGGAACCATGATCCACGTCATGACCATCAGGGCAAGGCCGAAGACCGTGGCAAGGGCACTCTCGAAGAAAACGAACCCGAGCAGTATGCAGAGGAAGAAGGGGGTCATCGTTGCCGCCACGCCACCGGCGAGCCAGCCGATCGCGATGCAGGAGCCGCCGATGACCCCTGTCTCCATCAACAGATGTTCGGTCCGGCCTTTCGCCGAACCCAGTAATATGACTGCCAGCGCGACCGCTATCCACGCGACCCACGCGACCAGTATCTGAGACACAACGTTTCGAAGCGCGCGAGGTCCCCAGACCAGGCCCGTACTCAAGAGCACGTCGACGGTGCTCTGATCCAGTATGCTCCCCTTCTTCACGACGGGGGTGCCGGCGAGGATGGTCGAGACAACCGGCGATACGGAGGACGCAGCCTTCTCGCGCGCAAGCAACGTTGCCTGCTCATCGAAAATGAGGTTCGAAGACACGAAACGAGCGGCCAAGAGATACGCTGAGCGCACCTGGTTATCGGAGACACCGTAGGTCTTGAGTTCCGTGTTGATGCTTTCGCGGGCAGCTGCGAGGCTTCCCTCGAGGACGCCGCGACTCATGACGGTCGTCAATGCCTGACGCGCCGCCGTCTTCGACGATTGAACCTCCGACTCCGAACAGGTCGCCAGGTACTTGGTCGTTGCACCTGCCGAGGTCATGAGCAGTGCCGCGATCCGCTGAGAGTCCTGGTCCATCGTGAGATCCTGCGCGCGTATGCTGATGACCTTGGTCATGATTTCTTCGAAGGCAGCGATGGCTGCAGGCAGCCGCGAGCTGTCGAACTTGTAGATAGGAGCGACTTCGTCTCTTGCGCGCTTGCGAAGGTCCTCAGTTCTGGCACCATCGACATAGACGATGCCTCGCCTGGAAACCATGTCTGCGTCGAGGGCGGTGCCTACAGGCACACTTCTGCGCACGGGCATGAATGGAAGAGCGCACAGCACGGCGGAGAGAAGTGCTGCCAGAATGAACACCAGGGTACCAGTGTATCTGAATCGTGTGAGTCGGACAACGAGGCTATGACGAGTACTTCGGAGGAAACGCGCTATTCTACTGTGTCTGGTCATGGGTGGTACTGTCCGCCTCGTTTCTGTGCCTTGTTGCACGGAAGAATGTCGTGCTAACGTCTCCGTAGCGCCTTTCCTTGTAACTCACCAGATCTATCGCCAGCCCTTCATACCGTTCATGCACGGGTTCCCTTGATGCATGTTCCATGATTATGATACAGCCGTCTGCCGCGTCGCGCAAATGCTCGGACAGGGTGACCAGGAGCCCTTCCTGCAATCCGGAGTCAAAGGGCGGGTCTGCAAAGAGGACGTCGAACTCCGTTCCCTGCAATCCGCTCACATATCCATCAGCATCGCCCTTGACGACAGAAGACTGCTCCTGAAGCGCAAGCATCCGCAGGTTGTCATGGATGAGACGCACTGAGCGATTGTCCGCATCGACGAAGGTCGTATGTGCCGCTCCATTGCTGAGCGCTTCGATGCCAACTGCACCGGTGCCGCTGCAGACGTCGATGAACCGCGCTCCCGCAAGAACCGGTCGCAGCATGTCCATGACGGCCTCTCGTGCCTTGTCGGACGTAGGCCGCAGCCATGGTTCCTTCCCGATTGTCTTCAGTGAACGTCCCTTCAGTGTACCTGATCCGATGATCATATCAGTTGTCCTCCATGCCTGGCTTTGAAGCAGGGTACCGGAGAGACAGCATACGGGCCAGATCCATGTGTTCCGGAGTACCAAGTGCTGGGTCGTGTTCCAGGAGCTCCGAAGCAGCCTTTCGGATCTCCGGAAGAATCGAAAGATCGCGGTAGCTCAGCAGGGCTGTCGATCCGAACAGCGGAACGTCATAGCCATGCTGGACCGTTCCAAGGATGTCGCCGGGTCCTCGCAGTTTGAGGTCTTCCTCTGCGATCTGGAACCCATCGTCAGAATTGACCAGGACCTGGAGGCGTTCGGTACCGTCGGGAGTCACGTTGCCCTGGATGAGCATGCAATGCGAGACCGAGGACCCTCGGCCGACTCTCCCGCGGAGCTGATGGAGCGTAGCGAGCCCGAATCTCTCCGCATCCTCGATGACCATGACACTTGCGTTCGGCACGTCGACACCGACCTCGACGACCGTCGTCGCAATCAGGGCATCCAGACTCCCCAACCGGAAGGCATCCATGGTAGCCTCCTTCTCACTACTCTTCATGCGTCCGTGCAACGAAGCAATGCGCAGGCCCTTCAGGCTGCCTTCGGTCAGCTCCTTCATTGTCTCCTCGACTGACGCAGTGCCTTCGCCCTCGTCCGAAGCCGGGTCGATGGCGGGGACCACGACAAATGCCTGCCGGCCCTGAGCAATCTCCTTGCGCACCATGGCATAGGCGCTATCGCGCTTGGTGGCCGTCAGGAGATGCGTCTGGATCGGGAATCGCCCCGGAGGCTTTTCCAGCAGTTCGGAGATGTCGAGATCGCCGTATATGGTGAGAGCCAGCGTTCTCGGGATCGGGGTCGCGCTCATGACGAGCGAGTGTGGCTGTTTGCCCTTCGTTCCCAGAGCTACGCGCTGAGCAACTCCAAAGCGATGCTGCTCGTCGACCACGCTCAGGCCAAGACGCTCGAATGCCACACCCTCCTCGAGAATGGCATGCGTGCCGACGAGACAATCGACTTCACCGGTTGCGACAGCGTTCAGGATGCCCCTGCGCTGGGACTTGGTCATCCCTCCGGTCAGCGTGGCGACTCGAACCCCGACAGGAGCAAGCATCTCCTCGAGGACGCGTCCCGTTTGCTCCGCGAGAATCTCAGTGGGACTAAGGACGGCGCTCTGGTATCCGGCCACCTTGGCGGCATACGCCGCGTACCCGGCCACCGCCGTCTTGCCTGAACCAACGTCCCCGTGGAGCAGGCGGTGCATCTGCCTCGGCCTGCGTACGTCTCCCTCAATGTCTCGCATGGCCGCTGTCTGAGACGCAGTGGGAACGAACGGCAGGATCCCGACATAGCGTTCGACCGTCCCCGCAGGCATGTCGAACGGGGTTCCCAGAACATCTTGTTCGACATGCCTGCGCATCAGGACTCTCAGTTCAAAGAGAAACAGACTATCGAATGCAAACCGCCCGCGCGCCTTTTCCGCCTCGTATTCATCGGTTGGAAAGTGCAGGGAGCGGTAGCTCCAGGCAAGGTCAGGCAGCTGGAAACGCGAAGCCACGTCCCGTGGCAGATACTCGGCGGCCACAGAGGGTATCCGGCCTGCAGCACGCCACATATGAGACCGCAATCCCTTCTGGGTAACGCCCGACGTAAGGTGATAGAGCGGTACGATCCGGTTCATGTGCAGTTGGGCAGCCGGCGTTCCCGACTCCTCGAACGCCGGCTGCATCAGCTGAGCCCCTTCGAACGAGTTCTCCAGTCTCCCGTAGAAATCGTAGTCATGTCCAGCCTGAAGTCTGCTCCTCACAAACCGGTTGTTGAACCAGACGAGATGGAGCACGCGTCCACCGGGGTCCCTGGCTGTCGCCTTGACCAGCAGGACCTTTCGTCGGATCTCTGTCACCGACTGCAGCCGCGCTTTGATGAGGACCATCTGTCCAAGCGACTCGCGCGACAGCTCCGTAGGATAGCGCAGGTCGAGGTAGCCCTTGGGCGCATGCTGGAGGAGGTCGGCAATGCTGGCCACCCCGAGTTTCCCCATGACCTCTTGAACACGGGGTCCGACTCCCCACAGTGTGGACACCGGTTCCTCGAGCACCTCCAGCAAGGCATTCATGCTGTCGGACACAGGCTTCGGCGAAGGCGTTACACACATCGCAGGCGCGCTTCCCTGCAGTGGCGACCCCGCAGTCGAAGGCGTCGAGCTGTCCAGAAGGGCAAGAAGCGCGCTACACCTGTCTGCTCGCTCGCGCTTCGGCAAGAACTGATAATCGACCAGCAAGGACCGCAGCTCGTTCGATACGCCATGCTCCGCTACACGCTGTGCTCGCGTGCAAGAGCCTTCCACGGTCGCCAGGGCCAGCCGCGCAAACCCGCCTACGGCGGCATCGTCCTGACAGCCACGCTTGAGTTCCAAGCGCACCAGACCCCGCAGGAGCTCTTTCCACGTATCTGATTCGGCCGGACTGCCTCCGCTGCTCACTGGGCCGCTGATCCTCGGGATTCCTGCAACAGCTTAGGAAATATCCGCAAGGAAGCTCGAACCCGCGACAGGCGCCACTCCGAGGTACTCCGCCACGGTGGCACCAAGGTCCGCAAAGGATTCGCGGACTCCCAGGTATGTTCCGCCACGGCGCGAGGGAGAGTATGCGAGAACAGGCACGTACTCACGTGTATGGTCCGTATGTGCGGTGAATGTTGGATCGCAGCCATGGTCGGCAGAGATGAACAGGATATCGTCATGCTTCATCGACCTCAGCAACTCGGGGACCGCCTCATCGAAGCGTTCCAGGGCGGTGGCATAGCCGGCCGCGTTGCGGCGATGGCCGAAGAGCATGTCAAAGTCGACGAGGTTGGTGAACAGCAGTCCTTCCCAGTTGTTGGCCTTGATCAGCTCAATCGTCTTCTGGATACCTTCTTCATTGTTCTCGGCGTGGAAATGCTGCGTGAACCCCTCACCCGCAAACAGGTCGTAGGTCTTACCGACGCCGATGACGTCCATACCGGCCTTGCTCACCTGAGTGAGGGTGGTAGGGCCAAGCGGCTGAGCGGCATAGTCATGGCGGTCAGATGTTCGCACGAAATTCCCGGGCGTTCCGATGAACGGACGCGCGATAACGCGACCGACCAGGTGCTCACCCTGAAGAATCTCGCGCCGGCTGATCTCGCACATCTCATACAGCTTGTCCAAGGGGATGACCTCGTTGTGGGCTGCAATCTGGAACACGGAGTCGGCGGACGTATAGACGATCGGATAGCCGGTACGCATATGCTCTTCGCCCAGTTCCGCGATGATTGTCGTCCCGGACTCAGGGCGGTTGCCCAGAGCCTTCGTACTGAAGCGCTTTTCGAAGGCTTCAATGACCTCAGGCGGAAACCCGTTGGGATACGTGGGGAACGGCTTTGTCAGTGTCAGTCCCATCATCTCCCAATGACCGCTCACAGAATCCTTCCCCCTGGCTTTCTCCTCCATGATCCCGAAGGAACCCACCGGGCTGTCGAAGCGCAGGTCGAGCAGATACTTCAGGCCAAGTTCTTCGAGATGGGGGAGGTGAAAACCCGGCACGCTCTTGTAGATGTGGCGAAGTGTGTCCGAACCACCATCCCCATAGATGAACGCATCCTTGGCTTCGCCGATGCCGACGCTGTCCAGAACAATGACGATTGCTCTCTTCTTCATGGCTTGTTCGTCCCCTCCTGTGCGCTGGTGCCCTTGTCCGCCTGTCGACGCTGCCTGCGACGACGGGCCGGCCTCAGCATGAATTCGCCGATGGCGGTGATGCCGCCGGCGCCCATCTTGACATAGTGATCGAAAAAACGCCAGATCAGAATGAAAGCCCCCAGGATGCCATGTGGAACAAACGCGGCAAACAGGGCCACCGCGCCGAGCTCGGCTCCGACGGAGGCGCCAGGCGTTGGAAAATAGGAGACGGCAAGGTAGTAGATAAGGGTTGCCACAACAATCTGGGTGATCGACGACGCAACGCCAAGACCATACAGCAGGATGATCGGCGTCAGGACGATGAGACCCCAGGAGACGAAACTATAGGCCAGGCCTGCGGCAAGCATTGGTCGATTGGCCTTGGCGGCTGTCTCGCGCGCGCGCAGGGCATCCTTGACGAATTTCTCCACACGGCGCGCTGGTCGCTGCCAGAACCTTCCTCGCCCATTGAGCGTCTGCGTCGGATGCTGAACCAGCCTGTCGATGTAGTCATTGATCCACTGCAGCCGAATCAGGCAAAACACGAGCAGAGCGAAGTTGGCCACGTAGGCTGCTATGCCGATGTACAGGACGAGACGGAAGCGATTGCCGACATCCAGGCTCTGGCCGGAGAAGAACAGCCAGACAGGCACAAAAACGAGAACGACCATCTGGGAAGCACCCGCGAGGATCGCCTTGATGGCGAACACCATCGTCGAATCCGCCACGTTGATTGAGTCGTCCTTGAACAACATGAATATCTGGGCCGGCTCACCTCCGCCCGCCGCGAACGGTGTCAACCTGGCAAAGAATTCCCCCACGAGGATGTTGCGCATGGCGGTGCGGAACGTGATCCGCAGGCCGACCGAGCGGACGATTGCCTGCAGTCGAAGCGCCTGGAAGACGATCTCAAGGAAGATGAGGACGAGGGCCGCCAGGATATAGCCGGGATTGAGGGACCTCACCACGTTCACGATATTCATCTGATGCGAAATGAGTGAGACAGCGAAGAAACCGAGTGCTCCGAATGCAAGTGCTCCCAGAAGCTTCCAGACGATGCTCCAGACGTTGGTAATCTCGGGACGATCGGGTGCCGGCGGCAGAGGTTGAGAGAGCCCAGCAGCAATATCAGGCTGACTGACGGCGTGATCCTCCGGGCTCAACGTGACAGGCTCGGGTTGGTCACCGTGCGTCCCCGTCGCCGGGAGACGGTCGTCTATGCGTTCTTCGCCAGTTGCCATAAGCGGTCCAGTTCCTCAGGAGATGCTGTCGCAATATCGACCTCCTGCTGTGTCGCGTACGCACGGACGCGATCGTATCGGTCGCGAAACTTGTCGAACGAGTGGTGCAGAGCCTTGACGGGGTTGATACCTGAAAGCCGCGCGATGTTGAGTGCAGAGAAGAGGACGTCCCCCAGCTCCATGGCCAGCGCGTGTTCGTCCCTGGACGCTGCGTTCAGTTCCTCTCCCAACTCGCGGGACTCCTCGAGCAGCTTGCCATAGGCCTGGTCCGCCGATTCGAAATCGAACCCCTCGCAACGGGCGGTCTCCTGGGACAGCAACGCGTTTTCGATGGACGACAGTAGTTTTGCGCTGTCGACAAAGTGCTTCTTCCGACCCTCCTGGGCCTTGAGCTTCTGCCAGTTCTCCAGCACCTGGTCGCTCGATGCCACCGAAACGCTGCCAAAAACGTGCGGATGCCTGAATGTCAGCTTGTCGTCAACGGTCCGAACCACGTCACAGATGTCGAAGCCATCTTCCTCACGGGCGATTTCCGACTGGATGAACACCTGTAGCAGCAGGTCCCCGAGCTCCTCTTCGAGGTTGTCCGCGCTGCCCCTCTGTATGGCAAGCGCGACCTCGTAGGATTCTTCCAGAAGCGTATCCAGAAGCGACACATGCGTTTGCTGGCGGTCCCATGGACACTTCTGGCGCAACTCGGCAATGAGCAGCCTGAACTCCTCAAGAGCCGTATACTGGGTGCCAACGAGAGGCCAGAGAACGTCGGCCAGCCGTATCGCCTCCCGAGTCAGGTCGTCGGTCTCGATTGTCGGAGCATGAGACAGTCCAGGCAGCCGGCCGAGAAGCCCCACAACAACGGATGCCATGTCGACAGGACACAGACAGATGATCGTGCCATAGTGCCGACCCGCAAAACGTGTCCACGTCAGGAAACCGATAGCCTCTGCCGGATCCAGCAGTGTTCGGGCTGAGGTTGGCAGAAACCGGATGCTGGAGGCTGATGCATAGACCAGAGCATCCGTTCCAGCCGGAACCGCCCAGGCAACGTGCCGTCCACTTTCGAACGCCAATTGCAGACCTGGGTCCGGCTCACTAATGATGCGTATCTCATATTCTTCCATTGCTTCAGTGTACCGTTTCCGGCCCCGAAAGCAACCGTGAAAGCAGTGAGAGCGGCTTTTGGTCGGCCTTCATGGGAAGGACCACCGAGTCTCGCACGGTTCGGGCGTGGGCGATCTGGTCGACATGGGCGCGAAGGAACCGCGTGGCTGCTTCCTGAGTGGCAAATTCCAGAACAAGCGCCTGGCCCGACTCCTTGACGGACGACACGCCAAGGGGAATCAGTGACAGTTCGAGGCGCTTCAGCGCAAAGATCCCCAGGACCTCAGGAGGAAGAGCTCCATAGCGGTCGACGGTCCGCTCTTCGAGTGCTGTCAGATCCTGTCCGCCAGCCCGTTCGACAGCGTTGTAGAGTGCCAGCCGTTCTCCTGAGTCGGCTACATAGGACTCAGGGATGAAGGCGGACATCCCAAGAATGATCACGGGCTTCGCCACAGGCTCCGAGTACTGGCCCCGTACTCTCATGATTTCCTCCTCGACCATCGAGAGGAACATGTGGTACCCGACGTCGGAGAACCGGCCGCTCTGCTTCACGCCCAGGACATCACCGGCGCCACGCAGCTCCAGGTCCTTGAGGGCGACTTGCAGGCCGGCACCGAAGTCCACGGCCGAGGCAATGGCCTCGAGACGCTTGAAAGCCGCTGATTCGTGCAGGACACCGTGGGAATGGAAGATATAGGCATAGGCATGACGCCCTGCACGGCCCACCCTGCCACGCAGCTGATAGAGCTGGGCAAGTCCAAGGCGTTCTCCCTCGTCGATGATGATCGTGTTGACGTTGGGGAAATCGAGTCCCGCTTCGATGATGGTGGTCGACAGGAGGATATCGTACCTGCCTTCGTAGAAGTCCAGCATGATCTGTTCCAGGACCTCACTCCTCAACTGCCCATGCGCTACCGCGATGCGTGCCTCCGGAAACAGTCGGGAGAGCAGCGTAAACCGGCCCTCGATGTCGATGATGCGGTTGTGGACAAAGTATACCTGCCCGTGACGCGCCATTTCAGCGCGGACAGCCCGCGTCAGCTGCTCCTCGTCGAAGGGCATCAGGAACGTCCTGATGGGATACCGGCCCACCGGGGGCGTGTTGATGAGGGAAATGTCCCGGATACCAACGATCGACGATTCCAGCGTGCGTGGAATGGGTGTGGCGCTGAGAGTCAGCACGTCGACTTCAGCTTTCATCTTCTTGATCTTCTCCTTGTCCAGGACGCCGAAGAGCTGTTCCTCGTCCACGATCATCAGGCCGATGTCCTTGAAGTCCCCTGCCATGTTCAGGACCTTGTGTGTGCCGACGGCAATGTCGACACGGCCCTCGTGCAGGAGCTTGCGGTCAACCGTCAGTTCCCTGGAGCCTACCATCCTCGAGAACAGCGCAACCTTGTACCCGATCGGCTCGAAGCGTGCCTCCAGGTTGCGGAAGTGCTGCATCGCCAGGATGGTCGTCGGGGCGACGACGGCGACCTGTTTGCCGTTTGCGACCGCCCGTGCCGCCGCCCGTATGGCAACCTCGGTTTTCCCGAAGCCGACATCCCCGCACACCAGGCGATCCATCGGCTTGCCCGCCTCCATGTCGCTGAGGACGTCTGCGATAGCCTTCGACTGATCGGGCGTCAACTCGTAGGCGAAGGCGTCGACGACTGGCACCTCCAACTCTGGATTCGGCTTGAACACATAGCCCTCGCGCGCATGGCGTTTAGCCGCCGTCTCGAGCAGTTCGTGGGCAATGCGCCGGGCATCTTCCGCCGCCTCCTTGCGCGCCCGCTTCCACCTTCTTGATCCTGGTTCGTCGAGGGTGATCTCCGTGCGGTCCCCGACATACTTCTCGAGATACCCCAGGCGTTCGACAGGCACGTGGAGCAGCGAAAGGTCCTTGTACTCCAGGGAGATATAGTCCCGGGTGACACCATCGACCGTCAAGGCGTTCATGCCCCTGAACACGCCGATGCCGTAGTCCCGATGGACGACGTAGTCGCCTTCGTGCAGGTCCTCGAGGCGCGAGATGGCCTGAGAGAATCGGGTCGTCTTCCTGGGACTCATCGTGGCCCTCGGGAACAGTTCCCTGTCCGTCAGAACCATGAATCCCTCTGCGGCAAACCCCGCCGACAGGGAGCCCTTGATGACGGCAAGCCTTGCCATGATACCAGGGTCCTCGACCGTATCCATCACCAGATGCCGGGCCTTGTCGGGATTCCATGACACGACGTCGATTGCGGTCTCTCCTGGGGCGTGAAGTCCCAGGTACTCGCTGAGGGAACCCGACAGCGTCAGTGGAGGCAACTCGCGGGAGGCCGGCGTCAGGGCGTCCTGGGCTGAGCTAGCGGTAAGGATAATCGACCGGGCGAAACCGCCCAGAGCCCGTCTCGCAGTCTGCTCCACCTGGTCGAGCGCGCTGGACGATGGCACGAAGCCAGTCTGAATGGTCCGGTCATAGAGTTCCCGCGCAGAGTCGAAGATCTGCGTCAGTTCGGCTTCGGGGTCGACGTCGGCAAACAGTGCAATGGCCCGGGGTCCGAGCAAGCGGGCAAGGCCTCCGCACATGCGCTCCGGATCCGCATACTGATAGAGAAAGTAGTTGACCCCCCTGCTGTTCGTCGTCGAAATGAAGGATTCCAGGTCCTCGAGAAATGTTGCATCCTGTTCCTCACTTCCTTCACTGGTCTCGCGCTCCTTCTTCCAGCGTTCCGCAGCCAGGGCGGCGAAGCTCTGACGGGCCTCCCGATCCAGCAGGACGGGGTACGGCGGCTGGAGTCCGACGGATGACACAGGATCGACTGACTGCTGTGTCGCGGGGTCGAACAGCTTGATACGGCTTATGACATTGCCTTCGAGCACAATGCGCGCTGGGTACTCTCCGACCTGCGAGTACAGATCGAACACGTTGCCCCGCATGCTGAACTGGCCCATCTCGGTGACCGACGAAACCCCGTCATACCCCATCTGCAAGAGCCGGCGCGCCAGCGAGTGCGGGATGATGCGGTCCCCGACAGTCAGCGTGGAAACAAGCTCCGCGAAATCGCCGGCGGGGATGGACGGGTCGATGAGCCCCTGGGCCGTCGTGAAAACGACGGTCTCTGCATGAGCATAGATTTGATCGAGGGCCCGGGCCCGGGCGAACGACAAGGGACGCGAGTACTGCGTGTATTCCATGATCTCGACGCCCAGCTCGGGCAGGACCACGAAGGCGCGCGCGCTGGAGGTGGCACCGGACATGCCGCGGATCATCGAAGACAGCTCCTCCGCACGGTCGACGCTGGGACAAATGACCACGACGGGCCGAGGGCAAACGGTGACCAACGCAGTCAGCAACAGCTGCCGATAGCCGCTCGACGGGCTGGACACCGTGATGGAGCCGGGTTGTTCCAGCAGCTGCGCAAATCTGGCGAACAGTTCCGGAGTGCTGGCCCGTGCCTGCTGCAGCAGCAGGTCGAAGGAACCAGACTGCATCAGTCCTTGGCCACCTTGTGGTTGAACATGGCCTGCGCGGCCATCAGTCCATCACAGACGATGGTCCGGACGACAGCCGGCGACTGGGCAATGACGTCGATGATAGATGGCCACTCGGACCTGGAGAATCTCGACAGTACGAAATCGATGACACCACCCTTGCTGCGTGGCTTCTCGATGCCGACGCGGACCCGGACAAATCCCTTGCCACCGCAGTTGTCGGCAATCGATCGGACACCATTGTGACCTGCGGCTGTGGCGTTGAAGCTCACTCTGATGGTGCCGACCGGCAAGTCCATCTCGTCATGGATCACGATGAGATTCTCGAGAAGGATGTTGCGTTCCTTCATCATTGGAGCGATAGCGACGCCAGAACTGTTCATGAAGGTCTGAGGCTTCACCAGCACTACTCTGACAGGTTCCGATCCGTCGCAGAGAACCAGGTCGACGGCAGCCCAGTGCGCCAGTCGATTGTGGTTGAACCTGTGCACCTTGAACGAATGTGCGATAGCGTCGAGGGCCATGAAGCCTACGTTATGCCGTGTCTCATCGTATTCAGGCCCCGGGTTGCCCAGCCCTGCGATCATGATCGTTTTCACACCTGCTATACTACTCGGGAGAGGCCCGATTTCAAGCTGTGAACGGTTGACAGGGGCCTCGAACACCGTATACTTTCTTCGCATTGGTCGGGTTCCCTAAGTGCCGAAAGGCCGCCTCGACCGAGCAATTCCTCGTGGAGGTAGTCTATGTACGCTGTTATTGAAGCAGCAGGAAGGCAGTATCGGGTCGAGCTCGGCGAGACCGTCAAGATGGAGAAAATCGCCAGCGAACCCGGCACGCCGATCGTGTTCGACAAAGTCCTCGTCGTCACCACTGACGCCGGCACTCAAATCGGCAAGCCCTACGTTCTGGACGCGAAGGTGAGCGGTACGATCGTTCGTACGACGCGCGACCGCAAGGTCCGTGTCTTCACCTACAAGAACAAGACGACGCACAAGAAGCTCATAGGGCACAGACAGACCTCGACCTACGTGAAGATCACGGAGATCGGGTAAGAGGGGTGGTGGACAATGGCTCACAAGAAAGCAGGCGGTAAGTCACGTAACGGGCGGGACAGCAACCCGCAGTACCTCGGCGTCAAGCTCTATGATGGTCAAGTCGTTCGGCCAGGCAACATCATCGTGCGTCAGCGCGGCGAGCACTTCAAAGCCGGCAAGGGCGTCATGATGGGCCGTGACTATACCTTGTTCGCCGTCATTGACGGGACAGTGAAGTTCGAGTCGCTCAAGACGGTGAAGCGCGTTCACGTGCTTCCTGTTCCTGAGCAGGCGAACTAGCACAGAAAGGGAGCTTTTCCATTAGAGACTCAGCTGACCGCATTCTCGATGAGGTCATCGTCCGAGTCACCTCGGGACACGGCGGAAACGGAGCAATGAGCTTCCGCCGTGAGAAGTATGTAGAGAAAGGCGGGCCGGACGGCGGTGACGGCGGCAGAGGCGGAGACGTCATCTTTGTAGCCACCGCCCGATACTCGAGCCTTCAGTTTTTCGCAAAGAAGCGGACGTTCAGGGCTCAGGCTGGAGAGCCAGGCGCTGGGCGCAACAAGCACGGCAGTGATGGACTGGATGTCACCATCCTGGTCCCGCTGGGCACGGTCCTGACGGATATTGTCTCAGAGGAAGTCCTGGCTGACCTGGTCGACGAGGGCGAGACTGTCACCGTAGCCCGTGGTGGAAGCGGTGGCAGGGGAAATGCGGCGTTTGCCACGTCCGTCGACCGTGCCCCGCGGTACTCCGAAGAGGGCATCCCTGCGCAGGAACGTCGGATCAGGCTGCGCCTGAAGATCCTTGCCGACGTCGGTATGGTCGGCTTTCCGAACGCGGGCAAGAGCACACTGCTGAGCAAGCTTTCCGCAGCACATCCGAAGATTGCCGATTATCCTTTCACGACCTTGTCCCCGAACCTGGGCGTAGCATTCTCACCAGATGGCGAGCGCGTCACATTTGCGGACATCCCGGGGCTTGTGGAAGGGGCCGCCGACGGTCGGGGGCTTGGCAACAAGTTCCTGGCCCACATCGAACGCAGTCGGGTTCTGTTGTTTCTGGTTGATGGCAGTTCGTCCGATCCCGACCCGGTTCAGGCGTATCACCTGCTCACCCGCGAACTGGAACAATACAGTGAGCAGCTTGCAGGCAAGCCCCAATTCGTCGTCGTCAACAAGATCGACGTGATTTCTCCGCAGAAGCGGACGGGGATTCGTACCCGCTTTATCCATCAAGGGACCCCACCTCTGATGATTTCCGCTCTTGAAAATACTGGCATTGACGCCGTCATCGAACGCGGACTGGCCCTCGTGCAGTCAGCGCCTGTGCCTCCCCGTGAACAGGTGACGCGGGTCTACAAGCTGAAGCCGTCCGATGAGACATTCGGAATCTCCCGGCTTCCCGACGGTATGCTCTCTGCATCGGGACGCTATCTCGACCGGATTGTCCACACGACCGACTTCGAGAAGCCGTTCCAGGTCACACTCCTGGACCAGAGGATGCGCAAGATCGGCGTCGAGAAGGCTCTCCGCAAGAAGGGGGCTCACGACGGACAGAGCGTCATGATCGGCGGCCGCGTCTTCACTCTGGGAGAAGAGACAACCAAGAAGCGATGAAGACCGTTCTGTATGGGGGGGCGTTCGACCCTGTCCATGCTGGTCACCTTTTTGTTGGCCACGAGGCCCTGCGCCTCATGGCCCCTTCCATCCTTGTTCTCATCCCCACCGGCCTTCCCAATCCGGACTTCAACAAACGCCTCTCCGCATCCGCTGCTGATCGTATGGCAATGCTGCGGCTAGCCTTCGCGGGGGTGTCTGATGTGGTCATCTCCGACATCGAATTGAGCCGTGAACCACGGCCATCCTACTTCGTGGACACGCTCGAAGGTCTCCGTCCGTCGCTGGGTGGAGGCAAGCCTGCACTGCTGCTCGGGGAGGACCAGCTTGTTGCGTTCCCGCAGTGGCATCGGTACCAGGACATCCTGGACCAGGTCGAACTATGGTTCGTTCCACGCGCCGGCAGGCACCGTCCAGTCAGCCTGGAAGTCCATGCCAGGGCTCTGTTCGATATCAACCCGTTCGACAGCCTGTCGTCAACCCTGATTCGTGACCGATTGCAGCAGGGTCTCTCGGTCGAGGGCCTCGTATCCCCGTCCGTCGCTGGGTATATTGCAGAACACGGATTGTACAGAGGTCAGTGACACCACAGGAGAGAGATACCCTCCTCGACCTCATCGCCGGGCGTGTTTCGAAGAAGCGTCTGGAGCACGTGCTCCGTGTGGAGACGCTGGCGATGAGACTTGCCCGTTTCTGGGGAGTATCTGAGGAGAAGGCCAGCGTCGCTTCTCTACTGCACGACATCGCGAGGGATGAGCCCGACTCTTCCCTGCTCGGGCTGGTGGAGGACGCCGATGACCCTCTGGCTCGTGAGATGGCTGGCACGGCCGCCCCAGTTGTCCTCCATGCCCCCGTCGGGGCACTGATCGCTCGACGCGACTTTGGTGTGGATGACCCTGATATTCTTCGGGCAATCGCTGTGCACACGACCGGCGCGCCTCATATGGACCGACTGGCGATGATCATGTTCCTTGCCGACTACTGTGAATCGGGCCGCCATTTCGCCGGCGTCGAGGAAGTACGTTCTCTGCTGTTCAGCAGTCTCGAAGCGGCAATGCTGCGCGCGCTTGAGCAGACGCTCGCGTATCTGCGCCAGCATTCCTGTCCGGTGGACAGTCATACGGTCGACGCAGCGGCAGCGTTCGCGCGTCTGGCTGCAGAAGACTGGGAGCGCCTCCACGAGGCGTGTCAACTCACGTAGGAATCAGCGTGAACCATCAGGTCGTCAACGCACCAAAAACGTATCCGTAGCTACTGCGCTCTTCTAGGCAAGGCGCCTGTCCCCTGTTACAAAGTCCGTCATTCCCGCGCAGGCGGGAATCCAGTCCTGCCCCCGTTGCCACGTGTTACAACAACTACGGCTGTCCCCTGTTACAAGACTCGGAGGGCCTTCACCAGGCTTGACAGAAGTCTCCGCGCCGTGTAAAATAATCATGTACGTGATTGTGCGGGAGTAGCTCAGGGGTAGAGCATCGGCTTCCCAAGCCGAGTGTCGCGGGTTCAAATCCCGTCTTCCGCTCCAGAGGCGGCATAGCCAAGTGGTAAGGCAAGGGTCTGCAAAACCCTCATACCCCGGTCCGAATCCGGGTGCTGCCTCCATTTTTATATCCAGGCATCCCTGCCGGGATGGCGGAACTGGCAGACGCACGGGACTTAAAATCCCGCGGTGGCAACACCGTGTGGGTTCAATTCCCACTCCCGGCACCACTGTTGTTTCTATGGTGACGTCATGCCTCAGTATCCGACCCCAAGTTGCCAAGACTACGTGTGTGACGGTAGACTCTCCATGTGATCTCGGCCTTGCCCATACGCGAAAGTGGGACAGAGATCTCGGGGTTGGTGTCAGCAACCTGCGACCCTGATCCAAGCTGGATTCCCATCTTGCCAGCCGCAAGGTAGGTCTTCTCATACAGCACGGCATCGATACCATTCTTCTTGCGTGTCGTGCCAAGAACAAAGACACGGCATTGCCGGAATGTCCGGTGTTTGACGCGATGCCTGAGCAACCTGAAGATCCCCAGATCACGCCGTACGTCCGATAACCCGTAGATGTGGTCGCTGGGGGCGTACCCCGCGTGAAGCCGATCATACTCCTCGACGACCTCGTTGAGGTCGGGCAGAGTGACCGCCATCCCGATGACAGGATGATTTGGCTTCGTGACGTCTTCGACTACGAAGACCAGGTCTTCGATGGCAATCATCCTCAATCCGCTCGCGAGATAGTCGAACTCCTCTTCCGAAAACCGTTCAAACTGTGGATGGACGCTGGTGTTCCACGCGATGTTGTAGATGGTCTTGATTCGGGCGATCTCGTTTTTCCAGTCGCTGACTTGACGGATCTGACAGCAACGCCCTGACGCGCCAGTCGTTGTTCGAGGTCCTGCCCGCGCTTTCGCATGTTCTCGAGGCGCTCCATGTAGGGAGAAGCACTCTCGTGCGTCATGCGAAAGGCACACCAGTCGTTTTCCTTGACTCCCCACTGCTCCAGAAAGCGCGTGTAGTACGGGGGTTGATAGGCCTCCATGACCATCGGGTGCTTGTCGAACCCGTCGATCAGAAGACCGTCCTCGCCGTTGGCGTTGAAGCGTGCCGGGCCGATGATTTTCACCGCGCCCCCCTGCTGGAGATCCTCCGTGGCCGCACCCAGCAATGCAGAAGCAACCTCGTCGTCGTCAAACGACTCAAACAGACCGATCCACCCGATCTCGCCGTGAACCGTGGACTCATGGTAAGAACGGTCGATAAATCCAGCGATGCGTCCGACCGGCTTTCCGTCCCTGTGGGCAACGTAGTACTGCAGGAAGGAACAATGATGAAAGAAGGGGTTCGCGCCCGGGAACTTCTTCTTCCACCAGTTGCGGTCCGGGTTCAGGTCGTTCATCTCCACAGCCAGGATGGGCATGACCTTGTGAGACTCGGCAGTATTGTAGAAGGGTATACTCCAGGTGACGCTGACGAATTTCTTGAGCTTGTTGACTGGCAGGGCAAAGGATCCGTCCGCGGAGACCGGCCGGGAGATGAGTCGCTCGATTGTCACTGTCGTTTCCATGGTTCCTCCGGACTGCTGATGGTGATAGATTCGTTGGTGCTCCTGCAATTTCGCTGCTATAATACATTTGAGCCACGTTCCGTACCGCACATCATGATACGTGAAACGGGCAACCTGTAAACTGATAGGATGTCCCCGACAATATGCCGCTGATACTGGAAAACCTCGAAAAGATGTACGGCGATCGCCTCCTGTTCCGGTCTCAGCATTGTACCATTGGTGCCGGCGACAAGGTCGGTATCATCGGCCCCAACGGAAGCGGCAAGACGACGCTCCTCCGCATCCTGGCCGGGGCTGATGACGAGTATGCCGGGTCGGTCCAGATCACCGGTGGGGACAGCCTCTGCTTCATCGATGCTGTTCCCGTGGACCCCGAGCGTACTGCCCGCCAGATTGTCGCTGAGCCGTTCGAGCACCTCCGTGTCCAGGATGCACGCATCCGTGAACTGGAACGCCTTCTTTCCACAACTCTTGAGACGGATGCCTATCTCGTCGAGCTCGCGCGGCAAACCGAGCGGTTCGAGGCACAGGGCGGCTACGACTACATCGTCAGCATGAACAAGGCGCTCTCCAGCCTCGGGTTCGCCTCAGAGGACCTTGAGCGCTTTGCGGGGACGATGAGTGCCGGAGAAACCTCACGGCTGCGTCTGTCGCGGCTGGTCAGTGACACCAGGAACATCTGGCTGCTGGATGAGCCTACCAACTACCTGGACATTCCCGGCGTGCAGTGGCTCGAGCGCCAGCTCAAGGGACTTCAGGCCACCGTCCTGGTGGCATCGCACGACGCCTGGTTTCTGGACCAGGTCTGCAACAAGCTGCTTGTCATTGAAAACGGGACTCTGCGCCTCTTCAGCGGGGGGTACACCGACTACGTCCGTGTCAGGGACGCCGAAGCTGCCGACCGCGCCCAGCATGATGCTGAGCTCAAGCGGGAGATCGAGCGTATGCGGCAGTACGTCGAGAAGTACAGGTATGGGACACGCGCAAGCCAGGCTGCCTCACGCGAGAAAGCCATGGAACGACTCAAGGCGAAGGTTCAGACTGAACCCGCCTCCATCCGCAAACGTGTCCACGTGCGGCTGCGCAACACGGGAGAGAGTGGAGAGATCGCTCTGCGCCTCGAGCACGTCAGCAAGTCGTACGGCGACCGTGCGATTCTCAGCAGAGCAAACGTCACGATCCTCTCGCGCCAGCACGTGGCCATCCTTGGCCGCAACGGGGCCGGGAAGTCGACACTGCTGAGCATAGCGATGGGACAGATCGTTCCGGAGGGCGGCGACATCTACTGGGGACCAAGCGTGCGGTACTCCTTCTTTCCTCAGAACTATACGCTCTTCGAGAAAGAGTCTGCCATGGAGTGGATCATGGCCCGCCGCCCACAGATGATCATCTCGGAGGTCAAGGCTCTGCTAGGCAGTTTTGGCTTCTCCGCGGACCAGATGGACCAGCAGACCGGGGCGATGAGCAGTGGGGAAAAGCAGCGTCTTCTGCTGGCCCTGCTCTCCACTGAAACGGCCAACATGATCATCCTTGACGAGCCAACGAACTTCCTGGACATCCAGACACGAGAGTCTCTCGCTTCGACGCTCCGAGCATTCGAGGGGACGGTCCTGTTCGTATCGCACGACCGGACATTCATTGACGCTGTCGCCGACCGTGTCGTCCTCATTGAGCGCAGCCACGTATCGGTGCTGGAGGGAAACTACTCGACAAACCGGCAGGAGCTCTTCAACGATCATGCCGGCCGCACCCTGCCGTCTGGTCACGCGAACGTCCAGGACAATACGAGGTCCACGCGGACGTCACACAACAGGCTCGTGGCCCTCCAGGCCCACGTACGACTTCTCGAGCGCCAGATTGGCGAGATCGAACAGGAACAGGCCGATCTCACCCGGAGACTGCAGGAAGAAGGGCCTGCCATGCAGGGAAGCGACATCGCTTCGCTGTCGGTGCACATCCACGAGCTGCAGATACGACGGGACGAGTTGTTCGAGGAGCTGGCAATGGCGGAAGAGCGGTTCTTACAGGCCTCGGCGCCGTGATTCGATTTCCTGGAGCAGCTCCTCGCGGGACGTGAATCCCCACCTCTCCAGCAGTTCCTCCGAGAGGTCGTACACGAGAACCTTCTTCAGATAGTCCCGTTTCGTCGTCAGGAGCTTGCGTTCGAGGAGCGAGACCAGAGCCTTGTCGCTCGTGACCCCGCGAAGCTGGAGAATCTCCTTGCGTGTCAGCGCCCCCTTGGTAATGATGAGGGCGAGAACCTCCATGGCCTGTCTGGAGAGGCCGACCTTGGGTCTGGGCTGAGGTGGCTCTGGCGTGAGCTTGTCCGGAACCGAGAAGCAGTACTTCTGGCCGTCCTGGACGAGACGGACGCCTCGATTCGCATAGTCGGCCTGGAGACTCTCCAGAAGACGCCGGGTCGCCTGGCAGCTCTGTCCCGCCCGGCGCGCCAGATAGCGGACGCCCACAGGCCCCTCAGCCGCAAACAGGATGGCCTCGAGTCGCTGCTTCGCGGCCTGAAGCTCCAGCCCCGTAATGAATTCCTGACTCTCTCTGCGTTCAGTCATCTGGTTTCCCCACGTATGCGACGGCAATACCCTCGAACCGGCTCTGCTGAGCGATGTGGAGGACCCCCATCTTGGTCAGGATGAGAATCGCCAGAAAGCTCAATACCACACGCTCCCTCGAGTCGGATGAGTCAAAAATGTCCTCGAACAGCATCGTTCCCCTCTCCTGCAGCAGCGCCCGAAGTTCCCGCATGACCTGCTGGAGGCTCAGATAGACCGGTCGCTGGTCTTCGCTCCCCACCGGCTTGCGCGCCGCGACGCGTTCAACGATGCGCGCAAGTGCCTCGAGCAGAGCGTCCGACACCTCGTCTCCCGTCTGCTCCTCCGCTGGAGGCAGCGTCGTCCGGACATTCGGCCTCTTGTACGGGGCTCTGCCGGCGTTTACTTCCTGAAGGACCTCGATAATGGGCCTGGCGTACAACCCCGCCTCGTCCAGCGCTCTGATGCCTTCCAGCAAGGATTTCTCCTGCGCGGCCGCGTGTCCGAAGAGGACGAACTCGCTTTTCAACTTGAGAAGATCGGCCAGCATGTAGACGAGCTCGGCATGCTCCTCGACCCCGGCGTCGCGCCGAATGGTCATGCTGCAGTAGTCCACCAGGCGCTCCACGACGATGTCGGCGACGTCGGCCCCCCCCCCCCCCCCCAGGAGTCTCAGGTTGTTCACAGAATCCGTCAGGCCCGCCACGTTCAGATCCCTATGACCTCCCTGACCATGTGCACGGTCTCGGCCGCGACCACCGAGGCCTTCTCGCGGCCTTCTGCCAGTATGCGGTCGACCGACTCCGGATCGGCGGCAAAGGCGGCCCGCCGCTCCTGGAACCCGACCAGCCGCTCCGAGACCATCGCTGCGACGGAGCGCTTGTGGGCGACACAGCCAAGACAGCCCTGTTCACACTGAGTCTTGGCTTCTGGCGCGGTGTCCGGCTGAAACAGCTTGTGATACTGGTAGATGACACACCCGGCTTCCGGGTGGCCGGGGTCGTCCCTGCGCACCTTCAACGGGTCCGTGTATGCCGTCATCATACGCTTGCCCGTCACTTCCGGCGGGTCGGATACCACGATGTCATTGCCCAGAGACTTGCTCATCTTCCGTCCGTCGAGGCCCGGCAGCATCTGAAACTCGTTCAGGATGGGCTGAGGCTCCGGAAAAAGGTCTGTACTGTACGTGTGGTTGAAGGTGCGCACCAGTTCGCGCGTGAATTCAAGGTGTGGGACCTGGTCCTTGCCGACGGGCACTGCTTCCGCACGGTACGCCATGATGTCGGCGGCCATCAGGACCGGATAGCTCAACAGGCCAAGGTTCACGTTGTCCTTGAGGCCCAAGTCCCGGATCATTTCCTTGACGGTCGGGTTTCGCTCGACCCACGAGACGGGGGTGATCATCGCAAGAAGCGTGAACAGATAGGCATGCTCCGGCACATCGGACTGGCAGAAGATGGCCGACCTCTGCGGGTCGAGTCCCGCTCCCAGCCAGTCGAGGACCATATCGCGCCGGTACTCACGGATCGAGCCACTCTCGTTCCACTTGGTGGTCAGCGCGTGCATGTCCGCCACCATAAAGTAGCAGTCGTACTCGTCCTGCAGCTTCACGTAGTTCGCCAGCACCCCCATGTAGTGACCCAGATGAAGCTTGCCGGTGGGACGCATGCCACTCAGGATTCGCTTTTTCATAGGCACCTCACAGCCTCAGGAGAGTATACAGAATGAAGCCAAGCACCTTGGACATCACACCGCCGATGATGTTGAACCAGAGCAGGGCAAGCAGGATGATCGTCCCGTACAGGTCGACCGCGCGGTCGTACAGAAACCGCTCCGGTCTCTTGAAGAAGAGTGCAAAAAAGGCCTTGGAGCCATCGAGCGGGGGAATGGGAAGGAGGTTGAACACGCCAAGGCCTACCGAAAACCCGACGAGGCTCCGCAGGACCGTACCCACATAGCTGAACTGCGTGACTATTGCCGGCGAACTCTTCACGAGCAGCAGGACCAGGTACGCGACGATCGCCGTGGCGAAGTTGGAGGCCGGTCCAGCCAGGGAGACCAGGACAGTATCGCGGCGAGGGTGTTTGAATGCCGCGAAATCGATCATCACGGGGCGTGCCCACCCGACACCGAACAGCAGGAGAGCGATGGTCCCAAGCGGGTCCAGGTGACGCAGAGGGTTCAGGCTGAGGCGTCCTGTCTCGACGGGGGTCGTGTCGCCAAGTTTCCACGCCGTCCACGCATGGGAATACTCATGGATCGTAATAACGATGAGGAGGACTGGCACGTAGACGATCCAGTTCTGAATGTTGCTGCGGATGTAGCTCAAGAGTCCCTGCATATGTTCTGTCCTTTCTCGACGATGTGCCGGTTCTGCCGGCTAGTTTCATGAAGTCATAGTAGCCGGGTTTCCTCCTTACGCAATCGCTTGGCAACCAGCGATTCTTCATTGCGGATGCCCACTTTCCTGCTACAATCAACGCATGATCAAGATGCGCGTTCGATACAGCAAGGAAGAAGAAGCCTGCCTGCTTTCACACCATGAGGTGCAGGCGGCCCTGGTGCGGTGGCTGCGGCGCAGCAACCTGCTTCTGATCTACAGCGAAGGGTTCAATCAGCGCGTCCGCATCGAAACCGGCATTCCCACGGGCGTCGGCATGGTCAGCCTTCAGGAGTATGTCGACGTGTTCCTTGACGCCTGGTCGCCCGTCGCCGACCGTGCGAATGCACTGGAGCGCACGGCGCCTCCCGGCCTCAGGTTCCTGGCTGCGGTCGACATCCCCCTCACTGCCCCGTCTCTCATGGGACAGCCGATGATCCTCCGCTATGAATACACGTGGGCACACCGGGCGGAGATCGATGCCGAGCAGATGAAGGCCCGCATGACTTCGTTCCTCGCCCTGCCAACGTTGATGGTCGTGCGCGAGAACGGCAAGTCCCGTGCGCCGAAAGACATTCGCACGTATGTCCTCACCGCACAGATTGCGACGCGGACCCCCTTGCGCGCCAACGTGGGTGTCTTCTTCAACCAGTCGGGGACAATCCGCATGGACGAGGTCGTCAAGTACATCTTCGGCCTCGATGCGAAGATCGCGCCCATGCCGGTGATCACGCGCCAGAGCGTCCTGCTCAATATGAGCGGCGTTTTCGTCGACCCCATGGACGCCGCGGCACAGACCGTCCCCCCTCATCGACCGAAGACCAGTCACCACGGCTGAGATCCAGCAACAACAAAAGCTCCCCGGTCACCCGGGGAGCTTTCCGTTTCTCACATGTACAGTGCGTACTAATCGCCGTAGTCGTCTTCCTCACGTCCAGAGCGCTTCCGCTCCTTGAAATCAAGGAGTCTCTTGCGAATGCGCAGGGACTTGGGCGTGACCTCCAGCAACTCGTCCTCGTTGATGTAGTCGAGAAACTGGTCGAGAGCGAACTGGATCGGCGGGTCGATCTTCGTGGAGATCTCTGACGTGGAGGACCGCATGTTGCTGAGGTGCTTCTCCTTCGTCGGATTCACCTTCAGATCGTGATCGCGCATGGTCTCGCCGACGATCTGACCGGCATATACCTTTTCCGCAGGCGCAACAAACAGCTTGCCACGGTCCTGGATACGTGCGATAGAGTAGGCTGACACGGCCCCGGTATGGTCTGAAACCAGGACGCCGTTCCTGCGGCCGCCGATCTTGCCTGCCCACTCCAGGTATCCCAGGTACGTATGGGTCATGACGCCGTTGCCCTTGGTCGAACTCAGGAACTCGGACCGGAAGCCAAACAGGCCACGAAGAGGAATCGTGTAGCTGAGACGGACGTAGGCACCCTTGAGGTCGAGCATCTTCTCCATGGTCCCGCGCCGTTCACCCAGCATGTTGATGACCGTCCCCTGGTACTCCTTGGGAACGTCGAGCACGAGGGTTTCATACGGCTCGAGGACCTTGCCGCCCTTCTTCTCGGTGATGACCTGCGGCATCGAGACCTGAAACTCATAGCCTTCGCGGCGCATCTGTTCGATGAGGATCGCCAGCTGGAGTTCGCCTCGTCCCGCAACGGTGAACCGGTCGGGAAGGTTGCCCCAGTCGACGGCGATGGAGACATTGGTGCGCAGCTCTTTCTCGATACGCTCGCGCAGCTTATTGGAGGTCACGAACTTGCCCTCCGTACCTCCAAATGGACTGTCGTTGACCATGAACATCATCGAGACCGTCGGCGGCTCGATCCTAAGAATGTTCAGCTTGATGGGACGTTCCGGGTCGGTGACCGAGTCTCCGATCGTGACCGTGGGTATGCCGGCGAACGCGAAGATCTCGCCAGCCTGCACACTGGGAACTTCCTTGCGTTCCAACCCCTCGAAGATGAAAAGCTTGAGGATCTGGCCCGCATATTCGGTGTCACCCTCGGAGTACACCTTGACCTTGTCTCCGGTCTTCAGCTGTCCTCCGAACATGCGGCCGATGCCGATGCGCCCAATATAGTCGTCATGAGCGATATTGGTGACCAGGACCGACAGAGGACTCGCGGGGTCATACTCCGGGGCTGGGGTCTTCTTGAGCATCAGCTGGAACAGCGGCGTGAGGTCCTGGGGCGGGTCGTTGAGGTCCATGGTCGCTTTGCCGTCACGGCCCGAAGCATAGACAACCGGGAAATCCAGCTGCTCTTCGCTTGCGTCGAGTTCGACGAACAGGTCGAAGGTCTCATTGATGACTTCCTGGATACGGGCATCCTGCCGGTCGATCTTGTTGATAACCACAATCGGTCTGAGATTGAGCTCGAGAGCCTTCTTGAGCACGAATCGCGTCTGTGGCATTGGCCCCTCGGAGGCGTCGACCAGCAGAAGAACGCCGTCCACCATTCTGAGGACGCGTTCCACTTCGCCGCCAAAGTCGGAGTGGCCGGGTGTGTCGACGATGTTGATCTTGACACCCTTCCACACGAGCGACATGTTCTTGGAGATAATGGTGATGCCGCGTTCCCGCTCGAGGTCCCCTGTGTCGAGGATACACTCGCCCATCTGGTCGATATTGCGAAACAGTTTGCACTGCCGCATCATGGCGTCGACCAGCGTCGTCTTTCCGTGGTCGACGTGTGCAATGATACCTATGTTGCGGAGATCGTTTCTGTGCACTCAAGTACTCCCTTCAAACAAGCATAGTTGGAGACCGAAAGTGGCCTCAAACTATTATTATACCCTTGTTTTCAGGCGTTCAATGCACCGAGTGCGATGGAGTAGAACTTGGAATCTTCAGAATCTCCCCTGCTGGTCAGGATGCACGGTGCCGTAGTCCCGGTCACCATCGCTGCCGTCTCGGCTTTTGCAAACCAGACAATCGCCTTGTAAAGAACATTTCCACTGTCGATACCGGGTACGATGAGGATATCAGCATCACCGCGGACCCGTCCCTTGAAACCCTTGATGTCGCTGACTTCAGGGAACAGCGCAAGGTCTACCGAAATAGGCCCCTCGGCCAGGACGTTGCCAAATTGCCTGCGCACGGCCATGCCTGTCAGAATCGCTGCTTCCTGGCTGCTCGGAAACTTCAGCACGCTCTCGCTGGCCGACAGGAAGGCGATCCTGGGCACTTCGACGCGCAGGCTGTTCGCAACACGGATCGCGTAGTTTGTGATGGTGACCTTCTGCTGGAGTGTCGGCAGCGGTATCACAGCCGCATCCGACAAGATAAGCAGCCGAGGGTAGCCGGGGATTTCAAATACCGCAACATGCGACAGGAGGCCGCCTTCGGGCAGCAGCCCTGTCTCCTTGTCCAGAATCCCCCGCATGTAGTTGTCCGTGTGAGCCAGGCCCTTCATCAGCATATGCGCGCTGCCCTCACGGACCAGTTTCACGGACGCGTTGACCGACGGCATCTCACCCTCGACGTCCATGATCTCAAAGAGCTTCGCGTCGACGCCGCACTCGCCCGCAATCTCTCTGATCTTCCGCTGCCCGCCAACGACTACGGCGTCGACGATGCCTTCCCTGACGGCACGTTCCACGGCCTGCAGCGTATGAGCGTCTTCGCCATAGGCAACGGCCATCCGCTTGCGCGGCAGGCCTTTCACGGCTGCTGGAATGTCCGACAGGTGCGTCATGGACCCCATCTCAAACCTCCCCATAATATGCTACGATGCCCAATGCCACGGACATCAGCTTGGTTTGTCCATCGTCGGCACGCGACGGCACCAGGACGGGCTTGCGCGCGCCAATGGTCACATGTGCCGAGGTGAATCCAGCGAAGTAGGTCATGGACTTCCCCAGGAGGTTTCCTGCCTCAATATCCGGGACGATGAGAATATCGGCCATGCCGGCGACCTCACCGGTGATACCCTTGATGCTGGCGGCCCGCGGCGAAATGGCGTTGTCCAGTGCCAGCGGCCCGTCGACGACACAACCCTTGATCTGTCCGCGTTCGTACATCCGCGCAATGATGGCAGCGTCCTCTGTGCACGGCATCTTCTCCGTAACGGTCTCCACGGCCGCCAGAACCGCCACCTTCGGGTTCTCATAGCCGAGGCGGTGATACACACCGACGGTATTCTTGATGCTCTCCACCTTCTCATCCAGCGTCGGGGCAACGAGGATGCCCCCGTCCACGACCGCCAGCAATGAGTGGCGCATGCGCGTGTCCTCATAGATGGTGCACTCAGACATCACCTTGCTCGCACGGATACCCGTGTCCTTGTCCAGCACGGCATGAAGCAGCTGCGCTGTCTGCACCCCGCCCTTGAGAAGGACATCCACCTGGTCATCGTGCGCCAGCTGCACGGCAATCCTGCACGCCTGCACCGCGTCGCCCGCCGGCACGACTTCATAGTCGCCGGCGGACACCCCGGCTTGCTCCAGCAGCGCCGCTATGCGGTCGGGCGGACCTACAAGAACCGGCGCTGCTATGCCGGCCTGCTGCGCCAGAATGGCAGCGTGCAGTGATACCTCTTCAGGAAACACGACTGCCAGCTTCCTGCGGCCGCGCTTCTTCGCCACTTCAAGCAGCTCAGCGAACGTCCTGATCTCCATGGGTCCTCCTCCCTATTCGTATGTCTGTTCCGTCTCGATACCTTGTCTGAGGCGCAGATAGGCGTCGTTGAGAGCCTCCAGCTCGTTCTCACCCGGCACGAGTTCGACCGGAGCGATGAAGCCGACCCTCTCGCTCACCCATCTCACGATGGCATCGTTGTGCGCCAGCCCGCCGGTAAGCACGATGACGTCGACGTCGCCCTCCAGCACGGTGGCCATGGCACCGATCTCCTTGGCGATCTGATAGGCCATGCCTTCAAGGACGAGCGCTGCCTCGGTGTCTCCCGCGTCGATGCGGCGCTGAGCTTCCCGTGCGTCGTTCGTACCGAGGTACGACACGAGCCCGCCCGTGCGCGTCAACCGCTTGACGACCTCAGCCTCGGTCGCCCCTTCCTCGAAGCACAGGCGCACCAGCGAGACCGCGGGGACCAACCCAGCGCGTTCGGGGGAATACGGGCCCTGCTCGTTGGCGTTGTTGACGTCCACGATGCGTCCGTGACGAAGTGGTGCAACGGAGATGCCTCCGCCGAGGTGTGCCACGATCATGTTCATCTCGTTCAATGCCTTGCCATGAGCCCTCGCGACGTTGTAGGCAACCTTACGGATGTTGAGCGCATGGCCCAGGGACCGCCGCGGAAGTTCCTTGAGACCGGAGATGCGAGCGACGTCCTCGAACTCGTCGACTGACACGGGGTCAGCGATGTAACAGGGGATATCGGTACCCTCCACCAAATGATGAGCGATCAACGCTCCCAGATTGGACGCGTGCTGTGCAATGCGGGCTTCGAAGCAGTCGCGCAGCATACGGGCATTGACAGCATAGATGCCCGCGGATACGGGATGCAGGACACCGCCACGTGCCATGACGGCTTCAAGTCGTTCTGCCAGTACACCGTGACGCGCCAGAAAATCCGCCACCGTCTGTACGCGCATCTCCAGCTGGTCCGAAATCCGGGCAAAGGGCGCCAGTTCCGTGGCTGAATGGTCAAGCGATTCCTGGGCGACGAGCTCGGATCCCTCGTACAGGGCGACTTTTGTCGACGTAGAACCAGGATTGATCACAAGAATCATATGGGACACCTCCCGGATGGATGACTAGGGGAACAGAAACTCGCGGGCGTTGGCCAGAGCCACTTCGGACACCTGGTCGCCCGACACCATCCGCGCCAGCTCACGAACACGCTCCTCGCCCGTAACGCGGCGCACTGCCACCGTGGTGGCATCCTCGCTCTGCTCCTTGGAGATGACGAGGTGCGTTCCAGCCTTGGCCGCGATGGTGGGCAGATGGGTGATGACGATGACCTGGCGATGCATCCCAAGGCTGCTGAGCTTCCCGGCAACTGCAAGCCCAGTCTCGCCACCGATGCCGGCATCCACCTCGTCGAACACCATGGTAGGAATCTGGTCCGTCTCGGCGAACACCGTCTTGAGCGCAAGCATGACGCGCGAAAGCTCTCCGCCGGATGCGATCTCCCTGAGGGGACGCAATCCCTCCCCCGGGTTGGGAGCAATGAGGAACTCCACCACGTCCAGACCCGTCTCAGACGCCTTGAACCGCTCATCCCCGACAGCGATGCCCTGCTCGTCGACGCTCTGCTCGATGGAACAGACGAACCGGGCATTGGACATGGCCAGCTCGCCCAGCTGTTCTTCGACCTTGCGTGCGAGGACCGGCCCCCCCTGTTTGCGTTTCGCCGTCAGTGACGCTCCGATGGTCGACAGTTCGATCTCCAGCTGCGTGATGTGGCCACGCAGGCCGGCCTCGTCGCCCGCCCGCCCGTGGCGTTCATGCAGCTTGCGGTCGATCTCCATCTGAAACGTGAGCAGACCGTCGAGGTCCTTGTGATACTTCTCCTCGAGTCTGGCGATAGCGTCCAGCCGCTCCGTCACCTGCGCCAGTCGCGCATCATCCAGCTCAAGCCTGCTGAGATAGTCGTCCAGAGCAGACCCGGCTTCCTTGAGACTCGCCTGCGCCCCGTCCAGCAGGGATGCCATATCATTCAGCCGTGGGTCGATCGAGCAAAGGGCATCGATGGTATGGTGCAGTCTGCCGACCTGCCGCACGATCCCTTCGGTATCCCGGGATTCGTCTCCGACAAGAGCGCCCGACGCCTGGCCTAATTGCTCCTGCAACTCACGGACGTTCTCCAGCAGCCGCTGTTCTGCGATAAGCAGGCTGTCCTCCCCGGCCTTCAGCTGCGCACGCTCAAGCTCTTCCGACGCGAACTCCAGATAGGTGGTCTCACTGTCCCATTCTGCCCGGCGTGTTTCCATCAGCTCCAGTTCACGGCGCGCGGCACGCAACTCGGCGAGTCTCGTACCGAAGAGCTCCCGCGCAGACTCGGTATCACGCCCCAGAAAGGAGTCCAGAAGCTGGATGTGATTCTCTCGTACCAGCAGCGACTGTGGCTCGTGCTGTCCATGGACGTCCACCAGATGCTCGCCGAGCAGTCGAAGTGTACTGATGGGCACAATGCGGCCGTTGATGCGATACTTGTGCCTGCCGGTCCGGTCCACTTCGCGGGTTGCCACGACGGTCGTATCGTCGTCTGTCACGAGGTCACCGAGCATGTCCCGCAGGGAACAGGCGCGCGGAAGCGCGAACTCCGCATCCAGTCGCAGGCTGTCCGCCCCTGCGCTGATGAAGTCGCTGGTCAGCTTGCCCCCCAGCACGGCGCTGATCGCCCGCACGAGGACAGACTTGCCCGCGCCCGTCTCGCCGGTGATGACATTCAACCCGTCGTCGAAGGACACGTGAACGTCGTGCGCGATGGCCAGATTGTGGATGTCCAGTTCCAGCAGCATCGTCAGCAGCCCCAGTGGAACTTGGCTCCGAGGACCTTGTAGAAGTTCTTCTCGCGCAGCCGGATGATCGCCACATCCTGGGGGCATCTCTTCACGTACACCGTGTCAAAGCTGTGGATGTCGCCAACACGCTCTCCGTCACGCATGAAGGCCGCCTTGTCTCGCGACGGCTTCACTTTGATCGTGATCTCACTGCCAGCCGATACAACCAGAGGCCTCGAGGTGAAGTCGTGCGGCGAAAGGGCCGTGAGCACGAGTGCCTCCACAGTGGGATCCACGATAGGGCCTCCGGCGGACAGGGAGTACCCTGTCGAACCGGTGGGTGTGCACGCCATGATACCGTCTGCCGTGATCTGCCCTGCGCGCACGCCACCGATGAAGACCTCGAACGAGAGGATCTTGCCCGTAAGCTCCCGTACCACCAGAACGTCGTTGATGGCCGTCGTCGTGAGGATTTCCTGACCCTCGCGCACGACGCGGGCCTCGAGGACGAGACGGTGCTCCACCGTGTATGTGTGGGCGAGGACAGCATCAAGCGAGGCATAGACCTCGTTCTCCTCGACGTCCGTGAGGAAGCCGAGAGAGCCCAGGTTGATACCGAGGATGGGCAACCCCAGCTGTGTGCTGAGCCGCGCGGCGCGCAGGAAGGTCCCGTCGCCACCCAGGCTCAGAATGAAGGAACCGTCCGCCTCTCCCGGCGGGATGGTGGACAGGTCATCCTTCGAGGTCACACTGACGACCTCGACCCCCTTGCCAGTCAGATACGGCCGAATCTCGCGCTCAAGCTCACGCGCATCCTTCGAGTCCCCGCGGCAATAGACGATGCTCTTCATCACGCTGTACAGTGTACGACGGATGCGCGAGGCTTCAAGCCGCTACCGCCCGTCTGCCCCGGCCAGCAGGACATGAGCCGCACACGCCAGCCCCTCAGCATCGAGCTGATAGCTGCTCAACAGGTGTGCCCGCTTGTCCTGGGCAGGGAACGCGTCGGGAACACCACATCGCCCGATGTGCGCAATACTCATGCCGGAACGTGCGAGCGCTTCGACGACTGCGCCGTACACTCCCGTGGAACGCGTCGTCTCTTCAGCGAGCAACACTGCCCGGCAGGTGCCGGCGAGTCGTGTGAGGAGACCGGTGTCCAGCGGCTGGGCAAAACGGAGGTCCGCAACACACGCCTGGACGCCATCGCCTGCAAGGATCTTCCGGGCTTCCAGCGCCGACCGGAGCACCGGCCCCAGCGAAACAATGGCAACATCGCTCCCGTCTGCGACGATGACACCCGTCCCGGGAGTCATGGGGGAACGCTCACCAAGCTGTTCACTGAGGTCGTAGGCGATGTCCTTGGGATACCGGATGGCGAACGGCCCTGTGGCCGTGGTTGAGAGTTCCAGCATGCGCACCAGGTCGGCCCGGTCGCACGGGGAACACACGGTCATGCCGGGAACGCTCTTCAGAAAGCCGACGTCGAAGACGCCCTGATGGGTCGGCCCGTCGTCGCTGACCAGTCCAGCCCGATCGATCGCGAACCGCACGGGCAGACCGCCGATACCGACATCGTGGACGATCTGGTCGTACGCCCGCTGAAGGAACGTCGAGTAGATGGCGACGTACGGCTTGTACCCTCGGCTGGCCAGCGACGCCGCCATGCCGACAGCATGCTGCTCGGCGATGCCGACATCATAGCAGCGGTCGGGAAAGCGCCTGGCAAACTCGGCAAGACCCGTGCCGTCCATCATCGCAGCCGTGATGGCGACGATGCGGGGGTCTGTCTCCGCAAGCCGTATCAGCGTCTCGCCAAATACTTCGGAGTAGGTCGGCATGGGCTTCTCCTGCTTGCTCAGCCCATTGTCGATGAGGAACGGTACGACGCCATGGAATTGAGACGGCTGACGTTCAGCCAGCTCGTATCCCTTGCCCTTGACGGTCACGACCTGCAGGACGACAGGTTGCTGGATATCCTTGACCATGTCGATCGCTTCCATGAGTTTGCGGATGTCATGGCCATCCACGACCCCGAAATACCGGAAACCCAGCTCCTCGAAGAAGATCGTGGGCAGGTACAGCCGCTTGAGCAGGGTCCTCAGCCAGCGAAGCCCGCGTCCCACCAGCGGAGACTCGCGAGCGCGCAGGTACCACGTACGCGTCCGCAAACGGTTCAGTGCCTGCGCCATGCCTCCTACGGAACGGGAGATGGACATGTCGTTGTGGTTGAGGATCACGAGACATTGGCCGTGCGCCCGTCCGAGGTTGTTGAGCGCTTCCAGGGCCATCCCGCCGGACAAGGCCCCGTCACCGATGACGGCAACCACGCGCTGGTTTCCGCCGTCCAGGTGCCGCGCCGCAACGAGGCCTGCCGCTATGGAAAGTGACGTCGAGGCGTGTCCGGCCAGGAAGGTGTCGTACAGGGATTCATTGGGATTCACGAACCCGCTGATGCCCCCACACTGCCGGAGCGTGCTGAACGACGCGTAGCGGCCGGTGAGAAGCTTGTGCGTGTAGCACTGGTGTCCCACGTCCCAGACCAGCTGGTCCGTCGGCGTATCCAGCGTCATGTGGAGCGCGATCGTCAACTCGACGGCTCCCAGATTCGACGCAAGGTGCCCACCGTTGGTCGAACACGTGTCGAGAATGACCTGCCTGCATTCGGCCGCCAGCGTCCGGAGATCTGCGACGTCAAGCCCACGGATGTCAGCCGGCGAGGTGACGTGCTCGAGGATCAATGCCGAGCCTTCTCCGCAAGAAGGTCGACGAGGCCCGTCAGGAAGTTTCCCCCGCTGTCCAGCGCCACTGCGGACTCACGAGCCTGCGCCAGGTACTGCAATGCCCTCTCCCTTGCCTCAGCGAGCCCCAGCGCGGTTACGTAGGTCGCCTTGCGGTTCTTGACGTCCTGGCCCGCCGTCTTGCCGGTCTGCGCTTCGGTCGCACTGGCGTCTGCGATATCGTCCACGATCTGGTACGCCATGCCAAAGCTCTCGCCAAATGCGCGCAGTCTACCCATGTCAGCCTCGCTGGCACAGCCGAAGATGCCCCCAAGCAGGACTGAAGCCTGGATAAGTGCGGCAGTCTTGTTCTTGTGGATGTACTCGATCGTGCCCAGCTCGACATGTTCGTCGCTGGAAGTGATGACGTCCATCGCCTGCCCGCCGACGAGGCCCTCTGCACCTGCCAGAGCGGCCATCGTCCGTACCGCCTCGAGGCACCGTTCGGCGCCGAAGGCGCCCACCATCTGCGCGGACGAAAGCTCCTCGAACGCCAGGGTCAGCAGTGCGTCGGAAGCCAGAAGCGCCATGTCGTCGCCGTGGACCACGTGCGTCGTCGGCTTGCCGCGCCGCAGGTCGCTGTTGTCCATCGAGGGCAGGTCATCCTGAATGATGGAGTACGCGTGTACCATTTCGATGGCAGCGAGGACCGGCTTGATGCGCTCCCTGTCATGGGTACATGCCTCATAGACGGCAAGGCACAGAGCAGGCCGCACACGCTTGCCCGGCGAGAGCAGCGCATAGGACATCGCTGCATGCATGACAGACTCCTGCAGCGGAGCAAGGCACTCAGCCAGCACTCCGTCGATGTAGTGCGCTTCCTCGTTGAGACGGTCCCTGATGTCCATGTCAGCTCCCTTCTTTCTACCCGCAGCCATCCATGATCGTGTAGTCAACGTGGTCCACAGATGAGTAACGGCTCCCTTGCCTGAGCAATTCCACCAGGCGCAAGAGTCGCTGTTCGTCGCCCGATGCGACAACATGCACAGTACCGTCGTCCATGTTCTCGGCTCTGGCGTCGATCCCGAGCTGAACTCCCGTCTGCTCCACGAAGTATCGAAACCCGACTCCCTGCACTCTGCCGGACACGTCCGCCACCAGGTTCTTCATGAGCGCCCGCTCGGTCAGTCTCCCGCGCCTCCGACACCACGCAGGACGCCGTTCACAAAGCTCCCGGATTCGGCGCCGCCGAACTCTTTGGCCAGTTCAACAGCCTCGTTGGCTGCAATGGCGGTCTTGATCGGGGGCTTGCCATACTTCATCTCAAAAACGGCGATCGAAAGAATCACGCGGTCGACGACAGCGACCCTGTCGATGCCCCAGTTCTGCGTGTGCGAGCCCACTTCGGCCAGAATGGCGTCCTGATGAGCCTGGACTCCCTGGATGAGCTTGAGTGCGTACGCCTGCACGAGCGGGGCCTCATGAGCATACATGTCGAACGTCTGGTCATATGAGGCGTTGCCCTGCGCCAGACTGTACAGGACCTGCAGCGCTATCTCGCGCGAGCGCCGCCGGTTCTGAACTCCCTGAGTCGTCGCCATGCGTCAGGCCCGCACGTCGGCGATATGGACGTTGACCTCCTGAATGTGGTACGGAGTGGAGGCTTCAACTTCCTTGGCGACAGCGCTCCGCACACTGCCGGCAAGCTTGCGAAGGTCCGTCCCGAATCGTCCGACAATGAACACGTCGAGCGTCAGCTCAAGGCCGCTTCGCGTGATGCTCACACCATGAGGCTCGCGACCCTCGCGGTCCCAGAATGGAAAGTGCTCCTTGAGACCCTTCCACATCGACTCCACACCCTCGACAGACAGACAGGCGTGGACGATGAGAGACTCCAGTGCAACGTCGGTGATGAGGACTTTGTCCATGTGCTTACTTGACCCTCTCGAGGTAGTCTCCGCTGCGCGTGTCGATGCGAACCTTGTCGCCTTCATTGACGAACAGCGGCACGAGGAGCGTGAACCCAGTCTCAATTTCAGCGGTCTTGTTGGCGCCCGTAGCGGTATCGCCCTTGATACCCGGCTCAGTGTGCGTGATGGTCGCCTCGATGAATGTGGGCAGCTCGACGCTGACCGGCTTCTCGAGGAAGTACACGACGTCGACCACGATGTTCTCGATGAGATAGTTGGCGCCGTCGCCAAGGTCATTCCTGGTCAGGCCGATCTGCTCGTAGGTCGCGGAGTCCATGAAGGTGTAAATGCCGTCGACGTCATAGAGGTACTGCATCTTCTTGTGTTCAAGATATGCGCTCTTGACCTTCTCGTCCGGACGGAAGGTCTGCTCGACGACGTTGCCGGTCATGAGGTTCTTCATCTTGAGGCGGACAAATGGGGAGCCCTTGCCGGGCTTGATGTGGGTGAACTGAATGACGGCAAACGCCTGACCGTCTATCTCAAACGTGACACCCGTGCGCAATTCATTGGCAGAAATCAACGTCTAACCTCCTGGTACTAGGCTGTCAATCGCGGCTATTGTACACGCCAACCAGCGTTGCGTCAAGCGTTCACGCCCTCTGCACCGCCACACTCTGGGGCACTCAGGGGAGAACCAGCTCCTTCGGCAGCTCGGTCAATGACTCGAACCCAGTCGCTGTCACGATGACCGAATCCTCGATGCGCATGCCGTAGCGTCCAGGAAGGTAGACACCCGGTTCACAGGTGACGACCTGCCCGGGTTCGAGCACCGTGTCGGTCCCCTGGGAAAGGCGAGGCGCCTCATGAATCTCGAGCCCCACCCCATGCCCCAGGCCATGGGTGAAGTACTGCGCCAGTCCGTTCTCGCCGAGCTTGTCTCTCACGGCGGTGTCGACGGAACGTGAGCTCACGCCCGCCTTGATGCAGTCGAGACCCAGCTGCTGTGCTCCACGCAGGTTTGCATAGACGTCCAGGACGTCGGCGGGCTGTTCGCCAAGCGCCACGGTCCTGGTGCAATCGCTCATGTACCCCTCGTAGCTGACCCCGAAGTCGATGACGATGACGTCGCCGCTCTGGATGGCCTTGCCGGAAGCGACCCCGTGCGGGAGTGCCCCGCGAGCGCCTGACCCGACGATCGTCGGGAAGCTGGCGCCCTGGGAGCCCGCCTTGCGCATTTCGTATTCCAGCAGCGCGGCCGCCTCGTTCTCGGTCATGCCGGCCTTCAGCTGGCCGATCATCGCGTTGAACGCCTTGTCCGCGACACGCCCCGCAGCGCGCATCATGTCCAGCTCTCGCACGTCCTTGACGATGCGCATGCCTTCGACCACGCTCTCGGTCGGAACCATGGTCACCGACGGAAACGCCGAACGCATCTGCTCCGCCTGGGCGAAAGAGACGCGTTCCTTCTCGAACCCGAGCCAATGGGCATGGCCCGCGACGAGCAGGTTCGCAATCCATCTGCTGAAGTGCCCAGTGTATTCAATGATGTCCACCCAGGGACACTCTTCACGCGCCTGTGTGGTGAACCGGCCATCCACGACAAGGTGCACCCCACCCTGGAGCGCGAGGAGGTACCCCTCTTCGCCCGTGAAACCGGTCAGATACCGCATGCTGGGAGCTGCAAGCGTGAAGAAGGCGTCCACGTTCGCACCGGACATGCGCTCTTGCAGCAGTTCAATCCGGTGTTCGTAGTACGAGTTTTCCATCCTGCGTCTCCTTGAAGCCTGTGTCTATTCGAATGGATTGGTCTTGCCTGTCTCTCCGGGGATCGGCTGCGTGGCCACGGTCAGGAACGTCTGTCTCGTCTTGAGCTGGGTGTTGACGAGGTCAAGGTTCTTGTGCTGAGCCACCTGGAACACTTGAGGCGTGGTAGGCGTGGTAGGCGTCAGCCCCATGCGAGGCAGAAAGTAGAAATTCCAGACGGAGAAGCTGGCCAGCAGGATCACGATGAAAATCCAGGTTCCCGCCGAAATCTTGACTCTGGGCTGCTTCCGCGGACGCGGCGCAACCTTCTTGCCTGCCGGAACCGTCTGAACCTTGGTCTTTGCTACTGCTTTCTGTGCCATCACAGCCTCCTATTGCAGCGTGTCCGGCTGAGGAGCAGCCGGCGTTGCAGGAGCCGGCGCACCAACAATCGTCGCGTCAGGACTCAGGACCATCCACGCCGTCATGGAGCAGGTATACGGGTTGCCCTGACCGAGCAGTCCGAGGGTGCCGTGCGAGACGGTCAGATTCGAGGAAACCATGACATACTTGAACTTCGTGCGGAACGTCTCTTCGAACCGTCGCATGGTCGCGTAATCCTTGGCGGTGAAGTTCATCGTGACGCCGACGGTCTTGGCAAGCTTCACCTCCGCCGGCTGAGCGGCAGCGCGACCCTGACCCATGGAGGCATCCGAAACCTGAATGCTGGTGTACGTGATGCCGCTGGCCTTACCGACCGCCTGAAGGTCAAGCAGAAAGCGTGTATGCTCGTGCTGGTCGAACAGTACGGGCGTAACCTGTGCAAGCTGGTCGATCCAGACCGAATAGGACTCGTTTTGCCTCACGAAGGCGTCGTGCAGCCGCTGGACCTCCTTGAGTGTGGACAGCTTCGCGTCAGCCTGTGTGACCTGATCGCGCAGGTCCCGGAGCTGGACCAGCTGAGGGCTGAGCCCGTAGCGGTAGTAGAAGAAGCAGATGATGCCGAGTAGAAGGATCACGACGACAAGTTTGATCGGAATGTTCCTACCCATTCTTGCCCCCTCCCACCCATGTCAACGTCAAGTTCATGGTCGCCTTGGCCTGCGGCCCCTGGACCACCGTGCCAGCGGCATACGGAATCTGATAGCCGCTGATGTGCACGTCCTTGAACTTCGGGTCGGCGCTGAGCGCATTGAAGAAGCGCACCAGGTCGACGAACTGACTGCTGTTGACAGAAAGTTCGACGGTCCCGGGAATGGTCGTGATGTCCGTCTGGGTCACGATGCAGGCTTTGGGAAGGTCCTTCGCAAGATCATCCAGGAGCTGGTTCGTATTGACCTGCAGCTGCACGGCCGTCCCAAGGTTGGCCTCCATTGCCAGCGAGCGCTGGGCGAGCGCCCTGTTGAGGTCAAGCAGTTTCTGCTCGCCGCCCAGAGCGGCAATCTGCGCGTTGAGATCAGCCAGATGGTTTGTCGTCTGCTGGACGGTCCACCTTGCATAGCCATATGATGCGGCGAGCACCACGAGGACGGCAACCACGACGAAGATAAGCGTCTTGTCCTCGCGGGTGAGGCGTGTCTGTCTCCGCCTCCGTGCGTGTGGAACAAGGTTGATGGTTATCATTAGAGTCCCTCCGAACCAGGGCGATACGTCAGAAGGCTTTCGCCGACTGAAACAGGCTTGGCCTGGTGCCGGCCAGAGCGCTTTCTGGCAGCAGCCGCCTCAAACTCACGAAGCGAAAGGCCGGTAGCCACACTGAACATGGGAGCCATCTCATTGAGATAGGATTCGGCAAACATGCTTGGGTCGTACTTGGCAACGTCGAGCAGCAGACGGTTCAACTCGACCGTGAAACCGGTCGACAATTCGACATAATCGGCGATACCCTTGAGATTGGCCGTACCGCCCGACAGGATCAGGTGCAGGGGGCGGTCGCTTTCGAACCGTGTCGTATAGTAGTTGAGGGACCGACGGATCTCGAGGACCAGCTCGTCGATGATGGGCAGAGCTGCCGACGTGGCGCGTTCTGCCTCGGAGCCGGTTCCGAGATCGGCATCCGGATCAACGTTGACGGTCTCCTGCTTCAGCTCTTCTGCACGCTCCGTATTGATGCCCAGAGCTGACGCAATCGCCTGCGAAATCCGCGCCCCTCCGAACGGGATCATACGCGTAAGCCGGATCATGGACTGGTCCGCAACATTGATGGACGTGATCGTCGACCCGATGTTGACCATGACAATCGTCTTTGCGTCCAGATCGGGCCGCTTGTAGGAGACGTAGTCCACCAGGCGCAACTCGGCGAAGGGTTCCACCTCGATGAACACCGGCTCCAGCTGCGTCTTGCGGATGACGCCCATGAGGCCATTGACGATGTCCAGGGGAGCGGCGGCGACCAAGCAGTTTGCCTTGACGCCACCATCGTCCGTCTGAGACCGGGACAGCACCTGGTAGTCGAATACCGCCTCCTCGATGGGATAGGAGATGTGCTTCTCCATCTCCCACTTGACGATGTCCCCAAGGGACTGGCGGGGGATCTCATCCACGGTGACCTGCTTGACCGTCACCAGCTGGCCCGAGACCGAAGCCGACACGCGCTTGCCCACAAAGGAGTGCAGTGAGAGCAGAGACCCGAGCGCTTCGCTGATGATATCGCCCTTGGCGATCTTCCCCTCTTCGATGGATCCCTCGGGTGTTGGAACAACGCCGAAGTTGACCAGACTCAGTCCATTCTTGTCTCGCTTGAACTGAGCCACCTTGATCGTGCTCGACCCAATATCTACTCCAATGATCGGTGTTGCCTTGTTTGCTAGCCCAAACACAGGGTGCCTCCTTATGCGCTCGACCGTCAGACGTCTACCTGTGGAACAGGGTTGCCAGATACCAGGTGATCAGGTCGTTTCCCGCAACAGCCGCGACATACGCCCCCACGGCCATAGCGGGACCGAAGGGCATCGAATCCTTCCCTTTCTTCTTGAAGAACACCATCAGAACAACGCCAGCAGTCGCCCCAATGATAAAGGCCAGCAGCAAAAAAACAACAGACAGGCGCCAGCCCAGGAACGCACCGAGCATGAGTCCCAGAGTCGCGTCACCCCATCCCATGCCGCCTCTCGAGAACAGGATGATCAGCGCGAACAACGCCGCACCGATTGCCGCTCCACCTGCGGCTCCCAGCAGACCATGCCATCCAGCAAGCGCGCCGAAGACCAGGCCGATGGCCGTCCCGGGCAGGACGACCGCGTCAGGCACGAGGCCTGTTTCGAAGTCGATGATCCCGACCGCCAGCGCAAGGACCGTCATGATGGCAAACTTCAGGGCATCGACACTCCACCCCAGACCCCAGCCCAGACCGACAAACAACAGGCCGGTACACACCTCGGTCCAGAGGTACCGGGCTCCGATCGCCGCATGGCAGTATCGGCAACGGCCGTGCAGAAACACATAACTCCACACCGGGACCAGGTCGAGGACGCCCAGCTGGTGACCACAAGCCGGGCAGACAGAATGCCCTTTGACCCACTGTTCATCGCGTGGTATGCGATAGGTGAGGACGCCGACAAAACTCCCCATGAAGGTGCCAGCAATGAAGCAGACGGCAAGAAACACCACCTCGGGAACTGCGCCCAGCAAGCCCGTCACAAGCAATCCATCCTCTCTGCACTCCTTTGTACGCTCAGAACAGCACCATACGACCTCTGAACGCTGCATGCGACTTCCAGTCGTGGGCTAGTATAGCACACACCGCCGCTCGTTGTACATAGTCTGGACAACGACGTGCAAAATGCAAGACCTGCGCCTCCTACATGGAAAAACCCCCGGGAGTGTAACAGGTGTGTAACAGGGGACAGACGTAGTTGTTGTAACATGCCCGTGTAACAGGGGACAGCCGTAGTTGTTGTAACATGCTCGTAGCAGGAGCAGGACTGGATTCCCGCCTGCGCGGGAATGACGGAGACTGCTACACTCCGGAACGGTTCCGTTTCCCGTGTTCCCGGCTATAGCGGGTGTCTCATCGTACTGCTGGCGCCAATTGACGTGCTACTCCAGCTTTACGGTAAGCTTCTTCCCACATGCTGCAGCGAATTGAGCGAGTGAACGAATGCTGCCAAGATATCCTTCCCGCTCCATGCGAGCAATCTGTGGTTGAGTGCGCCCCATTCTAGCTGCAAGATCGGCCTGAGTAAGGCCACAGTCCTTCCTTGCTTTTGCCAAACGAATAGCGATTTCTGCTTCTTCCATTGCAGCGTGCATCCTGACAGAACGTACTGGATCGGCCGCAATAGCTTTCTCTATATCTCTGCGTAGACGATCGCTAGCCTCAATGACCTCTCTGGAAACGAGAGGTTCCTCTATTGCTTTCTTCCTCGTAGTACTCATCTCTCCCTACCTCCACATCCCCTTCTTGACCTGCACCAACCTCTTGCGTGCCAGGTTAATCTCCTTAAGTGGCGTCTCTCTCATCTTCTTGACAAAGACAACAAGACCGTAGATCAAGTCGCCCCCGTTCCAGTAATAGTACAAGATACGTGCCTGTTGGCCGTCGTCGTGTCCTCTAATCTCGAAGATTCGCTTCTCCTTATCAACTATGTCTCCTTGTGGAGGCACCAAAGTCCCATTCTTTTCAAGTACTTTGACAAATCCCAACAGTTCATCCTGCAATTCCTGCGGTAGTTCCGCTAGTTCATCCTGTGCCGGCGGAATCAACACGAACTGCTTCTTCATCCAGTACTCACCATGCCCTCCCGAGACATCGTCCTTGATCTACCGATCAGAATCACGCCAGCAGCCAGTCAACAAAGAACATACCAGTATTGTTATGACAATCACCGAGAAGTCAAGTGCCCGCACGGGAATGACGGAGGGGGCGCGGTTCCTGGATATGGATAAACCCCCAACAAAGGGGGCAACATGGAGAAGCGGTATGGATCCCGCCTTCGCGTGTAACAAGGGACAGACGTCGTTGCTGTAACATGCCCGTAGTGGGGGCAGGACTGGATTCCCGCCTGCGCGGCAGAACGCCACTCCCATGACACCGACATGCTCGTGGGAAGCACCCCTCAGGAGCGCCCCTCACAAGCGCCCCTCGCATGGAGAAAAAGTGCTCAGGGGCCTTGAAGAACACCTCGCATCTTGGACAAAAGGATGCGAGGGACAAAAGGGCTCGGGGAAAACGCCCCTCACAAGCGCCCCTCGCATTGGACTACCATACTCGGGGGCCTTGAACAAAAGGGCTCGGGGGGGGAAGGGCGGATCAGGGTGCCTGGAGATGGAAAAACCCCCGGGTGGGGGGAGTAGAGATGGAAAAAGACATGACCCTGGCAGCGACCTACTCTTCCAACGGGCTTCCCCGTGAGTACCATCGGCGTGTCGGGCTTAACTTCC